>Ga0307513_10000004_pt1 | contig 558931 bp, 496 predicted proteins | sample 15_EM_MG_FD_202174 | JGI IMG/M metagenome (GOLD analysis project Ga0307513, IMG submission 202174) | Populus trichocarpa ectomycorrhiza microbial communities from riparian zone in the Pacific Northwest, United States - 15_EM | ecosystem: Host-associated > Plants > Roots > Unclassified...
CCATGCCACACCGAAGGCGCAGTAGAAGGCGGTAAAGACTTGGGTGACTCGCGCGATAGCAAAGCAGCTACGCAGAAAAAGGCGATTGATCGCTTGATGAGAACGGTCTATGGCGGAAGCGGTGAGATTCGAACTCACGAAAGGTTTCCCTTTGCCGGTTTTCAAGACCGGTGCAATCGACCACTCTGCCACGCTTCCAAGGCCTATATCTTAACCGCTACGCGGATTGTCCCGGCGTTGTGGCATTGCTTCTGGGAAGTTGATGAACAAGAGGGACTTCAAAAAAGATCCTCTCGCTCGGGCTTCCTCGTTCCCCCGAGCAGGGGGCGGAGGGGGGTGCTGGTGGTGCCACAAGAAAAAACCGGGCTGGCCCGGTGTCGCTGTATTCAAGATCCCCCCACAAGTGCCCCTCACACCGGGACGGGGTCTTGTGGGGGGATCCAGCGAGCGCCGGGACGGGCCGGTTTTTTCAGACGGAGGTCAGGCGCCCGCAGCCGACGTGACACAGGCCCAACAGGGCCGGCAAGCGCAGCGACTGGCACCTAAGGGTGCAGCCTGGCCGGGTTCATAGACGCGGCAGTCATCAACTAAATCCATAGTTTTGGTCGATCTACCCTATTTGGGGGATGCAAGTTGAGTAGCTTCGCCCTAGAGTCAGTTGCGAGGTTTGTTGGAGTTCGTAGCGGCCACAGGTTTCTCTGAAAACTAGGCCGCACTAAGGAGCATCAATTTGGCTGACACAGTCGCGGACGTCCAAATACCGCCGAAGGATTTCGCGTACACAGAGGACGACCTCTCCGACTACCGGAAACATCTTCAGATTGCTGAACAAAAATCGCAGGAAGACTTCGATAAGACTGTCCTGTCTCTATCTGGCGGCGCGCTCGGGATCTCTTTCGTCTTTCTCAAAGACGTCATCGGTCCGAATCCGATATCTGAGCCCGGTCTTCTATTTGCAGCTTGGGTCGCTTGGGGTAGTAGTACTTTCTGTGTTCTGGCGTCCTACTATGCCAGTCACCTTGCACTTCGAGAAGCCATCAATCAAATTGATAAGAAGACCATCCGCAACGGACGCCCAGGGGGAGCTTATAACTTAATTACCGCATGCCTCAATGCTGCGGGGGCAGTACTGTTTCTCATCGGGGTGCTTGCCATCACCCTATTCGCCAATGCCAACCTTAAATCGAAGGGAGTCCCAGATGTCAAACCCCAAACCACCGCCGCCGCCCCGGCCTCCGCCACCCCCGCCTCCTCCGCAGCCGGGACAGCGTCAGCCGACCGGGGATCGCAAATACGAGGGAAATAAGGGCTATATCCCGATAAATCCGCCGCCCCCACCTCCCAGTAAAAGGTAGCAAGGCGCTCTTCCTGGTCTATTCAAGAGGATGCTCAAATGACTTTCTATTCCAAACTTGAACCTCAAGCCCGAGAAGTATTCAACGCCCACATCAATCGCCGTTGGGGCCAACTCTATGAGTTGGAGAAAGAGTGGGGAGAGCGAGCGTTTAAATATCTCTTTTTAACAAATTCCGGCGGCGCTATCGCCACTTTGAGCTTTGTGGGCGCTCAGCGTGATTACAACGTCACGGGTACAAAAGTCGCACTCTTTCTGTTTGTTCTTGGAATTGTTTTAGCTGGAGTGGCAACAGCCAAAACCTTTCATCACATGTCCAACCTTCTGAAAAAGTATAAGCATGGGGTGAATGATTTTTATGGTGACAAGATCACTTGGGCGGCGTTGCTAGATGCTGACAAGCAGCGCGCAGTTCCCGACCCAATCGACTACGTCATTCCATATTCATCGTTTCTTTGCTTTGTTGTCGGTAGTGGAATTGGAGCTTACTCGCTGCTTGCTTAAAGAGCCAACAGCTGGTACGGAAATGGTCCCATCCAATGAGTAATGAAAATTTCGCAGAAGTGCTGCAGCAGATGCAGAAGGCGCAACAGAAGCGCCAGGCTGAAGAGCAGGTTGACGCACAGATCAAGATGCTCACGGTGATTTTTGATAAATCCACTGCATACACGAACCTATTACTTATCGGCGCCTATGCAGGTTTCTTCGGGCTCTGGCAACTCACGAAGGACTACCTATCAAAACCTCAAGCGCTGTGGTCCGCACTCCTCGTCATTATTTCGCTCACTTTCTTCGTGATCTTTGAAGTCACCAAGATGGTTGTAATTCAGAGAGACATCTCGGCGAAAGCCAAAGCCCTCAGCCTGCCTGAATGCCGGACCAATCCACAAGTTCTTGCACAGAGAATGAATGAGATCGCTATTGCCCATGAGCGAACCGGCTTCCACTTCATGCGCTTCTGGGTGCTTACGATGGTCGTCACTGTGGGAGCTGGACTGGCGGGGGCAGGTGTCTTGGTATGGTCATTCGTCGCGGGCCTCGTGCGATGAAGCCTGCAGTGATCTTAGGGAGCAGGCTATGCAAGTGACGATTGATTTGACGGGATTTCTCGCTGTTTGGGGTGCAGTCTTATCAACCATTGCTATTGGGTGGGACGTTTACAAATGGCGAACTACAGGACCGCGCCTCCGAATGCGATTAGCTGTCGGCATGGAGTCCTATAACATTCCAGAGTACGAGGGCAAGACGCTTGTTGTGGTCAATGTCACGAATCGTGGCGATAGACCGTCAACAATTACTCACCTTGGGTTGGCGCAGTATGACGCGGGGTGGAAGGCTTTTCTGCGAAAAAAAGCTTCATTTTCCGCGTGGGTAGCTATACCAAGCACAGCTCAGCGAGTGCCATTCGAACTTAAACCAGGCGTTGAATGGACAGGCATGATTGACCAGAATTCCGAACTGGAAACGTTGGCGCGTAACGGATGGTTGTATGCGACCATTTATCACTCGCATGAAGAGCGACCAATGCGAATTCGCATACGTCTACCGGAATAGAGCTGCCCACTTGCAAGCAGGACGCTTTATCACATGAAAAAAATCCCCCTCAGATAGCTGCTCCTTTTCCGCTCAATGCTTGGGCGAAATCGGCACTGTATCCGGAACTTCAATCACTATCGCAAACTTGAATGCCCCGGCTTGAGAACCCGATAAATCGACCGTTTCACACTCGAGGGATGAACATTAAAAATCGCCGCCAGTGAATCCATCGTGTATTGATTCGACTGCCAGAGCCGCACAATTTCCTTCTCGTCCTCAGGTGCAACAGACCGAGGTCTGCCGCAATGAATGCCGCGCATCATCGCTGCGGTCTGTCCGGCAATAGACCGTTCCCGAATGATGCCGCGCTCGAACTCTGCGAATGCTCCCAGCATGTGCGTCATCATCCGGCCAGCCGAGGTGCTCGTGTCTACTGGCTCAGTCAGGCTTTGAAATGACGCACCGACTTTCTGAATCCTGTCCAGGATCGAAAGCAGATCCATCAGGGAGCGGGCCAGGCGATCAATCTTGTAAACCTTGACCATATCGCCTGGTTCCAGCGATTCCAGCAACTCCATTAACTTTGGCCGTTGGCCGACTGAACTTCTTTTCTCCTGCAGGATTGTTTCAACGCCAGATCGCCGCAGCGCATCCAGCTGCAGCGTTGTTTCCTGCTCGGTGGTGGAAACCCGAGCGTATCCGTAAATCAAACCGACCTCCCTTTAGTTAGCTACGCTTTTAATAGCGTAGTAACTCAACGGCAAGCCAGCGCGAGACCTGTAGCCTGTAAATAATGACAGGCAAACTTTTGAGCTACAAGTAAAAAACCGGCCTAGGCCGGTCATAAATTGGTTCGAAAGCCACCGCTTCCGCCGGACCTCTTCTACCTTTTGCGCTACACCGCTCATTAGTGTTGCCCACACACCAACAAGTTCGGGACGTCTTCTGTCTCGAATTCTGCGAGTGTTTGCACTGGTGGCAGGTCGGCATTCTGTGTCAAATAAATAATCTCTGAAGCGTCAGCAGCAAGCCGCCCGCGCTTAGCTTACTCAAGCGTGTTGCGTCTTTATGGCCCATCTCTTCGGCCAACTCCTTCTGCTTCTTTCCGCTTCGGACGCGTGCAATAGCAACTAGGCGCCGCAGAAGACGGAGTTGGCGTCGACCAAGCAGGTAGAGGGTGCGGTGGTGCCGGCTGCACGCATTCCGCAACGCCCGCTAAACGGCCAGTCGGTGCGAGAACTTTACCCTGTCAAAAATGACAGGGTAAACCTCTAACTTGCAAGAAAAAAAACTGGCCTAAGTCGATCACAGGTTTGGTTCGAGGACCACTACTTCTAGGGGTCCCCTCATCGACTTCGGCAATTTGTCCCGAGAGAATCGCTCGATTCGGCATCGATCGCTGTGATAGTCATCCGATGCCGTGGTTCGTGATGCAGCTTCAGCTAACGCATGGCCACTGCGAGGTTCAACTGCCGCTTTTTTCTTGAGTAAATGCGGCTTCGATCACATCAGTTCTGCGAACACCCAGTAATTTTTACAGGTGCGAGCCGGTTCTATTACAGCTATTACAGCAGGCAACATCGAACAATTGTCCCTGCGTGCTAAGGTGATTTGCATGGGCCTTGGCTGACCGCGTCATGCGGCTTTGGTTGCAGATGTCGGGGCTTATCTGCGGCGTGTCTTCGCGGGCCTTGGTGATGACCTGGCTCGCCAGTCGCTCCGTTTAACCCGTCCCGAACAGGGAATCAGGAGAACGAAATCAATGAAAAGACGTGAATTTTCGCAGACCGCTGTTGCCGCTTTGGGAGTTCTGCGCCTGGGCGCGGTTGTGGCGACAGGCATCAACTTGGCTCCCAGGGCTGCTGCGGCCATTGCAACTGTTCCTGCAGGCACCAATCTCTCGGGTATGGAATGGGCCAAGCCTGGGCTGCGCATCGGAACCAGCACGGCGCCCAACATGCATTTCACCGTGCCGCGCGCTGCGGACATTGCGTACCTTGCATCCTGCGGCTACAACAAAAGCCGCTTGCCCATCCAGTGGGAACTCCTGCAACCCATGCTTCATGACACGGTGGCCAGCACCGCGGCGAAAGCAGCCATTGGCCAACCGGGTGCTTTTCACGCGGGATATGAGTCCTACATCACGGGTGTGCTCGATGCCCACGCAGCTGCTGGGATGAAATGCATCATCGACAACCACAACTATTGCCGTTATCAGGACTTCAAATTTCAGCCGGATGGCTCGGTCATTGGCCTGACGGTTCCTGCTGATCCCTTTGTTCGACCCTACACCACCGACAAAGCGCAGGTGCGAACGCGTATTTTTGCCCTGGCTGCAGGCGCAACGCTCAAGCAGTCTCACTTTGTGGATTTCTGGACGCGTGCGGCTGCGAAGTGGAAAAACCATCCCGGTTTTGGCGGCTATGGGTTGATGAACGAGCCGCATGACATGCCCAAATCCGGTGGCGTTATTGCCTGGAACGAGGAAGCGGTCAAGACGGCGGAAGACCTGACCATCTGGCCAGCTTTTGCGCAGGCGGCGATCAATGCCATCCGTACCGTCGATACGGTGAACCCAATTTACGTGGGAGGAAACCAGTACAGCTCGGCCATGGTCATAGGAACAAAAAACCCGGGATTTCCGCTGACCGGGACCAACCTTATTTATGAAGTCCACATGTACCTGGACGCATTCAGCAATGGCGCGTCCTTCGACTATGACACCGAGGTAGCCAAGAATTACAGTGCCGGCTTCGGCGTTGGCTCCATCAAGCCGTCGACTGGCATGGACCGCATCAAGATAGCCACAGACTGGGCCAGCGCGAAGGGTGTCAAGCTGGCACTGACCGAAATCGGCATGCCGCTCGATGACCTGCGTTGGCAAACCATGTTTTCGCAGGCCGTCAACTACGCGCATCAGGCCGGTTGCGAGATTTATACCTGGATGGGCGGCAGCCACTGGCCCATTCGCAACTATGCGATCAACCAGGCGCCGAGCTGGTACCAGAACAGGACGCTGGAGCCGGCGGTGTCCGGCCCATTCAAAGCGGCTGTCGGGATTACGCAAGCCAGCCTGTTTGACGACGGCCCGGGTTATGGGCTCGCCGGCACGTCCTTGACGATTACCGTGTATGCCCGCGGCAACCTGGCCCGGCCGGTCGCGCTCACAGTGGCTTCCAGCAACGGCGGCACATTGAGCAAATCCTCGCTGCTCATTCCAGCCGGCGCAAACGGCCAGGACACATTTACCTATACGCCTGCAGCCAACCGGGTGGCGACATTGAGCTACACGAGCGACGGCCAACTGTCGGGGCAGGTGCCGCCGCCGCGCAAAATATTTTCACTCAGCGATCCGGTGGCGTATGCAGCCACCAGCCTGCCGGATGCCGCGCAGGCGATCATTGCGAAATACAGCGCCTGCAAATGGGAAGTGTCCGACGGCTACACCGACTACATGCTTGGTGCCCCTGCTGCAGCCGGCCAGCCGATCCGCGCCATCTCGGACTCGGGCTACGGTTCAAGTGCCGGCAACGCCATGGAGATGATCAACGGGGTCAACAAGGCGAATGACGGAATGGGGTCCATGGTTCTGCCGGTTATGCGCTTGACCAACGGCAAAAAGAACTCGGACCACGCGGCAGCCAACACTTGGGGGTTCTGGTGCAAGAAGTCGCTCAGCAAACCAGGCGTTCAGCCCAATCCGAGAAATAGGGTGCCTTACAACATTGAAGATGCGCACTTTGTCATGGTGGCTGCCAGCGTTCCCGGCCAGTACAACACAGGTGTGTTGTTCCAGGCTTCGCAGACGGAGCAGTCTTACACCTCGGAGCTGAATTTCACCAACAGTGCCCCGGGAGCCAAATGGGTGGATGCGGGCGGGCAGAAAGTGGAACTGGCCAGTCCAACGAAAATGCCGGTCAACACACCGGCAGTGTTCGCATTCACCTCGGCACCCGGTGCGCAAAAGTTGCGCGTCAACTCAACCGTGGTTGCCAGCGCGGCGGCGACTTTTTCTCCCAGTGCATGCAACCAGATGCTCATCGGCTGGGGATATCTCAGCTACTACCCGCGTGGCGGTTTCAGGGGAAATATATACGCAGTGATCACCGGAAAAGGCGCGCCAGCGACTGCTGAACTGGGCGTGTTGGAGAAATACCTGGGGACGACGGCGGGGATCACCTTGCCCTAGTTTTGTTCGGCTCAACGCGCGGACAACATTCCCCGGGTTTCAATAAATGCAATCACTTCAGCCAGGCCGGTCTGGGTTTTGAGGTTGGTCATGACAAAGGGCTTGAGACCCTTGGACGTGGTGCGCATGCGGATGGTGTCGGCTTCCATTACGCCCAGGTCTGCTCCCACATAAGGGGCCAGATCGGTTTTGTTGATGACGAACAAGTCGCTTTTGGTGATGCCCGGGCCACCCTTGCGCGGGATCTTTTCGCCGGCAGCAACGTCGATCACGTAAATTGTCAGATCGCTTAGTTCGGGGCTGAAGGTGGCCGCCAGGTTGTCGCCGCCGGACTCGACAAATACAACGTCAGCGTCCGGGAAATCTTCCAGCATGCGGTCAATGGCTTCGAGGTTGATGGAAGCGTCCTCGCGGATGGCGGTGTGCGGGCACCCGCCGGTTTCTACACCCATGATGCGCTCGGCAGCCAGTGCACCGCTGACTGTCAACAGGCGCTGGTCTTCCTTGGTGTAGATGTCATTGGTGATGGCGACAAGGTCGTACCTGGTTTTCATGGCCTTGCACAGCATTTCAAGAAGGGTGGTTTTGCCGGAACCGACGGGTCCGCCGATGCCGACGCGCAGGGGTGGAAGTTTCTTGGTGCGATTGGCAATGTGATGCATGCTCATGAGCGGAACAACCTTGAGTATTGGGTTTCGTGCTGTGATGAAAGAATGGCAAGCATGGGTGAAAACGCCTGGCGTTCATGGTCTTCAAGCGCCATGGCTTCTTCAACAGTAGCCGGAATGCTTGCCGCCAGCCGTGCCAGTATGCGCTGACCGGCGCTTTGGCCCAGCGGAACCGATTTGAGTGCGGCTTGCATCATGTTTTCAGCCCAGCCGAACGCGTAGGCGGCCAGACAGTCCGATACGCTTGCGGCCAGAGGCGAAGCTGCCAGTGCGAACGCAATCGGGTAGGTCGGCGGCAGCCGCGCGCATGCATCCATGTGGTCTGCACCGACGCTGTGGTGGTTGCGCAGCCACTCAAGCAGGGAACGCCCCATCTGTTCGGCCTGTGCGCGCAGTTCGCTGGTTTCCCGGGTCTGCAGCACCCAGCCATTCAGGGCTTTTATTCTCTCGAGGTCTCCGTTGCGCCAGGCCGGAATCGCCTGCGCGATCACCGCCAGATCACCACGCGCCAGGCTCAGCTCGAGCTGATCGCAAAGCCAATCAGATGCTATGTTTTCGGTAGCTACTCCCGCCCGATCTACACCGGTTTCGAGGCCTTCTGAATAAGAAAAACCGCCCACGGGCAGAGCCGGGGAGGCGAGCCAGATGAGCTGCAGCAGGCTGCCGACGGACAGGGGCGTCGTGCTGGGCATTACGTTTAGTGGTTGTGCGGCTTGTGCTTGTGTATCTGGATGGGCACCGGCCGTGCTTCTTCGTGCGCATGGTCGTGGTCATGATTGCAACCCGGGCCATGCACGTGGGCCGGCTCTGCCGCTACGGGTGCCTGAGCATGCGAGTGCCCGGTATCATGCGAATGGCCACCAGCGCTGTAGGCCCCGCCTTCCGGCTCAAACGTTTCGCTGACCTCGTTCACGATCAAATGCATGGACCGCAGCATGTCGGCCAGTACATGGTCTGGCTCGATTTTCAGGTGGTCTGGCTTGAGCTCTATGGGTACATGCCGGTTGCCCAGGTGGTAGGCCGCGCGCGTCAGGTCAAATGCCGAGCCGTGCGAGTCGCAGGCTGTGATGCGGAGCACGGCTTGCGGCGCAGCGACAACTTTGACCATGGAACTGTCTTCAGCCACCAGCACGTCACCACCGCGCACCAGCGTGCCGCGCGGCAGAAAGATACCGAGCTGGCGCCCCAGAGAATCGGTGGCCTCGAAGCGGCTTTTCTGGCGAATGTCCCAGTCGAGTTCGACTGTTGATGCGCGTTTGAGGAGTACGGGCGCGAGGCCTTTGCCGCCCGCAATGATTTTTGAAACCTGGATCACGTGTGCCCTTAAAAAAACCAGTATGCCGGTGCTGCAAGGCCGGCGTAAAACAAGAGCTGAATCCACCATGGCAAACCGTCGGTTGGGTCGTGGCGCTGGATCAGGCGAGCGTAAGTCCATGCGATCAAGTTGCCTATGACTGTGGCTATCGACGTCTTGAAGAGAAAGCCCGACACCGCGAACAACGCCGCGCAGCCGGCAATGACATCAAGCCAGTTCACGACCTGGTAGTCATCGTTGCCCGTCAGCGGTCGAACCAGGGACAGCGCCATGGCGACCATCAGACCCAGAAAGGCGCCCCACAAGGCACCCATCACGGCCGCAACAACACGCTCTTGCAGATCCATTCAGATTGGTGTCAGAACAGAAAATAACGTTGTGTCATCGGCAGGCTCACTGCTGGTTCGCAGGTGAGCAACTGGCCGTCGGCGCGTACCGAGTAGGACTGTGCATCGACTTCCATTTTCGGCGCGTAGTCATTGTGGACCATGTGGCGTTTCTGTACACCCCGGATGTTTTTCACTGCGCTCAGGGTCTTGGCCAGGCCGAAACGCTCCTTGATGCTCGCGGCCAGACCGGCTTGCGAAACAAAGGTCAGGGACCCTCTGGCAATCGCGCCACCAAAACCGCCGAACATCGGCCGGTAATGCACTGGTTGCGGCGTGGGAATCGAGGCATTCGGATCACCCATCGCCGCCATCGCGATGAAGCCGCCCTTGAGGATCAGCGCCGGCTTGATGCCGAAGAAGGCCGGCTTCCAGACCACGAGGTCGGCCCATTTACCCAGTTCAATCGAACCGACTTCATGCGCGATGCCGTGGGCGATCGCCGGGTTGATGGTGTATTTGCTGATATAGCGTTTGGCGCGGAAGTTGTCGTTGCGTTCGGTGTCGCCCGAGAGCTTGCCGCGCTGTGTCTTCATCTTGTGCGCCGCCTGCCAGGTGCGGATGATGACCTCGCCGACGCGTCCCATGGCCTGGCTGTCGCTGCTCATCATGCTGATCGCGCCCAGGTCGTGCAGCACGTCCTCGGCGGCAATCGTTTCCTTGCGGATGCGGCTTTCGGCAAAGGCCAGGTCCTCGGCAATCGCCGGGTCCAGGTGGTGGCAGACCATCAGCATGTCCACATGCTCGTCGAGCGTGTTGACGGTGTAGGGCATGGTCGGGTTGGTCGACGACGGCAAAAAGTTCTGCTCGCCGACGACCTTGAGGATGTCGGGTGCATGGCCGCCGCCCGCGCCTTCGGTGTGGAAGGCGCACAGGGTGCGGCCTTTGGTGGCCGCTATCGTGTTTTCGACAAAGCCGCTTTCGTTGAGCGTGTCGCTGTGGATCGCCACCTGCGTATCGGTTTCTTCGGCGACGTCCAGGCAGTTGCTGATGGCTGCGGGCGTGGTGCCCCAGTCTTCGTGCAGCTTCAGTCCAATTACGCCGGCATCGATTTGTTCATGCAGCGCGGCCGGCAGGCTGGCGTTGCCCTTGCCGAGGAAACCCAGGTTCATCGGGAAGGCGTCGGCAGCCTGCAACATGCGTTCGATGTTCCACGGGCCGGGCGTGCAGGTGGTGGCAAAGGTGCCGGTGGCCGGCCCGGTGCCGCCGCCCAGCATGGTCGTCACGCCGGAGGTCAGCGCCTCCTCGATCTGCTGCGGGCAGATGAAGTGGATATGCGAGTCGATGCCGCCGGCGGTGACGATCATGCCTTCGCAGCTGATGATTTCCGTGCCGGGGCCGATGATCATTTCCACGCCGGGCTGGGTGTCGGGGTTGCCGGCCTTGCCGATGGCGGCAATGCGCCCGCCCTTGAGGCCGATGTCGGCCTTGACGATGCCCCAGTGGTCGATGATCAGCGCGTTGGTCATCACGCAGTCCATCGCGCCTTCGGCACGCGTCTTCTGCGACTGGGCCATGCCGTCGCGAATCGTTTTGCCGCCGCCGAATTTGACTTCCTCGCCGTAGCTACCTGCGCGCAGGGTGTAGTCCGCCTCGACTTCGATCAAGAGGTCGGTGTCGGCCAAGCGCACGCGGTCGCCAGTGGTGGGGCCGAACATCTCGGCGTAGGCGCGTCTTCCTATCGTTGCCATCAGATTTTTCCTTGCACCAGGCCGCGAAAGCCGTAAATTTTCCGTTCACCGGCGAAGTCCACCAGCACCACGGTGCGCTGTTGACCGGGTTCGAAACGCACGGCCGTGCCGGATGCGATGTTGAGCCGCATGCCCTGCGCGGCGGCGCGGTCGAAGGCCAGCGCGCCATTGGTTTCGGCAAAGTGGTAGTGCGAGCCGACCTGGATAGGCCGGTCGGCGGTATTCTGTACCACCACGGTCAGGGTGCGGCGCCCGGCATTGAGTTCATGGTCGGGGCCGTCTGTCAGCAGTTCGCCGGGGATCATCGGGGACCCTTCAGACGAGCCGGCTGAACAGGGCCAGGCCGAACACAGCGACGCCGGCGCCGGCCAGGCGCGGCACCCAGACGTTGGCGTGGCGCAAGGCCCATCCGGCAGCCACCCCGGCAGCGTGCAGCAGCACGGTAGCGGCCAGCATGCCGACCACGACCGGCAGTGCGTTCGCATCCCCGGCCAGTTCATAGCCGTGGGCCAAACCGTGGAAAACAGCAAACACGCCGACCAAGGCCGCAGCGGCGATACCGGGCACGCGCCAGCGCGTCAGCACCAGCAGGCCGATCACCAGCAGCGAAGCGGCAATCATCGGTTCGACGGCGGGCAACTGCACGCCCTGCAGGCCCAGCAGCGCGCCGCCCAACAGCATGGCGGCAAAACCGAGCGGCGCCCACAAGAGGTCGGGCCAGGCACGGCGCGCGGCCAGGGCGCTCCACAGGCCCACCGCGACCATGGCTGCCAGGTGGTCCAGACCGGTCAGCGGATGCATGAAGCCGCTGAGGAAGGTGCTGGCATAGTTGTGCGCCACTTCGCCGGTTTCATGGCCGATATGGGCGTTTGCCCATATCGGCAGTGCGCTGGCAGCTATCAAAACAAGAGCGTTTTTGAGTTTGGTTTGCATGATGGTGGTCTCGTTAATGCTCGGTCGTGCTCAAACAATCGGCTGGTGTACGGTGACCAGCTTGGTGCCGTCGGGAAAGGTGGCTTCAACCTGGATATCGGGAATCAATTCGGGAATGCCGTCCATCACGTCGGCGCGGGTCAGGATGGTTCGCCCTTCGCTCATCAACTGGGCCACGGTCTTGCCGTCCCGTGCGCCTTCCATCACTGCGGCGCTGATCAGCGCGACGGCTTCCGGATAGTTGAGTTTCAGGCCCCGGGCCTGGCGGCGTTCGGCCAGCAGTGCGGCCGTGAAAATAAGCAGCTTGTCTTTTTCTCTGGGGGTCAATTCCATGGTCTCTCCGGGAGGCGGCTGCAAGGGTTCTGGCGGTGCCGGGGTGCAAGAATGGTGCCACAGGAACGGTGTTGGCGGCGCCGGTTTCTCCCTCTGTGGCATGGAATCTGCACTTGAGCCTTTCTTCCCCTTATGTCGTATTGACAAAACTCCGCCATGGACGCCGCGGCCACACCGCCACCCCTGCCGACCCCAGCCATCCCCGACTGGGCGCCAGCCGTGCTCGCGCCGGCTGAAGCCGAAGCGCCGGTGCAGCGCATCATCAAGGTCCGGCGTGACTACAACAGCTGGGTGGCCAGCGAAACCATGGAAGACTACGCATTGCGTTTCACGCCGCAGCGTTTTCGCAGGTGGTCCGAATGGCGGGTGGCCAACACGGCCTTCGGTGCCGCGTCCTTCCTGATTCTGGAAGCGGTGGGCGCAACCTTGCTCGTGCAATACGGCTTTACCAACGCCTTCTGGGCCATCGTTGCGACAGGCCTGATCATTTTCATGGCCGGCCTGCCGATCAGCATTTATGCCGCACGGTACGGCGTAGACATGGATTTGCTGACCCGCGGCGCCGGCTTCGGCTACATCGGCTCCACATTGACCTCGCTGATCTACGCTTCCTTCACCTTCATCTTTTTTGCGCTGGAGGCGGCCGTGATGGCCTATGCGCTGGAGCTGGCGCTAGGTATTCCACCAAGCTGGGGATACCTGATCTGCGCACTGGTGGTGATTCCGCTGGTCACGCATGGTGTTTCCGCCATCAGCCGACTGCAGGTCTGGACGCAGCCGCTGTGGCTGGTCATGTTGGTCGTTCCCTTTGTCTACGTTCTGGTGCGTGATCCTGGTGCTTTTGCAGGTATTACGCACTACAAAGGGGAAAAAAGCACAAATTCAGGCTTTGATTTGCACTTGTTTGGTGCTGCTTTGACGGTCGGTATCGCGCTGATCACCCAAATGGGGGAGCAGGCAGACTACCTGCGCTTTATGCCCGTGCAGACGGCCGCCAATCGGCGACGCTGGTGGGCCGGGGTGCTGGCCGGCGGGCCAGGCTGGGTATTGCTCGGTGTGGTCAAGATGCTGGGTGGGGCTTTTCTCGCCTACCTCGCGATACAGCACATGGTGCCGCTGGACCGCGCGGTGGACCCCAACCAGATGTACCTGGCCGCTTATGAATATGTGTTTCCCCATTACGGCTGGGCCGTGGCGGCGACGGCGCTGTTCGTGGTGATTTCGCAGCTCAAGATCAACGTCACCAATGCGTATGCGGGATCCCTCGCCTGGTCCAACTTCTTCTCGCGCCTCACACACAGCCATCCGGGCCGGGTGGTGTGGGTGGTGTTCAACACGCTGATTGCCTTCATGTTGATGGAGATGAATGTGTTTCAGGCACTGGGCGATGTCCTGGGCCTGTATTCCAACATCGCGATTGCATGGATGATGGCTGTGGTCGCCGACCTCGTCATCAACAAGCCGTTGGGCCTGTCACCCAAGGGCATCGAGTTCAAGCGCGCACACCTGTATGACATCAACCCGGTGGGTGTGGGCGCCATGGCGCTCGCGTCGCTGCTGTCGGTGAGCGCGCATCTTGGCCTGTTTGGTCCCCTGGCGCAGGCTTTTTCTGCATTGATTGCGCTGGGAACGGCTTTTGTGGCCGCGCCGCTGATTGCATGGGCCACCCGGGGGCGCTATTACATTGCGCGCCAGGGCGAAGTCGCTGAGACCGATGCCCTGGGCAACTACAAACCCCATGTCCTTAGGCGCTGCGTGATCTGCGAACGGGACTACGAAGGCCCGGACATGGCGCATTGCCCGGCCTACCAGGGGCCGATCTGCTCGCTGTGCTGCACGCTTGACGCGCGCTGCGGCGACTTGTGCAAGCCGCAGGCGAGCCTGTCGGCCCAGTGGTCGGCCGCCTTGCGCTGGCTGCTGCCGCGCCGCATCTGGCCTTACCTGGACACGGGACTCGGGCACTTCCTGCTCCTGATGCTGGTCATCGTGCCGCTGCTGGCCAGCGTGTTCGGCCTGCTTTACCACCAGGAAATGCGGGCTTTGCTGGACCTGAAGGCGGCCTCCGAGCCGGCGCTTCGTTCCGGCTTCCTGAAGGCCTACATGGCCCTGCTGGTGATTGCCGGCCTGGTGGCCTGGTGGCTGGTGCTGGCGCACAAGAGCCGGCAGGTGGCGCAGGAAGAGTCAAATCGCCAGACGCACCTGCTGATGAAGGAGATCGAGTCGCACCGCCAGACCGACGAGGCGCTGCAGCAGGCCAAACGCGTGGCCGACCTGGCCAACCAGGCAAAAAGCCGGTACATCAGCGCCATCAGCCACGAGCTGCGCACGCCGCTCAACAGCATCCTGGGCTATGCCCAGCTCATGGGAGAGGACCAGTCGATTCCGGCACATCGCCAGCAGGCTGTCGGTGTGATCAAGCGCGGCGGTGAACACCTGCTTTCGCTGATCGAGGGTACGCTGGACATTGCCCGCATTGAAAGCGGCAAGCTCACGCTCAACGTCAAACCCATGTACTTTGCCGACCTGGTGCAGGAGATGGCCGGCATGTTCGAGCTGGAGGCGCAGGCCAAAGGACTGAACTTCCAGTTTGAATCCGAAGGCTCCCTGCCAGTTGTGGTGCGTGCCGACGAAAAGCGCGTGCGGCAGATCCTCATCAACCTGCTGGGCAACGCCATCAAGTTCACTTCCAAAGGCCGCATCGGCCTGCGCCTGCGTTATGCACGCGAGATGGCCAGCATCGAGATTGAGGACACCGGGCCGGGCCTGTCGGCGCAGGAGATCGAGCGCATCTTCGAGCCTTTTACACGCGCAGCGACGCCCGGGCCGGCTGCGCCAGGGGCCGGGCTGGGCCTGACGATTGCCAAGATGCTGACCGACCTGATGGGCGGTGAGCTCACAGTGTCGAGCACGCCCGATGTTGGTTCGGTATTTCGCGTCAAGCTGTTCCTGCCCGAGGTTCGCCTGGCACCCGGGGCGTTGCCCGTGCCTTCTTCGCGCGCGAACAAGGCACGCCATGGGTATGCCGGCGTGCGCCGGCGCGTTCTGGTGGTGGACAACGAAGAAGCAGACCGCGAGCTGCTGGTTAACGTGCTCCAGCCGCTGGGTTTCGAGCTGCGTACTGCCGCCAGTGGCCATGACTGCCTGGATCTGCTGGCGGCAGGCTACCAGCCCGAGGTCATCCTGATGGACCTGGCCATGCCCGGCATCGACGGCTGGGAGACGATACGTCGGCTGCGCGCGCTGGGCCACACGGGTGCGCATATTGCCATCGTCTCGGCCAACGCCTTTGACAAGGGGTTGGACAACGATGCGGGCATCCTGCTTGAAGACTTCATTCTCAAACCGGTGCGGCACAGTGAGCTGCTGGACTGGCTGGAGCGGCGCCTGTCTCTGGCCTGGCTGGATGCGCCGCCGCAGTCCGCCGCACCCGTGGCGCCTGCAGGGCCGCGGGTGTATCCGGCGGCGGCGCAGCTTGATGCGCTGCGCGAGGTCGTCAGCCTGGGCTATTACCGCGGCATCATGAACACGCTGGACGAAATCGAGGAGGCGCAGCCGCAAAGTGCCGGCTTTGCCGCCGAAATGCGCGCCCTCGCGCGCCAGTTCCAGTTCGAAGCCATGAGCCAGCAGCTCAGCCAGGTAACCCCATGAGCCGGCGGCCGCTGGAGCAGACCCTGGACCGCGCCAACAGCGACGTGGTGCTGATCGTCGATGATGTGCCCGACAACCTGTCGGTGTTGCATGACGCACTCGATGAATCGGGCTTCACCGTACTGGTGGCCACGCACGGCGAGGCTGCATTGCAGCGCGCCGCCCAGGCCTTGCCCGATATCGTGCTTCTCGACGCCATGATGCCCGGCATGGACGGGTTCGAGGTGGCCAAACGCCTGAAGGCCGACGCCAGAACAGCGCACATTCCCATCATCTTCATGACGGGGTTGACCGAAACCGAATACCTGGTCGCTGCGCTCGAGTCGGGCGGGGTGGACTATGTCGTCAAGCCCATCAAGCCCAAGGAAGTGCTGGCGCGCATTGGCGTGCATCTGCAAAGCGCGCGCGAAAAGCGCCAGGCGCGAAACGCGCTGGATGCCTTCGGCTACGCCACCATCACGGTGCGCGTGAATGACGGCAAGCTGATGTGGCAGACCCCGCTTGCGCGCGACCTGCTGCTGCAGTACTACGGGACCCATGCACCACAAACACCGGAGCCGGTGCTGACCTGGCTGCGCCGCAATTTGGCCGATGCGGAACGGCAGATCGAGCCGCCACGCCTGAACTGCGAAAGTACAAACCACGGGGCCAGGCGATTGACTTTTCGCCTGCACCAGCAGACGGGGGATGACGATTGGTTGATCATCATGCGCGAGGAATCCGACGAAACCGTGATCCAGGCCATGAGCCTGAGTTTCAAGTTGACCGCGCGCGAGGCCGAGGTTCTGTACTGGGTGGTCAAGGGGAAAATCAACCGCGACATCGGTGACATCCTGGGTACCAGCCCGATGACGGTGAAAAAGCACCTGGAACGTGTGTTTGCCAAGCTCGGGGTCGAAACCCGCACCGCAGCGGCCGGCATGGCCATGAGCCGCATCAGGCTGCTGAATCCGCAGTTCGAGGATTAGGCCCCCACGGTTGCTCACTGCGTGTAGCGCCCTGCCCCCCGAGGGGGCCGCTGCGCCTGCGGACTGGCGGAGCCAGATCCGCGGCCCCTGCTTGAAGGGGCCCGCACACCTGTTGCTGTGCGTACGGCGCTGCCCTTGGCCGGCTTTGTGCAGGCTTTCGCGGTAACGGTTACAATAGGTACTTCGGTAAAGCATCAGCTTTTTACATCGAAGCCCCCTTACCACGCGGCTTCCTTCTCAAATGCGGCGCTTCCCAGAGCCCGAATTCACAGTGTTTTCAGTGCCCCTACAGCACTGAACCCTCTCAAGCACTGTTCCATTTCCCGGCGAGCACTTCCCCAACGGTGCCCACGCAAGGCTCAGCAGCCCAGCCCCTGGCAAAGGCGTGGCGGTTAGAAACCGAACACGTTGGCTTGCTTGCAAGCCTTTATTTCCCTATTTATCGAGCCGGGAAACATACCCGGCACAGAAGTTATGAACATTGATCACACCAACATCGCGGTGGGCAAGTACCTTGTCTCCCCGCTCGCCAAACCGCAAGGCGCAGGCCTGTACGCGGCATCGGTCTCTATCCGCTCCGGACGCGGCAGCGCCACGCACGACCGCGTATTGCGTTTCAGCGGGCTTTTTGACAGCGCCGCTGCGGCGCTGCACTACGCGACCGAACACGCACTGGGCTGGATCCGTGAGCGCTCCACCCCGGCTTGCGCCTGAAGCGCTACGCCTCGTCCGACAAATTTTTCAAATTCCCAAGGAGTTTTCATCATGGCCAAAGAAGAACTGATTGAAATGCACGGACTGGTCAACGAGGTGCTGCCTGATTCGCGTTTTCGCGTCACCCTGGACAACGGGCACAAACTGGTGGCCTACACCTCCGGCAAGATGCGCAAGAACCACATTCGCATTCTGGCGGGTGACCAGGTGTCGCTGGAGCTGTCTCCCTACGACCTGAGCAAGGGCCGCATCACTTTCCGGCACATTGCCGGCCGTGGCCCAGGGCCGTCCCGCACCCATTGAACAGCGCTTTTATTTAGACAGTTTCGGCTATCAGCCTTTGATGGGTGGGCGCTGTCAGCTATCTGATTGATAGCGTCTGGCGTCCCGGAATCAGGGTTGAACCGCGCTTCCGGCGGTGGCCGCCGGTGGCCGCGCCATCCACGCAAACATCGACGAGCGCATCGCTTCCTCGACCGACATCTCGATCGGCTGCACCCATTCGACAGGCACGAACACGGTGTAGCCGCCAATCATGTAGCCCATGGGCAGGTACACCGCCACCCGTTCTCCCGGCAAAAAACCGGTGGGTAGATCGGCAAAGCTGCGGCGTGTGATCAGACCGACAATTTCCATCGCATGGCCGGGCATGCGCAGGATAACCACACTCTGTTCGCCCTGTTTTCCTGCCGGCGAAAAATAGTCGGCAAAACTCTTGAGCGACGAATAAATGCTTTTGACAACCGGCAGGTTGGTAAAAGGCAGCTCGACAAACGACAGCGCCTTGCGCACACGGTGTTTGGACATCAGATAGCCAATCAACACGATGCCCAGCACGCCAAACACCAGCCCCATGCCCGGGACATAAAAGCTGCCGATCAGCGGACGCAGAATCCACAGCGTCACGGCCTCCATCCAGGCCAGCAACATATAGAGGACGTACAGCGTCAGGGCCAGCGGCAAGATGGTGATCAGTCCGCGGAAGAAATATTTGTACAGTTTTTTCATGGTGACTCAAAAAAGGAAAATCCTGCGGAGCAGCGGTGCTGAATCCAACCTCAATATACCCAAGCTTTGTGGCTGAAACGGGCCCTGGCGGGCTTTGCCAAGCCATGTAGGCCTGGCCCTACCTTCTTTTGGGACCGCTTCCGGCACTTCGGGCCGGAGTCACTGTTTATCTTTGGCTTCTTGCTTCAACAAAAAGGAGAGGTCACATGCCCATCATTGCATGGTTACTCGGCGTTCCCATCAGCGTCATCATCCTGCTGATGCTGTTCGGCGTTTTTTAAGAGCTTCTTCATCTCTTATGTTTCGCAAACTGATTGTTTTCGCCATCACTTCCGGGTTGGCGGCCAGGCTCTATCGCAAATATCTGGACAAGCGCAGTGAGCCAGCCGTGCCTGTCCGTCGTGCTTCACGGCGCAGGCGCGCCGGAGCACCGGCTGACCAGGCTTGAAAAAGCCCCGGCCTGTCGAGATGGGCCGGGGCTTTTTTGCCTTGCAGCCCACCCCCACCCTTCTTATGCTCATTGAACCCTGGTCAAAGGTCCGAAACAGGCCTTGAGCGAGGCGTTCTCGCACACCAGCAGCTTGTCACGGCGTGGGCTGAACTGGATGAAACGTGTGGCCCGTTCGCCCGGTCCTTCGAGCAACGCGCCTGAACAGTCCTTTTTGTCGTTCTGCCGGACCACGGTTTCCACCAGCTTGTAAAAGCCTGCGGCGTCAGGCCGAGGGGCGACTTCGTATGTTTTCTCCGCGACTTCCTGCCCGCTTGTGCCGAGCATGGTGCGGTTGGCCCTGTACTGCCAGGTTTCCGTGCAACTGCCGCCAAACAGCGACCAGGTCCATGTGCCTACCAGGGGGTGGGCAGGAGTGGGTTCGCCAGCTGCGCGCAGGGGGAGGGCGGTAGTGAGCAGGCAGGCCATCAAAAGCAGGGTTCGCAATCGTTATTCCTCGGGGTAAGAGTTGGGGTTAGGCCGGGGAGCGAGTCCATGCTACTCCTCCCGGCGAGGGGCAGGCCTGACGCTGTCTGGCTGCCTGCTGTCGCCAGTTGCTGGGCATTTCGGCCTGCAGCCCTTATTGTATGGACTCTGTTCACTATTGTTTTTATAGCATACAAGGAGGATCTGCACCCGCACATCTGGTAACCAGCTTCACCTTGCAGACGGTGCAACAACACGGCGCAGACACCACGAAGGGCTTCAATGAGCTGGCAGCCATCAGGAGCTGCAGTCCAGCGCGCTGTTCAGGCTCCTGCAGCTGGCAGTGCGGAATACCTGACTCACCGGAGAAATGCATGATGAAAAAACTATCCCTTCTGCTTGTCACTATCGCCGGCCTGGCCGGTTGTGTGGCGGTGCCTTACGACAGTGGTCGGCCTTATCACCGGCCGAATGGCGGCCCTTACTATGGCGATCGCGACCGCGATGGTATCCAGAACCGCTCAGACCGTGATCGCGATGGGGACGGTGTGCCCAACCGCCGCGACCGGCGACCGGACAACCCGCGTCTTTATTAGGGCAGAACAGGAGGTCGCTGCAGCAGCAGATTCAAGTTTTCGGCACAGGGCGTCGTTATAGTGGGGGCAGGTATGAAAACTGCCCGGAAAGCACCATGAAGAAACCTGTTCCCATCGTTCTGTTTTTGCTGCTCGGCGTATTCACCCGGCTCCAGGCCCAGCCCATCGGCGAAGTAGACACCGTATTCAAGTTCATCGGGCCCGATCACAAGATCGTCGTTGATGCGCATGATGACCCCAAAGTCAAAGGCATCACCTGTTATGTTTCCCGCGCCAAAACCGGCGGCATCAAGGGCGCCGTCGGGCTGGCAGAGGACAGGTCGGAAGCCTCCATTGATTGCCGCCAGGTCGGGCCGCTTTCTTTTGCCAGGCCCTTGCCGTCGCAGGAAGAGGTTTTCAGCGAGAGGATTTCGCTGATCTTCAAGAAAATACGCATCGTGCGCATGGTCGATGTCGCTCGCAACACCCTGGTTTACCTGACATACTCTGACCGGGTGATTGAAGGTTCGCCGCAAAACAGCGTGGCAGCGGTTCCCGTCGACCGCGCAACCAAAATTCCATTACAGCCTTGATATGCAGCAAACTGAAGTTTTGGCTGGCGAATTTTGTCCCTGGGCTTTAAGGGCGGCTGCTGGCACACAACACGGACTTATCCCTATTTTTGATTTCCGCAGGAAGTGCACACTTGCATGTAAACGGCTTGCACATCCCGATTTGCAGTAGCGCAAACCTTGTACGGAAGACACAGGCAAACATGACGCACCAAGCTCTTTCCCCGCTGGCGGCAGGTCTTTGTGGCTACTTGCTGGTCTCTTCGCCCGTGAATACTGATTGCGCAGCTCTACGCCGGGGGGGTCGACGGTGACCCGGGAAGAGGAACTGCTTCAGGCTAACGAAAGGCTGAAAGCCCAGCTGGCGGAACTGGTTACTGCCAAAGAACGTCTGGCGCTTGAACTCACCGAACAGAAGCGCGAGTCCGATGTGCTCAGGAGCAGCGTGCAGGGCCTGCGCGAACTGGCCACCATCTCGGCAGACTGGTATTGGGAGCAGGACGCAGAGCACCGTTTCGTCAGGTTTTCCGGTGAGCAGGCGGCGGAAAACCTGGACACCGAGCGCGACAGCCATGTCGGAACACGGCGATGGGAGTTGCCGGGCGTCGTTCCCCTCAGCGATTCCTGGGAGGCCCATCGCGCTGTTCTCGATGCGCACCAGCCCTTTCGCAACTTCGAGTACATGCGGACACTGGGTGATGACCTGCCGCATTATCTGTCCGTCAGCGGTATCCCGGTGTTCGACGACCAGAACCGGTTTCTCGGTTATCGGGGAACCGTCCACGACATCACTGAAATCAAGCGCTCGGAAGAGGCGCAGCGAAAAACATCCCAGTTCCTCGACGAAGTTGTCGGCAATATTCCGATTGCCGTCCAGCTGAAATCGGTCCTGGACGGACACCGGATAGCACTGTGGAACAAGGCCGCCGAAACCCTGTATGGGCTGACGCGCGACGAGGCGATGGGTCATACCGTCCATGACCTCTGGCCAAAAGCAGTCGCAGACCGGATGCATGCCTCCGACCTGGAAGTGGTTGCCGAAGGTGTTATCCAGGATTTTCCCGACCGCACGCTTCCATCCAGGACTCGCGGGACCCTCCGCCTCCACGTGCGGAAGGTGCCGCTGAGAAATGCCGGTGGCGAGGTAAGCCATATCCTGATCACGTCTGAAGACATGACAGCCCGTTTGGAAGCAGAAGCCAGCCTGCGCCGGAGTGAAGAGCGTTTTCGCGGCCTGACCGGCCTTTCTTCGGACTGGTACTGGGAGCAGGACGAGCAATTCCGCAATATCTTTGTTTCCAAGGACACGCCCCAATCTGGTCCCGCCAACCAAAGTGTCGGTGAGGGAAGACGCCGCTGGGACCTTCCGGGTTCCGCACCGCTTCTTGGCACCTGGGAAGACCACAAGGCGCTTCTCAAGGCACATCAGCCGTTTCGAAATTTCGAATACCAGCTGACCGGTGACGATGGCGAAATCCTTTATCGCAGCATTAGCGGTGAGCCGGTGTTCGATGCCGAGGGATCTTTCACGGGTTATCGCGGTGTGGGTTCGGACATCACGTCGCGCAAGCAGACCGAACTGGCGTTGCGTACCAGCGAGGCGCGTTTCCGCGCCGTGGTGTCGGCCCTGGCCGAAGGGGTGGTCCTGCGCGATGCAGACGGGCGAATCGTCGATTGCAACGCCAGCGCCGAGCGCATTCTCGGCAGGACCCTGGCGCAGATGGAGGGGCAGACCGTCGCCGGGCCGGAGTGGGAAATGCTCAGGGAAGACGGTTCGCTAATGCCACAGGAAGAGCATCCCAACGTCGTTGCCCGGCGCACCGGGTTGCCCCAGTCCAACGCGGTGGTGTGTTACCGCAAGCCCGATGGCAGCATCCTGTGGGCGCTGCTGAATGTGCAGCCCCTGTTCAACGGGTCTTCCCCTGTTCCGTCCGGCTTCGTTACCACCGTCACCGACATCAGCAAGCGCAAGCGCGATGAAATGGAAATTGTCCGCCTCAATGTGGACCTGGAAAAACGGGTGATGCGCAGGACGGCGCAGCTGGAAGTGGCCAACACCGAGCTGGAGGCGTTTTCCTATTCCGTGGCGCATGACCTGCGTTCTCCGCTGAGCACCATCGACGGCTATTGCGCCTTGCTGCAGAAAGCCGTGCCCACTGAAGCTGGAGAGCGTGTTCACCACTACGTGGACAGGATACGCGGCGGCGTGCGGCGCATGGGTGAGCTCACCGACGGACTGCTTTCTCTGGCGCAACTGTCGCGCACCAGCCTGAACTGGGAGCCGGTAGACCTTAGCGCCGAGGCTGCCAGGGTTCTTGCCCAGTTGTCCGAAACTGAACCCGGGCGCGATGTCCGGGCGACGGTCGAGCCGGGCCTGATGGCAAACGCGGATGCCGCTCTGCTCCGGCAGGTTCTCGAGAACCTGCTCGGCAACGCCTGGAAGTTCACCGCGAGAAAAACCACGACCGAAATCAAGATCGGCAGGGAAAGCGGCGCAGACCCGCAACCTGTGTATTTTGTCAGGGACAACGGCGCAGGGTTTGACATGGCTTATGCGGACAAGCTGTTCGGCACCTTCCAGCGCCTGCATTCTTCGGAAGAATTTGCCGGCAGTGGCATCGGCCTGGCCACGGTCAAACGCATCATCACCCGTCACGGAGGGCGGATCTGGGCGAGTTCAGCCATTGGCGAAGGCAGTACGTTTTATTTCACGCTCGGTGGCGATCAGGGCATCGCCGTGCAGGGCGACGAAACGTCCGAAAACGACTCGGGTATTGCACTGGCGTCCCGTCCACGCGACCTGCTCAGGGGCACAAGCCAGGCCGGGGCAGGTGCCCCAGGCTCGCTGATCGGCAGCGACAACGACGACCTGGCCAGCGACCAGCTGTTCGGCAATGCCTTCGAGCACTCGTCGATCGGCATGGCGCTGGTAGGCATCGACTCGAACCGGCTCAGGGTCAACAGCGCTTTTTGCCAGATGCTGGGTTACTCCGAGGCCGAGATGCTTGCGCGCTCCGTCAAGGACATCACCCACCCTGACGATGTCGAATGGGACCTGCTGCAGCGAAAAAGGGCGCTCGCCGGCGAAATTGAAACCTACCAGTGGGAAAAGCGTTACATCCACAAGTCCGGCCGCATTGTCTGGGGTTTCCTGAGCTGCTCGCTGGTACGCGATGCCGACCGCAAGCCGCGCCACTTCATCTCGCAAATCCAGGACATCACCGAGCGCAAGGAGAGTGAGCGGATTTTGCGGGAAAACGAAGAGCGTTTCCGCGCACTTACCGAGCTGTCGTCCGACTGGTTCTGGGAGCAGGATGAAAACTTCCGTTTCGTCGAGGTGTCTGGCGACGCGGCCCAGGTGACGGCCACCACCCGAAAAACGGCCATCGGCAAGGCCCGCTGGGAGCTGGATTATGTGAACATGGACGAGAGCGTCTGGGCAGCTCACAAGGCTCAGCTCGAACGACACGAAGTTTTTCGCGACTTTGAAACCACCCGGCTCGATGAAAATGGAAAGATCGTTTACTGGAGCATCAGCGGGGTGCCTATTTTCGACGCCACCGGGCGCTTCACGGGTTACCGCGGTACCGGCCGTGACACGACCGAAATGCGGCGGGTCAGCAACGCCTTGCGTGCCAGCGAGTTGCAACTGCGCGAGATCACGGATACCGTGCCGGCCTTGATTGCCTATGTCGACAAGGAGGGGTGCTTCCGCTTTCACAACCGGGCCTATGAAGAAAGCTTCGGTTTGTCCTATGAGCAGTTCGACGGCAAACACCTGCGCGAGGTCATGGGCGACGAACTTTATGAGGTCGTGCGTCCCCGGGTCGAAGAAGTCCTGTCGGGCTACCCGGTGGTGTACGAGCGCACCCAGATAACCGCGCGCGGCGACCATCGCGACTATGTGGTCAACTATTTTCCGCGTTATGGCGACGGCAGTGAGGAAGGGGAGGTCATCGGCTTCTATTCGCTGGCTTCCGACGTCACCGAGCTCAAGCGCATCGACCGCATGAAAAGCGAGTTTGTCTCCACGGTCAGCCACGAGCTGCGCACGCCGCTCACGTCCATCCGCGGTTCGCTGGGACTGATCTCCGGTGGTGTGGCCGGCCAGCTGCCCGACGCCGTCAAGACGCTGGTGGGCATTGCGAAGAACAACTGCGAACGCCTGATTCGCCTGATCAACGATATCCTGGACATCGAAAAAATAGAGTCCGGCAAGATGCGCCTGGATCTGCAGGTGGTCGACCTCAAACCCCTGCTGGTGCAGACGCTGGCGGCCAACGAGGGTTTTGGCACTGCCCAGAATGTCAGTCTGAGCCTGGACTTTCCGCAGGATGGCTTGCAGGTCCATGTGGACAGCGACCGCCTGGCCCAGGTCATGACCAACCTGCTGTCCAATGCGATGAAGTTTTCACCACCTGGCGGCGTGGTGGAAGTTCACGTGATGCCGGCCAGCATTGGCGTGCGGGTGGAAGTGCGTGACCACGGGCCGGGCATTCCGGAGGAGTTCCGCAAACGCATCTTCCAGAAGTTTTCCCAGGCCGACTCGTCCGACACGCGCCAGAAGGGTGGCACCGGGCTGGGCCTGAATATTTCACGAGCCATCGTCGAACGCCTGGGCGGCAGCATTGGTTTTGAGAGCGAAACCGGTGTGGGTACCACTTTTTTCTTTGAGTTGCCCGTATGGACCGAGCCGGTGCAAAGCCTTCCTCCGGCCGTGCGCAACTCCAACCGGCCGCGGATCCTGATCTGCGAAGACGACCGCGACATCGCCCGCCTGATAGCGATGATGCTGGACAAGGGCGGGTTTGACAGCGACATGGTCTACCGCGGTTCGGACGCCTTGGCCCATCTGGCAAATACAAAGTACGCCGCCATGACGCTGGACCTCCGCCTGCCGGATCAGGATGGCATCACACTGATACGCACCCTGCGCAGCCAGGAGGGCACGCGCGAGCTGCCTATCGTGGTGGTCTCGGCCATGGCCGGGGAAGGGCAGATCCAGTTCAACAACCCGCAGGATGTTTCTGACTGGCTCGAAAAGCCGATCGACGAAAACCTGCTGATCCTGGGCTTGCGGCGAGCCATCAAAGGCATGGCCGAGGGCAAGCCCCGCATCCTGCATGTGGAGGACGACCTGGATATCCAGCGTATCGCGGCGGCGATCATGCAGGAATTTGCCACGTTCGAATTTGCCGCTACGCTGCAGGAAGCCCGCGCTTGCCTGGCGGCCCAGGCATTTAACCTCGTCCTGCTGGACCTGACCCTGCCGGGTGGATCAGGCTGGGACCTGCTGGCCGACATCGAAGCGCTGGACCCGCCGCCGCCTGTCGTGGTTTTTTCGGCCCTCGAGGTTAACCGGGCAGAATACTCCCGGGCAGCCGCCGTGCTGATCAAGGCGCAGACCTCCAACGAGGAACTGCTGCAGACCCTGCAGAATGTGCTGGCCCAAAGCCGCTCAACCAGCTTGCCACAGGCCTGAGCCGGGCGCATCGCGGCGAATTTTTGATACGAAATACGATTTTGCCCTTGTGTGACGGGCGCAAGCCGCTACTGTTTTTGTAGCAAATTATGCAGCCGGGGCATTCATCATCGCGGTGTAGCGGCGCTGCATTTCTTCCGGTGCCACCTCTTCAATGCTGTGCCCTACGCTCCAGCGATGGCCGGCCGGGTCGCGGAAGCTGCCGGAGCGTTCGCCGTAAAAATGGTCCTGCGCTGCCATGTCCAGGGTGGCGCCTGCTTTCAGCGCCCGCGCGATCACCTCATCGCAGTCGTCAACATGCAGGTGCAGCGTCACCGACGTGGGCGCGCTGACCCGCGGCGCCTGGATGCCGATTTCGGGGAATTCCTCCGAAACCATCAGTGTGGTGCCGGCAAAGTCCAGCTCGGCATGGCCCAGGCGCCCACCTGGCTCGACCAGCCTGAATTTTTCAGTGGCGCCAAATACGGAGGTGTAAAACGCAATTGCTTCGGCCGCATTTTTAACGTGGATATAGGCAAACAGCTCATGAATGGCCATGGTGACTCCCGGCGTGAAGTTTGAACAGGAAACCAGTCTATCGGCTCGGGTGGCGCAGGTCTTGAACAAAGTTGACCTGCCTGGCCCGCGCAGGATGCCACAGCGCCTATCCCGCGAAAGGCGGCGCGTGTACCGGCACATGGTTGGGCGACACGACAGGCGCCCGGCGATATTGCTCGGGCGTGAGACCGGAGAACTGCCGGAATTCGCGATTGAAGTGAGGCTGGTCGCTGTAGCCTGCGTCCAGCGCGACGTCGGGCAGGCGTGGCGCCTGCAGGGTGCCGGATCTCTGCATCAAACCCAGCGCATGCTGGAAACGCTGGACCCGGCCGTACAGCTTGGGTGGCAGGCCAACCGCCTGCGAAAACTGGCGTATGAAATGACGGTGGCTGTAGCCGCTCTGCATCACCGTATCCCGTACACTGCCGCCCGCCTTGAGCTTGGCCAGTGCGCGTGTGATTGCCGGGTGGGCGGGTGCGGACGCCGGTCGCAGCCGCGCAAGCAACAGCGTTTGTATCAGGTGCATCCTGTCCGCCGGTGAGGCCATGGCGAGCAACTGCTCCCGCATGCATGCAGCACTGTGGCCCCATAGATCGTCCAGCCGGGTGTGTCGTCCCGCCAGTTCGTCGGCCGGCATGCCCAGCAGCGCCTGTGCTGCGCCCGGCAGCAATTGCACGCCTATGGCCTGCGATGCCCCTGGCACATCCTTGGCGTAGAAAGCTGCCCGCGCACCTCCCACCACGGCGTAACCCAGGTTTTGCCCGGCTGCGTCGCGGGTGTGTTCAAAAATGCAGATGGGCGGTCCGGACAGGCGAATGACCAGATGCATCTCGCCGGTGGGCAAGATGAACTCTCTTGTCTCTTTCGTGTGCGTTTGGCCAGCCTGCTCAGGCGTGCTGGTCCAGACGGACCGGATGAAGCCGGCGAGCAAGGGAAGCGGAGCCTGCTGCATGGGTCAGAGTGGGGAATTTGCGCTTCCGCACAGCCGGGTCAGATCAAAGCCGGCCCAGGTCCTGGATGGCGTCCACCACCATGCTGGTGCCAATGGCGATCAGCAGGATGTCGCCGGCTGCGCGCACATATTTGTGTCCTGCAGGGGGAAGTCCCAGCTGGACAACCACCGCATGCGGCACGGGGTAAAACACAACGTCACGCGGCAGCGGCTGGCCGATAGCCCATTTTTTGGCCTGACCCGGAGGCATGCAGCCATTGTTCTTTTTTGCCAGACCTGGAGGGCAGCGGCCGGCGCTGGATGGTTTACCGTAGTAGTCGCGGACCACCATGCGCTGCTGGTCACCGAAGTAGGCGCCCACGCGGATGTCCTGCGGCACCGGCCGCCCATGCTGGACGTCCTGGCCGCCGCCATGGCTTTTTCCACCCTTGTCGCCCTTGTCGCCAGACCGTTCTTTCTGCTCATGCTTTCCGCCTTTTCCCTGGCCGGCCCATTCTGGTTTCTCGGCCCATGCGGTGCCTGCCGCGAAGGCAAACGCCAGAACGAGGGGGAGCGTGCGCAGCTGTGAAAGAGGGGACAGATTCATGATGTTTCCTGGGTGAGTGGTGACGGGCCGGGGCTGGGAGTCCGGCGGTTTGGTTGACTACTTTATAACGCGTCACCTGCGATGCGGTTGGCCTTTTGGGTTAACAAACCAGGTTCCAGCGATGTTGTCCTACAGCACACCCGGCATGGCCCCTGCATGCGCATCAGCAGTCAAAAAATCACCTCCGGCCCCGCCCCGTTACGGCATTTACAGCCTGGCCCAGTCCGAATAACTCACCAGTGCCGGGCGCGGCGTGTGGCCCAGCAGCTTGTGCAGCGCGACGCACAGGGCACTGAGGTCATCGGCCTTGCTGATGACGAGCGCCGCGCCCTCCTCATAGGCCCTGGCTTCGAGCACACTGTCCATGTAGCCGGAAATGATAATGACTGGCAGGTCGGCGCGCAGCAGCTTGACCTGCTTGAGCAGATCGACACCTGTGTGTGTTTGCAGCCGGTAGTCCGTCACCAGCATGTCGCAGCTGAAAGGATCCGCCTGCAGGGCCACCAGCGCCTGCCGGGCACTTTCGTGGCAGGTGACGCGGAAACCCGCCTGGGGCAAGGTTTCGCTGACCAGCACCCGCATGGGCTCATAGTCATCCACATACATGACATGCGGGTTCCCGGAGTCCTCTTCCCCGGATGCCGCAGTTTCAAGCGGCACGGCGGCGGGCAGGTAGATGTCGAAAGCCGTTCCGCGTCCCGGCTCTGGCGATATGTTGATCATGCCGTGATACCGCTCGATGATGCGGCGTACCTCCACCAGCGGCAAGCGGCGGGCGCTGGCAGGCCTGTCGTCGGTCAACGCGGGCGCCGGCAGCAATTGGTGAAACGGGCCGGTGGCGGCCCGGCTGTTGTTGGTGATCACCAGCCGCGCATATCGCCTGGGAGGCAGCCCGCCCTGCAGCTTGTCGGCGTCCGGGTCCAGCACCACGTCGTCCAGCAGCACCTCGCTCATTTCGACAACGATTTGTGTCGCCAGGCCCACCAGGGACTGCCATGCCACGATGCAGGCACTCAGCAGGGCCTGCTCGAGCTGGTCGGCGCGGGTGAGCAGCCAGGGATTTTCGTGAGAGAGCTCCAGCGCCAGTTCGACCTCGCCGGGAAGCAGGGCGCGAAAGCGGTCCATGGCGCGCAGCACGATGGGCTCCAGCCTTTGATTGACCGCGTCTTCATCATGCGGAGCGTCGGCGTGCATTGGTTTTCTTTCCGCAGCGTTGGTCAGGCAGGCGCGTCTGTCCGGCAGGGCGCGTTTCGGGGAAAGCGTAGGTCTTTTAGCTTAGGGCGTCAATGGTGTTACTGCGGCAGGATGCGGCAGAACTGACGCGGCCCATGCGCGCAGGCAGGCGGGCCTGGATTCAATGAAAAACGGGCTGCAGCCCATACCCGTCGGGAGCCTTTTGCTATCAATAAAGTAGCGATACCGGGCCGGACACGACCAGATCGGTCAGCGGCTTTTTTCGCCGCTGAGCGCGCTTTCGAATTCCTCGCGCGACAAGACGCTGTCCTTGTTGATGTCGGCTTCGTCAAAGTGCCTGGCCACGCCGCGAAAGCCGGAAGCTTCCTCGCGGCTGAGCTTGCCGTCCTTGTTGCTGTCAATGAAGGCAAAGGCACGCTCGATATCCTTGGGTGCGTATTTGGGGCCAGCTGCGGTCACGGTCACGTTATCGGAGGCTTGCCTGACCGGAGCCTGCGGCGCGGGCTGTGCATGCGCCGCCGTGACAAGCAGGGCGGCGGCTGCGGCGAGAACGGACAGGATCTGGAAATGCCCTTGCTGCTCCCGCTTTTTTTCTGCGGTAAAAATCATGGGTTTCCTGACTATGTGATCGAACATGAGCCTATTGGACGCCTGCAAGCGCCCTGGCACCAGCATGCTTGCAGGCTGTTTCTTCGCTTTACATGCGAGGCATGGTGGACACACTTCCTTGCGCGCTGCTGAAGAGGTTACTGTTGTCAGAACCGCACCTTGACAAACGCCGAAGGCCCCTTGAGTTTTGTTCTGAAGTGGGCATGGTTTCCGCCTTCGCGGGTCAGGTCGATATCGGTCATGCCGTAGTCCAGCACCAAGCCCACATTCCTCAATGGAAACCACTCCACGCCGACCGCGGCGTTGTAGATTTCGCCGCTCACACGCCCGCTGTTTTTTTTGGCGCCGGATACATCGGCAAACAGGCGCAGGTTGGGGTTGATGGCGTGGCGCACGCCGATTTCGAGCAGAGGGGCAACCGCATCATCGCGGTAACTTTCGTTGATGCTGCCCGTGCTGCCGCCGACAACGGCAGTGGCCCGGGCGTCCAGGCCTGCCCGGTAATAGGCCGCTCCCGCTCCCAGCCCCAGCACGGTGTTGCCTGAGCCCAGCCACCATTTGTAGGCCAGCTTGGCAAAGTCCAGTTGCAGGTCCACGTTGGCACTGCCCGTGGTGGTCACCGTGCCGGATCCCACGCTGGTGTTGCTGACCAGCGTGCCGCCATAGTCACGGCGGTAGCGGTAGTAGTCAAAAGACAGCCCCTGGGTGTCAAACAGCAGCAGGTCTGCCTTGATGCGAGGCATGGTCACGCTGCTGCGCTCCACATTGCCGGAGTCCAGCCGGCCGAAAGGCGTGTCTACGGCGGCATTGAATTTGGGTTCTGCCCGGAAGGCACCTGCCGACAGGCTGAAGCGGTCCAATGCCGGCGAGGGTTCGGCGGATGCGGATTCCGGCCATGCCAGCGCGCCCGCGCCGAGCACGGCAGCCGCCTGGAGGAGATGGTGCAAGCGTGAAAGCCGAAATGAGGAAGGTGGAGTCACGGGCATGGGAAATTCCGGTGGCCAAATGGGTGGAGTGGAGGAAGAGGCCGCTTGGGCGTGCAACGTGAGACAGCTTAGGGGGCCGCTCACCATGGCGTCGACCGGAGAAAAGCGGCTGTGCCTGTAGGACATGCTTGGGCAAGCGCAACTGTGCGGGCAGGGTTGCGCGCTGCACGGTGAGCCGCCGCTGACAGCAGGGGGCAGGTCTGTCCCACATCAGATGCTGCAGGCAAGCTTGCAGAATCAGGGACATCGTTTTACCTGGCAATAACAACCCGCTTGCGAAAGGACGGCCATGGCAACAATCAGTATTTCCGGTGGGGCAGGGCCCGCTGAAGAATCTCGACGCGAGGACGCCCGGGCGGCAATGCAAGCCAGCGACAGCTCCGGCAGCGGCAGGCTATGAAGCTTTCCTCCACGGCCAGATCGTCTTCGTTCGAAGACAAGAGCTTTTTGCTGCTGCTGTTGCTGGTGTCGGTCGCCTTCTTCTGGGTGTTGTGGCCGTTTTTCGGTGCCGTGTTCTGGGCGGCGGTGCTGGCCATTATTTTCGCACCGGTCTATCAGCGCCTGCTCAGGGCCACGTCCAGAAGGCGGGTACCGGCTGCGCTGCTCACCTTGCTGGTCATCCTGGTTCTGGTCATCCTGCCAGTGGGCCTCATCACGGCGCTGCTGATCCAGGAGGCCGCCAGCGTGTACCAGCGCATGCAGTCGGGCGAACTCAGTGTGGCGCGCTATTTCCAGCAGATCTACGACGTTCTGCCGGCCTGGGTCATCAGTTTGCTGGACCGCTTTGGCATGAACAACTTCTCGGTGGTGCAGCAACGTGTGACTGAAAGCCTGACCCGGGGCGGCCAGTTTTTTGCCGCGCAGGCACTCAATATCGGGCAGAACACGTTCGACTTTTTTGTCAGCTTCTTCGTCATGCTCTACCTGCTGTTCTTCCTGCTGCTCGATGGCGCAGCCCTGTCCGCCCGCATCCGTGAAGCGGTGCCCATGGACGCAGAGATCAAGCGCAGGCTGATGGCCAGGTTCACCACGGTGACCCGCGCCACCGTCAAGGGCAACATCGTGGTTGCGGCGCTGCAGGGTGCACTGGGCGGACTGATCTTCTGGCTTCTCGATGTGCATGCACCGGTGTTGTGGGGCACGCTGATGGCTTTCCTGTCGCTGCTGCCGGCCGTTGGCGCAGCACTGGTGTGGCTGCCCGTGGCCATTTATTTCCTGGTCACGGGAAACACCGCGCAAGGCCTGGTGCTCATCGCGTTTGGCGTACTCGTGATCGGGCTGGTCGACAACCTGCTGCGTCCCTTGCTGGTAGGCAAGGACACCAAGATGCCCGATTACGTGGTGCTGGTTTCAACGGTGGGCGGCATGGCGCTTTTCGGGCCCAACGGGTTTGTCATCGGACCGCTGGTGGCCGCTATGTTCATGGCTGCCTGGGGCATTGTTGCCAGGGCGCGGCAGCCGGACGCGCAGGAGCCGCCCGAAGTGCAGGTGTCCCTGCCGGGCGCCCGAAAGTCGCGTGCCGGGCAGTGACCGGGAAAGACGCAGGGCGGACCTGACCGGGCTGCAGCGGCCAACCCAATGGGGGTGCGGGAGTCCAGGTTGCCTGTTGAGCTAACCACTGTCTGCATGTAGTCCTCATCCTACATACGCCACCCGGCGTATAGCCCATTCCCCGGCTGGTGCCCAGAATCGCCTCATCGTTTCGTAAAAGCTTCGGCTTGTGCGGAGCGAAACGCGAACTACCACCTACCCGGAGAAGCACACATGCAACGTCGTTTTACCCTCAAGGCGCTCAGCGCCGCCGTCGCCCTGGCGGGCCTCTCGGTTCTGCCAGCCCATGCCCAGTCGGGCGGCACCATCAAGGTGGGCATTCTGCACAGCCTGTCGGGCACCATGGCCATCTCGGAAACCGTGTTGAAAGACACCGTGCTTATGGCGATTGACGAGATCAACGCCAAGGGTGGCGTGATGGGCAAGAAACTCGAGCCCGTGATTGTGGACCCGGCCTCCAACTGGCCGCTGTTTGCCGAAAAAACCAAGCAGCTCCTGGGCCAGGACAAGGTTTCCGTGATTTTCGGTTGCTGGACTTCGGTGTCCCGCAAATCGGTGCTGCCAGTGGTTGAGGAAATGAACGGCCTGCTGTTCTACCCCGTGCAGTACGAGGGCGAAGAGCTGTCCAAGAACGTGTTCTACACGGGCGCGGCCCCCAACCAGCAGGCCATTCCTGCTGTTGACTACCTGATGAGCAAGGCCGGCGGCGGCGCCAAGCGCTGGGTCTTGCTGGGCACTGACTATGTGTACCCACGCACCACCAACAAGATCCTGCGCGCCTATCTGAAGAGCAAGGGCGTGGCCGACAAGGACATCGACGAGAAATACACACCGTTCGGCCACTCTGATTACCAGACCATCGTGGCTGATGTGAAGAAATTCTCTGCCGGTGGCAAAACCGCTGTGGTTTCCACCATCAATGGCGATTCCAATGTTCCTTTCTACAAGGAACTGGGCAATGCCGGTCTGAAGGCCAAGGACGTGCCAGTCGTTGCCTTCTCCGTGGGTGAAGAAGAGCTGCGCGGCGTGGACACGAAACCGCTGGTGGGCCATCTGGCGGCCTGGAACTACTTCCAGTCGATCAAGAATCCGGCCAATACCGAGTTCATCAAGAAGTGGTCTGCCTACGCCAAGGCCAAGGGCATCGCTGGTCATAAAGACAAGCCGCTAACCAACGACCCGATGGAAGCCACCTACATCGGCATCAACATGTGGAAGCAGGCTGTCGAGAAAGCCAAGTCCACCGACACCGACAAGGTCATTGCCGCCATGGCCGGCCAGACCTTCAAGGCACCGTCGGGCATCGTGTCCAAGATGGACGAGAAGAACCATCACCTGCACAAGTCGGTGTTCATCGGCGAAATCAAGGCCGACGGTCAGTTCAACGTGGTGTGGAAAACACCCGGCCCGGTGAAAGCCAAGCCATGGAGCCCGTACATCGAAGGCAACGACAAGAAGCCTGACGAGCCAGCCAAGGTCGCTTCCAAGTAAAGCCGCCACCGCAAAGCCCGATGGGGCCAAGCGGTGCAAGCCGCGCCTGGTTTGCAGAAAACAGGTGCGGCTTTTTTGTGGCTTGGCCCATTTCTTGCACTATCCCGGTGCATGACTGCCAAGGAAGTTGCAGCCTGGGCATCGCGGCAAGCTGGTATCGGCCTGCTGCTGTGCCCACCCTACAGGTTCTTCTCATGATGATTCGCACACTCCTTCTATTTGCTGCTTTTTTTATAGCTGCCAGCGCCCATGCCTTGAGCGCAGATGAAGCCAAAGGCATGGCGTTGGGCGAAACCGAGGTACGCGTGGAAGCGCTGAACAAGGCTGCCGCCAACCCCGACGAAAAAACCGCTGCCTTCATCCAGGCGCTGGCTGACGATGCCGTCAAGACCGCCGGGGACAAAGTGTTTGTGATCAAGGACGACAAAGGGTTTGACCCCGTCACAGGCGTAGAAGTGAAAGTACCCGAAGACGCCGAAGACGTGATCAACAACAACATGATGCGCGGCGAGCTGGACACAGCACTGGCCGCGCTCAAGCTGTTTTCCAAAGACGAGAAGGTGCGCGCCGACGCCATCAAGGTGCTCGCCGGCGGCGGTGATGAGTCGCGCCTGCCGCTCATCGAGAAAGCTTATGCGGCTGAAACAGTCGCCGCGCTCAAGACCCAGCTCGAGATGGTGCGCGCCACCATTTTGCTGGGCAGCAGCGACAAGGCCAAGCGCCTGGAGGCCGCTGCGCGCCTGTCGGGCAGCAACAACCCGATCAGCAAGACCGTCTTGATCGCGCGCTTGTCGGCAGAAGATGATGCGGAGGTCAAGATCGCGCTGCAGGCCTCGCTGCGCAAGGTCGAGTCTGCGCTGGCCTGGGGTGACAAGCTGGGCGCGGTGTTCAGCGGCATCAGCCTGGGCAGCATTTTGCTGCTGGTGGCACTGGGCTTGGCGATTACCTACGGGCTGATGGGCGTCATCAACATGGCGCACGGCGAGCTGATGATGATTGGCGCCTACGCGACCTACGTGGTGCAGGGTCTGTTCCAGAAGTATTTGCCCGGCCTGTTTGACTGGTATTTGCTGGCGGCGGTGCCGGTGGCCTTCATGGCTTCGGCACTGATGGGCGCGGCGCTGGAGCGCGGCGTGATCCGCTTTCTTTACGGCCGTCCGCTCGAGACCCTGCTGGCCACCTGGGGCATCAGCCTGATGCTGCAGCAGCTGGTGCGCTCCGTCTTCGGCGCGCAAAACGTCGGCGTGGAAAACCCGGTGTGGATGAGCGGTGGCGTGCAGGTCCTGGGCAATTTGTCCTTGCCCTACAACCGCCTCGTCATCATCGGCTTTGCGATTGCGGTTCTGCTCGCCATGGCCTGGCTGATCGGCAGGACACGGCTTGGCCTGTTTGTGCGCGGCGTCACGCAGAACCGGCCGATTGCTTCATGCATGGGCGTGAACACGGCGCGTGTGGACACCTATGCGTTTGCGCTCGGCTCCGGCATTGCCGGGCTGGCCGGCTGCGCGCTGAGCCAGGTCGGCAACGTCGGCCCGGACCTGGGTCAGGGCTACATCGTCGATGCCTTCATGGTCGTGGTGCTGGGCGGCGTCGGCCAGCTCGCCGGTACCGTCTACGCCGCCATGGGCCTGGGCATTTTGAACAAATTCCTCGAGGGCTGGACCGGTGCGGTGCTGGCCAAAATTGCGGTGCTGGTGCTCATCATCATCTTCATCCAGAAACGTCCCCAAGGCATCTTCGCGATGAAGGGCCGCTCGGCGGAGGCATGACATGAACACTTCTATCAACACCATCGACAATTCATTGAAGGCGGAGCAAGGCACGACGCCCACCGCAACCGTGCCGGAACGCGTCATCACCAAGCCATCGGGCGCAGGCGCTGCCTGGTCTGCTGTCACCCTGCCCGCGCGGGGGCCCATGCTCACCCGCGCGGGCTGGAGCGCCTTCATCATCGCGCTGCTCGTCGTCTGCGCACTGGCGCCGGTGTTGAACCTGCTGGTGCCGCGGGACAGCATGTTCCATATGAGCACTTACGCAGTGGCACTGCTCGGCAAGATCATGTGTTACGCCATCGTGGCGCTGGCCATGGACCTGATCTGGGGCTACACGGGCATTCTGTCGCTGGGCCATGGCTTGTTTTTCGCGCTGGGTGGCTACGCCATGGGCATGTACCTGATGCGGCAGATCGGGCGCGACGGCAACTATAAAAGCGACTTGCCCGACTTCATGGTGTTCCTCGACTGGAAAGAGCTGCCTTGGCACTGGACTTTCAGCGACAGCTTTGTTGCCACACTGTTCCTGATTGTGCTGGTGCCCGGGTTGGTCGCCTTTGTGTTCGGTTACTTCGCTTTCCGCTCGCGCATCAAGGGCGTGTACTTCTCCATCATCACGCAGGCCATGACCTTTGCGGCCATGCTGCTGTTCTTCCGCAACGAGACCGGTTTCGGCGGAAACAATGGTTTTACCGATTTCAAGCGCATCCTCGATACGCCGATTGCCACGCCCAATATGCGCATGGGGCTGTTTGTCATCACCGGGCTGGCCTTGCTGGGCTTCTTCCTGTTTGCCAAATGGCTGGTGCGCAGCAAGTTCGGGCGGGTGCTGCAGGCGATTCGTGACGCGGAAACCCGCGTGATGTTCTCGGGCTACAACCCGATTGGCTACAAGCTCACGATCTGGACCCTTTCGGCCGTGATGTGCGGCATTGCCGGGGCTCTCTACGTGCCGCAGGTCGGCATCATCAACCCGAGCGAGATGAGCCCGGCCAACTCGATCGAAATGGCCATCTGGGCTGCCGTCGGTGGGCGTGCCACGCTGATCGGCCCCATCGTCGGTGCCTTCATCGTGAATGGCGCGAAAAGCTGGCTCACGGTGGCTTACCCCGAATACTGGCTGTACTTCCTGGGCATGCTGTTTATCGCGGTGACGCTGTTTTTGCCCAATGGTGTGGTCGGGCTGGTGAAGAAGCTTCGCAAGGGAGAGTCCAAATGACCCCCGACCTTCTTGAGCAAGGTGCGCGCCGCATCGAACAACGCCGCGCCGCCCTTGAAGCGGGCAAAGCCAACACGGAGTCGGGCGGGCGCACTGCGAGCGCGGGCCGTATTGCAACACCGGGCGAGGTGGACGTCACGCATGGCCGCATCCTGTACCTGGAAGATGTGAGCGTGAGCTTCGACGGCTTCAAGGCGATCAACAAGCTTTCGCTGGACATTGCGCCCGGCGAGCTGCGTTGCATCATTGGTCCCAATGGTGCAGGCAAGACGACGATGATGGACATCATCACCGGCAAGACGCGGCCCGACGAGGGCACGGTTTTCTTCGGCAGCACGATTGATTTGTTGCGCCACACCGAGCCGCAGATCGCGCAGCTCGGCATAGGCCGCAAGTTCCAGAAGCCGACTGTGTTCGAGCAACTCACCGTGTTCGAGAACCTCGAACTTGCGCTGAAGACCAACAAGGGCGTGAAGTCGTCCATGTTTTTTCGGCTGGATTCTGAACAAAGCGACCGCCTCGCCGAAACTCTCGTGACGATTCACTTGGCCGACAGTGTGAGCCGCATGGCCGGCAACCTGAGTCACGGGCAAAAGCAGTGGCTGGAGATCGGCATGCTGCTGATGCAGGACCCCAAGCTGCTATTGCTCGACGAGCCCGTGGCCGGCATGACCGATGAGGAAACTGCCCGGACGGCTGAACTTTTCCTGTCTCTAAAAGGCAAACATTCGCTGATGGTGGTGGAGCACGACATGAGTTTCATCAAGACGATCTCGGAGATTGTCACTGTGCTGTGCGATGGCTCGGTGCTGGCACAGGGGACGCTGGATCAGGTTCAGGCGGATGAACGGGTGATTGAGGTGTACCTTGGGCGTTGAGTTCATTACCGCTCTTGGCGCAGAAGTCGGACCTCCGATGGTGTGCCAGCAAGCCGGGGGGTGCCCGGCGGCAACTCACTTTCTGTTGCGTCGCCAAAAGAAAGTAAGCAAAGAAAAGGCGACCCTACTGTCTGCGACCCTCCGCTTCGCTGCGGGCAACCTGCGGTGCTCGGTCCAGCCGGGGCCGGGCTCGAACTCGCTGTGCTCAGACAATCGCCCGTCCTTTTCCGTCTGGACCTCCGCTCCTCGGCGCATACAGAAGGGGGGTGGGGACGGATTCGGGATTGGGCTCCGGCAAGGACGCGCAAAGCGCGTCCTTGCCTCCCCGCGTCCGCACCCGTTCCCTCCACCCGTCGGGCTGGGCCGAAGAGCGCAGGCAAAAACGGATCAGGGCTCGCGATTGTTTGAGGCGAAACCGAGTTCGAGCGAGACCCCGCTTTTGGCGAGCACCGCAGGTTGCCTGGAGGGAAGCGGAAGGACCCAGACCATCGGGTCGCCTTTCTTTTCCTTAGGTTTCTTTGGCGAAGCAAAGAAAAGTAAGTCGCCCGCGGGGGCGAGACCCGGCTTGCTGGCGCACCGCAGTCTTTCGAATTCACCACAAGCCTGACGAGAATTTCCCATGCTGAACGTCAAAAACATCAACCAGTACTACGGCGGCTCCCACATCCTGCGCGATGTGAGTATGGAATCACATCTCGGCAAGGTGACCGTGCTGCTCGGCCGCAACGGCGTCGGCAAGACCACGCTGCTCAAGTCGCTGATGGGCCTGGTGCCCATCAAGACCGGGACCATTGAGTTCGACGGCAAACCCATCCAGAACGCCACGCCGTACGAACGCGCCCGTGCCGGCATCGGCTTTGTACCCCAGGGCCGCGAAATTTTTGCGCGCCTGACAGTTGAAGAAAACCTGCGGATGGGCCTGGCCTACAAAAGCGCCAACACGCTGATTCCGGCAGAGCTGTACGAGTTGTTTCCGGTGCTCAAGCAGATGCTGAACCGGCGTGGCGGTGACCTCTCCGGCGGTCAGCAGCAGCAACTCGCGATTGCGCGTGCGCTGGCGGCCAAACCAAAGCTGCTGATCCTCGATGAGCCGACCGAAGGCATACAGCCCAGCATCATCAAGGACATCGGACGCGTGATCCGCATGCTGGCCGACCGCGGCGACATGGCTATCCTGCTGGTCGAGCAGTACTACGACTTTGCCGAAGAGCTGGCCGACGACTACCTGGTGATGGAGCGCGGCGAGTTCATCGCGCGTGGCCAGGGCAAGGACATGCAGGCCAACGGGGTGCGGCAGCTGGTTGCGATCTGAGTTGCGTCATCCCGGACTCGATCCGGGATCCATGCGCATGAGCCACGGCCGCAGGTGCGCGTGCATGGATTGCGGATCACGTCCGCAATGACAAGTCAGGTATTTATTTCGACCGGAAAATAATTTCCTTCATGCGTTGCAGCTTGGGTGCCACCACCGGCACCGTCAGCATGGTGCTGGCAATGGCCGTGAGCAGCAGGGCGGTGAATGTTTCGTTGGTGATGATCTTTTTATCGAGCAGGATGTTGATAAAAATGATCATGATCAGCCCCTTGGTCTGCAGCAGCCAGCCGATGATGGCGCTTTCACCCGGCGCCCATTTCAGTATTTTTCCTGCGATCTGGGCACCGATCAACTTGCCCACCAGCGAAACCACGAGCAGGACGACTGCGGCCAAAAACACGGCTTCCCCACCTACCGACCAGTTGGTGCGCAGCCCTGCGCTCAGGAAAAATACCGGCATCATCACCAGCAGCACATGGTGGCGCAGCAGGTCCAGGTGTTCCTGGTTGAACCAATCGATGTCCATGATGGCACCCGCCAGAAAAGCCCCAACCATGTAGTCCAGGCCGGCCCACTCCGCGCCAAAGGCGCAGATGATCAGCCAGATCAACCCCGTGTACCAGCGGTCACGCTCCGGCAGCCATGCCATGAGCTTGCGCACGGCATAACTCAGGACTGCAAATGCTGCCATGAAGCCAATCTGCGTGCCAAGGCGTTCCCAGTCCATCAGGATCACAGCCAGCACGCCCCAGATTGCAATGTCGTCCAGGCTGGCGTAACGCAGCATTCGCTGGCCAAGCGGCTGGCGCAGGATGGACAGCTTGTCCATCAGCAAAATCAGGACGGGCAGTGCAGTGACGGCGCAGGCCATGCCGACGCCCACGACAAACTGCCAGCGCATGCCTCGAGCCCCTATCCAGCCTTCATACATCAGCATGCCGGCCGCCGCCACGCAGCCGAAAATCAGGGGCGTGCCGAGCGCCAGGCCGGCCGTGATGCTGCTTTCACGGCGGTGTGCCCAGGTTTTTTTCAGGTCCAGCTCGATGCCGGCAATCCAGACAAACACCATCACGGCCCACCAGGCAATGCCATTGAGCGACTGCACGACAGGTGCGCTGAAGACAAAAGCGTAGTAGTCGGGGTAGATCTTGCCCAGGATGCCCGGGCCGAGCAGGATGCCGGTGATGATCTGGACCACCACCAGCGGCGCGTAATAGTCCGTCTTGAAGACGCGCCAGATCAGATAAGGCACCGTAAAAATCAGCGCCATGGCGATCAGGTAGATTTCGGTTGTCGTCATCGCCGCGTGCATGGTTTTCCCGTGTTGTTGGTACGGCGATGATAAGGCCGGCTGGGGAGTGCATTTCCCCTGCACCGGACGTTGTGGTCACGGGGTGAACCCGGGTCCCCTGAGGCCCGCCCCGCGCGCAAGGGAGGGCGGGAGAGCTAGCGGCGTGCGGCCTGGTACAGCGGCATGACCGTAGGCAGCAAGGCCTGGATTTGTTGCACGCGGCTGCTGTCGCTGGGGTGGGTGCTCAAAAAGTCGGGTGCACCGCCCGTACTGCCTGCACTGCCCATTTTTTGCCACAGGGTGACGCCGGCTTGCGGGTTGTAGCCGGCGCGGGCCATGAGCTCCAGGCCAATGCGGTCGGCTTCGGTTTCGTGGGCTCGGCTGAAACGTGAGGCCACCAGCGCTTCATAGGCGGCCCCAGTAACCTGGGACGCGCCGCTGCCCAGCCCGAACAGCTGCGTGCCGATGCCTATGGCGGTTTGTGCAGCGGCAGCTTGCGAGACCTGTTCGCGTGAATGCTCGCGCAGGGCATGGGCAATTTCATGGCCCATCACGACAGCGATTTCTTCGTCAGTGAGGTTGAGCTTTCGGACCAGCCCTGTGTAAAACATGATTTTCCCGCCCGGCATGCAAAAGGCATTGAGCTGTTCGCTTTCGATCAGGTTGACTTCCCACTTCCAGCCCGGCGCATCACCGCGAAAGACCGCTGTTTGCGGCTGAATGCGGGCGGCGACGGCGCGAACACGTGCCAGCATCGCTGCGTCCGTGTTCAGTGCGCCTTTGGCGGAAGCCTCAGCCGTGAGCTTCGCATAGGCCTGCTCGGCCATCTGGTTGAGCTCTTCCGACGAGACCAGCAACAGCTGCGAACGCGATGCGCCGACAGCGCCGCTTTCGGTGGTGCTGGAGCAGCCGGTAAACACCAGCGCCAGGGCCACCAGGATAGGCGTGAGGATAATTTTCATGGAAATCTCGCAGATCAGATGTGTGCAGCCGCAGGTTGGGAATGCTCATTGTGCGCAGTGGCTGCCAGGCCGGAGTAGGACGGAAATTGGCAGCGGTGTAGGCGCAGGGCGCAATCCCGCGTTCCCATCTGCCCCTCCCACAATATGTTGCGTCTTTGTCTGCACGGCGTGCCCGGCGCTGATTAAGATGAAGAGCTTCACACTCTATGGACGGGCACATCATGAGCATTCTGGGCAAAATCTTCGGCAAAATTTTCCCGTCGGCGCAAGCCGGTACGGCTGGTTCGGCAGGCGCTGCGCTGTCATCCGAGGACGCCGCAGCAGCCTCGGAAGCATCTGCTGCCGCATCGCGTGCCGCGGCAGCAGCAGCAGTGGGCGGTGCAAGCCTGCCCGAGGTCGATGTGGAAGACCTATTGAACGAGATGGCTCGCAACAACCCCGAAAAGCTCAACTGGAAAACCTCTATCGTGGACCTGATGAAGCTGCTTAAACTGGACAGCAGCCTGGGCGAGCGTAAGGAACTGGCCAAAGAACTGGGCTACAGCGGTGACATGAACGACAGCGCGTCAATGAACATCTGGCTGCACAAGCAAGTGATGAAAAAGCTGGCGGCCAACGGCGGCAAGGTGCCCGCAGACCTGCAAGACTGACCGCCCTTTTCCCGCCCGCATCGGGGTAACGTGGGCGTGCCGGCGGGCTTTGTCCAGGGAACAGGCAGATAAACGGGGCTTTGCCGGCTCCCGGGAATCCCTTATCCTCCTCGCATGCATTTTTTCCTGCGTGCAAGCCGGGCTTGTGTTCTGTTCCTGCTGACCCTGCCCTTTGCTTGCCTGGCGCAGGCGCGGGCGCCTGGTGAGGTGCCCGTGGCGAAGGCCGGCGTGCTTGACCTGGCGGGCTGGAACTTCGAGCGTGAGGGGAGTGTGCTGCTGGCCGGCGAATGGTCACTGGACTGGCAACAGTTCGGTAAACCCCGGTTGCCGGCGGGCCACCGCGAATCCATCGGTGTGCTGGCCGAAGTGCCTGGCGCCTGGCACGGGCTGGTGGTCGGCGGCACCTCGCTGGGGTCCAGCGGGTATGGCACCTACCGGCTGGACATTCCCTGCACAAGCGCACAAGGCCTGAGCCTTTTTATTCCCAATCAGCACAGCGCCATGCGCCTGCATGTCAATGGGCGGGAGGTGGCACATCAGGGCGTGCCGGGAACAAACGCAGACAACACGCGGCCTGCCGTCGGCCAACAGTATGTGCCCCTGGGCGATGTTGCCTGCCCCTTGCAGGTGACGGCGCATGTGTCCAACTTCGATCATCGGCGCGGTGGCCTGGTTCGTGCCATGGAGCTGGGCAGCACGCTGCAGATGCAGAATCGGCGCGAACTGGGCCTGGCGCGGGACACGGCAGCGCTTGTGGGTGTGGGGTTGATGGGAGTGCTGCCCATCCTGTTTTTCATGTGGCGGCGCAAGGAACGTGCGCCACTTTATCTGGGGCTGTACTGCCTTTCGACGGCGGTGGTTATCGCCCTGTCCGGCGAGCGCGTGCTGTTGCCTTTGCTGGCTTCCCTGGGATGGAATATTTACCTGAAGCTTCTTTTTACGAACCTGTGGGGTGGACTTGCCCTGTTTGCCCTGTTCGTTCATGCGCTGTATCCGGTCGAGTTCCGGGAAAAGCCCAGGCGTGCGATTCAGCTGTTGGGTGCTGCCGCCGTGCTGATGGTGCTGCTGACGCCGGCGCGCGTTTTCACACTGGCGATTCCGGCCCTGACCATCAGCGCAGTGCTGCTGGGCTGCTATCTGGTTTACGTGCTTTTAAAAGCAGGCAAGCGGGGCAGGCTCAGCCCTTATATCTTGCTGGGGGGCATGGCTGCGATAGTGATTGCCATCACGCATGACGTTATCTATTTCAGGACGCTGCAGTCGGGCTACTGGACGCCCATCGGCTTCCTGATTTTTGCGCTTGCGCCTGGCGTCACACTGGCCCGGCGCATGTCGCGTGCATTGGCGGCTGAGGAATTGCGGGCAATTGAGCAGCGCGATCGCACCAACCTGCTGGTGCGGGCCACCAAGGCTGGCTTGCTGGACTGGGACGCCATTGCCAATGTCGTGAGTTATTCCGACCGCTACAAGGAGATGCTCGGTTATCCGGCAGATACGCCTGCGTCGGCGCTGCCGGCTTTCAACGACCTGGTTCATCCCGATGAGCGGGAGCATGTTCGTCTGAGCTTTCTTGAAGAACTGCGCGACCGCAGCGTCAGGAGCAGCACGCGTTATCACCGGTCGCTGGACTATCGCATGCGGCGGACGGATGGAACCTACATCTGGGTGCATGCGGAGGGGATTGCGCTGATCGGTGACGATCGCAAAACACTGCGTTTTATCTGCTCTTTCATCGACATCAGTGACAGCAAGCGGCATGAGATCGCCATGTCCAACCAGGCCAAGTTCATTGCCGACCTGTTTGACACCGTTCCCATTGGCATGGCGCTGCGAGATACCGACAGCCGCTACCTGGTCGTCAATAAAGCCTGGGAACAGTATGTGGGTACCCGGCGCGAAGACGTCATCGGCAAGACGCTGCGCGAGCGCGCACCCGACGACGAGGTGGTGCTGATCGAAGCTCTGGACCGTGAAGTGCTGGCGCTGGGCCCTGGTGCCACAGTGGGGCCGCGCGAGAACACCTTCAGGGGCAGGCGGTATGCGCAGTCGCGCACTGCTATGGCAGATTCCGAAGGAAAAATCATCGGCGTGCTGATTGCCAGCATTGACATCCATGAGAAGTACCTGGCCGAGCAGGCCCTGGCGGTGGAGCGCGAGCGGCTGCAACTGCTGGTGCGCGCCACCAAAGCCGGCTTTGGGGACTGGGATGCGCAGAGCGATGTGGTGAGTTACACGGCGCGCTTCAAGGAGATGCTGGGTTACCCAGGCAACACGGATACCGCGACATGGCCCAGCATCTTCGACATGATGCATCCGGATGATTGCGAAGCTTCCCGCGAACAGTTCCGCAAGATGATCAGGCGCAAGAGCAGCTCCGAGCCGGAGCAGGATCCGGGCGAGGCGATGTCGTACCGGTTGCGCCGTGCCGATGGCAGCTATATCTGGATCCACGCTGAAGGTATTTCGCAGGTCGACGAAGAAGGGCGCACCAGGCGCTTCATCACTTCTTACCTGGACGTCACTGCATTCCATGAGCAGGAAGAGGCGCTGCGTGCGCAGGTCGAACTCACGCGGACCGAGCAGCGCCGTCTGGATCTGGTGGTGCGCGGCGCGAGGGTAGGCATTGTTGACTGGGATGGAAAAACGCACGAGACGTATTACTCGCCGCGTTTCCGTGAAATCCGGGGCTATGCCCCTGACGCAGGCACCGCGGATTGGCCGGATTATTTCAAGGTCATGATTCACCCTGAAGACCAGGAGCGGGTCATACGGCGCTGGGTGCCATTCATCCGGGGCAAAGGGCCGGAAGGCCCGCATGGCGAGTTCTATTCGCCCGAAGAGTACCGCCTGTTGCGCGCAGACGGCAGCTATGTGTGGGTGCAGGTGAGCGGGATAGCGGTACGCGATGAGGCCGGATTCGTGTTGCGCTGGATCGCCGCCATCATTGACGTCAGCGAGCGCCGGGCCCAGGACCAGGCCCTGCATGCTTCGCTGGACCAGGTGGCTGCCCAGGCCGCCCAGCTTGAACACCAGAACGAAGCGCTGCTTGAAAACGTGCGGCTGCGTGAAGAGGTGGAGCGGATTGCGCGGCATGACATCAAGACGCCGCTGAACAGCATCATCGCCGTGCCCCGGCTGCTGCGCGAGGAGCGGCGCCTCACCAAGGAGGCCGACGAGTTGCTCGGCATTGTCGAGCGTGCCGGCTATCGCATCCTGAGCATGGTTAACCTCTCGCTCGATCTGTACAAGATGGAGCAGGGCAGTTATATCTTCCGGCCGGATGCCGTGGATCTGGTCGAACTGTTTGACAAGGTGGCGGTGGACATTCACAGCCACGCGGCATCAAAGAACGTTAATTTGCGGGTGAAGTCCAGCGCCACCCGGGCCTGTGCCTGGGCCGAGGAGCTGCTTTGTTATTCGCTGATTGCCAATCTCCTTAAAAATGCGGTCGAAGCTTCGCCCGAGGGATCGGTGGTCACTGTTGCGATTGAGGCGAAGGAAGCGGATGAAGGCAGCGGCAGCGTCGCGCTGCATATCCACAACGTTGGGGTGGTGCCGGCATCCGTTCGCGAGAATTTTTTCGTCAAGTACGCCACCGCCGGAAAGGCCAGCGGAACCGGCCTGGGAACCTACTCGGCCCGGCTGATGGCGCGTGTGCAGGACGGCGACGTCACTATGCGCACTTCTGCCGCCGAAGGCACCACACTTTCGGTGGTGTTGCGCGCCGCGCCTGCGGGCAAGATGCCTGCGATCGTCAGGCACGCCAGCGAAAGGCGGGACTCACAGCCGATGGCACTGGCCAGCCTGCCTGCGCTGAAAATCCTGCTGGTCGACGACGACGAGTTCAACCTGCTGATCGTGCGCCGTTTTCTGCCGTGCCCGCCGCTGAAAGTTTCAACCGCTTTCAACGGCCGCGTGGCACTTGAGATGGCGATGGAAGAAGCACCTGACGTGGTCTTCATGGATCTGGACATGCCCATCATGGGCGGCCTGGAGGCGATAGGAAAGCTGCGCGAGCAGGAGCTGTCGAGCGGCCGGAAACGCTGTTTTGCCGTTGTACTTTCTTCGCACGACGACGAGGAAACTCGCGCGCGCTGCCTGGCTTCGGGGTTTGACCACTACCTGACCAAACCCGTGACGCGGGACCTCATCCAGCAGACCTTGCTGGACCACAGCGCGGCGGCACAGCCTGCTGGTGGGGTGGGCGACGCGCCTCAAGCGCAAATGGCTCCCTCCACGGTTCAGGTTGATCCGGACATAGCGGATTTGATGACGGACTTTCTGGCCTCGCGGCAGCAGATTCTGGACGCCATGGACCGCGCCGTTGTGGTCGGCGACCGGGAGGGCGTGCGGCGCGGCGCCCATCAGCTGGCCGGAAGCCTGGCGGTTTACGGCTTCCAATGGGGTGCCGATGCCAGCCGGAGCCTGGAACTGCAGGCACAGACTCTTGCACCGCAGCAGGCGCAGGAACGCATCCAGGCCGTGCGGCTTCATTTACAGACGACTGCCATCGTGGTACGGCATGAAGAATAAACAGAGGTAAACGTAGCCTTGCTCACCACGTCATGCGGGTATGCGGTAATAATTTGGTTTGCAACAAGATGCGGCGAATGCCGCAAGCGTTCAAGACCTCTACTGGAGAACTGCCATGGGCGAGAGCAAGAAAATCCTGGTGATCGACGACGATGAAGCCATCGTGGCCTATCTGGTCGCGAAACTCGCGCAGCACTATGAACTGGTCAGCACCACCGACCCCTACAAGGCCGTGGGGCTGGCCAAGGCCGAGCGTCCGGATCTTGTGCTCTGCGATATCGACATGCCGGGCATGGGCGGGGGCGATGTTGTTGCCGCGCTGTCCAGGGATCCGCAGACCGCAGGTATTCCCGTGATGTACCTGACCGCGCTGGTGTCTCCGGAAGAAACGCGCGACATGGGGGGCAATGTGGGTGGCCGCCCCGGCGTTGCCAAGAGGGCGCCTATTGCCGAGCTTCTTCAGCGCATTGGCGAGCTCATCCCGTCCTGACGCGCTTCACGCGGACCAGATGCGCGGGCTGGGTGCGGCCTGGTTCCAGAAATGCTGGCGCCACACTTTCCAGACCTGCTTCAGCAAACCCATGGCAGGCTCGACCAGCGGGGCAAGCACGCGCACCACCACCACCTGAGCGTCGGGGCTGGTGGCGCCTGCCATGTTGCTCAAAGGGTGTGCCTCCATGACCTGCCGTGCCAGATCCAGCGCAAGTTCGCGGCGCTTGCGGTCGAGCTTGCTGCCGGCGGTAAAAAAAAGGGTGGCGATGCAGCGCTGGCCAGCCAGGCCCAACGGGCTGTTCATCAGCAGCAGGTCATGGGCACGGATGCGTGCACGTTCCAGCCAGACACCAGGAAGCTCGATATGCTGGCAAAAACTGCCTTCTTCAAAAGGCTTTCCTGCGCTCGGCAATCCGAGGGCCGTCACATCCCAGCCCATCAGCTCGGCACCGGGTGCGAGGTCCAGCGTCAAACGGTTTTCGGCCAGGCAGCCGCTGTAGCACAGTGCTTCCATCGGCAGCCATTCGGCGCGCGCCCCTGCTTCGAGCCGGATGCGCGTGCGCTGCAGGGCGATTTCGCTGGCTGACTTGTAGAAGCGCGTAGCGCCCGGCGTGGTGATCAGGCCGTGGCTGCCGGCCGCTGCAGTCACTGCGATGTCGAGCGTGTCGCCACCGACCAGGCCACCCGGCGGGTGTACCAGGACGTTGTGGCACACCGCATCCCCTTCGGGATAGAGGCTCTGCAAAATCCGCAGCGGACCGTCATGGCGGAAGTGGGCAACTGTCTTGCCGGCCTGCAAGGTGTAATCGAGGGAGAGCGTTGCGTTCCAGGCCATCGCTTGAGTTTAACCCGTGGTGCAGGGCAGCTGCGCGCTTGAACTGCTACTGATTCAATAGCTATAAATGCCCTGCGGATAAGGGGTTGAGGCCGGTTTCTTTCGTGAATTTGAGCTGGAGCCCGATGTAGGCCTGCTGGCAGACCACAAACGTTGAAGTCAAAGAAGACCTCAATCCTTGGCCAGGTTCTGGACAGATCAAGCTCAGCCCAAACGGGCCGAACTCATTGCCCCTTGATCTCAGGCAACAGCGACCTGCTTGACGTCGCGTGTCTCTTTCACCCGTTCAGCCAGATGTGCCAGCGCTTCCTGCACCTGATCCACCAGAATCAGGCACAAGTCCCCGGGTTGCAGGCGGGCCAGCGCGGTGTCGATGGCCAGGAACTCGCCACGGATTTCCTCGATGTGTGTGGTGCGGGCAGCGCCTTCCAGGCCTTCGCGCAGCAGGCCCATGACCTCGCCGTCGGCCCGGCCGCGCTGGGCGGCATCCTGGTAGAGAAGAACATCGTCAAAAGCCTGGCCGAGGATAATGGTCTGGTCGCGGATGTCGCTGTCGCGGCGGTCGCCGGCGCCGCTGATGACCACGCTGCGACGCTTGGCCGGCATGGCGTCAACAGCGGACACCAGCGCGCGCATGGCATCCGGGTTGTGGCCGTAGTCGGCAATCACGGTGGCGCCGCGGTAGTCCATTACGTTGAAACGGCCAGGCGCATTGTTCGTGTCGTTGATAAAGCTGGCCAGGCCACTCTTGAGCGTGTCCCAGGTCACACCGACGGCCCAGGCGGCAGCCAGTGCGGCCATGACGTTTTCAACCTGGAAGCGGATAGTGCCGTTGCGTGTCAGCGGAATGCTTTGCAGCGGCACGCGTTCGCGCCAGGCGCCTTCGGCGGCCACCAGTGCGTTGCCGTCGATGTAGACGGTGCGCTTGCCCTGGGCGCGGTGAGTGGCCATCAGCGGGTGATGCCGGTCGGCCGCAAAAAAGATCACGTTGCCAGGGCAGGTGGGTGCCATCGCGGCGACGATGGGGTCCGCGGCATTAAGCACGGCATAACCGGTGGGAGAGACGTTTTGCACAATCACGCGTTTAAGCACCGCCAGGTCTTCCACCGTGGTGATGTAGTTTAGACCCAGGTGATCGCCGCTGCCGACGTTGGTGACGACCGCGACCTCGCAGCGGTCGAAGCCCAGGCCTTCGCGCAGCACACCGCCGCGCGCGACTTCAAACACGGCGGCGTCCACGTCGGGGTGCATCAGCACGTTGCGCGCGCTTTTCGGGCCGCTGCAGTCGCCGCTGTCGGTCTGGCGGCCATTGACATACACGCCGTCGGTATTCGTCATCCCGCAGCGCAGGCCGTTGGCCGTCAGCAGGTGTGAAATCAGGCGCGTGACAGTGGTCTTGCCGTTGGTGCCGGTCACGGCCACCACCGGTACGCGGCCATCGTCGCCCGGAGCAAACAGCTCGTTGATCATGGCGCTGCCAACGGCGCGGCCCTTGCCATAGGACGGGGACAGGTGCATGCGCAGACCCGGCGCCGCATTGACTTCAACCACGCCACCGTTTTGTGTTTCGAGCGGACGCAGCACGCTTTCGCAGACCACGTCCACGCCGCAGATGTGCAGGCCCACCATCTGTGCGGCAGCGACTGCCCGGGCGGCGACTTCGGGGTGCACGTCGCCGGTCACGTCGGTAGCGGTGCCACCGGTGCTCAGGTTGGCGTTGTTGCGCAGTACGACGCGCCGGCCGCGCGCCGGAATGGATTCGGGCGTGAGGTCCTGCGCATGCAGGCGCGCCACTGCGATCTCGTCAAAGCGGATTTTGGTCAGCGATGTGGCATGGCCCTCGCCGCGGCGCGGATCCTGGTTGACGATGTCGACCAGTTCGCGCACGGTGTGCAGGCCGTCGCCCAGCACCTGTGGTGGTTCGCGCCGCGAGGCCGCCACCAATTTGTTGCCGACGACCAGCAGGCGGAAGTCGTTGCCGGGCAAAAACTTCTCGACCATGACGGCGCCGTGCTCAGCCGCTGCGCGAAAGGCGGTGTCGAGGTGGTCGCGGGTGGTGATGTTCACCGTGACGCCTTTGCCCTGGTTGCCGTCCAGCGGCTTGACAACGACCGGCAGCCCGATCTGCATGGCTGCGGCCCAGGCGTCGTCTGTATCCGTGACGGGCCGGCCTGTCGGCACAGGCACGCCAGCGGCCAGCAACAGCTTCTTGGTCAAGTCCTTGTCCTGGGCAATCGATTCGGACACCGCACTGGTGGCATCAAGCTCGGCGGCCTGGATGCGGCGCTGGCGCGAGCCCCAGCCAAACTGCACCAGGCTGCCCTTTGTCAGGCGTTTGTAGGGAATGCCGCGCGCAACCGCTGCATCCACGATGGCGCCGGTACTGGGCCCCAGGCGTTCGTCTTCGTCCAGGTCGCGCAGCTGGGCAATGGCGGCATCGACGTCAAAGCCGGAGTCGTTGAGTGCTGCATGGATCAGCGCCTGGGCGAGCTCCAGCGCCAGACGGCCGACCGCTTCTTCGCTGTACTCGACCACGGTCTGGTAGACGCCGGGCTCGAGCGTGGCACCGGTGTGGCTGAAAGTGACGGGGCAACCGGCGTTGGCCTGCAGGGCCAGTGCAGCCGATTCCAGCACATGGGCCAGCGAGACCGGGCCGACGTAGCCGCCCGGACGCAGCGCGCCAATGGCGGGAAACAGCGAACGCACGCGCGGCTCGAAGCCAGGCAAGGCGTCGATGGAGCGCTCTGGCGGGGTGCAGGTGATGATGGCTTCAAGCGCCGTGTGGCGGCTCCAGAGGTTGGGGCCGCGCAGCGCGCGTATGCGGGAGACTTCCATTAGCGTGTCTTTCCTTCCTGACTGGGGCGGCCAGCGGTGGTGTCCAGGTTGAAGGCTTCAATGCCTGCCCCTATCAGGTTGAGCGGGATGCCGAGTGCCCAGGCCGCGGCAATGGCGGCGAGCAGGCTGTCTTCGGCGGTGGGAACATGGCGGCCCTGCCAGAGGGTCAGCTTGTCCAGGCCGGGCAAAAACACTTCGCTGGACCCGGTGGCAAGAACCACCTTGCCCTGGCGCATGAATACCGCGCGGCCGCCGCTGCCCAGATGGGTGGCGATGGCTGCCTGTGACGGATCAGCGGTGTAAAAAATAACTTCCCCGTCGCACAGGCTAGCCATCTCCACAATGGCCGGATCGGCGGCATTGAGCACAGCCACGCCGTCGGACAGCACCACATCGACCTGGGAGCGCATGACCTTGAACATTTCCTCTTTGCCTGCGACATCGAATTCGCCCAGCGTTTCGAAGCCGCCAAGGTCGGTGACCACGCCGACCTGGCAGCGGTCGTAGGCCAGGCCGCTGCGCAAAATGGTGTCGGCGCCGTTTTCAAGCACGGCGGCCTGCACCGCGCGGTTGATCAGCAGGCGCTGGCCGGCTTCCCAGTGGCTGCAATCGGTGGCGTCCAGGCAGCGTCCGTCGAGGAACAGGCCGTCGCGGCAGGCCAGGCCGGTGTGCCGCCCCGACAACTGCAGCAGCCAGGCCACCAGGCGCGCCACATGTTGCGTGCCGGCCGAGCCGGCGACGCCGACCACCGGAATGCGGCCGCTCTGTGTGCCGTCGGGCGCCTCGGGGAAAAGATGGTCGCAGATGGCGCGGCCGACCGGGCGGGGTGCGCCTTCGGCGGGTTTCAGGTGCATCAGCAGGCCGGGGCCGGCATTGACTTCGACCACTGCGCCGCCCTGGGCGTGCAGCGGGCGCGAAATGTCCTGGGCCACGACATCGACACCGGCAATATCCAGGCCAACCACGCGGGCGGCCAGCGAAACGATGTGATCCACCTCGGGATGGACTTCATCTGTGCAGTCGATGGAGACATTGCCGTTGCGCTGGATCAGCACCTCGCGGCCGGCGGCCGGCACCGAGGCCGGGTTCAGGCCCTGGCGCTGCAGGTCCAGCTGGATGGCCGTGTCGGTGTCGATCTTGACGGGGTTGAGCGGGAAATCTTCCGAAGCGCCGCGCCGCGGATCGGTATTGAGCTGGGCATCTACCAGTTGGGCCACGGTGGAGCGTCCGTCGCCGGTAACCGAAGCGGTTTCGCCGCGGGCTGCAGCCACGACGCGGCCGCCGACCACCAGCAGGCGGTGCTCCTGGCCGCGCACAAAACGCTCGACCATCACCTCGCTGCCATGGCGTTCGGCGAGCTCAAAAGCGTCTGCGACCTGTTCCCGGGTAGTGAGGTCCAGCGAGACGCCGCGGCCGTGGTTGCCGTCCGTGGGCTTGACCACCACCGGCAGGCCGATGTCCTCGGCGGCTTCCCAGGCAGCTTCCGCGTTGTCCACAATCTGCCCCTCGGGCACGGGCACGCCGCAGGAGGCCAGCAGGCTTTTGGTCAGGTCCTTGTCGCTGGCAATGCCTTCGGCAATTGCGCTGGTGAATTCGGTCTCGGCCGTCCAGATGCGGCGCTGGCTGGCGCCGTAGCCCAGCTGCACCAGGTTGCCGTCGTTCAGGCGGATGTGCGGAATGCGCCGATCAGTGGCAGCGGCGACGATGGCGGCAGTGCTGGGACCGAGGTAACACTCGTCGACGATATCGCGGACACGGCCGACGGCCGCATGCAGCTCCGTGTCGCCGTAAGCCTCGCTGTTGATGGCCGCCATCAGCAGGCGGTGGCCTTCGGCCAGCGCGCTGCGCGCCACCTGCTCGTCGCGCGCACGAACCACCATGCGGTAAATGCCGCGCTGCGAGGTGCTGCGGGTCTGGCCGAAGCCGGTGGGCATGCCCGCCAGGTTCAGCAACTCGATGACCACGTGTTCAAGCACATGGCCGGCCCAGGTGCCTTCGACCAGGCGCTGGATAAAGCCGCCGCGCTCGCCCACGCCGCAGTGGTGCTCCAGCAGGGCCGGCATCAGGGCCACCAGCCGGTCGCTGAAGCCGGGCAGCAGGTTGGAGGGGAAATCCTCCAGGGTGCCGAGGTCCATCCAGACTTCCAGCACGGGCCGGTAAGTCCAGATGTTGGGGCCGCGCAGGTAATTGATGCGCAGAAGCTGGATGTCGTCCTTTTTGCTCATGTTTTGGGGGGTCCGGTCAACCGGCCGGGCCGGGACAACGTTCTTTTCATGGTGGGCGCCCAAAACGGGCGCTTTTGTTTTGGGCGAAAATCCGGGGTTCAGCCCCGTTGTCTCAGAGGCACCGGTTTCCACGGCTTCCACATCACAATGCAACATTCCCATCCGGTTGACGCCTCCAGCGAGGCTGGCCCTGCGCAGACAGACCTGCGCGCACAACTCGCAAACCATGAGAACGTTTTATGCACGGTGCTGGTTGACCTGAGCCCGGAACTTCGATTTTCCCAGGGTTTGCTGGCGCTGACCGACCGCCGACTGATGGCCCGGGACCCGGAAACCGGCCTCTGGAACAGCTGGCCGCTGCCCGGAAAAGGGCCCGCCGAAAGCCCGCCAGCCTTGTTTTTGCGCCATTTTGACCATGCCGGCGTCGGCACGCTGGAGCTGCACGATGGCAGCGGACGGCTGGCCAACTGGCGGTTTACGCTGGCGGCCAATGTGCAGGCGCTGCGTTTGCTGCGCCTGTTCGAGCAGCAACTGGTGCCAAGCCAGGGCGCCGCCGGGGACGATATCGCCCTGTGCCCGCTGTGCGACACCGTGCTGCCGCCGGACAGCGATGAATGCCCGACCTGCGCCCGCGAGCTGCATACCCCGCCGTCCACCTGGGTTTTGCTGCGGCTGTGGCGTTTTGCCCGGCCTTACCAGTGGCAGCTGCTGGCCGGCTTTTTGCTGACCCTGGCGTCCACCGCCGCCACCCTGGTGCCGCCTTACCTGACCATTCCGCTGATCGATGACATCCTGATTCCCTTCCAGAATGGCCAGCAGATCGAGTCCTGGAAGGTGTTGGCCATCCTGGGTGCGTTGCTGGCGGCAGCCCTGGTCGGCTGGGGGCTGAACTGGGCGCGTACTTATTTGCTGGCGCTGGTGTCCGAACGCATAGGCGCCGATCTGCGCACCGCCACCTTTGACCACCTGCTGGAGCTGTCGCTGGACTACTTTGGCGGCAAACGCACCGGCGACCTGATGGCGCGCATCGGCTCGGAAACCGACCGCATCAATGTTTTCCTGTCCTTGCATGCGCTCGACTTTGCGACCGACGTGCTGATGATCCTGATGACCGCCATCATCCTGTTTTCCATCAATCCCTGGCTGGCCCTGGTGACCCTGCTGCCGCTACCCTTTATTGCCTGGATGATCCATGCGGTGCGTGAGCGCCTGCGCACCGGTTTCGAAAAAATCGACCGGGTCTGGTCCGAGGTGACCAATGTGCTGGCCGACACGATTCCCGGTATCCGCGTGGTCAAGGCTTTTGCCCAGGAAAAGCGCGAAGCCCAGCGTTTTCGTGACGCCAACAGGCACAACCTGATGGTCAACGACAAGCTCAACAAGGTCTGGTCGCTGTTCACGCCCACGGTCTCGCTGCTGACTGAAATCGGCCTGCTGGTGGTCTGGGCCTTCGGCATCTGGCTGGTGTCGAAGCAGCAGATCACCGTCGGTGTGCTGACGGCTTTCATTGCCTACATCGGGCGCTTTTATACCCGGCTCGATTCGATGAGCCGCATCGTCTCGGTCACGCAAAAAGCGGCGTCCGGCGCCAAGCGTATTTTCGACATCCTCGACCATGTCTCCAATGTGCCGGAGCCGGCCAGCCCGGTGCCCATGGCGCCGCTGCAAGGCCGCATCGAGATGAACGGGCTGGGCTTCCGCTATGGCAACCGGGCGGTGATACGCGGCCTGGACCTGTCGATCCGTCCCGGCGAGATGATTGGCCTGGTGGGCCACAGCGGGTCGGGCAAAAGCACGCTGGTCAACCTGATCTGCCGTTTCTACGACGCAACCGACGGCAGCATCAGCGTGGACGGCACCGACATCCGGCGTTTCACCGTGGCGGACTACCGGCGCAACATTGGCCTGGTGCTGCAGGAGCCCTTTTTGTTCTTCGGCACGATTGCCGAAAACATCGCCTACGGCAAACCCGGCGCCAGCCGCACCGAGATTGTGGGCGCGGCCCGTGCCGCCCATGCGCACGAGTTCATCCTGCGCCTGCCGCAGGGCTACGACTCGCTGGTCGGCGAGCGCGGCCAGGGCCTGTCGGGCGGCGAGCGCCAGCGCATCTCGATTGCACGCGCGCTGCTGATCGACCCGCGCATCCTGATCCTCGACGAGGCCACCTCCTCGGTGGACACCGAGACCGAGCAGGAAATCCAGAAAGCGCTGGACAACCTGGTGCAGGGCCGCACCACCATTGCCATCGCCCACCGCCTGTCCACCCTGCGCAAGGCCGATCGCCTGGTGGTGATGGACCGCGGCCAGGTGGTCGAGGTCGGGCCGCATGATGAACTCATGGCGAAACAGGGCGCCTACTGGCGGCTGTATGAAGCCCAGGCGCGACAGGTGGACAGCGAGGATGCCGACGCCGAAGAAGGCCGCATTGCGCTGGCGACCTCGCAAGTGGCGCGCACTGCCCAGCGCACCGGCAATGTCTGAAGGATCACCCATGACTTCTGCACAAACATTGACTCCCCCCGCTTTCCAGCTGGAGCGCCACGCCTCGGGCCGGCTGCTGTTGACGGACGACAGGGGAGAGCAGCACCTGGGTGTGGTGCCGGTGCGCGCGTTCCCGATTGCTGCGCCGGACGAAGGCATTTCCCTGGTAGGCAGTGAAGGCCATGAACTGGTCTGGCTGGATAGCCTGGACGGCCTGTCCCCGGCGCTGCGCAGCCTGCTCGAGGAGGAGCTCGCGCTGCGCGATTTTGTACCCGAGATCACGCGCCTCAAAAGCGTTTCAAGTTTCGGCACGCCCAGCACCTGGACGGTGGAGACCGACCGCGGCGACACCTCGTTTGTGCTCAAGGGCGAGGAAGACATCCGCCGCCTGAGCCGCGAGTCACTGCTGATCGCCGCCGGGCATGGTGTGCATTTCAGTGTGAAAGATATGAGCGCGCTGGATCGGGCATCGCGGCGGCTGCTGGAGCGGTTTCTCTAGAAGTTGTCATTGCGGGCTGACCCGCAATCCATGCTGCGTTGACTCGTAAGTCTGGGTGGTGCCACGATGGATCCCGGATCGAGTCCGGGATGACAGATGGGGGTCCGGAATGAGAGACCGGGGAGGATGTTATTTGCTATCTATTTAGGGGCTTAGGAAGCAAAGTTCGTTAAAGAGGATTGCTTCGTAGCAAGGATAGCAGCGCTTTGTAGAGGCTTGAATGACGGTGATTGAACCTGAACTCGGTTTCTTTCAAGTGCAGATAGAACGTGTGCCTGGGCACCCCATTGAATTGCACCATCCTGCGCTTGGCATAGCTCCAGAAGCTTTCAATGCCGTTGACGTGAACCGAGCCTCGGGCAAATTCATTGTTGCCATGGTTGACCCGTAGGTGCTTGTCAAAGCCGACATCGACCAGGCCATCGTAGCCACGCCAGCGATCTGTGTGGATGATGCTGGCAATATCAGCCTTGCCTCGAATGATGGCCTGTAGCGTGCGCTTGGTGGCATCGGGCACGATCTCGGTGTAGACGCTGTCACCTCGCTTGAGCAGCCCGAACACCACCGTCTTTCGACCGGCACCGCGGCCACGAAGACCGCGCACGCGGCGCGGCCCGAAGTAAGACTCGTCGGCCTCCAGTTCACCACCAAGAGGCGAGACCTTCTCGCACTGCTCAGCCATGCGCTTTCTCAAGCGCAGGTAAATCGTGTTGATTGAGCGTACCGAGATACCACTAAGCTCTGCGCAGTCAGTGGCCGTCAAATCCATCGCAAAGTAGCGCAGGATTTGACGCACTTTTGCTTCGCTGAGTTTGGAGCGCCTGAAATACCGGTTTTTCTGAATCACCATAGGAACTTAGCTCATCTGTTGATGAACTTTGCTTCCTAAGCCCCCTATTTAATAGCTACTCGCGCCCGTGTGATAAGAGCTAGTGTCAGATTCCATGCAAGAAATCGACCTCTAGCTCTCTGCAGGGGCCTTAGCCGCCCTGCGAACGATGTGCCCATGCGGTCGTGTGCTTTTCGATGTAGCTGAACAGCTCGTACATGATCATCGCCATCGCACCGATCACCACCAGCCCGGCAAAGGCCAGTGCCATGCGCTGCTGTGAACCGGCGCTGAGCATCAGGTAGCCGATGCCGGAATCGCCGGCGGTCATTTCGGCCAGCACGGTGCCGACAAAAGCCAGCGTGATGGCGATCTTGAGCGAACCGTAGAAGTAGGGCATGGAGCGCGGCAGGCCGACTTTGACCAGCACGTCCCAGCGTTTGGCGCCTAGTACGCGCAGCACGTCTTCCAGCTCGGGCTCCAGTGTGGCGAGGCCGGTGGCCATGTTGACGGTGATCGGGAAGAACGAAATCAGGAAGGCGGTGAGGATGCCAGGGCCGACACCGATACCGAACCAGACGATCAGGATGGGCACAATCGCCGCCTTCGGCACAGCGTTGAAGGCGACCAGCAGCGGGTACACGGCGGCGTAGGCCAGGCGTGAGGAACCGACGAGAAAGCCGAGCATGACGCCGACCACGATGGAAAGGCCGAAGCCGACCATGGTGACCCAGAAGGTTTTCCACGCCGCCTGGGCGATGGGCCCGGCGAATTCGGCCATGGCTTCTGCAATCGCCAGCGGGGCCGGGAAGATGTATTCGGCAATGCCGAACACCACCACCACGAATTGCCAGAGCGCCAGGATGGCCAGCAGCAACACCACCGGGGACCAGCGTTCCATCTGTTTTTTAGTCATGCTCATGCACCTTCCTTGGCTGACGCCGCGTTGATGACGGGCGTGCGGATGGCGCCGATGTGGCTGCGCAGCTCGTGGACGATGTCGCCGAAGGCCTGGGTGTAGGTGACCTCCAGGTCACGCGGGCGCGGAAGATCAATTTCACGTTTGACGACAAAACGCCCCGGGCTCTTGCTCATCACATACACGGTGTCGGCCAGGAAGACGGACTCGCGCAGGTCGTGTGTGACCAGGATGACGTTGAAGCGCTGTTCGGTCCAGAGGTCGCGCAGGATGCACCACAACTCTTCACGCGTGAAGGCGTCGAGCGCGCCGAAGGGTTCGTCGAGCAGCAGCATTTTGGGTTCATGGATGAGCGCGCGGCAAATGCTCACGCGCTGCTGCATACCGCCCGAGAGCTGCCAGGGAAACTTGTCTTCATAACCACCCAGACCGACCTTTTGCAGCAGCTTGCGTGCGCGCTCCTCGAATTCCTTGCGCCTGGATTTGAACTGCCTGCGAAAGGGCTCGACGATTTCCAGTGGCAGCAACACGTTGTCCACCGTGGTTCGCCAGGGCAGCAGTGAAGGCGCCTGGAAAGCCATGCCGGAAATTTTCAAAGGGCCGGTGACAGGCTGGCCGTCGATCAGGATGCGGCCCTTCGACGGCATCTTCAGGCCTGTCGTCAGCTTCATGAACGTGGACTTGCCACAACCCGAAGGACCGACGATGGCGATGAATTCACCTTCGCGGACTTTGAGGTCAATTGCTTCCACAGCGAAGTGGTGCTGCGCCAGCAGCTCGTCGTTGTAAGCGAGCCAGACATCGCTGAAGTCGACAAAATGGCTGCCACTGTCAGGTTGTGCTTGCATTGTTTTCTTCTGGGTTTTGTGATCTGCGCTGGGCATTCAGGACAACGGCCAGCCTTTCAGGGAAAAGCCGGCCGTCCGCCAGAATGCCCGCCAGCGTGGCGCTGGCAGATGCCGGGTTACTTTTTCGGGACGGGCAACACGTTGAGTTCGGTGGTGCTGGGCAGGAATGAGCCGTTCCAGATGCTGTCGGCGCTCACACGGGTCTTGGTGTTGAAGGCATCGGACACCTGTGAAGCCATCAGCGTCATGCGCGGGCCCCTGATCTGTCCAAAACCTTCGGCGCGCGCATCGGGGCTGTTGACCACGGTGTCGATGGCCAGTTGCAGGCGGCGGGTTTCCAGCGCGGTATTGATGATGCCGTCGCGGGCTTTCACGTCTTCAATCGCAGCCGCAGGCTTGGCAATCACATCCTTCACACCCTTGGTAAAGGCTTGCAGGAAGGCTTTGACGGCGGCGGGGTTTTCCTTGATGATTTTTGGCGAGGCAATGATCACGTTGCCGTAGAGCTTCACGCCGTGGTCGGCATAGGGCAGCACCACCACATCTTCGGCCTTCACGCCGCGCGCTTCGAGGTTGAGCAAGGAGGTGAAGGTGAAGCCGGTGATGGCGTCCACATCGCCGCGTGCCAGCATGGTTTCGCGCAGCGGCGGGTCCATGGCGGTCCACTGCACGCCGCTGATGCTGTTGGCCTTGGCAAAAATCGGGAAGGCGCGGCGGCCGGCGTCAAACACCGGCGCACCGAATTTTTTGCCATTGAGGTCGGCCACGGTCTTAATGCCGGACTTCTTCAAAGCCATCACCGAAGCGGGCGTGTTGTTGTAGACCATCATCACCGCGATCGGCTTGTTGGGCGCATCCGGGTTGTTGGCGTGGAACTCCATCAGCGCTGCCAGGTCGGCAAAACCCATGTCGTAACTGCCCGAAGCCACGCGCGTCACGGTGCCGCCCGATCCGTTGCCGGCGTCGATGGTGACGTCGAGCTTGGAGTCCTTGAAATAACCTTTGGCGGCCGGTGTGAGGAACAGCGCTGCAGGACCTTCAAAACGCCAGTCCAGCTGGAACTTGATGGGGGTGTTTTGCGCGTAGGCATTGCCGCAGACCGCTGTGGTGGCCACGACAGCCAGGGCTGCGAAAGTCTTGATGAAAGCGCGTTTTGTCATGGGTGCTCCAGGTGACAGGGTTGGTATATCAGGTCAAGCAAGAAAAATGCCCGGCTGGTGTTTGGAGGCACCATTCGCGAGTTCGATTGTCGGCTGGGCGTGCAACACAGGGATCAGGGATATTCCCTGACCGGGGCCCTGCCGGAGGGCAGTGCGCTTCCTGTTCTTCACGAGGTGGGCAATGCTTCTGGACCGCTTCTAGACGGAAGGCGCCAACAGTTCGCGCAGGGTGCGGGCAATCACGCGGGTGGCACGGCGCAAGTCCTCCAGGTCCAACCGTTCGTCAGCACGTTTGGCGCGCGATTCAAGCACGGTACGCGGCCCTGCGCCGTAAATCACGCCGGGAATGCCGGCTTCGGCATACAGGCGTACATCGGTGTACAGCGGCGTTCCCATGGCCGGAATGGGGTCGCCGAATACCGCCTGGCCGTGCTTCTGGATGGCTTCAACCAGGGGCTGGTTGCCTGCCAGTGGCTTCATCGAATTGGCCAGCAGCAGGCGTTTGATCTCGACACTGATGCCGGGACATGACGCAGCGGCACCGGCAATCACCTGCCTGATGGTCGCTTCAACCTCGACCGGGTTTTCCTCGGGGATCATGCGCCGGTCCAGCTTGAAGGTGACCTTGCCGGGAACCACGTTGGTGTTGGTGCCGCCTTCAATGCGGCCTACGTTGAGGTAGGGATGGCTGATGCCCGCTACTTTTGACGTGATATTTTTGTACAGCGTGTTTTGTGCATAGAGTGCATTGAGGATGTGTACCGCACCCTGTAAGGCATCAACGCCGGTGTCGGGAATGGCGGCGTGCGCCATCTTGCCGTGCACCGTCACCTCCATCTGCAGGCAGCCGTTGTGTGCGGTGACAACTTCGTAGCTGAAGCCCGCTGCAATCATCAGGTCGGGTTTTGTCAGCTTGTTGCGAAGCAACCAGCCCGGACCCATCTCGCCGCCGAATTCTTCGTCATAGGTGAAATGCAGCTCGATGCTGCCGTGCAGGGGGATGCCCAGTGATTCCAGGGCTCGCACTGCAAAAGTAAAAGTCGCAAAGTCGGACTTGCTGACCGCCGAGGCCCGGCCGTAAACATGGCCGTCCACGACCGCGCCGCCGTACGGGTCCTGTGTCCAGCCTTCGCCGGGCGGCACCACGTCGCCGTGGGCGTTCAGTGCAATCGTTTTTCCCGGGCCGTAGTTCCGGCGCACGATCAGGTTGGTCAGCGACTGCAGCCCATAAGCCTGGACTTCAGCTGCGGAAACCGGATGTTTTTCTGCTTTGAAACCGAAGGCCTGCAGCAGTTCGGCCGTGCGTTCGGCATGTGGCGCGTTGTCGCCCGGCGGGGTGGGTGTGGGAACGCGGATCAGCTCCTGCAGGAAACGCACTTCTTCATCGAAGTGGGCGTCCACCCACGCATCAAGTTTTTCGTCAACAGTCATGGCATTCCAGTCGCTAGATCGTTCAGGAGTTGCTGGAAAGCCCGCACCGCCAGGTCGATATCGTCACTGGTCGTGCTTTCCAGCGGGTTGTGGCTGATGCCCGAGTTCTGGCCGCGCACAAACAACATGGCCTGCGGCATGACTTCGTGCAGCTTCATCGCATCGTGGCCGGCGCCGCTGGGCATGCGGTAGAGCGGCACGCCCAGGCTGTCCACCGCACGTTCCCAGCGCTGCTGCCAGCCGGAGGCGCTGGGTGCGGCGGCGGCGCGCATGGTTTGCTCGACGGCATGGTGCACCCCGCGGCGCTCGCAGATGGCTTTCAGCTCGGCCAGCACATCGGCCACCATCGCGTCGCGCTGTTTGTCATTGGGCGCGCGCAGGTCCAGCGTGAACTGGCAGCGGCCGGGCACCACATTGGTGGAGCCACCCGGCACGTTGAGGATGCCGATGGTGCCGACCGAGTCGCCGTCGCGCGCAGCGCGCTGCTCGATGTACAGCGCCAGTTCAGCGACGGCCACTGCCGCGTCGCGCCGGCGGTTCATGGGGGTCGTACCGGCGTGGCTGGCCATGCCTGTGACTTCGCAGGTGTAACGCACGCCGCCGTTGATGGAAGTCACGATGCCCAGTGGAATATCGAGTTCGTTGAGCACCGGACCCTGCTCGATATGCACCTCGACAAAACCAAGGTAGTCGGCCGGTTTGCGTTGCAGTGCGGCTATGGCCTCCAGCGTGGCGGGCAGGCCGGCGTGTTGCATGGCTTCGCGCATGCTGATGCCGTCGGCATCCCGTTGTTCCAGCCAGGCCGGATTGAACTGCCCGATCAGGGCGCCCGAGCCAAGAAATGTGGCTTTGTAGCGCTGGCCTTCTTCTTCCGCGAAGGCAACGACCTCGAAGTCAAAGGGCAGGCGCTTGCCCGCGCGCGACAGTTCGCCCACACAGGCCACGGGTGTGAAGATGCCGAGCCGGCCGTCGTACTTGCCGCCGTTGCGCACGGTGTCGTAGTGCGATCCGGTCATGAGTGTCTTCACTCCCTCTCCCCCTGGGAGAGGGTTGGGGTGAGGGCGCGCCCTGTAGCGCCCCACCACATTACCGACCGCGTCGACGCTCACGTCGTCAAAGCCGCTGTCCCGCATGGTCTGCGCGATCAGCTTCGCGGCTGCGCGGTGCGCGTCGGTGAGGTAAGTCACAGTGAGCTGGCCTTTTTCCAGGTAGCCCGGGTCGCTGAAAGCGCCCAGCTGCTCCTGCCAGTCCCAGACCTGGTGGCCCAGCCGGGGTTCGACACCGAACTTGTCGTTGAGTCGAAGCTCGGCAATGCGATGGATGTTACGCAGGGCTTCGGCGAGTTCGAAATCGGGATGGTTGGCCAGGCGCAGCTCAAAGGTGGCGATGATTTCCTGGCGGCTCAGGCCGGTGCCGCGCGGGCCGCGCACGGCGAGGACGAACGGAAAGCCGAAGCGGGTGTTGTAGGCCGTGTTGAGCGCCTGGATCTTTTCGAACTCTTCGGGTGAGCAGTCTGCCAGACCAGCTCTACCTTGTTCCCTGGTCGATTCGGCCGTCAACGTCTTGCTGACCATGGCCTTGCCGGCCAGTTCGGGATGGGCACGGATCAGGGCCAGCTGGGCTTCACGGCTGGCGTGGCGAACAACCCCGGCCAGCACGTGTTTGAGTTGTGCCAGGGAGCGGAAAGGACGCTGCGCGAGCCCGGCTTCGGTGATCCACGGGGAATGTTCATACAGGCCGGCCAGCAAGGCTGCCGCCTCCGGTTCGGGAGCTGTATTGAGTTGTTCAAGGGTCAGGGGCATCGGGATTCAGCCTTTAAAGGGATGGACTTGCTGCCAGTGGCGCGCAATATCGATGCGGCGGCAGATCCAGACATGTTCGTGCTGCTGGATGTGGTCGAGGAATTTTTGCAGCGCCACAATGCGACCTGGCCGTCCGAGCAGCCGGCAATGCATGCCTATGCTCAGCATCTTCGGGGTATCGAGGCCGTTCGGGTCGCCTTCGGCATAGAGCGCATCAAAGCTGTCGCGCAGGTAAATAAAAAAATCGTCGCTTTGCGAAAAACCCTGGGGCAGGGCAAAGCGCATGTCATTGCTGTCCAGCGTGTAAGGCACCACCAGGCGCGGCACCACTGTGCCGTCGCTGCGTGCCACCTTCATCCACAGCGGCAGGTCGTCACCGTAATAGTCGCTGTCGTAGGCGAGCTGGCCGTCGTCGGCGACCAGGCGCCGGGTGCGCGGGCTGTCGCGGCCGGTGTACCAGCCCAGCGGGCGCTGACCGGTCATCTGCGTGATGATCTCCAGGCCCAGGCGCATGTGTTCACGCTCGGTGGCCTCATCAATGTTTTGGTAATTGATCCAGCGCAGGCCGTGGCACGCAATTTCGTGGCCCAGCTCGACAAAGGCCGCTGTCAGTTCGGGGTGGCGCTGCAAGGCCATGCTGACGCCGAAAACGGTCAGCGGCAACTGGCGCTTTTCAAACTCGCGCAGGACGCGCCAGACGCCGGCCCGTGAACCGTATTCATAAATGCCTTCCATGCTCAGGTGGCGTTCGGGGTAGCTGGGCGGGTTGGCCATTTCCGAGAGAAACTGTTCGGATCCGGCATCGCCGTGCAACACCGAGTTTTCGCCGCCCTCTTCGTAATTCAGCACGAACTGCACGGCGATGCGCGCCCGGCCCGGCCATTGCGCGTGCGGCGGCGTGCGGCCGTAGCCCACCAGATCTCTGGGATAGGGCCGGGTGGTGTCGTAGGTAGTCATGTTCATGACAACGCCATCGAGATGTCGTTGGTGGGCACCTTGCGGTCGAAGGTGAGATTTTCTTCTACATGCTGCAGGTGGTCGTTCATCAGACGCACCGCACGTTCCTCGTCTTTGGCAGCCAGTGCCTTGACGATTTCGGCGTGTTCGTCATGCGAATGTTCTGCTGCGCTGGCGCTCTGGTACATCAGGGTGATCAGCGAGCAGCGTGAAATCAGGTCGCCCAGCATTTGTGCGAGCACTTCGTTGCCCATGAGTTCGGCCATGCGCACATGAAAATCGCCCAGCAGCTCGGTGCGCCCGGTCACGTCCTGGCTGTCCATCGCCATCTTTTCCTGTGCCACGTGTTCTTTCAGCGCCCGGATTTGCGCGGGCGTGACGCTGCGCACAAAAGCCCGCGTCATTTCGGCTTCCAGCATGCGGCGCACGGCAAATACCTGGCGTGCTTCGTTGACAGAGGGTGCTGCGACAAAGGCGCCACGCGCCGGTTCCAGCCGTATCAGCTGGTTCTGCGAGAGCTGGAACAGGGCCTGCCGCACCAGCGTGCGCGAAACGCCGAAATGGTCGGCCAGCTTTTGTTCGGCAAGTTTGGTGCCCGGATGCAGCCGGTGCTCCACAATGGCTTTGGTCAGGGCTTCGACAATGGCACTGGTGGTGGAGGCTTCCATGGCACAAATCATAGCCTGAAAGCAAAAAAGTGTATACACTTTTGGTGGACTATCCGCCGAGACGTTCGTAAACAAACGAGGAAATGAACATGGGCCTGAGCACACATGTGCTGGACACCATGCATGGCACACCGGCTGCCGGCATGGGGGTCGAGCTGTACACCACCGAGGGCGGCCAGGCCACGCTGGTGAAGTCTTTCCATCTGAACGGCGACGGCCGCAACCCCGACGGCCTGCTCTACGACAGCGCCAGCCTCCGGCGCGGTACCTACCGGCTGGTGTTTGATGTGGCGGCGTATTTCCGCACGCGTGGCGTGATGTTGCCGGAGCCGAACTTTTTAGACAGGGTGAGCCTGGACTTTGGCGTGGCCGACCCCGGCCAGCACTATCACGTGCCGCTGCTGGTCAGCCCCTGGAGTTATTCCACCTACCGCGGGTCGTGAGCCCGTCCGGACAATGTGGCCGCATTGAGCCGTGTGGTGACTGAATTTTCAAGCAGGGGCCGCGGATCCGGCTTCGCCGGTTCGCAGGCGCAGCGCCCCCTCGGGGGGCAGGACGCTACACGAAGTGAGCAACCGTGGGGGGCCCTAATCTTGCCCTTCGGTCAGCGTATCCAACTGGAATTTGCCGCTTTTGTGCCACAGCCAGGTGTCGGTGTAAACCACCTTGCCCAAGCGTGTAGGTGCGGGAAAGGGAGAGGCTTTCTTGATCATGTTCTCGATCTCGGCAATCACCTCGGGTGCGTGGCGCGGGGCCCGCATCCAGTCGAGCCGGGTCACGATGCCGACCTGATTGATTTCCACATTCAGCACGCCGACAGCGTACAGCAGCGGCGGCATTCTGCCTTTGTAGATGCGGTCGGCGTTCATGCCATAAAGGTGGCTGGCGCCGCTTTCGCGGTAAGCGCGGGGTGTGGTGGCGGGGGAACTGCGGGCCGAGCCCTTGGGGCCGGCAACCGGGCCGGTCATGGTGGAAAGCGGCGCCTGCTCCGGTGCTGCCGCTGCGGGAGGTGGAGGCGCTGTCTTGCAGGATGAAACCAGGGCTCCGGCAGCGGTGGACAGCAGGGCCATGAGCCAGAAGCGGCGCGGTGGGGATTCAGGCATACGTATCCTTGTGTGGTTGCCGAAGGGTGCGACTGCTATTGTGCAAGCTGCTTGAAGAATGGCCGTGTTACAGAAACCGGCTGTATTTGTGCGAATTATGCGATCTGCAGGCTCCGTGACAGGGGCCGTGCGTCGGGGAGTTTCTACCGTGAGTCAGCTCAAGAAATCTTTTTTGACCCGCCTGGCCCATGAGCCGGCTGTGCTGGTGCAGGTGACGTGCACCGAAGGCTCTGTGCCGCGCGAGGCGGGTACCTGGATGGCGGTTTTCGCCGATACCGTGACAGGCACCATAGGCGGGGGCCATCTGGAATACCAGGCAACGGCGATGGCTCGTGCTCACCTGCAAGGCGTACCGGGCAATGAGTCCGCCCGCTTTGTGCTGGGCCCGTCGCTGGGCCAGTGCTGTGGCGGCGTGGTGCAACTGCGTTTCGAGCGAGTCGGAGTCCACGATGTGACGGCCCTGCGCGAAAAGCTGGGCATGAATTTACAGCCTGTTGCGCTTTTTGGGGGGGGGCATGTTGGCAATGCGCTGATTCAGGTGCTTTCAACCCTGCCGTTCGCGCTGACCTGGGTGGACAGCCGCGACGGCATTTTTCCGGACGATGTGCCTGCCCAGGTGGTGTGTGAACACTCCGATCCGGTGCAGCGCGCGGTGCCGGGCCTGGCGCCGCAGTCGCGCGTGCTGATCATGAGCTTCAGCCATGCCGAAGACCTGGACATCCTGGGTGAATGCCTGAAGCGCCAGCGCGAACGCGGCGACTTGCCTTATATCGGCCTGATCGGCAGCAAGACCAAGTGGGCGACCTTCCGGCACCGGCTCGAGGCGCGCGGCTTCAGCGAAGCAGAGCTGATGCGCGTCACCTGTCCGATCGGCCTGCCCGGTATCGAAGGCAAGGAGCCCGAAGTGATTGCGGTGTCGGTGGCGGCACAGTTGTTGCTGCACCAGACGTAGTTCGCATACACTTTTGTGATCCGGTCGCAGCGGAGCGGGACGGCCTGAAAGCCCGTCCTTGTTCGTGACCTTTTGTCTGCTTACAGTGCCCGCGGTGGTGAGCAGCTCCAATCGTGGCAGGCCTCGCCTGCTGAATTGAGGTCATCGGATGGAAAGTTATCTTCTCGACTGGGCCAACCTGCTGCTGCGCTGGGTGCACGTCATCACCGCCATTGCCTGGGTCGGTTCCTCGTTCTACTTTGTTTTTCTCGATTCGAGCCTGACGCCTCCGGTCGATGAAGACCTTCAGCGCCAGGGTGTCAGCGGCGAACTCTGGGCTGTGCACGGCGGTGGTTTCTACCACCCGGTCAAGTTTGCGGTGAAACCGCCCGAACTGCCCAGCCACCTGCACTGGTTCTACTGGGAAAGTTACAGCACCTGGCTCACAGGGTTTGCGCTGTTCACCGTGTCCTACCTCTGGAGCGCCGGCACCTACCTGATCGACAGGTCCCTGATGGACTGGTCGCCCGGAGCTGCCATCGGTGTGGCGCTGTCTTTCTTTGTGGTGTTCTGGATGTTGTACGACGGCATCTGCCAGCTCTTCGGCAAGCGGAAAAACGGTGACGCCATCGTTGGCGCACTGGTGCTGGTACTGGTCTGTGTTGCGTCCTGGCTGGCCTGCCACTGGTTTGCCGGCCGTGCCGCTTTCCTGCTGGTGGGCGCCATGATCGCCACCGCCATGAGCGCCAATGTATTTTTCTGGATCATTCCGGGCCAGCGAAAGGTCGTGGCTGCCATCAAGGCCGGCCAGCCGGTGGACCCGGTGCACGGCCAGCGCGGCAAGCAGCGCAGCGTGCACAACACCTATTTCACCTTGCCCGTGCTGTTTGCCATGCTGAGTAACCATTACAGCTTCACTTACGGTCATCCGCACAACTGGCTGGTGCTGATCGTCATGATGCTGGCCGGCGCGTTGATCCGCCAGTTTTTCGTCATGCGCCACGGTTACAAGCTGGGCCGCAACGGTAACCCCCTGCCGTACGCGCTGGTCGGGGTGGTCCTGATTCTGGGAGCCATCGTCTGGATGAAGCCGCCGGTACAAGCCGTCAGCAATCGGATTGCTACTGATTCAATAGCGAAAAACACAGCTGTGACGAGGGCTGCAAGCCAAAATGACTATGCAAATTTGCAGAAAGTGCTGGAGCAGCGTTGCTACATGTGCCACGGCCCCCAGGTGCAGATGAAAAACGTCCGGCTCGATTCGCCGGCTCTGCTCCGGCAACATGCCCAAGCGGTGTACCAGCAGGTGGTGGTCAGCAAAACCATGCCGATGAACAATTCCACCGGCATCACGGAGGCCGAGCGCGGGCTGGTTCGGCAGTGGTTTGAAGCGGGTGCTAAATTGCCGTGAAATGTGGTGTTTTTGCCGCACTGGCATGCCGTCGGCTGGTGTTCGCTCCTGCTGGCCACGGGCTTGGGTGGTTTCGCTAATCGACTTTGTCCTTGGCTCATGCTTCAATGTGTAACCGCAGCAGTTTTCAGCTGCGGCCAGCAGGCGTTCGCCGAACCGGGCGTTGCCCTGATTAAAAGGAGACAAGACCGTGCATATTCAATCCCTGATTCGTTCGCTGGCCGTGGCCGGTGCAATGGCCACCTCGCTGGCGGCGGGCGCGGCGCAGATAGTTGTGGGTCAGGTCGCGCCCCTGTCCGGGCTCGAGGGAACGCAGGCGCGCGCCTACTCCGCAGGCATCCAGCTGGCGCTGGACAAGGCCAACAAGGCCGGTGGTGTCAACGGCCACACGTTCACGCTGGTCCGCAAGGACGACGGTGGACGGCCGGCCGACACCCTGGCTGGCACCAAGCTGCTGCTCAGCGAGAATCGCCCGCTGGTGCTGGCGGGCTACTTTGGTGACCGCCAGATTGGCGAGGTGGTGGATTCGGGCCTGCTGGAGAAAGAAAAAATCCCGCTGGTGGGCTACCGCGTCAATGAAATCCGCACCGAAACACCCATGCTCTACAGCGTGCGCGCCAACCTGCGCGATGAAATCAACAAGATCACCGAGCACCTGGTCACGGTAGGCATCACGCGCCTCGGCCTTTTTTATCCAGACGGGCCGGGCGCGGCCACGTTGCTGGCTGCCATGGAAGAAGTCGTCAAGGCCCGGGGCGCCAAGCTCACCGCCAAGGCCTCTTATGTGCAGGGAACCAACAAGGTACCGAATGCCGTGGTTGATGCTTTCATTTCTGCAGCACCGCAAGCCATCATCATTGTCGCCAGTGGGTCGGCGGCCGCGGCCTTCATTGAAAAATACCGGCTCGACGGCGGCGCGGCGCAACTGTTTGCCCACTCGGGCGCGGACATCGAGCAGATTTCCCAGCGCCTGGGGGAAGAGCAGATGAAAGGCGTGGCCATCACGCAGGTGACACCCAATCCCTACAAGGTGGCCGGACGCCTGAGCAAGGAATTCTCCGACCTAGTGCGCACTGCGACGCCCAAAATCGAGGTGCCGATCAGTTACGCCATGATGGAAGGCTACATCACCGGCAGCGTGATCGTCGAAGCCGCGCGGCGCATGGGCCCCAAGATCTCGCGCGAGGGCTTTGTCGGCGCGCTTGACGGCTTGGACTTCCTGGATCTGGGGGGGTACAAGCTGGGCTTCCGGCCCGGCATGCGCTCCGGCTCGAAGTTTGTGGAATTGACCATCATCACCGAGACCGGGCGCATCCGGCAGTAAGTGTTCCCGTGGGCTTCTATTACCAGCGACTCACCAGGCCCGCTGCGCGCGTGGACGATTTTTCAAAGTGACCGGCCAGGTAGTCCACAAAGGCGCGGACCCGTGCCGACACCTGGTGCTGCTGCGGGTAGACCGCATGGATGTCGGCCGGCGGGGTCTGATAATTTTCCAGCACCTGGCGCAGCCGGCCGCTGCGCAGATAGCGCGCAATGTCCCACTCGGCCCGCATCACGATACCGTGCCCTGCGAGCGCCCAGTTGACGGCAATCTCGCCGTCGCTGGTGCTCAGGTTGCCGCGTACCTTTACCGTTTCTGTCCGCTTGCCTGAGCCCAGGCGCCAGATGCCATAGGCTTCATCGCCCTGGCGTATGCCTATGCAATTGTGCTGCGTGAGGTCGTGCGGTACCTTGGGCGTGCCATGCCGGGCCAGGTAGGCGGGCGCGGCGCACAGCAGGCGCCGGTTCGGGGCCAGCTTGCGGGCGATCACGCGCGCCTCGGGAGGCTCGCCAAAGCGCACACACACATCAAAAGCATCATCGCTGACTGGTGGTGGATTGACAGTGAGCTGGAGCTGGACCTGCATGTCCGGGTGCAGTTTCACGAAGCCGGAGATCAGCGGTGCGATGTGGCTGCGCCCGAACCCCAAGGTGGCATTGACACGCAACAGGCCATGGGGCGCTGCTGCGGCGCTGGAGACCAGCTGCTCCATGTCGTTGATTTCGGCCAGAATGCGCCGCGCGTGGCTCAGGTAGATCTCGCCCTCGGCCGTGGGGCTGATGCGGCGTGTGGTTCGGTTGAGCAGTTGCACGCCCAGCCGCGTTTCCATCAGCGCCAGGCGCTTGCTGATGGCCGGCGTTGTCACGTCCAACTCGCGTGCCGTGGCTGAAAAGCTTCCACAACGCGCCAGCAGGCTGAAAAAGGCCATCTCGGAAGGGGCAGAAACCGGTGTGCTCATTATTAACTCAAAGTAAACAATGGGATAACTTTAATGTGTTCTGTTAAATCCGGCAATCGGTAGAGTTCTTCTTCACCGCATACCGATTTCAAGGAAACCTGATGAACACCTACAAGATCGCCTGCATCCCGGGCGACGGCATTGGCAAGGAAGTTGTTCCAGCCGGCCAGCAAGTGCTGGAAGCCATGGCAGCCACGCAGAACTTCGGCTTCACCTTCACGTCTTTCGGCTGGGGTGGCGACTGGTTCCGCCAACACGGCGTGATGATGCCCGACGACGGCCTCGACGCCCTGCGCGGCATGGACGCCATCCTGTTCGGCTCGGCGGGCGATCCGCACATCCCCGACCACATCACCCTGTGGGGTTTGCGCCTGAAGATCTGCCAGGGGTTCGATCAGTACGCCAACGTGCGGCCGACACGCATCCTGCCCGGCATCGATGCGCCGCTCAAGCGCTGCACTCCGAAAGACCTGGACTGGGTCATCGTGCGCGAAAATTCAGAGGGCGAATACGCCGGCGTCGGCGGCCGCGTGCACCAGGGCCACCCGATCGAGGTGGCCACCGACATGTCCATCCTGACACGTGCCGGGGTCGAGCGCATCATGCGGTTTGCGTTCCGGCTGGCACAGTCCCGTCCGCGCAAGCTGCTGACCGTGGTCACCAAATCGAACGCACAGCGCCACGGCATGGTGATGTGGGACGAGATCGCGCTACAGATCAGCAAGGAGTTCCCGGACGTCACCTGGGACAAGGAGCTGGTCGACGCCTGCACTGCCCGCATGGTGAATCGGCCCGCGTCGCTGGACACCCTGGTGGCGACCAATCTGCATGCCGACGTGCTGAGCGACCTGGCCGCCGCACTGGCCGGCAGCCTGGGCATTGCACCGACCGGCAACATCGACCCCGAGCGCCGCTACCCCAGCATGTTCGAGCCCATCCACGGCTCGGCCTTCGACATCATGGGCAAAGGCCTGGCGAATCCCATCGGTACTTTCTGGAGCTGCGTCATGCTGCTCGAGCACCTTGGCGAGAAGGCTGCCGCGCAGCGCCTGATGCAGGTCATCGAAGCTGTCACCGCCAACCCGGCCCTGCACACGCGCGACCTCGGCGGCAGTGCGACGACTGCACAAGTCACAGACGCGGTCTGCGCACTGCTGGCCCAGAGCGGCAAGCAGCAGGCGCGCGCTGCCTGAAGGATTTTCCCGCGGCATACACATAAAAGAAGGAGACAACAGCATGAAATTTAACATCAAGCAATGGATAGGCATTGCGTGCCTGGCCGCAGCGCCCGCCGTCATGGCACAGGCCACTTCGACGGGCTCAGGACAGGCCTGCCCCGATAAAAACCTGCAGTACTGGCAGGCCTTTCCGCCGGGCGGCGAGTCGGACCTGTCGGCGCGCCATCAACAGGTGGTGTTGAAGAAAAAGTGCGCGGCCATCGAGACCATCATCCAGTACAAGGCCGGCGCGGGTGGCGCACTGATGTGGTCGCAGATGAACAACCTGCCTGGCGACGGGTTCAACATTGTGGGGATCAACCTGCCGCATATCGTGTTCCAGCCCATCGAAGGCCTGGTGCAGTACAAGACGCAAGACATCACGCCGGTGTTCTGGTTCCATTACACGCCCGACATCCTGGTGGTGCCCGAGCAAAGCCCGATCAGGAACTTCGCCGACTTTCTCAAAGCCGCCAAGGCCGACCCCGGCAAACTCAGCCTGGGCGGCTCTGGCCAGAACTCGGCCAACCATGCGGCGCACGAGCGCATGAACGCGGCTTTCGGCATCAAGACGATTTACGTGCCGTTCAAGGGAACGGGTGACATGGCAACCTCCGTCATGGGCGCGCAGGTCGACGGTGCGATGACCTACACCGCGTTTGCCATCAACAACAAGGCCCGCATCAGGCCGCTGGCCGTGGCCATGGAAAAGCGCCATCCGCTGATGCCTGAGGTGCCGACCTTCAAGGAGCTGGGCGTGGACTGGGTCGACGGTGCTTACCGCGGCATCGGCGTGCCAAAAAACACGCCACTCGAAGCCCGCAAGAAAATTTCCGACATGTGGGCTGCCCTGAACAACGATCCCGAGATGAAAGAACTCGCAGCCAGGAGCGGTTTCGAGCTGGTCAACGTGGGCCTGGACCAGATGGACGCGTTCATGAAGGACAAAACCCGCCTGTACACGGAAGGTGCGCAGCGGCTGGGCCTGGGCAAGAAGTAAGCAGTCCGGCAGCCCGTTGACAGGCTGCGCCGCAAGGCAGCCGGGTTACCAGCGGGTTACAGCGGCACAATACGAGGCAGGAGACATTGAATGACTGCACCCGATCCCGCCACCCATCCGCGCCAGTTTCTCGAGCATCTGTACAACGCCGCCGTCACGCGTGCCCTGCCGCTGCACAACACGGCCGCCTGCCTCCCCAAGCCGCCCAAGGGACGAACCCTGGTGATCGGTGCAGGCAAGGCCGGTGGCTCCATGGCGCAGGCTGTTGAAGCCCTGTGGCCGACCGATGCGCCGCTCGAGGGGCTGGTTGTCACGCGTTACCACCATATTCCACCGCGCCCCACTGGTCTGCCGCAGCGCATCGAGATTGTCGAAGCCGCGCACCCGGTGCCTGATGCCGCCGGTCTTGCAGCCGCGCAGCGCATTCTCCAGATGACGCAGGGGCTGACGAAGGACGACCTGGTGCTGTGCCTGATCTCGGGCGGCGGCTCGGCCCTGCTCACCTTGCCGGCCGATGGCTTGAGCCTGGAAGACAAGCAGGGCATCAACAAGGCCCTGCTGAACAGCGGCGCCAACATCGGCGAGATGAACTGTGTGCGCAAACACCTCTCGCGCATCAAGGGCGGTCGCCTGGCGGCGGCCTGCGCTCCGGCGCGCGTGGTGACATTGACCATCAGCGATGTGCCGGGCGACGATCCGTCCATCATTGCCAGTGGTCCCACGGTGCCTGATGCCAGCAGCTGCGCCGACGCGCTGGCCATTCTCAAGCGTTATGGCATTGCTGTTCCAGCGGAAGTGTTGTCCCGGCTGGAAAGCGGAGCGCTGGAAACGCCCAAGCCCGGTAACCCGGCGTTTGAAGGCCACGAAGTCCACATGATGGCCACTCCCCAGCAGTCGCTGGAGGCAGCGGCCGCGGCGGCACGCGCTGCAGGGCTGGAGGCGCATATCCTTAGTGACGAGATGGAAGGCGAGTCGCGCGAAGTCGGCAAGGTGCAGGCAGCGCTGGCGCGTGCGGTGGCACTCCGGGGCCAACCCTTTCGCAAGCCCTGTGTGATTCTGAGCGGCGGCGAAACCACCGTGACCGTGAGGCCCCGGCAGCCCGGCGACGCCAAGGGCCGCGGCGGGCGCGCAGGCGAGTTCTGCCTGGGCCTGGCGCTGGCTTTGCAAGGCCAGCCCGGCGTGTATGCACTGGCGGCCGACACCGACGGCATCGACGGTGTGGAAGACAATGCCGGCGCCTATGTGGCGCCAAATACCTTGCAGCGCGCCGCGGCGCAGGGCATGAAGATCAATTCCTTCCTGGACCGCAACGACGCCTATGGCTACTTCGAGCCGCTCGGCGACCTGGTGGTCACCGGACCCACGCATACCAATGTCAACGACTTCCGGGTGCTATTGATTTTGTAGCTGCTTGCGACTGTCGAATAAGGGAAAAAGCCGGATTTCTCTTTGCTATTCGCACAAACTGCGAATTTCGGCGGGAATCGGCAGGGCGCGTATGGCTTCCGGATTGTCGGCACGCCGGCCTGCGAAGATGCGCACCTCGTCGCATTCCATGATGGCTTCGTCGCCGCGCATGATGCGGTAACGCTGGACAAAGCTTTTTTCGCGCCACTCAGGAATCGAAATGTGGATGTCCAGCACATCGCCGTAAGTGGCGGTGCGCAGAAAGCGCGAATGGGTATCCACCAGCGGGGTGCCGATCACGCCCAGCGTTTTTTCGGTTTCCTGCCAGGAAGGCACGCCGCACTGCACGAAGAAATGGCGCGAGGCCGCGTCTATCCAGCGGAAGAAATTGGGAAACCACACGATGCGCGCCGGGTCGCAGTCGCCAAACTCAACGCGAATGGTGTGGGTGATCTGTTTGCTCATGTCTCATTATCTCGAAGGCTTGGTCGAACCGGCATCTCTTTTCAAACAGGGGCCGCGGATCCGGCTTCGCCGGTCCGCAGGCGCAGCGCCCCCTCGGGGGGCAGCGCAGTACGCGAAGCGACAAGCGTGGGGGCTAATCTCCTTTTATATTGCGCGCCCGGATCAACGCACCGAAACGCGTGCCGTCAATCGATGCGCGCATGTTGAAGTCGGAGGGCGACATCGGGGCGGGAACACCACCCATGGCCATGATGCGGTCTTTCACCGGCTGTGTGCCGAGGATCTTGTTGATCTCGCGGTTCAGGCGGCTCACAACTGCAGGCGGCGTTCCGGCCGGCGCATAAAAGCCGAACCATGTGTCGGCATCAAAGTTTTTCAGGCCGGCTTCATCCAGGGTCGGTACGTCGGGAAACAGCGGCGAGCGCTTGGCACTACCCACGGCCAGCAGCTTGAGTTTGCCGGCTTTCACATGCTGCAGGCCGATGCCCGGGTCGAACATGAAGTCGAGCTGGCCGCCCAGCAGGTCCTGCATGGCGGGCGCCGCCCCGCGGTAAGGCACGTGCACGGCAAAGGTGTTGGTCTGGGCTTTCATCATCTCGGCCGCCAGGTGCGGTGAGCTGCCGTTGCCCGGGGTACCGAAGGACAGTTTTCCCGGGTTGGCCTTCATGTAAGCCAGGAACTCCTTGACGTTGTTGACGGGCAGCGTTGGTCTGACCTCCAGGAAGACCAGCACGCGTGCGGCCGCCGCCACGGGCAGCAGGTCCTTGGCTGGGTCGAAAGCCATTTTGGGGTACAGATGCGGATTGACCGACACCATGCCACCCGAGCTCATGAGCAGGGTGTAGCCGTCGCCCGGCGCCTTCGCCACGGCTTCACCGCCGATGTTGCCGTTGGCGCCGCCCCGGTTTTCCACCACCACGGGCTGGCCCAGCGCCTCGGCCAGCGGCACGCCGATGGCACGCGCCAGCTGGTCGGCCGCGCCGCCGGGCGGGAAGTTGACGATGACTTTGACCGGCTTCGTTGGCCAGGCCGGGCCTGCACCTGCCGCAGCGGTTTGTGCATGTGCGACAGATAGCAAGTTGCTGGCGACCAGTGCGAGGGCCAGCAAGATGCGGCGGCCGGGTTGAAAGTAAGGGTTCATGGTTTGTCTCCTTTTTTTGAGGTTGATAACTCGGGGATCAGGCGCTCTTGACGGCACGTGGTTTGCGGTGCGGGTTGTCCATCCAGCGTATGGGTTGCGCCTTGACGGGGCGTGCCGGCGCACCATGCTGCTGCAGGGTCTGGTCCAGCGCGTTGCCGGCTTCGTCAAGCAGCGCCGCATCACGGGCTGCAGCGATGGCTGCGGCGCGCAGTTCATTCGATGCAAAGGAGGCGCCCGTGGCCAGGTGCTCCAGCACATGCATGAGGTTGTCCTTGCCGCGTTCGTTGGTGCTGCCGTAGCCTTTGATCAGGCGGCCGCACAACGCAATTTCGTGGCCCAGCTGCCAGCGCTGCTGCGTGCTGCGCACCACGCCGGCCAGCCACTGTTCGATCAGTGCCTGCTCGGTGGCAAAACGGCTGCCGCGCACGCGCAGCCACTTCAGGCTGGCCAGCAGGCGCAGGGACAACATGCCGAAGACAGAGTGTGTGCCCACCTTGAGCGGCAGGGCCCAGGGCGTCTTGCCATGGGCCACGCGTTTGCGGTCCCAGCGTGTCACGCGCGCGGCCAGGCTGGCCGGCAACAGCGCGGCAAACTCTGCCGCCCCCGGCTTGAAATGATCGTAGACCTGCAGCAGGTCATCGGTTCCGGCCTTGACCTCGCCGTGGACACGCCGCCAGCGGCTGGCGCTGCTTTTCAGGTCGGCCACACGCACGATGTCGTCGAATGCCATCCAGAGAGCGAGCCAGCGCGCCATCTCGCGTGTGGTGGCATAGGCGTGCACCGCAGCCGGGTCGGCCAGCAGCTCGGCGTCCAGCACCTGGCGCAGGCGGCGGACATAGAGGTCGGCGTAACCGCGGTCCTGATACTCCAGCATGCGTGCGTGGCCCAGTGCCAGCATGTCATGCACCGCTGCCGGAAAACTTGAAGACAAATCGGCATCCAGCCCTTTTGTGGCGGGCGCAAGCAGCTCCTGATCTGATAGCAGTTTGCCGACCAGCGCGGTCTGTGTGCGCTGTGTGCCGACTTGCTCGAACGCCCTGGCGAATCCCTGCAAGCTGGCATCGGCCCCCCGTCCCCCGGCCCGGATGGTGTCCTCGTAGGCCTGGCGCGCAAAGGGCAGCAGGCCGCTGCCGGCAATCGCACCCAGCATCACGGCGCTGACCACCGTGCCGCAGTCTTTCGCCATCTCGCCCATGTCAAACACATGGTGCTCGCGGCTTTGTGTGCGCACCACCTCCAGCAATGGCGTACTGTCGGTGCGGCCGTCGCCCGGCTCCATGCGCTCGGCCGTGGTGAAGGTGCGGCTGCTCGAGCTGATCACCAGGGTGCGCTGCGGCGAGCTCATGCCGTTGCCGATCTGCCTCGCGGTTTCCAGCAGTTCGGATGACACGATGCCGTCGAGTGCGCCCGGCACCGGGTTCAGGCTGAACACCGGGCGCCTGCCTTGCAGTTCGGCCAGCGGTACCGGAAACACTTCCAGGTAATAGGTGGTGGCGCCGGTACGCTGCGCCACGCCGGGGATGGAGGTGCTTTGCGCCGCGTAGCCGCTGGCCAGCGCGATGTCGACCAGCCATTCGGTCAGCACGCCGCCGCCTTCGCCGCCGAGTGCGCAAATCAACAGGGTGACGGGTTTTTGTCGATTCATGATCATGCGGTTTGCATCGCTTTCACCAGCGCACCGCGCACGCTGCCCAGCAGGCGTTCGTGCCACTTCGGGTTCTGGATGACTTCGGCGCGGTAAAACGAAGGGCACAGTGTGGCGGCGTGGGCGTTGGCGCCGCACAGGCCACAGCCAACGCAGCCGTCGATCACTGTGGCTACCGGGTCGACCTTGAGCGGGTCGGGGTTGTCTTTCAGCGTCAGCGTGGGGCAGCCCGAGAGACGAATGCACGCGTGGTCGCCATTGCAGACATCTTCATCCACACCGTATTTCACGCGCACCACACGTTTGCCTTTCTTGAGCAGGCCGGCCAACCAGGGCTTGATGCGGCGCTGGCGTTCCAGCTGGCATTCACCCTCGGCAATGATGACTTTCAAGCCGTAGAAGTCGGTGGTGAATGCTTCATTGAGCGTCTGGCGCATTTCTTCGACGTGGTAGGTGTGCACCGTGCGCAGCCACTGGATGCCCAGGCCCTGCAGGGTCTTCTCGATGGTGATGTTGGTCTCGGTCAGGCTCTGCAGCTTGTCGGTGGCGTTGAACTTGGCGTCGTCGCTGGGTGTGGAGATGATGTCCTGCGTGCCGGTGGCCGAGGTGTAGCCGTTCTTGAAGATCAGCAGCACCGCATCGTCGCCATTGAAGAGGGCCGATTGCACGCCGGTCAGCAGGCCGTTGTGCCAGAAACCGCCGTCACCCATGATGGACAGCGTGCGCCGCGCCATCATCGGCGACACACCGGCGCGGCTGGCCAGGCTCATGCCGTAGCCCAGGATGGAATGGCCGAAAGAGAAGGGCGCAAAGGTGCCGAAAGCGTGGCAGCCGATGTCGGCCGCAATGTGCACCGGCCCGACGTCCTGCTGCGCCAGCTTGAGCGCCGAGAACACCGGCCGCTCCGGGCAACCGATGCAAAAACCCGGCGGGCGCACCGGTAGTGCCTGATTCAGTTGCGCTTCGATCTGTTTGCCCACTGCGTTGCGGCGTTCGGCATTGCCCTGCAGCCAGGTGGTGGCCGGGGTCGTATCCACATCAGTGACATAGGCGGCCAGAAAGGAGGCGAGGCCGCCGGCCACGACCTCGACGGTGTACTCGCCGCCGGCAGGCAGCATGTCCTTGCCATGCAGGCGCGTGTTGATGTCGCGCCGGCGCAAAAAGGTGGCTATTTCCTGCTCGATGTATTCAGGCTGGCCTTCCTCGACCACCATGACGGCGCGTTTGCCCAGCGCGAACTCAGCCACCTGCTCGGGTACCAGCGGGTAGGTGACGTTGAGCACGAGGATGGGAATCTCGCTCTGGCCAAACGCGTCGCACAGGCCGAACTGCTGCAGCGCGCGAATCAGTGCGTTGTAGATGCCGCCTTGCACGATGATCCCGAGGTCCTTGCGCGGCCCGTCCATCAGCTCGTTGAGCTGCTGCTCGATGATGTAGCGCCGCGCCGCCGGAATGCGTTCTTCGCCTTTGAGCTTTTCATGCCGGAAGGTGACCGGCGGGTGCGCGAGCTTGGCGTAGTCGAATGAGGCGGGTTCTTCCATCAACTGGCGTTTCGATATCGCGGGCGGCCGGTTGTCCTTGCACTCAAAGCTGCCGCGCACATGGCAGGCGCGTATGCGCAGCTCCAGAATGGCCGGCATGTTCGAGGTTTCCGACAGCCGGAAACCGTGCTCGACCATGTCAACCATCTTGCCGAGGTCAGGCCGCGGGTCCAGCAGGCACATGGTGGACTTCAGCGCATAGGCGTGCGTGCGCTCCTGGATGACGCTGGCGCCTTCGCCGTAGTCTTCGCCGACCACAATCAGCGCGCCGCCCAGCACGCCGGGGGACGACAGGTTACTCAGCGCATCGGCGGCGACGTTGGTGCCCACTATCGACTTCCATGTCACCGCGCCGCGCAGCGGATAGTGGATGGAGGCACCCAGCATGGCTGCGGCAGAGGCTTCGTTGGAACACGCCTCGACATGTACGCCGAGCTCGTCCATATAGGGTTTGGCCTGCACCATGACATCGAGCAGGTGAGAGACCGGTGCGCCCTGGTAGCCGCCGACATAGGCCACACCGGACTGGAGCAGTGCCTTGGTGATCGCGAGGATGCCCTCGCCGTGGAAGGTGTCGCCCGCGCCCATGCGCAGCGACTCGATTTCCTTGCTGAATGAAACTTCCAAGGCTGTCTCCGTGTTTTATTTCGTGGGAAACAGCGAGTCTGGGCCCTGGGTGACTATCCATCAATAAAATAGCAAGACTATCTGGTATTCATTCAATGCATATAAAAGACATCGACCTGAACCTGCTGCGGCTATTCGACGCGGTGTACCGCACCCGCAACGTGAGCCGCGCGGCCGAACTGATGGACCTGACACAGCCCGCTGCCAGCCAGGGGCTGACACGCCTGCGCCTGCTGATCAAGGACCCGCTGTTCGTGCGAGCCGGCGGCGGCGTGCAGCCCACCCCCAAGGCTGACAGGCTGGCCGATGCGGTGCGTAGCGCGCTGGCCACGCTGGAGCAGGCGCTCAATGAATCGGCATTGTTTGAGCCGTTGCTCTCGCGCAAGGTGTTTCGTATCCACATGAGCGACATCGGCGAGGCCCGCTTCCTCCCCGAACTGATGGCGGCGCTGCGCAAACTGGCGCCTGGTTTGCGCATCGAAACTTCGCCCCTGGCGAGCGCCGATATTGCCCCTGCGCTGGACAGCGGGCGTGTCGACTTTGCCTTCGGCTTTTTGCCCACGGTGAAAGACACACAGCGTGTGCAGCTTTTGAGAGATCGCTACATCGTGCTGCTGCGCGAAGGCCACCCTTTTACGGGGCGGCGGCGCAGCGGCCAGGCGCTGCTGGCCGCGCTGCGCCAGCTTGAGTTTGTGGCGGTGCGCACGCACTCCGACACCTTGCGTATCCTGCAGATGCTGCAGTTCGAAGACCGGCTGCGCCTGACGACGGAACATTTCATGGTGCTGCCGTCCATCGTCAAGGCCACCGATCTGGCGGTGGTGATGCCGCGCAATATCGCAAAAATTTTCGCCGCTGACGGCGGCTACGCCATCGTCGAGCCCTCGTTTCCCCTGCGCGACTTCACGGTGTCGCTGCACTGGAGCAAGCGCTTTGAGGCGGATCCCGGGAACCGCTGGCTGCGCGGCGTGATTGAAGCCTTGTTCAGGGAGTAGCAACGGGCAAACCCCTTGGGGCCTGTCCTATAGCGAAAACCGGCGAGCCGGAAGCCGCGATAAGAGATGGAAAACCCTCGCTTTCCAGAAATGACGGGGGCGCTGGCGCTCTTTTTCCCGTGCTATCGTGGTTGCTGCCGCAATGCTGCCTGGCGGCCCGAATTTCCGGGCCGCCAGGCACCTGCGATAACTTGCTGACGGAAACAGCTCCTTGCCTTGGCAAGGTGCCAGGAGGATCCAGTGAGCTTGCCATGAGAATCAAACTGAAAGCAGCCTTGAGGCCGAATATTCCCCGGCTCGCCCTGGGAATAGCCGTTCTCTACGCCGCGCTGGGGGTGCTCTGGATTTTCGCGTCGGACACGTTTGTTGCGTCCATCTCCAACGATCCCGACTGGTTGGCCGCGGCCCAGCGCTACAAAGGCGTTTTCTATGTCTTGACCACTTCAATGGTGCTGTTTTTCCTGGTCAACGCGGGCTACAAGCGGCTTTTTGTCGCGCTTAACCGGGCGGAGGCCATCGAGCTGCAGGCCCGCGACCTGTTTTTGCAGCACCCCAAACCGATGTGGGTGTACGACCAGGCAACGCTGGTTTTCCTGGCCGTGAACGACGCTGCGACGGACCATTACGGGTATTCGCGTGAGGAGTTCCTGCAGATGAACCTGCGGGACATCCGTCCGCCGGAAGACGTGCCGCTCCTGCTTAAAAGCAGGCAGGACGCCCTGGAGGGACATCACGACATCGGTGTGGTGCGGCACCGCAAAAAGTCCGGTGAGATCATCTTTGTCCACCTTACCTTGCATACGGTCCAGTTCCTGCAGCGCAAGGCCGCCATGGTGATGTCTATCGACGTGACGGCGGATGTGTTGTCCAAACGTGCCCTGGAGCGCCAGGAAGCGCAGTTCCGGCAGCTTCACCAAAGCCTTTCCGATGCGCTGTGGATAGCCTCTGCCGACGGCCAGACGGTGCTCTACATCAGTCCTGCCATCCAGCAGATCTATGGGTTCACGCCGGAGCAGATGATGGCGGACCCAGGGCTTTGGCTCCACGTCGTTCATCCGGACGATGTCGGGATTGCACAAGCCTCGCACGCTACCCTGCAGGCCACCGGCGAGGCAAACTGCGAGTACCGGGTGCGTACCGTGTCCGGCGACATCAAATGGGTGTCCGACCGGAAGCGGCTCGTGCTGGACGACGAAGGGCTGGTGACCCTGATGGGCGGCATTCTCAAGGACATCACCGCGGCCAAGGAGCACGAGACCGAACGTGCGGAAAACCAGCAGGAGCTGGAGCGCCTGGTGGCAGAGCGAACCGCGGAGCTGGTGCGTGTGAATGCCGAACTCGACGCTTTTGCAAGAACCATTGCACACGATCTGAAGTCGCCGCTGGTTTCCGTTGTCGGGTTCACCCAGCTTCTTCACAAGAGGTATGCCGATGTGCTGACCGAGGACGGCACCCGGTTGACCGCCCGCATCGAACGCGCAGCCAGGCAGATGGCCAGCCTGGTCAATGACCTGCTGTCGCTGTCACGCGTTTCCACCACGGTGTTGAACATCGAAGAGGTGGACCTCGTCCCGATTGCGCACGAAATCATGGAAGAACTGCAGTACCAGGAGCCCCACCGCAAGCTTCGCTTCGAAGCGCCGGCGTCACTGCATGTGCGTGCAGATGCCGGCCTGGTGCGTCCGCTGCTGGCCAACCTGCTGGGCAACGCCTGGAAGTTCACCGGCAAGCGCGACGATGCTCATGTCCGGCTGATGGCCGACACGGTTGCCTCCGAAATGATTGTTCGTGTCCAGGACAATGGGGTCGGCTTCGACGCCAGCCAGGCCGAGTTGCTCTTCAAGCCCTTTCAGCGCTTCCATACCCTGAGCGAGTTCAGCGGAACTGGCATCGGGCTGACAACCTGTCAGCGCATCATCGCCCGGCATCACGGGCGGCTCTGGGTGGAATCAGCACCGGGCGAAGGCACTTCGGTGTTCATGACGTTTGCGCCAGAGCCGAAAGACGTGCATGCCGGATGACGGCTGCGCGGGCGGGATTTGCGCTGTTTTGGGCATAAGCACTCTTTTTCAGAGGAAAACAGGTCGTTAGCCCTTATCGGACGGGAACAGTACGCTATCAATTTGATAACGATGAGGCTGGCCAGTCCCTCACCCTTGGGGAGCTTCGTCCACCTTGCGCCGCCACGCGCCCGGCGGCATGCCATAGGCGCGGCTGAAAGCGCGGCTGAAGGCTGCATCCGATTCATAGCCGATCTGCCCGGCGATGCGCGTCAGGCTGAGGCGTCCGCTGCGCAGCGCATGTGCAGCCAGCGCCAGGCGCCAATGGGTCAGGTACTGCATGGGCGGCATGTCCATCAGCAGGGCGAAGCGTTCGGCCAGCACCGTTCGCGACACGTTGACCTCCTGCGCAAGGGACGCCACCGTCCACCGATGTGCGGGACGCTCATGCAGCAGCGTAATGCTGCGCCCCACCTGGGGATCACGCAGGCCGGCCAGCCAGCCGGTTTGCTGCTCGGGCAGGGATTCGATGTGGGTGCGCAAGGCCTCGACGAACAGCAGTTCCGCCAGCCGGGCGGCCATGGCGTCGGCGCCCGGCCGCCCCGATGCTGCTTCACCCGCCGCGTAGCGAATCGAACTTTCAAGCCAGGGCCCGGAGTGCCGCTGGCGGATGTGGCTGCGGAACTGCCGCGGCAGCGTTGCCATCAGCGGCGTGGCGATCTGGCGCTCCCAGGAAAACCACCCGCAGACGATGGCGGTCTGTGCACCTTCACCACCATAGCGCGTCAAAGCCAGCTCCGGCACCTTCAGGCTGACCGCATGGCGGGCATCAGCCGGTCCATGGTTCAGGCCACTGCCGATCAGGTGCGCGTCGCCACGCGGCAGCACCAGCACGTCGCCGGCTCCCAGCGCCAGAGCTTCGCTGCCCGGCAGTTGGACCCAGCAGCGCCCTTCGACCACCAGATGGCAGACAACCGTGTGGTCGTCCGGCGGGGCAAATGCCGGGGCCGGTTTGGCTTTGCTGGGCGCGACGACGCACCAGGGCTCGTGGAATTGCGCGTTCAGAAACAGCGCTCCCTTGAGCCGGACGACTCGCAGTATGTCGGACAACACGTCCATGGTGGGCTTCGCTCCTGGCTCTTCCGCTAACGGCGGCATGTCTGCGGCGGGGTTTCGGGCAAAAGTGCCGAACGCCCGGGCAGGACGGCGGCAGTGAGACAACGCAATATACAGGGGCTCCGGAATCGGCCGGAATGCGGAAACATCTTTTAACTACCAAGGAGCAACATGTCCGAACCATCGAAAGAGCTGGTTGTCCTCATGACCCGAGGCGCCGACCATGAGCTGTCATCGGTCGCATTCACGATTGCCAACGGCGGCATCACTGCCGGCTGCAAGGTCTATGCCTTCCTGACCAGCGCAGCGGTTGACCTGGTGCGCAAACGCGCTGTCGAGCTGGCGCAGGTCGCACCGCTGGACCCGCTCAAGAAACTCATAGATGACTTTGTGCAGCGCGGCGGCACAGTCTGGGCCTGCCCACCCTGCGTCAAGTCACGCGGCTACACGCAGGAAGATTTCATCGAGGGCGTGGTGATTGTGGGTGCGAGCGCGATGCATGAGCGGCTGATGGCCGGGGCGTCGTCGCTCAGCTTTTGAGTGTCTGGGCATGCCGTCCCATGGAGGCGCGGCTAAACCGCGGTCATGCCTTCCGAAGATTTCCCGCAGCCGCTGATTTCAGGCGGATGCGTCACGATGGACTTGAGTTCGGGCCGGGCCGTGCGCAGGGCATCCACATTCGGCTTCGGCCGGCGCAGTGCGGGCATCGCTTCAAACGCCTGCTCCAGCGCCTGGGCTGCGGCCATCAACTGCGCGTCGCCGCGCAGGCGGCCGATGACCTGCAGGCCAAAAGGCATGCCGTGTTCGTCGCTGCCGCAGGGCAGAGACAGCGCCGGATTGGTCGCGAGCGTGACCACGTAGGTCAGGCCCAGCCAGTGGTAGTAGTTGCGCATGGCCTGGCCGTCGATGTTGCCGGCGTAGAGCTCGATCCAGGGGAAGGGTGTGACCGGTGTGGTCGGCGCGAGGATCAGGTCGTAGTGCTCAAACGCTTTGGCAAAGCGGCGTGAAACGCGGGTTTGCTCCAGGTGCGCCCAGGCCCGGTCGGCCAGGGTGATGGCGGCGGCCATCTCCACATTGGCGCGTACATTCGGGCCCAGGGTTTCGGGCGCGTTGCGGAAGGTATCGGCAAAGGCGGCCACAAAACTTTCGGCACGCAGGATGTCGAAGGCGCGGTCGGCGTCACCCAGCTGCAGCTCCACGGGCTCGCAACTGGCCACCAGAGGTCGGATGGCTTCGATCCGTTGACGGAACATCCGGCGGATTTCCGGGTCGACGATGCATAGGCCGAAATCTTCCGTTGTGCCGACCCGCAGGGTGGAGAGGTCCACGTCCTTCAGCGGCCACAGCGATGCAGCGTCGACCGGGTAAGACAACGGGTCCCGCGCATCGTGGCCCACGCTGACGGAAAACATCAGCGCGGTATCGGCCACGTTGCGGCCCATGGGACCCAGCACGGAGATGACGGACCAGCCCAGCGGCCGGGCGTCATTGGCCACCAGCCCGGGCGAGGGTCGCAGGCCCACCACGCCGCACAGCGCGGCCGGGATGCGCAGCGAGCCGCCGGTGTCCGAACCCGTGCACAGGGGCAGCATGTCGGCAGCCAGCGCCGCAGCGGAGCCGCCCGAGGAGCCGCCGGCATTCAGCGCGGGGTTGAAGGGGTTGCCGGTGGCGCCCCAGACCGGGTTGCGTGTGTTGGCGCCGGCGCCCATGTCGGGCACGTTGGTCTTGGCGGTGACGATGGCACCGGCCGCGCGCAGCCGTGCCACCAGCGCGTTGTCGGCCGCCGGCACGTTGCCGCGCAGGCGCACGTTGCCATAGGTAGTGAGCAGGCCTTCTGTGTCCTGCAGGTCCTTGATGCCCAGGGGCAGGCCGTGCAGCGGGCCGAGCGGTGCGCCGCGCATCACCTGCGCCTCGGCCTGGCGCGCGGCCTCGCGGGCTCGGTTGAAGTCGGTGGCGCAGATGGCGTTGATGGCCGGGTTCAGGGCTTCGATGCGCGTGATGCAGGCATCCAGCAGCTCAACCGGCGAGAGCTGGCGGCTGCCGATCAGGCGGCGCAGCTCGACAGCCGATGTTTCGACGAGGGTGGTATTCATCTTCAGTCTGTTTTGATCTGGGAGCGTTCGGCGATAGCTTTCATGCGGGCAATGTCGGTGGTGACCATGCCTGCCCAGTCGGGAATGGCGCTGTAGGCGGGCTCGAAACCGGCAGCCTTCATTTTGTCCTGGGTGTCGGGGCTGGCCATCAGTGTGGCCAGCGCTTTATCGAGCCGGGCCTTGACGTCAGCCGGCAGGCCGCGCGGCGCCACCAGCGCGAGCCAGGCCGTCATGTCGAAGCCGGGGTAGCCGGCTTCGGCCACGGTGGGTACGTCCGGCATCACGCTGGAGCGTTTGGCTGTGGCGACCGCCAGCACTTTGATCTTGCCGCTTTTGAGTTGTGGCGCTGCCGCCACCACGGTGTCGAAGCTCACCGGGATTTGCCCGCCGATCAGGTCGGTCATCAGCGGCGCACTGCCTTTGTACGGGATGTGCATCATCTTGAGGCCGGTGGCGTTGTTGAACATCGCGCCGGCAAAGTTGGAGCTGGTGCCGTTGCCGAAGCTGCCGTAGACAAACTTGTCGGGACTGGCTTTGGCGGCGGCCACCAGCTGCGGCACGTTTGTTGCCGTCACCGATGGATGCACCAGCACGGCCAGCGCCACCGAGCCGACCATACCGATGGCGTCGAAGCCTTTTGCCGGGTCGTAGGGGAGTTTGGCCTGCACCGCGGGGTTCAGTGTGAAGGTGGAGTTGGAGCTGATGAGCAGGGTGTAGCCGTCGGGTTTGGCATTGGCCACAGCCGCTGCGCCAATAGCAGTGCCGGCGCCCGGCTTGTTTTCCACCACGATGGGCTGGCCCAATTGTTCTTCGAGTTTTTTGCCCAAGATGCGGGCCAGCACATCGGCCGCGCCGCCGGCGGGGTAGGGTGCCACCAGGGTTACCGGCCGTTCGGGGTAGCCGGCCGCGCACGCAAGCCCCGCGAAAAGCAGACTGCTGGCAAGGAGCGCACGGCGAAAAGTATGGACGGTGTGTTGCATGGTGACCTCGTTTGAAAAAAGATGGAAGGAACGTCAGCGGGTGATGTGAATGCCGGAACCGGCGGCGGGCAACAGGGAGCTGCGCGCTGCGACCACTGCCTCCAGCGCTGCAACAAATTCGTCGGCCTGCGCATCGCCGAAGGGCAGCGAGAGCGCGACCAGCCCGCGCCGCGCCAGAAAGATGCCGCGCTCCAGCAGGTCGAAAAACAGCAGGGCCTTGAGGCGGTCGTCGGTGCCGGCCAAGTCGGCCGCGTTGCGCAGCGGCCTGTCGGTGGCGTGCAGTTGCATGACCGAGCCCAGGCCGGTGAACTGCAGGCCGACGGCGTGGCGCTGGAACACACCGTTGAGCCGTTCGCGCAGGCGCTCGCCGCGCTGGTTCAGCGTTTCAAGTGCGCTGGGGGTGAGCACCTGGGTCAGTCCGGCCAGGCCGGCGGCCATGGTCAGCGCGTTGTTGTTGAAGGTCCCGGCATGGCCCAGCGCATCGGCACGCCGCGGATCGAACTGCTCCATGACATCGGTGCGGCCGCCAAAGGCGCCGAAGGACAGGCCGCCGCCGAAATATTTGCCCAGCGTGGTGAGATCCGGCGTCAAGCCCAGCAGCGCCTGCCGCCCGCCGCCAGAAAGGCGCGAGGTCATGACTTCATCGAGGATCAGCAGGGCGCCGCATTCAGTGGCCAGCGTGCGCAGGCCGTGCAGAAAGGCGGGGTCCGCGGGAATGCAGCCACCGGCGCCTAGCATGGGCTCGACCAGGATGGCCGCCAGTTGCGGGCCGTGTGCCTGCACTAGCGCGCGCACCGCGTCGATGTTGTTGTAGGGTGCGACCACAAAATCGTGCGGCACGTTCACCGGCGAACCGCCACCGCCAAACGACAGCACACCGCCGTGGTAGGCACCGTTGAACACCAGCACCTTGCGTCGGCCCGTGTGCGCGGTGGCCGCAGCCAGCGCCATCAGGTTGGCTTCGGTGCCCGAGTTGGTGAAGCGCAGCAGCGCCATGCCGGGAAAACGGCGCTGGATTTCATGCGCCAGCGCGGCTTCGCGCGCGGTGTGCGAAGACAGGCTCAGGCCGTCCTGCAGTGCCGCCACGATGGCTTGCCGGATCACCGCATTCGAGTGGCCGTAAATGCCCGCCGTGAATTCGCCCAGCGCGTCCAGGTAGCGGTGGCCGTCGGCGTCCCACAGGTGGCAGTCCTCGCCCCGCGCCATGTAGAGTGGAAACGGCGAGTAGAACAGCACACTGCGGGTGTTGCCCGCAGGCAGCACATCGGCAGCTTCAAGCAGCAGCCGTTCGCTGGCCGGGTTGTGCGCACGGTAGCGGGCGGTGGCCTCGGTCAGGGCCGCATCAAGGGCAGTGGCGGAAACGGAAGGGGTGTTCATGAGCTGATTTTGTGGAGCGGTCCAGATTCAACGCAGGCGGGCCGGTGACAGCGCGGCAGCGTTGACGCCATGTTGAACCAGTTCGGCCGGCAAGGCCACCTCGCGCAGCAGTGCATCGGCCAGCGCACTGGCACCGGCTGCGGTCTGAATGCCGTAGCCCCCCTGTGCCGCGAGCCAGAAGAAGCCGGGGCAGGCAGCGTCCCGGCCGATCACCATTTCACCGTCAGGCACAAACGAGCGCAGCCCGGCCCAGGTACTGGTGGGGCGGCGAATGCTCAAGGTGGTGACCGACTCGATCTGGTGGATGCCCATGGCAATGTCCAGTTCCTCGGGCACCACGTCGTGCGGCACGGTGGGGTCGGCATTCGCAGGCGAGCCCAGCAACTGGCCGGCGTCGGGTTTGAAGTAGTAGCTTTCATCCATGCCCGCCACGACCGGCCAGCCGGAAGCGTCCATACCTTCGGGCGCCTTGAAGGTGAAGGCGCTGCGCCGATGCGGCACCAGCCCGATGGGTGCGGCGCCGAAGAAGCTCGCCAGTTCGTCAGCCCAGGCGCCGGCAGCGTTGACGACCATGCGGGCGCGCACGGCCTGGCCGTCTGCGAATTGCAGCGTCCAGCATTGCCCGTCGTGTGCGGCTTGCGTCAGGGTGTCACTGATGCGTAACTCACCCCCCTGCTGGCGAAAGCCGCGCAGAAAGCCCTGGTGCAGCGCGTGCACATCGATGTCGTGGGCACCCGGGTCGTACAAACCGCCACGCACCATCTCGGGTCGCAGGCAGGGCACGCGCGCTAATGTGGCGCGGGCATCCAGCATTTCCAGGCCGGGGCAGCTCGTGGCCAGCTCGGTGCGGGTTTGTGCCATCAGCGCTTCCTGCCCGGGGGTGGCGACATACAGCGCTCCGCGAGGATGCAGGAGAGGCGCCGCGGCAAATCCTTCGGGCGGATGTTCGTAGAAGGCGCGGCTGGCGCAGGTCAGCGCCCGTACGGCTGGCGGGCCGTAACTTTCCATGAACATGGCGGCCGAGCGGCCGGTCGAGTGGTAGCCGGGCTGGGCCTCGCGCTCCAGCAGCAGCACGCTGCGCTGCCCGGCCAGGCGCCAGGCCAGGGATGCACCGGCCATGCCGGCGCCCACAATCATCAGGTCATATTCTCGCATTTGAGAATTCTCACATGCGAGAATCATGCCTGTCCAGTGCCGTCTGTCTGCTTTCGGTTCAAACAAGGGAAAACGCCATGCCTGCACGCTCCGCCCGCAACCCTGTCCCCGCCCCCGAGGCTGACCGGGCGCAGCTTGGCCTGCAGCTGCGCGAACACCGCAAGGCAAGGAGGCTGACCTTGAAGGACCTGTCCGGCCATTCAGGCGTGGCGCTGTCCACGCTGTCCAAAATGGAGCTGGGCCAGATATCCGTCAGTTATGAAAAGCTGGCCGCCGTGGCACGTGCGCTGGCTCTGGACGTGGGGCAGTTGTTCGATGCGCGGGGCGGGGCGTCGGTTGGCGCAAAAGCGCCATCGGTGGTGTGGTCCTCGGCTGACACGGCGCCGGCCTACAACTCGGGCAACTATGACTACCGCATGCTGGCCACCGGCTTCCAGGGCAAGCGGATGACGCCCTTGTATGGCCGCATCGTGGCACGCAAGCGGGACCAGTTTCCCGATTTCATACGGCACCAGGGGCAGGAGTTTGTCATGGTGCTTGCAGGCCGCGTGGCTATCCATTTCGAAACCGGTGAAACCATAGAGTTGGGCCGCCACGAGACAGCCTATTTCGATAGCGGCGTGGGTCACATCTACCTTTCCCTGGGCCGCGGCGATGGACAGGTGGTGGTGGTGATGAGCGAGTAGCGGCTCGCTCAGGTCTTGCGGTTCATTCCGGCAGGTTTTGGCCGTGGAGTCAACATGCCCATGATCAGGTCAAGCTGCATGGGGCCGACCGCCGGTCCCTGCAAGCTGAAGTATCCGATCAGTGCGCCGTATAACCAGCGTGCGAGGAACTCGGCCTTGGCTTGTGGCCACCCCAGCGGGCGCAGCAAGCTGACCAGATAGGCCAGCCGGTCGTGATCTACGCGGGCCTGGGCTTCGCGCGCCTGCGGATTCGTGATGGCCCATCGGCGTATCGCCTGCGCCAGCCGCGCGTCTGCGCTGAAACTGATGCTCACCAGATTACGCAGCTTGTCCGCCGCTTCCCCGCCCTTGTCCTCTACATGGTGAATGACCTGCCGGGTATGGCGCTGCTCCCATTCTTCCAGCAGGGCAGACTGGTAGTCCTCCAGGTTACGGTAGTGCCAATAAAAACTGCCCTTGGTCACGCCCAGCTGCTGCGCTATCGGCATGATCCGCAGCCCTTCCGGACCTTCTTCCGCGAGCACCTGAAGGCCCGCGCTCAGCCAGCGTTCCTGGTTCAATTTGTCGTTCATTCCTTTGACCATACCGCAAGGTATTGACAAATGCAAGCGACGTTGCCATACTGACCATACTCAACGGTATGGAGAATTCACATGAACAACGGCTTAATCGTATTGACAGCGGTATTGATGGTATTGACCGGAATCGGGCACTCTTGGCTTGGGGAGCGCAAAGTGATCAGCGCCATTCTGGCGATCACCGATGGCAAGGTGTTGTCCCGGTTGCAAAAACGCTTCCTGCGCGCCTGCTGGCACATCGGAACCATCAGCTGGGTTGCAGCGGCTGCCATGTTGTTGTGCCTGAGTCTGCCGCTGCGTGAACTTCAGTTTGCGGTGCTGGTGATCAACGGCTTTGCCTTTGTGCTGATTGGTGCGCTTAACCTGCTGATTTCTGGCGGACGCAATCCGGGCTGGATGGCTTGTCTGCTTGTCGCGATGGCATCAGGCGCCGCTGCCGTGTTGTTATAACAGTCAGCATGATCAAACTCTACCAATACCGGCCTGCGTTCGGCCTTCCCAACGCCAGCCCGTTCTGCATGAAACTGGAAACCTACCTGCGCATGAGCGGTTTGCCCTTCGAGGCTCCACCCGTCACCTTGCGCGAACTCGGCAGGGCGCCCAAGGGCAAGATGCCGTATGTCGATGACAAAGGCGACATTCTTGCAGACACCACTTTCATCGTTGACCACCTCAAGGCCAGTTATGGCGACCGGCTCGACGGCTGGCTGAGCACCGAGCAAAAAGCTGTTGCCTGCGCGTTCCAGCGCCTCATGGAGGAGAACCTCTATTGGGCTGTGGTCTACACGCGCTGGGTCGAGCCTCAGGGATGGGAAGAAACCAGAGCTGCTTTTTTTGCCTCGCTCCCAGCGCCGCTGAGATGGGTGCTGCCACCGCTCGCCCGTCGTGGAATGCTGCGGCAGATGCGTGGCCACGGCATGGGCCGCCATACCGGGGAAGAGATCGTTGCCATCGGCAAGCGCGACATCACGGCCCTGGCAGATTTCCTGGGCAACAAACCCTACCTGATGGGTAAAGCGCCCTGTTCGCTCGATGCGACCGGCTATGCATTTCTTGCCAACCTTCTCTGGCCGCCCGTGGAGTCGGCGCTCAAACAGCACGCACAGACATATCCGCAACTGCAAGCCTATTGCGAGCGCATGCGTGAGCGCTATTACACCTGACCGCGGGCTACCCTGGCGATGGACATCGCGAATGTGACTGTCCTGGCGAGAATGTTGGAAGTTGTTTCGTGAGAAGAAAATAACCAGATACCCGCATAAATACTGGACATATTGCTATCAAATTTGATTCTGCACGAACTGAAAATTGCCATATGAAAGCATGTTCCACAGTAGCCGTCGGCCTTGTCCTACAGGGTGCGTTGTTCAGCTTGCCTAAAGTTGCAACGATCAGCAGAAGAAGGATTTTGTATTTATGTCTTATGCCGAAACGGGGTCGGGCTTTATCCGCACACATGACGACAGGGCGCTTGACGGCGCGGAATACGGCAAATGGGCCAGCGATTTTGCCCATGCCTACTACGCGCTGGTCAAAGGTGAAGCTGACCTCGGCGACCTGATGGACCAGGGTTACGAGATATGGCCGCAGCGGATGCACGATTCGCCGATTGATGTGGCTCGGGAATTGTTTGATGCCATTCCGGATGAAGTTCGCACGCGCTATCTCGCCGGAGGGGAGGCCTACGAAGCTTTCGAGCGATGGCATGCCTCCCTGTCGGATTGAGACTGTTGGTCATATACCGGCATGAGCGTTGCCGCACACCTCTATCCACGGTTCTCCGGAACAGGCCATGCAGCATGGTCTGCAACATACCAGGCAGAACAGCCTTTCAGAGCACAGGACGGGCGCAACGCCATCCTGGGCATGCTGGCCTTGCTGTGTCTTTATGCATCGCCTGCCAGGGCGGACATCTGGGGTTATGTTGATTCGGAGCGGATGCCGCATTTCGCCACCAGCCGCCTCGACGAGCGTTATGAACTCCTTCTCAAGGACAGCGACGCTGTAGAACCGTTCCGGCCCGTGGCCGGCGCGGGTTCGGCGCAGAGGGAGGCGCCGAAGATAGCCGAAGCGGAGGCTTCCGAAGTTGTCCCGGTTGTTGCTAGCGCCAGCAGTGTCCGCAATGTGTCGCCCCGGCTGCTGGATTTTTTTGAGCAGTCCAGCAATTACAAGGCGTTCAGCCCCTTGCTGCGGGAGGCATCAAAGACCCATGGCATTGATTATTCGCTGCTGCAGGCCTTGATCAGCACCGAGTCGGGATTCAACGCCTACGCGGTCTCGCCGAAAGGTGCGGTCGGGTTGATGCAGGTGATGCCGCCCACAGCGGAGCGCTACGGCGTGACGGCGGGCAAGAACAGCACGGTTGCCAAAAAACTGACCAACCCAAAGGTCAACATCAAGGCCGGTGCGAGGTACTTGGCGGACCTGATCAAGATGTTTCCGGGGCGGCTGGAACTGGCGCTGGCTGCTTACAACGCGGGAGAGGGGGCGGTACAACGTGCGGGGAACAAGGTCCCCAACTATCCCGAAACCCAGAAATATGTCAAAACCGTCATGCAGCTCTATACCGGCCTGGAGCCTTCTGCCGACGCCACATCCACCGCGACGTCCAACGGTCGGGTGCGTGTGGAAATAGGGGGCGGCAACACGACGCGCAAATCCGCGGTATCTCTGGCGGAACCTGCGTCTTCCCGCGCTCGCTGAACTCCCGGCCCTGGTTGCCACCTCCTCCTTCAGTGCTTTCTTGGTGCACGCGTCAACGTGGTGCTGACTACAGCCTGGGCGTTTCGGGTCGCCCATCAAAACTGTTTCAATTTTGCGCTTACCCGTAGCTGCGCCGGCCGACTACCCTTGACGGTGAAAAGTCACAACAATTGACGGTTGTGTTCCATCTTGAGGGAGTGTTGATGGCCATCAAACCATAGCGTACAGGCCTTACTTCACGGAAATATCGGATTGAACAATTGCACACATATCGTTCGATCCCGCACTGCTAAGCTCCCAAAAAATTTTGTTGCTTCAACAAACCAAAGCAGAGAGGGAGGAGTAAGGTGCTCACGAATCATCATGACGCTGCGACAAGTGGTGCTGCCGGGCAGCTTCACTGAATGTCTTCTGCGACATCCTCCTCTACCGATTCGGCGGCCGGCGAAGGCGCGCCATCATTCACCTTAGCTGCACCGCAGTTGTCCCTGCCCAAAGGTGGCGGTGCCATCCGGGGCATTGGCGAGAAATTCGCAGCCAACCCTGTCATGGGCACTGGCAGCATGTCGATACCCATCGCCACCTCGCCGGGCCGGGCCGGCTTCGGACCTCAGCTGTCCATCTCTTACGATTCGGGGGCCGGCAACGGCCCCTTTGGTTTTGGCTGGAGTCTTGCGCAGCCCTCGATTACACGCAAAACCGACAAAGGGCTACCGCAATACCGCGACGCTGAAGAGTCCGATGTCTTCATGCTCTCCGGCGCCGAAGATCTGGTGCCGGTCCTGGCCCACAGTGGCGTGCGGCCAGAGGCAAAGCCGTACAGTGTGGGGACAGACAACTACTTGGTCGACAGTTACCGCCCCCGCATCGAAGGCCTCTTCGCCCGCATCGAGCGCTGGACTCAAACCAGCAGCGGAGAAGTGCACTGGCGCTCCATTTCAAAAGACAACGTCCTCACCTTGTACGGCAAGAGCGCGAATGCACGGATAGCCGATCCGCAAGACCCGCGCCGCGTTTTCAGCTGGTTGATCAGCGAGACCCGCGATGACAAAGGCAATGCGGTTCTCTACGAATACAAGGCCGAAGACGGAGTCGGCATCAGTCTTACCCAGGCCTATGAGCGAAACCGGGGCGGAAGTGCTGATGCGCAGCGCACTGCTAACCGCTACCTCAAGCGCATCCGTTATGGCAACCGCGTCACCCTGCTCGACGAATCTGCCCAACGACCGCCACACCTGACCGATGAACAGGTCGCAGGTGCGGGCTGGATGTTCGAAGTGGTTTTCGACTACGGTGAGCAGGACCTTGCTGTGCCCCGACCGAATGACCTCGGCTCCTGGAGTTGTCGTTCGGACGCTTTCTCGTCGTATCGGGCTGGTTTTGAGATACGCACCACACGCTTATGCAAGCGTGTGCTGATGTTCCATCACTTTCCAGGTGAAGAGGGCGTTGGCCAGGACTGCCTTGTGCGCTCAACCGACTTCAGCTATGTCGATCAGCAGAATCGTATCTATACCTTCCTGCATAAGGCGACACATACAAGTTACCAGCGAAATGGGGCTGGTTACGTACACCGCAGCTTGCCGCCAGTCGAATTTGAGTACACCCGGACCATCGTGCAAGACATCGTGGAGGAGATTGTTCCTGCGAGTCTGGAAAACTTGCCTATTGGTGTGGACGGCGCCGCCTACCAATGGACCGATCTTCACGGTGAGGGCATCCCCGGTATTCTTTCGGAGCAGGCAGACGCCTGGTTCTACAAGCGCAACCTCAGTCCACTTACCGGCCAGACGGTTGAATTCTCGCCAATGGAAAGCGTGCTGACCCGGCCGAACTTCTCATTGAGTGGCGCCCAGTTCATGGACCTGGCCGGCAACGGCCAGCCTGACCTGGTGGTGATGGACGGCCCCATGCCCGGCTTCTTCGAGCACGACACGGCAGAAGGGTGGGGGTCGTTCCACGCCTTCACGTCACGCCTGAACCGAGACATGGGCGACCCCAACCTCAAATTCATTGACTTGGACGGTGACGGCCACGCCGATGTGCTGATTTCCGAGAACGACGCTTTTGTCTGGCACGCATCCCTTGCCGAAGAAGGTTTTGGCGCGGCACGGCGCGTGGTGCAGGCGCTGGATGAAGAAAAAGCGCCGCGCCTGGTGTTTGCCGATGGCACGCAGTCCATCTATCTGTCCGACATGTCGGGCGACGGGCTGACCGACCTGGTGCGTATCCGCAATGGTGAAGTTTGCTACTGGCCCAACCTTGGCTATGGCCGGTTTGGCGCGAAGGTCAGCATGGACCATGCGCCGCATTTCGACAACCCGGATCAGTTCGACCAGCGGCGTATCCGCCTGGCCGACATTGATGGCAGCGGCAGCACCGACATCATCTACCTGCACCGCGACGGTGTGCGTCTCTACTTCAACGAATCCGGCAACAGCTGGAGTGCGGCCAAGCCGCTGAAGGTTTTCCCGCGCGTGGACGACCTGGCCAGCATCGTGCTGGCCGACCTGCTGGGTAACGGCACAGCCTGCCTGGTCTGGTCATCGACCCTGCCAGGCGATGCGCGCCGGCAGATGCGCTACGTGAACTTGATGGGGAAGCACAAGCCGCACCTGCTGGTGAAGACCATCAACAACCTTGGTGCTGAAACCGAGGTGGAGTACACCTCTTCCACGCGTTTCTACCTGCAGGACAAACAAGCCGGCAAGCCGTGGATCACCAAGCTGCCCTTTCCTGTGCATGTGGTCACCAGAACCACGGTCACCGATAAGTGGCGCAACACCAGATTCAGCAGCAGCTACAGCTACCACCATGGTTACTTCGACGGCGTCGAACGTGAGTTTCGTGGCTTTGCCAAGGTGGAGCAGACCGACACAGAGAGTTACCTTGACTTTGCGCTGGGCAATATTCACAGCGAACACGTCACGCAAGACATGCTGCTGTACCAGCCGCCCATCAAGTCCGTTACCTGGTACCACACGGGTGCAGCGCTTGAGCGCGATCGCATCCTCTCGGCGCTCAAGAAGGAGTACTACGTTGTTGAAGGGTTTGCCGAACACCCGTTGCCTGAACCCACGCTGAGTCCGGCCAATTTGTCCGCTGAGGAATGGCGTGAAGCCGTGCGTGCCTGCAAAGGGATGGTGCTGCGACAGGAGGTGTTCGAACTGGATGCAGATGCGATGGCCCGCGGCGAAGAACTGCGTGTGCGCCTGTACACCACGGCATACCGCAACTGCGATATCAAGTGCCTGCAGCCCAAGCGGGCCAATCGGCACGCCGTCTTTTTGGCGACGGAGAGCGAAGCCATCACTTACAGCTACGAGCTGGATCTGCGGCCACCGATGCCGGCCCCAGATCCACGCATTGCCCACACCCTCAATTTGAGTTTTGACGACTACGGCCGTGTGCAGCAATCCGTTGCCGTGGTTTATCCGAGGCGACTGCCTTATGCCGACACCGGCGGCGTGCTGACCCCTGAGCAGTTGGCATTGATCCACGCGGTGCAGGGTGAGCGGCATTTGGCGTATGCCGAGACGAATTTCACTGCCAAACTGGTCCCGCATTCGCACCAGCACCGCTTGCCGGCGCCGTGCGAAGTGCTCACCTTTGAGCTGACTGGCGCTGAAAGCGCTCGGGGTTTTGCGCCGAGTGCCGGTGGCTATTTCACCTTGGAGGTACTGCATGAGTTTGCTCTCAGCGACACCCTGCCCAACCAGGGCGCAAAAGCCGTTACCAAGCTTGACTATCAAAAGCAGCCCAGTGGCCAGCACGCGAATGCTGCGCACAAACGCATCGTCGAATGGGTGCGTATGCTTTATTTCAAGGACGACTTGAGTGGCCCCCTGAACTTTGGCCAGCCCAGTCGATTGGGGCTTACCTACGAAACATACAAGCTGGCGTTGACTGAATCGTTGCTGGGTGACATCTTCGCGGACAAGTTCGATGCTGAGGTCCGCGCCACTTTGGACAAACGCAGCGCCGCGGCGTGGCCCCGGGCCGAAGCCGGCTTTCTTGCAAGCGGGTACCAAACAGACGCAGCGCTGTTTAATGCCAACGGCCCGGCCAGCCAGTGGTGGATGCGCTCTGGCGTAGCCGGATTCTCATCGGATGCGGGTCGGCATTTCTATTTGCCGGAGCGTTATATCGATTCATTTGGAATTGTCACCGAGCTAAAGTACGACGACCGCGATCTCTTCATCCAGTCCAGCATCGACGCTATGGGCAATACCGCTGGTATCTGGGTGGACGAAATTACGCACAAACCGCGTTTCGACTACCGCGTGCTTGCTCCGAAGGAAATGGTCGATGCCAACGGCAACCGCACCGAGGTGGCTTTCGACATTCTCGGCCTGGTGGTTGCCGCCGCGGTTAAAGGGAAGGGCCGCGGGGTCGATGAGCTGGTCGGTTTCGATAGCGCTGCTAGCGCTCTAGCCAACCCTGCTACCGCCGCTGTACAAGCGTTCTGTACCAGCGACGTGATGAACGAACAGACCGCCAAGGACTGGTTGGGCCGTGCCACGACGCGCTTTGTGTACCACTTTGGTGACGTGAACGGTGTCTGGAACCAGCGTATGGCCGGCGCTTGCAGCATTGTGCGGGAGCGGCACGCCGACCCGGCGAGCAAATTGCAGGTGTCGCTGGAATGCTCGGATGGCAGTGGCGCCGTGTTGATGAAGAAGGTGCAGGCCGAACCCGGTCCGATCATCGAAGGCGGTCCAGTGGACAGCCAACGTTGGATCATCAATGGCCTGACGGTCTTGAACAACAAAGGCAAACCCGTTAAGCAATACGAGCCGGCCTTCAGCGCCGACTTCGGCTGCGAAATGCCGCAAGCCAACGGCTTCACACCCATCATGTACTACGACGCCGCCGGCCGCGTGGTGCGCACCGAAATGCCCGATGGCACCTTGAGTCGAGTTGAATTCTCGCCCTGGCACGCCAAAACCTTCGATCAAAACGACACGGTATTGGACAGCACGTGGTATCAACAAAACGACCGCAATCGTCTAGACCCAACCGAACCGTTCCCCGTCACGATACCGGGGTTGGGACGCGCGCCCACGCCAGATGAACGCGCAGGATGGCTCGCCGCCCAGCACGCCAACACTCCCGAACAAGTGCATTTCGACAGCCTGGGCCGCGAAGTCATCGCTATCGCCCATAACCGTACACCCGACACCAGTGGCGTGTGGCAACACGATTACTACACCACCTTCACCAAGCTCGATGCCGAAGGCAAACCGCTGTGGATACGCGATGCGCGCGGCAACCTGGCGATGCAATACATCACCCCCGCGAAGGCAAACAACGATCCGGGCAATGCCATGCCCGTCAATGCCGTCCCCTGTTACGACATCGCTGGCAACCTGCTGTTTCAACACAGCATGGATGCGGGTGGCCGCTGGATGCTGATGGACGCGGCTGGCAAGCCGATGCTGGCGTGGGATGTCAACGACAAGGACGCCGGTACAACGCTGCAGAAGCGCATCTACCGTACCGATTACGACGCGCTACACCGGCCCACGGCGCAGTGGTTGACGCTCAACAACGATCCACCCGCACTGATCGAAGCCTTTGATTACCTCGACACCAACAGCTTCAAGGATGCCCAAGGAGTCGTTGACGAGTTTGCGCTTGCCGCGGCCGGCGCCAAGAACCTTATCGGCCAGCCCATCAAGCACTACGACCCGAGCGGTCTGGCGACCGCAGAACGCCTAGATCTCTCCGGCAAGCCAGCACACGTTACGCGCACGTTGGTGAAGATGGCATCCGACCCGACCCTGGAACCGGAACTTCTGGATTGGGCTCCAAGCCGGACCGAGCCACTTGAAAACGAAACCTTCATTCAGCTTACCGCGTACGACGCGCTGGGGCGCATGACCACGCTCTACAACTGGCACCGCGATATCACCTTCGCATCAGGCCAGCAGCGAGTCACGCTCGGTGAAACGGATCGCGTTGCGGTGTACGTGCCCAAGTACAACGAGCGGGGTGCGCTCAAGTCGGAATGGCTGCATGTGCGTGCTACTAAGAACACGGTGAACGGAATAATTTCTTTCACCCAAAGCGCCACAACAGAACACAACACCGAAGCCATCAAAGCTATTGGCTACAACGCAAAAGGTCAAAAAGAACAACTGGAACTCCGCAACGGAACCGTCACCACGTATACCTATGACGAAAAGACCTCTCGGCTGAAGAGCCTGAAAACAACGCACCCAGGCACCCGCGGTCTGCAAGACCTGCACTATACCTACGACCCCGTCGGCAACATCACGCATATCCATGATGCTGCGCAGGCAACGGTGTTTCGTAACAACTCGGTCATCCGCCCTGAGCATCACTATGTCTACGACGCGCTCTACCGCCTGATTGAAGGTTCTGGAAGGGAAAACTCACAAGCCCCCGCGCCGCCAAGCAGTAGTGAAGGTTCCTGGCCGCATGGGCCGTTTCCGACAGAGGCGGTGCCCCGCAATTACACACAGCGCTATGCCTACGACAAGGTCGGCAATTTTGTTGAGATGCAGCACTACTCGCCGGACAGCCTCACCCGTTGGACGCGGCATTACAAAACACACACGGATAGCAACCGCCTGGACCAAACCTGGTATGGAAGTAACACGGTCAATGCCGTCACCTACCACCACGACCACCACGGCAGCATGCTCAACCTGAATCGGGTCGAAACGCCACCGCTCATGGATCCGGAGGAAAAGTGGGGACTGGCCATTCAATGGGATTGGCGCGACATGATTCGTGGCTTTGACTGCATCGGTGGCGGTATCGCGCGCTATCACTACGGTATCGACAAGCAGCGCACGCGCAAGTACATCACACGGAACACTGCAGCGGGCGGCACCTTCACCGAAGACCGCATCTACCTTGGCGGCTACGAACTGTATCGCCGCCGCAATCCGCAAGGCGTGGTGGTCGAGGAAATTGAATCACTGCATCTGTTTGAAGGCGAGCAGCGGGTGTTGCTGGTTGATGATGTGCTGAAAACCGACCGTACCCATTCAGCGAGTCGAGCACCCTATCAAACCAAACCGATATTCCGTTACCAATACAGCAATCATCTGGGTTCTGCGTCACTGGAGCTGGACGAAAGCGCGAAAATTATTTCGTATGAGGAATTTCACCCGTATGGGACGAGTGCGTACCGGTTGATGAAGAGCGGGATCGAAGCACCGGCGAAGCGGTATCGGTATACGGGGATGGAGAGGGATGAGGAGAGTGGGCTGAATTACCACACGGCGAGGTACTACGTGCCGTGGCTGGGGAGGTGGGGAAGTAGTGATCCTGCGGGATTTGTCGATGGATTTAATGTGTTTATTTTTGTCCGTGGCAATCCTGTTCATTTGACCGATCCGACAGGTAATCAGGCCGCCGCAACAAAATTCGATTTGTCCCCTGAAAACGAGGAGATCGTAAATTCGAAGCTATACCCAAAGGAGTTCGTAAAGGAGTTTTTGGAGTCAAAAGCAACGTGTCAGACCGTTGAGAAATACTGCCAGGAAAAATATCCCGACGAGGCATCGATCGACAGAAAAATAAAGGAAGCAAAGGCGCAGATGTCTGTCGTTAATAAGCACGCTCAGAAAAACGTTATGCATTGGCTGGATAACACCGGCACGGAATTGATAATGCCAAGCGGCATATTCGAAAAACATCCCTCCGTGAAGAACGCGCTCGCGGGGGAGGAATTCCGAGAGAAGTTTATCGCCCGCGTGAGAGCGAACTTGGAAGAAGGCAAGGTGCAGCCGGACACTGTTTCGGACATGTTCCGTGAGACCGCGATCAGTCCGTTCTCGCTTAAGCCGACAGCGGATGATCTAGTTCTGTCCGTCGGAGGTTTTCAGATACAGGCAAAGGTAAAGGTCGAAATCACTAAGACGGGACCTAATACGTATCATGGAAAATTCATAAGTTGGGAAAGTCAGGCCTTTGATTCTTATGACTGGCAACCTGGAAAGAGCGCCCTTCCTGGCTTGCCGAGCGACAAGGACATGTGCTGCGTCGAGAATGCAGGCAAAGGAAGGGCTTTCTTAATTCGAACCGATCCATGGAAGACCACGGACAAAGAGGCGTTGAAGGCGTTCGATCTTACGGTTGATGTGCCCGAGGAATTTCAAAAGCCCACTCCTATAAAAGTTGAAGAAAGAAAGAACACCAAACAGTAATTACGGAATCAATGGGGTCAGACTCGATTGATTTCGTAAATGGCTATCTTCGTCGAGAGAATTAATTAATGGAACCAGGTTCAAATTAATCCCCAAGCGTGGATAGCTCTTTGGTGTCACAAGCAACAGTACACGTTGGCCTGAAATAACGATTGCAAAAACTACTGTATTGAAATAGTCAGGGAGAAAGAAAAAATGGCAGATCTACCAAAGGGCAAAGCAAAAACAAAACCCGTCATAGCCAAGAGGCCCGCTACGCTCGTTAGCAAAACACCTGCCAGTCGTGGCAAACCAAAGCCTGCGATTGCAGACAAGAAGTATCTTGTCTCCGGCACGGTGTTGTACGCGGATTCAACACCAGCAACATCACTGACGGTCATTGCCTACGACAAAGATGTGTCGAGCAAAGATAGTCTAGGACAGTCTGTAGTGACAAGTGAGTCGGGGACCTTCGCCATTTCGTACAGCGAAGCCGACTTCCGCCGCACAGACAAGGAGCGCGACGGCGCGGATGTGGTCGTGTGTGTCTATGCCGATCAGAACGGCAAGCATGAATTGCTCTTCACCAGCAAGACAAAGAACAATGCTCCTCCGGAATATGAAGTGAATATTATGCTGCCAGTCGAGCAGTTTGTGGTCCGCGGAACAGTCGTAGACGCGACCCGGAAGCCTCTGGCGAAAATGCTCGTGCAGGCCTACGAGCGGGACTTGCGAGTTCCACAATTGCTTGGCACGGCCGAGACGGATGCCAGCGGTGACTACGGCGTCAACTACCGGCCAAAGGATTTCCAGCTCGCGGACACTCCCCCACACCGCACACCCTGGCTTATCGTCGAGGTGCGTGCAACGGCTGGCGGTACTGTGCTGGCAAGGCAGGAAGTGCAACGAGCAGCGCGTGACCAGACAATCTCTTTCACTTTAGCAAGCGTAGGCGCCATTTCCGAGTGGCAGCGAATTAGCGATGCGGTTGGACCGCTGTTGATGGGGCAAGGCACAACAAGTCTTGGGCCGAATTCGCATGTTGCTGTTACGGAGCGCAAGCCGGACCTTCTGCCTTTTGAGTTGAATGCATCGGATATTGACTTTATTGTTCTGGAAGTCCAATTCGACCGGGTAGCGGTGGAGGCTTGGGTATCTGCCAGCAGGATGCTGCACGAGGCGCTAGAGCACATGCCAGCGGAGTTTGGTGCGCAACAGTTGGTACTGCGTAGCGACGGTTGGCCGTTCTTTTACAGCTTCGCACGACAAAATCTGGCGCGTGATTTAGACGCTGTGCTGCGTGAATCAGCGGCAAAGTGGCAGCAAGTCTGGCTTGCCGCATGTGCGGCGAACCAGGTAACTGTGTTGGATGAAAAGCAGCTCCAACTTATGGTGGATGCCCTGGTGTTGTTGCAACGATTGCAGCAGTTAGACCCGGCGTACAGCGGCAATAGCGATTTTGCGCGGATCTTGACCAACAGCCCACTACCAATTGCCGTAGCATTGGATGCACTGGCCGTTTACCGGGACAAGGGCCTGACCGATGTGGATGCGCTTCTTGCGCTGGTAAAGCTTCACCCCGAGGCGGATGCCCCTATCAAGGCGTTTGTGCGCGGCGTACGGGTTCATCAGTTGGTGGCGGGTCATGAGGGCCTCTCGCGCGTGCTGAGTGCGCGCCTGAAGGACGGATCAGATTCAATTGAGCCACTGGCGGCATTGCCCTCAACCGAGTGGTTGGGTATGGCGGGTGAAGCAGCGATCAGCCAAGGTTACGCGCTACGAGTGCAAGCGCATGTTGAAAAGCAGCATCCCGTAACGGCCCTGAAAGCGCGTCTCGATGGGGGCCAACTCGAAATGCTCGGCGCCTCTGCCAAGGAGATCGGGGTCTTCATCAAGCGCGACAGTGTGCTTGCGGATTCAATACTGCGGGGGAAGACTTCTATAAAGAAGCGTATCGACAAGAACGCACCGGAAATTCATAAAGTGCTGAGCAATTTAGGGCTCTTCACGCGCGCCGGACTCAGCTTGGAGATGGCCGGGCATTTGATGGGTGCCGGTATCAAGTCACCCGGGACTGCCGTCCGGTACGGGCGGGAACATATTCGAAATCAGTATCTCCATACGCTTCCTGAGGGAGCTGCGGACGAAGCTGTCGCGGGCTTTTTTGAGAGCGTTGAGCCGGTGCTCAATGGTGCCAATGGTTTTATGATTGACGTGGCGGGTAGCCGAGCTTACCCGGCATGGATGTTTGAAGATTACAAGACACCGCTTCCTGACTCTGTAAGAGAGAACCTGCCGACCTTACCTGGGTTGTTTGGGGATCTGGACGAATGCATCTGCAAACCTTGCGAGTCCATGCTGGGGCAGCCAGCTTACCTGGTTGATTTGCTTAACTTGTTGCACAAGGAATCCGGCGCTTATGAGCTGCTCGAATCAAGGCGCCCAGACATTCTTGAGCTGAAGTTGAGTTGTGAAAACGCGGATAAGGAAGTTCAGCATATTGGCATCGTGCTGGAGATTCTGGAAAACGCTGCCGGTGCCGATCCGTACCTGAAAACGGCAAACGCCATTTATCCGTGGCGGTTGCCGTTCAGCCTTGCTTATGCGGCGACAACCACTTATCTTTCCAAGCTGGAAGTGTCGCGCTTTGATTTGTTGTCGCTCAGGGGAAACTCGGAAGCAAACGCGCTGGCGGCCGAGACGCTGAATTTAACCTGCGTGCAAACCGACGCAACTCAGGGGCAAGTTTCGGAATGGCAGTTACTCACCGAAAAACGTACCGGCGCTTCCTTGTGGGCAGCTTATGGCTTCAACATAGACGATGACATTGCCATAGTCGATCCCGCTTCTGGCGAGAAACTTTTCAATCAAACCGTGCAGGATGTGCTGAAACGGGTTTCGGTGTTGATCGATCGAACCGCGCTGAGTTTGGACGAGCTGCAGAAGGCCCTAAAGACGGAATTTGTCGCTGGGTTTGACGGTGAATACAGATTTAGGCTCAGTCACCTGGAGCAATGCAAAACGAGTCAGATGCGGGTTATCGCCGAAGACGCTGCGTTCGAGGATGCTCTGGATCGGCTACACCGCTTTGTTCGCCTGCAAGCAAAACTACCTGGCTGGTCGATAGCCCAGCTCGATCAGGCGATTGCGGTCTGCGGTGGAATGGAAACACGCCAGAGCGTCGCTGTGACCCCTCAGGACAGAGCGCGCTTGCTTGTCAACCTGGCGATCGTCAAGCGTTTGCACGATGACCATGGTGTTCCTCTTGATTGCTTGTTGGAAAGGGAGATTTCAGAAACCAAACTGCGTAAGTCGTTGGGACTCTCCTCATGGCAATTTTCCCTACTCAGCAGAACCACCGCACTTGATCTAGCGGCCCCAACCTCGATCGATCCGATAACGCAGAAATTCCGGATCCTGGATTGGATGGCTCTGGAAAACTTCTGCAATGAGGCTAAGTGCATGCGCGAAGGCAACTTCTCGTTTGAACAGCTGGCGACGGCACAACTACCTAGGACGGAATTGACAGCGATTGGGCTGGCGCATGCTCCATCCGTCAAGAGTAGTGAACAAATCAATCTACTGCTGGCGTTCGTGCGATCACGTTTGAGATCCATTGCAATCCGCGAGGACGTCACGCTAGAAGCACAGGCTCTGGAAGCCATGACGGCCATTTTTGACACGGCAGTTGCCGGTCGCGTCATACAGGCCATCCGCGGCGCCGGTGCCGTGGTTGCGGCCGACCGAAGCGAGCATCTTGAGCTGTTGCCTATATTGCACGGTGACGTGGTCGCCAGATCATCCCGCAAGTTGGGTGAATGGGCGCCTTTGCTGGATGAGACTGAGGCAATAACAATACTGTCAATGAACACCGGGCTGACCGTCGACGCCAGGCTGGAACGACTGTTAGCGGCTATTGCGGCGAGGCGACGTGAACGTGAGTTGATATCGGTGCTTGCTAATCAATCAGGACTGGCTGAGGCCGAGCTGGTTACCCTTTTGAGTTTTCGTTTGCTGACGAGCTCAGTTGGATTTTCCGAAGTTGCTTCGGCAGTCTTCTTGAATCCTACTTTCTGGAGCGTGGATCCCGCGCCTGCGGATTTGATGGCGAAGCTTCAACTCTGGATGGAGCGTCTGTATCGGTTGGTTGATGTAAGAAAGTCCCTGGATCTGGACAACGAGTTGATGAATCTCGCCGACCAGGTTGCCGTCGGTGGTGTGTCGGGAATCAAGTGGCGCGACATGCTTGCAACCACGTCCCTTGCGAGCGCAGCAAACTGGCAGGCTTTGATGAACCTGTTGTGGCTTGAGCAGCCTGAACGGTTGTCACGTCAGACGCTGCATGACCTGGTGGATAAGCTGGTCGCGCGCGGAAGCCAAGCTGTACAGGCTTCAGATCTTCAGCCTGTTGCAATACGGCTGGGGACTACCCAGGAAAATGCGCTGTCGATCGCAAACCAGGTAAGTTCAACAATGCCATTGACTGCCGATAAGTTGCGCGACCCGAGTCAACTACGGCGTGTCTTTGAATTGTTGCTGTTGGCGCGACAACTTGGCGCAAATGCCACGCAACTCGATCAACTCGCCAACGTCAACGGCAACGTCCAGGCGGCCTCGACCGCCAAGACATTGCTGCAGGAAAAATTTGCTAAGAAGGCGTGGCCGGAGACATTTCGGAAAATAGAAGACCCTTTGCTCCAACAGCGTCGCGACGCGCTGGTCGCCTACCTTGTTTGGAAAGACAACAATGACAAGCTTCGCACTGCCAATGATTTGTACGAACACTATTTCATTGACCCTCAGATGGAACCCTGCTTTGATACGACGCGCATTCTTGAGGCTGTTACGGCAGCCCAGTTGCTTACCCAGCGCATCTTGTTTGGCTTGGAGGCGGGAATCAGCGCCAGCGATAACCTCAAGCAGCGTTGGACCTGGATGCGCAACTACCGGATATGGGAAGCCAATCGCAAAGTGTTCCTGTTTCCGGAAAATTGGCTGTACCCAGAGCTACGCGATGACAAATCGTCGAGCTTCAAACAGCTTGAATCGGCCTTGGGGCAAGGTGAGTTAACGCAAGGCCTTGCAGTGCAATCGTTTGGGCAGTTTCTGGATGACGTTGCGAAAATGGGGCAGATTGAGGTGTTGGGAATGTATGAGGATATAGCGCGTGACAGTAACGGCGATATCCAATTCGACGAGTACAAGTTTCCATTGCGGCGCACGCTTTATGTCATCGGTCGCACGCCTAACCCGCCTTATTCCTATTTTTGGCGCAGCTGCGAGGGCTTCGGCAGCCAATACATGGAATGGTCCCCCTGGCAGCGCATTGAGCTTGACATTCAAGGTGACCACGTGCTGCCTTTTGTCCTGGGTGGTCAGCTGCATGTTGCATGGCCGGTAATCCGGCGAATTAAGGAAAATTCTTCGGACGACTCGTGGGAAGTAAAGCTGGCATGGTCACGTCACGATGGAAAGAGCTGGAAAAAATCGAGCATTTCGCGCGACTTTTGGAATGACAAGGTATCTGCCTTTTCGGATGAAAGAAGAGGATTTGCTTTTCGGTGTGAGACAGCACTTGATGGTAGCGCCGCAGAAATATCGGTGTACGCGCTTGGGGGTGAAACTGGCGCGGTCACGACCATTGACACAGCGCCGGCTCACGCACCGACTCCTTCTGCATGGGATAGCAGCGCATATCCGGTCGCAACTGGTAATTCTGACGGGGCATTTCATTTTCTCGCTACGCTCATAAAGGAAAATTACGGCGATGTGCCAGCGGTCATCAAGACGCAACTGGAGATATACGCTACACGCAGATTGAACTTGGGGCCGCCCGTTCAGGCTTGGCAAGGCGATATGGTCTTTCTGCTGGACCGGGGATCTGCTCCTCACGATAAGCGGATTCTTTTTTCAGACCCTGAAGCTGCAGCCGCTTGGTACAGTCGCCACGGATTTCCAAATAGCGACACGCTCCCGGCACCGGTGCTCGACGCGGTTACGTTTTTTCTATGGGAGTTTTGGGACGATGCAACGCGAACACTGACCAACCCAACTGCCTCGAACTTTGAGGACTTCAGAAAGTTTTTGGAAACGCTTCAAAGACACAGTTCTCGCCGGAAGGTTATCTGTAAAGCATGGATTAAGCTCACCGCCCCGGATAGCACCAACACTGTCTCGTACTTGCCTCTTACAGGCAATCAGTCCGGATTCGAAGGTGTCTATACCTGCGCGATTGGTTCAGAGGTTATCGATTTTATTCCAGGTGTACTCAAGCCTATGGGTTGGAAGTTGGGAGCGCAGGCAGGTGTCGATTGCAAACTGACGCTTACGCTGGATAAAATTACACCTACAGGCGCTACGCAACGGATAAGTCTGGTTAGTCCTGCCATATCTCTAGCTTCGATTCAGCCCGGGTATGAAGCTACGCAGACGGTGCATTTCGTGATCGATGGCACTTCGAACAGCGGTGTCCCGATCAAAGCCATTGATATTGGCTTTGATCTTGATGCCATGAAAAAACTCAAGCTGGTATCAGCATTTAAGTTGACAAGCGGGGACATCATTTCAACATTGTCACGGGCAAGTCAAAATGAAATGTATAACCCGATCCAGGATTCACTTCCATGGATGAATGGCTTCAGAGAAAGATCAACAGCGCAAGGCGTTCTTCCATTGCAGATAGCTAACTATTCCAATGCGCTAACTCCGGTCTTCCTTCCGACAAAACCATCGCCATTCTGGATAATAGGTTCCGCTACAGCAAGAGAAGCAGAGAGTGATCAGAGGCCGTTAGATATACCGGCGGCCTGGCACTATTCAGAAAATGGCTTTGATTGCTACATAGATATCGGCCCTGGAAATAGAGCTGCGACAGATGGAGGCCTTCTTGTTTATGCGGACTCTTATCCGGAGGCGACACTTCGCCGCTCGGAATGGTCCCAGTATCAAACCCTGACTTCGCAGCACAGCACGTTTGGAGCGGAGGAACTCCCCGTACCTGGCATTGGAACGGCGGCGATCTGGACTGATGCGAAAGATGGGAAGCTGACCTTCGATTCACGTTTGCCCTACGCCTGCTACAACTGGGAAGTGTTCTTCCATGCCCCGCTGTTGATTGCCGATCAGCTTTCCAAGCAGCACAAATTCGAGGATGCTGAGCGTTGGTTGCGCTATGTGTTTGACCCAACCAGCGGCGGACCGGAGACCGATCCAACGCGCTTCTTAAAGTTTCGGCCGTTCAAGGAACCGCCTCTTAAAAAACAGGTCATCGACGATCTAACCGCGCTGGCGCAAGTGGCTGGTGGTTTCGGAACTGCACGCGATGACGATGCCGTTCAACAACTCATTGGCCGTTGGCGCGATGCGCCTTTCCGGCCCTTCCTGATCGCGCGCCGCCGTCATGTCGCCTTTTTGTGGCGCACATTGTTTGCCTATCTGGACAATCTGCTTGCCTGGGCCGATAGCCTGTATCGGCGTGATACCCGCGAGTCAATCAATGAGGCGACCATGTTGTATGTGCTGGCTGAACGCATACTCGGCCGGCGGCCGCAATTGCACGAAGGCAATTCCAATCGTCCGGCCTTTAGTTATAAAGAAAAAATCGAGGATTGGGATGACTTTGCCAATTACTGGATTGATGTCGGGTCGCAGGGCGCCAGCAATCTCCCAACCGGCTACCGACCAGTAGACTCGACAAGACAACCCAGTCCAGAGGGCGTGCTGTACTTCTGCATGCCGTTCAACGACAAGATTTCATCTTATTGGGGCGTTGTCGAGTCGCGCCTTTCCAATGTGCGCAACTGTCGCAATATCGATGGCATCAAGCGTACCCTGCCACTGATGGATGCTCCGATCGACCCGGAACTTCTGACACGCGCGACAGCAGCCGGACTCGACCTGAGCGACGTCATCAGCGGCCTGTATGCGCCACCGCCCCACTATCGCTACAACATCCTGTCGGCGCGCGCGGCTGAATTGGGTAATGAGACCAAGGCATTGGGCGCAGCGATGCTGTCGGCCATCGAGAAGCGCGACGCGGAGCATCTGGCGCAGTTGCGCTCTTCCAGTGAAATTGGCCTTCTCAGATTGGTGCAGGAAGTTCGGTCCCTGCAAATCTCTGAAGCAGAGAGCAACATCGACGCGTTGCGCGCCAGCAGAAGGTCGGTGAGCACGCGGTATAGCCAGTACCAGCGTTTGCTCGGAAAGAAAGACATCAAGGTTCCGGAAGAAAGAGAAACTGTCGGCGAGGAATCGATGCTTGGGCGTGTGGAGGACGGCTCATCCGGGCTGAGTAACCTCGGCTTAATTGACGCGGAGAACCAGCAGATTGAACACCTGGATATCGCTCATAGCTGGACTGTGGCAGGGGGCGTTACAAAAGGTGTGGCGGGTGGTGTGCATGCCGGTGCCAGTATTGCCCATGCATATGGGGCAGCTGGGGATGCTCCTGGTAAAGTACTTACCGCCGTCGCTACCGGTCTTTCAACTGTCGGGGATATGTTTGAGTTGGTGTCGCGTGGCTGGCAGCACGGAGCTAACAGGCAGAGCATTCTAGGCAGCCACCTTCGTCGCCGCGACGAGTGGGCATTCCAAAGCAACCAGACGCTCAAGGAGTTGCAGCAGATCGACAAGCAGATTCTGGCCAATCAGATCCGGATCGACATCACAAAGAAGGAGCTGAGCAACCACGGTGAACAAATGGAGCAGGCCAAAGCCATCGACGAAGTGATGCGCACCAAGTTCTCGAACGAACAGCTTTACGAGTGGATGCGAACCCAGCTGTATGGCCTGTATTCCAGCGCCTATCGCATGGCGCTGGAAATGGCGCGCCGCGCCGAGCGCGCCGCGGCGCGTGAGTTGGGCGTGAAGCCTCTGAACATATTACGCAACGACCATTGGGACTCACTGCGAGACGGGCTGCTTGCCGGTGAACGCCTTCATCAGGACATCAAGCGCCTAGAAGTGACCTATCTCGACCAGAACCGCAGGGAGTTCGAACTGACCAAGCATGTTTCACTGAGAAGATTGAATCCCAATGCACTTGTGAACTTGCGCGTTACCCGGACCGAAGGCGCTCACAAGCACAACAGCTGTGAGTTCGATGTGCCTGAATGGCTGTTCGATCTCGATACGCCTGGCCACTACCTGCGCCGCATCAAATCCGTGAGCGTTAGCATCCCCGGCGTGATTGGGCCCTATACGAGTGTTAACTGCAAGCTCACTCTATTGAGTAGTCATGTCCGCCATGAATCATCAACTACTCCACAATATGCGCGCGTCCCCTCGGCTGATGACCCGCGATTTACTGACTCCTACGGCGCCTCAGAAGCGATCGTCACCAGCACCGGCAATGTCGACAGTGGCCTTTTCGAAACCCAATTGCGGGACGAGCGTTTTCTGCCTTTTGAAGGCAGTGGCGTCATCAGTACCTGGCGGCTGGAGTTGCCCGGCGAGTACCCGCAATTCGACTACTCCACTATCTCGGATGTGGTGCTGACGATTCGTTATACCGCGCGGGATGGTGGTGACAGCCTGCGAAACAACGCCACGGCGGCAATCAAAGCCGATCTGGCGAATACGGCTGCGACTCCATCTGGGCCGCTCCGTTTTAATGTGTTGCTGAGTGGCCGGTATGATTTTCCATCGGAGTGGGCATCATCAGCGAGCGGGAACACGGATCTGACGATTCCAATTAAGCGCGAATTTATGCCTTACTGGATGGATGTGGCGGGTATGGGGATACAAAGCGTGACGTACGTCGATGTTTCCAAGTCATCAGCGGGGCCGGTTCAATTCAGCAGTCCTTCGCCCGTTTTTGCTGCGGGGGATGCTTCTGTCGCGTTGGGTCCTGTTGCCGCAGGTCATACGGACAAGTTAATTCTTCTGGAAGCTGGGCGCTGAACGGGCCATCAAGAAATCACAACTTTTCGGCGATGCAAAGTCCAGCTGACTGCTACCGCATCAGCGTGCCACCGCTTTCAATACATTCTCAGCGGTTGCGGGCGCTTCGATGCGCACGGGCCGGCCTGCCGCGCCGGTCGCCGCAAGGGCATCTCGCAGCGCTTCCCAGACGCTGATCGCCAGCATGAAAGGCGGCTCGCCGACGGCCTTGCTGCCGAACACGTTGTCTTCGCGGTTCGACTCGGGCCAGAGATCAATCTTGAAGTGCTCCGGAATGTCGCCGGTCGCCGGGATCTTGTAGGTGCTGGGCGCGTGGGTCGTCAGCAGGCCCTTGTCGTTCCACACCAGTTGCTCGGTGGTCAGCCAGCCCATGCCCTGCACAAATCCGCCTTCGATCTGGCCGATGTCGATGGCCGGGTTGATGCTGGTGCCGACGTCGTGCAGGATGTCGACTTTCAGCACACGGCTTTCGCCGGTGAGCGTGTCGATGGCGACTTCGCTGCAGGCGGCGCCATAGGCAAAGTAGTAAAACGGCCGGCCGGTGAGCGTGGTTTTGTCGTAGTGGATTTTCGGCGTGCGGTAAAACCCGTCGCTCCAGAGCTGGATGCGGTTCGCATAGGCCATGCGCACGACCTCCGGGAAAGGCCGGCTGGTTTTTGGCGAGCTGATCATTCCGCCCGCAAAAGTCACGGCGCCGGCACCGCAGCCGTCGAGGCCGGCCACAAACTGGGCCAGGTTGTCGCGCACATTGCGCGCCGCATACTGCGCGGCGCGCGCGTTGAGGTCGGTGCCGGCCGAGGCGGCGGTGGCCGAGGCGTTCGGGATCTTGCTGGTGTCGCTTGCTGTGGCCAGCACATCCTCAAAGGCCACGCCCAGTTCATCGGCGACGACCTGCGCGACCTTGGTGTTCAGGCCCTGGCCCATTTCGGTGCCGCCGTGGTTCACCTGCACGCTGCCGTCGGTGTAGACATGCACCAGTGCGCCGGCCTGGTTGAACAGCGTGGCGGTGAACGAGATGCCGAACTTGACCGGCGTGATCGCGATGCCGCGCTTGATCACCGGGCTCTTCGCATTCCATGCCGAAATGGCCCTGCGCCGGCTTTGGTACTCGGAAGTCAGCTCCAGTTTTGATAGCAAGGGCTCGAGAATGTTGTCCTCGACCTTCATCTGGTAGTGCGTGACGTTTCTTTCGTCCACGCCGTACAGATTGCGCCGGCGTACTTCAAGCGGGTCGAGCTTCAGCTGCCGCGCGATGTCCCCGAGGATGGTTTCGATCAGCACCACGCCCTGCGGCCCGCCGAAACCGCGGAAGGCCGTGTGGCTCTGCGTATTGGTCCTGCAGCGGTAAGACGCAATCTCCACGTCTTCCAGGAAATAGGCATTGTCGGTATGGAAGATCGCGCGGTCGGCCACCGGGCCGCTCAGGTCGGCGCTGAAGCCGCAGTTGGCGGCCATCATCAGCTTCAGGCCGGTCAGGCGGCCGGTGTCGTCAAAGCCCGCGGTGTAGTCATAGGCAAACGGGTGCCGCTTGCCGGTGACCATGAAGTCATCGTCGCGGTCCAGCCGCAGCTTGATGGGGCACTTGAGCTTGTTCGCGGCAATCGCTGCCCACACGGCCAGATGGCCGGCCTGCGTTTCCTTGCCGCCAAACCCACCACCCATGCGCCGGCATTCGACGCGCACCACATGGTTGTCGATGCCCAAGGCATGCGATACCCAGTGCTGCACCTCGCCCGGGTGCTGGGTGCTCGAGTACACCAGCCACTGGTTCTGCTCCTGCGGCAGTACATAAGCTACCTGGCCTTCGAGGTAAAAGTGTTCCTGCCCGCCGACTTCAAGCTGCCCGCTGATGGTGTGCTGTGCCGTTTTTAGCGCCTGCGTTGCATCGCCGCGTTTGACGAACACCGGTGGCAGCACATAACTTTCGGCTTTCAACGCATCGCGCACATTCAGGATGGCCGGCAGTTCATCAATATTGAGCTTCACTTTGCGCGCAGCACGGCGGGCTTCCATCACCGAGGCCGCCACCACCAGGCCGATGACCTGGCCGATGTGCTGGACGGTATCGGTGGCAAACACCGGCTCGTCGTGCACAAAGGTGGCCAGCAGCGGATTACCGGGAATGTCGCGCGCCAGGATCACATCGCGCACGCCGGGCATGGCCAGCGCTGCCGTGGCGTCGACGCCGAGCAGGCGGCCGTGCGCCACTGTGGAGAGGATGGGCGCGGCGTACAGCGTGCCACGTGCTTCGCGCATGTCGTCGACGTAGGTGGCAGAGCCGGCCACTTGTGCGCGGGCACTTTCGTGTTTGTGCGAACGGCCGGCAGCGCCGTGGGTGGGTTTGCTCCCTGGGGCAGGGGCCGCCACGGGCGGCACGGGAAGCAGGGGCACGGTCGGGTTGTCGGCGCGGCTGACCGGGCCTTCGTTGTGGCTGGTGTCCCTGGCGTTCATGGCGTCATCTCCCCATGGCTGTCATTGCGGACTTGATCCGCAATCCATCCCCCAGCCGGGTACGCAGGCATGGATGCCGGGTCCAGGCCCGGCATGACAAGCCCAGTGGTTTTCCGGATTTTCATGCGGTCGCCTCGTCCGTCAAGGTGAACGACTCCAGGTTGATCTGCTGCATGCCTTGGCTCTCCAGCCAGAAGCGCTGCAGCAGATTGCCCAGCACTTCGCTGCGGTAGGCGCCGGACGCGCGCAAGTCGGAAATCGGTGAAAACTCGGCGCGCAAGGTCGTGGTGGCTTGCCGCACTGTTTGCAGCGTCCACGGCTGGCCGGTGAGCGCAGCTTCGGTACGCACTGCGCGCACCGGCGTGGCGGCCACGCCGCCCGCGCCCAGGGAGGCCGAGACGACAATGCCGTCCTTCATGTGCAACCTGATTGCCAGGCAGACGGCCGAGATATCGTCGTCGTAGCGTTTGGAGATCTTGTAAACCCGCAGCAACTCCTGCCCCTCACCCCAGCCCTCTCCCCAGAGGGGCGAGGGGGCAGGAGCGCTTGGTGTTTTTCCCTCTCTCTCTGGGAGAGGGTTAGGGTGAGGGCTGCTAGGCCGGGGCACCTTGATCCAGGCCAGCACTTCGTCTTTGGCCATCACATTCTTGCGGTAACCGGTGTAGAGAGTTTCCAGCGGCATCTCGCGGTGGCCGCGCCGGCTCATCAACACGATGTTCGCGCCCAGCGCGATCAGCAGCGGCATGGAGTCGCCAATCGGTGAGCCATTGGCCACGTTGCCGCCCAGGGTGCCGGCGTTGCGCACCGGCAGGCCGGCGAAACGGTTGGCAAAGGTCTGCAACTGCGGCCGGTCGGCGACCAGTGCCGCAAACGCGTCGCTGAGTGTGACGGCTGCGCCAATGGCGATGTGCTGCGGGTAATGCTCCACGCGCCGCAGTTCTTTCACCCGGGTGACGTCCAGCACTTTGCCGAACTGCATGTGCATCTTGGTCACCCACAGGCCGACGTCGGTGCAGCCAGCCACCAGCTGGGCGTCGGGGTGTTCGGCGCGGGCGGTCAGCAACGCCGGCAGGGTGGCCGGGGAGTGATAAGCCAAATCGGCCTCCAGCCCTTTGCGGTCGGACGCAAGCAGCTTCAGTTTTGATAGTAGATCGGCTTCGTCGATTTTCACGGCGGGCAAGGCTGCCATCTGCTGCGCAGCGTCAAAAATGGGCCGGTAGCCAGTGCAGCGGCACAAATTTCCCGAGAGGTCCTGCTGCGCCAGCTCGCGCGTGATGGCCCGCCCCTGGCGCACATGGTTTTGGTACATGCCGAACAGGCTCATGACAAAACCCGGGGTGCAGAAGCCGCATTGCGAACCATGGCAGTTGACCATGGCTTCCTGGGCAGGATGCAAAGTGCCGTCGGCGCCGGCCAGCTCCTCCACGGTCCACAGCGCTTGGCCATTGATCGAATGTGCAAGCTTGATGCAGCTGTTCACCGCCTTGTAGCGGAGGCGGTCGCCGTCGGCCTCGCCGACCACCACCGTGCAAGCGCCGCAGTCGCCTTCGCCGCAGCCTTCCTTGGTGCCGGTGCAACCCAGGTCCTCGCGCAGCACCTCCAGCAGCGTGCGGCTGGGTGGTACATTGGCGAGCGAGACCACCTGGCCACCCCTGACGAATTGAATGGTTTTGAGAGGCGATGACATGTCCATGTTCACTAGGGTAAACCCAATCGTTCGGAGCTGGTATACCCATCGTCATATTAGAGCGATGCATAAAAAGGTATGAAAGACCAGGCCTTATTCGACAAGATAGACCTCCATCTCATAAGGGTCTTGAACACCGTGCTGACCGAACGCAGCGTTTCACGCGCCGCCATCCGACTTGGAATGTACCAACCTGCCGTTAGCGCAGCGCTCAAGCGTCTGCGCGAACTGGCGGGCGACCCCTTGCTGGTGCGGTCGGGCGCCGGCATGGTGGCCACCGATGCCGGTTTGCGCATGATCGAACCGTCGGCACGTATCCTGCGGGCGGCCGAGGTGCTGTTCAGCGACGCCCGGGGGTTCGACCCGGCCACCGCCACAAACACCTTCAGCCTGGCCGCCAGCGACTACATGGATCCGCTGTTCCTGCCCCAGCTGGTGGCGCAGATCAAGAACGAGGCGCCGCTGTGCCATGTGGACATTCATCCGCTGTCGGGCGAGTCGGACTACCGCGCCCGCCTGGCTCAAGGTGAAGTGGATATCGTGGTCGGCAACTGGCCGGCACCGCCGGACGACCTGCACATGGCGCGCCTGTTTGGCGACGAGGTGGTCTGCCTGGTGGCCAAAAACCACCCGGCTGTGCGCCGCGGCTGGGACAGCGCGAACTGGCTGGCCGCCGAGCATGTGGCGCCGACGCCCACGCACCCGGGTGCCAAGGGCGTGATTGACGTGCACCTGGACAAACTGGGCCTGCAGCGCAACATCACGGTGCGTTGCCCGCATTTCGGCCTGATTCCGGCCATGGTGTCGTCCAGCCTGCTGGTGCTGACCACCGGCCGCCAGTACTGCGAGCGCTACACCGCCGCACTGCCGGTGAAGATCCTGCCGTGCCCCATCGACTTCCCGCGCATGATGTATTACCAGCTCTGGCATGAACGCACCCACGCCTCGGCTTCGGCCAAGTGGCTGCGCGATCGCGTCAAGGCGGTGGCTGCGGCGCTACGAAAAGAATAGCTGCTCGGGCACGTGCAACAAGGGCCAGCGCCATAAAACCTATAAGAACCCAGAGACGATGACCGTTTCCCCTGTTTCAGCTGCTCCCCACGACTTTGCCGGCGGCACGGTGTTGCCGCGCCTGCAGCTCACCGGCATCACCAAGGCCTACCCCGCCGTGGTGGCCAACAGCGAGGTGTCCCTGACGGTGCTGCCCGGCGAGATCCATGCGGTGCTCGGCGAGAACGGCGCAGGCAAATCGACACTGATGAAAATCATCTACGGCGCGGTCAAGCCCGACGCCGGCAGGGTGGAGATAGACGGCCGCAGCGTGGTGATCCGCAACCCGCAGGAAGCGCGTGCGCTGGGCATCGCCATGGTGTTCCAGCACTTCAGCCTGTTCGATACGCTGACAGTGGCTGAAAACGTCTGGTTGGGCCTCAGCAAAAGCCTGAGCCTGGCCGAGGTGTCGCGCCGCATCATTGCCACCACGCAGGAGTACGGCCTGCAGCTCGAACCCACACGGCCGGTGCACACGCTGGGTGTGGGCGAGCGCCAGCGCGTGGAAATCGTCCGCTCGCTGCTGACTGACCCCAAGTTGCTGATTCTTGACGAGCCGACCTCGGTGCTCACGCCCCAGGCCGTGGAGAACCTGTTTGTCACCTTGCGCCAGCTGGCTGCGCGCGGCTGCAGCATTTTGTACATCAGCCACAAGCTGCACGAGATTCGCGCGCTGTGCACCGCGTGTACCGTGCTGCGCGGCGGCAAGGTCACTGGCGTGTGCGATCCGCGCGAGGAGTCGAACGCCTCGCTGAGCCGGCTGATGATTGGCGCCGAACCACCGGCGCTTGAGCACCGCGAACAGGCAGCCGGTGCCGCCGTGCTGGAGGTGCACGATTTGAGCCTGGAGCGCGAAGACCAGTTTGGCGTCGACCTGCAGCACATAGCGCTGACGGTGCGTGCCGGCGAGGTGGTCGGCATTGCCGGCGTCTCGGGCAACGGGCAGAAGGAGCTGCTGTATGCGCTGTCGGGTGAAGACATCCGTGCCGCAGCCGGCAGCATCGAGATCGCCGGGCAGGATGTGGGCCGGCTGGGCCCGGCGCCGCGACGCGCGCTGGGTTTGCATTTCCTGCCGGAAGAGCGGCTGGGGCGCGGTGCGGTGCCGACGCTGAGCCTGGCGCACAACCTGCTGCTCACACGCAGCGATGCGGTGGGCCGCGGCGGCTGGCTGCATCTGGGGGATCTGCAGGCGCAGGCGGCCGGCATCATTGCACGCTACCAGGTCAAGGCCGGCGGCCCGCAGGCGGCGGCACAGTCCCTGTCCGGCGGCAACCTGCAGAAATTCCTGGTGGGCCGCGAGGTCGAGGCCAGGCCCAGGCTTCTGATCGTCTCGCAGCCGACCTGGGGCGTGGACGTGGGCGCTTCGGCACAAATCCGCAGCGAGCTACTCAAGCTGCGCGACAGCGGCTGCGCGGTGCTGGTGGTCAGCGAGGAGCTGGAAGAGCTGTTCGACGTCAGCGACCGCCTCTACGTGATGGCCAGGGGACAGATCTCGCCGGCCCTGCCGCGCGCCAAAGCCACGGTGGCGCTGGTGGGGCAGTGGATGAGCGGTTTGTGGAACGACCCCGTTCCGGCTGAGCCTCTTGAACTCCTCGCGTCAACCGGAGCGCAGCATGCTCAAGCTTGAAGCCCGGCCGCAGCCTTCGAAGTTCTGGAGCTTCGGCTCGCCGCTGCTGGCGCTGCTGATCACGGTATTGATAGGCGTGCTGCTGTTTGCGGCGCTGGGCAAGGACCCGGTGCGCGGCCTGCAGATCTTTTTCTGGGAACCCATCAAGTCGCCCTATGCGCTGAGCGAGCTGATGGTCAAGGCGACGCCGTTGCTGATCATTGCGCTGGGCCTTGCCGTGTGTTTTCGCTCCAACGTCTGGAACATCGGCGCCGAGGGGCAGTTTGTCATCGGCGCTGTGGCGGCAGGCGGCGTTGCCCTGCTGGCCGACAAGACCACCGGGTCCTGGATTGTGCCGGCCATCGTGCTGGCCGGAATGCTGGGCGGCATGGTGTGGGCCGGCATCACGGCGCTGCTGCGCGACCGCTTCAACGCCAACGAAATCCTCGTCAGCCTGATGCTGGTGTATGTGGCCGACATGGTGCTCAGCTACCTGGTGTTCGGCCCCTGGAAAGACCCGCAGGGCTACAACTTTCCGCAGACCAAAACCTTTGAGGCAATAACGCAGATCCCGCGCCTGATGCAGGGTTCGCGCGTGAGCATTGGCATCCTGCTGGCGCTGGCGGGCGCGGTCGCCTTGTGGCTCTACCTGTTTCGCACCCATGCCGGTTTCGCCCAGCAGGTCGGCGGCTTGGCGCCAGCGGCCGCACGTTACGCCGGTTTTTCGTCGCGCAAGGCCCTGTGGATGGCCTTGCTGACCTCGGGTGGCGCTGCCGGACTGGCCGGTGCGCTGGAGGTGGCGGGACCGATCGGCCAGCTCACGCCCTACGTGCCGGCCGGTTATGGTTTTGCCGCCATCATCGTGGCTTTTGTCGGTCGCCTGCACCCGGCAGGCATGGTGTTTTCCGCCGTCCTCATGAGCATGTTTTACATAGGCGGCGAGCTAGCGCAGTCGCGCCTGGGCCTGCCCAAGTCGCTCACCGGTGTGTTCCAGGGCCTGCTGCTGTTCAGCCTGCTGGCCTGCGACACGCTGATCAGTTACCGCGTGCGCTGGATGGGCCGCGTCAAACCCGTCATGAAAGGCGCCCGCTGATGGATTCCACCGCATTGTTGGTGGCGGCTACCCTGAGCGCCGGCACCGTGCTGGCAATTGCTTCCCTGGGCCTGCTGATCAATGAAAAGGCCGGCATTGTCAACCTGGGCGCCGAAGGCATGATGCTGTGCGCTGCCATTGCCGGTTTTGCCGCCGTGGTGCACAGCGGCAACATCTGGCTTGGGTTTGCGGCCGGCATGGCGGCCGGGGCCGTGCTGGCCGCCGTCTTTGGCGTGCTGGTGATCTGGCTCAACACCAACCAGTACGCGACCGGACTGGCGCTGAGCCTCTTTGGTGCGGGTTTTTCGGCCTTTGCCGGCATCAAGTACGTACAAGAAAAGCTGCCCGAGCAGGGCCAATACCCCTTGCCCTGGCTGGGCGACCTGCCTTTTGTCGGGCCGGCGCTGTTTCGCCAGCACCCCATGGTCTACCTTGCCATGGCGCTGACCGTGGGCCTGATCTGGTTTTTGTACCGCACGCGCGCCGGCCTGGTGCTGCGCTCAGTCGGCGAAAGCCCGGAGTCGGCCCATGCCCTGGGTTACCCGGTACGGCGCATCCGGCTGGCGGCCGTCGTGGCCGGTGGAGCGCTCTGCGGCCTGGCCGGCGCCTATGTCTCGGTGGTCTACACGCCGCTCTGGGTCGAAGGCATGATTGCCGGCAAAGGCTGGATTGCGCTGGCCCTGACCACCTTTGCCACCTGGCGCCCGGCACGGGTGTTGCTTGGGGCTTACCTGTTCGGTGGTGTGACCATGTTGCAGTTTCACCTGCAGGGGCTGGGTGTGGATGTGCCGCCCCAGTTCCTGACGATGCTGCCTTACCTGGCCACCATCGTGGTGCTGGTGCTGATCTCGCGCAATCCGCGCTGGATCAGGCTGAACATGCCGACATCGATTGGAAAGCCTTTCTACCCCGGTTCATAATGTGTTCTTTTTCGTTAACCGTCGCTACAGGAGACGACATGACTGACATGCAAAAACGTTCATTGCTCAAGCTGGCTGCACTTTCCGCAGTCGCTTCAGCCGCGCTGATGGGCTGCGGCAAAAAAGAAGAGGCCGCACCGCCTCCGGCCGCCGCGCCTGTCGCTGCGCCGGCGCCGGCCAAGGCCGAGCCGCTGAAGATCGCGTTTGCCTACATTGGTCCCGTCGGCGACGGCGGCTGGACGTTTGCGCACGACAACGGCCGCAAGGCGATCGACAAGGAGTTTGGCGACAAGGTCGTCACGAGCTTCGTCGAAAAGGTGCCCGAGTCGGCCGATGCCGAGCGCGTGATCCGCGACATGGCCAGCCAGGGCAACAAGCTGATCTTCGGCACGACCTTCGGCTACATGGAGCCCATGCTGAAGGTAGCAGCCGACTTCAAGGACGTGAAGTTCGAGCATGCCACCGGCTACAAGACGGCAGACAACATGCGCACCTATGACAGCCGTACCTACGAAGGTGCGTACATGGCCGGCGTGATCGCCGGCAAGATGAGCAAGACCGGTAACCTGGGCGTCGTCGGCTCGGTGCCGATTCCCGAGGTGGTGCGCAACATCAACAGCTTCACGCTGGGCGCGCAGTCGGTCAACCCCAAGGTCAAGACCAAGGTGGTCTGGGTCAACGAGTGGTTCAACCCGCCGAAGGAAACCGAAGCCGCCACCGCGCTGATCAACGGCGGCGCCGACGTGCTGTTCCAGAACACCGATTCGTCGGCCGTGCTGCAGACCGCCGAGAAAATGAACAAGCGCGCATTCGGCTGGGACTCCGACATGACCGCCTACGGTCCCAAGGCCCACCTGGGTTCTGCCGTGATCAACTGGGGCCCTTACTATGTCAAGGCCACCCGCGATGCGCTCGAAGGCAAGTGGGCGACCGGCCAGGCCTGGTGGGGTGTGAAGGAAGGCGCGATCGACATGGTGTCGATTGCCGCCGACGTGCCGGACGACACCAAGAAACGCATCGACGAAATCAAGGCCGGTTTGAAAGACGGCTCCTTCTCGATCTGGAAAGGCCCCATCATGGACAACACCGGCAAAGAGCTGGTGGCCAAGGATGCAGTGGCTGATGACAAGTTTCTCGGTGGCCTGAAGTCTTACGTCAAGGGCGTGGAAGGCAAAGTCCCGGGTAATTGAGCAACGATGCCGTGCGGCGGAGCGGCCCGGCCGTTCCGACTCACCATGGCATTGCCCCAAGCCGCCTGCGGGCGGCTTTTTCTGTTTTTGGAGCCGACATGAATTCCGTCCGACCTGTACCCCGCGAGAGATTGCCCGAGCTGCTGCGCCTGATGCCCAAGGCCGAGCTGCACATCCACATCGAAGGTTCGCTCGAGCCCGAGCTGATTTTTGCGCTGGCAAAACGCAACGGCGTGGCGCTGCCTTATGCGGATGTGGAGGCGTTGCGCAGCGCCTACGCGTTTACCAACCTGCAGAGTTTCCTGGACATCTATTACGCCGGCGCGAGTGTGCTGCTGACCGAGCAGGATTTTTACGACATGACGCGCGCCTACCTGCTCAAGGCGGCACAGGACAACGTGGTTCACACCGAGATTTTTTTCGACCCGCAGACCCACACGGTGCGCGGAGTCAGCATGGAGACGGTAGTCAAGGGGCTGCATCGCGCCTGCACCGATGCGCAGGCCGAGTTGGGTATCAGCGCCGCGCTGATCATGTGTTTCCTGCGCCACCTCAGCGAGGAAGAAGCCTTTGAGACGCTGGAGCAGGCCTTGCCCTGGCGCGACCTGATCATCGGCGTCGGGCTGGATTCCGGCGAGGTCGGCAACCCGCCCGAGAAATTTTCGCGCGTGTTCGCACGCTGCCGCGAACTGGGCCTGCGCCTGGTGGCGCATGCAGGCGAAGAAGGCCCGCCGGCATACATCTGGACGGCGCTGGACCTGCTCAAGGTCGAACGCATCGACCACGGCGTGCAGGCTGCCAAGGACCCGGCGCTGATGCAGCGCCTGGCGAAAGACCGCATCGCCCTGACGGTGTGCCCGCTGTCCAACCTCAAGCTGTGTGTGTTCCCCAAGCTGGCCGACCACAACCTGCGCCAGTTGTTGGATGCAGGCCTGGCTGCGACCGTGAACTCGGACGACCCGGCGTATTTCGGCGGCTACATGAACGACAACTTCACGCAGACTTTTGCCGCCACCGGCATGGATGCGCAGCACGCCTGGAAGCTGGCACACAACAGTTTCGAGGCGAGTTTTATCGACGAGGCGGCCAGGCGCCGGCATACCGACAGGCTGGCCGCCTGTTTTGAAACTTTTCGTTGATGCCCGCCAGGGCTGCACCGGTGCCCCGGGGCCCGACCAGGAGGAGGCTTATCGGACTTCCTTGTCGACCCAGACATCTTTGCGGGCAGCGGGATCTTCCGGCAAACCGACCACCGTCCTGACCGCGTGCATCAGGGCATCGGCTTCGAACGGTTTGGTGATGTAACCGTCTGCGCCACCAGCCAGACCCTTGATCACGGATTCGCGCGTGGCTTTGCCGGTCAGCATGATGACCGGCACGTCTTTGAGTGACGGGTGCTGACGCAGCCTGTGCAGGATGTCAAACCCATCGGCGTCCGGCAGCATCACGTCCAGAAGAATCAGGTCGGGCACGGGAAGTTTGCGGAACTCGGCAACCACTTCGGCGCGGTTGCCTGCCAGCCGGACCTGGAAGCCTTCGAAAGCCAGGTAGGTCTGGATGAACTTGGCGAGCATGGGCTCGTCGTCCACCACAATGGCTGACAGTACCTCGCCGGGTGCGAGCTTGCGCGGCGCACGCGGTCGGGCAATGCTCACGTAATACCCGGCTTTCTTGAGCGAAGCGGCACCCGAATCGGCCTCTGCCTCCGCGCTGGACAGGGCGAGCTGGTTGAGCTGGTATTTGAACTGTTCGGTAAAGGGGTCGATCTCTGCCTGTGCCAGCAGCCCGCGGTCCAGCAGGTTCTTCAGGGTTTTTGTGAAGGTCTCGGCAGGGACGGCCGGCATGCCCGCCTTGATCTGCGCAAGATTCAGGATACCGTCGATACGGATCAGCAGCTCAATTTCCGCGGGCGTCAGCTGGGTGGCGCTGCCTCGCAGCTCCTGTTGGCCGCGGGGCGTGAGCTTGTAGATGTCGTTGTCATGCATGTTCGCTGGCTTTCGTGGATGAGTGGTTCCTGCTGCCCGGCGAAAGGGCCTGTTTTCAATGATTATCCACGCTTCGTGCCGGGCTGTGCAGTTTCCGGGGACTACCGGGGGCAGAGACCCGTCACCTTGTGCGGTAGGATCATTCCCATCTCCTGTCAGCCCCGATGAAACGCCCGATCCTCCTTCTTGCCTTGATGTGCCTGAGCGCTGGCGCAGCGGCCCAGTGGACGCCGGTCATGGTTGACCAGATGGTCATCACCTACATCGACAGGACCACCCTGCGCGGCACAGGCGGCAAGGGCGGCCTGGTCAAGATGTGGTGGCTGATGGACTACCAGCTGGTGCAGGTCACCGACGAGAAAGGCTATTTCTCCCGGGTGCACCACAGCGAATTCGACTGCAGGCGCCAGCGTTCACGCCTGCTGTCGGTGGCACTGCTGTCCCAGCAGATGGGCCTGGGTGAGGTCGTGTTTGAAGACCTCGTCCCGCGCCGCTGGGAGCCGGTGGCCGGGCAACCTTTTCAGCAGGCTTTGTTTGACATCGCCTGTATCAATTACTAGCCCCCACGGTTGGGTTATGGCCCCCACGGTCGCTCACTGCGTGTAGCTCTCTGCCCCCCGAGGGGGCGCTGCGCCTGCGGACTGGCAAAGCCAGATTCGCGGCCCCTGCTGGTGAAGAGGGGTCTTCGGGAACTGGATAGCTTGAGCGGCTAAAATAGCGCTTCACCCGCGTGCTGTCCCGGCGCGCGGTGTTATTTGTTGTACCGGGGCCATGTAGAGGACCACCATGTATAAAAACCTCGCTGCCGCGTTCGCGGCCGCCTGTTTTATTTCTCCCGTTTTCTCCCAAACGCCTGCGGCCGCCAAAGAGCCTCTGAAAATCGGCTTCGTCTATGTCGCACCGCTGACTGACGCCGGCTGGGTGCGCCAGCATGAAGAGGGCCGCAAGGCCGTCGAATCTGCCTTGGGTGACAAGGTGAAAACCACTTATGTTGAAAACGTCCCCGAAGGCGCCGACGCCGAACGCGTGATCCGCGACCTTGCCAGCCAGGGCCACCGGCTGATCTTCACGCCCAGCTTTGGCTACATGGAGCCGACGCTCAAGGTGGCGAAGGATTTCCCGGACGTGAAGTTCGAGTCCATCACCGGCTACAAAACCGCCGCCAACGTGGCGGTGGCGAATGCACGTTATTACGAGGGCCGCTACCTGGCCGGCATTGCCGCCGGCCGCCTGGCCAGCAGCGCCGGTTATGTGGCGGGTTTTCCGATTCCCGAGGTGATCCAGGGTATCAATGCCTTCACCCTGGGCATGCGTTCGGTCAACCCGCAGGCGACGGTCAAGGTGGTCTGGCTGGGTGCCTGGTTTGACCCGCCACGCGAGCGCGAAGCAGCGATGACACTGTTCAACCAGGGCGTGGAAGTGCTGGCTTTTCACACCGGCTCTACCGCAGTGATGAGCGCCGCGCAGGAGCGTGGCAAGCTGGCCGTTGCCTACCACTCGGACATGCGCAAGGTGGCGCCTGATGCGCAGCTGCTGGCGGTGACGCATCAGTGGGGCGACTACTACACACGCCGCGCCAAAGCCGTGCTCGACGGCAGCTGGAAAAGCGGCGCGGTGTGGGGCGGCGTGAAGGACGGCATGGTCCGGGTCGACAGCTTTGGCCCCAAGGTGCCGAAAAAAGTTGCCGACGAAGTGCTGGCGCGCCAGCGCGACATCGCAACCGGCAAGCTGCATCCTTTCCGCACGCGTACCGCTCTGCTCGACAACGATGGCCGCGAGGTGCTGGCTGCGGGCAAAACGCTGACGGACGAACAGATCCTCGGCATGAACTTCCTGGTGCAGGGCGTGCAGGGCAAGCTGGCGAAAACACCATGAGTTACCAGGTCAAGGAGATTTTCTACACGCTGCAGGGCGAGGGCGGCAACGCAGGCCGCCCGGCGGTGTTTTGCCGCTTTGCCGGCTGCAACCTGTGGTCGGGCCGAGAGCAGGACCGCGCCACCGCGGCCTGCCGGTTTTGCGACACGGACTTTGTCGGCACCGATGGCACGCTGGGCGGCAAGTTTGCCGACGCCGAGCTGTTGGCCCGCCAGATCGAAGCCCTGTGGCCGGTCGGCGCCGCGCACCGCCTGGTGGTGATGACCGGCGGAGAGCCGCTGCTGCAGCTCGATGCCGCCTTGTTAGCTGCCCTGCATGCGCGCAATTTCGAGATTGCCGTGGAAACCAACGGCAGCATCGCGGCACCCGCAGGCATCGACTGGCTCTGTGTCAGCCCCAAGGCGGGTGCACCCTGGGTGCAGCGCGAAGGCCAGGAGCTCAAGCTGGTGTGGCCGCAGACTGGTTTTGACCTGACAGAACTGGAAGCAGCCAACTTCAGCCAGCGCTATCTGCAGCCCATGGACAATGCCCAACGCGCGGACAACACCCAGTCCTGCATTGCTCTGTGCATGCAGCGCCCCGCCTGGCGCCTGAGCCTGCAGACCCACAAGATCACGGGCATCCGATGAGCTACACCATCAGCCAGAAGTTTTTCTTCGACGCAGCGCACACGCTCAAGCGCGAGGTCGAGGCCGACAGCAGCCGGCGCGTGCACGGCCATACCTACAACGCCGAAGTATTTTTGAGCGGGCAGCCCCATCCGGAATCCGGCATGGTGATGGACCTGGGGTTGGTACGGCTGGAAATTGAGCAGCTCCGGCAGTTGCTGGACCACCACCTGCTGGACGACGTGGCCGGACTGGGCCCGGCGACGCTGGAAAACCTGTGCCGTTTCATAGCCGTCAAGCTGCAGCCGCGCCTGCCGGCCCTGAGCTCGGTGCGGGTGTGGCGCGAGTCTGTAGGCGACAGCTGCATGTGGAGCCTATAGTCCTTATGGGCTCCGGCTTATGGGCCAGCCCGGCCACTGAAGTATTCTTGCGGACATGAAAGCCTGGCGCGCCTCTATCCTCCACTTTACCGGCCCGGCGCAAGCCGTGCTGGAGGCCGACGGCCTGCTGGTCGTGGGCCCGAACGCGACGGGACGCCAGGTGGTCCAGGCTGTCGGTGACTACGCGGCGCTGGCCGGGCGTTATTCCGGGCTGGAAGTGCAGCGCTTGCCGGGGCGCATCATTGCCCCCGGTTTTGTCGACATGCACATCCACTACCCGCAGCTTGACGTCATCGGCTCACCGGCCGAAGGCCTGCTGCCATGGCTGGAAAACTACACTTTCCCACATGAGAAACGCTTCTCGGCCCCTGACTACAGTGCCGAAGCAGCTATATTTTTCATAGCAGAACTGCTGCGTCATGGTGTCACGACGGCACTGGCCTTTGCCACCTCGCATCCGGAGTCCGTCGATGCATTGCTGGGCGAAGCGCAGCGGCAGAACCTGCGCATGATTGCCGGCAAGGTGCTGATGGACCAGAACGCGCCCGACGGCGTGCGCGATGCCACCGAACAGAGCCTGGTCGATACCGAAGCACTGATCTCGCGCTGGCACGGCGTGGACCGGCTCGGTTATGCGATCACACCGCGTTTTGTGCCCAGCTGCAGCGAAGCGCAGTTGCGCGGTGCGGGTGAGCTGGCCGCCAAGTACGCCGACGTGTGGATCCAGTCCCACGTGGCGGAGAACAGGGACGAGATCGCCTGGGTGCGAGAGTTGTACCCGCAGGCACGCAGCTACCTCAGCGTCTACGAACAGTTCGGCTTGCTGCGTCCGCGCGCGGTCTATGCGCACTGCATCCACATCGATGAGGAAGACCGCGCACTGATGCGTAGCACCGGCACGGCCGCAGCCGTCAGCCCGACCAGCAACCTGTTCCTCGGCAGCGGGTTTTTCGACTACAAAAATGCAGACCGCGCAGGGTTTCTGTACGGTCTGGCCAGCGACGTAGGCGGCGGCACATCGTTCAGTCCGTTTCACACCATGCTGGCGGCGTATTACGTGGGCAGGGAAGGGCAGACCAAGCCCGGCCTGTCCCTGAATCCGCAGCAACTATGGTGGCAGCACACCGGCGGCGCGGCGCGGGCGCTGGGCCTGGAAGGCGTGGTGGGCAATCTGCTGCCCGGCTGCGAGGCCGACTTTGTGGTGCTCAACCCGCAGGCCACACCACTGCTGGCCCGCAAGACGGCGCAGGCTGCCAGCCTCGACGAGCTGTTGTTTGCGCTGATCGTGCTTGGCGATGACCGGCTGGTCGAGAAAACCGTGATTTCGCAGGCGCAACCGGCCTGATAAGGGTTCACACGGAATTTACAAGAGAAATCGGCCTCTGGCCCTTATTGTACGGACATGATTAGCTATCAAAAGAAGAGCAAATTGCCGGCCTAAGCCGAAACGTTTCTCTGGTTCGGTATGCCATCCATGGGCGCCTCGTCCGTGCCGACGGTGCTGCGGGTGATGGCTTCCACCTGCTGGCGCATGGCCTCCGGGTCACGCAGCCAGCCGGCATAAAAATCATAGGGGCAGGCAGCCACCCCCTTGTCGCCTTCGCCCGAATTGAGCAGGCCGGTGTAGCCGCGGTGCAGCAATTTGAACAAATGGTTTTCCGACTGGCCGTTACGCCGAAAGTCGCGGATCAGATGCTTGGAGAGCGCCGCATACTGGATGCCCATGTCTTCTTCGCCGCATTCGCCCAGGGTGCGGCCGTCGAAACCGATGATGGCCGAGTGGCCGAAGTAGGAGTACACGCCGTCGAAGCCGGCCGCATTGGCAACCGCTACGTAGCAGTTGTTGGCAAAGGCCATGGCTTTGCTGATCAAGATCTGCTGCTCCTTGGCCGGGTACATATAACCCTGGCAGCGCACGATGAGTTCGGCGCCCTTCATCGCGCAGTCGCGCCAGATCTCCGGGTAGTTGCCGTCGTCGCAGATGATCAGGCTGACCTTCAGCCCTTTGGGCCCGTCACTGACATAGGTGCAGTTGCCGGGGTACCAGCCTTCGATGGGCACCCAGGGCATGATCTTGCGGTATTTCTGCACGATTTCGCCCTGGTCGTTCATCAGGATCAGGGTGTTGTAAGGCGCCTTGTGCGGGTGTTCCTCGTGTCGCTCGCCGGTCAGCGAGAAAACGCCCCACACCCTGGCCTTCCTGCAGGCGGCGGCAAAGATCTCGGTCTCGAAGCCCGGCACCGTGGCGGCGTTCTCATGCATCTCCTTGCTGTCGTACATGATGCCGTGCGTGCTGTATTCGGGAAAGATCACGAGGTCCAGGCCCGGCAGCCCCTTTTTCATGCCTTCCAGCATGCGGGCGATGTTGTTCGCATTCTCCACCACCTCGGCTTTGGTGTGCAGGCGCGGCATTTTGTAGTTGACCACCGCCACGCCGACGGTGTCCTTGCTGCTTGAAATATCGCCATGAATCATGTCGTGCTCCTTATGGGGGATGGCTTCAGTGGCTGATCATCCAGGGGCGTTTGCTGGGGAAAGCCTTGTTGCCGTTGGGTGCTGTCGCGGTGGCGCTGCGCTTGCCGGTGGTGCAGCAGCCGCAGCCGGCCGGATGTTTGAGCCTGGCGTAGCCGCCTGAGCTTTTCGGCTCATGGCGCGCGCGTTCGTTGGTGTCCATGGCGCGGCGCGTGCCGCCTTCCATCAGCGCCAGCGCGGGGGCACTGGCGATGATGCGCGGCGCCACACCGCCGCAGGACGGGCAGGCGGCGGCCTGGTTGCGCATGGACACCGAGCGCAGCGCGTCGAAGTTGCCGCACTGCGGACAGTCGTAGTCATAGGTCGGCATGGCGGTCCTCGCTGCTTATTTGAGGTCGTGCGACAGCGGCATGCTGATCTTGCCGTCGATGTGTTTGACCGGCCCCGAGGCGTTTGGGTTGATGTCGAAGTCGAAGATGCCGGTGGGCAACCACAGCGTGGCGCAGGCGTTGGGCACATCGACCACGCCGCTGATGTGGCCCTGCACCGGTGCCGTGCCGAGGATGGAATAGGCCTGGGCGCCGGAGTAGCCGAATTTCTTGAGGTACTCGATGGCGTTCAGGCAGGCCTGGCGGTAGGCGACGTTGACGTCCAGGTAGTACTGCTTGCCGGTTTCGTCCACCGAGATGCCTTCGAAGATCAGGTAGTCGTCGTAGCGCGGTGTGATCACGCTGGGCTTGAAGATCGGGTTCTTGATGCCGTACTTGGCCATGCCGCCCTTGATCAGCGTGACTTTCATGTGTACCCAGCCGGCCATTTCGATGGCGCCGCAGAAGGTGATCTCGCCGTCGCCCTGGCTGAAATGCAGGTCACCGACCGACAGGCCGGCGCCGTCCACATAGACCGGGAAGAAGACCTTGGAGCCGCGCGACAAGTCCTTGATGTCGCAGTTGCCGCCATGTTCGCGCGGCGGCACGGTGCGCGCACCTTCGGCGGCAGCCCTGGCGCGTGCGTCGCCGGTCATCTTGCCCATATGGGCGGTACCGGCTGAGGGCGGGTTCGCCAGGCCCGTGCGGGTCGGGTCGCTGTCAATCAGTTTCTGTTCGCGCGTGTTCCACAGCTCGAGCATGGGTTTGTCGGGCAGGCAGCCGATCAGGCCCGGATGGATCAGGCCCGCGAAGTTGACGCCCGGCACATGGCGTGAGTTGGTGAACATGCCCTTGAAGTCCCAGATTGACTTCTGCGCCTCCGGGAAATGGTCGGTCAGGAAGCCGCCGCCGTTTTTCTTGCTGAAGAAACCGTTGAACCCCCAGAGGCTGTCCTGCTTGGCGCCTATGTCCAGCAGGTCCACTACCAGCAGGTCGCCGGGTTCGGCACCCTTGACGCCGACCGGGCCCGAGAGATAGTGCACCGTGGACAGGTCGATGTCGCGCACGTCATCGGCGCTGTCGTTGTTCTTGATGAAGCCGCCGGTCCAGTCAAAGGTTTCCAGGATGAAATCGTCGCCCGGATTGACCCAGCAGGCCATGGGGATGTCCGGGTGCCAGCGGTTGTGGATGTTTTCGTTCTCGGTGGGGGACTTGCTCAGGTCAACCTTGATCAGGGTATCGGTCATGCTCTTGCTCCTGGAGGGGTGGTGATGAAAGGGGGACTCAGACAGAAAGGAACTGCTTGATGCGCGCCGTGTCGGTGCCGGCGCGTGTGCTTTCGTGCACCAGTTGCCCTCCCTCGATGACGAAGAGCCGGTCGGCCACGTCCATCGCGAAGCTCAGCACCTGCTCCGACACCACGATCGTGATTTCGCGCATCTTGCGTATCTCGTTGAGCGCGCGGGCAATGTCCTTGATGATGGACGGCTGAATGCCTTCGGTCGGTTCGTCGAGCAGCAGCACTTTGGGGTTGGTTACCAGTGCGCGGGCAATCGCCAGTTGCTGCTGCTGGCCGCCCGAGAGGTTGCCGCCCTTGCGGCTGCGCATGTCGAAAAGTACCGGGAACAGCGCGTAGATTTCGTCCGGGACCTGCTTGTGGCGCACGTTTTCCAGCCCGGTCTGGATGTTTTCCAGCACCGTCAGTGTCGGGAAGATCATGCGGCCCTGGGGCACGTAGGCCACGCCTTTGGCAACCCGCTGGAAACTCTCGTCTTTCGAGATGTCCCGGCCGTCGACCTCAATGGTGCCGGACTTGAGCGGCAGGATGCCGATCAGCGACTTGAATAGCGTGGTCTTGCCCATGCCGTTGCGTCCCATGATGGCCACGGTCTCGTTTTTCTTGGCGCTGAAAGTGATGCCGTGCAGGGCCTCGCTCTGGCCGTAGCTGGCGTGAAGGTTGTTGACGTTGAGCATGGTGTTCTTCCTTAGTGGCCCAGGTACACATCGATCACGCGCGGATCGGTTTGCACTTTTTCCATCGACCCTTCGGCCAGGATCTTTCCCTGGTGCATGACAGTCACCTTGTCGGCGATGCGCTTGACGAACTCCATGTCGTGCTCGATGACGATCATGGCGCGGCCCTTGCATATGCGTTTGAGCAGCTCGGCCGTTAGTTCGCGCTCGCGCACACTCATGCCGGCGATAGGTTCGTCCAGCATCAGCAGTTCGGGGTCCTGCATCAGCAGCATGCCGATCTCCAGCCACTGCTTTTGCCCGTGCGAGAGCAGGCCGGCTTCGGTGTCCAGCTGGTCGCCCAAGCCGATCTCGGCCGCCACGGCCTGCACGCGGGCCTTGACTTCCTCGGTGCGCTTAAAGAACAGCGCACCGAACACGCCGCGTCCGCGCGGGAAAGACACCTCGAGGTTCTGGAACACGCTGAGGTTTTCGTAGATCGACGGTGTCTGGAATTTGCGGCCGATGCCCGAACGCACGATCTGGTACTCGGGCAGCTTGGTCATCTCGCTGTTCTTGAACTTGATGCTGCCGGCGCTCGCGCGGGTCTTGCCGCAGATCAGGTCCAGCAGCGTGGTCTTGCCGGCGCCGTTGGGGCCGATGATCACGCGCAGCTCGTTCTGGTCCACATAGAGGTTCAGGCTGTCGATGGCCTTGAAACCATCGAAGGACACAGTGAGGTCTTCCACCGCGAGGGCAAAATCAGTGTTGCTCATGACGGCTCCGGTTATGTTTGCTGGCCGCTCAAGCCGGCAGGAAGGGTGGGTGTTTCAACCGTGGCGGCGGGCGCCGGTGCAGGTGGAAGTGCTGCAGGTGCGGGCGCCGCTGCTGTTACCTTGTCCGCGCGTCGCGCGAAACACCTGGCCAGCCAGGGCTTGACACGGTTGTTGTAGACGCCAGCCAGCCCATCGGGAAAGGCCAGCACCACACCGATGAACATGGCGGCCATCAGGAACAGCCAGAGGTCGGGAAAGCTTTCGGAGAAGTAGGTTTTCCCGAAGTTCACCAGCAACGCGCCGTAGACCGCGCCGACCAGCGACATGCGTCCACCTACGGCCGCAAAAATCACCATCTCGATGGACGGCACGATGCCAACCAGCGAGGGCGACATGAAGCCTACCTGCAGCGTGAACATGGCGCCGCCGATGGCCGACAGCATGGCGGCGAAGCAGAAGGCGAAGACCCGGAACATGGCCACGTCATAGCCGGAGAAACGCACACGGTCTTCCTTGTCGCGCATGGCCAGCAGCAGCGTGCCGAGCTTGCTGCGCTGTATCCAGGCGCACAGCACGATGCTGCCCAGCAGCAGGCCACTGGTCAGGAAGTAGAGGATGTACTTGGCGCTGTCGGTGCGGGTGTCCCAGCCCAGGATGGTCTTGAGGTCGGTCATGCCATTGACGCCGCCGGTGTAACCCTGCTGGCCGATGATGAGCACCGTCAGGATCAGCGCCACTGCCTGCGTGATGATGGCAAAGTAGACGCCGCCGACACGCCGCTTGAACATGGCGTAGCCGATGATGAAGGCCAGCAGTGTCGGAACGATCAGGATGAGCAGCAACGTCAGTGGGAAGGACTGGAAGGGCGTCCACCAGATCGGCAGGGCGGTGATCTGGTTCCAGTCCATGAAGTCCGGAATGCCGGGCGTGGACTGGATCTTGGTGGTGACGGGGTCACTGGCCTCGAGCTTGAGGAACATCGCCATGCCGTAGCCGCCCAGGCCGAAAAACACGCCCTGGCCCAGGCTCAGCACACCGCCATAGCCCCACAACATCACCAGGCCCAGCGCGACAAAAGCGTAGCTCAGATATTTGCCGACCAGGTTAAGGCGGAACAGGTCCAGTGCCAGCGGGAAAACCACCAGCAGGACTACCGCCAGCAGCAGCACGCTGCCCATGCCGTTTCGTTCTATCCATTGCTTGATGCTGTTCATGAAAAACTCCGGTTGTCGGGGATTGCAGTGAAAGGCCGTGGAACTTCAGCGCCGTACTTTGGAAGCAAACAGGCCCTGTGGGCGCAGCATCAGGATGGTCACGATGGCCATCAGGGTGAGCACCTTGGCCATGGAGCCGGTCATGAAGAACTCGGCAATCGACTGGGTTTGTGCGATGCCGAAGGCCGAGACCACGGTGCCCAGCAGGCTGGCCGCACCTCCGAAAGTGACCACCAGGAAGGCGTCCACGATGTAAAGCGAACCGCTGGTCGGGCCGGTGGAGCCTATGGTGGTGAAAGCCGCGCCGGCAACACCTGCAATGCCGCAGCCGATGGCGAAGGTCAACCGGTCGGTCTTCTTCGTATTGATGCCGGTGGCATTGGCCATGGCACGGTTGGCAACCGTGGCGCGCACGCGCAGGCCCCAGCGTGATTTGTAAAGCGCGAGCAATACGCCGCAGGTCACCACCAGGGTGAGCCCCATGACAAACATGCCGTTGATCGGGATGTCCAGGCCTTCGGCGGGTGCCCAGGAGCCCATCAGCCAGTCGGGGAGCGTCGGGCTGACTTCCTTGGCGCCAAAGGTGGTACGGAAAATTTGCTGCATGCCCAGCGACAGGCCCCAGGTGGCCAGCAGGGTGTCGAGAGGGCGTTTGTAGAGATGGCGGATGAAAGCCCATTCGGCCAGCCAGCCAACGGCGAAAGCAAACGCGAAAGCCGCGGCGATCGCGAAGGGAAAGTAAGCCTGCATGAAGCCGGGAGCGTAGGTTTCGGACAGGTGCGAGAACAGGTAGATGGTGTAGGCGCCAATGGTCATGAACTCGCCATGCGCCATGTTGATCACACCCATCTGGCCGAAGATGATGGCCAGTCCCAGGCCCATCAACAACAGCACGGAGAACAGGCTCAGGCCGGCAAAGCCCTGCATCAGGAAAATGTTGAGCATTTCAGAAAGTGTCATGGCGGGCTCCGGAAACGGCTGGCAGGCTTGGAACGGCGTTGTGCAGTGGAAAGTCCCGGCCGGGACGGCTCCGCCACAGGACGGAGACGGAACGGCCGGGAGCGCAGCTCTTACTGGTAGCCTTTAGGGAAGGGGTTGGGTTCGATCAGCGCCGGTGATTCGGCCACCACCTTGAACTGCCCGTCGGCCTGAGCCTGGCCGATGCGCGCCTTGCTCCACAGGTGATGGTTTTCGTGCAGCTTCACATAACCTTCGGGTGCGGTCTTGAGTTCGATACCGGCGGATGCCGCGGCGATTTTGTCCACGTCAAAGCTGCCGGCCTTCTCGACGGTGGCTTTCCAGAGCCAGGGCCCGAGGTAGCCGGCCTGTGTCACGTCGCCGATCACCGCGTCCTTGCCGTACTTGGCCTTGAATGCCGTGACAAAGGCCTTGTTGTTCGGGTTGTCGAGCGACTGGAAGTACTTCATGGAGGCATAGAAGCCATTCATGTTCTCTCCGCCTATGCCCAGCACCTCGTCCTCGGTGACCGAGATGGTCAGCAGGAACTGCTTGGCTGCGGTGACCCCGGCGGCCTTGAGCTGTTTGTAGAACGCCACGTTGGAGCCACCGACCACGGCGATGAAGATGCAGTCGGGTTTGGCCACCTTGATCTTGTTGATCAGCGAGTTGAAGTTGGTGTGGCCCAGCGGGTAATATTCTTCGCCGACGACCTTGCTGCCTGACAGATGCCCTTCGATGTGTTTGCGGCCTATCTTCATCGAGGTGCGCGGCCAGATGTAGTCGGAGCCGACCAGGAAGAAAGTTTTCGCTTTTTTCTCTTTCGAGGCCCAGTCCAGGCCGTAGATGATTTGCTGCGTGGCTTCCTGGCCGGTGTAGATCACGTTTTTGCTCTGCTCCAGGCCTTCGTAGAAGGTCGGGTAGTACAGCATGCCGTTTTCCTTCTCGAAGATGGGCAGCACGGCCTTGCGCGAGGCCGAAGTCCAGCAGCCGAACACGACAGCCACCTTGTCGTTGACCAGCAGTTTTTTGGATTTTTCGGCAAAGGTCGGCCAGTCGGAAGCGCCGTCTTCCTTGATCACCTTGATCTTGCGGCCCAGCACACCGCCCATGGCGTTGATCTGGTCAATCGCGAGCTGCTCGGCCTGGATGGATCCCGTCTCGGAGATCGCCATCGTGCCGGTAGCCGAATGCAGCTGGCCCACGGTGACTTCAGTGTCGGTGATGGCCAGCTTGGTGGTGTTGACCTTGGCCGTGGGGAAAGCCTGCGCCTGTGCCCAGCCGGGCAAACCTCCCAGCGGCAGGGCTGCGGCCATGCCCTGTACGAGGCGGCGGCGGTTGATGAGGGACGGTGTATCGCGATCGTCGTTTGACATGCTGAGCTCCTGCGGTTGGTGGAAAAGTGAAAAGGTTGACGGGCGGGTGGGTCAGGTCGATCATGTTCACAAGGGCGCTGCGTCCCTATACGTCAATCAACGTAGGGACGATCCTTGCCCTGGCGGGCGAGGCACGGGCACACTTCTTGCGGACTTGCTTTGGGCATTCCCGCTGTCCAAGGGAGTTCGTCTTGACCATCGCCACACAGAAAATATTTCGCATCCGCCGCGAGTACAACGCCTGGGTGGCTGACGAATCGATCGAGGACTACGCGCTTCGCTACACGCCGCGCAGCTTTCGCAAGTGGTCGGAATGGCGCGTGGGCAACACCGCCTTTGGCGCCGTGTCTTTTCTCGCACTGGAAGCGATTGGCGGGGCGATTGCGCTGAACTACGGCTTTACCAATGCGCTCTGGGCCATTCTTGTTGTCGGGCTGATTACCTTTTTTACCGGCCTGCCCATCAGCTATTACGCGGCCCGCTACGGGGTGGACATGGACCTGCTGACGCGCGGGGCCGGCTTTGGCTATCTGGGCTCCACCATCACCTCGCTGATCTACGCGAGCTTCACTTTCATCTTTTTTGCGCTGGAAGCGGCCATCATGGCGCTGGCGCTGCAGATGTATCTCGACATTCCCCTGGCCTGGTGTTACGTGATCAGTGCCGTGGTGGTGGTGCCTCTGGTGGTTCGCGGCATCACGCTGATCTCCCGCCTGCAGATGTGGACGCAGCCGCTGTGGGGCGTCCTGCTGCTGCTGCCCTACCTTGCCGTGCTCTGGAAAAATCCGCGGGCTTTTTTTGATTTCACCGGCCTGGCTGGCCGCACCTCGGGCAGCAGCGAGTTCGACCCGCTCATGTTTGGTGCGGCGGCCACCGTGGCGTTCTCGCTAGTGGTGCAGGTTGGGGAGCAGGTGGACTTCCTGCGTTTCCTGCCCGAAAAGACCCACGCCAACCGCAGGCGCTGGTGGGCCGCCGTGCTGATGGCGGGCCCCGGTTGGATTGTGCTGGGCATGCTCAAAATGCTAGGAGGCGCGTTTTTGGCCTTTCTGGTGCTGCAGCATGAGTTGCCCGCGTCCAAGGCGATGGAACCCACCCAGATGTACCTGGCCAGCTTTGCCTATGTCTTCAGCGACCCGGCCTGGGTGGTGGCGGCCACCGTACTTTTCGTTGTGGTGTCGCAGCTCAAGATCAATCTCACCAATGCGTATGCCGGTTCGCTCGCCTGGTCTAATTTTTTTGCGCGGCTGACGCACAGCCACCCCGGCCGCGTGGTGTGGCTGGTGTTCAACGTGACGATCGCGTTGCTGCTCATGACGCTGGATGTTTTTTCAGCGCTGGAAAAAGTGCTGGGGCTATACAGCAACGTGGCCATTGCCTGGGTGGGCGCGCTGGTGGCCGACCTGGTCATCAACAAGCCGCTGGGCCTGAGCCCGAAGGGCATCGAATTCAAACGGGCGCATCTGTACGACATCAACCCGGTGGGCCTGGGCTCCATGCTGCTGGCGGCGGTGGTGGCGGTGTTCGCCTATACCGGTTCCATGGGGCCACAGGCCGAAGCCTTCTCGCCCTTTATTGCTCTCGGCATGGCGCTGCTGCTGTCGCCGCTGCTTGCCTGGCTGACGCGTGGGCGTTACTACATCGCCCGCAAGCCCGAGCCCATGGGGGCGCCGGGCCAGATGGTCCATTGCCACGTCTGCGAAAACGCCTTCGAGGCAGAAGACATGGCCAGTTGCCCGGCATATGGTGCACCCATTTGCTCGCTGTGTTGCACGCTGGAGTCGCGCTGCCACGACCGCTGCAAGACCCGTTCGCGCGCGGCCGAGCAGGCCGAACAGTTTCTGCACACACTGTTGCCCAGCGCGCTGTCCAGCCGGGTGAATTTTCGTGTGGGCCACTACATGGTGGTCACGCTGTCGCTGTGCGCACTACTGGCCACGGTGATGGGCATGGTCTATACGCAGGAGACGGCATTGCCGCTGTTTTCCGACCCGAGCGGCATGCTGCGCTCGGCTTTCGTGAAGGTGTTTGCGATGCTGCTGCTGATCATTGCGGTCTGCAGCTGGTGGGTGGTGCTGGGCAGCGAAAGCCGCCGCATGGCACAGGACGAGTCGAACCGGCAGAACCAGCTGCTCTCCCGCGAGATCGAGGCACACCAGCGCACCGATGCAGCGTTGCAGACCGCCAAAGAGCTGGCCGAGTCCGCCAACCAGGCCAAGACACGTTATGTGGCGGGCATGACCCACGAGCTGCGCACGCCGCTCAACAGCATCCTGGGCTACTCGCAGATCCTGCTCAAAAGCGAGGCGCTGGCCAGTTCCCCGCGCGAAGCGGTGCTGACCATACAGCGCAGCGGCGAACATCTGCTGCAGCTGGTGGACGGCTTGCTGGATCTGGCTCGCATTGAAGCGGGCCGGCTGCGGCTGGAACCGATTCCCGTGCCGCTTTCCGATTTTCTGGAGGGCCTGGTCAGCATGGTGCGGCCGCAGGCGGAAGCCAAGGGCGTGGAGTTCATCTACACCCACAGCGGCCGCATGCCGGCCTGGGTGCAGGCCGATGCCAAACGCCTGCGCCAGATCATCATCAATTTGCTGAGCAATGCAGTGCGCTTCACCGATACCGGCAGCGTGACCCTGCATGTGGATTGCCGGCGCGAAGTAATCCGTTTTGACGTGGTGGACACCGGCATCGGCATTGCGCCGCAGGACCAGCAGCGCATCTTTTTGCCTTTTGAGCGCGGTGCCGCGGGCCGCCGCCGTGGCGACCCCGGCACCGGCCTGGGCCTGACCATCACCGGCTTGCTGACTGCCCTGATGGGCGGCGATCTGTCGCTGCAAAGCGAGCCGGACAAGGGCAGCACCTTCGGCGTGCGGCTGTACCTGCGCGAGATCGACGATCCCGGCCCGCTGGCCGACCCGCCGCACCAGATTGCCGGTTTCTTCGGCAGGCGCAGGACTTTGCTTGTGGTGGATGACCAGCCGGTGCAGCGCCAGATGCTGGCCGGCATGCTCACGCCGCTGGGTTTTGACGTCAAGGAAGCGGCGAGTGGCCTGGAATGCATAGACAGCCTGAGGGACGGGCTGCCCGATGCCATCCTGCTCGACATCAGCATGGATGACATGGACGGCTGGGAGACCGCCTTGCAGATTCGCAGCCGGGGTTATGAGAGCGTGCCCATCATTGTGGTATCGGCCAATGTGTTCGAGAACCAGGTTTCGCGGCTGAAGGCCGCAGGTTGCCAGGCTTTTGTCGGCAAGCCGGTGCTGGAGTCCGAACTGATGGATGCGCTGCAGCGCCATCTCGGGCTGGAATGGGTGACCTCGGTGGTTTCGCCGGTGCCGCTTCCGGCCGGCCCGGCCGGGGAGATGCTCCAGCTGCCGGAAGATGCCCGTGCTGAACTGATCCGCCTGCTCAGGCTGGGTCATGTGCATGGCCTGCACCGCCTGCTGGACCGTTTCACAGCGGAAGACCCGACGCTCGCCGCGAGCTGCGCCAGGCTGCGCGAGTATGTCAGCCGCTGCGAGCTGGAACTCCTGCTTGACCACCTGACGGAGGGGGGTTATGCCTGAACGGCTCGAGCACGCCGATGCCCAGCGCCCGGTGGTGCTGGTGGTCGATGACGCTCCCAGCAGCCTGGGCATGCTCTGCGACACGCTGGAAGGCGAGGGCTACACCGTGCTGGTGGCGCGGGACGGTGATGCCGCGCTGCAGCGCCTGGAGCTGGCGGTGCCCGACGCCATCCTGCTCGATGCCGTCATGCCCGGCCTCTCGGGCTTTGACACCTGCCGGCAGATCAAGGCAAATCCAGCGCTGGCGCATATCCCTGTGATCTTCATGACCGGCCTCTCGGAAACGCCGCATGTGCTGGAAGGCTTTGCCTGTGGCGGTGTGGACTATGTGGTCAAGCCGCTGCGTGCTCAGGAGGTGGTGGCACGCCTGCATACCCATACCCGCAATGCCCGCATGACGCGGCTGGCACGTGAGGCCGTGGATGTGGCTGGCTTCGGCGTGGTGCTGGTCGATGCGCGCGGGCGTGTCGCCTGGTGTTCGCCGCAGGCGGCCCTGTGGCTGCAGACCATTGACGACGGTGCGACGGAAGGGCGTTTGCCCGACACTGTGTATGCCGTCCTGGGCGGCGGCACCAGCCAGGTGCTGCTCACCCTGGCCGGCGTGCAGTTGTCGGTGCGCAACATGGGGCGGGTCGGCATGGGTGAAACCATGCTGCTGCTGGAGCAGCGCAGTGCCAACGCCGCACCCTCGCGCCTGGCCCATGCGGCGCTGACGCCGCGCGAAACCGAGGTCCTGTCCTGGCTGGCCAAAGGAAAGACCAACCGGGACATCGGTGACATCCTCGGCATGAGCCACCGCACGGTGAACAAACACCTGGAACACATTTTTGAAAAACTCGGGGTTGAAACCCGTGCGGCTGCTGCTGCGCTGGCGACCGGGCACGTGTTTTGAGGCCGGATCCTTTGCCTGGTGTCCTGGGCGACGTTAGCCGTGCCCTGCTCTGAGTGCTATTAAATAAGGGGCTTAGGAAGCAAAGTTCATCAACAGATGAGCTAAGTTCCTATGGTGATTCAGAAAAATCGGTATTTCAGACGTTCCAAACTCAGCGAAGCAAAAGTACGCCAAATCCTGCGCTACTTTGCGATGGATTTGACGGCCACTGACTGCGCAGAGCTTAGTGGTATCTCGGTACGCTCAATCAACACGATTTACCTGCGCTTGAGAAAGCGCATGGCTGAGCAGTGCGAGAAGGTCTCGCCTCTTGGTGGTGAACTGGAGGCCGACGAGTCTTACTTCGGGCCGCGCCGCGTGCGCGGTCTTCGTGGCCGCGGTGCCGGTCGAAAGACGGTGGTGTTCGGGCTGCTCAAGCGAGGTGACAGCGTCTACACCGAGATCGTGCCCGATGCCACCAAGCGCACGCTACAGGCCATCATTAGAGGAAAGGCTGACATTGCCAGCATCATCCACACGGACCGCTGGCGAGGCTACGATGGCCTGGTCGATGTCGGCTTTGACAAGCACTTACGGGTCAACCATGGCAACAACGAATTTGCCCGAGGCTCAGTCCACGTCAACGGCATTGAGAGCTTCTGGAGCTATGCCAAACGCAGGATGGTGCAATTCAATGGGGTGCCCAGGCACACGTTCTATCTGCACTTGAAAGAAACCGAGTTCAGGTTCAATCACCGTCATTCAAGCCTCTACAAAGCGCTGCTATCCTTGCTTCGCAGCAACCCTCTTTAACGAACTTTGCTTCCTAAGCCCCTAAATAGATAGCTTAATGACCAGGATGAATAAGGGCTGGCGTCCAAAAATGGTTTCATTGCACCCTCAGTCTGCGGTGCATGCCTCCGCATGCCGTCCAGGTTTCTGCGCAGTCCGGGCGCATTGCGCGGATGGCAGCGACGGGCCGGCGCACAGATATATGGAGGTCATTCCCCGATCGGGAGTAAAATACATGCGCTGTTGCAATTTGCTTACCTTTGCAGCGGCTGTAGTCTGACACGGTCCGTGGCACCTCATTGCCACCCCCCGCACCTTTTGGCCGATAGTTCCGGCCCTCCCGGTCGTCAAACTCCCCCAGCGGCGAGCTTCACCCCCGGTCTCTTTCCCCTCCCGACCGAATTTATGACCTGGGCCAGGTGCCGGATTGATTTCCGATCCATTGAACCCAGTCCACCTGTACGCTGGCTCCGGCCAGGCGTCAGTTTCGTTGACCGGTTTTCTAACCAAAGCCGTCATACCCGCTTCGTGCGTTTGATTCAGGCGCGCAAGCTTTTTTTGAAAGGTCCCAAAATGGGCAAAAAACTTTACGTCGGCAACCTCTCCTACTCGGTGAACGACGATTCCCTGCAACAACATTTTTCTGAATTTGGCACGATTTCTTCGGCCAAAGTCATGATGGACCGCGACAGCGGCCGCTCCAAGGGCTTCGGCTTTGTGGAGATGTCCAGCGACGCGGAAGCCCAGGCAGCCATCAGCGGCATGAACGGCAAGTCCGTTGATGGCCGTGACATGGTGGTCAATGAAGCACGTCCCATGGAGCCGCGCACCGGTGGCTTCGGTGGCGGTGGTGGCGGCGGCCGTCGCGAAGGCGGCGGTGGCGGTTATGGCGGCGGTGGTGGTGGTGGTGGTGGCGGCTACGGCGGCGGCCGCAACAACTACTGAAGTCTTCACCTCAGTTCGGAAAACCGGCAACGCTGCCGGTTTTTTTTCGTCTGGCGCACTCAGGCTTCAGGAGGCAGGCAAGCGTTTCATGGATGCTGAATTGGCCATCAGCCCTTTGTGGACTTACGCAGACAGCTATCAAATGCATAGTGACCTGTTCCCGCCCCGAGCCGTCCGGCGGCTTGCCTACAATCGAGCCAAACTGAGGAAACTTTGGCATGAGCATCAAAAGCGACAAATGGATACGCCGCATGGCCGAGAGCACCGGCATGATCGAACCCTTCGAACCGGGCCAGATCCGCGAGAGCGAAGGCAAGAAAATCATCAGCTACGGCACCAGCAGCTACGGCTACGACATCCGCTGCGCGCCCGAGTTCAAGGTCTTTACCAACATCCACAGCACGGTCGTCGATCCGAAGAACTTCGACGAAAAGAGTTTTGTCGACTTTCATGGGGACAGCTGCATCATTCCGCCCAACAGCTTTGCGCTGGCGCGTACGCTCGAATACTTCCGCATCCCGCGCAACGTGCTGACCATCTGCCTGGGCAAGAGCACCTATGCGCGTTGCGGCATCATTGTCAACGTCACGCCCTTCGAGCCTGAGTGGGAAGGTTATGTGACGCTGGAGTTCTCCAACACCACGCCGCTGCCGGCCAGGATTTACGCCGGTGAAGGCTGCGCGCAGGTGCTGTTCTTCGAGAGCGACCCGGACGACGTCTGTGAAGTCAGCTACAAGGACCGCGGCGGGAAGTACCAGGGACAGGTCGGCGTGACCTTGCCCAAGGCCTGAACCGGACCGGGCATCATCCCCGGGACCGGATTCTGGCGTAACAAGCCCGGCTTCACTTGGGTCCTGACCCGGGGAAGCCTTCGATGCTTACTTGACCAGCAGCACTGGAATTTCTGAATCTGTGACCACGCGCTGGGCCACGCTGCCCATGACGGCGCGGCCGAGAATGCCGTGGCCATGGGTGCCCATGACGATCATGTGCGCTTTCTCGCGCTTGGCGGCGCGCAGTATTTCTGCCATGGGCGAGCCCACAACGGCCAGGGTGCGGAACGTGATGTTGTGACGCTTGAGGAAGCGTTCAATCGGGGTCAACACCTTTTGCGACTCCTCCGCATGGTAAGCATTGACATTGGCAGAGCCCAGCATGGTCTTGACGCGGCCAGGAACCGGCGCCTGGACGTTGAGAACGACCACCTCGCCTTCAGAACCGACCAGGCTTTCATGCGTGACGAGAAAAGCCAGGGCTTTTTTGGTGTATTTGCTGCCATCGGCGGCGAACAGTATTTTCATGGGTTTTCCTTGGGTTGTGAGCAGTTGTCTTTGTCAGACGTAAAAAGTAAAAGACTGTTTTGTTTGACTCAGACCCGTCCCTAGTGCACCAGATCGCATCAAGTGCGATAAGCCAGTATGGCCCCCTGTCATGGCGGGCGCGTGCAGGATACCGGTGCCAGTTCGTGTCGGCGGGTGCCGCGACTTCAAGCGCAGCACCCGGGTTTGTTACTTGGTTTTTCGTGGGGAAAAAAATCAGCGCAACACCAGCACGGGAACACTGCTGTGCGTCAACACATGCTGGGTCTCGCTGCCCAGCAGGACGCGTTTGATGCCCTTGCGGCCGTGCGAGGCCATGACGACGAGGTCGCATTTCTGTTTTTTCGCGGCATTGATGATGGATTCGGCCACCAGGTCGGAAGATATGGTGACCGCCTTGGCCTTGATACCTTCGCCCTGCGCCGCAAGCTTGACGGCCTCCACCACCGCCCGGCCCTGGTCGGCCCATTGTTTCTCGATGTGAGCAACGTCTTGCGGCGAAATGGTGACACCTCCTTCGAAATAGGCGGTCGGGTAGCGCGGTACCACGTAAAGCACGACTAGCTCTGAGCCAATGGCGCCGGCAAGGCCGATGGCGCTGCGCACGGCCTTTTTCGATAGTGTCGAACCGTCGGTGGCGACGAGTATGCGTTTGTACATGTCGGTCTCTCCTGGGTTGATATGGGTTTGCAGCTTAGGGTGAACATTGTTCTCCACGCTTGATCCATGTCAAGCGGGCACCACTACCCCAGACTTCAGCGGCTCAGGGCCGTCCGGGCAGCTGCCAGGTCCCAGCCGGCCCAGCCGCAGCTCTTGAAAAGCACGGGTCCAGCCGGTCTTTCGATATTCCGGGCAATCACATCGGCCAGTGTCGCGAAGCGGCCCACATCCAGTCCGGCCTGCAGCAAATCACCCGCTTCATGGCCGGCGTCAGCCGTGTCCACGAACACCGCGCCGTGGTCGGCAAAGTGGCGGCAAAGCTCGGGGCCCAGCTCCACCATGTGTGGCGTGAAGGCCCCGACGGCGCTGATGAACCCGTCCCGGCGCGGCAGGCTGCCGAGCACCACGCTGACGGCTGGCGTGCAGGTCACCGCCAGCGGGCAATCGGCCAGCGCAGCGTTGGCGTCCTGCACCACACGGGCTTTCAGGCCCAGCGATTGGGCATGCAGCACAAGCGCCTGTGCGCTGGCCGCGCTGCGCGAGGTGATCAGGACTTCGCGGATTTTCAGGCCTTCGGCAAACGCTTCGAGATGGGCTTTGCCCTGCACGCCCGCGCCGACAATCAGCAACGGGCCCTGTGTACAGGGGGCCAGCCGCTGTGCCGCCAGCAGCGAGACCGCTGCCGTGCGCCGCGCCGTGACGGTGGGCCCATCGAGCACCAGCCGGCGCTCGCCGGTGGCAACGTCAAACACCACGACATCGCCCTGGATGGTCGCGCGCGCGGTGCCTGCGTTGGCGGGTGTGAAGGTGATCAGCTTGGTCACAGCCACGCGGCTGTCCGTGGCCGGCATGGCAAACAGGCTGCCTCCGCCAGCCAGGGGCAGGACCAGCCGCGGCGGCACCTGGACCGAGGGATCGCGCAACAGGCGCGCGATGTTTTCGGTCAGGGCGGCATAGGGCAGGCGGGCGGCGGTTTGTTCGGCGCTCAGCAGGGCAGTTGTAACGTGCATACCAGATGGTAAGCCAGCTGGTACAGGCGTCGGGTCGCCCCTGCCCGGATTAACCCGCATTCTGGGGAAGCGGTTTTATCCTACAAGGTGACAGGCAAAGCGCAGCGGGGAACAGGCCGGGCGGCTACCTAGCATCGAAACAGACGTAACGAGGAGTCTGTCCATGTTTTCCGCCCACCTGCCCACCCATTTGCCCACCTACAGCACCGTACCGCGCGAGTATCTTTACTTCGGGGCGGGGCTGGTGCTGGTGGTCAGCCTGCTCGTTGCCATCGCCACAGTGGCCAGCGGCGAAGTCAAAAAAGCCCAGGCACGTGACTCCCTCCTCGCATCACGGAACAGCGCCATGGCGCATTGCGTGGAAACCCTGCGCGGTACCGCCCTCAATGCGTGCATGCGGCAGGCCAGGGCAGAGCAGTACAACGATGGCGGCGGAGCCACGATGGCAGGAAACGGGAATGGAAATGGCAGCGTCGGAGCAGTGGTTGCAGGTGGCGCTGCCATGGCACCCGTCGGCGCCACGGGCCTGATGCCCGTCACTTTCAACGCCGTCCGTTAAACACTGCCGCTATTCCATACGGCCCGAACCCGGGCATGTGCGTGAGTCTTGCGGAAAGCGCGGCGACAGGAAGCGGTTAGCATTCCTCTCATGAAGTTGAGCCGCCTGTTCCAACCCCGTAACCCCCTGTTCTGGATGGCCATGGCGCTCAATGCCCTGTCAGCCGCACTGGCGTGGATTGTTCACAACCGCGTGCTGGACACGTGGGCCACCTTGATCGTTGCCGGTTTTGCCATCGGCAATGCACTGATCGGAAGCTGGCTGGTCTGGCGGCTGCTGCGGGACGAGCCCGCGCCAGAACAGATCAGCTGATCGCCCCCGCGCCCTGGGCGATATCGCGCTGCGTCGTCAAGGCCGCGCGAATGGCCACACGCATTCCACGCACCAGGTCGTCCAGCGTCATGCTGGGGTTGCCCTGTTCGGGCAGGTAAGGCACATGCATGAACCCGCCGCGCGTACGCTTGAAACCGCGCCGGGTGGCCAGCTGGTGCATGAGCCCGTAGAACACGTGGTTGCAGACAAAAGTGCCGGCCGTCTGCGAGACTTCGGCCGCAAGCCCTTCGCTTTGTAGCGCCTGCAGCATGGCCTTGATGGGCAGCGTGCTGAAGTACGCGGTGGGGCCGCCGGCGATGACCGGCGTGTCCACCGGCTGCGCAGCGGCGTTGTCGGCAATGCGGGCGTCATTCACATTGATGGCCACGCGCTCCAGCGAAATGGCGGTCCGCCCGCCGGCCTGTCCCACACAGACCACCAATACCGGCTTGTGCAGGCGCAACTGATGCTCCAGCTCGACCAGCGAGGCTTCAAACACCGTCGGCAATTGGGCGACCACCACCTGGTGGCCGGCGATGCGCCTGCCGTGCAGCGGGCGCACGGCCAGCCAGCTCGGGTTCAGGCTGTCGCCGCCGAAGGCGTCAAAGCCTGTCAGGAGGACGCGCGGGAGGCGTGAAAGGGGGGTGATGGAGCCTGGCATGGCGCCATTGTGAAGCAGGTCTTGCCTCCAGTCCGGGGGCTGCAACGGCCGGCTTACTTTTTGATCAGTGCGCCGGTTTCCCGGTCGAACCGGACTTTTCGCACCTGCCCGTTCTGGCCCGGGAAACCGTCCAGCGCGGCGCGCACCAGGTAGGGCGCGACGGTGGGTAGCGCGGCACCGCCTTCGTAGACGGCGCGTGCTTCAAACACGGCCCGCGGCTGCCCCGGCGGGCCGTTCCGGGTGTCCAGCAGGCGCAGCGTGAGCTGGCTGAACTGCACGGTGTAGGGTACGAGCCGGTCGCCCACATAGGTGGGGCCGAAGCGGCCCGGCCCCCAGAAGCCCGGAAAATACTGGCCGGCGGCGTTGCGGTGCGGCGGGTGAAAAAACAGCGGGTCGTAATAGACAGGCTCCAGATAACTTCTTTGCTGCGTCTGGCTGACCGTGCTCAGTTCAGCCAGCAGGCGGGCCCGCTGGCCTGTGGCGGCCAACCTGAGGCCCTGTTTTTCCAGTTCCAGCTGCGCATATCGTTCGTAGGTGGCCTGTTCCAGCTCGCCGATTGCCCCGGGGCTGGCGGGCGGCTTGATGAAGCTGAAACTGCTGCCGGCAGCCTCGGGGGGCCACTGGTTGAAGTTGGTCACCTGCGTTACCAGCGGGGTCGCGCAGGCGCTCAGCAAGGCGGCTGACAGCAGGACGAGCAAAACACGTGCACGGGCAAGCAGGATATTCATGTTGAATGGGACGCCGCAACGTACGAAATGTTCCGTGTCTGCATTGAAAGCTCAAGTAAAGTAGTCTGCATGATTTTGCGCCACCGGGTGGCGCCAACACCAACGAAAGCCAGTCATGAAATGGGAAGGCAACCGCGAGTCCGATAACGTTGAAGACCGCCGCGGCGGCGGTGGTGGCGGCGGACTGCTGGGTGGCCGCAGCATCGGCATCGGTACGATTGTCGTGGCACTTGTCGGCGGCTGGATCTTCGGCATCAATCCGCTGACCATTTTGAGCCTGCTCAGCGGCGGCACGCCCACCGAGCAGGTTCAGCAGGGGCCGGCACAGCGCCCGCCTGCGGACGACCGCATGGCCAAATTTGTGTCCACGGTACTGGCCGACACCGAAGATGTCTGGAAGGACGTATTTGCCAAAGGGGGCGGCGCCTACCAGGAGCCCCGGCTCGTGCTGTTTCGCGGCGCCACTGCCACGGCCTGCGGGCAGGGCCAGGCGGCCATGGGGCCCTTTTATTGCCCGGCCGACCAGCGGGTCTACATCGACCTTGGTTTTTATGAAACCCTGCAGAAAAGGCTGGGTGCACCCGGTGACTTTGCCCAGGCGTACGTCATCGCCCACGAGGTGGGCCACCATGTGCAGAACCAGCTTGGCATCAGCGGCAAGATGGACCAGATGCGAGGCCGCGTCAGCAAGGTGGAATACAACGCCATGAGTGTGCGGCTGGAGCTGCAGGCGGACTGCTTTGCCGGCCTGTGGGCCCACCATGCGCAGCGCGCGCGGGCTATCCTGGAGCAGGGCGATGTCGAGGAAGCCATGAATGCCGCCGCCAAAATCGGCGACGATGCGCTCCAGGGCTCGCGCGGAGGCGCTGTGGTCCCCGAAAGCTTCACCCACGGCACCAGCGCCCAGCGCGCCCGCTGGTTCAACACCGGCCTGCAGCAGGGCAGCGTCAAGGCCTGTGACACCTTCAGTGCCCGGAATTTATAGAAAACAGGGCTCCAGCCCTTTGCCTGCGGGAATACTTAGCTATTTAATTGGTAGCAATCTGGCTTCTGTCGCAGCGAAGAACCGGGGAGGGCCGGCGGCGCCCCGGGGGCTTGCAGGGCCGCCCGCAGGCGATTTCGCCCAAAGTGCGACAATAGAGGGCTGAGGAAGCTCTGCACAAGCCCTGCGGTCGGTGATCGCAATCCGGCGGTCTGCGGCGTTACCTTTTTGCCGATGGCTGTGCTGTTGGCACCCAACGCGCCCCGGTCACGGAATCCGGCCCGCGCGCCAACCCGCTACACACACAACCGCAAGAGTCACGCCGAGCTTTTTTTATGACATCCTCTTTCTCGAATCTTTCGCTGGCAGAACCCCTGGCCCGCGCCGTAGCCGAAATGGGCTACGAAACCATGACCCCCATCCAGGAGCAGGCGATCCCGGTCGTGCTGCAGGGCAAGGACGTGATGGGCGCCGCGCAAACCGGCACCGGCAAAACCGCTGCTTTTGCGTTGCCGCTGCTGCAACGGATGATGAAGCACGAAAATGCCTCCACCTCGCCGGCCCGCCACCCGGTGCGCGCGCTGGTGCTGCTGCCTACGCGTGAGCTGGCGGTTCAGGTGGCGCAGCAGGTGGAGCTGTATGCCAAATACACCAACCTGCGCAGCACCGTGGTGTTTGGCGGCATGGACATGAAACCGCAGACGCTGGAGCTCAAAAAAGGCGTTGAGGTGCTGGTCGCCACGCCGGGCCGCCTGCTGGACCACATCGAAGCGAAAAACACCGTGCTCAACCAGGTCGAGTACGTGGTGCTCGACGAGGCCGACCGCATGCTGGACATCGGCTTCCTGCCCGACCTGCAGCGCATCCTGAGCTACCTGCCCAAGCAGCGCATTACCCTGCTGTTCTCCGCCACCTTCTCGCCGGAGATCAAGCGGCTGGCCTCGAGCTACCTGCAGGACCCCGTGACCATCGAGGTGGCGCGTTCCAACGCCACTGCCTCCACGGTGGAGCAGCATTTCTACGCCGTCAATGCCGACGACAAGCGCCGCGCATTGCACCAGATCCTCAAGGCCCGCGGCCTCAAGCAGGCCTTTGTATTTGTGAACAGCAAACTCGGCTGCGCACGCCTGGCCCGGTCGCTCGAACGCGAAGGCCTGAAAACCACCGCCCTGCACGGCGACAAGAGCCAGGACGAACGCCTGAAGGCGCTGGACTCCTTCAAGAAGGGCGAAGTCGACCTGCTGGTATGCACCGACGTGGCCGCGCGCGGCCTGGACATCAAGGACGTGCCCGCGGTCTTCAACTTCGACGTTCCCTTCAACGCCGAAGACTATGTGCACCGCATCGGCCGTACCGGCCGCGCCGGGGCTTCCGGCCTGGCCGTGAGTTTTGCCTCCAGCAGCGACCAGCGGCTGGTGGCCGATATCGAAAAACTCATCAAGACCAAGATCGAGCTCGAGCCCATGGAGTTCGAGGAAGACCTGCCGCGCATCAAGGAGCAGGGCCGGATCAACGACGGCCGCCGCATGTACCGCGACAGCGGCGACCAGCCGGTGCGCGATGCGGAGGAAGCGCCGCGCGAAAGGCGTGAGCGGCGCGAGCCGGCGCCCCAGCGCCAGTCCATGTCGCGTGATCCCTTCTTTGACAAGCCCTACGAATCCAGCCTGCCGGCCGAAGCGCAGCCGGCCTGGGAAGAGGCCGTCAAGAGCGGCACGTCGCGCGGCGTGTCGGCCAACATCAAGCCCAAGAAAAAAGTCGCCGCACTGTTCAAGACAGGCGGCTGAGGCCGCGCGCTGGCAGCTGCCCTGCGGCGGGTGGTCGGCCCACGCCTACTTTTTCCTGCGCAGCTATCTGATGGCTGTGCCCGGCTGCCCGGGCTAGGCTGGTGCCATGAGTTCCCCCTACGCCGGTTTGCGCAGCGCTTACCAACACTCGTCGCTTCCCGTCCTGTTCCGCCCGGTGCGGCGCGCCGTGGGGCTGTGGATAGACGCCGACGGCCTGCGCATGAGTGCGGCCATGTCTTTCTACGGCGTTCTCAGCCTGGCGCCCCTGCTGGTGCTGCTGGTTGCCGTGCTGGGCTGGTGGCTGGACCGCAGTTATATCGAGGCCAGCCTCATCACGCAGATCGGAGGCGTGATCGGCGAGCAGGGCGCGCAGCTCATCCAGCAGGCGCTGGCCAGCGCACGCAAACCGTCCGATGGCCTGCTGGCTTCGCTGATTGCCTTTGTCCTGCTGCTGTCGGGTGCCACCGGCGTGTTTGCCGAGCTGCAGGACGCGTTCGAGCGGCTCTGGCGCCAGGACACCGGTGTGGTCCCGCAGCAAAAGTGGTGGTACAGCGCCTCGCTGCGCCTGCGCGGCATTGCCTACATCCTGGCCTTTGGCTTCCTGTTGCTGGTGTCGCTGGCCATTTCCGCCTTCCTGAGTTTTCTGACCGGCTGGGCCGGCAGCTACATGCCGCTGGAGCGCATCGCGGTGGTGATCAACGAGCTGGTGTCCATGGGGTTTTCGGCGCTGCTGTTCGTTGCGCTGATGCGCATGAGTGCCGGGCCGAAACCTTCGCTGCGTTACCTTGTCATGGGCGGCATTGCCGGCAGCATCCTGTTTGCGCTAGGCAAGTACCTGATGGCGATCTACCTGTCCACCGCAGCCGTGGTGTCTGCCTATGGCGCGGCAGGCTCGCTGGTGGTGCTGCTGATGTGGATTTATTTTTCCTCGGCCGTGTTGCTGCTGTCGGCCAGTGTGGCGCGTGCCCTGTCGGACGAGGCAGAACTTCGGCATAAGGGCAAGGCTTGATCGCTATTTAATTGATAGCTGGTGGCACCCGACAGACAAGGGCTGGCGGCTTATTTTGTTCATAAAACATAACTGCCACGGTCGCCTGGGCTGGTTTTACTCCCTCTCCTTTCGGGAGAGGGCGGGGGGTGAGGGCCGGCGGTCTGTGCACAGAGCTTCAGAGCTTATGGCTTGCTGCGCCCTCACCCCAACCCTCTCCCCCAGGGCGAGGGGGCAAGAAAGCTCGCCGCATGCAGCGACCTGAATACGCACTGTGACTTTCGCGAAATCAGCCCGGCTGCTGCGCCTGCGGGCAGGGCACCGTGATGGCTTCGAACTGGCCCGGTGTGCTGCCCAGCCGCGCAGCCATCAGGCAGCCGCCCCAGACGCAGCCGGTGTCCAGCGGCAAGGTGTTGTGCAGCAGTCCGGGCGTGCCGGCTGCGGCATGGTCGGCGCCCAGGGTAGACCAGTGGCCAAACGCAACCGGCGTGGCGGCCGTTTTTCTTCCGGGAACTTCAAACCACGGCAGGTAACCGGGCAATACCGTCTGGGTGCTGCCTGTGGTGGCAAATTCCATCGCGCCGCCGGCCGTGCAAAAACGCATGCGCGTCAGGGCGTTGACGATCACGCGCAGCCGGTCGGCTCCGTCCAGGCTGTCCTGCCATTGGTCCGGTGTATTCCCGTACATGCCTTTCAAGAAACCGGCGAGGTCCGGGCCGCGCAGCGCCTGCTCCACTTCGCCGGCCAGCGCCAGGGTTTGCGCCGTGCTCCACTGCGGCAGCACGCCGGCATGCACCATCAGCCAGCCGTGTTCGTGGATGGCCATGCGGCGATGCCGCAGCCAGTCGAGCAGGCTTTCGCAGTCGGGCGCATCCAGCACCTGCCGCACCGTGTCACCGCGGTGCGGTTTGCGCAGGCCGTGGCGGATGCCGAGCAGGTTGAGGTCATGGTTGCCCAGCAGGCACTGCGCGGCATCGCCCAAGCCATGCAGGCTACGCAACACGCCGAGCGAGTCCGGGCCGCGGTTGACAAGGTCGCCCAGCAGGTACAGGGTGTCGCGGCTTGCGGAGAAATCAAGCTTGCGCAGCAGGTGTTGCAGGGGTTCATTGCAACCCTGCAGGTCGCCGATACAGTAAAGTGCCATGTGTTCATTCTGCCTTCGGATCCATGGATTTCATCCTCATCGCGCTTTTGACCCTGCTTAACGGCGTTTTCGCCATGTCCGAGCTGGCGCTGGCTTCCAGCCGCAAGGCCAGGCTCAACGCCATGGCAGAGTCGGGCGACAAGGGGTCACAGGCGGCGCTGACGCTGCTGGAAAACCCGACGCAGTTTCTCTCCTCCGTGCAGGTCGGCATCACGTCCATCGGCATGCTCAACGGCATCATCGGCGAGGCGGCATTCAGCGGCGGGCTCTCCAGCTGGATCCAGACCTTTGGCGCGCCGCTGCGCGCTGCCGACATCACGGCCACCGCGCTGGTGGTGACCATCATCACCTTCATCACCATCGTGTTCGGCGAGCTTGTACCCAAACGCATTGGCCAGCTGTACCCGGAAACCGTGTCGCGGCTGGTATCGCGCCCCATGATGTGGGTGGCCACCGGCGCCAAGCCTTTTGTCTGGCTGCTGTCCTTCAGCACGCACGCCGTGCTCAAGCTGCTGCGCGTGGACACCGCCGGGGACCGCACCGTGACCGACGAGGAAATCGCCGCGAGCCTGGAAGAAGGCCTGGACGCCGGCCTGATCGAAGAGCACGAGCACCAGATGGTGCAGAACGTCTTTTTGCTGGACGACCGCCTGCTCACCTCACTGATGCTGCCGCGCTCGGACATCGAATGGATAGACGCAGGCGACACCGTGGCGCAGGCCATTGCCAAGGCGGGTGCCACCGGCCACTCCTGGTACCCGGTGTGCCGCGGCAGCCTGGACGACGTGGTGGGCGTGGTCAATGTGGCCAAGCTGCTGGCCCTGCGCGGCCAGATCCAGCCGGCCGGGGAGAGCACCGCAACCGGCACTACCCCCACCCTGGCCGACCGCATTGACGCCTACGCCATTCCCGCCGTGTTTGTGCCGGAAACCCTGACCGGCATGGAACTGCTCGAGCAGTTCCGCACCCAGTCCACGCGCATGGTGTTTGTGGTGGACGAATACGGCGTGGTGCAGGGCCTGATGACACCCATGGACATGCTGGAAGCCATCACCGGCGAGCTGCAGCCCGGTGCCCAGGTGGATGCCTGGGCCACCCGGCGTACAGACGGCAGCTGGCTGATCGATGGCGTGATGCCGGTGTCCGAACTCAAGGCCAGGCTGGACATCAGGGAGCTGCCCGAGGAAGACCGGGGACGCTACAACACCGTGGCCGGCCTGCTGCAGAGTGTGTCGGGCCGGCTGCTGCGCACTGGTGAAAAGGTGGATGCTGCCGGCTGGCGTTTTGAAGTGCTGGACCTGGACGGCAAGCGCATCGACAAGGTGCTGGCCAGCGAAGTGGCCCAGCCCCCGAAACCGAAAGAGCCCTGAGCTGCTTCAGGGGCGGCTGGCGGCACCGGCTGCGGCCGGCCGGACCGCTGGTGTCACGGTGATCAGCACTTCGTTGGCGCCGAAACTGCCCGCCTGCATCTGCACCGTCGCCATCCGCTCGGCTTTGGTGAATGTCAGCAGGCTGAGCTTGGAAAACGAGCTGGAAGTCAGCGTCCATCCGGCACCGGGCAGGCTGTCGCGAAACCAGGCAAATACCGTTTGCGGCTCGCCCGACACCGTCACGTTCAAGCGGCCCATCCAGGTGTTGCCCGAGCCCATCACCAGCGAGTCCTGCTGCTTGATCACCGACCCCGCCGGCAGCGGTACATCACCAGCCAGCTGTTTGGCGGTGGCTTCGGTCACGGTGCTGTCATTGCCCATTTGCACGTTCCCCATGGACGTACAGCCCAGCAGGGCAAGGGCGGACGAGGCAGCGAGCAGGGTCTTGATGGCGGTCATGGTGTGAACCCGTGAGAGGTGGCAACAATGCCTGGCCCCGGGGCACCGGGTGGGTGGGCCCCGGCAATCAGGCAGCGCGATTGTAGCTGCGGGTTCGGGCCGGCCGGTGCAGTGGCGGGGCCAGTGTTCAAACAGGGAGTTGACGTGAAGGCTTGGCCAACGCGCGGGCCGTGGAGCGGAAGACGCGGCCGAGGCTTGATCGAATTCTGCGTTTAAAGGTTTAAAGCAGCCCGCGACCCGCCAGGTTGATCATCAATGCGGTGGCGCCAAAAGTCCATGGCGGCGCCTTGTCACTGTGCGACACGCGGTTGACCAGTGCCCCCAGGGCAGGCGTCTCGATGCGCACCACGTCTCCCACCACATGTGTGAAACCCTGGCCGGGGCCCATGCGGTCTTGCGTTGGCGCAAACATGGTGCCCAGGAAGAGCATGAACCCGTCGGGATACTGATGGTTGGCTCCCGCGGCCTGGCTCACCAGATCCAGCGGGTCGCGGCTGATCTTGGTGAGCGAACTGCTGCCCAGCATGGTGAAGCCCTCGGGCCCATCCACCCGCAGATTCAAATCGCAGCGGCGCACATCGTCAATGCCAAAGTGTGCGTCAAACAGGCGAATGAAAGGCCCGATGGCGCACGATGCGTTGTTGTCCTTGGCCTTGCCCAGCAGCAGCGCGCTGCGGCCTTCAAAGTCGCGCAGGTTGACGTCGTTGCCCAACGTGGCGCCCACCGTCTCGCCCCGGCTGTTGACGGCCAGTACCACTTCAGGCTCCGGGTTGTTCCACACCGACAGCGGGTGGATGCCGATGTCTGCGCCAACACCCACGGACGACAGCGGCTGCGCCTTGGTAAAAATCTCGGCGTCCGGCCCGATGCCCACTTCCAGGTATTGCGACCACGCGCCCTGCGCCAGCAACGCTTCCTTCACACTGGCCGCCTGCGGCGAGCCCGGCACAATGCCCGTCAGGTTGTCGCCCATGATCGCGCTCAAGGCCTCGCGTATGCCATGCGCCTTGGAAGCATCGCCACGCGCCTGCTCTTCAATCACCCGCTCCAGCAAGCTCTCGACAAATGTCACCCCGCTCGCCTTGAGGGCCTGCAGGTCACACGGCGCCAGCAGCCAGGGCAGTTTTCCGCTTTGCGTGGCCGGGTCCGACTGCGCGAGCGCCACGTCCAGTAGCGCGACGGGCCTGGCACGGCCATCGGCCAGCGCGCTTTGCACGGCCGCCGCAGGGTCTGCAAGTTCAAACAACAACGTGGCCGTTGGAACAACGGCGGAGAGGTCATGCAGTGCACCGCCAGATACAGCGACCAGCACCGGCCCCACGCCGGGTTGCCAGATCCGGCCAACAAGCGTGGCCCGCGCGTGGTCCTGCGGCAGGATGGAAGAGGGGGTGAGTGAGAGCGCCATGGAAAACGTACCCGGTTGATGTTGGACGGCCAAACATCATATGTTAATACGTGTGATGAAGCCACATGGGCAGGTCCTGCCCTGCTGGTTTTAAAGCAGGGGGAAAATCAGGAGTGACAGGCAGGTGGCATTGAAACGCGCTCAACGCGCAGGCGCCGGGTCAGGCCGCAGAGCCTTGCAGCGGGGACGGAAGGGTGGAGCGGAAGGCGCGGCCGATGCAATAGGCGACCAGGTCACCCAGCTCGGTGGATTTGTCAAACACCGCGTTGGCGCCCAGCAGGCGGCAATGCGTCAGCAGCGAGGAGATCGGGTAGTTGGTCATCACCAGCACGTCCTGGGCGTCCGTGCGGCTCCTGCAGTGGCGCAGCACGCCGGCACCCGTTCCTTCGCGCAGGAAGAGGTCAAGAATGGCGACATCCCAGCCCTGCGGGTTGCGCTCCAGCCAGTCCTTGGCTTCGGCCTCGGTTTCGGCGGACCCCACCCATTCAATGTTGGCTTCTTCAGAAAGCGAGTCCATCAGGTGTTTGCGCATCAACTCATTGTCTTCAACCAGATAGACCTTCAATGCCATGTCCGTTCCTTGAGGCCGCAGTCGGTGCGGTGAACCGTTTTCTCAAATTCCGGAAAGGATACCCGGGCCGCAAGGCAAAGGAGAGTGGGTCGAGCACCCTGTCAGATGTAAGCATCGTCCTACACCTATTTACTGAGTTTGGCGGCAGGTGGGCGGGTGGAAATCTGACGTGCCTGCCTGTCAATGGCATTCTGCGTCAAGCCGCGAGCCATGGCAGCCATCATGGTGGCTGCCAGTTGGCGCACTGTCTTTTGCTACAAATTTAATAGCTGACTGTACTGGCGGATATTGGGCTGAAGCCCGATTTTGTTTTAAGAATCAGCTGAGCCGGACCTGGCGATCATCCGGGGCTGAAGCTGGAGTGCCGTGCAGGCAGGCCAAAGATGGATGGCGGGCCAGGCTCGCAACAACAGTGCAGGTTCAGCGCAATCTTTAGTTCGCTGCATGTGACTGTTTTTTACAGAAAAACACAGCATGTCTGTGTGCGCCGCTCTCTACTCTGACACGAGTCTCACGCCCCACACACAGCGCGGTATGGCAAGCCTGCTCGAACACAAACGTCGGAGGGAATGGAAATGAAAACTTCAGGCAACTCGGGAGCAAAAAATCTTGAAGGACCTATCGATTTCCTTCTTTCACTTCTTGTCATACCGGCTGCGTATTTGCTTCTGAGGTATCGCCGGGCCGGGTCGGGCCGGTTGCCGCAGACGACTTTGCGCCTGAAGAATATCGGCGTGTTCCCGGTTCGCAACCATTACTACGATCCTCTTTTCGATGACAGGTTGCTCTCGTACTCTCTGCAGGAAGACAGGCACTTGCCAGGCATCAATTTCAATGTGCCGGGCCAGCTGGCGCTTTTGAATCAACTCTCCTTCGCCAGAGAACTCAAGTCACTGAATCTCACACAGCAGAGCCATGCCATTGACTCCTTTCATATCCATAACGGCTGGTTTGACGCCGGCGATGCTGAATTTCTGTATCAATTGATACGCCACATCAAGCCCCGGAAAGTGGTTGAAGTCGGCAGTGGAAACTCAACAAAAATCGCCCGCCTGGCGCTGAAGAAGAACAAAAGCGAAACCGGCAATGACTACAAGCACATCTGCGTTGAGCCCTATGAGCAACCCTGGCTCGAAGATCTGGAAGGCATTGTGGTGATCAGGGAGCGCATTGAAGACTGCAAGTTCAACTGGATGACCGAACTGGATGCCGGTGATCTCCTGTTTGTTGACTCTTCACACATGGTCAGGCCGCAGGGCGATGTGCTCAAGGAGTACCTGGAAATATTTCCCCAGCTCAAGCCCGGCGTGTATGTCCACATTCACGATATCTTCACGCCGAAAGATTACCCAGCGTCCTGGGTGGTCGACGATGTCAGGTTCTGGAACGAGCAATATTTACTCGAAGCACTTTTGACGAACACCAATCGTTATGAAGTGGTTGCGGCTTTGAATTTCCTGAAGCATCACCACCATGACCTGCTCAGCCAGGTTTGTCCCTATCTCTCAACCGAAAGTGAGCCGGGCTCGTTCTATTTCAGGGTCGCCCCCTGAACAGGTGCAAGCCGCGCGTGGCTTTTGCCGTTTCTCTGCCCGTGTAGGTAAACAAGCAACACCGGCGCTCATGCGCCTGGATTTGCTGCCCCATCCCACGCCACACCTTTACACGGCAGCGGGTGGCGTGTTTGAATACGCCTGCATTTCACCTGGATGGAATGCCGGGAGCGGTGTCGTCGCCATGAACGAAAACAGGCATTGACGAAGGCAAACATCCACGGGTCATGCGTATCAAAAAGCGGACCTTCATGCCGGGCGCATCGGCATGTGGGCGAATCTGGTGGGTAGAAGCGGGGGAGCACTGACATGCCCAAAATAACGAATTCGGAAATCTGGAAAGTACCCGGGCCGACGGGTACCATCCTGGAGCGCGCCGGCTTTCACCCCTCGCACGGCCTGGCCATCCAGTCGGTGGCCAATGATTTTGAAAGAATCGTCATCTCCCGCTGCGCGACGCCGGCCGGCATTCAGCTGCTTGATGAGGGCTACGCCTCCAAGGGGTTCGGCATCAAGGCGAAGAGCTGCGACTGGGGGCCTTTCACCGGCTTCGCGATGGCGCACATCCAATACTCGAAATTTGCCGACGGCTCGTCGCTCGCGGCCTACAACAAGCAGAAGAACTTCTTCGATCATGCCCGCAGCGACACCGGTTTCCTGGCCACCGACGTTGGCGGACGCGCTGCCCTGGCGGGGCAGGCGCACTCCTCCATGGCCGAGGCCGACGTCCTCAAGCTCTCCAAGCCTCGCCTGGAGTACCTCAAGCGGCAGAACGTCATCCAGTTCGAAGCGGTGCGCGACGGGGCCCGGATCAGCTGCGACTCGCCCTTCGGCCGCCTGATGTTCATCCTCGCCGACTTGAAGACGGGCAGCGCCGCCACCTGGGGCATCCTGCACCGCGACAACTTCGAGCTAGGCGCGGCCAATGTGACCCTGGCAGACGGCGGGAAATGGACCCTCGTGCGCGGCATGGCCAATACGGCACATGGTGGAACACCGCACGATCCGCACCGCCGCTGCTGCACCGGCGACTACGACCTGTGGGGCGTTTTCCCGAAGCGGGACTCCACAGTCGCCAGCACCCGGTCCCTCGCGCAACACGGCATGGACAGGCAGATGCAGGTTTTCTCGGCCGCAGTGCCTGGCGCGCAGCAAGGCATCAAGTCCCGCATCGGCCAGCTCCAGCGGGCGACGATGGGCCAGGCCGTGGCGCGCACCCACCATGTGTACGGCAAGTACACGGAAGACCGCGAAAAAGGAAACATCTCCGCGCTCACCCTGCACACCGCCCGCGAGATGAACCGCCGCATCCGCGCCAACGGCTACAAGGGCGGCGACATGTTCCACCACAACGACGACCTGGGCAACCCTTTTCGCAGCGACGTCGAAGAAGACCTCATCGCCTTCGTGCCAGGCGAGATGTACCCGCACTTCATCGAGTCAACCAAGACGGGGAAGGGTGCCAACGGCCACATCGGCTGGAACGCGTGGGTTCGGCAATACGAGGCAGACTACGTGGTTTATGACAATGCGGCGATTCATCGGGCGCGGTGAACCCTAGGCTGCGACCTGCGCTTGCGGTGCTCCATTCGCTACTCTATTGATAGCTGCTTTCGACCGCCCTGATTGAGCTGAAGCCCGATTTCTCTTGTTAATCCGGTTTGAACCGCTTCGACCTCGTAGGAGTTCACGATGGTCCGCATGGGATGCGACCGAACCAATGTCTGTTGAATTCCGTCGAAATCTGACCCACTTAGCGCAGTAATTTCCATCCAAAACTGACCCACGTAGGCACTACTCTGCTTGTTTTAAAAGCAGGGAGAAATTAGGAGTCATAGACGTGGCGACATTGAATGTCATCAGACGTTGGGCATTGCGAGATCAGATGCCCATCCGCGAGATCTCAAGGCCTACAGGCCTGGCTCGCAACACAGTGAAGAAGTACCTGCGCTCAGCTGAGACTGAGCCCAGCTACGAAAGACGGGGCAGCTCAAGCAAGCTCGATCCCTACGCCGAGAAGCTGGCCGCCTGGCTGGGAGTCGAGGCAACAAAATCGCGGAAACAGTGGCGCACTTTGAGGCAGATCCGCACAAATTTCCGTCATAAATCTTGCAACTACCCAACTTGGTCGGGAGCTGCGATTGGATTATCGATCAGGGTTTGAGCGCTATCGAAAATGCTCCACTGCATACCGTTGTTGTCCATCTCCATCACTCGAACTTCGCAGACGTTGGTCCGGAACCTGTAGTGGGAATCTTTAAGTATCTTCAATGCTTCAACGACATTTTTACGCCTCGGACGGTAGTGGCCACTCGCGTTATCGAGGTAAGTCAGATGGCCCTGGGCTGCTTGGAGTATGCCTGCACAGACGACATCTTTTCCTGCATTGAGCGTAGAGTGATTGAATCGTTCATGCTGTCCGAGATTCCCCTCTTCCACGTGGTGATCTGTCGTGTATAAGTTGCCATAACCGTCCATCACCCAGGCCCAATCATGTCCGTTGGTGTCCAGCAGAAGATCCGGACCAATGTACAACTGGTGATTCAAAACAACTGCAAGCCTACCGATGCGTTCCTGCTTCGTAAAGAAATGCACTTGGGTTTGGAATAACTGACCCGGCGCGTATGTGTTGACGAGGTGAGTAAATTCGTTTTCGGTCATATTGTCGAACTGCGGCACATTCTGAATACCGACAATCGGAGCGTTCTTAATTAGGGCTGAAGCGGTCGAACCTGACACTGCGACCATCTTGCCCGAGTTGACATAAGTCGAACGCTCATGGCCGTATCCTCCCTGTAGGCCGCGCAGTCTGTGATTAGGTTGGGCGCGTTTGCGCATTTCGAAGTACTCATACTGCAACCGTGCGAATGCTTGCTGGGCCAACGCTGTGACGGCAGCGCCACGTTGCAGGGCAAGAGCCGTAGTCTTGCCTTGTTTGACATTGAGCCACTGACGGCAGGCCGCGATTATGTTGACGAGGGTCTTCTTGCGCTCCCCGACACAATTTCCGTTATTCCACGTTGTCAGTTCGTCGTCAATGATGCTGAGCAAACCTCTTCCCTTTGCGAACAATCCCGTGGAACCGGTTTGAGCCTTGAACTGGTGCAGGGTACAAAGGGGAGGTGGGAGAGCTGACATGGAAAAAGTATAGGCTCGTCGGCCAAATAGCGTCAAGAACCAGATAAGAGTGGACTGTGCATAGACCCGCCTTGGGTACTTGGGCTCGCTCTCTTTCGATCGCAGGTGCTTCTTTATTGTGTTGCGAGCCAGGCCCGTGCGCCTGGATATCTCGCGGATGGACATCTGATCTCGCAATGCCCAACGCCTGATGACATTCAATGTCGCCACGTCTATCACTCCTAATTTCCCTCTGCTTTTAAAACAAGCAGGGTAGTGCCTACGTGGGTCAGTTTTGGATGGAAATTACTGCGCTAAGTGGGTCAGATTTCGACGGAATTCAACATTCGTCACGTATTCCTATGCGGTAAGGATTGCTACGCATTGCGTTGCAGTTACTTGCACGAAGGCGGTGACAATATTCTGGGGCAAACAAGGGCCAGAAAGGCCTTGGATGATTTCCACTTCATCACACCGCCTGGTAATGGCAACTCGATCCACTGCAACCAATCCAACTCGACATTGCAGCTACAGGTGGATATTTTTGCGAGAGGCATGGCCGATAGCGTCGATGCTTGGGCTGCAGCGGTTGCGCTAGACGCTCAAATTCAAGAACGGATGAAGGTTCTTTTGACGGTTCACGACAGTTCAAATGGGGTGATGTTCTAGTCCCACGTCCTTGCGAATTTGAGTTCAGGGATTAATAATTGACTCGGGTTACGCGTTAGTTACATGAAAAAGCCCCCTAACCATGACAGCGAGGGGGCCTTCATTTGGTGCCGGAGAGATGAATCGAACACCCGACCTTCTCATTACGAATGAGCTGCTCTACCGACTGAGCTACACCGGCTTATTCTGAAATACAGCCTGCGATTATAGCCGGGCAGAACTCACTTGGCGTGGTAGCTGGTGACCCGCTCCACCTCGTTCTTCGAGCCCAGAATCACGCTGACGCGTTCGTGCAGCTTGGTGGGCTGGATGTCCAGAATGCGCTGCTTGCCGTTGGTGGCGGCGCCGCCGGCCTGCTCGATCAGCCAGCTCATGGGGTTGGCTTCGTACATCAGGCGCAGCTTGCCGGCTTTTTCGGGTTCGCGTTTGTCCCAGGGGTACATGAAGATGCCGCCGCGGCACAGGATGCGGTGCACGTCGGCCACCATGGCAGCAATCCAGCGCATGTTGAAGTTCTTGCCGCGCGGGCCGTCGGTGCCCTGCAGGCATTCGTCGATGTAGCGTTTGACCGGTTCGTCCCAGTGCCGCATGTTGCTCATGTTGATGGCGAACTCCTGGGTGTCCTCCGGAATCTGCACGTTTTCCTCGGTCAGCACGAACGAACCCTGCTCGCGGTCCAGCGTGAACATGGCCACGCCGTCGCCCACGGTCAGCACGAGCGTGGTCTGCGGGCCGTAGATGCAGTAGCCGGCGGCTACCTGTTTGTTGCCGGCCTGCAGGAAGTCGGCTTCATCGACACCGCGGTCGTCGTCGGGCATCTTCAGCACGCTGAAGATGGTGCCAATGCTGACGTTGATGTCGATGTTGCTGGAGCCGTCGAGCGGGTCGAACAGCAGCAGGTATTCGCCTTGCGGGTAGCGGTTGGGCACCACGTAGATGCTGTCCATCTCCTCGGACGCCATGCCGGCGAGGTGGCCGCCCCATTCGTTGGCTTCGATCAGCACTTCGTTGGCGATGATGTCGAGTTTTTTCTGGATTTCGCCCTGGACGTTCTCGCTTTCGGCGCTGCCCATCACGCTGCCGAGCGCGCCTTTGTTGACGGCCTGGCTGATGCTTTTGCAGGCGCGGGCCACCACTTCCAGCAACAGGCGCAGCTGCGAAGGAATGTGGCCGTCAATGCGCTGCTGCTCAACGAGGTAGCGGGTGAGGGAGATTTTTTGGGACATGGGGGGCTCCAGTCGTCGAAATTAAAAAGTCAGATGCCGGCAAGCCACCGAAGCTCTGTACCAGTCGGGGCCGCGGAACCGGCTTCGCCGGGCCGCAGGCGCTGCGGCCCCCTCGGGGGGCAGCGCAGTACACGAAGTGACAAGCGTGGGGGCCATTAATCACCCAGCGCTCTTGTGACGACTTCGTGGGTGTCCTTGCTCAGGTCGGTGCGGGCTGCGACGCGGGCGATGGCTTCGCGGGCTGCGCTCCGGTAAGGCTCGGCCAGCTTGCTCCAACGGTCCAGCGCGCGTGCCAGCCGCGCGGCCACTTGCGGGTTCATGGCGTCGAGTTCGATCACGCGTTCGCTCCAGAAAACATAGCCAGCTGCGTCTGCGCGGTGAAAGCCGGCCGGGTTGCCCTGGCAGAAAGTGCTGACGACGCTGCGTGCGCGGTTCGGGTTGCGCAGGCTGAAGTCGGCGTGTTTCATGAGCTGCTTGACCGCCGGCAGGATGTTGCCGTCGCGGTCCGGTGCGCTGGTCTGCAGGCTGAACCATTTGTCGATGACCAGCGCCTCGTCCTTGAACATGGCGTGAAAGCGCTGCAGTGCTTCGGCAGCCAGCGGGTGGCCACTGGAGACCAGGGCGGCCAGCGCGTTGAAGCGGTCGGTCATGTTGCCGGCGTCCTTGAAACGCTGCCAGGTCTTGCCGGGCCAGACAACATCCCCGCTGGCGACGGCGGCCAGGCACAGCTGCGTCAGCGCCATGCCGGCCAGGGCGCGGCGGCCCGAGGACAGCGGGTCGGGCGTGTAGGCGCCGGTGTCGTGGTTGGCCTCGTAGGCCGCTTCCCAGTCTGCCTGCAGCTCGGTGGCCAGTTGCAGGCGCATGGCTTCGCGCACCGCATGAATGCGCTGTGGGTCCACCACGTCGAGCTGCTCGGCAATGTAGGTTTCCGACGGCAGGGTCAGTACCAGGTCCTTGAAAGCGGCGTCCAGTCCGGGGTGGCGCAAAACGTTGCGCATGGCCCAGATATAGGCATCGTTTAGCGGTTTTTCCCTTGTGGCATCGGTGTCGCCAGCTATGGATTTAATAGCGCTTCGCACGGCCAGGCGCTGGCCCGCTTCCCAGCGGTTGAAGGGGTCGCTGTCGTTTGCCAGCAGATGCAGCAGCTGGGCGTCGCTGTAGTCAAACTCCAGCACCACCGGCGCGGTGAAGCCGCGCAGGATGGAAGGAACGGGTTCTACATCAACGTTGACAAAGTGCAGGGTTTCGCTGGCTTGCGTCAGTACAAAGGTACGCGGCGCGGCCATGGGCGCTGCTTCGCCTTCCAGCTGCAGGGGCAGGTCTTTGCCGCTGGTTCCCAGCAGGCCCAGGCCGACCGGTATGACAAAGGGTTGCTTGTCCGCCTGGCCGGGCGTGGGTGCGCAGCTTTGCGCCAGGGTGAGGGTGTAGCTGCGCGCGGCAGCGTCGTACACCCCTTCGGCATGCACGCGCGGCGTGCCGGCCTGGCTGTACCAGCGCTTGAACTGCGGCAGCAGGCGCGCCAGGTCGGAAGCCGGGTTGGCGTCGGCAATCGCCTGCGCGAAGTCGTCGCAGGTCACGGCCTGGCCATCGTGGCGCTCGAAGTAGAGCTTCATGCCTTTGGCGAAACCATCACGACCGACAAGCGTCTGCATCATGCGCACAACTTCCGCGCCTTTTTCGTAGATGGTGACGGTGTAGAAGTTGCTGATTTCGATGTAGCTGTCGGGCCGCACCGGGTGCGCCATCGGGCCGGCGTCTTCCGGGAACTGCGCAGTGCGCAGCACACGCACGTCTTCAATGCGCTTGACGGCGCGGGCCGAGGCCTCGCCGCACAGGTCCTGTGAGAACTCCTGGTCGCGGAAGACGGTCAGGCCTTCCTTCAGGCTGAGCTGGAACCAGTCGCGGCAGGTGATGCGGTTGCCGGTCCAGTTGTGGAAGTACTCGTGGCCGACCACGCTTTCGATGTTCGAATAGTCGGTGTCCGTGGCGGTGGCCTGGCTGGCCAGCACGTACTTGGTGTTGAAGATGTTCAGGCCCTTGTTTTCCATGGCGCCCATGTTGAAGTCGCTGGTGGCGACAATCATGAAGCGCTCCAGGTCCAGGCTCAGGCCGAAACGGGCTTCGTCCCAGGCGACCGAATGCATCAGCGAGGTCATCGCGTGTTCGGTCTTGTCGAGGTCACCCGGCCGCACATACACCTGCAGCAGATGGTCTTTGCCGGCGCGCGAGGTGATGCGCTGCTCGCGCGCCACCAGCTGGCCGGCCACCAGTGCAAACAGGTAGGCCGGTTTCTTGTGCGGGTCCACCCACTTGGCGAAATGGCGGCCCTCGGCCAGTTCACCCTGCTCGACCAGGTTGCCGTTGGACAGCAGCACCGGGTACCTGGCCTTGTCGGCCCGCAAGGTCACTGTGTAGCTGGCCATCACATCCGGGCGGTCCAGGAAATAGGTGATGCGCCTGAAGCCCTCGGCCTCGCACTGGGTGAAGAAAGAGTCGTTGCTGACGTACAGGCCCATCAGCTTGGTGTTTTTCACCGGCGCGCAGGTGGTGAAGATCTCCAGCTCGAAAGGTTCCGTGCCGGCGGGCAGGTTTTCCAGCACCAGCTTTTCGCCTTCCATCTTGAAGGAGGTGCCCTGGCCGTTGACCAGCACGCGCGCCAGGTTCAGCTCTTCGCCGTCAAGCTTGAGCGGCTGGGCCGGCACATCGGCATTGCGGCGCAGCGTCATCTTGTTGAGTACACGCGTCTTGGCCGGGTCCAGGTCAAAACACAGGTCGACGGTGTCGATCCAGTAGGCGGGTGCGGTGTAGTCGGCACGATGGATGGCCGTGGCTTGTCCTTCACGCAGCATGGTGGGTTCCTGAGGTTAAGTCGGCAGGGTGTCGCGGCCAAGGGAATGCGGGGCATGGATTGCGGGTCAGGCCCGCAATGACGGCTATTGAATTCATACGCCCTGCTTCAAACTTGCTTCAATAAATGGATCAAGGTCGCCGTCCAGCACTTTTTGCGTGGCCGAGGTTTCGTAGTTGGTGCGCAGGTCCTTGATGCGGCTCTGGTCCAGCACGTAGCTGCGGATCTGGTGGCCCCAGCCCACGTCGGTCTTGTTGTCTTCCAGCTTTTGCTGGGCTTCCTGCTGCTTGCGCAGCTCGAAGTCGTACAGCTTGGAGCGCAGGCGCTTCCACGCCACATCGCGGTTGCCGTGCTGCGAACGGCCGTCCTGGCACTGCACCACAATGCCGGTCGGAATGTGCGTCAGGCGCACGGCCGAGTCGGTCTTGTTGATGTGCTGGCCGCCGGCGCCCGACGCGCGGTAAGTGTCGGTGCGCACATCGGAAGGGTTGATGTCGATCTCGATCGAGTCGTCGATTTCGGGATACACAAACACCGAGGCAAACGAGGTGTGGCGCCCGCCCGATGAGTCGAACGGCGACTTGCGCACCAGGCGGTGCACGCCGGTTTCCGTGCGCAGCAGGCCAAAGGCGTATTCGCCTTCGATCTTGATGGTGGCGCCCTTGATGCCGGCGGTGTCACCGGCGGTTTCGTCTTCGATCTGCGTCTTGAAGCCCTTGCGCTCGGCGTACTTGAGGTACTGGCGCAGCAGCATGCTGGCCCAGTCGCAGGCTTCGGTGCCGCCGGCGCCGGCCTGGATGTCCAGGAAGGCGTTCAGTGGATCGGCCGGGTTGTTGAACATCCGGCGGAATTCCATTTTCTCGACTTCGGCGGCGAGTTTGGCCGCGTCGGCTTCGATGGAGCGCATGCCGGCTTCGTCGTTTTCTTCCTTCGACATCTCGAACAGCTCGGTGCTGTCCTGCAGCTCCTGCTCGAGGCGGTCCAGCGCCAGCACCACGCCTTCCAGCGTTTTCTTCTCGCGGCCCAGCTCCTGGGCGCGTTTCGGGTCATCCCAGACCTTGGGGTCTTCGAGGGCGGCGTTGACCTCGTTTAACTTGCGAGCTTTGGCAGGGTAGTCAAAGATACCCCCGAAGCTCATTCACCCGGTTGCTGAGGTCAGCCAGCTGGTTGCCGATGGTATTGATGTGTTCTGCGTCCATGAGAGAGTCCTGTCCTGATCTTGGGTTCAATCCGGCATTTTCTCATGCTCCGGGGAGGCGGGTCCGCCGGGGGCCTTGCCCGCCGGACGCACCCGCCCAAACAGGCTCAGGCGGCGGGGCTGGCCGGGGGATTCAGGGGCAGGGTGACCTTGAACACCGAGCCCTCGCCCGGGCGGCTTTCAACGGCGATGGTACCGCCGTGGGCTTCCACCAGCTGGCGCGTGATGTACAGGCCCAGACCCAGGCCACCGGTGCCGTCGTCACTGGCAATACGCTCGAACTGCTCAAAAATGCGCTGCTGGTCCGCTTCGGAGATGCCCAGGCCCTGGTCCCGCACGGAAATGCAGGCGCCGTGCGACGACAGGCTCAGGCTGACTTCCACCGGCTTGCCTGCGCCATAACGCAGGGCATTGGTCAGCAGGTTGATGACCACCTGCTCGATGCGGAACTCATCCCACAGTGCAGTGACCGGCTTGCCGACATCCAATGTGATGGCACTGCCGGCCGCCAGAGCCTGGTTGGACAGGTTGTCCACCACGCGTGCCAGCAAGGACGAGAGTTCCACAGGCGCGGTCCGGATGGAGAGATGGTTGCTGCGTATGCGGGTGGCATCCATCATGTCGTCGATGAGGCGCATCATGGCCTCGATCTGGCGCTTGTCACGCGCCACCATGGCCTGCAGGTAAGCGGTGTCGAAAATGTCGGTGCGCCCGCGGTCCAGCTGCATCTTGCGCAATTGCGCTTCAAGAAAAAGGGTGTTGAGCGGCGTGCGGAGTTCATGCGCCACCATGGACATGAAGTCGTCGCGCATGCGGATGGCGGCTTGCAGTTCCCCCTGCGTGGCTTTGAGCTCCTGCAGCAACACGGCCTGCTCCCGCTGGCTTGCTTCCAGTGCGTGGACCTGCTTGCGGATTTCATTGCGCTGGCGGTGCAGGTCCACAAAAACACTGACCTTGCTCTTGACGGCTTCCATGTCCAGCGGCTTGTACAGGAAGTCCACCGCGCCGGTTTCGTAGCCCTTGAAGGCGTAGTTGGATTCCTTGCCCGCGGCGCTGACGAAAATAATAGGGACCTGGCGCGTTTTCTCGGTACTTCGCATCAGTTCTGCCAGCTCGAACCCGTTCATGCCGGGCATCTGCACGTCCAGAATGGCCAATGCAAAGTCGTGCTCCAGCAGCAGGTCCAAGGCCGCCTCCCCGCCCGACGCCTGAAAGATGGTCCTGTCGGCATGGCGGATCAGGGCGTTCAGTGCCAGCAGATTCTCGGGCAGGTCATCGACAATCAGAATCCGCGTGGTTTCCTCTTCGAGGAGGTGCTGTGGCCCGCTGAAGGCGGGTGGGTGCAGATGCCACTCCGGAGGACGGCTTGACCCGGGTGGTGCGTAAGGTGCGCTTGTTTCAAGGTTGACCATGGTCATGGATGTTGGGCGCTCAGGGCGGCGAGTGTGGCTGGAAAAGAAGACATGGCGATTCTTGCCAAAAGGGTGACGGGGAAGCGTTGTGGCTGTCTGTGCGCTGTCGCACAAAGGAGATGAAAGTGTGCTTATCCGGCATCGGTGTGATCCAGTTCGAGCAGCAGGCTGCGGATGCCGTCGAGCGCCAAAGTAAAATCGGGAGGTGATTTTCGAATGGCAGCCTCGGGCATCGTCCTGGCCTCAGCTTCGGCAGGCTCCTGCACGATAGTGATGCCGCCCTGTTGATGGATCCACGCCATGCCGGCCGCGCCGTCGCGGTTCGCCCCCGTCAGCAAAATACCGGCCAAAGCGGCGCCATAGGCATCTGCAGCCGACTCCATCAGGATGTCGATGGACGGGCGCGAATAGTTGACGGGTGCTTCGCAGCTCAAGGAAAAAGTACGGTCCATTTCCACCGACAGGTGGTAGCCGGGGCAGGCAAAGTACAGGGTCGCCGGCGCAATGCTTTCCTTGTCGGCCGCTTCGCGCACCGCAATCGGCAGCCGGCGCTGAAAAATCTCTGCCAGTTGGCTGTCGCGATCATCGGGCAGGTGCAATGCCACGACCAGGGGTAGCCGGAAGGTGCGCGGCAGATCTGCCAGCATGACCAGCAGGGCGTGCACACCCCCGGCGGATGCGCCGATGACAACTGCTTCTATGGCCTGCTTTTTTGCCGCCGGTTTCATGAAGCCCGGATCGGCACCGCCGTGAGTTTGCGGAAGATTCGGGCGGGTTTGTCCAGCGATTCGAAGTGCATGCCATACGCAGAAAATTCGATGCTTTCCTTGCTGCCCAGTGCCATGAAGCCGCGGTGGCCCAGCGATTCGTGAAACAGGCCGAGGGCGCGGTTCTGCAGCGTCTTGTTGAAGTAAATCAGGACGTTGCGGCAAAGCACAAGCTGCATCTCGGAAAACACGCTGTCTGTTGCCAGGCTGTGGTCCGAAAATATCATGTTCGCGCACAGCGAAGGGTCGAAAATGGCGGCGTCATAGGCCGCGGTGTAGTAGTCCGAAAAAGCCTGTGTTCCACCGGCCTGCTGGTAATTCGCCGTGTGGCTCTGGATGCTGCCCAGCGGAAAAATGCCCCGCCTGGCCTTGTCCAGCGACAGCGGATTGATGTCTGTCGCGTAGATCAGCGAGCGTTCCAGCAGGCCTTCTTCCCGCAGGAGGATGGCCAGCGAATACACTTCTTCGCCGGTGCTGCAGCCGGCAATCCAGATCTTGAGGGATGGATAGGTCTGCAGTACCGGCAGCACCTGCTGGCGCAGAATGAGGAAAAAAGCCGGGTCCCGAAACATCTCGCTGACAGGGATCGTCAGGTACTGCAGCAACTCCATGAAAAGCGTCGCGTCCTTCAGCACCAGGGCCTGCAGGGCCTCCATGGTCGGGCACTCAAAGTGCGCCAGCGCCTGCAGGAGGCGGCGCTTTTGTGACGCGCCTGCATAGTCCCGGAAATCGTAGCTGTACTTGAAGTAAATCGCCTCCATCAGCAGCTTCAGTTCCGTCTCGCTGACGCTGGCTCGCGAATGGGTCAGCGCACCTCGCGCCAGTCCGGCCGGGGCGCTTCTTCTTGGCATGGTTAGTGTCCTGTCCCACAAATAAAGGCGATATGAAATCGCCCATTCAGCCGCCATGCGGCGTTACTCGTCGTTGCCGTAGCTACGGCTATGTCGCCTCCTCGTGCCTTGCCTGACAGCTGACTGGACAATTTCATCACCTTATTTGCGGGACAGAACACCAGTGGCCTGTAACGTTGAAATGGGAGGCGAGGAACGCGTGAGACGGGGTGCGATGCAAGGCGCAAAGCACAGCGATGCCCCAGGCATCGCGCGCATTTGCAACACCGCAGCGTGCCACGTATCGCGTGGGCAGCGACTTCCGGTTTCAGCGTTACAGGCCACTAAACCCGCTCCACGTTCGGTATCCAGACGCGAAGCAGCGAGAACAGGCGGTCCAGGTCAATCGGCTTGGCGAGGTAGTCGTTGGTGCCCGCCTTGATGCACTGCTCCTGGTCGTCCTTCATGGCCTTGGCGGTGACGGCAATGATGGGCAGCTTATGGAAGCGCGGGTCCTGGCGTATGCGGCGCGTGGCTTCCAGGCCGTCCATGCCGGGCATCATGATGTCCATCAGCACCAAGTCGATGCTTTCGACGTCGTTGAGTTTGCTGATCGCCTCAAAGCCGTTGCGGCCGATTTCGACCAGCATGCCTTTTTGCTCCAGTGCGCTGGTGAGCGCAAAAATGTTGCGCACATCGTCATCCACCAGCAGGATTTTGCGGCCCTCAAACACCCGGTCACGGCTTCGCGTGGCCTTGAGCATGAGCTGCCGCTCTGCCGAGAGGTCTGCTTCCACCCTGTGCAGAAAGAGGGTGACTTCATCGAGCAGGCGTTCGGGCGACCGCGCGCCCTTGATGATGATGGAGCGCGAGTACTGCAGCAGGTCGGCCTCCTCCTGGCGGCTCAGGTTGCGCCCGGTGTAGACAATCACGGGCGGAAAGGAGGTGATGTCGCCGGTAGCCATGCGCTGCAGCAACTCATAGCCCTGGATGTCGGGCAGCTTCAGGTCAATGATCATGCAGTCGTAAATAGTGGTGGCCAGCAGGGCCAGTGCCTCAGCGCCGGTTTCCACGGCGGTGATTTCAACGTCGTCGTCACCAATCAGGCGCGTGACGCTGGCGCGCTGCAAGGCGTCGTCTTCCACCAGCAGCACACGCTTGACTTTTTGCGTGAGCTTGTCTTCGAGTTTCTTGAAGACCGCCTTGAGTTGCTCTCGCGTGGTGGGTTTGATGGCGTATCCGATGGCGCCCATCTGCAAGGCGGGTTCGCGGGGTTCCACGCCCGACACCACATGCACCGGCATATGGCGGGTCAGCGGGTTGCGTTTGAGCTGTTCCAGCACCGACAGGCCATTGCGGTCGGGCAGCCCCATGTCGAGCAAGATCGCCGCCGGCAAAAATTGGGTGGCCAGCTCTATGGCGTGTGCCGCACCGTGCGCGACGAGGCAGTCGTAACCCAGCTCATGGGCCAGGTCGTACAGGATTTGTGCAAAAACTGGATCGTCTTCGATCACCAGCACCAGCCGGGTGGCCAGTGGCTTGTGCCTGTCATCGGGGAATACTGGGACATGTACCGTTGCATTCGCGGCAGCAACTGAGAGGGTTGTGACAATGGCCTCCGGCATGACCGCCGGGAGGGGGCGTACTTGCGCCGAAGCCATTGGAGCGGCTGGTGGCTGCTGGGCCGGCGTCCAGCCGGTGGGAAGCAGCAACGTGAAACAGCTGCCTTTTCCTTCGCGGCTCTCCAGCGTGATGGCGCCTCCGAGCAGGCTGCTCAGGTCGCGCGAAATCGACAGACCCAGGCCGGTGCCGCCGTAGCGGCGGCTGGTGGTGCCATCGGCCTGGTGGAAGGCGTCGAAAATAATGCCCTGCTGATCTGGACGGATGCCGATGCCCGAGTCCTGCACGGCAAACGCAATCTGGCCATCGGTGTGCTGCGACACGGTCAGGCTGACCTTGCCGGCGTCGGTGAACTTGATCGCGTTGGACAGCAGGTTTTTCAGGATCTGTTCGATGCGCTGGCGGTCGCTCACCAGCGTGACGGGTGTGCCGTGGCTGATGCTGATCTCGAACTGCAATTGCTTCTGGTTGGCCATGGGCTCGAAGGTGTTCCTGAGCGAACTCACCAGGTGGGCCAGAACGATGTCTTCAGGCGTCAGCTCGAGCTTGCCGGCCTCGACCTTGGAGATGTCGAGAATGTCGTTGATCAGGTTCAGCAGGTCGTTGCCGGCGGAGTAGATCGACTGTGAAAAACGAACCTGTTCTTCAGTGAGGTTGCCCTTGGGGTTGTCTGCCAGCAACTTGGCCAGGATCAGCGAGCTGTTGAGCGGGGTGCGCAGTTCATGCGACATGTTCGCCAGGAACTCCGACTTGTAGCGGCTGGCGCGGCTGAGTTCTTCAGCGCGCTCTTCAAGCAGGGTCTGCGCCTGGTTGAGTGCGCCATTTTTCTGGTCCAGCGACAGGGCCACTTCGGACAGCTGCTCGTTGGTTTGCTCCAGTTCGGCCTGCTGGTTTTCAAGGTTGATCTGGTACTCCTTGAGCACGCGTGACTTTTCTTCCAGTTCTTCGTTGACGGTGCGCAGCTCTTCCTGCTGCGACTGGAGGCCCTCGTTGAGCTGCTGGCTTTCTGCCAGCACGTCCTGCAGCCGCCGCCGGTACAGCGCCGCGTGGATGGAGTTGCCGATGTTGTTGGCAATCATGTTGACGAACTCCAGGTCCCGCGCGCCGAGTGCACGCAGAAAACCAAGCTCCACCACGCCATTGACCTGTCCGTCGTTGTGCACCGGCACCACCAGCACGTGGCGGGGTGAGCCCCGGCCCAGGCCCGAGGTGACCTTCAGGTAGCCGTCCGGCAGGTCGTCGAGCTGCAGCACGCGGTTTTCAAGTGCAGCCTGCCCGACCAGGCCCTCGGCGCTGTAAAACGCCTGTGCCGTGCTTTCCTGGTTAGCACTGAAGCCATAGGCTGCAACCCGCCGCAGGTTGCCATTGTCTTCCCGGACGTAGAGAGCTGCCACAGCCGCATCAAGGTAACGCGCAACGAACTCGAGCACGCTGCGACCCAATGACTCCAGGGCCTGCTGGCCGATGGTGTGTTCGGCCAGTTGCCGCTGCCCGGTGCGCAGCCAGAGCTGCTGGTCCAGCAGCAGCGCAGTGGCCGCCTGTTTGCGTTCAGCTTCAACGTAGGAGTCCGACAGGCGCTGCAGCTCGCGGTGGCCGAGCACGGCCAGCAGGCCGCTCAGCCCCAGGCTGAACAGCAGGTAAGCCGCCATGCCCCAGGTCGTGTTGCTCCTGGCCTGAGCGTTGCGTTCCTGCAGCAGGCGCTCTTCAATGCTGATGAATTCGGCGAACTCGCGCCGGATTTCATCGGTCAGGCTCTTTCCGCCCGCAGAACGAACCGGTGCCTGGTAGTCGAGGTCTTTGCGCCTGAGGTTGACAATGGTTTGTGCAAACTCGTTCCACTGCGTCTGCAGCGCGGCGATACGCCTGAGCCGGCTGACCTGGGACTGGTTGTTCCGGACCAGTTCAGCCAGCGTGGCGGTTTCGGCCGCGATACGCGGCTTGCCGATCTCGAAAGGTTGCAGCAAGGGTTCTTCACCGGTGACCAGGAAGCCATACATGCTGGCTTCCATGTCGGCGCCCAGTTTGGCGACCTGGTTGGCGTTGCTGATCGCCCGTTCAGTCAGCTCGACTCCGCCCAGGGCGGACAAGAGATAGAAGATGAGTGAGACGAAAACTGCGGCGCTGAGTGCGCCCACGCCCAGTGGCAGGCTGACGTTGCGCGTCAGGACGCGGCGGAAGTTTTCCTGGTTGTCGGAAGCTGGCTCGGTCATGGATATCCCCGCGCCAAGCGCAATAAAGGACCGAGTGTGCCCGAGAAGCGGTGTCTTGAGTGTGCGTTACCGCACTTAAGACCGGTTAAGCCAGGAAATCTTCGATCAGGTGTGCCAGTTGCTCCGGCTGGTCATGATGCAGCATGTGGCCGGCATCCTGCACCACTGCGGTGGTGACCTGCGGCACGGATTGCAGCCGCTCGTGGTACTGGGCCAGCGTGTACTTGCCTTCCCACCATTTGCCCAGGGAATCGTCGGACGCCTCGATGGCCAGCGTGGGCGCGCTGATGCGCTGGTAGATCTCCAGCACCTCGTCCACACGGTAAAGCTGGGCGTTGGTGATCTTGTGGGCGGCGTCGCCCAGGATGTTCCACTGGCCCTGGGCGTCGGGTGCTGCCCAGTGGCGGGCCAGCCAGTCGGCCTTGTCCTGGCTCAGGCGCGGGTTGGTGCGCATCAGGCGGCGGGCCACGCCGTCCACGTCGTTGTAGGGCTTGAGCGCCATTTCGCCCCGATGCAGGCTTTTGAGCTCGTCCATCCATTTGGCATAACGCCCGGGCGCCTGGCTGGGCCGCGTGGCGGGCATGCCGAAGCCTTCGAGGTTGACCAGCTTGCGGATGCGCTCGGGCCGCACGCCGGCGTACAGCATGGCCACGTTGCCGCCCATGCTGTGGCCGACCAGATCCACCGGCTGGCCGGGTGCGTAATGGTCGAGCAGGAAATCCAGGTCGGCCAGGTAGTCCGGGAACCAGAAGTTGTCGGCGCCGGCGCTGCCAGTCTGGCCGTAGCCCCGCCAGTCGGGCGCGATGATGCTGCGGCCCTGCACAAAGGCGCCGGACAAGGCATCAACCGCAAACTGGTAAGAGGCCGCAACGTCCATCCAGCCGTGCACCAGCACCAGTGGCGTCAGGCTACTGTTGGCTTCGCCCCAGTGAAGCGTGTGGTAATTGATACCGCGTATTGGGACAAACTCGCTGCGGGAAAGGCGTTTTTCTTTGTACATTGATCCTCATCATAAGGAGACTCGATTTGAAACGCAGTCAAGACAGGGACATGGCCGTCGCGGCGCAGCACGATCACTACGCCGCACTGCACGGCAGCTTCCGCTGGCAGGTGGATGAATATTTCAACATCGCCGAAGTCTGCTGCCGGCGCTGGGCAGAAACCGATGGCCGCAAGGGCGCTACTGAAAGAGTAGCTATCCGCGCCCACCAGACGGGGGATAACACCACTTTTCATACCTACTCGCAACTGCAGCAGGCCGCCGACGCCCTGAGCCATGTGCTGGCACAGCTGGGCGTGCGGCGCGGCGACCGCGTGGCCATCGTGATGCCCCAGCGTTTTGAAACCGCCGTGGCCTACATGGCGGTGTTCCAGATGGGGGCGGTGGCGATGCCGCTGTCCATGCTGTTCGGCCCCGAGGCGCTGGAGTACCGGCTGCAGGACAGTGAGGCGGTGCTAGCTATTGGCGATGAGAGCTCCATGGCCAGCCTCAAGGCCATTCGCAAGAGCTGCCCGGCGCTGCGCACCGTGATTGCTGCGGGCGCGGCAGCAGGCCAGGGCGATGTTGACTATGAGACGGCGCTGGCCGACCAGCAGCGGGCTTTCACCGCGGTGAAGACCAAAGCCGACGACGCAGCCATCCTGATTTACACCAGCGGCACCACCGGCCCGCCCAAGGGCGCGCTGCTGGCGCACCGCGCATTGATCGGAAATCTGCCGGGCTTTGTCTGCAGCCAGAACTGGTTTGGTTTTGACGGCAAAACAAATGCAAAGTCCGACGCGGTGTTCTGGAGCCCGGCAGACTGGGCGTGGACCGGCGGCTTGATGGATGCCTTGCTGCCCACGCTGTATTTCGGCCGGCCCATCGTCGCCTTCAATGGGCGCTTCAGTCCCGAGCTGGCCTTCACGCTGATGGCGGAGCAGGGCGTGACGCACACCTTCCTGTTTCCCACCGCGCTGAAAGCCATGATGAAGGCTTACTCGCAGCCGCGCCAGCAGTTCAAGCTCAAGCTGCAGGCCATGATGAGCGCGGGCGAAGCGGTCGGCGACGCGGTGTTTGCCTGGTGCCGCGACGAACTGGGCCTGGTGGTCAACGAGATGTTCGGTCAGACCGAAATCAACTACGTGGTAGGCAACTGCTCTGCGCTCTGGCCGGCCAGGCCTGGCAGCATGGGCAAGGGCTACCCGGGCCACCGTGTGGCGGTGATTGATGAAGACGGCAGAGAGTGCGCTGTTGGCGTGCCTGGCGACGTGGCAGTGAACCGCTTTGACATCCATGGTGATCCGGACCCGATTTTCTTTCTCGGCTACTGGAAGAAGGAAGAGGCCACGCGCGGCAAGTTCACCGGCGACTGGTGCCGCACGGGAGACCTGGCGAGCCGTGATGAAGACGGCTACCTCTGGTACGAAGGCCGGGCCGACGACGTTTTCAAGGCGGCGGGTTACCGCATCGGCCCCGGTGAAATCGAGAACTGCCTGGTCAAACACCCGGCCGTGGCCAACGCGGCGGTGGTGCCCAAGCCTGACCGCGAGCGTGGCGCCGTGGTCAAGGCCTACATCGTGCTTGCTCCTGATTTTGTAGCTGCCCGCGCACAACAGACAGGGGCTGAAGGCCAATTCGATATCCAACTCATGGCGGAACTGCAGGCCCACGTCAAAGGACTTCTCGCGCCCTACGAGTACCCCAAGGAGATCGAATTCATTGACGCGTTGCCGATGACTACGACTGGCAAGGTGCAGCGGCGCGTGCTCAAGCTGCAGGAAGAAGAACGATATAGAAACACCCTCGTGGCGCTGACTTCGTGAGCGCCTCCCCCCTCAAGGGGGCGGGCGCCTATCGACCGGCAAAGCCGGATCCATGGCCCCCACTGGAAATTCAACGCGCATCACAAACAAAAAGCACCCGAGTGGTGCTTTTTTTCCTTAACAGCAGGGGCCGCAGATCTGGCTTTGCCAGTCTGCAGGTGCCGTCCCCTGGAAGGGGAGAGGGCGCTACACGAAGTGAGCGTCAACAGGGGTGAACACAGTTCGTGGCTTTGCCGGCCTGCAGGCGCCGTCCCCGGAGGGGGAAAGGCGCTACACGAAGTGAGCGTCGATAGGAGGAATCAGTTACCTGGCAGTGGCCTGCACTGGCTCGGCCACATAAATTTCAACGCGGCGATTCTTCGCACGGCCATCGTTGGTGTTGTTATCGGCGATCGGCTCGCGCGAACCGCGGCCATCGGTGGCGATGCGGTTGCCTGCCACGCCGCGGGACGCCAGGTAGTTGCGCGTGCTGTTGGCGCGGTCAATGGACAGCGGGTTGTTGATGGCGTCGCTGCCGGTGCTGTCGGTGTGGCCGATGATGGTCACGGTGGTCACCGGGTTCTGGTTCAGGCTGGTGGCGAACTGGTTCAGGATGGGCGCGAAGCTGGAGTTGACGTCCGAACGGCCGGTGGCGAACGAGATGTCCGAAGGAATGTCGAGCTTGAGGCGGTTGTCGGCGGTCTGGCTCACGGCGACGCCGGTGCCGACGGTCGCCCGTTCCATCGCGGCCTTCTGGTCCTGCATGCGCTTGGACCAGAGGTAGCCACCACCCGCACCCACTGCGCCGCCGAGCACCGCACCCTGGGCGGCACCTTTGGAGCCGCCAGTGGCAGCACCGATCACGGCACCGGCGACGGCGCCGATGCCGGCCCCTTTGGCGGTGCCCTGCTGGGTTTCGCTCATGTTGGCGCAGCCGCTCAGGAAGAGGGCGGCGCAGGTGAGGGAAGTGAGTACTAGTTTCATGGAGGCTCCTGGAAGTTATTGTCGAAAAGGATTAAAGCTTTTGTGTGTGAATGGTATGCATCACAAAGGTATGTGTTTGTAAGCTAAATGCCCGACAGACTGCCCGCCAGCGGCGATGCTTTTGAGCGCTTAAACTAGCGCTCTTTGGTGGCATGCCACCAGCCTGAGTTCCCTATACACATCCTTGCATTGACATTGAAACTTCCATGAAAAAAGTACAACTCGGCGGCAGCGGGCTGCAGGTCACCCCCATTTGCCTGGGCACCATGACTTTCGGCGAGCAGGTGGACGAAGCCACGGCTCATTCGATTCTTGACCGTTCGCTGGAGCGCGGGGTCAATTTTCTCGACACGGCAGAAATGTATTCGGTGCCGGCCAGGGCAGAAACCTTTGGTGCCACCGAGACCATCATCGGCAACTGGTTTGCCAAACGCCCGGGTGCACGGGACAAGCTGGTAGTGGCCACCAAGGTCGCCGGCCCGGCGCGCGGCATGGCCTGGGTGCGCAAGGGCAGCCCCGACCTGACACCGCAGGACATCGTGCAGGCCTGCGAGGACAGCCTCAGGCGCCTGCAGCTGGAGACGATCGACCTGTACCAGATTCACTGGCCGGCGCGTCACGTGCCGGCGTTCGGCATGCTGTATTTCGACCCTGCGAAAGACAAGCCGGTCAGCTCCATCCATCAGCAGCTGGAGGCATTGGGTGGCCTGGTGAAGGCCGGCAAGGTGCGCGCCATCGGCCTGTCCAACGAAACCCCTTACGGCGTGCACGAGTTTGTGCGCCTTGCAGAGCAGCACGGCCTCCCCAGGGTGGCAACGGTGCAGAACCCGTTTTGCCTGGTGAACCGCACGGTGGAAAACGGGCTGGATGAAACCATGCATCGGCTCGGGGTGTCGCTGCTGGCCTATTCGCCGCTGGGTTTTGGCCTGCTCACCGGAAAATACGACACGGGCGGCACCGCGGGCCCGGCTGCACCTGCGGATGCGCGCATTGCCAAATACGAAACAGTGCGCCAGCAGCGCTGGGGCCGGCCCGAGGCCCTGGCGGCCGCGCGCCGCTACAACGCTCTGGCCCGCGAACACGGGTTCACACCCACGCAGCTCGCACTGGCGTTTTGCTACACCAAATGGCAGGTGGCCAGTACCATCATTGGCGTGACGTCGGTGGCTCAGCTCGACGAGAACCTGGATGTGTTCGGCACGCAACTGCCGGCCGAACTGCTGACCGCCATCGATGCGATTCGCTGGGATGCCCGGGACCCGGCGCAGTAAGTATGGCTTCCCCCCGAAGCGCCTTTGGCGCGTCCCCCCAGGGGGCGCCACCTGCGGCCCGGCAAAGCCGGTTCCGCGCTGGCACTTGAATGGAAGCGCCGCCATGAGCAAAAAGGACCACGTGTCAGAGACACCCGCCACGCAAATGCTCAAAGCACATCAGGTGGCCTTCACCGAACACCCTTACGAGTACCTCGAGCACGGCGGGGCGCAGCACAGCGCCGGGGTTCTGGGCTTTGACCCGTTCACCGTGGTCAAGACGCTGGTCATGCAGGACCAGGATGCCAGGCCGCTGCTGGTGCTGATGCACGGCAACCGCAAGGTATCGACAAAAAACCTGGCGCGCCAGATCGGCGCCAAATCGGTCGAACCCTGCACGCCGGAGGTCGCCAGCCGGCACAGTGGTTACCTGGTGGGCGGCACTTCACCTTTCGGAACGCGCAAGGCCATGCCGGTGTATATCGAGCAAAGCATCCTGGAGCTGCCTAGAATCGCCATCAATGGAGGCAGGCGCGGTTACCTTGTCGGCATCGCGCCGCAGGTCTGCATCGAGTTGCTGGATGCCAAACCGGTCCACTGCGCGCTGGCCGATTAAAACAAGAAATACTGGAGAACACATGGTCTACGCTTACCTCGTCCTTGCCGTGCTTGCGGCTTACCTGATCGGCTCCCTGTCGTTTGCGGTGATTGTCAGCAAGCTGATGGGCCTGAACGACCCGCGCAGCTATGGCAGCAAAAACCCGGGCGCCACCAACGTGCTGCGCTCGGGCAACAAGGTCGCGGCCGTGCTCACGCTGCTGCTCGATGGCGTCAAGGGATGGGTGCCGATGGCGCTGGTCATGTGGTTTGGCAAGGACTACGGGATGCGTGATGGCACGCTGGCCGCCGTTGGCCTGGCGGCCTTCGTCGGCCATCTCTACCCGGTGTTTTTCGGCTTCCAGGGCGGCAAGGGGGTGGCCACCGCTGCCGGTGTGCTGTTCGGCGTGCACTGGGTGCTGGGCCTGGCCACGCTGGCGACGTGGATCATTGTTGCGGGGATTTCGCGTTACTCGTCGCTGGCGGCAATCGCCTGCGCGATTTTTGCGCCCTGGTACTACCTGATTGGCGACCGCTCGTTCTGGTATGTCGACAAGCTGATGGCGCTGGCCATCGTGGCCATGAGTGCCTTCCTGATTTTCCGGCACCGGGAAAACATCAACAAGCTGCTCAAGGGGACGGAGTCGAAGCTGGGTGCAAAGAAGAAGAGCTGAGCCGCGCTGCAATCTGCTATGAATTAGATAGCTTTTTGCGCCCGGGTAGAAAGGGCTGCAGCCACTTTTTCTTTAGAACCGTTTGACCAGCGTCATCTGGTCGTTTTCCCGGATCATCTGGAAACGCGTGAGAAAACTGTTGCCCAGCAGCATGTAGGGCATGGCTTGCGGAATGACCACGGCGTCAACGTCGTACACCTCGACATCACCCACACGCACGGAGTTGAGCTTGACGCGAAAGCCCGGCGCAATGCCATTGGCTGTGCTGAGCTGGATGGGCTGGCCGCCCCTGTAGTTGATGCCGGCCCGCTCGGCATCGGCCGCGCTCATGGCGATGCTGGTGGCACCGGTGTCCACCACGAACTGGACCGCGCGGCCGTTGATCTGGCCCGGTGTCATGAAGTGCCCGCCGGTGCCGGCTGTCAGCACGATGCGGTTTCCGCCTTTGCGGCCTTCCCCGCCTGTGCCTCCGCCGGCGCCCACGCTGACCGGGGCGTCCCCGACGCGCAGGGTGTGGCGCTTGCCATTGAGTTCGAGCACGGCCTGGTCTCCGGATGTGGAGATGACTTTCACATCCATGTGCTTTTCGCCTGCTGCAACCGACTTTGGCGCGGCGCCGTTGACCACGAGCAATGCCTTGTTGCCGAGCATGCCGGCCAGAGCAACGCTTTGGGCGTGTGCCATGCCACCAAAGGCCGTCAGCGCGCCAAAACACAGCGCGAGTTGGCGAGCGCGGGGTCCCCATCCCATTCCAGCCGGGGCCGCGGAACCGGCTTCGCCGGGCCGCAGGCGCAGCGCTCCCTCGGGGGGCAGCGTAGTACGCGAAGCGACAAGCGTGGGGGCCAATCGCTAATCCCGGAAGTTGTTGAAGCTCAGGGGCATGTCCGGCAGCTCCGCCTTGATCATGGCCATGGCCGCCTGCAGGTCGTCGCGTTTGGCGCCTGTCACACGCACCGCATCGCCCTGGATGGAGGCCTGCACCTTGACCTTGCTGCCCTTGATGAGCTGCGAGATCTTCTTGGCCTGCTCGGTTTCGATGCCGTTGCGGACCTTGACGATCTGCTTGACCTTGTCCCCGCCAATCTTTTCCACCTTGCCGGCATCGAGGAAGCGCACATCTACCGCGCTTTTTGTCATCTTGTTGCGCAGGATGTCGGTGATCTGGTCGATCTGGAAGTCGCTGTCGCCGATCAGCGTGATTTCCTTGTCCTTGAGCTCGATGGCGGCGGCTGTGCCCTTGAAGTCGAAACGCGTGCCGATTTCCTTGGCAGTGTTTTCCACCCCGTTTTTGACCTTCACCAGATCGGCTTCGAGGACAGTGTCAAAAGAGGGCATGTTTCCGGTTTCCTGGTTGCGTTGCAGGGGTGGCAGGGTGAGACAATCCCGTGATGTTAGTCGAGAAAAACGTTCCCCTCCAGTTTTCCAACACCTTTGGCATCATGGCCAAGGCCCTTGCGCTGGTGCGCATTGCCGGAGAGGAGGATGTTGCTGCCGTGCTGGCCGATCCGGCCCTGCAGGCGGTGCCTAAATTCGTGCTGGGCGGCGGCAGCAACATCGTGATCACCGGCGACGTCAAGCCGGTGGTGCTCAAGGTGGAAATCATGGGCAAAAAGCTGGTCGACGAAACGGCCAAAGCCTGGATTGTGGAAGCCGGTGCGGGTGAAAACTGGCACGACGTCGTCAGCTGGACCCTGCATAACGGCTACCCCGGGCTGGAAAACCTGGCGCTGATCCCCGGCACCGTGGGTGGCTCGCCGGTGCAGAACATCGGCGCTTACGGCGTGGAACTGCAGGACCGCTTTGACTCGCTGGACGCCATCGACTTGAGCACCGGAAAAAGCTTCACGCTCAATGCCGCGCAGTGCGCTTTCGGCTACCGCGATTCGGTCTTCAAACACAGCAGCACCGGCCCCAACGGGCTCGGCTTGGCCGGCAAGGCCTTGATCACGCGTGTGCGCTTTGCCCTGCCCAAGGCCTGGAAACCCGTGCTGGGGTATGCCGACATCGAGAAAAAGATGGCGCAGTCCCCGTCAGTCGTGCCTGACGCGCTACAAATTTATGAGTGGATCTGCGAGATCCGCAAAGCCAAGCTGCCTGACCCGAAGGTGATCGGCAACGCCGGGAGTTTCTTCAAGAACCCCACCGTCACCCCCGAGCAGTGCGCCGACATCATCCAGCGCGAACCCAAGATCGTGCACTACCACCTGGACGACGGCTCGGTCAAACTGGCGGCTGGCTGGCTGATCGATGCCTGCGGCTGGAAGGGCAAGACGATCGGCAATGCCGGTGTTTACGAGCGGCAGGCCCTGGTGCTGGTCAACCGCGGCGGCCCGGCCAACCCGGTGACCGGCGGCGAAGTGATGACCCTGGCCAAGGCGATCCAGACCAGCGTCTATGAACGTTTCGGCATTTTGCTGGAGCCTGAGCCGGTGGTGGTCTGATGGCGACCGCCGGAAAGATCTACACCGGGCCCGACATCGCGCTCTGGCGCCGACTGGTGTTGCGCCATGCGTGGCACTTTACGGGCGTGCTGATTGCCCTCTGGGTGCTGTTGATGATGAGCGGCGTGGCCGGCTGGCGCAAGCCGACGGGGCTGGTCACCGGCGTATTCGGGCTGTTTGCCGCCATGGTGGTGCTGGCGGTGTGGGCAACGCGTGAACGCGAGCGCCTGGTGCGCGAGGCGCCGCTGCCGCAGTTCCTCAAGCGCAAGCTGCGCGATACCTATCCGCACCTGAGCGCCAAAGACACCGAGCTGGTCGAGCGCGGGCTTCGGCAGTTTTTCCTGGCCTGCGTGCGCAGCAGGGGCAAGTTTGTGGCGATGCCGTCGCGCGTGGTCGACAGCATGTGGCACGAGTTCATCCTGCACACGCGCGCCTACCGCGAGTGGTGCGACCTGGTGCTGGGCCGCTTCATGGACCATGTGCCGGCCGAAGTGCTGGGCCGCCGGGCTTCCAGCAACGACGGCCTGCGGCGCGCGTGGTACTGGGCCTGCCGCGACGAGGCCATCAAGCCGCGTTCACCCAGCCGCCTGCCGCTGCTGTTTGCCCTTGATGCGAAGCTGGCGATTGCCAATGGATTTCATTACCTGCCCGACTGCAAGCCTCAGCGTGACGACGGAGCGGGCGGCTCGGGAGGCGCGCATTGCGGCGAAAGTTTTTCCGACGGGAGCTACAGCGGCGATGCGGATGGGTTCGGCGGCTCCGAGGGCAATAGCTCCGGTGACGGCGGAAGCAGCGACGGTGGTGGATGCGGTTCAGGTTGCGGCGGAGGCGGCGATTAGCTGGCTGCCACCACGTATGGGGCGGCGTCCGGAAGTAAACCAACCGCCTTGCGATAGCTGCTGTGGGCTATTTTTAATAGCTGCTTGCGCACGTCAGACAGGGGCACCAAATAATAAAGCCCGTCAAGCATGACACTTGGCGGGCTTTTGTTTGGCGATAAGTCAGTTCTGACTTACTTGCCGAGTTTGAGGAAATCATCCCCCTTGCCCAACTCCAGCATCCCGGCATTGGAATAGATGCCCAACTTCGCCCGCGTATCCGTGATGTCCAGGTTGCGCATCGTCAATTGCCCAATCCGGTCCAGCGGCGAGAACGGCGCGTCTTCCACCTTTTCCATGCTCAGGCGCTCAGGCGCGTAGGTCAGGTTGGGCGACTCGGTGTTCAGCAGCGAATAGTCGTTGCCGCGGCGCAGTTCCAGCGTCACGGTGCCGGTGATGGCGCTGGCGATCCAGCGTTGGGCGGTTTCGCGCAGCATGATGGCCTGGCTGTCGAACCAGCGGCCCTGGTACAGCAGGCGGCCGAGCTTGCGGCCGTTGTCGCGGTATTGCTCGATGGTGTCTTCGTTGTGGATGCCGGTGACCAGGCGCTCGTAGGCGATGAACAGCAGCGCCAGGCCAGGGGCTTCGTAGATGCCGCGGCTCTTGGCTTCGATGATGCGGTTCTCGATCTGGTCGCTCATGCCCAGGCCGTGACGGCCGCCGATTTCGTTGGCCTTGAGGATCAGGCTCACCAGGTCGTGGTAGTGCACGCCGTTGAGCGCGACCGGGCGGCCTTCTTCAAAGGTCACGCTCACTTCTTCGGCCTTGACGACGCAGTCGTCCTTCCAGAAGGGCACGCCCATGATGGGGTTGACGATCTTGATGCCGCTGTTGAGATTTTCCAGGTCTTTGGCTTCGTGCGTGGCGCCCAGCATGTTGCTGTCGGTGCTGTAGGCTTTTTCGGCGCTCATCTTGTAGCCAAAGCCGTTGGCCGTCATGAAAGCGCTCATTTCGGCGCGGCCACCCAGTTCGTCGATGAAGAGCTGGTCCAGCCAGGGTTTGTAGATCTTCAGCGCGGGGTTGGTCAGCAGGCCGTAGCGGTAGAAGCGCTCGATATCGTTGCCCTTGAACGTGGAGCCATCGCCCCAGATGTTCACGTCGTCCTGCTTCATCGCGCTTACCAGCATCGTGCCGGTCACGGCGCGGCCCAGCGGCGTGGTGTTGAAGTAGGTCACGCCGGCGGTGGTGATGTGGAACGCGCCGGATTGCAGTGCGGCAATGCCTTCAGCAGCGAGCTGTGGGCGGCAGTCGACCAGACGGGCCTTGATCGCACCGTATTCCATGGCCTTGCGCGGAATCTCGTCGTAGTCCGCTTCGTCGGGCTGGCCCAGGTTGGCGGTGTAGGCGTAGGGCAGGGCCCCCTTCTGTTTCATCCACAACAGCGCGGCGCTGGTGTCCAGGCCGCCAGAGAACGCGATACCGACCTTTTGGTTGGCGGGGAGGTTCTGGAGAATAGTGCTCATGGCGGGGTCCCGGATCAACCGAAGTGACAGATGTAGTGGTAGGCCTGGCCGACACGGATCTCGAACTTCGAGTTACCCGGCACGCTGAATTTTTCGCCCGCGGAGGATGTCACCCAGGTGTCGCTGCCGGCCAGCTTGTATTCGCAGGAACCGGCCACGCATTCCATGATTTCGGGTGCACCCGTGCTGAAGGTCAGCGTCGAGGGCAACACCACACCGACAGACTTTTTGGTGCCGTCGGCCAGGGTGATGCCGTGGCTCACGCACTTGCCGTCGAAATATACATTGGCTTGGGTGGTGACGCTGATGTTGGCTATTTGTTCGGTAATCATGGATGGGTTGAATAAAGCGTAAAGCGGGAAAAGGCCTGGCAGAAGGCGGGCGGGTGCAAAAACCCCTGATTTTAGGTTACCTGCGAACCCCGGGGCGGCGGCACGGGCTGAGCCCGGCCCGGTTTTGAATCCATTGGGCGGTTTACCGCGTATTCCCGGTGAAGGACAATGACCACCCATGAACGCAGACAGCCCGGATAAGCAATTGATCGCGCTGATCGAGCGCGTCGCACTGGCCGACGAATCGGCGCTCAAACAGCTGTACGAGCTGAGTTCGTCCAAGTTGTACGGCGTGGCGGTGCGGGTGGTGGGCAACCGCAACTGGGCCGAGGATGTGCTGCAGGAAGCCTTCCTCACCATCTGGCGCATCGCAGGCGACTACCGGGCGTCACTGTCCCCGCCGATGGCCTGGATGTGCCTGATCGTGCGCAGCCGAGGGCTGGACTTCTTGCGCCGCCGTACCTCTGAACGGGCCGACCAGGCCCTGGAGCTGGACGACGCGATGTCCGACACGATGGAGGGCGACTCGCCCAACCCGATGGACACCGCGCTGGCCGGCGAGCAGGCCTGGGCCCTGCATCAATGCCTGAGCCAGCTCGGCAACAAGCAGCGTGAGGTCGTGAGCCTGGCCTACCTGCGGGATTTGAGTCACGGTGAGCTGGCAGAACAGCTCAAGCTGCCGCTGGGCACGGTGAAAACATGGATCAGGCGGGGCCTCGAACAGTTGCGCGGCTGCATGTCGCGCTTTGCATGAAGCAGGTTTTTGTCTTGTTTGTTCCTGCCGGTTCACGGCGGGAAACTTCTGAAGAAGGTGGCGTATGAATTTAACCCGCAACCCTGCGCTGATCGAGCAGCTGGCGGCCAGCTATGCGCTGGGCACCCTGCGCGGCGGTGCGCGGCGCCGCTTTGAGGAACTGGCGCGAACCCACGCGCCGGTCCGGGCTGCTGCCCTGATCTGGCAAAGCCGCCTCGCTTCGGTGACGGAGTTGCAGCCGCAGGAGGTGCCCGACCCCGTGGTCTGGAAGCGCATAGAGAACCTGATCCATGCGCAAAAAGAAGCCCAGGCCATGCTGGCCGCGCGGCATGCACCGGCAGCGGTGTCCGGTGGGGGCTGGTGGGCCAGCCTGGGCCTGTGGCGTGGCGCAAGCGCGGCCGGAGCGATGGTGGCCGTGCTGGCGGTCGTCGCCGGCCTGAACCTGAACGGCAAGCTGAATGGCCAGGTTCAGGAGCTCAGCGCCAGACTGGCTGCCACGCCCGAGATCCGGTATGTGGCCGTGCTCGCCGACGACAAGGCGGCCCCTTCGGTGCTTGTGACCTACGACCCCAAACACAGCCAGCTGCAGCTCAGGCATGTGGGCCAGTTCCATCCCGGGCCGGACAAGTCCCTGCAGTTGTGGGCGCTGCCGCAGGCGGGTGGGCCCAGGTCACTGGGCGTTCTGGGAGATGGCACGGTGGTTCGCTTGCCTGCCGCAAGCGGCGAGGTGAACCAGGTACCTGCGCTTGCCATCAGCCTGGAGCCTAAAGGGGGCGTGCCGGCAGGCAGCGGGCCCAGTGGCCCGGTGCTTTTCAAGGGTGCGCTACTTCCGATGACGCTGTAAACCGGCCAGCCGGTAGATGATCGGGCGCAAAAAAAGGGGCTGGTAAAGCCCCTTTTTGATTTGTCTCGGCCCGGCTTAGCGCCAGTGACGATGCCCGTAACCGCGGCTGTAGCCGAAATTGAGCGACACACCGACAGGCGGGTAATAAGGCCGCGAGTAATACCCGGGATAGGCCACCATCGCCGGTTGCACGTACACCGGTTGTGCATACACAGGCTGGGAATAGACAGGTTGCTGCGAATACACCGGCTGGGCCGGCTGGACATAACCTTGCTGCACATCGGCCTGCGGTGCAGCGGGCATGGTGCCCACGGGAGTGACTTGCAGCCGCACATAGAGGCCAGGGTCATTGGGCATCTGTACGGTGTATTGCTTGTCGGCGTATTCGTAAACCACGTTGTAGTGCGTGGTGCGGTTTTCGTACGAGGTCTGGGTGCCGCACTGCTGCACGTTCTGTATCTGGCTGCGGTTGCCTTCGATGTTGTTGCCGACCATGGCGCCACCGACCAGGCCGATCACCGTTGCCAGCGCGCGGCCACCACCGTCACCGACGGCATTCCCCATGGCGCCACCTGCCAGGGCGCCCATCATGGCACCAGCGCCCGAAGGAGGGGCCTGGGTGACCATGGGCTGCGTGGTGCAGACCTGCTGCGGCACGCTGACCTGCTGTACCACGGGCGTGCTGGAAATGACACGCGCCAGGATGTCCATCGCGGATGCGTTGACGGCAAACAGCCCGGAAGCTGCGGCGACGGTCGACAGGACAATTGCTTTTTTCATGATTCAGACTCCTTTTCAGCCTGCTGGAACGAACCCCTGTGAGGTCCAAAAGTGACGTTTCAAGTTTAATGAATCAGACACGTTTTGGTGCACAAAAGTTCGGTAAAGCCCTGTAAAGCTGTGTTCGTGATTACAAACGCGCCGTCCAGCTGGTTTCGTCAAATCCGACGGTAATGTCGGTTCCCCAGTCCACCACCGGTCGTTTGATCACGCTGGGGTGAGCCAGCATGAGCGCCTGGGCGCTGGCTGCGTCGGTGGTGGCGGCCTGTAGCTGCGGATCCAGCTTGCGCCAGGTTGTCCCCTGGCGGTTGACCAGTTTTCCCCAACCCACGGTTTTTTCCCAGATGGCCAGCCGGTCCGCGGGCACACCCTGCTTTTTGAAGTCGTGAAACGTGTGGGCCACGCCGTGGCCGGCCAGCCAGGCGCGGGCTTTTTTGACGGTGTCGCAGTTGGGAATGCCGTAAACAGTGATCATGCTGGCATTCTGGCATGAATTCGGGTGCCAAACTTGGCTTCAGCCCAATGGATTCGGGCGAAGACAGCTATCTATTTGATAGCCCTTTTGCCCTCCCGGACGCCGGGGCTACGGCTCCGGGGCGGGAGCCGGTGAGCATCAGCGGCGACAATACAGCCCTCTATGGACAAGCTCACTACCCTGGACGACTGGCTCACGCATTGTGAGCAACTGCACCCTCACGCGATTGACCTCGGACTGGACCGTGTCCGCCAGGTGGCAAGCCGCATGGCGCTGCGTTTTGATTGCCCGGTCATCACCGTGGCCGGCACCAACGGAAAGGGTTCGAGCTGCGCGATGCTCGAGGCCATCCTGCAGCAAGCCGGTTACCGCACCGGCGTTTACACCTCACCGCATCTGGTGCACTTTGAAGAGCGCTGCCGCATCCGCGGCGAGATGGCTTCTGCCGCCGCGCTGGTGCCGCACTTTGCCCGGGTAGAGGCTTTGCGCGGCGACATTTCGCTGACCTACTTCGAGTTCACCATGCTGGCCATCTTCAGCCTGATGGCCGCTTCCGGCCTGGACGTGGTGATCCTGGAGGTCGGCGTAGGTGGCCGGCTGGATTCGGTCAACATCATCGATGCCGACTGCGCGCTGATCACCAGCATCGACATCGACCACACCGAGCTGCTGGGTGCCGACCGGGAAAGCATTGGCTTCGAGAAAGCCGGCATCATGCGGCCCGGCAAACTGGTGGTGGTGGGCGATCCGGTACCGCCGCAAAGCGTGATCAAGCACGCAGCCGAAGTGGGCGCTGACCTGTGGCGTCTGGGCCACGATTTCAACTTTTCCGGCGACAAGCAGCAGTGGAGCTGGGCTGGTCGCGGCAGACGTTACGCCGGCCTGGCCTATCCGGCGTTGCGTGGCGCCAACCAGCTGGTCAATGCCTCGGGCGTGCTGGCTGCGCTGACGGCCTTGCGCGACCGGTTGCCGGTAACCGCACAGGCGGTGCGCAACGGGCTGGGCATGGTCGAGTTGCCGGGACGCTTCCAGATCATTTCCGGCCAGCCGACGCTGGTGCTCGACGTGGCGCACAACCCGCATTCAGTTGCCGCACTTGCCGAGAACCTGGATGCGATGGGTTTTTATCCCTGCACCCATGGCGTGTTCGGCGCCATGGCCGACAAGGACTTGGCGCAGATGCTGGCGCGTGTGAACCCCATGATCGACCGCTGGTATTTCACCGATTTGCCAACCGCGCGCGCGGCAAGCGGCACTGATTTGATGGCAAGGTGGCAGGGCCTGAACACGCGTCAGGATGCGCGTGCCGATGTGTTCGCCGGCCCGGTGCAGGCCTTGCAGGCCGCGGTGGCCGCTGCAGACCCCACTGATAGAATTGTGGTGTTCGGATCCTTCTACACCGTGGGGGGTGTTTTGAAGGACGGCCTGCCCCGCCTTTTTGCTCCGCACGCCGCTCCCGGGCGCCAAGCTTCATCAACCGATACCTAACGGATACCGTCACCGCCATGCCGTTTTTCAACTTTCGCCGGAGCCAACCTTCTGCCGCTGCTGCCGGGTCTGGTGCCCAGACCGAGAGCGTGGAAGTGGTGCGCAAACGTGCCAAACATCGCCTGATCGGTGCAGTGGTGCTGGTGCTGGCCGGCGTGATCGGCTTTCCCCTGCTGTTCGACACACAGCCACGACCGGTGGCGATTGATATCCCGATTGAAATCCCGCCCAAAAATGGGGCCAAACCGCTGGTGATGCCGGCGCCGGCCACCGCGCCCGTGGGTGCTGCCAGTACGCCGCCGGCCGGCAGCAACAAGGTGGCAACGCCGTCCAGCCTGACACCCCGTGAAGAAATTGTTGCAGAGAAGAAGGCTGCAGCCCCCGCTGTACCTGCATCGGCTGCTATAAAAAGCGAAGCGAAACCTGAACCGCTGCCGGAACCCAAGGCGGTTGCCAAGGCGCCGGTTAACGATGAAGGCGCGCGTGCCAAGGCTTTGCTCGACGGCAAGGTAGCCGCGGCTGCACCGGCCAAAGCGGCGCCTGCCGAGGTGGATGGGCGCCTGGTTGTACAGGTTGGCGCCTTTGCCGATGAAGGCAAGGCCCGGGAAGTCCGGCAGAAGCTGGAGCGAGCGGGACTCAAGACCTATACCCAGGTAGCTGAGACCAAGGATGGCAAACGCATCCGCGTGCGGGTCGGGCCGTTTGCCAGCAAGGCCGACGCCGACAAGGCCGCCAGCAAGATCAAGAGCCTTGATTTGCCGGCTGCCATCCTGACCTTGTAAAAGCAGCTGACTCGTGGCGGTTGCTGACCTGGCTTTTTTGGGCGTGTTGGTGGTGTCCCTGATCGTCGGCGCATGGCGGGGCCTGGTGTACGAGGTGTTGTCCGTGCTTGGCTGGGCACTCTCGTTTTACCTGGCGCAATGGTTTGCTCCGCAAGTGGCGACCCTGCTGCCATTGCAGAGTGCGTCCGAACCGGTACGGTACGCCGCCGCTTTTGTGCTGATTTTCATCGCGGCCGTGTTTTTGGCGGGGTTGCTGGCGGTGCTGTTTAAAAAGCTGGTGGAAGCCATCGGCCTGCGGCCCGTTGACCGAACGCTGGGTGCGGCGTTTGGTGTGGTGCGCGGCGTGATCTTGCTGCTGGCGGTGACGGTGGTGGTCAACATGACAGTTTTTAAAAGCAGCGCTTGGTGGAAGGAATCCGCAGGTGCTGAAGTGCTGACAGCGGCGGTCAAAGGACTGAAGCCGGTGCTGCCCGAGCAATTTGCAAAATACCTGTAATTGATGGCGATTTGATGATCGGAAATTTATGTGCGGAATAGTTGGTGTTGTCAGCAACGCCCCGGTGAACCAGCTGATCTATGACGGCCTGCTGCTGCTCCAGCACCGCGGGCAGGACGCCGCGGGCATCGTCACGCAGCAGGGACGCAAGTTCTTCATGCACAAGGCCAAGGGCATGGTGCGCGACGTGTTCCGCACGCGCAACATGCGCGCGCTTCCCGGTACGGTCGGCCTCGGCCAGGTGCGTTATCCGACGGCGGGCAATGCCTACAGCGAGGACGAGGCCCAGCCTTTTTACGTGAATGCGCCGTTTGGCCTGGTGCTGTCGCACAACGGCAACTTGACCAATGCCGCGGTGCTCAAGGCGGAGCTGTTCAACACCGACCATCGCCACATCAACACCGACAGCGACTCAGAAGTGCTGCTCAACGTGCTTGCGCATGAGCTGGAAAAAACCACGCGCGGCCTGCCGCTCAAGCCCTCCGATGTGTTTGCGGCTGTGCGCGGCGTGCACAAGCGCGTCAAGGGTTCCTACGCGGTGGTGGCACTGATTGCCGGCCACGGCCTGCTGGCATTCCGCGACCCCTACGGAATTCGACCGCTGTGTATCGGCCGGGGCCAGAACGAAAGCGGCAGCACCGTGATGGTGGCCAGCGAGTCGGTGGCGCTCGAAGGCACGGCACACCAGTTCGAGCGTGACATTGCGCCGGGCGAAGCGGTGTTTGTTGACCTTGAGGGCATCGTCCACGCCGAGCAGTGTGCGGACCACCCGCGGCTCAACCCCTGCATCTTCGAGTTTGTTTACCTGGCCAGGCCCGATTCAGTGCTGGACGGCATCTCCGTCTACCAGGCGCGCCTGAACCTCGGTGAAACCCTGGCCAAGCGCGTGGTGTCTACCGTGCCGCCGAACGAAATCGACGTGATCATTCCCATTCCTGAATCCAGCCGCCCGAGCGCGACGCAATTGGCGCATCTGCTGGGCATTCCTTACCGCGAAGGTTTTGTGAAGAACCGCTATGTCGGCCGGACCTTCATCATGCCGGGCCAGGGCGTGCGCAAAAAATCAGTGCGCCAGAAGCTCAACGTGATCGCCAGCGAATTCAAGGGCCGCAACGTGCTGCTGGTGGACGACTCCATCGTGCGCGGCACCACCAGCCGCGAGATTGTGCAGATGGCGCGCGATGCGGGCGCAAAGAAGGTATACCTGGCCAGCGCCGCGCCGCCGGTGCGTTACCCCAACGTCTACGGCATCGACATGCCGACGGCCGACGAGCTGGTGGCGCACGACAAGACGGTGGAAGAAATCCGCATCGCGATTGGTTGCGATGCATTAATCTACCAGGACGTGGAAGGCATGAAACGCGCGATTGGTTCCCTGAACAAGAAGCTCGATGGCTTTGATGCTTCATGCTTCGACGGTGTGTACATCACCGGCGACATCACGCCGGAAAGCATTGCCAAAATGAACGAGCAGCGCGTCGACAGCAGCGAAGAGGGTGAGGTCGATGTTTCGCGCCTGGCGCTGCCCAATCCGCAGGAAGCCTGAACATGGCAGACAGAAAACTGCCCGACAACCTGCACCGCGACACGCTGGCCGTGCGCGTTGCGCTGGAGCCCAGCCAGCATGGCGAAAACTCCGAGGCGCTGTACCTGACCAGCGGCTTTGTGCAGCCCGATGCAGAAACCTCGGCGCGGCGTTTTGCCGGTGCCGAAGAGGGCTACACCTACGGGCGCACCTCCAACCCGACGGTCACAAGTTTTGAGCGCAGGCTCGCAGCCATGGAGGGCACCGAAGCCGCGATCGGCGCCTCCACCGGCATGGGCGCCATCCTCATGATGTGCATGGGCCTGCTCAAGGCCGGCGACCATGTGGTGTGTTCACGTTCCATGTTCGGATCGACCATTGCACTGATCGGCCGGGAGTTCGGCAAGTTCGGTGTCGAGACCACCTTTGTGTCGCAAACCGATGTGGCCGAATGGAAGGCCGCACTGCGTCCGACCACCAAACTGCTGTTTGCCGAAACGCCGACCAATCCGCTGACGGACGTGTGCGACATCGCCGCACTGGCTGATCTGGCGCATGGCGTGGGTGCGCTGCTGGCCGTGGACAACTGCTTTTGCTCACCCGCCCTGCAGCGGCCCACGGAATTCGGCGCTGACCTGGTCATGCATTCGGGCACCAAATACCTCGACGGCCAGGGCAGGGTCATGGCCGGCGCATTGTGCGGCCCGAAAAAACTGATCGTCGACGTGTTCGGCCCTTTGGTGCGCACGGCCGGCATGACCCTGGCACCCTTCAATGCCTGGGTGGTGCTCAAAGGGCTTGAGACTCTGGGCATTCGCATGCAGGCGCAGTGTGCCAATGCGCTCGCCGTGGCGAAGTGGCTGGAGAAGCAGCCGCAGGTGGCGCGCGTCTATTACCCCGGTCTCGAATCGCATCCGCAGCATGATCTTGCGATGCGCCAGCAGTCCGGCATGGGCGGCGCGGTTCTGTCGTTCGACCTGCGCGGCGACGACGTCGCGACCACGCGCAAAAATGCGTTCCACGTGATCGACAGCACACATGTCATCAGTATCGCCACCAACCTCGGCGACACCAAAACCATCATCAGCCATCCCGGCACCACTTCGCACGGTCGCCTGAGCGAAGAGCAGCGCCAGGCCGCCGGCATCAGCCAGGGCCTGATTCGCCTGGCGGTCGGCCTGGACCATATCGACGACATCAAGGCCGACCTCTCGCGCGGCCTGGACACCCTGGCATGACCCTCAAGACACGTACCCGCTTCGCACCGTCTCCCACCGGCTTCATCCACCTCGGCAATATCCGCTCGGCCCTTTACCCCTGGGCCTTCGCACGGGCGACAGGCGGCGACTTCATCCTGCGCATCGAAGACACCGACCTGGAACGTTCTTCACAGGCTGCCGTCGATGTGATCATCGAAAGCATGCGCTGGCTGGGCCTCGACTACGACGAAGGCCCCTATTACCAGATGCAGCGCATGGACCGCTACAGGGCGGTGCTGGCCGAACTGCAGGCCGCCGGCCATGTCTATCCCTGTTTCATGAGCATGGCCGAGCTTGACGCCCTGCGCGAAAAGCAGATGGCGGAAAAACAGAAACCCCGTTATGACGGCACTTGGCGGCCCGAGCCGGGAAAGACCTTGCCGCCCGTGCCGGGCGGCGTGCAGCCCGTGCTGCGCTTCAAAAACCCGCTGGGCGGTGCCGTGCTCTGGGATGACAAGGTCAAGGGACGCATCGAGATCAGCAATGACGAGCTCGACGACCTCGTGATCGCGCGGCCCGACGGCACGCCGACCTATAACTTCTGTGTGGTGGTCGACGATATCGACATGGCCATCACCCACGTGATTCGTGGTGATGACCACATCAACAACACGCCGCGCCAGATCAACATCTTCCGTGCGCTGGGCAAGGAGGTGCCGGTGTACGCCCACCTGCCGACCGTGCTCAACGAGCAGGGCGAGAAGATGAGCAAGCGCCATGGTGCCAAGGCAGTCACGCAGTACGCTGCAGAAGGCTACCTGCCTGATGCCATGGTGAACTACCTGGCGCGTCTGGGCTGGAGCCATGGTGACGATGAGGTGTTCAGCCGTGAGCAATTCTTGCAGTGGTTCAACCTCGACCACCTCGGCAAGAGCGCAGCGCAGTTTGACGAAACCAAGCTGCGCTGGGTCAACGCCCAGCACATCAAGGCCCTGGCCGATGACAGGCTCGCCGAGCTGGTGCAGCCCTTCCTGAATGAGCGCGCATTGGCCAGCCTCGATGCAGGCCGGCGCGTGGCAGCCTGTGTCTTGCTCAAGGATCGCTGCAGCACACTGGTGGAGCTGGCCGAATGGATGGCCCTGCTGGTCAGTGAAGAGCCTGTCAGTGCGGAAGAGATCAAAGCCCATGTCCCGGCCGATGCTGCGCCTGCCGTGGAAAAGCTCGCCGGCCTGCTGATGGATTGCGAATGGAACAAGGCCGCGATTGCCGCTGCTATCAAGCTGGTGCTCGGTGAAACCGGCCTGAAAATGCCGCAGCTGGCGATGCCGGTGCGCATGCTGGTGGCAGGACGCCAGCAAACGCCGTCGCTCGATGCTTTTTTGTCCTTGATGGACAAGGAAAACGTCATCGCAAGACTCAGCCGCTTGAAAAGCCTCTGATTTCCGGGCTATAATTCAAGGCTCGACGATTGCAAGGAAACTTGCAACATGGGGGTATAGCTCAGCTGGGAGAGCGCTTGCATGGCATGCAAGAGGTCAGCGGTTCGATCCCGCTTACCTCCACCATTGATCGTCGGGAAGATTTAGAAGAGTTTTTTGGCAGGCCTTTGTGTAAAAACGAAGCCTGCTCCGGAAGTTCCAAGGTTTAGACCCTATCGTCTAGAGGCCTAGGACACCACCCTTTCACGGTGGCTACAGGGGTTCGAATCCCCTTAGGGTCGCCAGAATTCTTCACAGCAATGTGAAGCACAAGGCACAAGTTGATAACAGCCGGCGCGCAAGTGCAGGTGGCTTGGCTCGAAAGAGCGAATGTTGTCACTACCAGGAGTGGTAGTTCAGTTGGTTAGAATACCGGCCTGTCACGCCGGGGGTCGCGGGTTCGAGTCCCGTCCACTCCGCCAGTCTCTAAAGGGGTTAGCAAGAACTTACTTGCTAGCCCTTTTTCTTTGGGCTTCCCTCTGTGGAAATGCCCCAAGGACTGGACAGCAGCTACACCGACCGTGTAACGTTGCCGTGTGACCCAACCTACTTTGATCAAATTCCCCGGCGTGCATCGACGCCCAGATTCCAATATCTATCAGTTCGGACTACGGGCTCCAAAGGACCTAGCAGCGCAGTTTCGTACCGCTTGGGCAGTTCGTTGCTCACTGGATACATCTGATTTAAGGGAGGCAAATGAGCGAGCTAAGGCGCTACAGGGCGAGTGGTCCGCGAAGTTTCAGGCGATGCGTTCAGGCGTGCCTGCCCCTGTCGATTTGCAGGCGCTGAGGAGATACCTGCTTGCCAAGCTAGAGAAGTACCTCACGAACTTTGACAAGCAGGTTCCGACATTTACCGCATCGCAACGGCAAGAGCGGATAAGCAACCTCTCCTTCCAGCTGCTGGATGCGCAAGAGGGAATCGCAGGCGGCTACATTTCGCCTGAGGCAGAGGAGTGGCTAAACGGATACCGATATTCCCGCTCAGCGGTGGCCGATGCGGAGGCAATGACATTCTTGGTGATGCAGCTTGAGCTGTACGTCGAGGCGCTTACGGATTTGACCCGCTGCTTTCCTGTTCGAGTGCAGCGCATCGCAGCACGTCGAGCGCTGATTGAGAGCCCTCAGGCGGGCTTGGCTGAAAAATCAATGACAAGAGCTGGAAGCGGCGGGAAAACCGGCCACAAGCTCGCTGATGCCCTTACAGAGTGGTCCAAGGTGGTCCGCCCTCAAAAGACCGTCAGTGCGTTCACCCGCCATGTACGTCAATTTGAAAGGCTGACAAGCAATTCCGATCTTGAATCCATTGATAAGCGCGGTGCTACCAAGTTTCGGGATGCCCTAACCAAGTGGGCTACTGATGAGGGTAAGGTGGCTTCAACCGCCGATAACGCAATGGTCAGCGTTCGAGCGTTGATGAACGTGGCGCGAGAGCTTGGATGGGTCGATAGCAATCCCTTTGAGCGACTCACCATAACGCAGGGCGGTAAGGAGGCCGAGGGCAGAGAACCTTGGACACCTGAGGAATTGCCGATGCTTTTCGATGATCCTATCTGGGCCTTATGTCAGCTACCTCAAGAGCGTAAAGCTGGCGGTGCTGCGGCTTACTGGATTCCTTTGATCGCCTGTTATTCGGGTGCAAGGCTCAGCGAGATAGCTCAGCTTTGGACGGATGATTTAATTACTACAGCAGGGGCTGAGGTTTTCGAGTTCAGGGAAAACGCAAGCCGGGAGCAGCGATTAAAAAATAGCGGCTCATGGCGTGCTACGCCCATGCATAAAGAGTTGATCAGGCTTGGATTACCGGCATACGCTAAGAGCCAACAGAGTGGACCTCTGTTCCCTGCATTGCCAACCGAAGGCGAGAATGGCGCTGGCGGCCAATTCGGGAAATGGTTCGGCGACTTCAAGAAAGGAAAGGGCTTTACCAGCCCCGTCAAAACCTTTCATTCCTTTCGTCATACCGTGGCAACTGAGCTTAGGCTCCAAGGGGCAACAGATGCACAGGCGGATGCCATTACCGGGCATGCGGGTGATGGAACAGGACGGAAAGTTTATGCGGCTACTATTCGCCGCGCTGCAGAGCGGCTAAGGCCTGTTATCAATCTTTTGGAATACCCAGGCTTAGAGTTAAGCCCGCATTGGTGATGCGTTTGCATCATCGGAGTTTGTCTGACTTGCCGTGGATAGGGCATCGGTCCCTATACTACAGCTAGACCAGTACACAAAGGACCGCACATCCGTACTGATTGAACGCTGGATAGAGCTTATGCATAAGTCGCACAATTGCGAGACAGCATACCTTAGCCCTATTGGATATACACCGGCCAGATACGAAAGATTAAATTTTCGCGTATCTATAAGCACCGGATACCATAGCCATACATAGCACTAATAGACGCGAGATAGAAGCCTGATACTAAGGCTACGCCTTTGCTCGGTCTGACGACCTGAAGGCCCGGCGATACAACCTACGCCAAGGCTATGGAGAGTGCGATAGTAGAGTCGATACTAAGAGCGAGATAGAAGACAACACAACAGATGACTAACAACCATCTATGAGTAGCTAGACCTAGAAGCCTATGGATGAAGCGCAATAGATACGGCTATGAGCTCGCTTAGTAGATCAAGCGTAAGGACAGGCATCAATAGATAGCCTCTGTATTAAGGCTGATGGAAAGAGCGATTCAGAGAAGCCTCTTCCTCAAGGCTATGGGCAGAGGAATAAAGGACGCTCTACTAGGGCTAGATAGGGCCTGTTAGAAGGCTACCAGCTTCGCTGGATAAGCATAAGCCCTGAGCCTTCGGCTAACAGCCTATGTTGGCTTGAGCTAACGTCTGTATTGAAAAGGGCCTATAACCATCCCGCTATGCAAGAGTCATGAGGAAGGCTCCGTATAGAGTTCAGGCCTTCGGCCGAGCCTTATATAAGCCGTAGGAAGCGCACAGCCGCTGTGTATCTGTAGATGTCAGGGGCTCTGCTATGCAGCTGCGTAATTCAATTGATGAGCAGCTATGAGGCTCATCTGTATTGTTTGATGCTCCGCTATCCCAACAGTCTCTGCATAAGACTCGGTCTCAAGTGCTTGGCTGTCAGCTGTGCCAGCCTCTCGAATGACGCCCTGGTAGCGGTAAGCGCTGAATAGATTGTTCCGTAGGACTCTAGGCCAGGCATCGGCCTATTCTCGAAGTCTCGCACTGTGCATGAGCTTCCGCTCCCATCCGACACCACCACTACTGTCCCAAGCATGATGGGGGTAGCCTTGTCTAATACTCCGAGCGCTATGGATACCACTCCCGCTCTGGACTCGATGAACTTCGCAAATCCGGTTAACCCAACCAGCTTGCCTAGGTTGCTGGCGAATGCTTGGACATACTGCACTTCCTCATCGCTGACTATCCGACTATTGGTTGAGCTATCGGCATGCTCCGTATTCGTTGGACCGCTGCGAAGAAGCTCCCCCGTACGCTTCTGTCTTAGGGCATCAAGGAACTGCCGCAAAAATGCATCTGCCATTACCAGAGCCTCTAGCAATGTGGAAAACGTGTGATTCGCAGTTAGAAGTTGTCTGTCGGCTGCGGCCAGCACACCGAACTCAATCTGACCCTCAACAGGACGCCAACTCTGTATGAGAACAACGTCCTGCGGCTCGCCTACCGATGCGTCATCAATGCCGATGGATGCGGCAGCGAACCCCCTGGCCTTACCCGTTGTGAAGTAAACAGAAATTCCGGTGCTGGCATGGGTACGTTCAAAGGTCTGGCGGATTTGGGTGAGGTCTTTCTCCGCAAATTCATACCCGTCTGGAGTGTGAGTCGAGGTCATGCTGCTGTTCCCTTATGCCTCGCGGCTTAGGTTGTTGAGGTGCGGCATTATGTGACTTAAAAGCGGCTGACGCAAAAGCGGCACGTCCATACAGTGCGGCGTAGTGACTCGCACCGCTCCATTAGCCACAAGATCTGCCCAGCCAGCTAGGGAGATATTGGCCTTAAACCTGATTCGTTTGAGGGGGGAGCGCGGCTGGACGCAAGAAGCATTGGCCCTTGAGTCTGGCTTTCACCGTACGTTCATTGGGCACCTTGAGCGCCAAGGAAGGAACATTTCCTTGGACAACATCGAGCGCTTGGCGAAGACGCTGGAGGTGGAGACTTATCAGTTGCTCGTACCGCGCAAACAGACCAAAACTTGAATTTGTTTTGGGATTGCGAGGGAGCACTTACGACGGTTAGTGCAGGGGACGCCCCCGTACCCCCCTGCAGAGCGCCTGCAGAGGCCCTCAAGGCGTCTAAATCAATCGGAGGAAGAGATGGCTAGGCAGCCACTTGCTCCGCATTGTCGCGCACCCGCATCACAGTTTGACGGCTGGTCTTGAGATCGCGTGCTACAGAGGCCACAGAATCGCCCGCAGCGAGTTTTGTCAGAACTTGTGATGTCTGGGTGGCATCCAGCGTCTTGGGGCGTCCCAGCGCCGTTCCAGAGGCTTTTGCGCGGGCAAGTCCCGACTGCGTGCGCTCGATCAGCAAATCACGCTCGAATTCTGCTACTGCTGCAATGACGCCCATGGTCATCTTGCCTGCGGGGCTGGTTAAGTCAACGCCTCCAAGCGCAAGGCAGTGCACCCGAACGCCTAAGCCAGTTAGAGCCTCGACAGTAGCCCTTACGTCCATGGCGTTGCGCCCCAGTCGATCCAGCTTTGTGACGATAAGGATGTCGCCCGCCTCCAATCTGTTGATTAAGCTTGCGAAGCCCTTTCGTTCTGAGGCTGGAACGCTACCCGAAACGGTTTCCACAACTGTGCGCCTGAGTGCAACCTCGAAACCAGCAGCCGCGATTTCTTGAACCTGGTTCTCCGTGGTTTGATCCGATGTGCTGACCCGGCAATAGGCGAAGACACGTGACATAAGCTCTCCCATGATGTCCAAAAAGGGAGTGCATTAAGCAGTGACGTTCAAAATATGTCAACCCTAGGTTGTGGACAGGGTGCCCCAGCGTGTCCGTATTCGGTGGTATACGAACAGATGCATCTGCGATGATGGCTGGAGGAACGGAGGGGAGTCGATATGAGTCAAAGTCTGGCCGATTTTCATGGCATTCCGGAAGAACTCTATGAGTCCACGGGTGCCCTCGATCCCATTCTGGGCGTGGACACACGCCTATTCATCGATCCATCCCTCCTGCGAGTTACTACGGTTGCCGAACTTGGGGAAAGCTATTCGCGTGTAACAGAGCATTTTCAAGATGTGCTTCGGATTGTGGCAAGCATTGATAGGGACGGCGATAGACTTTGGAGGCAAGCCGACAAACTCCTAACTTTTCCTGAGGTTTCAGGACTCTCAATTGGATATGCGACAAGAGGGACAAACGGAAGTGGAATGGGCCCGGGACTGCGGAAAAACCTTCTTGGGACGGTCCGGGAAATAGTTAAAGCGGGTGTTCGGGACCCCGCGCTGTTTGAGCTGGTGGGGATCTTCGAGGATGACATTGGGCCGGATCGAATTAGCGACATGCTGGCCACGATCATCGTTAAAGACCTGGTTAGTTTTACCCAACGAGTTTGCAGTGATTGCGGCATCCCAATGGAACCTCATCGCCTCCGAAATATCAGCTCAGAGGAGGACCTCCCCACCAACCCGCTCACTAAAGGCCCTTTAATACTTGTACCTAAAGAGGTGCTGCGAGATCTACCTGTAGCACTGAGTTTTGGCGACGTTCGTTGGATTGCTCAGCATAATGACACTTTGAGAGACGAGCTAAATGCTCTTGTCGGATCCGCTTGGCGGAGCGTGACAATTTCCGAGCAGAAGGCAAAACTCAGGACTGACTTTATGCGGTTCCCTGAAGTGCTCTCAGACGTCATTCGCGCATACATGGCCGAGGTGCCGGAGCAGTACGATTTCACCTCAGATCGGGCAGGTGAGGTGCTTTGGTACAGAACATCCAAGAGCTTGCCCGCGAAAGTCCCGCTGCACCTTACATTGCCACCGACGCCCACTGCTGACGAGGTTGAGTCTGTGGTTATGCAGATCTGCGAACACTTCAAGGTGTTGATCGAGGACAACCAACTGGCACAGCTGCTTTACGACAAGGACGGGAAACCCAAACACGAATCAGCCGCACAGCTGCTATTTTTTGGTGTCGCCTCTGCCTACTGTCGCGCTAACGATCTTGATCTTTCACCAGAGAGTGACGCCGGGCGCGGGCCTGTCGATTTCAAAGTGAGTCGCGGATTTGCTGGAAAGGTACTTGTTGAAATAAAGCTAACCTCCAACAAGCAGCTTCTACATGGATTTGAAAGCCAACTTCCTATTTATGAGAAAGCTGAAGGCTCTCATCGCGGCGTCTACCTAGTGATAGACAACGGGGGAGCCTCCGAAGCCAGACGGCGTTCATTTGGTTCAAAGGTCAAAGCAGCCGGCATCTTAGCTCCCAAAGTCATTTGGGTCGATGGGTCTATTTTGTTATCCGCCAGTAAAGCGGACAAATAATTAGGATAGGTAGCTTACGCGTTCCCCTATGACGTTTGGCTTAATGCTGAATCAACGTCGTAGGAGTGTCCGGGCAAATAACTAGCGTTAGAGACTGAACCGCTCTGCTAAGGGCAACATAGAGGAGCCGTCGCTTTTGCGGACTATCTGGAAATTCTTTTGCGTCACATGGGATTACTATCGCGTGATCACACTCTAGGCCCTTAGCTTTATGAATCGTACTAACCGCACGAGAGGGCATTGTTCCACCTAACAATCGTCGCTGCGCGGCTAGAAGAGCAAGGCCATTGGTGATATCTGCAATCTCTCCAAGCCTAATAGCATCATAGAATTCTCTGCGATAGTAAATCTTCAAGTCCCTAAAATTGGGCTCTTGGTCGATAAGGCGCTTTAGCTCCTTTAGCGCTAAGGCCGCCCCCAGGTGATTGGGAGAGTCGCAAATTAAGGATGCTAGCTTTTGTATCTGTGCTGGTCGCTTAGTCCGGTTCTTTATGCAACCATGCTGTGCCTCCTCTACCAAGCACGCAAATAGAGGTCCGGTGAATCCTACGCAAGTCGCTTGCACAAAGGTTGCAACGGCTTTTGCAATCTCTGCTGGATTTCCAATTGCATTTGCACACTGTTTAGCGTAGGCGGAGAGAGCATCACGGGAATGTCCCTCCCATATTGGTGCAGCCCTTCCAGACCAGGCGTGTAAGGCCTGAACCATAATCTTACGAGGGGTCAGTATGAGTTGCGACGTGGGCCCTCTCATTGCACGCCTCACCGGAGTAGTTTGTTCTTCGGAAAGGCGATAGCCGTTTGCGCTTGGACTTACATTCTTGGCGATCAAAACCCGTAGACCATCTGGTAGATCTACTGGTAGCGTGATAGGTAATCCTGCCTCCAATGAATCGCGGGCTTTAAGAATCCATGCGCCTAAGGCAATGGATCCCTTTTCCCATCTACGTGGAATTTCAAGTCTTTCATTGATATCTGCGCTGGCGCGAAATGACGCCCATCGTTCTTCATATTCAGCCAATCCTTTGGTGTCGATATAAATTGCCTGCATGGGATCGGTGAATACTCGGAGCCGGGAACCTGCTCGGTGCAGTGACATCACGAACTCATGCTGTTTCTTTGTGGAGTCTTGGTGCTCATCGCAGATCACGAAGGGGAAGCGAGTGGCCAGCATTCCACTAATGTTTGATGATGTGTCGATTAGCCTTGTTGCACATTCTGTGATGTGGTCAAAGTTGTCCTGTGCTTCATTTCCCCAAGAGGCTAAATCCTTGGGCAAGCCAAGATACTCGTGATAGGGGCTAGCGATCTGAATTGCCAAGCCGTGAATGGTCGAAATCTCTACTCTTGATCTAGGAGCCTTGATGCGGTCACGGAATACAGCAACAGCAGCGTTCGTATGAGTTAGCACTAATGTTCGTGATGGCTGGTCGACGCTCGCTCGCCAGGAAACAAACTTGGATGCCTGATGTGTTTTTCCGCACCCGGCAGGAGCTGTGATTATCACGAGCTTCTGATCAGACCGTAGTGCAGCCTGAACTCTCACTTCACTGGGGTGGTCCATCAGACGGCGTCTAGTTCGGATGCTTTTTCCAGTGCCTCGATAAACTTCCAAATCTCAGGCGCTGATCCTTTCCAGTCCGGCAACTGAAGTAGTTTCCCTGCGAGTTCATAACCTCCCGCCACAGACTTAAACCATGCACGACTATGTGCCTTATATTTCTGACCCTCCTCGGTGCCTACAAGTTCTTTCGGCACAAAGCCTATGGCGGCCTCTATGATGAGTGAGAGTAATCTGGTCCCTGCAGCTGCCTCGATAGCTTGGGGGCTTTTGTCTTCAATGCCAACTCGAATTGCTAAAGTACGGAGTCTCGTCCCTTCCATCTTGCCTGACGATTCTGCCAAAATCTCCGTCCAAGATTTACTCATCAGCACTGGCAGCAAGTTCTCTTCTAAACATCCTTTGTTCCATCTGAGCAGCAGCTCGCCCATGTTCAATTTAGCCTTGGCCCATCTTCCGTCGAGACTATTAACAAGTTCCCTGTCTGCCATGCCCGCGCAACGCTGTCCGCCCGCGCTGAGAGCTTCTAGGGCTTCCAAGGTCTGCTCATTGTTTTTGCCATCTGTTATCGTCACCCCTCTTTCCCTCCACTGCGGTACAAAGATATTGCACAAGTGTTCCAAGAGGCCTACTTCTGTAGCCCCTTCAACAATAACTGGAACCCTTGAGAGTAAGCACTCAGCGTCCCGCTCCAGAAGGGGACCTATCTTGCTGGCATCTAAAAGATTGATTTTCCCTGAGCTACCAAAATACCAAATGGTGGTATCGCGGGCTGCCGATAGCACCGCAGCGCTATGGGTCGTTAGGAACGTCTGCGCTTTGGTTGCGGCAAGTTGAGCTATCAAACGGCGCTGTCGATAGGGCTCAAGACCCCTTTCGATCTCATCTACTACGGTAATAGGTTGTCCGCCTTGCGTCGCATTGGCGATGGTGAGAGCGGCTAATCTACGAGTACCTGCACCCCAACTCGTCAAAGGTAGGGACTGCTCATTCTTTTGCGCCGTCAAACCAACAAGCGAGCCGATAGACTGGCCGGGAGACGACAAGAATCCCAATCCCAGTCCGTTGGGCAAGGCATTGCCTTTAAAGATGGTATCCAGTCTCTCTAACGACAGAACCGATTCTTCATTTAATTCGGCTCCAAGTTTGAGGCTAGACACGGCGCTGCCTAGTTTCGCTCGTAGAGTTTTGTCTGCTAGCAGTCGGTCTAATGCCGCCCCTTGGACCAGCCGAAGATCCTTGTCATTTCTATCGTCGCTAGATAGTTTGACTAACCCTAGCCGCTTTCGCAAGACGGTAGGGAAGATTATGCAATCGCCCTGCGGTTGAATCATCTCGTAGTTGAGATCCATATCGACCGTGCCTCTAACCCTTACCTTATAGACTGCTTCGGGTGCGTCCTCGTCCTCCGGTCTGGGAACGGCATCATTGCCATCCCATGCCCAAGGGTAGGGCATAGTTGATAAGTTTTGAACTCCGTATTCAGGTGGGATAGCAAATACGGCTTCGATCACAAATTCGTTGTCTGTATCGCGTAGCCAATAGTCCGCGTCATTGAGAGCGAGATTGCTCGTGGGATGGAGCAATAAAGCTATGGCTTCTAGTAAGGTGGTTTTTCCAACGTCTCCGCCGCCCAAAATAAGATTAACACCAGGAGCGGGATGCCAAACAACATGCTTCAAGCCACGGAATTTGGTGATCTCCAAGCGCCTTAACTGTGCTGCTGGCGAGGCTTCCTCATTTTCCGACGAAGGCTTAACTGGCTTCGACCCAGCGGCATATTTTTGTATTTTCATTCCTCGCTCCTTCGATGCATCCTACCCCTGCACTGATTGCTTCCACAAGAGAGCAGATGATCATTGCATCCAAGAAGATTAGACTGGAGGAAATTGCTCGAGAGCGATTGTGTGAACAATTTGCCATTGTGGATGTGACCAACAAGACGGCATCTCTCGACCTAAAGGGGCATAACTCTGTTTGGCTTTGTGACAGGGAATAAAACCCACGACCGTACTCAATACTCAAACAGTCTGGACCGAGATGGCGGCCTCCATTGCTTCGCGCCGACCGGCATATTCGCTTCGACCTCGGCTTGTTGATCATCCACCCAATCGCATTACCGATTGAGACGGCCAAGGGCACGGTCAGGCTACTCCGATTTGGTTGGTGTTAGATTTGCACCTCCCTTGAGTCCTTCATCGCGCCCTAGTATCGAAGCGCTACATCAAAGGAATGCCCGAAAAGCTGACTGAGCCTCCTTGTCCGAGACCTAGAGGCGTGACCACCTTGACAAAGACAGCTAATTTTGGCATGATGATTGCCCAGTAATTTTCCTGAGGAGGGGGTTTAGGAGTGATCGCGGCGTGAGTTACGGCAAGGGTATTGGTGACGGTTCTTCAACCATTACTAAGGGCCCCATCAAGAAGCACGCCGTCGGCTCGAAGCCGACAACCACGAAACAGCAACCGCAAGATCATCAAGTAGGAAAGGAACCGCCCATGAACAAGAAACCCTTCAACTTCAACGGCAAACTCAACGCAGAAGGCAACTTCCGCACTTCTTTCCGTCACCTGACTCTCGTTGGAACCTGCGCCGTGGCGCTGGTGGTGGGGACCCAAAACATCCCCCACCCCTAAACCTCTTCTGGAAGTACAAAAGGGCCCCTAATTCGCAGGGCCCCTTTTTTTTTGAACGGCGCTAAGGGCATGACCTGGAAGCGTGATGCTGTAGTTCGGTGCGCCAAGAGCGACTGTATGTGTATCATCAGCCTCCCTTAACTGTGAATCACACCGTGTAACTTTGCACTGAGGTGAGCTAGGTTTCAGAGAGCGCCGGGGGTCGCGGGTTCGAGTCCCGTCCACTCCGCCAGAAAGATAAAGGTTGTTTGCCGTGGAAACATGGCAAACAACCTTTTTTATTTCAGGCCCGTCATTTCCACTTTCATGCCGACGGTTTTGTCACGCCTGGATGTTCGTCCCGGTTCGCACTGAGCATGCGCAGCTCCTTTTCAACCTGGGCGACCAGATCGAGCAGGGTCAATGATTGATCGCGCCAGGCGTCGCGGGGGCTGTGCCTGACGGTATGTTCCGCCGACTCAAACCGGGCTGCAGCGCCGTGGGCGGCGATCGCATGGCAACTTCCCTTCATCTTGTGCAGCAGGTCTGCCAGCGCGTCGATATCATAATCTTCGGACTTGGCAGAAAACTCCATTTTCCATTGAGGCAACTGGCGCAGGAAAGCTTGGGCGACCACGGCCAGCAAGTCCAGCCCGCCTGCGGATTTTTCGAATCGGGGAATGTCTATTTGTTGATACATGGAAGCGGAGATGGACGACGGAGCCGGGACGGACAATCGGGTCCGCCCTGAGGTCAGCCGTGTTGGCGAAGCATCTGGACATGGGCGTCCAGAAAGCCTTTCAGTCTCTCCATATTGACAGGTTTGCCGAGGAAAAGTACATGGGACGGCAATCCCCCGCGCTTCTCGATTTCCTTGTCGCTCATGCCTGAAATCACAATCATCGCCATCGCGTGGTATTCCGACCGCTCGGACACCATCTGGATCAGCCTGAAGCCATCAAACGGTTCCATGTTCAGATCGGTGATCAGTATTCGCGGGCGTATACGCTCAAGTTGCAGAACTGCGTCCAGGCCATCGGTCGCCAGGGTGCATCTCACAGCGGGATAATTTTTGGCAAGAATGCCGGTGAGAAGGGCCGCTGTGGCTGCATCGTCCTCGACCACAAGAACACTCAGTCCGTCCGGACGGGTGACAGCCGGCCGCGTACCCGTCACCGCCGGGGGGCTCTGGTCTTGAGAGGAGGGTGTGGCCAGGCGAAGCATGGCCTTTGGCCCCATCTTCTGGTTGAGTTCCTCGATCGACTCGCGGAGGATGCGCCGATGTCCTCCCGTTGTCTTGACGGCAGCGAGCTGCCCCGAATCCACCAGCTTCTGAATGGAAGTCCTCGAGAGAGCAAGAATTTTTGCCGCTTCTCCGATGCCAACATAGTCCACAGTCATCTGGTCATTTTCCTCGGGTCGATCATGCTCGACATAGGTGTCAATCGGCTCTGGGCAACGGTTGCAGCCGGGCAGTAAGGGCAAACATCTGCAATGGTTATGTGGCAATGAGCCAGCAAATTCACCGCGAATGAGGCAAGTGCGCCCAAGCGTATCGAAACATTTTTCTGTGAGCCTGTTACAGTTGGTTTCATGGCTGACAGCAGTCCTTAAGTATAGGCAAAGTTTCAAATCGAAAGATTCGGTTGAATCTCCATGGCGACGGCCTTCATTCATTGCTGCCAGATGATGCAGGTCAAGGGTGCGACGCAAGTTTGGCTTGCAGCCAGCAGCAACAGGAATACATTGGCAATCAGAACAGGGTTGAAGAGCAGGATATTCCGTTGCCGGAATGTCCAGGGCGCTGTCCTCGATGAGGCTCTTTCGCAAGCTATATGAATCGGAATTGACGCAGTGAAACGCTTTTTGGAGCAGGACTTGCCGCAGGGGAGCGGGAAACAGCACATGCCGGGGATTGGCATGGGCGAAATGGCCCTGAGCGTACTGGACGAGCTGCCGCTTTTGACCATCGTGACGGATGCCCAGGCCAGGATCGCCTACATGAACTCGGAGGTATCCCGGATACTGGGTTGGACTTCGCGCGATTTGCAGGCGGCGCACATCACGCGGATTGTTGCGCCGGCTGATCACGAGAAGGTGCTGGCCCTTCTTGACGGCCACGACACGGCGCCGGGAGGGCAGGCTTCCCATGCGGAAGTCGACCTGTCGTTGTTGCGCACCGACCGCAAGATCATCGCCGCGAAATGTTCGGTTCGCCGTTTTCTCTTTCAGGGTGCCCGTCACGTCCGCCTGTCCATCCGCATTCCCCTGATTGACGGGCTGGAGCTTCGGCTCGCCAAGGGAAAGATGCTGGAATTCAAGCAGGCCAGTGAAAACAAGAGCCGTTTCCTGGCCAACACCAGCCACGAAATCAGGACGCCGCTGAACGGGATCATGGGCATGATTGATCTCCTTGCATCCACCAATCTGGACCCGGTGCAGCGCTCGTATGTCAGCAGCCTGAAGGCCAGTTCAAAAAAATTGCGGGTCCTGCTCAATGACGTGCTGGACATCTCCAAGATAGAAGCCGGATTGACCGAACTGGAAAAACTTCCATTTGACGTGGTCGAAAGAATCAGGGCGGTGGTGGATGCCTTCCATCCGACGGCTCAGGCCAAAGGGCTCGATATCAGCTTTCAATGCGATTTGAACCACAGGTTTTTTATCGGCGACCCGCACCGGCTGGCGCAGGTGGTCAGCAACCTGGTCGACAACGCGCTGAAATTCACGGCGCAGGGAAGCGTCCGCGTGCGTCTGTCCGGGCAAGCCGCAGATGTTGCGTGGAGCCGCTGGAGGCTGGTTGTTTCGGTGATCGACACCGGCATAGGCATCAAGCCTGAAGGGCTTTCACGGTTGTTCCAGTCGTACTACCAGGCCAGCAGCTCGACGGCCCGGAAATATGGCGGCTCGGGGCTGGGCTTGCATCTCTCCAGGGAGCTTGTCGAGTTGATGGGCGGAAGGATAGGCGTTACCAGCCAGCCCGGCAAGGGGACGGAGTTTGAATTCTGGATCGAGCTGGAGGCCACGCGCGACGCCCCTCATTTCGTGGATACGGGGCTTCCTGCGAGCTTGGAAATCCTTGCCGGTGCACGTATCCTTGTGGTGGACGATGACCTCACCAGCCAGTCCCTGGTGGAGGCGTGGCTCAAGAGGGAAGGTGCCACCGTGGTACTGGCTTCGAATGGGCAGGAAGCCGTGCAGTGCCTGATGGATGATGATTTGCTGGACGCCGTGTTGATGGATGTCTCCATGCCCGTGATGGACGGGCTGACGGCTACCCGCCACCTCAGAAGCGGGGCAGCGTCGGAAACTGGCGCACGTCGCCGCTACCTGGCTGAAATCCCGATCATCGGAATCAGTGGGCATGCGCTCGACCAGGACCGGGACCTGTGCCTCGCCTCCGGAATGAGCGGCTACCTCACGAAACCATTGTCCCGGCCGGCAGTCCTTGGCGAATTGGGCCGGGTTCTCCAGAAGTAGTTTCGGCCAAAAATAGCAGGGCTGCGGCACTGTGAGCCCTTGACCGGGTACCGGCAGAAATTGGGCAGCAGGAAGGCCTCTGGTGATGGATTACCCGCAGAATGGTTTTGCAGTTATAATCATTATTATCACAATAATAATTAAAAGCATTTTGTGGCAGAAATGCCATTCCCGCCGAGTCTGCCATGGTCCCGCCTCGCAATGAATGCCATTGCAGGTTTTTAACCCTTTGTAGCCCGTCGTTGACTGCACATCGGCCGGGAGACGCCAAGGATATGTATGTCTGAGCCAGGGATTTCCAGGGACCATGCCCGGCGCATCCGGAAAATGCCTCGTCCCTTCGATGCGGCAAAAAAAATGCTGCACCGCCACGCCATCGACGGTCTGCAGCTGTGGGCCGGCTCCATTGCCTTGCTGGTTTCCGTGCTGTTCTGTTCGGTTCTTGCTTATGCCGTGGACAACAGCAGGCGTGCCTCAACGCTCGAGATGGAGGCCAACAACAGGCGACTTTCCCATCTCATGGCGCAATATGCTTCCGCCGCTTTTCAGCTCGTCGATCACACCTTGAAGCACGGGCGTTCGGAATGGATGGACGGGTCGCGCCTGGGCGACCATCGGAATTTCTACGAGGGCTTTCCCGATTTCAGGACCCTGATTTTGCAGTTGGCCGTTGTGGACGCTTCCGGCGCGAGAGTTGCCAGCTCGACGGCTGCCAGTGCCCGGCAGGCCTTTCTGGGGGATGGATCGCACGTTCTGGCGCATGTCAGCAATTCCAGTGACTCGCTTTTTGTGGGCAGGCCGATGGCCAGCGATGCTTCGGAGCCCGCCAGCGTTCAATTTTTGCGCCCCATCTTTCACGGAAACGGCACCTTTGCCGGTGCGATTGTGGCCAGTGTGGACACGGCTTTTCTCGGCAGCTTCCTGGGCCCGGCGCTGGCCACCCCCAAGGTCAATTTCGGCCTGATGGGCCCCGACGGCCTGCCCAGGGCCTGGTTCGGCTCTTTGAGTTTCAACCCGGCGCTGGCGACTCCTGCCGTAGCCACGAACCAATTGCCTGGAGCCCGCATGCACGGACATTTCTCCACGGCTGCCACTGGCGCCCAGCCTGAAGTGTCCTGGTATGTGGAGCCTCTGGGCGACATCCCGTTGAGCATCGTGGTGGGAACCGACACTTCCGCGTTGCCATGGGCGGGCTGGCAGGAAATGCTTGTAGTGCTCCTGTTCCTGTTTGGTGTCAATGGTTCGGCCGCATATGGGATCCGCAACCTTCGCCTGAGAAACCGGGTCGCCCGGCAATTGCGCGACAGCCAGGCCAAAACCAATTCCGCCAATGAGATGAAGTCCCGCTTCGTTGCCGATATATCCCACGAGTTGCGGACTCCCCTGAACGGCATCCTCGGGTTTTCGGACCTGGTGTCACGTTCCAGGGACATGCAGAAGTCCATTGCCTACGGAAAAATGATCAACAGCAGCGCAAGGCATTTGCACCAGCTGGTCAACACCATGCTGGACCTGGCAAAAATAGAAGCGGGGCGCATGGAGGTTGGCGTTACCTTGTGCGACCTGCATGAGCTGTGTGAGTCGGTGACGGGTATTCATCGTTACGCTGCAGACAGGAAAGAACTCGGTCTCGGCATCGACTACGCGGCCGGGCTGCCAAAAACGATACGGACGGACCGCATCAAGCTGATGCAGATACTGAACAACATACTTCACAACGCCGTGAAATTTACTGCGCAGGGCAGTGTTGTCCTCCAGGTCACGCAGAACGCCGGCGGCTGGCTGTTCCGTGTGTCCGATACAGGTGCGGGCATGAGCCCCGGGCAGCTGGAGCATGTGTTCGAGCGCTTCGGCCACTCCGGATACGGCACTGATACCGGTACGGCTGAGCGGGGCAGCGGCCTGGGCATGGCGCTGTGCAGGGAACTGGCGGAGCTGCTGGGCGGGCGGATCCACGTTGAATCAACTCCCGGCGCAGGAACTACGGTTGAAATCCGGCTGCCGGCAAACATGGGAGTGGACGATGCCGCCGCTCATTGAACGCGGCAGGGCGCTGGTGGTCGACGACGCAGAGCTCAACCGGATTCTGGCGCGCGCCTACCTCGAGGCACTGGGCTGGCGGGTTGACGAATGCCCGGAGGGCTACTCGGCCCTGGCTTTCCTGCGCAGCTGCACCCCGGAGTTCATCCTGCTGGACATCCGGATGCCGGGCATCGACGGACTGGAGCTGGCCACGATCATCCGGAAAACCTGCCCTGTCGGCACCGTCAGGCTGGTGGCTTATACCGCCCACGCCATCATTGAGGAAGTGGCGCACATTCGCACGTTCGGGTTTGATGCGGTGTTGATCAAGCCGGTGTCCTTTGCAGACTTCCAGGAAGTTGTCGGCCGGGGAAGCGCCTGAGGCCACAGGTGCAGGAGCCCCGCGGCGTCAGCCCTCGCGCAGCTGTTTTACCAGTGCCATTTTTTCGCCGCGCCGGACAGCAGCCTGCGGCTTGCGATGCGAACCCGCCTTGCGTTTTGCCGCCGGTGCCACCAGCGGGTTGCGCGGCCGCGTGGCCTTGAGTTTGATCTTCGTTTTTCGGGCGGAACTCATCGGCCGATTTTAAGCAGGCCTGTGGACAGTGCCGTGCCACACACAATGATCACGGCGCAAAGCAGCATCCATAACGTCACCGCCTCACTGAGGAACAGGGCGCCGTAAAAAACGGCGAACACGGGAATTACAAAGGTCACTGCCAGTGCGCGCGCCGGGCCGGCGTTTTCGATGAGGCGGAAGTACAGGATGTAGGCGACGCCGGTACACAGCACGCCGACGGCGAGCAGGGCCAGCCACGCGCTGGTGCCGGGCATGTGGGCCGGCCACAGCCACCAGGCAGGCAAGGCCAGCCCCAGCGTGGCGCCGATTTGGCTGCCTGCTGCGGTGACCAGTGGCGGCAGCCCGGTCAGGTAGCGCTTGGTGTAGCTTGCCGACAGCGCATAACAAACGCAGGCCAGCAGGCAGGCCAGCACCGCCCAGCCCGGTGCCAGGCCCGAGGCATCGGGTTTGAAAGTGGCTTTGTCCCAGGCCAGCATGGCCACCCCGGCAAAACCGACGACCAGGCCCAGCAGGCGCGAGTGGTTGGGTTTGTCCTTGAGCCAGACCCAGGCCACCAGCGCGCCGAACATGGGCACGGTGGCATTGAGAATGGCCGACAGCCCGGTGGTGATCGACAGCAGTGCAAACGCAAAGCAGGCAAACGGAATGCCGGAGTTGAACATGCCGATCAGGAACACATGGCGCCAGTTTTTAACCAGCGTGGGCCCGAGTCCGCGCAGCAGCACCAGAGGCAGCAGAAAGGCCGCGGCAATGGCCACGCGCACGGCTGCGGTAGGCAGCGCGCCGAACTCGCCCACGCCTATGCGCGTGAACAGGAAGGACGCTCCCCAGATGGCGGCCAGCATCACAAAATCGAGAGCCCAGTTTTTCTGCCGGGCTGCGGAGGGTACCGCGGTGGATGTCAAGCTCAAGACCGGTTCTCCTGTAGTACGCCTTCGAGTGTGAGCAGCGCGGCCTTGCGGTCAAGCCCGCCTGCGTAGCCGGTGAGTGCACCGCTGGCACCCATCACGCGGTGGCAGGGCACGATGATGCTGACCGGGTTTCGGCCCACAGCGGCGCCCACGGCCCGCACGGCCGCCGGATTGCCGATGCGCTGGCTGACTTCGCTGTAGCTGGCCGTGCCGCCTTGCGGGATTTTAAGCAGCGCCTGCCAGACCGATTGCTGGAACGCCGTGCCGTAAGCCAGGTCCAGCGGCACATCGAATTGTGTGCGCTGGCCTGCGAAGTATTCAGTCAGCTGCCGGCTGACTTCTTTCAACACAGGGTGGTCCGGAGCGCTGGGCCACAGGATGGGCCCGGCCAATTCCTGAGGTAAATGGCGTTGGCCCTCAAACCAGAGCCCGGCCAGGCCCTTGTCTGTCGCTGCAATGATCATCTTGCCCATAGGGCTTTGGTAAGTGGTTTGGACGATGGAACGGTCAAATTTCATGTGGTTCACCTTTGAATGGTTTCGGGTTTCCGCCTGGCATCAGGCTGTTATCGGGGCTTTCCCCTTTGGATACACGGTTTGTCAGCTATCAATTCGGTAGCAAAATCACTTCATCTGTCACGCAAAGCATTTCAGGCGAAAAAGCACCTCCATCATTCGTTGCTGATCGTCGCGCGGCGGCGTAATTCAGTCCAATGAAATCGGGGCGCCTGATTCATTCCCCTAACGCATCTATCGCAGGCCTGTCGGCCGGTTGCGCCATCGCACCACCCCAGGCGCGAATGACGGCATAACTTCGCCATGGCTTCCAGGCCATGGATGCCAGCTCGGCTTCTTTGGCCGGATTTTTCAGGCCCTGCACACCGAGCGCCTTGTGCAGCGCCACGTCGCCGGCGGGAAAGGCGTCGGGCCAGCGCAGCGCCCGCATGGCGATGTACTGCGCCGTCCAGTCGCCAATGCCGGGCAGCTCCTTGAGCGTGGCAATGGTGGCGTTGACGTCGGCACCGCCATGCAGCTGCAGGCGCTTTTCCGCCACGGCCTGGGCAATGCCGACAATCGCGGTCTGCCGCTGCCTGACGATGCCCAACTGGCCCAGCGTGTCGCCGCTGGCCTGCGCCAGCACCGCTGCTGCGGGGAACAGCCGGGTCAGCTCAGGCCAGGGCGTGGTGATCGGCTCGCCGAGTTTGTCCACCATGCGCTGCGCCAGCGTGCGTGCAGCAGCCACCGTGATTTGCTGGCCCAGAACCGCACGCACCGCCAGTTCATAACCGTCCATAGCGCCTGGTACGCGCAAGCCGTCACCGCCCGGAAAAGAGGCGTGCAGCGTGCTGTTGATCGCCTGCGGGTCGGCGTCCAGGTCCAGCATGGCGCGCAGCCGGCGTATCACCAGCGGCAACACCTCACACAGCGAGTCGCTGATGCGCAGCGCCACGTGGCAACGCTCTTCATCAAACGTGGCGTGCACCCAGCCGGCGTGAACCTTGCCGCCGGATTCCACACGAAAAGTGCGTCCTATCCCCATCCGGCCTGAGTCATCAGCTACAAATTCGATAGCGTTGACCTGCCGCTTCCTGAAAAAGCCCGTCATCGCAGCCACGTCGTAGGGCGGGCGGTAACCCAGCTTGACGGTGATGCCCGCGTCCGAAGGTGTTGCGCCCTGGCGCCGCAGTTGTGTCGGGTTCAGACCGTAGTGCCCGACAAAAGCGGCATTGAAACGGCGCACGCTGGCGTAGCCGCTGATCAACGCAATCTGCGTGATCGGCAGGGCCGTGTCGGCCAGCAACTGCTTGGCCGTCAGCAGGCGGCGGGTTTGCAGGTACTGCACCGGCGAGACGCCGAACTGCGCTTCGAAAATACGCCGCACGTGGCGGTCGCTGATGCCCAGCCTGGCTGCCAGCAAGTCAACGGAAGGGGCCGCATCCGTCCAGGCTTCCGGCTCGTCGAGCAGGCGTGCCGCCTGGTGGGCCAGGATGTAGCTGGCGTCCTGGATGGACCAGACGACGGAGTGCGGCGCCAGTTCCGGCCGGCAGCGCAGGCAGGGCCGGAAGCCGGCGCTTTCGGCCTGCGCGGCGTGGCCGAAAAAACGGCAGTTTTCGCGTTTTGGGGTTTTGACGCTGCAAACCGGACGGCAGTAAATGCCGGTTGAGGTAACACCCGTAAAAAAGTTGCCGTCGAAACGCGCGTCCCGCGTCTTCAGCGCGAGGTAGCAGGCATCGTCTGCAAGGGGGGCGGTGTTCGAGTTCATGGCCCTGATAATACGCGGCTCGCGGGCCAGTACTAGCCGTTTTCGGACATCTCCCCGGCAGGCCCCGCGCCTACAATCGACGCCACTCAACAGATTCCAGGAAGGGCTTCATCCATGCAGCTTGACGCATCGATTTTCAAGGCTTACGACATCCGCGGCGTGGTGCCCTCCACCGTCAATGAATCCGTCGCCGAAGCGCTGGGCCGGGCTTTTGGCAGCACCGCCCTGGCCCAGGGTGAGCGCACCGTGGCCGTGGGCCGCGACGGGCGCCTCAGCGGCCCAGCCCTCAGCGAAGCGCTGATCAGCGGGCTGGTCGCCAGCGGCGTCGATGTGATCGATATCGGCATGGCCACCACACCCATGCTTTATTTCGCGGCCAGCACGCTGGCCAACTCCGGCATCCAGATCACCGGCAGCCACAACCCGCGGGACTACAACGGCTTCAAGATGGTGCTGGCCGGCCGCGCAATTTTTGGCGAGGACATCCAGGCCCTGAAGCGCGGCATGCTGGCACCGGCCGGCGGTGCGCCGGCGGTTCCCGGCCGCGTCACTCATGTCAATGTGCTCGCGCCGTACCGCGACCGCATTGTTTCGGACATCAAGCTCAAGCGGCCCCTGAAAATTGTCATTGATTCCGGCAACGGCATTGCCGGCGCCTCGGCCCCGGGCATCTTCCGGGCGCTGGGCTGCGAGGTGACCGAGCTGTTCAGCGAGGTGGACGGCAATTTCCCCAACCACCACCCGGACCCGAGCAAGCCGGAGAACCTCAAAGACCTGATCACCGCGCTGCAGTCCGGCGACGCCGAACTGGGCTTGGCCTTCGACGGCGACGGCGACCGGCTCGGCATCGTCACGCGCGACGGCCAGAATATCTACCCCGACCGCCAGATGATGCTGTTCGCGCGTGATGTGCTGTCGCGCGTGCCGGGCGGCGCCATCGTGTTCGACGTGAAATGTTCGCAACGCCTGGCACCGGAGATCGAAGCCGCCGGCGGTGTACCCATGATGTACAAGACGGGCCACTCGCTGATCAAGGCGAAGATGAAGGAAGTCAATTCACCGCTGGGCGGCGAGATGAGCGGCCACATCTTCTTCAAGGAGCGCTGGTTCGGCTTTGACGACGGCACCTATGCGGGCGCGCGGCTGCTGGAGATATTGAGCGCCGTGCCAGACGCCGGCGTGTTGCTCAACGGTCTGCCCACCAGTTTCAGCACACCCGAACTCAATGTGGCCTGCAAGGAAGGCGAACAGCACACCGCGGTGGAGGCCCTGATTAAATCTGCGAGTTTCCCCGCGCCTGCAAAAATCACCACCATTGACGGCGTGCGCGTGGACTGGCCCGATGGTTTCGGCTTGATCCGCGCCTCCAACACCACGCCGGTGCTGGTGCTGCGCTTTGAGGGGCGTACACCCGAGGCGCTGGCGCGTATCCAGGCCGACATGCTAGCCCTGCTGCGCAGCGTCAAGCCCGACGCGAGTTTTTCCGCTCCTGCCCATTAAATGTTGCCCCCACTGTCGCGCACTGCGTGTCGCTCTCTGCCCCCCGAGGGGGCCGCTGCGCCTGCGGGCCGGCAAAGCCGGACCCGCGGCCTCGGCTGGTCTGGAATCTCCATCCTCGCATTGTGAAAATCCTGCTCGTCAAACTCTCGTCCCTGGGCGACGTGGTGCATACCTTGCCCGTGGTGCAGGACATCCTGGCCGCGCGGCCCGGCGCGCAGATTGACTGGGTGGTGGAAACGTCTTTTGCGCCCTTGTTGTCGCCGCTGCTTGCAAGCGGCCACCTGCAGCGTGTCATCCCCTGCGAGATACGCCGCTGGCGTAAATCGTTCTGGACGGCGGCCACACGCGCCGAGTGGCGCGTTTTCAAAAAGCAGCTGCAGGCTGTGCACTACGACGCAGTCATCGACCTGCAGGGCCTGACCAAATCAGCAGTGGTCGCCCGGCTGGCCCGGCTGGCGCCGGGTGGTAAGCGTTACGCGCTGGCCAACCAGACCGAAGGCTCGGGCTACGAAGCGCCCACGCGCTGGGTCGCCGATGTGGCGATTGCCATGGAGCCGCATATCCACGCCATGCAACGCGGGCGCGAGCTGTGCGCACGCGCGCTGGGCCATCCTGTGCCGGCGGTTCCGGACTTCGGGTTAAAAACGGCTCCAGTCCTTATGGAGATTGCGCAAGCAGCTCCTGAAACCATAGCGTTTGTGCACGGTACTTCGCGCGCCGACAAGCAGTGGCCGCTGGAGCACTGGATCAAGCTGGGCATGCAGCTCAATGCGCAGGGCTACCGCATTGCCCTGCCGCACGGCAGCACGGATGAACTGGCCACCAGCCAGGCGATTGCCGCGGCATTGAACGGCGTAAGCCATGCTGCGCAGCAGGCTGTCGTGTGGCCTCGCCTCCCACTGGACGCGTTGACGCAGCACCTCGCACAGTGCGTCGGCGTGATCGGTGTGGACAGCGGGCTCAGCCACATTGCCGTGGCGCTGGACCTGCCGCATGTGCAGATCTACAACTTCGACACGGCCTGGCGCACTGGCCCGTTGCCGCGGTTGACCGCAGCAGATGCTTCGCGCCAGCTCAGCGTCTTCGCCCAGCCTGCGCCTTCCGTGCAGGCCGTGTGGGACGCCTGGATGAACTGTCAGCCGGCGCCGCCCTCGACCTCGGGTATGCTGCCATCCCAGTGATAAACGACCTGATCCGCAAGCTTTACTCCCTACTCATGTGGGCGGCCCAGCCCTTTTTGCGGCGCAAGCTGGCCCGCCGCGGCCAGGCCGAGGCCGGTTACCTCAAGTCTGTGGAAGAGCGCTTTGGTGTGTACACGCAAGCGCCGGAAACACAATCCGGGCTGGTGTGGGTGCACGCCGTGTCGCTGGGCGAGACGCGCACCGCCGGCATCCTGATTGAGGCGTTGAGGGCGCAGTGGCCCGGGCTCCGCATCCTGCTGACTCACGGCACGGCCACCGGCCGTGCAGAGGGCTCCACCCTGCTGCGCGAAGACGACGTGCAGGTCTGGCAGCCCTGGGACAGCGAAGCGGCGGTGGCGCGGTTTTTCACGCACTTCCGGCCGCGCCTGGGCCTGCTGCTGGAAACGGAAGTCTGGCCCAACACCGTGGCCTGTGCCAAGGCGTGCGGTGTGCCGCTGGCGCTGGTCAATGCGCGCCTGTCCGACAAGTCGCTGCAGCAGGCGCTGCGCATGGCGCCGCTCTCGCGCCCCGCTTATGCCGCGCTGGCGGCGGTGTATGCCCAAAGCGAAAGCGACGCCGAACGCCTGCGCTCGCTAGGTGCGCCCGTGCGGGGCGTGTTCGGCAACCTCAAGTTTGACGCCGCGCCAGATGCCGCGCAGCAGGCGCTGGGACAGCGCTGGCGGCAGGCGCTCGGCCGGCCGGTGCTGATGCTGGCCAGTTCGCGCGAAGGCGAGGAAGAAGATTTCCTGAAGCAAATCATGGCCCTGGCCCTTTCCACACGGGCGCAAGCAGCTACTGAAAAGATAGCGGGTGAGGAGCCATTGACGGCAGCAGCCGACTTCCAGGTCCTGATCGTGCCGCGCCATCCGCAGCGTTTTGACGAGGTGCAGGCGCTGGTCGAAAAGCACGGCCTGTCGGTGTCGCGGCGCTCCGGCTGGAACGGCTCGCCTCCGGCTGCAGCTGATGTCTGGCTCGGTGACTCGCTGGGCGAGATGGCGCTGTATTACGCCATGAGTGATGTCGCGCTACTGGGTGGCAGTTTCGCGCCGCTGGGCGGGCAAAACCTGATCGAAGCCGCCGCCGGCGGCTGCCCCGTCATCATGGGCCCGCACACTTTCAACTTTGCAGAAGTCGCCGAGCTCGCCGAGGCCGCCGGCGCCGCGCGCCGCGTGCAGGACATGGCCGAAGCCGCACGCAGCGCCCGCGCCATGCTGAGCCGGCCCAGCGCGCAGCAGGCCGCTGCTGCAGCCGGTCTGCAGTTTTCAGCACGGCACCGCGGTGCGGCCGCCAACACCGTGCGGGCGCTGGCGCACTTCCTGGACGAGCCGACGCGTTAAGGTGTGCCAGTGTGACGACGCCTGTTCCACTACCGTTCGCCCTGAGCTTGTCGAAGGGCTTGGCCCGAACGGCGGCGTGCCGCCGGTCCTGGAAACATCAACACCCCACCTGAAAGGCTGAACCCATGGCCGAGCCGCTCGTCAACCAGTACGGCGCCGACGTGCCCAAAGCCATCGCGCGCATGATCACCGCGATGCACCCGGCCTTCGAGTCGAAAAAGTTCATGCGTGACGTTCTCCAGGGCTACGATGCACTGGCGCTGATGCCGCGCGGCAAACACATCGCACGCGCCCTGCAGCGCCACTTGCCGCAGGACTACCCGAAGGCGATAGCCATCCTGCTGGCCTCGCTCGACCAGCCGCACGGCCGGGACCCGGGGCTGACTCTGGGCTCCTTCCTGTATCTGCCGCACACGATGTTTGTTGCGGAATTCGGGCTGGATCATTTTGAGGACTCGATGCGCGCGCAGCATGAACTGACAAAGCGCTTTACCGCCGAGTTCAGCATCCGCGCATTCTTTCAAAAACACGAAGCGGCCACGCTGGCGCAATTCAGGCAATGGGCCGCCGACCCGAGCGAGCATGTGCGCCGCCTGGTTTCCGAAGGCAGCCGCCCACGCCTGCCCTGGGCCAGCCGCCTGCCGTCTTTCCAGAAGAACCCGGCGCCGGTGCTCGAGTTGCTGGAGCTGCTCAAGGACGACCCGGCGCTGTATGTGCGCCGCTCGGTCGCCAACAACCTCAACGACATCGGCAAAGATCACCCGGAGTTACTGGCCAAAACCGCGAAGCAATGGCTCAAGGGTGCCAGTGACGAGCGCCGCTGGATCGTCCAGCACGCACTGCGCTCAGCCGTCAAGCGCGGTGAGGCCGGCGCGCTGGAGGTGCTGGGCTTCGGTCAAAGCGCGAAGGTCGAAGTGTCGAACGCGCGCATCACGCCCAAACGCGTGGTGATGGGCGAGAAAGTGAACATCGCCTTTGACGTTTCCAACACCAGCGCGAAGGCGCAGGAAGTGCTGGTGGACTTCTGCATCCACTACGTCAAGGCCAGCGGCAAGACCAGCGCCAAGGTGTTCAAGCTCAAGGTGCTGAGCCTGGCACCGAAAGAAACGGTGCGATTGAGCAAGACGGTGTCCACCGCGGAGATGACCACGCGCAAACACCATGCGGGGGCGCATCAGGTTGATGTGCTGCTTAATGGGCAGGCGAGGGCGCTGGGGGTGTTTGAGTTGGTGGCTATTGCGGCGAAGTAAATACTGTCGAAGCTTGCCAGCACGTCTACACCTCATGTGGTCTGAAGTGCCTGGCGTCTATAGCGATTGGCCTGACTATCGACAATGTTCGATTATCGATAGTCAGTCAGCTTCGCCATGGGTCACACCGCGCCACCCTTCCACTAGGCGCGCACGCGGTCGAGAGCTCTCTCCTTTGACACAACTTGATGCCGCAATGCGTTATTGAACTTGGCCGTGTTGCAGTTTGCGCTGGGGGCCATTCCGCTGAATATTCAGCGCCTCACGGCTCAGGACTGCTGTTTTCAACATAAATCTACAGCCACCTATTGCAACGATCATCACAGTATGAGACGATTGCTTCATGACCGATTGGCTAATTCTTACTGCAACGCTGCCGACCACGCCAAGTGGTCTGCGAGTCCGGGTGTGGCGCGCACTCAAGGCTACGGGTGCGGGAACCCTTCGGGAGGGGGTCTATGTCCTTCCGGCCACCGCGCCTTCCGCCATCGCTCTCCGGGAGCTCGCCAAGACGATTGCCGATGCGGGTGCTGATGCCTATTTGCTCGAGTTGCGCGCGCGCGATGACGCTCAGGAACAGGCGTTCCGAGCCCTGTTCGACCGCTCCGAGCACTATGCGGAGCTGCTGCAAACCGTGAAGGACGCCCGCAAGGGCATCAAGGCGGCCAGTGAGACGGAACTCCACAAGACACTCCGCAGCCTTGAGCAGCAACTGCAGCAAGTCCAGGCGAGCGATTTCTTCCCGGGCAAGGAGAGTGCACGGTGTATTGACGCGGTCTCAGCTCTGCGACGTGAGATTGAACTGCACCTCTCGCCGGACGAGCCGTCGCCTACAACGGCTGTTGTCCTCTCGCTCGCCATAGCGGACTACCAGGGCCGCACCTGGGCAACCCGCAAGCGCCCCTGGGTAGACCGCTTGGCCACAGCCTGGCTGGTCCAGCGCTTCATCGACAAGTCTCCGAGCTTCATCTGGCTGTCGGACCCGAAGAAGTGCCCCAAGGCGGCGCTTGGCTACGACTTCGATGAAGCGACCTTCACGCACGTGGGTGAGCTGGTCACCTTCGAGGTCGTCGCCAAGAGCTTCGGCCTCCACAAGAATCCTGCCCTGGCGCGGCTCGGGCAGCTCGTGCGCTACATCGACGTCGGAGGCATTCCGCTCGACGAGGCGCCGGGCATCGAAATGTTGGTCCGGGGCCTGCAAGCGGAGTACCCAGACGACGACCAGTTGCTTGAAGCAGCTTTCACCTTTTTTGACACCCTGCATGCCGCTTTGAAGGCTGCCAAATGACAACTCATACCCTCGAGCAAACTGCCCCCGAACCAATCACTCGGGGACAAGCGTTCTCCTTCTGGCTGAAGCTTGGCTTCATCAGCTTCGGCGGGCCCGCGGGGCAGATTGCCATCATGCATGAGGAGCTCGTGGAGCGTAGGCGCTGGATTTCCGAGAACCGGTTCCTGCATGCTCTGAACTACTGCATGCTGCTGCCAGGCCCGGAGGCGCAGCAACTCGCGACCTACATTGGGTGGTTGATGCACCGAACCTGGGGCGGCATTGTCGCCGGCGGGCTGTTCGTTCTGCCGTCGCTGTTTATCCTGGTTGGCCTGTCCTGGATCTACATGGCTTTCGGCCACGTCCCGGCCATCGAGGGCATGTTCTACGGCATCAAGCCTGCCGTCACTGCACTGGTGGTGCACGCCGCGTACCGGGTTGGCTCCCGTGCCCTGAAGAACGGCTGGCTATGGAGCGTCGCGGCCGCGGCATTCCTCTCCATCTTCGCATTCAACATCCCATTCCCGCTGATCGTGCTCGCAGCGGGCACCATCGGCTACTTTGGCGGGAAGTACGCACCCGACAAGTTCAAGACAGGCGGCGGCCATGGCAGTTCCGCCAAGCAGTTCGGACCGGCGCTCATCGATGACCACACGCCCACCCCTGAGCATGCGCTTTTCATCTGGAAACGCGTCAGGCAGGTACTGGTTGTCTTCCTGGGCCTGTGGGTAGCCGCCATTGCGGCACTTACCGCTGCGTACGGGTGGGACGCGGTGCTCACGCAGATGGCGTGGTTCTTCACCAAGGCCGCGCTAATGACCTTCGGTGGCGCCTATGCAGTGCTCCCTTACGTCTACCAGGGCGCAGTGGACGACTTCCAGTGGCTCTCTGGCGCTCAGATGATTGACGGCCTGGCGCTCGGCGAGACCACCCCAGGACCGTTGATCATGGTCGTCGCATTCGTCGGCTTCGTGGGTGGTTGGACGAAAGCCATCTTTGGCCCGGAATCGCTGTTCCTGGCCGGCGCTGTCGCGGCGACGGTTGTCACGTTCTTCACTTTTCTGCCGTCGTTCTTTTTTATCCTGCTCGGCGGACCCTTTATCGAGTCCACGCACGGCAACCTGAAGTTCACGGCCCCATTGGTTGGCATCACAGCCGCCGTGGCGGGCGTGATCGTGAACCTCGCCGTGTTCTTTGCATACCACGTGCTCTGGCCGCAAGGTCTTTCGGGCCGGTTCGAGTGGGCTTCAGCGTTCATCGGAATAGCGGCCGCAGTGGCGCTATTCCGCTTCAAAGTTGGCGTCATTCCCGTCGTGCTGGTCTCCGGCATCGTCGGCTTGGCGCTGCGACTCAGCAACATTATTTAAGGTACCCATATGGACGCTCGGATTCACGATCTCCCCTTTGACCCCGGTGGCGTGAAAGGCTTTTCGGAGAAGCTGCTGCGCAGCCACCACCAGAACAACTACAGCGGTGCCGTCAAGCGACTGAATGCAATCCGCGGCCGGCTCCGAGAGATGCCTTTCGCGACGGCGGCCGGCTTTGACCTGAATGGGCTCAAGCGCGAGGAACTCATCGCCACGAACTCGATGTTATTGCACGAGCTGTACTTCGATTGCCTCGGCAGCGGTGGCGATCCAATGACGCCCGCAGCGGTGTTAGCCCTGCAATCGAACTTCGGAAGCGTCGAACGTTGGCGTGAGGAGTTCGTCGCCATGGGCAAGGCCCTGGCTGGCGGCTCCGGCTGGGTGCTGCTCGTATTTCAGCCGCGCGAAGGAACGCTCGTAAATCAGTGGGCCGCGGACCACACGCACGCTTTGGCTGGTGGCATTCCCATCTTGGCGCTCGACATGTACGAGCACGCCTACCACCTGGATTTCGGCGCGGCCGCCGGCCAGTATGTGGACGCCTTTATGGAGAACATCAACTGGACGCGAGTGTATGAGCGCTACCAGAGCGCAGTGGAGACCTCAAGCGAACCGTTTGCTGCCACTGCAGACGACTTCGCCGGCGCTCAAGTTCTGGACGTCCGCCGGGCAGGCGTCTTCGACCAGGCGGACGCGCTTATCCCCGGTGCGGAGTGGCGAGACCCGGCCGAAGTGAACTCCTGGGCCGCGCAACTGCCCAAGGACAAGCCTGTGATGGTCTATTGCGTGTACGGTCACGAGGTTGGACGATCCACCGCCATGCGTCTGCGCGCGGCAGGTGTGGATGCCAAATTCTTGCGCGGTGGCATCGACGCCTGGAAGGCTGCAGGCCGGCCGCTCGCAGCAAAGCAAATCTGAGGAGTCATCCATGGACGTGATCGACTTCCACTGCCACTTCGCCGGCACGGGCATTCCAATCGATGCATCGAGGGGCAACCCACCAGCGCAGAAGGAATTCTGGGACAGCGTCAGCACGCGGCTGACGCAAGAGGAGGCACTGCTTGCATCGCTGCAGACAGCAGGCGTGAAGAGCCGCGTCATCAATACATCCCTCGAGTTCGTCCTGGCCCCAGGTGAGGAAGCCAGCCTCAACATGATCCGCAGAATCAACGATTCAATGGCAGAGGTCACACAGCGCCACAGCGGTGTGTTGCATGGGCTCGCCACCGTGGATGCCTACCGGGGCGAAGAGTCGGCCCGCGAGTTGACGCGAGCGGTCAAGGAGCTGGGCCTGAAGGGTGTGTTTATCGAGAGTGCGAAGGGGGACCTGTTGCCCGACGCACCGGAAGCCAGGGCGACCTTTTTTGCCGCATCGGAGTTGAACGTTCCTGTGTTCTTGCACCCGGTGCCGGATGCGGCTCTGCGCCAGAAGTTCAGACGCACGGGGAAATTCAGCGAGCGGCTTTCGCGCAGCGCGATCAACAGCGCCGCACTGCTTGCCATGGTGCACGCCGGCATGTTCGAAGAGATGCCCAACCTGAATGTGGTCGTCACCGCGCTTGCGCTTGGCGGCTTGATGGTGGGGGAATGCCTGGCGGATGGGGCGCGAATCGGAAAACACGCGTCGCCACGGCGTAATGTCTACATCGACACGACAGGCACGCACCCGGTCATGCTGCGTGCAGCCATCGACCTTGTCGGGGCGGACCATGTCGTGACTGGCACGGATTGGCCTGTCGTGACTGAAACGGATCTGCCGGCCCGGCTCACCAGCATGTTCGATCAGTGCGGTCTGGGCGAAGCCGACCGGAAGCTGATTGCCAACGCGAACGCACGGCGCCTGTTGCACGTGTGAGCATTCAAGGAGCTGATCATGGCCAGACCTTCCGTCGCATTGCTCTATCCCGGCGATCGCGCCATGCGGGATCGTGCAGATCCGGCTGAAAGCCGCTTTGCCGCTTTGTTCGAGGCCTTCGCGCGCGCCGGCGTGAAGGCGGTGCCGGCTGTGTACAACGACGCATTTGCCGACGAAGTCGAGGACCAGTTGCGTGCCTGCGCAGTCGTGCTCGTCTGGTGCAATCCGATCGAGGGCGGGCGACGACGCGACCAGCTGGATGCGTTGCTGCGGCGGGTCGCTCCATCTGGCGTCGTCGTCAGCACGCACCCAGACACGATTTTGAAGCTGGGGACCAAAGACGTCCTGTTCGAGGCGCGCGACCTCCCCTTCGGCAGCGACGTCTGTCGCATCGACAGCGTTCGCCAGCTCGAAGAGGAGCTGCCCCACAGGCTCCAGCAGGGCCCAAGGGTGTTGAAGCAGTTTCGCGGCCACAGCGGCATCGGCGTTTGGCGCGTGGAGCTGGCCGATCCTGCATCCGGCCTCATGCGGGCGCGCCATGCTCAGCGCGGCAGTGAGGAAGAGTTGCTTGAGCTGCCCGCTCTGCTGGGACGGCTGGCTCCGTATTTCGAGCAGGCCCGTGGCGGGCACATGATCGACCAGGCGTGGCAACCCCGGCTGGTGGAAGGGATGGTTCGCGCTTACTTGGTCGAGGACCGGGTGGCGGGCTTCGGCCACCAGGCGGTGAACGCGCTGTACCCCGGCATGCCGGGTGGCCCCGCGCCCGGCCCCGGCCCACGGCTGTACCACGCGGCCGACGTGCCGCAATTTTCGGAGTTGAAGCACCGCTTGGAGACGGGATGGATCGACTTGCTTCGTAAATGCGTCCACCTTTCTCCGGCGCAACTGCCCTTGCTGTGGGACTGCGACTTCATGTTCGGCGACCGCGCGGAAGGCGGAGAGGAGCGCTACGTGCTTTGCGAGATCAACGTCAGCAGCGTGTCGCCATTTCCGCCGTCCGCCATCGATCCGCTGGTTGCGGCTGTTCAACGTCGCCTGATGGGCCTTGAGCCAATGCCCCGATGACTGAAGGCGCCAAAGCTCCCGTTGCCGCGCGTACCCGGCTGCTGCTCGAAGGGCCTATCCTGCCCACGCTACTACGCTTATCTGCGCCTAACGTCATGAATCTGCTTGCCATCGGCGGGCTCATCACCTTCGATGGCTTGTTCCTCGGACGGTTGGGACCCAGCGTGCTGGCCGGCGTATCGCTAGTTTTCCCGTTCGTCATGTTCGTCCAGCATGTAGCGGCCAGCGGCATGGGCGGCGCTGTCTCTTCCGCAGTGGCACGTGCGCTGGGCGCCAATGACAAGGTGCGAGCCAATGAACTGGCGGCACACGCATTCGTGCTGGCTGTGGCGATGGCACTGGTCTTCTCGGCGCTCATGCTCTTGGCCGGCCCACTCTTCTACCGGTGGATGGGAGGCGCCGGTGAGGTCATGCAAGCTGCCTTGTCGTATTCGAACGCCGTGTTCGCTGGCATCGTTTCGGTTTTCATGCTGAACATGCTGGCCAACGTGGTGCGGGGCACCGGCAACATGGGCTTTCCGGCAGGCGTGCTGATTACCGCGGTGGCACTGCACCTGGTGCTATCACCGGTGCTGATCTTCGGCATAGGCCCGGTTCCCGCGCTGGGGCCGGCCGGTGCCGGGCTGGGCCTAGTCGTGTCTTTTGGCGCCGGCAGCATCGTGCTGTTCGTCCAGTTGCGAAAGACGGATTCTCTCGTACGGCTCGCGTTTCGGGGCGTTCGCTACCGCTGGGAATTGTTCCGAGAGTTCTTCAGCGTTGGCATCCCTGGCCTGGTGAACGTCGCCATCAACAATTTGACGGTGGTCTGCCTCACCGGCATCGCCGGCCGGCTGGGCAAGGAGGCGGCGGTGGGCTATGCACTGGGCGCGCGCCTAGAATACATCATGATCCCGCTGGCCTTCGGGTTTGGCACGGCGGTGGTGGCGATGGTGGGCACGAACTGGGGTGCAAAGCAGTATGGACGGGCTCAGGCAATTGCGTGGACGGGCGCTGCGACGGTCGCGCTCGCATGTGGGTCTATCGGCTTTCTTGCGGCGCTCTTCCCCGGCCTGTGGTTAGGCCTGTTCACCGTGGACGAGAAAGTTATTAGCTTCGGTTCCGTTTACCTGACCACCGTCGCGCCGCTGTATGCGGCCTACGGGCTCGCGATGGCGCTTTACTTTGCAATGCAGGGGATGGGTGCCGTTTTGCCCGCGGTCAGCGCGAATGGGCTTAGGTTGGTGGTGAGCGTGGGGGGTGGCCTGCTGGCTGTGGCTTGGCTCGATTTGGGAGTCTTCGGCTTGTCCCTGGCGATTGCCTGCGGTTTCACGTTGCACGGTATGTTGACCGCATGGCTATTCTGGCGCAAGCGCGTGAATGCTGAGACCTTGCTGACTGAACGCCGCAGCTGACTGCCCCTGTCTCACTGGATTTTTGTTGGCCTGAAATCAAGGGAGAAACATAGAGTGACGATCCTCAAAACGCTTATCCAAAGGCAGCTCTTGGCCGAAAGCAGATTTCAGTTCGCCGGATGAGAAGTCGGTCGAATCGACGCGGTGGGTCCGCACCACTCTGCGTATCCTGAAGTTGGGAACCAAGGACGTCCTGTTCCACACGCGCGATCTCCCATTCGGCAGCGACGTGTGTCGAGTCGAAAGCCTCAAGCAACTTGAGGAGGAATTGCCAGAATGACTCCGCCAGGGCCCACGGGTGCTCAAGCAATACCGGGGGCAGAGCGGGATCGGTGTTTGGCGCGTGGAACTGGTTGACCCCATGGCCGCGCCTGCGCGCCTGCGCGTGCGCCACGCCCAGCGCGGCAGCGCCGAGGAGTTGGTGGAACTTCCGACGCTGTTGGAAAAACTGGCTTCGTACTTCGAGCCAGCGAATGGCGGACACATGATCGACCAAGCATGGCAGCCGCGGTTGGTGGAAGGCATGGTTCGGGCCTATCTGGTGGAGCACCGAGTCGAGGGGTTCGGGCACCAGTCGGTGAATGCTCTCTACCCACGCCTGGAGGGGCGCCGCCAGTATCCGGACCGAGACCGTATTACGCTGCGGACCTGCTGCAGTTCCAGTTCTTGAATGAACGGCTCGAGACTGAATGGGTCGAGTTGTTTCGCGCACGTGTCGGTCTTTCACGCGATCAACTCCCTTTCCTCTGGGACTGCGACTTCATGTTCGGCGAAGCTCTCGACGGCGTCATGGAGCGCTATGTGCTGTGTGAAATCAACGTCAGCAGCGTCTCACCATTCCCAGACTCTGCCATCCAGCCGCTGGTTTCGGCCGTACAAAAACGGCTTGAACGCCTCTGATTCACACTTCGACACGCGCAGGCCACCCGCCAGCCCTAGAATGCTTGAATGCTCCGCAGGCTACTGTCGTTCCTCTTGATGCTCTCAGTATGCTGGTCCTCTGTCTCGATGGCCGGCACCTGCATTTCGTCCGAAGGCTCTGAAGATTTGGGACACACCGTGATGCACTGGCAGGATTCCGACCATCATCACCATGATGACGGTACGCTTCATGCGGATGATTCCAGTGGCACCGTCCATCACATGCATGCAGACGGGGCGAGCAACGCGGCCGGGATACTGAGCACGCATCGCCTCGACATTCCCCAGTTTCCTTCAACTCCTCCTGCGATGGCGACTTTGTTGCCGATCCCGTCGCTGGTGCCGGAGGGCCTTCTGCGCCCGCCTAGAACTCACGCCTGACTCGGGCTTACGCGCGTCGAGCCGTGCCCGTTCGCTCAGTCGAGCGTCACGTAGACGAAGCCGATCTGTACGACGATCCAGACAATCGCGCAGGCAGCGACAGCCAGCGCTGTGACAAGCGCACTGCGCTTGGCGCGACTATGGCGTGAGCCATTGGACGGATGAGTTGTTGGCACGGCCGCTACTTCCTCAAGAACACCAAACCAATATAGATCAAGGTCTATCTATTCCAATGAGAAAACATACACCTTTCACCATTCCAATACTCGGCCTGCTGGCACTGTGCCTGCCCCTGGTTGCTTCTGCCCATGGCATCTCTGAAGCCGACCAACAGCATATGCTCGACGGCGGCTACTTCCTGTACATGATGCTGGGCGCCAAGCACATGCTCACCGGCTACGACCACCTGTTGTTCCTGTTCGGCGTCGTGTTCTTCCTGACAGGATTCAAGGACATCGCCAAGTTCGTGACGGCGTTCACCCTGGGCCATTGCATCACCTTAATTGCGGCAACGTACCTCAAGATCACCTGGAACTACTTCCTGGTGGACGCCATCATCGCCATGAGCGTCATGTACAAGGGCTTCGATAACAACGGCGGCTTCCAGAAATACTTCGACGCGAAATCGCCCAATTTGCTGGGCGCGGTCTTCGTCTTTGGCTTGCTGCACGGCTTTGGGCTGTCAACGCGCCTGCAGCAACTGCCGTTAGGGGACGAAGGCGCCGCAATGCTGGGGCGCATCCTGAGCTTCAACGTCGGTGTGGAAGTCGGGCAGATCGTGGCGCTCAGCGTGATGGTGGCGGTCCTTGCGCTGTGGCGCAAAGGTCCTTCCTTCAAGCGCTTGGCTTATGCCGCCAATTTGGCCCTGATTTACGCGGGCGGATTGCTGCTGCTGATGCAGTTGCATGGTTACTCGCACGATTCGGACTCCAACAGTTTCAGATTCCCGGCCGAAGAGCATAAGCACATTCATCAGGACATGGATATCGACAAGAGCGCGGACCCCACGCGGAACAACCTTTGACCCTTTGACTCAACCTATCAGGAGAACCTTCATGAAACACATCCTTATCGCCATCGCTTCCGCCATTGCCTTCGCAACGGCCACCCCAGTCATCGCCTCCGCAGGCGGCAGTTGCCATTTCCACGGCAACAAACCGGCCGAAGAGAAGACCGTCGTTGGATGCGCCATGCAGCGCAAGGACGCCCTGGCCGCCAACGGCAAGATTGACGCAGCCTGGAAAAGCATCAAACACGACCAGATCGAGCAGGTGGACGGCAAGAAAGGCAAGGAGTGGAAGGTGACTTTCAAGGACCCGGCGGCCAAGGACAAAGCCAAAGAGACCCTGTACGTTTTCTTCACCCTGCCCGGCAACTTCATTGCCGCGAACTTCACTGGCAAGTAAGGCCAGGCGCAGCATGAACGCACCTGCGCTTCGAGGCGGGGCATTGGCGCTGCTGGCGGCGGCCCTGTTCGGTATCAGCACGCCCCTGGTTCAGTCTTTTGGAGCCGGCCTGGGGCCGTTCACCACGGCGGCCCTTCTTTATGCCGGTGCGGCTGTCATAGGTGCCCTGCTGCGCAGGCCCATCGAGCGCGAAGCCCGACTCATGGCCTCCGATACACCGCGACTTCTGGCGGTGGCGGCCTTCGGCGCCGTGGTGGGACCGGCTGCTCTGGCCTGGGGACTGCAGCGCACCAGTGGCACCGGCGCATCCTTGATGCTGACCTTGGAAGCCCTGTTCACGGCGGTCCTGGCTTGGCTTCTCTATCGGGAAACGATGGATCGTAGGGTGTGGGCCGCCATGGTGCTGCTTCTGATTGGCGGTGCCACTCTGGTGCTCGACCAGGGCCGTTTCGGTGGAACGCAACTTGCGGGCTTGATTGCCGTGCTCTTGGCGACTGCTGCCTGGGGGGCGGACAACACGCTGTCACGGGCTTTGGCTGAGCGTGACCCCGGCCAGGTGGTGATGGCCAAGGCGGCGTTGGGAGCGACAGCCACGGCTATCGCAGCATGCCTCTTCGGAGAGCCATTGCCCCGTCTGTCGGCCGGGCTGGCGTTGCTGGCCGTGGGTGCGACCGGCTACGGCCTGAGCTTGCGTTTCTACCTGCTCGCACAGCGAGAGTTCGGTGCCGCAAGGACTGGGTCTGTCTTTGCGTTTGCCCCCTTTATTGGCGCGTTGGTCGCTTTCGGTTTAGGTGACCGCTCGGCCAGCTGGATGATGGCGGGAGGCGGAGTCTTGATGCTCGCAGGTGTGCTTGTTCATCTACTGGAACGCCATCAGCACGAGCATATGCACCAGGCCATGCAGCATGAGCATGCCCATACACATGACGATGGGCATCACAACCACGAGCACGAGGTTATGCCGGTCGAATCTCATAGCCATTCCCATCGTCATCAACCGGCCCGACATAGCCATGCTCATGTTCCAGATGCGCATCACACACATGATCATCACTAGTAGAGTCACGCGCAACCAAGCCAAGTCTGATTCAAGTGCGTCAGACTTCAGCTCAAACTAAATAGCTTCATAACGTCGCGCTAACTATCGACAATATTGCATTGCCGATAGCAACCCAAGAACAATGACAATTTTTCGCCGGGGTTCGCGTGGGTTGAACTAAGCAGCGTCACGCCTCCCTGCGACAGGCGCATGCTCCGCCATCAATCCCGCCACCCATTCAATAAACACCCGCAGCTTCGCACTGACATGCCGGTTCGGCGGAAATGCGATGTACAGCGGCATGGGATCAAGGTGCCAGTCCTCGAACAGGGGCACCAGCTCGCCGCTCGCCACGTGCCCCTTGGCCATGTAGTCCGGCAGCCAGAGAACACCCATACCCGCCAGGCCAGCTGCGAGGTAGGCGTTGCCGTCATCGACCGAGAGCACGTAGCGCCCCTGCACGGTGATACTTTCGCTACCTGAGCGCATGGCGTACGCCAGGGCCTTGCCGGTGCGCGCCCACAGAAAGGCCACGATGCGGTGATGCGTGTCCTCCAGCTCGCGCGGGTGCAAGGGTGTGCCGGCATGCGCCAGGTAGCTGGGTGCGGCGTAAACCCCAAGCTGTAATTCGCCCACGTGGCGCGCCATCAGCGACAGGTCGGTGAGTTCACCGCCGCGCACGACGCAGTCCACGTTCTCGCTGATGATGTCGACCATGCGGTCGCTGACGCCCATGTCGAGCTGGATGTCGGGGTACTGCGCGTGAAATGCCGGCAATGCCGGCACAAGGATCATGCAGGCCAAGGGGCTGGGTACATCCACCCGCAGCCGGCCGCGGGGCGAGGCTGAGGCGCTGGACAGGCTGGTCTCGGCATCGTCCACATCGGCCAGCACACGCAGCACACGCTCGTAGTAGGCGGCGCCGTCGGCCGTGACGTTGACCTTGCGTGTGGTGCGGTTGAGCAGCCGCACGCGCAGCCTGGCCTCCAGTTGCTGCACCAGCTGGGTCACGCTGGTCTTGCTCATATGGAGTGTTTCGGCTGCCTTGGTGAAGCTGCCGGTTTCCACCACGCGGGCGAAGGCCTGCATTGCATCGAAACGGTCCATCTGTGCTCCAGGTTCGTTGACGATTGTTTGGATTTTACGAACAGTGATGGTTGCACTTGCCTGTTTATCCGGGACGCCAGGCCTCCTAAAGTTGCTTCATCGTTAACCCCGGGCCGGTTTCGGCCCATTGATGGAGAGAACTTATGACAAAACGTGACGTTGTTTTTCCCGCGGGCCGGCATGACCTCTATACGTCCCATGCCTACTCGGCAGCGGTCAGATCAGGTGATCTTCTGTTTGTGTCCGGTCATGTTGGCAGTCGCAGCGATGGCTCGCCCGAACCGGACTTTGAAGCTCAGGTCCGTTTGGCATTCGCCAATCTCAAGGCGACCCTGCAAGCGGGTGGATGTGGGCTTGACGATATCGTCGACGTGACGACCTTTCATACCGATCCCGAAAATCAGTTTGGCACGATCATGGCCGTTAAAAGCGAAGTCTTCCCTGAGGCGCCTTATCCGAATTGGACGGCGATCGGCGTCAACTGGCTCGCGGGATTCGACTTCGAGATCAAGGTGATTGCCAGGCTGCCGGAAGCGGTGGGCAGCCATTGATGTTTTCACCATTCATGGCACCACGCCGTTCGGGCTGAGCCAAGCGAAGGGCCCCTTCGACAAGCTCAGGGCGAACGGTTTAGGCTGCCTCCCATGATTGATGGAAGCCTCCTTGGCACCAAGGCAGGCCACAAAGCCTGCTCACCGAACTACTGTGTCAACAGCGAATTGATTAGCAACAGGTCTTCCGGCGTCAGCGTGCCATTGGCCTGGCGCAGCTTCAGACCGCCGATCAGCACGTTGTAGCGCGCCTGCGCGAGGTCGCGTTTGGTTTGGAACAGCTGGCTTTGGGCGTTCAGCACATCGATGTTGATGCGCACGCCGACTTGGTAGCCCAGCTTGTTGGCATCGAGCGCGCTCTGGCTGGACGCTTCGGCTGCTTCGAGGGCCTTGACCTGGCCCTGGCCCGACAACACGCCGAAGTAGGCGGTGCGCGTGCTCAGCGCGACGCCACGCTTGGCGCCTTCGAGGTCGGTGCGCGCCTTGTCTTCCAGCGACAGGGTTTCGCGGATGCGGTTTTGTGTGGCGAAGCCGGCAAACAATGGCAGGTTCAGCGACAGGCCGACCGTGGTGCTGTTGGTGCGGAAGTCAATCGGGCCGGTGGTGGCGCTGCCTTGGGGGTTGCGCTGGATGCCGTAGCTGGCGGTGAGGTCCAGTGTGGGTTTGTGGCCGGCTTCGGCTTTGTCGATTTCGAGTTTGGCGACTTCCAGGTTGGCCCGGGCCTGGCGCACGGTCGGGTGCAGGTCTTCCGACTGCTGGACCCAGGTGTTCACGTCGGCGGGTACCAACGGCGGCAACTCGACGGGCGCCAGCAGCGGCCGCGGCTGGGCGTCGGTTCTTCCGACCAGTTGGTCCAGCGTGATTTTCTTCACGCGCAAGTCGTTTTCGGCGGCGATTTCCTGGGCGGTCACCAGGTCGAAGCGCGCCTGCGCCTCGCGCGAATCGGTGATGGTGGAGGTACCCACCTCGAAGTTGCGTTTGGCTGAAGCCAGCTGCTCGCCGACGGCAGCTTTTTGCGCCTTGACGAAAGCCAGCGTGTCATGCGCGGCCAGCACATCAAAGTAAGCCTGGCTGGTGCGCACAATCAGGTCTTGCTGGGCCGCTTCGAGCTGGGCCCGGGACAATTCGACCTGCTGTTTGCCCTGCTCGTAAGTGGCCCAGTTGCCGGGCCGGTACAGCGGCTGCGAGGCGTTCACCGACGCCGTTTGCGTCGGGAAGTTTCGGTCCATCACCGGGTTTGTGTTTTCAAAATTGGTGCGCGTGGTGCCCATTGAAAGCCCGGCCGACGGCAGGATGCCGGCCTTGGCCTGGTCGGCCTTGGCCAGGTTGGCTTCGTACAGCGAACGGGCCGACTGGTAGGCCGCATCGTAGTCGCGCGCCGAGCGGTACAGCTCCACCAGGTTCTGCGCCTGCACGGCGGGCGCAAAAGCCGCCAGCACGGCACCCAACGCAAGAGACAGAGGCAGCAGGGCCGGTTTTTTCAAAAGCGTTTTCATGGAAGTCCTGATGAAAATGAAATCAGTAAAGAGGAGGGGGCAAATCGGAAGATCAGTAACGCGGCACGGAGGCATCACGCTGCTCTGACCATGCATTGATGCCGCCGTGCAGGTTCACCACCTGGGTGAAACCGTTTTGCGCCAGGTAATTGGCCACCTGCATGCTGCGCGCACCGTGGTGGCACAGGCAGGCCACGGGCTGGTCAGCCGGCAATTCCTCTTTCAGCTCTTCGAGCCGGGCAGGCACTTCGCGCATCGGAATGTGCACCAGCGTGAAGCCGTCTTCCTTGACCGACGCAGTTTGTATCTCCCACGGTTCGCGCACGTCCAGCACGAGGGGCGTGGGTGCGCCGGCCGGAAGGCTGTCACGCCAGGCAGTGAAATCGGCAGGAGCAAGCTGGGCAATCATCAGGGCTGCTTTTTTTAGAAGTTGAATTTCGAGGGTTCGGGGAAGTTGAGCAGGCGCGGCGCCACCGTGTCCCAGGCCTGGGTAGTGCGGAAGGCGGCGTCGCCCACGCGGGTGACCAAAGTGGCGCACATCATGGGTTCGAAGCCGACGATGGCGCTGAGGCGACCGCCCGGCTTGAGCATTGCCAGCAGCGCGGGCGGCACTTCGGCCACCGAACCGCTGAGCACAATCACATCGAAAGGCCCGCTGAGCATGTCGCTGCCGGAGACGGCCTGGCCAAGTTTGGCCGAGCCATCGCCGGTGCGCACTTCAGCGTTGTAAACGCCGGCTTTTTTCAGGTTGTTGCGTGCCAGCTGGGCCAGGTCGGCATCGATCTCCAGCGTGATCACCTGCTGCGCGCGGTGCGCCAGCAGGGCCGCCATGTAACCGGAGCCGGCGCCGATCTCAAGTACTTTTTCGTGCTTCTGCACAGCCAGGTCCTGCAGGATGCGCGCCTCGACTTTGGGTGCCAGCATGCATTGACCGGGCTTGGAGCCGAGAGGAACCTCCATGTCGACAAAAGCCATGGCCCTGACCGCCGGTGGAACAAAGTCCTCGCGCCTGACGATGGCGAGCAGGGAAAGGACCTGGCTGTCCAGCACTTCCCAGGGGCGGATCTGCTGTTCAATCATGTTGAAGCGGGCTTGTTCGTAGTTCATGGTGAGGCCTGTAAAGAATGCGGGGTGTAGCGGGGTAAACCTCTGATTTTAACGGGGGGTCACCGGCGCCAATGCCGGCGCCGGCAGGGCATGCCGGCCGGTAAAGCGGCGCTTGAGCCACTGCGCGAGGTCGTCGAGGTAGCAATAGGTCACCGGCACCACCACCAAAGTCAGCAGCGACGAGGTGATGACGCCGCCGATGACGGCCTGGCCCATGGGGGCGCGCTGTTCCGAGCCTTCGGTCAGCGCAAAGGCCAGTGGCACCATGCCGAAGATCATGGCCAGCGTGGTCATCAGGATGGGGCGCAGCCGCACCCGTGCGGCCATCAGCAAGGCCTCACCGCGCTCCATGCCTTCATCTCGCATGCGGATGGCAAAGTCCACCAGCAGGATGGCGTTTTTCGTGACCAGGCCCATCAGCATCACCACGCCGATGATGGAAAACATCGACAGTGTCGAGCGGAACAGCAGCAGCGCCAGCACCACGCCAATCAGGGTCAGCGGTAGGGAAGTCATCAGCGCCAGCGGCTGCAGGAAGCTCTTGAACTGGCTGGCCAGAATCATGTAGATGAACAAAACAGCCATAACCAGCGCCGAGACCGCGTAGCCGAAAGACTCGGCCATGTTTTTGGTCGAACCGGCGAACTGGTAGCGGTAGCCGGGTGGGAAGCTGATGCTGTCCAGCGCCGTGCGGATGTCGTTGGACACTTCACCGGCCGAGCGGTTGTACACATTGGCGTTGATGGCGACTTCGCGCGTCAGGTCGCGCCGGTTGATCTGATTCGGCCCGGTGGTTTCCTTCACTGTGGCGACCTGGCTCAGCCGCACCGTGCGTGCCGAGCCGTCGGCATTGCTGCCGATGACAGTGCTGATGAAGGGCAGGCGTTCCAGGTCTTGAGGTGCATTGCGCGAATCGGGGGCGAGGCGCACGTTCACGTCGTAGGTCTGGTCGTCGGGTGCACGCCAGTTGCCGACGGTTTGTCCGGCGACCAGTGTGCGCAGCGAGGCAGCGATCTGCGACACGGTCAGGCCGAGGTCGGACGCCGCGTCACGCTTGACGTCCACCTCGATGGTCGGTTTGTCGGCCTTGAGGCTGGAGTCCAGGTCCACCAGGCCGGGGATGCCGCTGATTTTTTCCATCACCAGGCGCGTCAGGCGCTCCAGTTCTTTCAGGTCGGCGCCTTGAAGCGAAAACTCCACCTGCTTGTTGCCGCCCACGGCGTCGAGCAAGCCGACGTGGGTGACGGTGATGCCGGGCACCTGTTTCAGGCGCTCGCGCAGCACACCCGACATGGTGTCCGCGTTACGGGTTCTGGCCTTGCGGTCCACCAGACGGATGTAAATGCTGGCGTACATCTTGCCCTGCGCATTGCCGGTGTTGATGGTCGACAGCGTGTAGCTGACCTCCGGAAACTCGCGCAGGATGGTCTCGACCTGCCGGGTCTTGGCTTCGGTGGCTTCCAGCGAGGAGCCGACCGGTGTGTAAAAGTTGAGCGAGGTTTCCGAAAAGTCGGCTTTGGGGACAAACTCGGTGCCGAGCAGCGGCACCATGAAGATGCTGGTCACGAAAATTCCCAGAGCCAGCCCCAGGGTGGCGAGCTTGTGGCCTAGCGACCAGCGCAGGATGTTCTGGTAGGTCTCGGCCAGCGAATCGGCGGCGCGCTCGAACCAGTTTGTCACGCGGCCTATGGTTTTGTCGTAGAAGGTCACCGGCGCGTGGTGCTTGCCATGCGCTTCGATGCTGGGGTCGTGCCAGATGCTCGAGAGCATGGGGTCCAGTGTGAAGCTGACAAACATCGAGATCAGCACTGCTGCCACGATGGTGATGCCGAACTCGTGGAAAAATTTGCCGATGATGCCGCCCATGAAACCGATGGGAAGGAACACGGCCACGATGGAAAACGTGGTGGCCAGCACGGCCAGGCCAATTTCCTGCGTGCCCTCCATCGCCGCCTGGTAGGGCAGCTTGCCCATTTGCACATGGCGCACGATGTTTTCGCGCACCACAATCGCATCGTCGATCAGCAGGCCCACGCACAGGCTCAGCGCCATCAGGGTGATCATGTTGATGGTGAAGCCGAACATGTTCATGAACAAAAAGGTGCCGATGATGGAGATCGGCAAGGTCAGGCCGGTGATCACCGTGGAGCGCCACGAGTTCAGGAACAGGAAAACGATCAGGATGGTCAGCAGTGCGCCTTCAATCAGCGTGCGCCGCACGTTCTCGACAGCCACGCGAATCGGGCGCGAGCCGTCGCCAATGGGTTCCAGCCGCGTGCCGGCCGGAAGCTGGGCCTGCAGTTCCTTGACGGCTTTGTTCAACCCGTCCACCACCGCAATGGTGTTTTCGCCCTGGGCCTTTTGCACGGTCAGCAGCAGCGTGCGCTGGCCGTTGTACAGCGCCAGGCTGTCGATTTCCTGCGAGCCGTCGCGGATGGTGGCGACCTGGTCGACGGTGACTGCCGAGCCGCCGCCGGAGCCGGCTTTGCGCGCCACGATGATCTTGCCGAAGTCTTCCGGCCGTTTCATGCGCGCATCGATTTTCACGACACGCTCCTGTGCCAGCGAACGGATGGCGCCCACCGGCAAGTCCTGGTTTTCGCTGCGCACCGCGCTTGCCACCTGGTCGGCCGTGATGCCCAGCGCCTCCATGGCCTGCGGGTTCAGGTAGATATTGATCTCGCGCTTGCTGCCGCCCACGAGGCTGACCGAACCCACGCCGCGCACGTTTTCCAGCCGCTTTTTCAGCACCTGATCGGCCCAGTTGGTCAGCTCCACCGCGGTGGGAACGGCTGGAGCCTTGCCGCTTGCGGGGGCGGGCGCCGGCAACACAGCCACCGACCAGATGGCGCGGCTGGCCGGGTCGAAACGCAAGACGCGCGGCTCTTTCACTTCGTCACGCAGCAATGGGCGTAGCGAGGCGATTTTTTCGCGTACGTCTTCGGCTGCCTTGCGACCATCGATCTGCAGCTGGAACTCGATGATGACAACCGACTGGCCTTCGTAGCTGCGCGAGGTCAGGGCGTTGATGCCGGCAATCGAATTGACGCCTTCCTCGATTTTCTTGGTGACTTCGCTCTCGACAATCTCGGGCGACGCGCCGGGGTATTCGGTCGTGACCACCACCACCGGAAAGTCGATGTTCGGGAACTGGTCTACCTGCAGGCGCTGGTAGGAGAACATCCCCAGCACGACGATGGCCAGCATGACCATGGTCGCGAAGACCGGATTTTTCAGGCTGACCTGGGTGAACCACATATCGGCTTAGGGGGCAGTTTTGGCGGAAGGCGCGGGCGCGGGCGCGGGTGAGGCCTGAGCCCAGGCGGGAGCCTGCGTGAATTTCACCGCCGTGCCTTCGCGCAATGCACCCGTCGCACCGGCAATCACGACGGTGTTTTCTGCCAGTCCCTTGACGGCCACCATGGCTGCATCGCCCGTTCCCGCAGCGCTGCTTCCGCGTATGCCCATCTCTACCGCCTTGTGCGCCACCTGGTTGTTTTCCACCACCTGTACGTAAGGTGCGGGCTTGTCGGTGCGTACCGCGCTGAGCGGTACGGCCAGCGCGGAAATATGCGTCGTGCCCAGCGTGCCCTGCGCAAACAGGCCTTGCCGCAGGCTGCCGGCTGCGGGCGTGTTGTCAATGCTCAGGTAGGCCAGCACGCTGCGGCTGCCGCCTTGCGCGCTGGGGTTGATGCGTGCCACTGTCGCGGTGATGCTTTGCGTGCTGCCCTCGATTTGCAGCCTGGCGTTCTGGCCGGGGCGCACTGCCAGGGCATCCGCAGCACTGAGGCTGGTTTCAAGTTCCAGGCGGCTGAGGTCGACAATTTCCAGCACCCGTACGTCCACGCCGACACGTTCGCCCGGCTGCACCAGCCGCTGGGCCACGTGGCCGGACAGCGGCGCGCGCAGAACGGTGTCGTCCAGTGACTTCCTGGCGACATCGGCGGCAGCCAGGGCCGCCTTGTGGTTGGCTTTGGCGGCGTTGAGATTGGCCAGCGAAGTGTCCAGCGCGGTTTTGGAAATAAAGCCCTGGTCCACCAGCGCCTGATTGTTGTCGTACTGGCGCTGCACGATGTCGATCTGTGCCTTGGCCGAGTCGCCCTGCTCCTGCGCCTGGCGCACGCGCGACTGGTACTCGCTGGCGTCGATGCGCGCCAGCACTTGGCCAGCCTTGACGAAGTCACCTTCGCGCACTGTCAGGCCCTGCAGCTCGCCGGCCACGCGTGTCTTGAGAAACGCCGAGTTGACGGCCTTGAGCGAGCCCGACACCGGCAGGCCCTGGCTGAGGTCCATGGTTTTGGCCTGCACCACATCGGTAGCAGCCAATTCAACGAGGGTTTGCGCCTTGGCGGTGCCGGCTGCGGCCAGCGCCTGCTGCTGGTTCTTGCGCGCCGAGAGCGCGCCCAGCACGGCTGTGGCCAGCAGGAGCAGAAGAACAACGGCGATCGCCCATTTGATCCAGCGTTTCATTTTTGCGCCTTGGCGGATGAGGGGGTTGCACACAAGCCATGAAGAATGGTGTCTACCTGGGCAGCAATGTATTTGTCGGCGTTGCCGGACAGGTTGGCGTCTGCACAGGTGCCGCTGGAGTGTTTGGCCAGGATCAGGAAAATCATGGGCGCAATCACGCTGTAAATCGCGTAGTCCAGGTCCATGGGCCGGAATTCTCCGCGGTCTATGCCACGCTGCATGATGCGGCGAATCAGTGCCTGCCCCGGCTTAATCACTTCCTGCTGATAGAAAGCGGTAATTTCCGGGAAATTGCCAGCTTCACTCATCATCAATTTGGTGATGCCCGAGGCGCGGCCAGCGCCAACTCGCTCCCACCAGACGGTCATGCAATAAGCCAGCATCTCGGCAGCCGTACCTTCGAAAGTCTCGAATTCCTCGTTCCATTCCTTGAAGCGGCCCGAGATGTTCTCACGCACCACGGCCTTGAACAGCTCTTCCTTGCTCTGGAAGTACAGGAACAGTGTGCCCTTGGAGACACCGGCGCGAGCGGCCACTTCCTCGGCGCGGGTGCTGGCAAAACCTTTTTCGACAAACAGGTCCAGCGCAGCGTCCAGCAGCTCACCGGGGCGCGCCTCTTTGCGGCGCTCGCGTTTGGCCGAGAGCGTGGCTGTTTGCGCAGAGATGAATTTGGTGAGGGACATATGTTACTGACTGACTGGTTAGTAATGTAGTGCCTGGCTCCCAGCCCGTCAAGCGGTGGCCCAGTTTATTGCCGCTCTGGCCTGCTCCAGTCAGATAAAGCTTGTGGCAGGTCAATGCTTGGTGGCGCGCAGCGCCAGCCATTCCTTGAGCACGACCCGTGAGGCGTCCAGCCCATCGGAGGAGGGCAGCCATTCCAGCAGGCTGTTGCGGCTGGGCAGAATGAAACTCATGGGCGCAGCAGTCACTGTGAAGCCGGCACGCTCAAAAGCCTGCACCGAACGCGGCATGTGCCAGGCGTGGGTGACCAGCGCGATCCGCTGGATACCGTCTTTTTGCAACAACGGCCGGAGCAGGCTGGCATTCTCGGCCGTGTCGCGCGACTGGTCGTCAACCCAGCGCAGGCGCAGGCCATAGTCCTGCTGCGCCATCCGGCGGGCCACTTCGCCTTCGGAAAGGGTTTGTGCGTCGGCTGCGCCCCAGCCCAGTCCGCCGGCAAATGCAACCGGCAGGCTGGTCTGCCGGGCCAACCAGGCGCCGTAACGCAGGCGCATGGCTGCCGGTGCCGACGCTTGCGCCTCGCCGTATTCCGGCGCCGCGGGGTTCACGCCACCGCCCAGCACCACAATGGCCTGCACGCCACCGCCTTTCAGCGTGGCCACCGAAGCCGGAGTGTATTGAGGCAGGATGTTCTGTGCCAGCCACACCGCCACTGCATGGCAGCTCAGTAGCCAAAGCAGCGCCGCCGACAGAAAAGCCAGGGTCAGGCCGGCTGCTTTTTTCCGTGCCGCCAGCAGCAGCCCGAGAACAAGCAGCAGCAGCGGCGCGGCGGGAGGCAGCACCAGCGTGGCCAGAATCGGCTTGAGTTCACCCAGTTGGATCATTGAAGATGCTCCCGAATTGATAGCTGATTGCACCCGTACCATAAGGGCTGGTGACTGATTTGACTTGTAAAATTCCGAGAACCGGTTCCAGGGAGGTTTCGGGACGGGGAAAAGGGTTTTCCCGTTTGCTGGATGATTGGCCCTGGACGCTCAATCGTAACCAACCAAGGACGACCCATGACACAAGACACATTGACGGGCGCGACCAGCGAAACCATCACCCTCGGCGGCGGCTGTTTCTGGTGTACGGAAGCCGTATTTGTGCAGGTGCGCGGCATTCTCGACGTGGAGTCAGGCTACAGCAACGGCCACGTCAACCAACCAACCTATGAGCAGGTGTGCACCGGCACTACCGGGCACAACGAAGTCGTCAAGCTGGTGTATGACCCGGGGCAGATCAGCCTGCGCGCCATTCTTGAAATCTTCTTTGCCATCCACGACCCGACCACGCTGAACCGCCAGGGCAACGACACGGGCACGCAATACCGTAGCGGCATCTATTACTCGACGCCTGGGCAAAAGCAGGTGGCCGAAGACTTGGTCAATGGGCTGAACGAGCAAAATCTGTTTGGCAAGCCGGTGGTGACTGAAGTGCTACCGGTGGCCAACTACTCAGCGGCTGAGGAATACCACCAGGACTTCTTCGAGAAGAACCCGAACCAGGGTTATTGCATGGCGGTGGCCGGTCCCAAGGTGGCGAAGTTTCGCAAGACGTTTTCGGAATACGCGAAGGCCTGAGCTGTCCCATCTGGTTTGGCCTGTCATCCCGGACTCGATCCAGGACCCATGCCCCGCCTACGGCCGCCGCTGCGCCATGTAAAACCATTCCTGCCCCGGCTCGGCGCGTGGGTTGGGAAACACCACAAAACCGTCATGCGGCGCCTTCACTTCGGCACCGCTGTAGCGTGTGCCAATCACTTCGCCGGCCTTCACCGCATCAAAGCTGCGCCACTCGCGGCTGAAGGTGTCGCCCGCATGTTCACGGTCCGTCACATCCACCAAGCGCAGGATCTCGCGCTCGGCAGGCGAAGCCTCCAGCGGCTGCGACACCATGCCCAACAGCGCCAGCGTTTGCAAAATCGCATGCCGCGCCACCTGCACCGCCTGCGGGTCGTCGTGCTGGCCGCATTCCAGCGTGACGCCGTAGCCACCGCGTGAACGCATGTATTCGGTGGTACCCACGCCATAGTTCGGGTTGGTCACCAATGTCTGCGCGCGCGCCGAACCAGCGGGCACCGGCGCCGCCGCACGCCGCTGCACACCGCGCGCATAAGTGTCCAGCCAGCCTTCCACAATGCGTGGCGCGCCGGTGCACAGGGCCAGCTGCATTTCTTCGGCGGCTTTGCTGAACGGTTCCAGCGAACCGCTGTTGTTCTGCGGGCCAATCATCACAAACGGCCCGCCGCCGGTGTGGAAGGAGTGCAGATCCAGCAGCACCTCATGCGCATCGAGCAGCGGGCACAACACATTAGCGATGCGGTCCTCGAAGTCCTGCGGAATCGCACTCGGTGCCATGTTGCGGTTCAGGTTGCGGTCGCCGGTGCGCTGTTTCAGCCGGTAGGCCAGCAGGTTGGTGACGGGCACGAAGGTCACTGCGCCGCGCTCGATACTGAGCTGGCCGTTGTCGATGTCCTGCAGCAATTGTGTGATGGCTTTGGTGCCACACACTTCGTTGCCATGAACGGCGCCCAGCACCAGCAGCTTCGGGCCAGGGGCCAGGCCGTGGAAGGTGTGGGTGCGCAGGTGGGTGGGGCGGAACTGGGGTAAGGAGGGCTTTTCACCCTTTATTTTGTCGGTCATGGTGATTTGGTTATACAACGGTTCGGGTGGTTCAGCGTGCTCGTACTGGGGCATCCCGTCCTTCAATGGGCATCGGGCTGGAGCGGCTTCGCACTTATGATTTGGCAGTGTTGCGTTATCTTTGCATGAGATAAAGAGCGTCCACGAGTCTCAAAAGTTTTCCCCTGACAGGAACTCGGCGCCATCCGGGGACGCCAGGCTCAATCTAGACAGATATTCTGCGTAAAGTTGTCCAGACTTCCACGGCGCTTGCTTGTGCTCCACTTGTGGGCCCCGCGGACACATTGAACATCTAATTTATTTTTGCCACTTGCAGGGAATGGTGGAAGATGATGAAGGGAAAAGAATGAGAAATACTCGTCCTCAAACAAGCGGGTTCAGCCATGGGATTCTTTTTGCATGCGGAACGCTGGCACTGACTTCATATCTGCTGTGGCAGGAATATCGGGTTGGCGCGCTCATTCTCGCGGCGTTGGGTCTGACCGGATTGATTGGTGTCCTTGTGGCGCTTCGTGTCAGGAATTCGCAGGATGCAGCCGTAAGTAGCGCTGGCACTGGAAGCAATGAATTAGAGAAAAATCCATTGATTTCCGTCATCATCTGCAGCGTCGATCCAAAAAAATATGATGCGGTGTGCGCTAACTTTAGAGACCGTCTCGTTGACTCTCCCTACGAAATAATCGGTATCCATGATGCCAAGTCACTGAGCGAGGGTTACAACAGAGGCATAGACCGCAGCCAGGGCGACATTTTGATTTTTTGTCATGATGACATTGAAATCATTTCGCCGAGTTTTTCCAGCTTGCTCCGCGAGCATTTGCGAACCTTTGACGTCATTGGATGCGCTGGCACGGTTCGACTCAAGGGCAGCAAGTGGGTAAGTAGCGGCGACCCCCATGTCCATGGTGTGGTTGCTTGCCCGGTTGGAAGAATCTGGCCTGCCGAGCGCTTTGATGTGTGGCTGTGGGGCGGCGTGGAGCTGACGCAGATTGGGGATATCCAGGCACTGGATGGTTTTTTTATAGCAACCAAGCGCCATGTCGTCAATTCAGTGCGATTCGATGAGAAGACTTTTGATGGCTTTCACCTCTATGACACGGACTTCAGTTATGCCGCTTTTTTGCGCGGCTTCGAATTGGCCGTGTGCAAGGACATTCTGATTGCGCATCAGTCTGGCGGAAATTTTGGAGATGTTTATAAAACGTATGCGGACAGATTTCGGGAAAAATACAAAGACAGCTTGTCGGAGAATACCGAGGACGGCACGTGTATCCACACGAAGTACCAGAATGTAGACCGGGATCAGATGTTGAAGGCATGGTTTTAGCCATCATTCCTGGAGCGTTGCAAAGCCAAATGCTACTTTGGTACGGCTCTCACAACATATTGAAGTGGCAAGGCATCGGCCACTGACGTTTTCGGGTCTGCTTCTGCCAGCCTTGCAAACTCTTCAATGACAGGCAGAAACCGCTCCCGCATAGGCTCTGGAAAGATCCTGGGCAGGGCTTCGGTGATTCTGAAGCCGGTATCGTTAAACATTTCGAAAATAGTCTGCCTGGTAAAAAATCGCAAGTGGGTCTTATCCAGCAAGCCACTTTCTTCGTAGCGAAATTCTCCGATGTTCAATCGAAGCTGCATGGTCCAGTGTTGTGCGTTGGGAATGCAGGCGACAACGCTGGCCTCTGGCGGCATGACTTTGAGCACTTTCCTTAGGATATTCCAGGGATCCCTCAGGTGCTCGAGAGAATCACCAAAGATCCAGCAATCCCTGTTTGCATTTGTTTTCCAGAATGTGTCGTCTGCATTTTCAATGTCGAGGACAAGGCTCTCATCGCAATGTCGTTCTGCGAGCTTTGCATAGGTTGGGTCTATCTCAATTCCGAAATAGTTGCAGTTGGGCGCTATCTTCTTAAATTCCCTTGCCATGGCGCCGGAGCTGCATCCCACTTCGATTAGTCGACTGCAGCTTTTTGGGATCATGGCCAGAAGATCCGGGTTATGAAATTCGTGGGCCGGAGTTTGAGACATAGGATTTTGGTTATAAAGTGGGAACAGGCCCGGATTCTCTTTGTGAAGTGTGCTTTGAAAAGCACAAGGTCAGGATTTTGTGCGATTTCATTCTATGCGTCCTGCGTGGGGAAGGTGGCGGAACTTCGCGCGGCATTGTTGAACCGCATACCCTCAAAGTGCCATGTACGCTCCTGCCCGTTGTCGCGCTTGTGGACCGCGCACAACGACTCGGCTACGAACGGTTTGCCCTCGATGCCGTGCCGCAAACAGTGATGGCCCAGAAGTTGTTCCGGGCCGTGGGTTCCCAGGAAACACAGCCCTACTATCCCAATCCGGTTTCTGAGACAAAATTCTCTGCACTCTCCTCTCTGCGAGAAATGGCGCGAGGCCCCGCAACCGCCGAACTTTACCGCTGACCTTTGTACCCACCGCCATGACCACACTCGAACTCAAGATTCCCCCACCGGCGGTAGCGCTCGCCATCGCACTGCTCATGTGGCTCACATCCACCCTGTTTGGGTTCATTCCGATACCTCTGGCTTATCGCCTGGGCACGGCACTGGCCTTGCTGTTCATCGGTCAAGGCATCAGCATCTCCGGCATGGTTTCATTTCGGCTGGCCAAAACAACCATCAATCCGTTCAAGCCAGACGCCTCGTCGGCGCTAGTGACCGGCGGCATTTATCGCTTCACGCGCAACCCCATGTACCTTGGCCTGCTGCTCACGCTGCTGGGGTGGGCGGCTTTCCTCGCCAGCCCGCCGGCTCTGGTTTTCCTGTTTCTGTATGTGGTGTACATCAACCGTTTCCAGATTGATCCGGAGGAGCGCATGCTGTCGTCGCTCTTCGGTGAGGACTATGCGGCGTACAAAACACGGGTGCGTCGGTGGGTCTGACGCCTTCGTGCCAAGCCATCGTTTCCGGGGCAGGGCCTGGCTCTTCTGATGAAAAGGACAACAAGCATGCAAGCGCGTATCGGAACCTTTGAGGCTCCGCCTGAGCGGCTGGACGAGGTGGTCACTCTGTTCCGTGACCGGGTGGTGCCAGCTTTCTCGAAGCATGTGGGCTTTCTCGGCTACCAAGCCTATGTTGACCGGGCGGCGGGCCGGTTTGTGGGTGTTTCGCTTTGGGCGTCACGTGAGGCACTGGATGGCAGTAGCGAAACGGCTTTGCGTGCCCGCAATGACGCTGCTGATCTTGGTGCTGTGACCATTGGGGAGCCGCAGATTCTGGAAATGGCATTTGATGTGCAATTCCAGCGCTAACGCTGCCCCCCAACAGCCGTCTGCCGGAAGACCGAACTTCCGATTTTGACCATAATGCAACCAAATTGCGTTAGAGTGGCGGGTTGCCAGTAAAGGCACAACCCAACCCATGACCTTCGTCCTTCCTCGCGCCGACGCCACCTCCGACCCCATTGATGCTCTGCTGTCCGCCCACGGCCTGCGGCGTACGACTGCCGCGCGCCGTGTGCTGGGTTGGCTACTCGCGCATCCCGACACGAGTTACACGCATGCCCAGCTGCAGGCGGCGCTGGCGGGCGAGGGCGATGCGGGCGGCGGCGTGGGGCTGGACCGCGTCACGCTCTACCGCCTGATCGACCGGCTGACGCAGGTCGGTCTGCTGCTGTGCCGGGTAGACGCCAACCGCGTCCGGCGTTACCAGGCCATGCCGAGCAGCGTGCATGCCATGCCGCACTTCGAGTGCCAGAGCTGCCACCGCGACAGTCCGCTGGAGGGTGCGCTGCAAGCCAGCGCAGGTGATCTGGAGCGGGCGGCGCAATCTGCGCTCAAGGCCTTGAAGGCTCTGGGTTACCAAGGCATGAGCCTGGACTTTGCGGTGCGCGGTGTGTGTGCCGACTGCGCGACGGGTAATACCGGCGGCCATCACAAGCGGAGCGCGGCCGCGTGATCAGCACGCGGCAACTGGCTTACCAGTACCCCAGTGGCGCTGAACTCAGGTTTGAAGACATTGAGGTCGCACAGGGCGGCGTGTTGCTGCTGCGTGGGGTGTCGGGTTCCGGTAAATCGACCTGGCTGGCGCTGGCTGCCGGCTTGCTGAGCCCGGGCGCAGGCGACATCACGGTCGCCGGACAGTCACTGAAGGCCTTGGGCAAGGTGGCGGGCGACGCCTGGCGCGCGCGGACGATTGGCTTCCTGCCGCAGAAACTTCATTTGAGCGCCGCGCTGACAGTGCACGCCAACCTGGCGATGGCGCAGTGGGCTGCCGGGCAGGCGCAGGATGATGCGCGCATCCGCGAGGCGTTGACGGCGCTGGGTGTGCAGGAGCTGGCCGCTCGCAAGCCGGCGCAGCTCTCGGGCGGGCAGGCGCAGCGCGTGGCACTGGCCCGCGCCGTGCTGCTGCAGCCGAAAGTGATCCTGGCAGACGAACCCACGGCCAGCCTGGACGACGATGCAGCGCGGCAGGCAGTGGAATTGCTGCAGGCCACGGCCAGACAGCAGGGCGCCACGCTGGTGATTGCAACGCATGATGCACGCGTGGCGGCGAATCTTGACAGTCAAATCGGCTTCCAGCCCTTATTCCTCAGGCGAAATCAGCTATGAAAACAATAGCGTTCGCCTGGCGTTTCCTCTGGTCCCGGCCGCTGTCAGCGGGGCTCAATGTGCTGCTGCTCAGCCTGGGCCTGGGTTCCTTGAGTTTCGTGTTGCTGGCGAGCCACCAGATCGACCGGGCCTTTGAACGCGACCTGGCCGGCATCGACGTGGTGGTGGGCGCCAAGGGCAGCCCGATGCAGCTGATTCTTTCGGGCGTGTTCCACATCGACGCGCCGACAGGCAACATCCCGCTGGCCGCAGTGAAAGAGCTTGAGAAAAACCCGCAGGTGGCCATACTCATTCCCATCAGCCTGGGCGATAGTTTTCGCGGCTTTCGCATCGTGGGCACCACGCCGGGTTACCTCACGCACTACAAAGCTGTGTTTGCGCAGGGCGGCGTCTGGACGGCGCCCATGCAGGCGGTGCTGGGTGCGCAGATGGCGGCGCAAAGCGGTCTGAAAGTGGGCGATCGTTTTGCCGGCAGTCACGGGCTGGGCGGCGGTGGTGACAACCATGGCCAGACACCGTATGTAGTGAGCGGTGTGCTGGCCGCCGGCGGCTCGGTGCTGGACCGGCTGGTGCTGACGGCCACCGAGTCGGTCTGGCAGGTGCACGAAGGCGATGCCGCGCTCGACACCGATGATCGCAAGGTACTGGAAGAAGAGCGTGAGCTGACGCTGGCGCTGATTCAATACCGCACGCCGCTGGCGGCTGTGACCTTTCCGCGCTTTGTGAACAGCACGACAGAAATGCAGGCCGCTGCGCCGGCGCTGGAGATCACGCGTTTGCTCAACATGATTGGTGTGGGTACCGACGTGATGCGCGCGCTGGCGGGCGTGCTGCTGCTGACGGCTGGCCTGAGTGTGTTCATTGCACTGTGGAGCGCCGTGCGCGAGCGCCGCGCCGACCTGGCATTGCTGCGCATGCTGGGCGCGCCGCCGCGCAAGGTGGCGGCGCTGCTGCTGTGCGAGGCGCTGTGGTTGGCATTGCTGGCCACGGTGTTCGGTGTGCTGGCGGGGCAGGAACTGATGGCGGTGGTGGCCTGGTTTCTGCAGCTGGATAAGTCGGTGTTGATCGGCGGGTTGTCCTGGCCGGTCGAATTGCTCAGTGTTCCGGCGCTGGCTGTAGGTGTGGCGCTGCTGTCGGCGCTGTTGCCTGCGTATGAGGCCTACCGGGCCGATGTGTTTGAACTGCTTCAATCAAGGTGAATTTATGAAAATCATGATGCCAAAAGTGCTCCCAGCCCTTGCCGCATTTGCGCTGACAGCTATGTTTTCCATAGCGAACGCGCAGCACAGCGACAAGGAAACCAAGGAAGATGTGCAGCGCCACCGCGCCATGGCCGCAGCACACGAGTCGGCCGCCAAATGCCTGGAGTCGGGCAAGAAAGAAGACGTCTGCATGAAAGAGCTGCAGGCCTCTTGCAAAGGGCTGGCAGTGGGTAAATACTGCGGCATGAAACACGCGCATTGATGCGCCGGCCTGCCTCAAACTTTTCCGGAGAATCTCATGCGATGGTTTGACTTCACCGCGCTCAGGACTTCACCGTTGCTGCTGGTGCTGCTGCTGGCCGCCGGCAGTGCGCATGCGCAGTTGAGCTCGCCTGTGCCGGCAGGCAGCGCCAAGCCCGCTGCAGGCAAGGCGGCGCCGGGCGGCCTTGAGCTGCCGGCCGGGCAGGGCGCCGGCGTGCACGGTGCCAGCAGCCCGTTTGCGCCGCTGGCGCCGCGCGGCGATGTGGTGCCCTGGTCGGTGCTGACCGATGTGAAAACGAAGAACGAGAAAAACCGCATCCTGCCGGTGTTCAGCGAAAGCCAGCTCGGCATGAACGGCAAAACCCAGCGTATCCAGGGTTTCATGATGCCGCTGGAGCCGGGCAAGAAGCAGCGCCACTTCCTGCTGTCATCGGTGCCGCTGACCTGCTCGTTCTGCCTGCCGGGCGGGCCGGAAAGCATGGTGGAGGTCAAGACCAAAAATCCTGTGGAGTACAGCATGGAGGTGGTGGTGATCGAGGGCCGCCTGCAGGTGCTGCATGACGACCCCTATGGCCTTTATTACCGCATCAACGATGCGGTGACGGTGAAGTAAACACACATGGTTTTCAGGCGCATGGTGTGGCGGGCGGCATGGGGCTATCTGACCCTGGTGCTGCTGCTCGCGCCCATGCTGGGCCAGATGCATGGCCTGGTTCACGGCACTGGCGGTCAGCAAGCTGCGACAAGCCATGCAGGTCCCGCCGTTGAACATGCCAATGAACATGCAGAGGGCCATGGCTGGCTGGTCGATCTGTTCTCCGTTCATGCCGACGATCTGGATTGCCGCGTCTTCGATCAGCTTTGCCACAGTGATGTGCTTCCGGCTGTGCCCCTGCTGGCGCTGCCAATGTCACTTTCCCCGTTTGTTTTCCAGTTTTTAGAAGGCGAAGTACTCGCCCGCCGGGCCGCGCTTTTTGAAGCGCGCGGTCCACCCCGGGCTCGTTGAACTCCCGAAGTTGTCGAGCGCGGCCGCAAGGCCGCTGCACGGCGTTTTCCGTTTTCGATTCAACGAGCCATCATGAAAAAACCATTTCCCCGCAGTGCCATCGGCGCGGCGACCCTGATCCTGCTTGCCCTCGGCTGCGCAGCGGCCCAGGCCCAGACACGGGCGCCCACTGCTGCGCTCACGCTGAAAGAAATCACAGTCACCGGCAACCCGCTGGGCGCTGCTGACCTGATTGCGCCCGCCACCCAGTATTCCGGCGAGGGCTTGCTGCTGCGCTCCAAAACCACGCTGGGTGAAACGCTGGACGGCACGCCCGGGGTCAGCAGCACCTACTTTGGCCCCAACGCGAGCCGGCCCATCATTCGCGGGCTGGACGGCGACCGCATCCGTATCCTGGGCAATGGCGGTGGCACGCTCGATGCGTCCAGCCTGAGCTACGACCATTCCGTCACGGCCGACCCGATCAGCATCGAACGCATCGAGGTGTTGCGCGGCCCGGGGGCCCTGCTTTACGGCGGCAGCGCCGTCGGCGGTGTGGTCAACGTCATTGACAACCGCATTCCGCGCGAGGCGCAGTTCGACGAGAAGGGCGGCGTCAGCGGCAAGGCCGACCTGAGCCTGGCCAGCGGCAACTCGGAGCGCGGCAAGGGTGTGCTGCTCGAAGGCGGCAACAATCGCTACAGCCTGCACGTCGACGCCTTCGACCGCGAGACCGGCGACGTGCGTGCACCGCGTGACCTGAACTGCACCAAGGCCGGAGTGACCACCACCTCCCGCCGCATCTGCAACTCGGCCAGCGATGTCCACGGCGGCGCTGTTGGCGGCTCGGTGTTTTTTGACAACGGTTACCTGGGGGCGTCGGCCAGCAACTACCGCAGCACCTACGGTACGGTGGCCGAAGACGAAGTCACCATCGGCATGAAGTCGGACCGGTATGCCATTGAAGGCGAGGTGCGCAACCTGGGCGGCCCTATCCAGAGCGTCAAGGGCCAATACAGCCAGACGGACTATGGCCACACCGAGTTCGAAGGCGCGACCGCCGGCACGGTGTTCAAGAACAAGGGCAGCGACTTCCGCCTCGAGGCGCGTCACGCGAAATTTGGCAACGTTGACGGTGTGCTGGGTTTCCAGACCGAGTCCAACCGTTTTTCTGCGGACGGCAGCGAGGCCTTTGCGCCCTACAGCAAAACGGCGCAGTCAGCCGTGTTTGCCTACGAGGAACTGGGTACAAGCTGGGGCAAGCTGAGCCTGGGCGGACGGATGGAGTCGGTGAAGGTGGAGTCGTTCGGCAACCCGAGGGTCGCGCGCTTCACACCTGCCACCAGGGACTTCAACCCCGGCAGTTATGCACTGGGAGCCCTGTGGAATGCCGCGCCGGGCTGGCAGCTCACCAGCAACCTGGCTTATACCGAACGCGCACCGAAAGACTACGAGCTTTTTGCCGATGGCCCGCACATTGCCACCGCAGCCTACGAGGTGGGCAATGCGAACCTTGCGAAGGAGCAGTCGGGCAACCTCGACGTTGGTGCGGCGTGGAAGTCGGGCGGGCACAGCTTCAAGGTGAACAGTTATGTGAGCCGCTTCAAGAATTACATCGCGCTGAACCAGACGCCGGGCGTCACGCGCAATGCGGAAGACGGTGAAGTCAATCCGGTGGAAGACCCGGGCAACCCCGGCTTCACGGCTTCGGGCGCCGAGTTCAAGCCGCTGGCGCAATTCCAGTACGAGCAGGTGAGGGCGCGTTTCACCGGCGTCGAGGCCAGCGGCAACATCCGGTTGCAGGAGGGTGCCTCGACGGTGGACCTGGCGCTGCGCGGCGATGTGGTGCGCGCCACCAACCTGAACAACGGCCAGCCTCTGCCGCGCATTGCGCCATGGCGTGTGGGCGCTTCGCTGCTGTGGGCCAGCGGGCCGTGGGGTGCCAGCCTGGGCTTTGACCACAACGCCGCGCAAAAGCGCGTCCCGGCGCCGCCCACGGGCCAGACAGCGGCTTACACGCTGTGGAATGCGGCAACGTCGTACCGCGTCAAGGCCGGGGCTGCCACGCTGCTCTGGTATGCGCGCCTGGACAACATCACCGACAAGCTGGCCTACAGCGCAAGTTCGGTACTGACCAGCACGGCGTTTCCGAAAGCGCCTTTGCCAGGGCGCAGTTTGAAGGTGGGGTTGCAGGCGAGTTTCTAGAGCCCCCACGGTCGCTCGCTGCGCGTAGCTCCCTGCCCCCCGAGGGGGCCGCTGCGCCTGCGGCCCGGCAGAGCCGGTTCCGCGGCCCCTGCTTGATTGAAGGCAGGTCCTTGCGTCACGCTGCGCTTGTTTTGCTCGCGTGCAAACGTGACGGCCTGTTGGGATTCCCGTCCTTGAAGCGCTGCGCGCTTCAAGAACTCCGGATTTTGTCTCGGGTATTTGGTTTCTCTTCCCCACCCGTCGGGCTGGGCCGAGGAGCGCAGCCGAAAGTGGATCAGGGCGAGCGATTGTCTGAGCGCAGCGAGTTCGAGCTCGACCCCGTTTTCGGTGAGCACCGCAGGTTGCCTGGAGCGAAGCGCAAGGACCCAGACCATCGAGTCGCCTTTCTTTTGGGTACTTTTCTTTGGCGAAGCAAAGACAAAGTGCCTCGCCCGCCGGGGCGAGACCCGGCTTGCAGGCAAACCACCGACCAATGAGCGAAGAGCCAATGCTGGCAAGCGCGGCCATATGCGATGTTCAAGGGCGGACGTATGGGCAGCCCTGTTTGCGCTGAATCAGCACAACAGCACATCCTTCCCGGATAATGGTTTTCAAACATCAGGAGACGACCGTGATGGATGCAGCCCAGCTTCTAGCCTCGCTCAACGCTGATGTGAGTCCGTCCAGCAGCCTGTTGGCCAATTTGCGCCAGGAGTTGATGCGGCATCCGCCGTTTGCCCAGATGCAGGCCGGCGAAGTGGATTTCTTCCTGAGTCATTCCCGCCAGAATTACTTTGCCCCCGAAGAAATATTGATCGAGCCCGACAGCGGGGTGGTCAAGGAGCTGTTTTTCATACGCCAGGGTGCGGTGATTGGCGAACGCGGTCTGGCCGAACTGTCCGGTGGCGCTTTTCACTATGAACCGGGCGAGCTGTTTCCCGTGAGTGCGGCCGTGGCGCATCGCGCCGTGACCGCCACCTACCGCGCGGTGGAAGACACCTTCGTCCTGGCGCTGCCGCTGGAGGCCATGCAGGCACTGGCTGTGCTCAGCCCGCCGTTTGCCGATTTCCTGAATCGGCGCATCCTGAAATTCCTGGACCTGTCGCGGCGTGCCCTGCAGGTGGCTTATGCCTCGCAGGCGCTGGCCGAGCAATCGCTGGAAACACCACTGGGCGATGTGGCAGGTCAGGCGCCGGTGAGTTGTGCGCCCCACACGCCGCTGCGCGAGGCACTCACGCAGATGCACCAGTTGCGCATTGGCTCCATGCTGGTCACCGATGAAGGCGGCCAGCCGCTGGGCATTCTCACGCGTTACGACATCCTCGGCCGGGTCACGCTGCCGGCGCTGCCGCTGGATACACCGATTTCGCAGGTCATGGTGCAGCCTGTTCTGACACTGACGCACGAACACACGGCGCTGGACGCGGCCTTGCTGATGAGCAAACACGGCATTCGCCATGTGCCGGTGACGCGCGGCGGCGTGGCGGTGGGCATGGTGTCGGAGCGCGACCTGTTTGCCATGCAGCGTCTGAGCCTCAAGCAGGTCAGCACCTCGATACGCTCGGCCGCCGATGTGGACACGCTCAAAATGGTGGCGCAGGACATCCGGCGTTTTGCGCACAGCCTGCTGGGCCAGGGGGTGCACGCGCGCCAGCTCACCGCGCTGATCAGCCACCTCAACGATGTGCTGACAGGCCGGCTGCTGGAGATCAAGGCGCAGGCGCACGGCCTGGACTTGAGCCGCATGTGCTGGCTGGCGCTGGGCTCGGAAGGGCGCAGCGAGCAGACCATTGCGACGGACCAGGACAACGCATTGATCCTGCCGGACGACACCACGCCGGCGCAGCGCGAGGCAGCCCTGCGCTTTGCCCGCGACGTCAATGTGGCGCTGGACGCCTGCGGCTATCCCTTGTGCAAAGGCGGTGTCATGGCCGGCGAACCAGCCTGCTGCCTGACCCTGCACCAGTGGCGCGAGCGCTTTGCGCACTGGATAGAACATGGTGCGCCTGAAGACTTGCTCAATGCGAGCATCTACTTCGACTTTCGGCCGCTGGCCGGTGACGCGCGTCTGGCCGACAGGCTGCGCCAGGAGGTGAGCGAAGCTGCACGGCGGGCGCCGCGTTTCATCAAGCAGCTGGCGCTCAATGCACTGCTGCACAGCCCGCCGCTGAACTGGACCGGAAGCATTGCTGTCGACGATGACGGCATGATCGACCTCAAGCTGCAGGGGGTCGCGATTTTTGTCGATGTCGCCCGCATTTATTCGCTCAGTTGCGGGGTGGCTGCCACCAACACCCGGGAACGCCTGGATGCTGTCGGGCCGCTGCTGGGGCTGGCGGCGCCGGAGTACCAGGCATGGGTCAGCGGCTTTGAGTTCCTGCAGACGTTGCGGCTGCGTGTGCAGCTTGAAGGTGCGGCCTCGCCGCAACAGCCCAACCATCTGAAAGTCGACCGACTGAACGACATTGACAGGCGCATCCTGCGCGCGTCGTTTCGCGTGGCGCGCTCGCTGCAGCAGCGGCTTCAACTGGACTACCAACGATGAGCTGGGCGAGCTGGCTCCGAAAGCCCTTTGCAGCGCTGGGTGGCGTGGACAAAGCGCGCTGGGTGGTGCTCGATGTGGAAACCAGCGGGCTGGACCCGCAACGCGACCAGTTGCTGGCGATTGCCGCCATTGCAGTGCAGGTGGACTGGGAACACAAGCGCCTGAGCATCCTGCCGGGCGACAGCTTTGAGGTGGTGGTGCGCCAGACGACGGTGGGCTCAAGCAGGGACAACATCCTGCTGCACGGCATCGGGTTGCAGCGCCAGCGTGAAGGGGTGCCGCCCGGGGAAGCCCTGCGCGCATTCGGGCGCTTCATCGGCGATTCGCCGCTGCTGGCCTTTCACGCACCGTTCGACCAGGCCATGATTGGCCGGCATGTGCTGGAACATCTTGGCGCAGCGCTGCCGAACCGCTGGGTAGACATCGAGCAGCTGTGTGCGGTGACCCACGAGAAGGTGAAGGCACGCGCGCTCGACGAATGGCTGGCGCATTTCGGCATTGTCTGCGCGCCGCGGCACCAGGCGGCGGCCGACACCCTGGCTGAATGCGAGTTGCTGCTGCGCATCTGGCCGCGCATGGCCGGGCAGTGCCGTTCCTGGCGCGATGTCGAAAAACTGGCTGCCCACCAGCGCTGGATTGCGCGCGCCTGAGGGGCAGGAAGCCTGTCGTTTGCGTGCAGCGCAGCTAAGATCGCCGCATGGATTCACCTGTTTTTGCTGCCCTGTTTCCGGTGGTGTTTTTGATTGCTATCGGTTTAATAGCTGGACGTGCAGGCTGGATAAGGGCTGGAGCCACAAAAGACCTTGCAGATCTGGTATTTCTGCTGCTCACGCCGGCACTCATGTTTCGCACCATGAGCAAGGTGAATGTGGGGCAGCTCGACTTCAAGCCGGTGGCGGCGTATTTCCTGGCTGTTGCCATCCTGTTCGCCGGCACGCTGCTGGTGCAGGGCTTCAACCGCCGCGCCGCGGTGCTGGCACTGGCCAACACCTTTTCGAACACGGTGATGATCGGCATTGCGCTGGTGGGCCTGATGTACGGGCCGGCCGGGCTGGTGACGCTGCTCACGCTGGTGTCGGTGCATGCGCTGGTGCTGCTGACCAGCGCTACCGTGGTGCTGGAACTCGCCGTTGCCCGCGAACAGAAGCAGGGCGCTCCCGGCGCCGTTGCCGCCGCTCCGCGCCAGGCATTGGCCACTGTGCTGATGGCCCTGAAAAACTCTCTGCTGCATCCTGTGCCGCTGCCCATCATGGCCGGCCTGCTGTTTGCGCAGACCGGCTGGGTGATTCCCGGCGTGATCGACAAGCCGCTGGAGATGCTGGCACTGGCATTCGGACCGCTCGCGCTGGTGCTGGTTGGAGTGACGCTGGCGAATACGCCGGTGGGCCCGCACTGGCGCCCGGCGCTGGCCCTGGCCGGCATCAAGAACCTGGCCCATCCCTTGCTGGTGGCCCTGCTGTGCCGTTTGCTGGGTGTCGGCGGCCTGCCCATGACCGTGATGGTGGTGGCCGCGGCGCTGCCGATCGGTGCCAATGTGTTTTTGTTTTCGCAGCGCTACGAGGTGGCCGAAGAACTGGTGACGGCCAGCGTGGTGGTGTCAACGGCGCTTGCGTTGCTGAGCCTGACGCTGGTGTTCACACTGCTGCCTTACCTGGGCTGACCACAACGAGTTGTACGGAGTTTTCATGCAGTTTCTACAGTCGCTCCCCGTCTCTGCGCAAACCATCGGTTTGCTGCTGCTGTCCAACGTCTTCATGACCTTTGCCTGGTATGGCCATCTGAAAAACCTGGCGACGTCGCCCTGGTACATTGCGGCGCTTGTCAGCTGGGGCATTGCGCTGTTTGAGTACCTGTTGCAGGTGCCCGGCAACCGCATCGGCTTCACGCTGTACAGCGTGGGCCAGCTCAAGATCATGCAGGAGATCATCACTCTGACCGTGTTTGTGCCCTTTGCGGTGTGTTACCTCAACGAGCCGCTAAAGCTCGATTACCTCTGGGCCGCGCTGTGCATGGTGGGCGCGGTGTATTTCATCTTCCGCAGCAGCTGACCCGGGCCAGTTCCTCAGTCAAGCCGGGGCCGCGGGACTGGCTTCGCCAGCCCGCAGGCGCAGCGGCCCCCTCGGGGGGCAGCGCAGTACACGAAGTGACAAGCGTGGGGGCCACATCCAGCCGGTTAAACTCCCGGTTGTCACAAATTTGTCATGTCCCCTGACATACACCCTCCCAGGAGTTGAAGATGCTGTTTGGCAAGCTGTTGCCGCGTGAAGGCAATTTTTTCGAGCTGTTCAACCAGCACGCCGACCGCATTGTGGAGGCTGCCCATGCCTTTTCCAACCTGGTGGCCAATTACAGCGACGTGCAAAAGCGCGAAGCCTACAACCGGGAGGTCGACAACGCCGAGCGCGCCGCCGACCGCATCACCCACGAGGTGAACCGGATGCTGCACAAGACCTTCATCACGCCGATTGACCGCGAGCAGATCCATTCGCTGATCAACACCATGGATGATGTGTGCGACCTGATCCAGGATTCCGCGGAAACCATGGCGCTGTACGACGTGCGCCACATGACCGAGGAGATCGTGCGTCTGACGGACCTGAGCGTCAAATGCTGCGAACGCCTGAAAGACGCGGTGGCATTGATCGACAAGCTCAGCGACGCGGCCACCGCCGAAGCAGCGCTGAAGACCTGCGAAGAAATCGACAAGCTCGAGTCCGATGCCGACCGCGTCATGCGTTCGGCCATGAGCAAACTGTTCCGCGAGGAGCCTGATGTACGCGAAGTCATCAAGCTCAAGGCGATTTACGAATTGCTGGAAACCATCACCGACAAGTGCGAGGACGTGGCCAATCTGATCGAGGGCATCGTCCTCGAAAATTCCTGAACATGGAGACCGCACAGACCGCCCTGTGGGTGGTGGCCATGCTGGTGTTCCTGGCGATTGCCTTTGACTTCATGAACGGATTTCATGATGCGGCGAACTCGATTGCCACCGTGGTGTCGACCGGCGTCCTCAAGCCGGGCCAGGCGGTGCTGTTTGCCGCCTCGTTCAACTTCATCGCCATCTTCATTTTTCACCTGAGCGTGGCTGCAACGGTGGGCAAAGGCATTGTCCAGCCGGGTATCGTGGATACGCACGTGGTGTTCGGCGCCCTGATTGGCGCTATCACGTGGAATCTGGTGACCTGGTATTACGGCATTCCGAGCAGCTCGTCGCATGCGCTGATTGGCGGGATTGTTGGCGCAGTGATGGCCAAGTCAGGCGCCAGCGCGCTGGTCTCTGCCGGCATCCTTAAAACCGTGGCGTTCATCTTCGTGTCGCCGCTGCTGGGTTTTCTTCTGGGTTCGATGATGATGGTGGTGGTGGCATGGGTTTGCCGCCGTGCCACGCCGTCCCGGGTGGACCGGTGGTTTCGCCGGCTGCAACTGGTTTCGGCCGGCGCCTACAGCCTGGGGCACGGCGGCAACGATGCGCAGAAGACCATCGGCATCATCTGGATGCTGCTGATTGCCACCGGCTACACCTCTGCCAGTGACTCCTCGCCGCCGACCTGGGCGATCATCAGCTGTTATGTGGCCATTGCTGCGGGCACCATGTTCGGCGGCTGGCGCATCGTCAAAACCATGGGCCAGAAAATCACCAAGCTCAAACCCGTCGGCGGGTTTTGTGCGGAAACAGGTGGCGCGCTGACCCTGTTCCTGGCGACGGCACTGGGTATTCCGGTGTCCACCACCCACACCATCACCGGTGCAATTGTCGGTGTCGGCTCGACCCAGCGCGCCTCTGCCGTGCGTTGGGGCGTGGCAGGCAATATCGTCTGGGCCTGGATCTTCACGATACCTGCCTCGGCGTTTGTCGCCGGTGTCGCTTACTGGGTCAGCCTGCAGCTGTTCTGAGCCTGGGCAGCCTGCCGCACCGGAATTTCACGGGCAGGCGAGCTAGACGCTACCCGCCAAGGCGAGGCGGGTTCGGATGCAGGCGTGCCATGGAAATGCTGTCTACATAGCAGCCGTTTTTCAATGCATAGGCCTTGTGCCGGCCCTCTTCCACAAAACCCAGGCTGCGATACAGCGCGATGGCGCGCTCGTTGTCCACATGGACCCAGAGCTCAATGCGCAGCACGCCGCCCCACTGGTCGGCCCAGTCGAGCAGACGGCCCATCAGCTGACGGCCCAGGCCGCGGCTCTGCCACTGGGGTGCAATGCCAATGCCCAGGCCGCGCACGTGGCTGCGGCGCAGGCTGGGCTGTTGCAGGTGCAAACCGGCCATGCCGACGACCTGCTCCCCAGCTACCGCCACCAGCTTGCAGCTTTGAGTGTCCACCCGCTGCAGCATCTCCAGCCGTGAAGCAATGGGCATGTCGGGCAGCTGCAAGGTGCCTTCGAAGGTTCCGATACCGCCGAGAAGCGAGGAGATGGCTGCGGCATCGCCGGGCTCGGCAGCCCGGATCAGGATGTCCCCGGTGTCAGCTGGGTCCATTCTTTGACTCCTATTGGGAAATTTTCCGGGCTTCCTGAACCTGGTACTCGAAATAGCGCTGGAAGCTGAACGCAATACTGGACATCAGGGCAATCGTGCCGAACAGCAGCGCCAGAACGACCGCGATCATGGCCAACCAATTGGTTTTCCCGGGCGCACTGTCGGGCGCGACTGCTGGGTTGTGCTGCACATTCCATTTTTCTGGCGCCATCAGGCCGTAATAAATGGCCGTCAACGCCGTGGCTGCGAGGGTGAACCCGAGCAGCGGAACCAGGACCCACGCCAGCTGGTCGTCCTGACCGTATGTCTGCACGCGTTGCACGCCCCACCAGCCCAGGGCTGCAACCAGGGGATGGACCCATGCCAGCACGTCTTTCCAACCGTAAAGGTAGAGCCGGTGAATGCCCAGCTGGCCACCCGCTAAGGCCAGCCAGGTGGCGAGGATCTTGTTCTTGTTTTTCATGCAGGCAATCAGGCGGGGGAGGAGCGCGGCGCGGCGTCCTGGGGCGGCAAGGTGTCGCCGGCACCCAGCGTCTTTTGCATGATCACGATATCACGCCAGGCGCCCATCTTCCAGCCGCAGGACTCGACAATGCCGACCTGGGTGAAACCGAGCGCAAGGTGCAGGCCGACCGAACCAGCGTTGGCCGAGTCGCCGATGACTGCCATGATCTTGCGGATGCCGGCTGCTTCGCAACGCACCAGCAATTCGGTCAGCAGGATGCGTCCCACGCCTTTGCCCTGCAGCCCGGGCGCCAGGTAAATCGAGTCTTCCACTGAATAGCGATAAGCTGGTCGGGGCTTGAACCAGTTGCCGTAGGCAAAGCCGATCACGGCCCCGTTTTCTTCGGCCACCAGGTAAGGCAGGCCCTTGCCCAGCACGTCCGCACGGCGCGTGGCCATGTCGGTCACGCTGGGCGGCTCGGTTTCGAAGGTGCCGGTGCCGCCCAGCACATGGTGGGCATAAATGGCGGTGATCGCCGGCAGGTCGGTGTCAACGCTGGCTCGTATCAGGGGCATGGGAGTGGCCAAAAAAGAGGTTGGGAAAGGCAGCGGGTGGGACAGCGACGTGCGGCGGGTTATAATCTGCGGCTTTGCAGCATTTCGCTGGCCGGGTGCCATGTCGTGTGTCTCAAGCGCTGCAGGAACATTTTGGGGTGATTTTTCACCTCACCACCCGAAGGATAAATCATGGTCGTCATTCGACTCTCGCGCGGCGGTTCTAAACACCGTCCTTTTTTCAATATTGTTGTGGCTGACAAACGCGTTCGCCGCGATGGCCGTTTCATCGAACGCATCGGTTTTTACAACCCGATTGCCAAAGGTGGCGAAGAAGGCCTGCGCATCGAGCAGGACCGCCTGACCCACTGGCTCGGCGTGGGCGCACAAGCGTCCCCCACCGTGCTGCGTCTGGTCAAGCAGGGCGCTGCTGCTGCCCCCAAGGCAGCCTGAGCTTCCAGCTTTAAATGCTTCCAGGCTTAGAGCCGTCGGGCCTGCCCGACGACGCCGTCGAAGTCGGGCGGATTCTTGACGCCTGGGGCGTCAAGGGCTGGGTGAAAGTCCTGGCCCACAGCGCCTCCTCGGAGGCGCTTTTTTCTTCCGGCCGCTGGTTTTTGCAGCCACCCGATACGAAACACCGGCCCGGCTTTGACGCCTTCTCCGGTACGGTAGTGCTGTCCGTCAGTGAATCCAAAACCCATTCCGACTCCGTGGTCGCCAAGTTCGATGGTGTCGACGACCGCACGCCGGCCGAGGCTCTGCGCGGCGCACGTATTTTTGTGCCACGTAGCAGCTTTCCGAAAGCCGGCAGGGACGAGTATTACTGGGTCGACCTGCTCGGCCTGAACGTCGTCAACCGCGAAGGTGTGGCCCTGGGCTGCGTGCGCGACCTGATGGCTACCGGGCCGCACTCTGTGCTGTGTGTGGAATACACCGATGGCGAGCAAACCCTGGAACGCATGATTCCCTTTGTGGCCGCCTATGTGGACGCCGTGGATCTGCCGGGGAAGACCATCACGGTGGACTGGCAGCCTGACTATTAGGGCCCCCACGCTCCCCACTTCGTGTGGTTCGCTGCCCCCCGGGGGGGGGGCTGCGCCTGCGGGCCAGCGGAGCCGGACCCGCGGCCCCTGCTGGAAAAGATGCCTGTGCGGTCGCTTCTTTTTATCCGTTCGTCCTGAGCTTGTCGAAGGATGCGCTCCGGGGGAGCGTTGCGCCTGCTGCCGACAAAAGCCGATTCCGCGCCCCCTGGGGCATAAATCGTCAGTGTCTTTGCCTGTCGTTTCATAGCGCAAAATAGAACCATGCGGTTTGACGTCATCACACTTTTCCCGGAGCTTTTTGCGCCGTTTCTGACCAGTGGCGTGACGCGCCGCGCCTACGAGTCGGGCCTGGTCGAGGTGAAACTCTGGAACCCGCGCGACTTTGCCGAAGGCAACTACCGCCGTGTCGATGACCGCTCCTTCGGCGGCGGCCCGGGCATGGTGATGATGGCCGAGCCGCTGGCGCGCTGCCTGGAAGCCATTCGCACCGGCCGCGCCGAACCGGCCGGCCAGCAGGCGCCCGTGGTCCTGTTTTCGCCGATTGGCCGTGCGCTCGACCATGGCGGCGTGGCCGCCTGGTCGGCCAGCGCTGGTGCCGTCCTGATCTGCGGCCGTTACGAAGGCCTGGACCAGCGTTTTATCAACACTTATGTGGACCAGCAGCTCAGCTTGGGCGACTTTGTCCTGTCCGGCGGTGAAATCGCCGCGATGGCCTTGCTGGACGCCGTGGCCCGTTTGCAGCCCGGCGTGCTCAACGACGAGAGCAGCCACCAGTTCGACAGCTTCAACCCGGCGCTCGATGGCCTGCTCGACTGCCCGCACTACACCCGCCCCGAAACCTGGCGCGGCCAGACGGCCCCCGACATGCTGGTGTCCGGCAACCACGGCCACATCGAGCGCTGGCGCCGCGAGCAGCGCCTGGCGCTGACCCGGCAACACAGGCCCGAGCTGCTGGACAAGGCCCGCGAAGCCGGCAGTCTGACGGCCGCCGACGAGGCATTTCTGCGCGATCTGCCGGCCAAAAAGGCTTCCCAGCCATAAATGGCTATAATCAAAGGCTTTTCGGTCCTCTGGCGGCCACTGCAACCATCTTGACCTTCAATGTGTCCATGGATTTGCGGTCTTTAGTGCAGCGCGTGTATGAACGAAAAAGTTAGATGGAAAAAATCATGAATCTGATCCAGACCCTAGAGCAGGAAGAAATTGCCCGCCTGAACAAGACCATTCCCGTGTATGCCCCCGGCGACACCGTGATCGTCAGCGTCAACGTGGTTGAAGGTACACGCAAGCGTATGCAGGCTTTTGAAGGCGTTGTGATTGCCAAACGCAACCGCGGCCTCAATTCCAGCTTCATCGTGCGCAAGATATCCAACGGCGAAGGCGTCGAGCGGACCTTCCAGGTCTACAGCCCGCTGATCGCCAAGATCGAAGTCAAGCGCCGCGGCGACGTGCGCCGTGCCAAGTTGTACTACCTGCGCAGCCGTAGCGGCAAGTCGGCGCGTATCAAGGAAAAGCTGGGCGCCAAAGCTGCATAAAGACAGCCGGCCCGCAAAAAAAGCCGCTCTCCGGAGCGGCTTTTTTTATGCCCTGTTAATCTTTCATCCCATGTCTTCTTCCAACCGGTTCACCAAGCCTTTACCGGCCTTTGATCCCCGCAGCATTCCGGTGATCGGCGTGGACACGCATCTTTCCGGCGTGCCTGCGCAGGCGTTGACGCCGCAGGCCCTGCGCCAGCGCTTTCGGCACCCGCCGGTCTGGACACCCGAGCACAGCGTCGAGAAAAAATTCTCCAACCGGGAACCGGCACTGGCAGCGGTGCTGCTGCCGCTGGTCATGCGCGATGAACTGACGCTGCTGCTGACTGAGCGGGCGGGCAACATGTCCACCCACTCCGGCCAGGTTGCCCTGCCGGGCGGCAAGACCGACGAGTCCGATCACGATGCGGTGGACACGGCCCTGCGCGAAGCCCACGAGGAAATCGGCCTCACCCGCGAGCATGTGGAGGTACTGGGCATCCTGCCTACCTACGTGACCGGCACGGCATTCATCATCACGCCGGTGGTCGCCCTGGTGCAACCCGGTTTTGCGCTGCAGCCAAACCCTTCCGAGGTTGCAGATATCTTCGAAGTGCCCCTGCGCTACCTGATGGATCCGGCCAATCACCGGCGCCATGAATTCGAGTTTGACGGTGTGCTGCGACAGTGGCTGTCCATGCCCTACACGGGCGCAGAAGGTGCCGACACCAAGGAACGCTACATCTGGGGTGCCACGGCCGGCATGCTGCGCAATCTCTACCGCTTTTTGAGCGCCTAAGCTCGCCATGAGGTGCGGGTGCATATCACCCGTTATGATTTGGCAGCAGGGCACTTCCAGGAATTCAGAATTTCGGGATGAAGTGCTAGGCGCCCGGAGCAGAGCAACCGGAATGTACTTCCTGTACATGAGGATTGCGAGCACCGCGCAACGACGCAATTCATCTGAAAAATGGATTTATTGAAGTGCCATGAGTTTTTTTGCCGTTTTGTTCGCGCTCATCATTGAACAGGCTCGGCCGCTGGCGCGTGGCAACCCGATTCATGCCACCTTGCGCCGCTGGGCACGCTGGGCCATCCGCAGCCTGGATGCAGGCAAGCCGCAGCACGGCTGGGTGGCCTGGACCGTCGCCGTTGTGGTGCCGGCGCTCATCACACTGGCAGTGCACTGGCTGCTCTGGAGCGTGAACGGCGTGCTGGCCTTCGCCTGGAGCGTGGCGGTGCTTTACATCACACTCGGCTTTCGCCAGTTCAGCCACTATTTCACCGACATACGCGATGCGCTGGACGACGGCGACGAAGCGACCGCCCGCGAACTGCTGGCGCAGTGGCGCCAGGTCGATGCCAGCGAGCTGCCGCGCAGCGAAATCGTGCGGCATGTGATCGAGTATTCGGTGTTGGCCGCGCATCGCCATGTGTTCGGTGTGCTGGCCTGGTTCTCGGTGCTGGCTGCGCTGGGCCTGGGACCTGCCGGGGCCGTGTTGTACCGCATGGCCGAGTTCGTGTCCCGCTACTGGACGTACAAGAGAAAAGTGGTCGGCGAAGGCGCCAGTCCGGCCCTGCAGCTGGCGGCTGCCCGGGCATGGGGTGTGATCGACTATGTGCCGGCGCGCCTGACATCGCTCGGTTTCGCGGTCGTGGGCAGCTTTGAGGATGCGATTGACGGCTGGCGCAACTATATGCAGCGTTCTCCGGTGGAGTCGGAAAATCGAAACGACGGCGTGATCCTCGCCGCGACTTCGGGTGCAGTTAATGTGCGTCTCGGCGGGGAGGCGCTGAAGGCTGCGTTTGCCCCCGATGCTTCCCAGGGCTTTCAGGCCAGTGGTGATGAGGCCGGCGGCCCGGCGGCCACGGAAAGCACACCGGGGCGCGAACCCGAAGTGGCACACCTGCGCAGCATCGTGGGACTGGTCTGGCGCTCCGTGGTGCTCTGGATGGTGTTGCTGGCCCTGCTGACGCTGGCGCGCCTGCTGGGTTGACCGCTGCGGGCCGGTTCTTAATGATCTCGGAGACGTCCTTCTGGAGCCCGGCCCTGCGAGGCCTGGTGCCTTACACACCCGGCGAACAGCCTGTCATCGAGGGTCTGGTCAAGCTCAACACCAACGAAAATCCGTACCCACCATCGCCCCGGGTTGTTGCGGCCATCACCGCCGCTGCGCAAGAGGGGTTGCAACTTTATCCCGACCCGCTGGCTGCCGGGCTGAGGCAGGTGATTGCGGACCACCACGGCATCGCTGCCAGCCAGGTATTTGTCGGCAACGGCTCGGACGAGGTGCTGGCCCATGCTTTCTTCGCCTTTTTTCGGCAGGCTCGACCCGTGTTCATGCCAGACATCAGCTACAGCTTCTACAAGGTGTACTGCGGTCTGTACGGTATTGACCCTGCGCTGGTCCCGCTGGATGCGGCCATGCGTGTCCAGGTGGCGCATTACCGGTCGTCCTGCGGCGGTGTGGTGATCGCGAATCCAAATGCGCCGACCGGCACAGGCTTGCCGCTGGCGGATATCGAGCAGTTGCTTCAGCAACAGAGCCAGTGTGTGGTGCTGGTAGACGAAGCTTATGTGGACTTCGGCGGCGAAAGCGCTATCGGCTTGATTGCCCGCTACCCGAATTTGCTGGTGGTGCAGACCCTGTCCAAGTCGCGTTCGCTGGCGGGCCTGCGCGTTGGTTTTGCCGCCGGCCAGCGCCACCTGATTAAAGCGCTGGAGATCGTGAAGGACAGCTTCAATTCCTACCCGCTGGACCGCCTGGCGCTAGCGGGGGCCGTGGCAGCGTACGAGGACCACGCGTACTTCGACGCGACGCGCGCTGCCGTGATGGTGAGTCGTGAGGATCTGGCGCGCGATCTCCGGGCGCTGGGCTTTGAGGTGCTGCCTTCCCAGGCGAACTTCCTGATGGTTCGTCATCCCGGGCATGATGCCGCTGCACTGGCTGCAGGCTTGCGCGACAGACGTGTGCTGGTGCGCCATTTCAGATTGCCGCGCATCGAGCAATACCTACGCATCGGCGTGGGGACACCTGCACAGTGTGCGGCGTTGGTGGATGCCTGCCGCGCGCTGGTCTGCGCCGAGCCAGCTCAGTAGCGCGGGGCCTGCGACAGTTCTGCAAATAGCTCGCTATATAAACGATAGCGGCTTGCACTTATGCCACCTGGGCCTGAGGCCGATTTTGCTTCCAATATCACGCCGCAACCGGGCTCGTGCAAATGCGTGCAGTTGTAGAACTTGCAGTTCTGCGCATGGACTTTCAAATCCGGCATGTAGTTGGCCAGCTGCATGGGTTCGATATGGTGCAGGCCAAATTCCTGAAAGCCAGGCGAGTCAATCAGTGCACTGGTGCGGGCGTCGTCAAGCCAATACAGCGTGGTGCTGGTGGTCGTGTGCTTGCCCGAATTCAGCGCTTGCGATATTTCGGCCGTCAACACCTGCGCGTTCGGCACCAGCAGGTTGGTCAGGCTGCTCTTGCCTGCGCCGGAAGGGCCCAGCACCAGTGTTTTCTTGCCGCGCAGCAGCTCGCGCAACTGGGCCGTCTGCGCATCGTTGGCCACCGGCGTGTCGGTTTTGGGTTTGACCGCCAGCGGCAGTACCTGGTAGCCCATCGCACGGTAGGGTGCCAGCTTGGTCCAGGCGCGCGCAAACGGTTCGGCCAGGTCGCTTTTGTTCAGCGCAATGATGGGGGTGATGCGTTCGGCTTCGGCGGCGATCAGCGCGCGGGTGAGCTGGCTTTCCGAAAACTCGGGCTCGGCGGCGATCAGGATCAGGACCTGGTCGAGGTTGGCTGCAAAAGACTTGGTGCGCATGTCGTCCTGCCGGTAAAACAGGTTGCTGCGCTTTTCCACTTTTTCTATCGTGCCTTCATCCTGTGAAGGCAGCCATTGAACGCGGTCACCGACCAATGCCTGGCTCTTTTTGCCGCGCGGGTGGCAGATGACGCGTTTTCCCTCGTCTGTTTCCACCAGGCAATGCCGGCCGAAACCGGCAACCACCAGGCCGGGCATTGTCCCGGCGGAAGAAACAGTGGTCAAGCCAGCAACGCGTCGACCTTCGACGCGCAAAAGAAGTCGCTGACCGAAATCCCGTTCACATCGTGCGTGTTGAAGCGCACTGTGCATTTGCCATAGCTCAGCGCCAGGTCGGGGTGATGGTCTTCCGCATTGGCGATGAAGGCCACGGCATTGACGAAACCCATGGTCTCGTGGAAATTTTTGAAGCTGAAGGTTTTCTCCAGCGAGCCGTCGATCAACCGCCAGCCCTGCGCCTGTTCGCCGTTGAGCTGGCTCAGCTGGGTGACGATCTCGGTGGCGCTCAGCGCGCGGCGGTTCTGGTGGACGGGATTCATGTGGCGGTTCCGGTGGGCGCACCCATGCGGGCCAGCCGCTCGGAGGCCGGCGGGTGCGAATAATAAAACTTCACAAACACCGGATCAGGCGTGAGCGTGCTGGCATTGTCCTGGTAGAGCTTGAGCAGGGCGCTTTGCAGGTCCTTGCCGTCAGTCTGCGCAATCGCGTAGGCGTCGGCTTCGAACTCGTGCCTCCGCGACAGCTGGGCAAACAGCGGCGAGATGAAAAAGCTGAAAAGCGGCACCGCCAGCAAAAACAGCAACAGGGCCAGCGCGTCGTTGCTGCCCGTCATGTTCGGCCGCACGCCCAGCCCGGTATAGAACCAGGCTTGCGTGGACAGCCAGCCCAGCAGCGCAAAACCGGCCAGGCTCAGGGCGAACATTGCAACGATCCGCTTGATGATGTGTTTGTGTTTGAAATGTCCCAGCTCGTGGGCCAGCACCGCATCCACTTCGGGGGGGCTCAGCTGCTTGAGCAGGGTGTCGAAAAACACCACGCGTTTGGAGGCGCCGAAGCCGGTGAAGTAGGCGTTGGCATGGGCCGAGCGCTTGCTGCCATCCATCACGAACAGGCCCTTGGCGGCAAAACCGCAGCGCTGCATCAGCGCCGTCACGCGGGCTTTCAGGCTTTCGTCTTCGAGGGGCTGGAACTTGTTGAACAGCGGCGCGATCACCGTGGGGTACAGCACCAGGACCAGCAGATTGAAACCCATCCACACGCCCCAGGCCCACAGCCACCACCAGGCGCCGGTGCTGCCCATGATCCAGAGGATCAGCGCCACGATGGGCAGGCCGATGACGATGCCGACCAGCGTCGATTTCACCAGGTCAACCAGCCAGAGCCTGAAGCTCATCTTGTTGAAGCCAAAGCGCTCCTCGATGCGGAAGGTGCTGTAAAGCGTGAAGGGCAAATCCAGCAGCCCGCTGATCAGGCCAAAGGCAGCCAGCAGCGCCAGTTGCGGCACCAGGCTGCCGTACGCGGCCAGGCCTGAACTTCCCAGCGCCTGGTTCAGGGCATCGATGCCGCCCAGCAGTGTCCAGCCCACCAGCACAGCCGCGCCGAAAGCCAGCTCCAGCAGGCCGAAGCGGGCCTTGGTGATGGTGTAGTCGGCGGCTTTCTGGTGCGAGGCCAGCGAAATAATGCCGGCGAAAGCGGTGGGCACCTGTTCACGGTGCCGTGCGACATGGCGAATCTGCCGGGACGCCAGGTAGAACTTCGTGAGCAGCCCCAGCACCAGGGCGGCCGAGAACAGCAGGGTAAAGACGAGCGAATAGTCAGCCATGGGAGAAGTTTAGGCGATCAGCGAGAATCGTTGCATGCTTGCCCCTGAACCCCTACTGAAAAAATCCGATCTCAACCTGGTCTGGATAGACTGCGAAATGACCGGCCTGGACCCGGAAAAAGAGCGCCTGATCGAGATCGCCGTGATCGTCACCGGGCCTGAACTGACGCCGCGTATTGAAGGCCCGGTGCTGGTGATCCACCAATCCGACGAACTGCTGGGCCAGATGGACAACTGGAACAAGGGAACGCACGGGCGCAGCGGGCTGATCGACAAGGTCAAGGCCAGCGCGCTGACGGAAGCCGACGCCGAAAAGCAGCTGCTGGCCTTCCTGGCGCAGTACCTGCCCAAGGGCACTTCGCCCATGTGCGGCAACACCATCAGCCAGGACCGGCGCTTTCTGGTCAAGTACATGCCCAAACTCGAGGCGTTTTTCCACTACCGCAATGTCGATGTCAGCACCTTCAAGGAGCTGGCCAAACGCTGGCGGCCTGAGGTTTACAGCGCTTTCAAGAAGCGGCAAAGCCACACGGCGCTGGCTGACGTGAATGAATCCATCGACGAGCTGGAACATTACCGCACGCATTTCCTGAGGTGATTTTGGCCTTGGACCCTTGGTGCGCGGGTGCTGCCAGCTATTGAAAAGAGAGCGTTTGACGGACTTTGGCAGCCAGTCCGGGCAGCTTTGAGGGTCTTTTATACACGGGGGACTGGTGTAAACCCGTAAGCCGTGGCATAATCGTGGGCTTGATGGATGCACAGGGGTGCACCGCATTTGTACATCTACCTCACACTTTTGGGCTCTACCTAGCAGAGCCATCGCTTCAGGCCCCGGTTTTCCGGAAGTCGCCCGAACCGAAATATTCGTTTGATGGTTGATGTTTTATTAACCATGAACGAAGCCCTGCCGCTACGCGGCAGGTGGTAGTTTCTTGTTCGCCCGCCCACACCACAAGCGTGGCAGCGTGGACAAGTGTTTAGTGAGAAAAAACATGACTGACTCTTTTGAGGCTCGCGGCGACTTTCTGGCCGAAGCAAACACCGATACCACCATGGCTGCGGATTTTTCCGACGCGCCTGTTGCTGAAACTTCCCTGGACGCCATCGCAGCGGAGCCCAACGGCTTCGTGAAACTGGGCCTGGCCAAGGAATTGCTGCAAGCTGTCGCCGACATGGGCTTCACCCAGCCGACCGCCGTGCAGATGGCCACCATTCCGAAAGCCATGCAGGCTCTGGATGCTGACCCGAAAGCACCGAAATTCACCGACCTGCTGGTTTCCAGCCAGACCGGCAGCGGCAAAACCGCCGCCTTCCTGCTGCCCGTGCTGCACACCCTGCTCAAGCAGCAGGAAGAAGCCGAGCGCAATGAGCGCGCCGAATTCGAACGCCTGAGCGCCGAAGCCGTCGCCCGTGGCGAGCCACCGCTGAAGAAGCCCAAGCGCAAGGACCCGACTAACGCGCGCAACTTCAAGGCTGCCACCCCCGGCGCGCTGATTTTGTGCCCGACCCGCGAACTGGCCCAACAGGTTTGCGCCGATGCCATCGACCTGGTTCGCCATTGCCGCGGCCTGCGTATTGCCAACGTCGTTGGCGGCATTCCCTACCAGTTGCAAATTGCCAAGCTGCAAAACGCCGATCTCGTGGTGGCCACGCCCGGCCGCCTGCTGGACCTGCAGCGCAGCATGCAGATCAAGCTCGACCAGGTGCAATTCCTCGTGGTCGACGAAGCCGACCGCATGCTGGACCTCGGCTTTGCCGACGATCTGACCGAAGTCAACCAGCTCACCATCGAGCGCAAGCAGACCATGATGTTCAGCGCCACCTTTGCGCCCCGCATCATGCAACTGGCCACGCGCGTCATGCGCCAGCCGCAGCGTGTCGAGATCGACTCGCCGCACGAAAAACATGCGTCCATCACGCAATCGCTGCTGTGGGCCGACAACATGACGCACAAGCGCAAGCTGCTGGACCACTGGCTGCGCGACACCACCATCAACCAGGCCATCGTGTTTGCCTGCACGCAGGTGGAATGTGACGGTCTGGCCAATGATCTGGTGCAAGAGGGCTTCAGCGCCGTGGCGCTCCATGGCGCCCTGGGCCAGGGCCTGCGCAATCGCCGCCTGATGGCTTTCCGCGACGGTCGCGTGCAGATCCTGGTGGCGACCGACGTCGCTGCCCGCGGCCTGGACGTTCCGACCATCACCCACGTGATCAACTACGGCCTGCCGATGAAAGCCGAAGACTATGTGCACCGCATCGGCCGCACCGGCCGTGCCGGCCGCGAAGGCCAGGCGATCACGATTGCCGAGTTCCGCGATCGCCGCAAGATTCAGGACATCGAGCACTACACCCAGCAAAACCTCAAGCCCAGCGTGATTGCCGGCCTGGAGCCGCAGCAGCGCTTTGCACCCACCTCGGATCGCCCACGCGGCAATTTCGGTGGTGACCGCGGTGGCCGCAGCTTCGGCGGCGGTGGCGGTGGACGTTTCGGCAACGACCGTGCGCCTTCGGGCGGTTTCGGCGGCGGTGCTGGCGGTGGCTATGCCGGCAAGAAGCCTGCCTTCGGCGACCGTGGCGCTGACCGCGGTGGTTTTGGCGGCAACCGTGACGACCGTGGCGCGCCTTTCCAGGGCCGTCCTGCACCTCAAGGCAATAATTACGCGGACCGTTCCGGTTTCAATGATCGCAATGCGCGTCGTCCAGATGACCGTGGTTTCGGCAACAACAACGGTGGATTCGCCCAGCGCGACGACCGTGGTGGCGAGCGCAGCTTCGGCGGCCGTTCGGAAGGTTTTGCAGCAGCACCGCGTGGCGACTTTGCCGACCGCAAACCTGCTTTTGCCAAGCCGGCAGGCAAGGTGTTTGTTCCCCGTGACGCCCAGAAGCGTCCGGCACGTCCCGCACGCTGATTTGCTTCCTTCATGAAAAGGCCCGCACTGCGGGCCTTTTTTTATGGCCGCCCGGCCACGGGTTCAACTCATGCCGTTGCGGCTGGCCAGTTCGACAAACAGCCCCGAGTGGTCAAGATCGCCCAGCCCATGCTCTGCGCCCTCGGCGTACAGCTGCTCGAACAGCGCGGTGATCGGCGCTTCAAAACCGATTTCCTCTGCCGTGGCCAGCGCATTGCGCATGTCCTTGAGCTGGATGGCCAGCCTGGCGTGGGTGATGAAATCCCTGTCCACCATGCGCTGGCCATGCACCTGGAGGATGCGGCTGTCGGCGAAACCGCCGGTGATGGCTTCCCTGACCTTGGCCATGTCGGCGCCTCCCTTGGCAGCAAACAGCAGGGCTTCGGCCACCGCACCTATCGTGATGCCGACAATCATCTGGTTGGCCAGCTTGGTGAGCTGGCCTGCGCCATGCGAACCCACATGTGTGGCTCGTCCGAAGACCTCAAACACAGGCCGGGCACGTTCAAAATCCGCGGGCTTGCCGCCTGCCATGATCACCAGCGTACCGTTTTCGGCGCCGCCCGTGCCGCCGGAAACGGGTGCGTCGAGGTGCGCGATGTCCATGGCTCCCAGGCGTGCAGCATGGTCGCGGGCTTCGCGCGGCTTGATGGAAGCCATGTCGATGAACAGTGCACCTGGTTTCATCGCGCTGGCCACATCCTGGGCAAACAGCACCTCTTCCACCACGCTGCCGTTTTCCAGCATGCCGACCACAATGTCGGCCCCGGTCACCGCTGCGCCGGCTTGCGCATGAACGGTGGCGCCCCAGGCTGCCAGAGGCGCAGCCTTGCCCGGTGTGCGGTTCCACACCTGCGGCGCATAGCCCGCTTCGCACAGGCGCCTGGCCATGGGAAGGCCCATGCTGCCTATGCCCAGGAATGCGATGCGGAGGGCGTGTGTGTTGCTGCTTGTGCTCATGGGTTGCCAGTGGAGGGTGCTTCCACCATCATGAGGCACACAGAAAAAAGAAGGCTGTCAGGCAGCTTTCTTCATGGTGGGGGAAAACATGCTTTCCATCTCGCTGCGCACCCTGTACGCCGGCGTGGAAGTGTCCATGGCGACGTCGGCCCAGCGCAGGCTCTGGCCTTTTTTGACCGCACGCACGACTTTGACGTTGTGCGCCAGCCCCAGCGGCAGGCCGCCCATCTTCACCGAGGTGTCGGCCGGCAGCAGTTTGCCCCAGACGGTGTAGCCGCCTTCGCCGTCGAGCATGTCGCCGGGCTTCAAATCGCGTTTGGCGGTGGCCACGACGTCGGCGTTCCAGCAGGTGGCCACACCGGTGGGTTCGCCGCGCAGCGCCACGCTGGCCACCGACACGCCGACTTCCAGGCCGATCAGGTGCCAGCGTTTGTACAGCGTGAAGTAGCGCCCGCTCGGATCGGTGTGGGCGTTGTACTCTTCAAAGCAGTTCTTGATGTAGTCGGTTTCTGCCTCGACCGTGACCCACACGCCCATGCGGATGTCGTAGGGAATCTTGCGGCCGTTGGCTTCGAGCGAGGAGATCACCTCGACCATGCCCTTGCGTTCGAGCACGCCGCCTTCGCTGATCGGTCGCGTGACGTAGGGAATATCTTCCACGCTGGCCGGCGGATACAACAGGCCGTTGCTGGGCACGGTCAGTCCGGTCGCGTTGGCCACGGCGGTCGATTCGATCGAGGGTTTGGAGCCGTCGAGAAAGCTGTTGAACATTTTCGGATTCAGCCCGCCGCGTTCGGCCTGCTCGGGCGTGAGGCCGTAATTGCCCCAGACCGTTTCGGGCGTCGATTCGCAAAAATGCGGCAGCCATTTGTGGCCGCGGCCCGCCGCCACCACCGGAAAGCCGCAGGTGCGCGCCCAGTCCACCAAGTCACAGATCAACGCCGGCTGGTCGCCAAAGGCCAGTGAATAGACAACACCCGCTTCTGCGGCCTTGCGGGCCAGCAGCGGGCCGCAGAAGGCATCAGCTTCGACGGTGACGTTAACCACATGCTTGCCGTGCGCAAAAGCCTGCAGGCAGTGCTCGACCGCGGCGACCGGGTTGCCGGTGCATTCCACGATGATGTCGATCTGCGGATGCGTGACCACGGCATTCCAGTCGTCGGTGATCCACGTCGCTCCTGTTTTGATAGCTGCTTGCGCAGATTCCGTCTGGGCTAAGGCCGAATTCCATCCTACACGCGCGAGGTTGGTTCGGGCCGCGGCGGGCGACAGGTCGGCAATCGCCACCAGATGCACACCGGGTGTTCGCGGAATCTGCGCCAGGTACATGGAGCCGAACTTGCCGGCGCCTATCAGACCGATGCGGATCGGTTTGTTGTCTGCGGCGCGTTGCTGGAGTTTGGTGTAAAGGTTCATGGGATTCAGGCCGCCTTGCGGTCTGGTGCAATTTTTTCCATCGAGGTTTGCAGCGCCGTGGCCGGCACACCGTCTTTCCAGGGCAGATCCACTGGGTAGTCTTTCAGCAAGCAGTCATCCGGCAGGCATTCAATCGGCGTGAAGTCGCGGTGCGCGATGTACTCGGGGCGCTTGTGGCGGCGAATGTGGTTGCTGACCGCGCACAGGCTCAGGTAGACGCTGACACGGTTGAAAGGCGACAGGTTGCTGCCCGAGGCATGCACCAGGCAGGAGTGGAACAGGATCATGGAGCCGGCCGGGCCCTTGGGGCTGACGATGCCGCCCTGCTTGCCGCCGGCGCGCTGCACCAGTTGGCGGATCAAATCGTTGTCGACTGTCCACAGCGGATAGCTGGTGGTGGTCAGGTCATGCTTCGCATCGACCACGCCTTTTTTGTGGCTGCCGGGAATAAACATCAGCGGGCCGTTGTGCTCGGTCACATCGTCGAGAAAAATTGCGACATTCATCGCGCGTTCTGTCGGCATCATGTCGTCGTTGAGCCAGGTGCCGTAATCCTGGTGCCACTGCCAGACGTCGCCTTCAAAGGCCATCTTGCCATTGATTTTGAACTGATGCATGTAGAGCTGCTCGCTCAGCAGGTCTTCCACCGGCTTGATCATGCGCGGGTGCCGCGCGAGCCTGGCGAAAGGCTCGCTGTACATGTGTGCGGCAAAGTTGGTGCGCACGGCATCCTTGCCTTTTTCACGCACGTTGTAGTCTTCGCGCCGGCTGTAAAGCTCGGGCACAGCGTCATTGAGAGTCTGTGTTTCTTCCGGCGTGAACAGGCCAGGGAAAAACAGGTAGCCGTCGCGGTCGAATCGGGAAAGCTGTTCGGGTGTCAGGTTCATGGTTGTCTCCGTGGGGTTCAGGCGGGCAGGGCAGCCGGCGGGGGTGGAGGATGCAGGGCGGTACTCAGGAGGCCGGAGAGGTTGCGGCTGGCGTCGTCGACATGCCCGCGGATCAGGCCCTCTGCCGTGGCCTCGTCGCCGTTGGCAATAGCATCGGCAATGGCTTCGTGTTCGTCCCAGATTGATTCGCGCATGGTCGACACCTGCAGCACGGCACCCATGGCGCGCCGAATGTGGTGCCAGTGCAGTTGCGCACTCTGGGCGATCAGCGGGTTGCCTGAGGCTGCGTAGATTGCACCGTGAAAGCGGGCGTCGGCCGCAATCATGGCCTTGATGTCGTTGCTGCGTGCCGCGGCGCGCCCCTGGTGGATCAAGGCCGGATCAATCCTGAACCGGGCCCGCGCTGCCAGCCCGGCTGCCAGCGCGTCGAGTGCGCTGCGTACCTGGTAAATCTGAGTGAGCCAGCCCACATCCAGCGGGGCGACCAGCACGCCACGGCCCGGTGCGTCGAGCACAAAGCCGTCTTTTTTCAGCAAGCGCAGGGCCTGTAGCACCGGCTGGCGGGACACTGCCAGTTGTTCGGCTATGTCCTCCTGCATGATGCGCGCGCCGGGCGCCAGCGAACCTTCGCTGATGGCGTCGAGCAGGCTGCGATAAACCTGGTCAACCAGATCAGGGGTGGATTCGATTTTGATGAGTTGAGGCGTCATGATTTGAACTCTGTATACAGAATACGATTAATTGATGTCAGGACTTAGCGGGTTTACCCGCAGCTTTTCTGCCCGGGGGCGGGCTGTGCCAAGATGGCGGGCATTTCACCCCCACTTGAGGAATTCCATGACTCGCCCCGACCCTGCCTGGCTGGACCGCATGTACAACAACCGCGCGCTGGTGCCCGAACACGCGCTGCATTTCAGCCGCTGGGCGCAAGACTCGGCGCAGGCACGCAGTGGCCAGCTGAACACACTGGATATCGCTTATGGCGAAAGCCCGGGCGAAAAACTCGATTTGTTTCCGGCGGCAAAACTCCAAGCTGGCGGCGCGCCGGTTCTGGTATTCATCCATGGCGGCTACTGGCGCTCGCTCGACAAAGCCGAGCACTCGTTTGTGGCGCCCGCCTTTACCGCGGCCGGGGCCTGCGTTGTGATTCCCAACTACGACCTGTGCCCGGCGGTGACCATTCCCGAAATCACCTTGCAGATGGTCAGGGCGCTGGCCTGGACTTACCGCAACGCGGAGCGCTTTGGTGGCGACCCAAAGCGCATCACTGCCGTGGGGCATTCGGCTGGCGGACACCTGGCGGCCATGCTGCTGGCCTGCCTGTGGACTGCTTATGCGAAAGATTTGCCGAAAGACCTCGTCAAAAACGCGCTGTCGATTTCGGGCCTGTATGAGCTGGAGTCCATCATGTACACCCCGTTCCTGAAAGACTCGCTGCGGCTGATTCCGACCCAGGTGGCGCAGGTCAGCCCGGCCTGGTTACCGGCGCCAAAAAAAGGCGTGCTTTACACCGTGGCGGGTGCCGATGAGAGCGACGAGTTTTTGCGGCACAACGCGCTGATCGAGCAGGCCTGGGGCAAGCAGGTAGTGCCGGTGCGCGAAGCCCTGCTGGGCAGGAACCACTTCAGCGTGCTGGAGGCGCTGGTGGACACGGAACACCGCCTGCACCGGCTGGCGCTGGAGCTGCTCTTGGCGACGGCTAAGCGTGCGGTCTAAATTTCGACGTCGTATTCCAGTTCCACCTCAGAGGCCGGCAGGCCGCCGCGGATGGCCCAGTTTTCCCGCGGGGCTTCCCGCAGTAACACCTTGAGGTGGTCTGCAGGAATGCCGCACAGGCCGAGGTTTTGCACGATGGCCTGGTACAGCGCGCGCTTGGTTGCGAGAGAGCGCCCGACGAAACAGTCCAGCGTGACCAGCGTGTAACGGTCGCTCTTGCCAGGCGGGCCGGTAAAGCGGTGCGGCTCATGAACAAAAAGCCGGATGGATGTCGTCCAGTCGGGGACCTTCAACGCTGACGTCATCGCGATCTGGAGGGCCGCAATCAGGGCGGTTTCTTCTTCGCGCGAATATTTTCGGCGTATTTCAATGGCTGCGGTGGGCACGGATTTTCGTTTTCATGAAGGAGCGACGACTGTACCCTGCCAGCCGGGCCACAGCTTGTTACATCAGAAGATGCTCACCTGCATTGTCGCCGCCCAGGATGACGTAGTTGACCTTGCGGATGTCCATCAGCCTGGTGCCGCCTGAATAACTGATGGCGCTCTGCACGTCTTCTTCCATCTCACGCAGCGTGTCCTTCAGGCTGCCTTTGACTGGCTCGAGGATGCGTTTGCCTTCGACGTGTTTGTACTCGCCTTTGTTGAAGTCCGAAGCACTGCCGTAGTACTCCTTGAAGAGTTTGCCGTCCACCTCCACCGTCTTCCCCGGGCTTTCTTCCAGGCCGGCCAGCATGGAGCCGATCATCACCATGGTGGCGCCGAAGCGGATGGACTTGGCAATGTCGCCGTGCTCGCGGATACCGCCGTCGGCAATGATGGGTTTGGTGGCCACCCGCGCACACCACTTGAGCGCCGAGAGCTGCCAGCCGCCGGTGCCGAAGCCGGTTTTCATTTTGGTGATGCAGACCTTGCCCGGGCCGATGCCGACCTTGGTCGCGTCAGCGCCCCAGTTTTCCAGGTCGATGATGGCTTCGGGTGTTCCCACGTTGCCGGCAATCACAAAGGAGGAAGGCAATTTTTCCTTGAGGTAGCCGATCATGCGCTGCACGGTGTCGGCATGCCCATGGGCAATGTCGATGGTGATGTAGTCGGGCGCCAGCCCTTCGGCCATCAGCTGGTCCACCGTGTCGTAATCGGCCTTCTTGACGCCCAGTGAGATGGACGCGTACACGCCCTCGGCCGCCATGCGTTTCACGAAGGCCAGGTTGTCCAGGTCGAACCGGTGCATCACGTAAAAGTAGCCGTTTTTCGCCATCCAGACGCAGATCGATTCGTCGATCACCGTCTTCATGTTGGCCGGCACGACGGGGATGCGGAAGTGGCGGCCGCCCAGTGTGACACCGGCGTCGCATTCGGAGCGGCTTTCCACGCGGCATTTGCGCGGCAGCAGCAGGACATTGTCGTAGTCGAAGATTTCCATTGTTTCCAGGCTCCTGAATTGATCAACACAGAAGGCACTTGGACTGGACCGGCTTGTCCTGCGGCTGGCGCAGAAACAAAAAACCGGGCGCAATTGCTTGGGCCCGGTGACTGATTCTATGCGCTTGTGCCTGTGTGCACGAGACCTCTCTGCATATACCCGCTATATGCGAATATGGATGCCCGTCATCTCCCGGCGCAGCGGGATTGCGCTGCGGCCACCACGCGCCCCTGGGCGTCTTCCACCCAGCCGATGACTTGGGCTCTATCGGTTTTCATGCCCGCAGGAAGGTCCATGGAACGCGATTCGACGAAACGCACGCGCTCTTTATTTGATAGCTGCTTGCGCCCGTCCCAACTGGGTTGGATGAGGTTTCGAACCAGATTCCGGGGCACGGGCGAACCTTCGGTGCCCGTGGGGAGGGCCTCCACCAGCGCGAGCCAGGCCGTCCAGTTCTGAGCGGCAGCCGGCGTAGGCGCCTGAAACTCTATCGACGCGCCCATGTAGCCGGAGACCGGCAAGCCATGGGCGACGCGCAGGGTACCGGTGCGTCCTTGCACCTGGCTTTTCCGGTTCAGGCTGATGGGCGGCGGCGCTGTGCCCAGCGCTTCCAGCCGTTTGAATCCGTCTTGGCTGGCGACCGCCGAGAGCGGGGCGTTGTCGCCTTGACCGCCGGGCAGGACCCAGTCCAGGGCCACCGTGCCCCGGCCGGAGCGCGGGGTGGCCGGGTCGGTCCAGCAGTCGGCGCAGTCGGCGTTGATAAAACGTTCAAGCAGGACCACCGGCCGGCTTTGTCCATCGCTGGAGCAGGACGACTGTGCACGGGCCATGCCGGTAAAACCGAGACCAGCCGCCAAAAGGCCGGGGACCAGCCATGCAGGCCCCGATGGGCCAAAACCTGTAGTCATGAAAGCTCCAAAATCTGCGTATGTTCGCAGAAGCTGCAGGCAGGAGCGGTATTACGGGTTTTCCATTCGCAGCCACAGCGCGCCGGCCAGTATGCAGAGGCCTATCCAGCTGGTGGTGAAGCCCATGAGCAGGGCCGTGCGCCGGCCCGAGCGTGTCAGTTCGCGGAATGAGGTTTTCATGCCGAGCGCTGCCACGCCGACGGCAAGGCAGGCCTGCGAGGCCTGACCCAGGCCCGTCTGCAGCGGGCCCGGCAGCCAACCCAGCGAATGCCAGGCCGCCATGGCGAGGAAGAGCAGCACAAAGCCGGGCACCAGAGGCGGCCGGCTGGACGCCGGCAGCGCGGCACTGCCCGGCTGGCGAAAGGCCAGCGCCACACCCATGACAACCAAAGCCAGCAGGCTGACCCGGAGCAGTTTGACGACGGATGCCGCATCTCCCGCTTCATTTCCCAGGGCATAACCGGCCACCACCACCTGGGCCACATCGTGAATGCTGCCTCCGATGAACAGGCCGGCCAGTGCGGGCGGCAGGTGCAGAAAAGTGGCGAGCAGCGGGTAGGCCAGCATCGCTACGGTGGACAGCAGGGTGGCCAGTACCACCACCGACAGGGTCTCGCGTTCCCGCTCTGCACTCTGTGGCAGCACGGCGGCAATCGCCATGGCGGCAGAAGCGCCGCAGATGGCGGTGGCGCCGCCCGCGAGCACGCCCAAGGTGGCCGGCAGGCGCAGGCGCCGCGCCATGGCCACCCCTGCCATCAGCGTGGTCGCCGCACCGATGACGGTGATGACAACGGTGGGCCAGCCCAGCGCGGCGATCTGGCTCAGGGTGATGCGTGCGCCCAAGAGGCCAACGCCCAGCCGCAACACCGTGCCGGCGCAAAGGCGCACGCCGGGTGCGGTGCGGACCTCCGCGTGCAGGTAGTGCAGGGCTGTGCCGAAAAGCAGGGCATACAACATGGACGGACCGCCATGCAGGCCGGCCACGAAACTCGCCGCCAGCGCGATCAGCACACACAGGCCTGCACCTGGCAGCGCCAAGCCCCAGCTTTGCCAGGGGGGCATGCGCATGTAGCGCAGCATCATCGAGCGCATGCCTGAGGCGCTTTACTTGTCGACAAAGGCGCGTTCGATGACGTAGTGGCCGGGATGGCTCATGTTGCCTTCGGTCAGCCCCAGCTTGTTCAGAAGCGCCCGCGTGTCCTTGAGCATGGCCGGGCTGCCGCACAGCATGAAACGGTCGCGGGCCGGGTCCAGCGCCGCAAGCCCTGACCCCCGGCAGAGCTGGCCGGTCTCCAGCAGCGTCGGAATGCGCCCCTGGTGCCGAAAGGCTTCGCGCGTCACGGTCGGGTAGTAGACCAGCTGCCGCGTGACCTGCTCACCAAACCATTCGTTGCGTGGCATCTCGGTCGTGATCAGCCCGGCATAGGCCAGCTCATTCACCTGGCGGCAGCCGTGCACCAGCACGACTTTTTCGAACTGCTCGTAAACCTCGGGGTCACGCACCAAACTCATGAAGGGCGCCAGCCCGGTGCCCGTGCCCAGCAGGTACAGCGTGCGGCCGGGCAGCAGGTTCTGTGTCAGCAGCGTGCCTGAAGCCTTGCGGCCCACCAGCACGGTATCACCCGGCTGAATATGCTGCAGCCGGGAGGTCAGGGGACCGTCGGCCACCTTGATGCTGAGAAATTCAAGTGTTTCTTCATAGTGGGGGCTCACCATGCTGTAGGCACGCATCAGCGGGCGCCCATCAATATTGAGCCCGATCATGGTGAACTGCCCGCTCTGGTAGCGAAAGCCCGGGTCCCGGGTGCAGGTGAAGGAAAACAGCCGGTCCGTCCAGTGGTGCACCGTCAGGACTTTCGCCTCAAAGAAGTTGCTCATGGTGTGGCTTGAAGGGAAATGTTTGAAGACAGTTCGTGAAGAAAGGCCCAGGGGTAGATGCCGCGGTCGTGGCCGTCGGAAAAACCCAGTTGCAGGCCGAACTCGCCTACCGGCTGCAGCAGAGTAAGGGCGATGCCCGCCGCAGGGGCTGCGGGATTTCCGGCGCGCCGCAGGCTTTCGCATGTCGCGCAGCGACAGGCCGCGCGCAGAGCCGGCGCATCCAGCGTGCTGCGCAGCCCGTCGTTCCACAGGACCTCGAGCCGACCCGAAACTTCATGCAGAACGACGTCCAGTGGCCAGACGGCGGAAGGGCTGAGAATGGCGGTCGCGGTCATGTTCAGATGACGGAGCTCATGCCCTGCGGGCCGATTTCCGTGCTCAGACCGGTCAGGCCGCCGTCGCTGAGTTCGCCGCCCATGGCCGCCAGGCTTTCTTCGCGGATCAGGGAGCGAATGGTACCCACCATGGCGGCAAACTGCGGCATGGACATCATCTCCGGCGTGCGCGGCCTCGGCAGCGGCACCACCATTTCGGACTTGATGCGGCCGGGACGCGCCGTCATGACATAGATGCGGTCCGAAAGGAACACGGCTTCGTCGATGTCATGGGTGATGAACAACACCGACAGGCGCAGCCGTTGCCACATGTTGGTCAGGATCTCCTGCATGACCACCCTTGTTTGCGAGTCCAGCGCACCGAAGGGTTCGTCCATCAGCAACACCTGCGGGCTGGTGGCCAGCGCGCGCACGATGCCCACACGCTGCTTCATGCCGCCGGAGAGCTGGTCGGGGTAGTGGTTCTCAAACGAGAGCAGACCGGCCAGACCCAGCAGGGTGCGCGCCTGGGTCTCGCGCTCATTTGTCGACATGCCCAGCATCTTCAATCCGAACTCGACGTTCTTGCGCACCGTCATCCATGGAAACAGCGAGTACTGCTGGAACACCACGCCACGGTCTGAGCCCGGGCCCTTGATCGCGCGCCCATCCAGCAGTGTCTGCCCCGAGCTGGGATCCAGAAAGCCCGCCACCACGTTGAGCAGCGTTGACTTGCCGCAGCCTGAAGGCCCGATCAGCGACACAAATTCACCTGGATTGACGTGAAGTGAAACCTTGCTGACGGCGTCCAGCGCGCCGCCCCGGGTGTCGAAGCGGATGCCAAGATCACGCACCTCGATATGGCCACGGGAAGCTTCAGCCGGCGTTGAAAGAAATGCGCTCATGTCCGCCCCGCCTTCGCCGAGAACGCCGTCCAGGGCATGGCTATGCGTGCCACCAGGCGGATTGCTCCGCTGCACAGCAAGCCGAGCACGCCGATGGTGATCATGCCCAGCGCAATCTCCGAATAGGTGATCAACGAATACGCTTCCCAGGTGAAGTAGCCCACGCCGAACTGGCCCGAAATCATCTCGGCTGCGATCAGCGATACCCAGGCCACGCCCATACCCACGGCCAGCCCGGTGAAGATGTGTGGCAAGGCACCGGGCAGCACCACCTGGGTCAGCAAGCTCATCTCCCTGGCACCGAGCGAGCGCGCGGCCCTCAGCAGCACCGGGTCAATGGCCTGCACGCCATGCACGGTGTTGAGAAGGATGGGAAAAAACGCACCCAGAAAGGTGATGAATACGATGCTGACCTCGTTGGTCGGCCACAGCATGATGGCCATGGGTACCCAGGCAATGGCCGGGATGGGCCGGAACACCTCCAGGGCAGGCATCAGGAGCTGACGCGCCCGGCGGTAGCGGCCGATCATGATGCCCAGAGAAATGCCCAGCGCACAGGCCACCAGAAAACCCAGCACGATGCGGCGGACGCTGATGCCGATGCTGGTGATGAACTTGGTGGAGCGATTGACTTCGATCACCTTGTCGAACACTTCACCGGGCGTGGGAATGTTGTTGAAACGGATGTAGAAGTCCAGCCGGAAGCGGGTGGCCAGCTCCCACAGCAGCAGGACCGCGCCGATGGACACGATCGCCAGTAGCCAGTCGCCCAGGTGCCCCCGAATCCAGCCGAGCAGGCGGTTTGCGCCTGCGACGGGCTGTGCCGCGACAGGCGTGTGTGCCGGTGTTGCGACTGGCGCGGTCGATACGTGGAGGATGGGTACGACGGTGTCGCGCGCTGGTGCCGGCGTCCGTTCGCCGGACCGGTCATCGCTGTAGTCGTGGTCCATCAACTGGGCTGTTTTCATGGTTCAGCGTCCCGCGACGTTGATGCGCGAGGCCATGTCCAGCGCCTGGGCATAGGTGGCCAGCTTGCCGCTGGTTTTTGCGGCATGTGCCTCGGCATCTTTCTTCAGCAGAAACGGCACCATGGGACTCTTGCTGCCAGCGCCTTCCACCGCATAAAAGGCTTTGTCGGCAAACACCTTGATGCCCAGTTCCTTGTCAAAGACATAGGCCACACTCACTTTTTTGCCTTCACCCTCGTACTGGCGGATGCCGGCCAGCAGGCAGGTCGGCGAGCTGACGGGAATGATTTCCCCGCCGGCAAGCCAGATCTCTCCCGCGTCTTTTGGCCGAGTGATGGCTGTTTTGCAGATCGGGTCCTTGCCCGAAATGTCGTAGTTGGCCAGGGTCTGCTTCTGCGCGTCGTAGTCCAGGCCGCGCTCCTTGTAAGCCTGGCGCACATAGGTTTCGTTGACCCAGGCGTTGATGTCGAACTCCTTCACGCGGCCCAGCTTGCCAAGCACGCCGTGCGCTGTCTTGATGGTGTCCAGCCAGCGCGGCTTGATGGTTGGGTCGAGCGTGTGGATGCCGCCCGGGCCGAGGAAAATGTAGGCCACTTCCTTTTCGATCTTGGTCCATTCCTCGATTTTTGCTGCAGCGGCCTTCGGGTCCTTGCGCACCCAGTCATTGGCTTCCATCAGCGCCTTGATGTAGGCGACCACGGCCTCCGGATATTTCTGCGCGAAATCCTTGCGCACCACCACGCCGTGGAAGGTGGGGATCTTGGTCTGCGCGCCGTCGAAGATCTTGCGCGCGAATCCGCGGTAAGGCAGCAGCTCCGCGAACGGCACGAAGTCGCCGTGACCGTCGATCTTCTTTTCCTGCAGGTTGGTGGTTCCCACTTCGGGACTCTGGCTGACCAGGCTCCAAAAGTCGTCTTTCCAGCCGCGCTCCTGCATGGCCTGCAGCATCATGCCGTGCGCTGCCGAGCCGAAAGGCACCGACACGTTTTTCCCTTTCAGGTCGGCGAGCTCGTAGTAGGGACTGTCCTTGTGCACCACCACGCCGTTACCGGCGCCGAAAGCGTTGTAGGCAATGATGGCCACCAGCTGGGTCTCGTTGCCTCGGTTGTTCTGGCCGGTGGCACCGTTGACCAGCAGCGGGTAGTCACCCATCATGCCGATCTGCAGCTTGTCGGCGACCATGCCATTGGTGACCGGCGGCCCTGAGGTGAAGTTCTGCCAGTCCAGCTTCCACTCGGTATTGGCGTATTTGCCGGTTTTCGGCAGATGTTTTTCAAGAAGTTTCAGTTCCTTGATCACAATGCCGCCGGTGACGGTGTTGGTCGTGGTGTTTTGGGTGCCAATGCCGATGCTGACGACCTGTTTGCCCTGGGCTGCCGCCAGGCCGGGCAGCAGCGCCAAGGTCAGAAGCAATGCCGGCCGCCAGCGCGCCGTGGCGGAAGCGGCATGAAGGAAGGAAATGGAAGAGAGGCAAGAAGTCATCATGATCTCCAGTCTGGTTTCACAAAATGCTCGGTTTGATAACGCAAGTTCGGTACCACGTCTGTCTCCATTGGCGGATCAGGCGCTCTCGGTCAGCAGCGCTCTTTTGTCCTGTCGGTTTGCCCAGTCGTCGGCATCGGACAGCGGCTCCCGCGACTGGGTGATCAGCGGCCATTTCGCGGCCAGCTCCGTGTTCAGTGCCAGGTATTCCTGCTGCCCGGCGGGCAGGTCTTTTTCCTCGACGATGGCTTCCACCGGGCATTCCGGAATGCAGACGCCGCAATCAATGCAGACCTCCGGGTCAATCACCAGGAAGTTCGGCCCTTCGTGAAAACACTCCACGGGGCAGACGGCCACGCAATCGGTGTATTTGCAGCGGATGCAGGCTTCGGTGACAACGTGCGTCATGGCAGGTCCCCCGTCGCGATGGCGCCGCTCATCTGGATGCTGGCCAGGGCCAGCTTGGCGAGCTTGCGCACATCGGGGTCGTTGTCGTGGAGGGCCCGCTCCAGGTGCGTGATCGCACGCGGGTCGCCGATTTCACCCAGTGCAATCACAGATTCCTTGCGCAGGTTGCTCACCGCATGCTGGAGGGCTTGGCAGAGCACCTCGACGCCGCCCCTGGCCTTGAGCTTGCCCAGGCTGCGCGCCGCTTTCACGCGCACCTGCCAATACTCATCGTCCATGGCGCGCACCAGATCCGGGACGCCCAGCGCAGAGCCCAGCTTGGCAAAAGTGGTGGCGGCTTCCTCACGGACTTGCCAGGCGGGATCGGTGAGGGCCCGGCTCAGCGCCGGGTGGACGCTGATCTCGGCCGACTCGCCGGCATAACCGAGGGCGCCAACGGCAACACGGCGTACCTCCGGGTCCACGTCATGGACCGCGGCCTGGGTCAGGGAGCCGATGGCCTGCGGGTTTTTCAGGTAGCCCAGCACGCCCACGGCGGCACGCCTGACCATCGCGTCCTCATGCTGCAGAGAGGCCAGGGCGGGCTCGAAAGCTTCGCTGACACGCAAGGCGCGCACAGCGTGCAGCGCGGCGGCGCGCACGCCGGGGTCTGTGTCGACGAGATAGGGCAGCAGGGGGGTCGCCGAAGCTGACTGCTTCAGCTCGGCCAGGGTGTAGGCAACGGCCTCGCGTACTTCGGCCGAGCTGTCCTTGAGCAAGGGCACCAGTTGCACCAGAACGTCAGTTTCCTCGAAGCCCTCCAGAGCCTTCGCGGCCTCGAGGCGCACTTGCGCATCGGTATCGGCGAGTGCCGCGGTGAGCAGCGGAGCCACGTCGTCTTCCTCATCGGTGTAAGGCAGGTCGATCACGGCAATCCGGCGCACGCCGGCGTCGGGGCTGCGCAGACGCTCGTGGATGCTGGCGGGGGTAGTCATGGCATTCATGGTCGGGACCTCAGCGCACCAGGTAGGGGATATTGACGTGCACGGCGCCGGTGGGGCAGTCCTTCTCGCAGGGCATGCAGTACCAGCATTCGTCGAATTTCATGAAGGCCTTGTTCTTCACCAGGTCGATGGCCAGAACGTCCAGCGGGCAGACGTCGACACAGACAGTGCAGCCCTTGTCGGCGATGCATTTTTCCTCGTCCACAACGACGGGGGCCTGGGTTCGAGTGATGGCGATAGTCATGGGTGTTTCTCCTGGGGTGGGATTCAGGCAGCCTGCGCAGGACTGGCGACGCGCAGGCGCTGGTAGGCGGACTTTTCCTGCTCGTTGAGTTCGACCACGTAGGGTTCAATGGCGCGCTTGCGAAAGACGGCATTGCCTTTCGCATCGCTCGTAACGTTGGTATGGCAAAACCAGTTTTCATCGTCTTTTTCCGGATGGTCCACACACAGGTGGTACAGGCCCCAGCGGCTTTCGGTGCGAAATAGCGAGGCACGGGCCGCCAGCTCGGCGCAGTCGCGGATGGTGTGGGCTTCCATGGCACGCATCAATTCGTGCGGGTCGGCGGCGATCATGGAGTCGAGGTCTTCGCGGATCTCGTCGAAGCGCTGCAGGCCGATTTCCATCTTGCGCGTGACTTTGGGCGGCTGCAGGTAGTCGTTGACGATGCGGCGGGTCTTGTATTCCACCTGGAAGGGCGTGAGGCCTTCGCTGCGCGACAGGGGCGCCAGCACGCGCTCGCGCTCGGCCTGCACCATGTCCTGCTCGAAGCGCGGTTGTTCAACGCCCGATACATAGTCCGCTGCGTTTTCCCCACAGAACTTGCCGTAGACGAAAGCACCCAGCATGTAGTTGTGCGGAATGCTGGCGCAGTCGCCCGCCGCGTAGAGACCGGGAATCGAGCACTCGCCTTTTTCGTTGGTCCAGATACCGGAGGCGCTGTGGCCGCTGCAAAAGCCGATTTCGGAGATGTGCATCTCGATCATGTTCTTGCGGTAGTCCGTGCCCCGCCCTTCGTGGAAGCGGCCGCGGCTGGGTCGCTCGTTGGTGTGCAGGATATGCTCGATCTCCGAGATGGTTTCTTCGGCCAGGTGGTCGAGCTTGAGAAACACCGGGCCCTTGCCGCCTTCGAGTTCATTGAAGAACTCCATCATCATCTGGCCGCTCCAGTAGTCGCACTCGATGAAACGTTCGCCGGCATTGTTCGAGGTGTAGCCGCCGAACGGCCCCGTCACGTAAGCGCAGGCTGGGCCGTTGTAGTCCTTGATCAGCGGATTGATCTGGAAACACTCCAGGTTGGTCAACTCGGCGCCCGCGTGGTAAGCCATGACATGGCCTTCGCCGCTGTTGGTGGGGTTTTCATAAGTGCCGAACAGGTAGCCCGAAGCCGGCAGGCCGAGGCGGCCGGCGGCACCCGTACAGATGACCACGGACTTGGCCTTGATGACATAAAAATCCGCAGTGCGGCAGTCGAAACCCATGACGCCGGCGACTTCCCCGGACGGGCCGGTGAGCAGCCGTGTGACCACCACGCGGTTGGTGATCTCGACACGTGCCCGCTTGAGCTGCCGGTACAACACGCGCTTCATGTGGTGGCCTTCGGGCATGGGCAGCACGTAGCTGCCAAGGTGGTGCACCTTGCGCACTGCGTAGTCGCCGGTTTCGTCTTTCTCGAACTTGATGCCCCACTTGTCGAGCTCCTCAATCATGGCGAAACTGTTGGCGGCATAGGCGTACACGCCTTTCTGGTCCACCACGCCATCGTTGGCGACGGTGATTTCCTTGGTGTATTGCTCGGGTGTGGCATGGCCGGGAATGACGGCGTTGTTCAGCCCGTCCATGCCCATGGAGATGGCGCCGCTGCGCTTGACGTTGGCCTTGTCCACCAGCAGGACCCGCAGTTTCGGGTTCTTTTCCTTGGCCTTGACAGCGGCCATGGGGCCGCCGGTGCCTCCACCGACCACTACGATGTCGTACTCAAGTTCAATCGTCTTCATGTGCGCCTTTCGGTTCAAACGTGCTGGACAGGAACGCGATCGACGCGAACCCGGTACTGGAAAGCGTCGCCGCGGTAATAAAGGTGCTCATAATCCACGGGTGTGCCGTCGCTGGTGTGGGTGGTGCGCTCGATGACCAGCACGGGCGAACCCTCTTCCACGCGAAGCTGGGTGGCGAGGTTGTCATCCGCCAAGGTGGAGCCAATCTGCAGATCAGCATGGCCGAGCGACAACCCGTAGTCGTTTTCGAGGATCACAAACACGTCGCGGGTGGCGAGGTCCTCCCTGGCAAGTCGGTTGCCCAGCGCGGTGGGCACATAGGTGACGTCCAGTGAAATCGGTTCGCGGTTGAGGAAGCGCAGTCGTTGCAGTTCGGTGACGCGTGCCCTTTTCGGCAACTGGAGCCGCTCCTGTACCTGTGCGGTGGGCGTTACGGTGCGGATCGAAACAACGCGAGCAAAGGTCTCGTAACCCATCTGGCGCATCGCCTCGCCAAAACCCTGTAGCCGGCCCAGATCCTGAAAGGCTTTGGGCTTGGAGACAAAGGTGCCTTTGCCGTGCATGCGGAAGATCAGGCCTTCGTTCTGCAGGTCGTTCAGCGCCTGGCGCACCGTGATGCGACTCACGTTGAAGAGCGCCATCATTTCGCTTTCCGAGGGCATCTGCTGGTGCGGCTGGTAACTACCGTCAAGAATGCGTGCCCGCAGGATGTCCTTTATCTGCGCATACAGCGGTGTGGGCGACTCGGGTTGCATGACCGCCTCAGCCGCGGGCTGTGGGCTCTCCGGGACCGCGTGCAGGGAGGGGTTGCGAAGCCTGGGATTCATGGGGGGCACCAGCTTGTTATGACAAGTTATGCTGAGCAAAAGACATGCCAGCCGAAATTAGCCTGTCGAGGCTTCCTGGTATCTATAAAGGTGCATAAAACCCGCCAATGGCCCGGACAAAAGCCCGTGGCTTGTGCACTTCCAGTGCATGGGTCAATGCAAGCGCACAAAAATATGGCTGCCGTCGTTACCAGGCCTGTACCTGCTCTATATAAAGGCGTGGTGCCGGTCGGGCCGCTGTAAAAATTTGTACCCGCTGGCGCGCAGTGGTACCCTGCGAGTCCTTCTGCAATTGCAAACATGTGCCGCGCACGTGTTTGCCTCAACCGGCTTCCCCATGAACGAAACCCCGATCTCCTCCTGTGATGTGCTTGTTGTGGGCGGAGGCCCCGCCGGCTCCACCATTGCCGCTTTGCTCGCCGCCCAGGGGCGTGATGTGGTGCTGCTGGAAAAAGCGCATCACCCGCGTTTTCACATCGGCGAATCGCTGCTTCCCGCCAATGTGGAGCTTTTCGAACGCCTCGGGGTGCGGGATCAGGTTGACCGCATCGGCATGCCGAAATGGGGCATCGAGTTCGTGTCTCCGGAACATGCGCATTGCAGTTACATCGAATTTGCCGATGCCTGGGACAAATCAATGCCGTCGGCCTGGCAGGTGCGGCGCTCCGAGCTGGACGAGCTGCTTTTCCGCAATGCGGCGACGCGCGGGGCGAAAACACTCGAAGGTTGCACCGTGCGCGACGTGAGCTTTGACGCAGAGGGCGCCACTGTGCAGGCCGAGCTCGACGACGGGGCGAAGCGTAGCTGGCGCGCGCGTTTCGTGGTTGACGCGTCCGGCCGCGACACCTTGCTGGCCACCAAGTTACGCTCCAAGGCCAAGAGCCGCGAGCACAACAGCACGGCCCTGTTTGGCCATTTCACCAACGTCGAGCGGCTGGAAGGCAAGCGCGAAGGCAACATCAGCATCTGCTGGTTCCCGCACGGCTGGTTCTGGTTCATTCCATTGGCCGATGGCACGACCAGCATCGGTGCGGTGTGCTGGCCGTATTACCTGAAGTTGCGCGACAAGCCGCTGCGCGAGTTTTTCATGGACACCATCTCGATGGCACCGGAGCTGAAGCGGCGCCTTGCCAATGCCACGCTGGTCGATGACGCGGTGCATGCCACCGGTAATTTTTCCTACAGCAGCACCCATGCGACTGGAGACCGCTACCTGATGCTGGGCGACGCCTTTACCTTCATCGACCCCATGTTCTCGTCGGGCGTTTACCTGGCGATGCACAGCGCCTTCGATGGTGCCGAGCTGGTGGCAACTGCACTTGACCAGCCGGCCGACCTGCCCGCCGTGCGAAAAAGCTTCGAGGCCATGATGCGCAAGGGGCCGCGCGAGTATTCGTGGTTCATCTACCGGGTGACCAACCCGACCATCCGCGAGATGTTCATGCATCCCGCCAACCCGCTGCGCGTCAAGGAGGCGCTGCTGTCGCTGCTGGCCGGCGATATTTTCGGCAAGACACCGTTCTGGGGGCGCCTGCGGATGTTCAAGGCGATTTATTACGGCATCTCGCTGGCGAACATCCGGCGGACCTGGGCCGGCTGGAAGCGCCACCGTATGGCCATCCGCGACATGGGCGCACTCAAGGGTGAGACCATCCTGAAGACGGACGCGAGCTAGAGCCCCCACGGTCGCTCACTGCGAGCCTGCGGCAACTCCCTGCCCCTTGCACAGAGAGGGGGGGCGCTCCGCCTGCGGGCTGGCCCTTCGACAGGCTCAGGACAGGCCAAGGCCAGACCCGCGGCCCCGGCTGGTGAAGAGAAATCTGCCTCGGGCGGTCAGGGGGGCATCCCGGCACCGTGCCGGTGCCGGGGTTCTTTCTACAATGGGGGATGTTCCCAGAAGTCCCCAGCTCCCCTCTCCTGCAAAATCTCAACCCGGAGCAACTCGCAGCGGTCACGCTGCCCGGCACGCATGCGCTGATCCTGGCCGGCGCCGGGTCCGGCAAGACGCGTGTGCTGACCACCCGCATCGCCTGGCTGCTGCAAAACGGCTATGTGTCGCCAGGCGGCATTCTCGCGGTGACCTTCACCAACAAGGCGGCCAAGGAGATGCTGACGCGCCTGTCAGCCATGCTGCCCGTCAATGTGCGTGGCATGTGGATAGGCACCTTCCACGGCCTGTGCAACCGCTTTCTACGCGCGCACTACAAGCTCGCCAACTTGCCTTCCACCTTCCAGATTCTTGACACGCAGGACCAACTTTCTGCGATCAAGCGCCTGTGCAAGCAGTTCAACATCGACGATGAGCGTTTTCCGCCCAAGCAGCTGATGTGGTTTATGGCCGGCTGCAAGGAAGACGGCCAGCGCGCCAAGGATGTGATTGTGCGCGACGAGGAAACCCGCAAGAAGACCGAGATTTATGCGCTGTACGAAGAGCAGTGCCAGCGCGAAGGTGTGGTTGATTTTGGCGAGCTGATGCTGCGAAGCTACGAACTGCTGCGTGACAACGCGCCGGTGCGCGAGCATTACCAGCGGCGTTTCCGCCATATCTTGATTGACGAGTTCCAGGACACCAACAAGCTTCAGTACGCCTGGATCAAGATGCTGGCCGGGCAGGGCGATGACGCCGCCAGCGGTGATATGCCGGGCGGGTCGGTGATCGCCGTGGGTGACGACGACCAGAGCATCTATGCCTTTCGCGGCGCGCGTGTCGGCAACATGGCCGATTTTGTGCGTGAGTTCCATGTCCAGCATCAGATCAAGCTCGAGCGCAATTACCGCAGCTTCGGCAACATTCTGGATTCGGCCAATGCACTGATCAGCCACAACAGCAAGCGCCTCGGAAAAAACCTGCGCACCGAAGCCGGTCCGGGTGAGCCAGTGCGTGTCTTCGAAGCTATCTCGGATTTTGCGGAAGCCCAATGGTTCGTCGATGAAGTGCGGCAGCTGGTGCGCGACGGCGCGGAGCGTAAGGAAATTGCGCTGCTTTACCGCAGCAATGCGCAAAGCCGGGTGATGGAAACCGCGCTGTTCAACAACGGCATTCCTTACCGTGTTTACGGCGGCCTGCGGTTTTTCGAGCGCGCCGAGATCAAGCATGCGCTGGCCTACTTGCGCCTGCTGGAGAACTCGCACGACGACACCAGCTTCATGCGTGTCGTCAACTTCCCGCCGCGCGGCATTGGTGCCCGCAGCATCGAGCAGTTGCAGGACATCGCGCGCGCCTCGGGTTGTTCACTGCATGACGCCGTCAGTGCGGTGGCCGGCAAGGCCGGTGCCAACCTGGGCGCTTTTGTCGCCAAGCTCGATGTGCTGCGCGAGCAGACGCCTGGCCTGAGCCTGCGCGAGATCATCGAACTTGTGTTGCAGCACAGCGGGCTCGAAGAGCACTACAAGCTTGAAAAGGAAGGGCAGGACCGGCTGGAGAATCTGGGCGAACTGGTCAATGCCGCCGAGTCTTTCGTCAGCATGGAAGGTTTTGGCCGCGACGCCGTGGCGCTGCCGGTTGACGAGCTGGGTACCGCCCTGAGTCAATCGCCAGCCAGCCAGGGGCTGGATCCATCGGCGCCCATGGTCAGCGAGCCCCTTCCCGAGTTGTTGGCGCCGGACAGCGAAACCGGCGAAACGCTGTCGCCACTGGCCGCCTTCCTGACCCACGCCGCCCTGGAGTCGGGTGACAACCAGGCCCAGGCGGGGCAAGACGCGGTGCAACTGATGACCGTGCATTCGTCCAAAGGACTGGAGTTCGACTGCGTTTTCATCACCGGCATGGAAGAAGGGCTGTTTCCGCACGAGAACGCCATGAGCGACCACGAAGGGCTGGAAGAGGAACGCCGGCTCATGTACGTGGCGATCACGCGGGCGCGCCAGCGCCTTTACCTGAGCCATTCGCAAACCCGCATGCTGCATGGGCAGACGCGTTACCACCTGAAGAGCCGGTTTTTCGATGAGCTGCCTGAAGCGGCCCTGAAATGGATCACGCCGAAGAACCAGGGCTTTGCAACCGCCTATGGCGGCCATTCGGGTGGCTGGGCAGGTGCTAGCAATTCAGGAGCTGGCGGCGCCCGCAGCGATTGGGCTGCAAGCGCTTTTGCTTCAAGAAATGCAGGCGGAGAGCGGTTTGCCAATCCGCCCGTTCCGGTGCAGCGCAACGCACCTTCGCATGGCCTGAAAAGCGGCATGGAAGTTTTTCATGCCAAGTTTGGCGAGGGTAAAGTCATGATGCTGGAGGGCAGCGGCGACGATGCCCGGGCCCAGATCAACTTCACTCGCCATGGCGTGAAATGGCTGGCGCTCAGTGTGGCCAAGCTGACCGTGGTTTAAGAAGTACCGTGGTTAAGATGGCTTGATCCATTGAACCCGCTGCCCGCGAGGAAAACATGACCGAGACCGAAACTTCTGCTGAACCCCCTTCCCCGCTTGATGTGCCGTATGAGCAGTTCCGCACGGGTGTGCCCGCGGGCCATTTCCGCCTGATCGTGAATCCGGAGCGGGCGCAGAAGTACGTCAAGCACCGCCTGTTTGTGGTCGGTATCGCGCTGCCGCTCCTGGGCATCGGCGCGGCGCTGAGCCTGTCCGGGTACTTCTGGATCGGCTTGCCCCTGGTCGTCGCCGGTGTTCTGTTGCCCCGCCTCGTCAAGGCGCACGCCCCGAAAATCCTGTTGTACCTGGCGCTTCACGATGCCAAGGTCTACCAGGAAGCGCTGGCGTACGAAATCCTGGAAGTGCGCTTCGCTACCTGAGCAGCCTGCCGTCGCGGCCGATCACGGTCACTTCGACAAACTTCGAGCCGACGCGGTTCTCCGGCGAAAAGCTCACCTTGAAACCTCCGGCGTCGTAGCTGTTCATTTTCTCCAGCTGGGTCATGATTTTCTGGCGCGTCGGATCGGCACCGCTGCGGCGTATTGCTTCCACCAGAATCTTGGCTGCAATGAAGGATTCCATGCTGGCATAAGAGACCACCTTGTCCGGCTGGTATTTGGCCATCAGGGTCTGGAATTCGCGGGCCACCGGCGCCAGGGTGGAGTAAGGGTAGGGCATGACCTGTGAAATGCCAATGCCGCGGGCATTGTCCTCGCCGGCATTTTTCAGGAGCTCCTTGAAGTTCACCACCGAGATGCTGAACAGGCGAGCCTTGCTGCCCTGCGCCCGCATTTTCTTGATGAAGGCGGCAGAGGCACGGTTGACTGAAACCATGATGATGGCGTCCGGATTGGCCGGGGCGATGGCCGCGACCGCTGCATCGACTTCTTCAGGTTTGGTACGGTCGTAAGCGCCCGTGGCCACGGCCTTCATGCCGAGTTTTTGCAGTGCGCTTTCGGCGCCCGCCAAGCCACTTTTGCCGAAAGGATCGTCCTGGTACATCACGGCGAAACGGCGCAGGCCGATGGTGTACAGGTGTTCCACCATGCGCGCGGTTTCGTCTGTGTAGCTTGCGCGGATGTGGAAGATGTGCGGGTTCATCGGATCGCGCAAATCCTTGGCGCCGGTATAGGGCGCCAGCAGGGCGATACCTGCTTCCTCGAGTACCCTGTTCTTGTTCAAGGCCAGCACGTTGCCGGTGCCGACAAAACCGAACAGGGCCAGCGGCTTGTCTTCGGCCAGCAGTTGGCGCGTCAGGGCCAGGGTCTGGTCGGGTTTGTAGGCGTCATCCTTGAGGGCGACGCGGATCTTGCGGCCGTAAATGCCGCCGTTGTCATTGATATAGGCGAAATACGCAGCGCCGCCCGCCACGTATTCGTTGCCGGTTCCGGCAATGGTGCCGGTTAGCGGCGCCACCTGCCCGATCACCAGATCCTCGCGTCCCGGCGCGGCGTGCCCGGGAACGACAAACGACAGCAGGGCGGCAAAGCCCAGGGCCCACGTCATGGGCTGAATTTTTTTGTTTTGCATCCGGTTTCCCCCGTTGATTGATATTGCTGACGTTCTGCATTGCAGAACTAACTTTCTCATCTTGTCAGCGGAATTTTGAAACACTCGGACACATTTATACCTATGGATTTCCCGAGCTGTGGGGATAAACAGACTGTCTGGTGACACAATTGTTGGACTTTTTATTCCGCAATGCAGAACTGATGATGCCTCCTCCTGTTTCCACCGTGACAGCTTCCAGAACAGCCAGCCCTGTCCATGCCAAGGAAGACCGGCACTTTGTGACCGCACTGGCGCGCGGGCTGGATGTGCTGAGTGCTTTTCGCTCGCGCGACCGGACGCTGGGCAACCAGGAACTGGCACGCCGCTGTGGCCTGCCCAAGTCGACGATTTCGCGCCTGACCTACACCTTGACCAAACATGGCTACCTGGAGCACGCCCAGGACAGCAGTGGCCATGCCGGCTACCGACTGGGTAGCGCGGTGCTGGCCCTGGGCAGCGCCATGCTGGCGCGCATGGACATGCGCCAGCTGGCGCGGCCGTTGATGCAGGAACTGGCCGACAGTTCGCAGGCCATGGTGTCGCTGGGCATTCGCGATCGCCTGAGCATGATCTACGTTGAAAACTGCCGCAGCGAATCCGCGCTTACGCTCAGTCTGGATGTCGGTTCACGCATTCCCCTGGCCAGCACGGCGATGGGCCGCGCCTACCTGTGCGGTTGTAGCGACAGTGAGCGCAGCGACCTCATGGAGCGCATCCGAAGCCAGGACGAAGCGGCCTGGCCCCAAACACGGGAAGCACTGGAGCTGGCGCTGGCGCACTACCGTGAGCACGGCTGCTGCGCTTCGTTTGGCGATTGGCAGAAGGACGTCAATGCGATTGCCGCGGCCTTCCGTCCGGCCGGCGGGCGGTCGGTAATGGTGGTTAATTGCGGCGGCCCGGGTTTTAACCTGTCGCCGCAATTTTTGATGACCCAGGTGCGGCCGCAACTGGTGGCCCTGGTCAGGAAGCTGCAGAATGCCTCCGGCGAAACGTTTTAAAGCAGAGGCGAATGCTGTTGCCTGCTGCGTCGGGTGGCAGCTTGCCTGGCACTTCTTGATTTTCAAAAAATCGTGACATGATGCCGCATCCAGTCGGCGTTTCCCGGCGTTTGTACAGTCGGCACCAACGCCTTTTTTTCGGAGATCTTGCGATGAACATCAAGCTTTTGCTTCTTGCCCTGGCAGCCTGCACCGCCATGGCCCACGCCGCCGACATCCCCGGCAGCAACCCCACCGCGCCGCGTACGTCCGTGAGCGACCGCCTGGGCAATGCCCGCACGGCCATTGCAGCCAAAGACTGGAACCGGGCCCTGTCCGAACTGACCGTCGCTGCGCGTGAGGAGCCACGCAACGCCGACGTGCACAACCTGCTGGGTTACAGCTACAGGAAGCGCCCCACGCCCGATATCACAAAGGCGTTCGAGCACTACTACACGGCGCTCAAGCTCGATCCCCGGCACAAGGGTGCGCATGAGTACATTGGGCAGGCCTACCTGACGGAGAAGCGCCCGCAGGAGGCGGAGAAACACCTGGCCGAGCTGGAAAAAATCTGCGGCAACAAGACCTGCGAGGAGTACGCGGAGCTCAGCAAGGCCATCGCTGAGTACAAAGCAAAAAACTGAAGGCCCGCACGAAGGCCGGAGGCGGCCTGTGAGCGCTTTCAGGCGCTGACGCCCTCAGGGCGTCCGGCGAGCTTTGCTCAGTAGGTCATCCTGCCGCTGCCGTCCTTGACGCCTTTTCGGCCGGCAATCTGCCAGGCCGTGCGCTGGTCCACCAGTCCGGCCAGGAATTCCAGTTCCTCATCGGTGTGGTTCAGTGCCTGGGCCGGGGACAGGAAGCGGCCCTCCTTGGGCTCGGCATCGGCCCAGAAGGCGTGGTGGTATTGTGCTTGGGACAGCTGTTTTTGTCCGCTCGCCCCCAGGTCCACCGTGCCATAACAATTGCAGAAATAGTTGCGGTTGCCCCGGTCGGCAAAAATCTCGGCATAGACGCCGGTGCCGCGTATGCCGGCAGTCAGGGTCGGCATGACGATGCTGCGGTTCACACCCTTGCCCCACACACTGGCCACGGCACCCGTTAGCAGGCGCAGGACGCTGACCGCACTGAGTGTGGCACCGCGTTCCACCGACAGCCGCGAGTTCTGGCGCACCTGGAAGGCCGAATTGCCGATCACGAACACCAGGCTGGCACCCGGCCCGGTCTGGACCTCGTCACCGGTCTGAATCGTCTGCTGCGGGTTCAGGCGATTGCCATTAAGGGTTGCATCGCCGTTCAATTGCACGATATTGCTGCGCTGCTGTGCGAGGGCGGCCGGCAGCCCACCCATGGCCGCCCAGGCCGCGGCAGCTTTCAGCGCGTCACGCCTCTGGAACCACAAAACTTCTTTTTCTTGACGGCCTTGCAGCAGGTGTTGAGTCATGACGAATCTCCTGGGATGGGGTTGTTGTCGGTGTTGTCAGGGTTGTCGGTCGGGGAAGCATCGAAACTGTCGCGAAAGGTGAAATAAAGCGAAGTCGAAAACATGGCGGCCATCAGCAGGGCTGCCGGCATGACCAGCGCTGCGGCGGCTTCCGCACTGGCCAGCATGCTGGCGAGCAGGCTCACGGCCAGGCCGACGACCATGAGAACCGCCATCCAGGTGATGCCGAACAGCACATACGCACCGGCATTCCTGAAACACACGACGGCGCTGAAAAACAGGCTCTTGACCGGTGTCACGCCGTGCCAGTGCACCAGCGCGGGTGCATGCCAGAACAGCACCGAGACCGGCAGGTACAGGGCCATGATCAGCAGCATGACGCCTTGCATCTCTGGCGTGAGTGCGCTTTCGCGACTGACAGGTACCTCGAAAAACAGCGGCACTACGGAAACAATCAGCAGGCAGGCGGCCGCGTACAGAAAGCCCAGAACCATCATGGCGCGGCCGCGCTGCTGGCCCGCGCGGAATGCGCTGACCAGGATCGCGGGCATGGGGAAACGGCCTTTGGTCGCCTCCAGCGTTGCTGCCATCAGGCCCAGTGTGGCCGCCGGCACGATGGCCAGCGCAAGCACCACGCCAATGAACGGAATCAGCGATGCCAGCGTGGCCGCAGCCATGTACATGAAAAACAGGCCGGCGAGTGCCAGTGGCTGCTTGAAGAAGGTTTGGATGCCGAGCTTGACCCATGTGATGCCAGTACGTGCGGGAACGATGTTTAGTTTCATTGCGTGAGTTGCATGTTGAGGGTTCGAGTCCGCCCGGGTTCAGTCAAAGGGGCTAAAAAGGCTGACTCGGTGAACAATTTAACGCCGGCAGGGCAGTTTGCTTGAAAAACGGTGATTTGCCGGTTTTCTGCGGCCGGCAGCGCGTACACGGATTCAGGACGTCAGGCCGCAGGGATGAATTACCCGCTGGCGCAGTACCCGCTCAAAATGGCCCGGGTCGTGGGCCTGCAGCAGGGCTGCCTCGCGCGGCAGGTAAAAGTCCCACAGTCGCGAGATCCAGAAACGCAGGGCACCGGCCCGTTGCATGGCCGGCAGCAGGTTGCGCTCCGGCGAAGTGAGCGGACGCACGGCCTGGTAGGCTGTCAGGAAGGCGCTGGTCCGCGTTGCGTCTCCCTCGCCGGTGGACAGGTCCACGCACCAGTCGTTAAGGCTCACACCAATGTCAAACAGCAGGGCGTCCCAGCCAGCGAAGTAAAAGTCAAAAAAGCCGGTGAGTTGCATCTGGCTGCCGTCGCCCTCAAACATCACGTTGTCGCGAAACAGGTCGGCATGGACCGGCCCCCGCGGCAACGCCTGCCAGGCCGAGGATGCCGCCACATGGTTCTGGTAGGCCAGTTCGGACAGGATCAGGCTGGCCTGTTCGGCGCTGAGGTAAGGCAGCACCACCGGCACGGTCTCGTTCCACCAGGGCAAGCCGCGCAGATTGGCTTGCTGGCGCGGAAAGTCCTGCCCCGCCAGGTGCATGCGTGCCAGCATGTCGCCCACGGCCGCGCAGTGGGCGGGTGTGGGAGCGAGTTCGCTGCCGCCGCGCAGGCGGTCCACAACGGCGGCGGGTTTGCCCTTGAGTTTATGCAGGATGTCGCCGGGTTGGCTGCCGGCGTCCGCCGTCACGGCGGCCTGTGGTTCGGGCACCGGGATGCCGCGCTGCGCCAGATGTTTCATCAGGTGCAGGTAAAAGGGCAACTGCTCAAAACCCAGACGCTCAAACAGGGTCAGGACGTAACGGCCCTGGTCGGTGTCGGCGAAATAGTTGGTGTTTTCAATGCCGCCCGAACAGGCGTCCAGGGTTTGCAGTTGCCCCAGGCCGAGCGAGTGCAAAAGAGGGGCGGCCTCGTCGAACGAGACTTCGGTGTAAACGGCCATGCCTGGGGGCTGAAACTGGAACTACAGGGGAAAACTAGAACTTGAGAACATTCCAGACACGGCTGCCGGTGGCGCCGGCGCCTGATTTGGACGGGCCCGTACCGCCGCCCTTTGTGGAGTCCGATGGCAACACTTCGTAGGCCGGCACATTGGTTTTGGGCTGCACCGTGATGCTTTGCGTCTCGCCGCCGACACGTACTTCGTCGATGCGCGAACCGGCGTCTTCGGTGCGGATGCGCTGGATGGCGGGATCCGGCCGGCGGCTGGCCGGGTTGGTGCCGGGCTCCAGGGCGGGGGCTGGTGCCGCGGCCGGGGCGGGCGCAGCCGTCTGGGCCAAGGCCGGGGCGCAGGCCAGCAGCGAGGCTGCAGCGGCGAGCAGAAGAGAGCAAAAGGGGTGTTGCATGCCTGCATTGTAGGGGGCTGGAACCGCGGTGGATAGAGCCGGCAAAACGGTGACAATTGACGCCATGAGCACCGACAAAAAAACACTTCTGCTGGTGGACGGCTCCAGCTATCTTTACCGCGCCTTTCACGCCATGCCCGACCTGCGCGCCGACCCGGGGGACCCTGCCAGCCCCGCCACAGGCGCCATCCGCGGCATGGTCAACATGATGCAGAAATTGCGCAAGGATGTCCGGGCCGACTACGCGGCCTGTGTCTTCGATGCCAAGGGCCCGACCTTCCGCGATGCGCTTTACCCGGAATACAAGGCCCAGCGCTCGCCCATGCCCGACGACCTGCGCAGCCAGGTCGAGCCCATCCACGAAGTGGTGCGCCTGCTCGGCTGGAAGGTGCTGGACGTGCCCGGCGTGGAAGCGGACGACGTGATCGGCACGCTGGCCTGCATGGCATCGAAGCAGGGCATCGAGGTTGTTATTTCCAGCGGCGACAAGGACCTGAGCCAGCTGGTGGACGAGCACATCACCGTCATCGACACCATGAACGACCGCCGCCGTGACCTGGCGGGTGTGGAGGCCGAGTTTGGTGTGCCGCCGCGGCTGATGGTGGACTACCAGACGTTGGTCGGCGACGCGGTGGACAACGTGCCTGGGGTGCCCAAGGTCGGGCCGAAGACGGCCGTCAAGTGGCTGCTCGAATACGGTTCGCTGGACGCCCTGGTGGCCCGTGCAGGCGAGATCAAGGGCGTGGTCGGGGAGAACCTGCGCCAGTCGCTGGACTGGCTGCCCAAGGGGCGCGAACTGCTGACCATCAAGAAGGACTGCGACCTGGTGGATTACATCTCGGGTTTGCCTGCTCTTGAATCGATAGCAATCGGCTCCCAACAGACGGAGGATTTGAAGGTTTTTTATGAAAAATACGGCTTCAAGGGGCTGGTCCGGCAGATCGACATCGAAAGCACGCCGCCGGAGCTGATCGGCGGGCCCGAGGGGCGGCACAAGCCGCCGCCTCCGGGAGGATCGGGCGGCAGGGCGGACTCCCCCGGGCTTTTTGACGAAGCGCCCCTCGTCGAGACACCGCAGGCCGAACGCGCGAGCAACCTGAACTACGACACGGTGTTGACCTGGGAAGCCTTCGACCGCTGGCTTGCGAAGATCGAAGCCGCGGAGCTTGTTGCGCTGGACACCGAAACCACTTCGCTCGACGAAATGCTGGCCCGGATTGTCGGCCTGAGCTTCAGCGTCACGCCGGGCGAGGCCGCCTACATTCCCCTGACCCACGATTACCCGGATGCGCCGGCCCAGTTGCCGTGCGACGAAGTCCTGGCTCGGCTCAAGCCCTGGCTGGAGAACCCCGCCAAAGCCAAGCTGGGCCAGCATGTCAAGTACGACCGGCACGTGTTTGCCAACCACGGCATCGAAGTGCAGGGTTATGCGCACGACACCATGCTGCAGAGTTATGTGCTCGAAGTGACCAAGCCGCACGGCCTGGCCAGCCTGGCAGAGCGCCATGTCGGGCGCAGCGGCATCAACTACGAAGACCTGTGCGGCAAGGGCGCGCACCAGATCAAGTTCAACCAGGTCGACATTGTCAGGGCCGCCGAATACTCCTGCGAGGATTCCGACCAGACCCTGGACGTGCACCGCGTGCTCTGGCCGAAACTGCAGGCCAGCGACAAGCTGCGTTTCATCTATGAGCTGGAGATGAAAAGCAGCGAAGCCCTGTACCGCATCGAGCGCAACGGCGTGCTGATCGACGCGCCCATGCTGGCCACGCAGAGCCATGAACTGGGCCAGCGCATCCTGCAGCTCGAGGCCGAGGCCTATGAGATCGCTGGCCAGCCTTTCAACCTGGGCAGCCCCAAGCAGCTGGGTGAAATTTTCTTCGACAAGCTGGGCATGCCCGTCATCAAGAAAACGCCAAGCGGCGCGCGCAGCACCGACGAGGAAGTGCTGGAAAAGCTCGCCGAGGACTACCCGCTGCCGGCCAAGCTGCTGGAGCATCGCTCGCTGAGCAAGCTCAAGGGCACCTACACCGACAAGCTGGCGCAGCTGGCACACCCGCAGACAGGCAGGGTGCACACGCATTACGCGCAAGCCGTCGCGGTAACGGGCCGGCTGTCCAGCAACGACCCCAACCTGCAGAACATCCCGGTGCGCACGCCTGAAGGCCGCCGAGTGCGTGAGGCTTTTGTGGCGCCTGCCGGCAGCGTGATAGCGAGTGCCGACTATTCCCAGATCGAGCTGCGCATCATGGCGCACCTCAGCGGCGACGAAGCCTTGTTGCGCGCCTTCACCGATGGCCTGGACGTGCACCGCGCCACAGCGGCCGAAGTGTTCAGCGTGGACCTAGCCCAGGTCAGCAGTGAGCAGCGCCGCTACGCCAAGGTGATCAATTTCGGGCTGATCTACGGCATGAGCAGCTTCGGCCTGGCGCGCAACCTCGGGATTGAGACCAAGGCTGCGGCGGCCTACATCGACAAATATTTTCAGCGTTATCCGGGCGTGAAAAACTACATGGAACAGACCGTGGCGTTTGCACAGAAGAACCATTTCGTCGAAACCGTATTTGGCCGGCAGTTGTATCTGGCGGAAATCACCGGCGGCAACGGCCCGCGCAAGAAGGCCGCCGAAAGGCAGGCCATCAACGCGCCCATGCAGGGCACCGCGGCCGACCTGATCAAGCTCAGCATGGTCAAGGTGCAGGACGTGCTCGATGCGGAAAAGCGCGCGACCAAAATGATCATGCAGGTGCACGATGAACTGGTGTTCGAAGTGCCCGAGGCCGAAGTCGAATGGGTGCGTGTCGAAATACCGCGCTTGATGGCCGGTGTGGCAGAACTCAAGGTGCCGTTGCTGGCCGAGATCGGGATCGGTCCGAACTGGGAAAAAGCCCACTGAGTGCTTCGGCATTGACTGGTTGAAGGTCCTTATGCCGTACGCCGCCGAGGCTGCAGCGCCGTGGCGGCCTCCGCGCGACCGAGAACCCGTACACCGGTCCATTCAGGGGCGGCCTCATCCAGCCGGCTCGCCAGGATGGGCAGATGGTTCGCCGGCACGGCCGGGTAGAGGTGATGCTCCACGTGGTAAAGCAGGTTCACGGTCAGCCGGTTGACCCAATGACGCCGCTCGGTGCGCGCAAAGACACCGTGTGCGTCACAGCCGTGGTGCACGCTCCATACCGCAAAAAAGCCCACCAGCGCATTCGAGCCGATCATGGCGGCCACGTGGTAACGCAGCCAGGCGTGATCGCTTACCACAGCGGCCAGCCATACCGCCGCGATCAGCATGAGTTCCATGCAGACCCACAGCCTGGTGCGCCGGCTGCCTGTACGCAGCGCCTGTCCATGGGTGCGTATGCTGAACAGCAGGCCCAGCACCAGGGCTCGCCACGCGGGCTGCCGTGCCCAGCCGCCTTCCTCGTCACCGTTGCCCAGGGGGTTGCGATGATGCACAAGGTGTGTATGGCGTATGGCGTGGGTGGCGCACAGCATGGTGAGTGTCAACATCAACAGGACGGCGTCCAGCCATTTGCGCGGCACACCGATGCTGGCGTGGTAGCTGTCATGCGCCTGCCGCAGGGCTGTCAGGAAAAACACGGCAGAGCAGGGCATGGCCACCAGGTAAAGGTCCCGTTGTGCGGCCCACAACGAGGCCGCAAGCCACGGCGCCGACAAGCCGAGGTTCAACGCAATCTCGCGGCGGCGCAGGGGTACCAGGTCTTCCCAGTGCACATGCGGGGGCCGGGGTTTCGCGCTTGTGGTTTCAATGCTGCTTTGACTTGTGCGAGACAACATGGCAAGGCCTTTTCGGGCTGGTTCATGTGAAGCGGCACAGATGTTTCAGGCCGAACTGGGCGTGGCCGGTGCATCGCCGCTGGCAGCTTCGATGGTGCGGGTTGCAGCGTCCATCCGTTGCGCTGAGACCCACTGCCGTACCTGCGTCCAGACATTGCGCGAGATGATGGCCACGGTGAGGAACACCCCCGCAAGCACCAGCCAGAGCGAACGCCGCACGGTGTCGACGACGTCGTGCCTGTCGCTGAACTCGCCGAAGGTCAGCATCAGCAGCAGCGTGCCGGACACGGCCAGCAGGTAGGCACAGCGTATCCAGAACTCTGCACCGCCATCGGCATCGCACAGCATGCGCAACACCTTGTACAGGATGGGGCGCAGGTAGGTGATGGCAATGACCGGTCCGACCAGGGCAATCAGCAGCGAAACAAAAAAGAGGTTGGCATTCATGAGGGTGTCCTTTCTTAAAGTGAACAGGTTCCGGAATCGCAGCGCGCCAGGGCCGCGCGTTCAGCCGCGCGCCGCGTCGCACCTTCAAAAAGCAGGCCGACAAGCCGGCGGGGGATGCGGTGCCGGTTGCGGGCCAGCAGGGGGTAGACCCATTCAACCAGCGGGCCCAGCACGGGCAGGCGTATGGCAGCGCTGATCCTTTTCAGTCCCACGGCTTCATATGCCAGCCGGAACACCTCGACCCCCTTGATCACGCGGCCGTCAGCGGTGCGCGCATGGATCAGGTCGAGCAGGTCCTGCATCGTTGTGCCGGCCGGGACGTCGTTGAATTCCGCTGCCGATACATCGGCAAACCGCAGGCGGCCTTCGGTGTTGCGAAGCATGAGGTTGGTCATCTCTGCATTGCACAGTGGACAGGCCGACTCGTAGTACAGGGTCAGCGGATAGGTGGCTGGGGCGAGCCCGGCCCTGAAACGGTCGTAGCGGGTATTGCCCAAGGTAGTGAAGTCATTCGCGGCAGTCATTTTTTCTCCTTTAGAAATTTCAGTACAAACAGAAATTAACTTCCAAAAAAAGGACCTTCAGATTAAAAGGTGGGAGGCAGCAATTCCGAGGGATCCGCAGGTCCGGCATCGCCACCGCGGACAAACTTTTGCACGCTGGCGCCCATGCGCAAAACCTTCTCCAGCGTAGCGGGCGAAAGGCGCAGCATTTCGTCGGCCCACAGGCCCAGCGACTCCATCAGGCGCAAAGTTTCGCGCACACGGTCCTGCGCATCGGCGGCCTCGGTGTCAAAGCCTTCTTCCTTCACCAACTCGCGCAGCATGCGCACGGTGGGGTCGAATTCGCGCTCCTTGCGTTCGCGCACCACGGTGCGGAACAGCTCCCAGACATCGAGTGAGGTTTCGTAATAGTCGCGTCGGTCGCCCAGCATCTGGGTCGTTCGTATGAGGTTCCAGTTCAGCAGTTCCTTGAGGCTGGTGCTCACATTGGAACGGGCCACCGCCAGGGTGTCGGCAATCTCCTCGGCATGCAGCGGGCGGCCATGGAAAAACAGGAGGGCATGAATTTGCGACACGGTGCGATTGACGCCCCAGGCCGTGCCCATTTCTCCCCAATGGACAACGAATTTGCGGGCGACAGTGCTGAGTTCCATGGCTCCGAATATATACCGTCTGAAATTTCTGTCAAGACAGAAATTTATATTTTCCCGGTGGTATTGGCTGGCGCCTGAAAATACCTGCATGACAGACATCAAGACCTACGGGATGTCCGAGCGGGCTGACCACCTCGACTTCGACATTCGCTCCCAACTGGTTCGGCCGCCGCTGGTGCGCCCGCACCGGCACGAGTATTTTCAGGTGCAGGTGAGCCTGCAGGGCGATACCGAGCAGAACGTGGCCGGCACGGTGCGGCCTTTCCGGCGCGGCTACCTCAGTTTCATCCTGCCTTATCGCGTGCATGTGATCCCGCATCCCGAAGGCTCGCGCTACGTCATCATCAACATGTCGCAGCAGTTCCTGCGTCCTGGCCTGGACGTTGACCCGCTGGACCTGGAAGACGTACCACTGAGCCGCGCGCCTGAGCTGGCCCCTTTCCTGTTTCAGGAATATGCCGACTTCTGTTTCACCGAAGAAGAGTTCCCTGAAGTCGAGGCCCTGCTCGACAAGCTGGCCTTTGAGAATACCCATCGCCGCTTCGGCTCGATAGAGATGATCCGCGGCCTGATGCTGCAGCTGATCGCCCTGGTATGCCGCAAGTTCGAAGCCGACCTGCTGCGTTTTTCAGCCAGCCAGGCGCAGCAGGGCAGCCGGCGCGCCAGCCTGCAGCGCGCGGTGCGCTACATCCGCGACAACCTGGCGGGTGAAATCACCCTGGCCGATGCCGCTGCCGCGGCCTTTCTGTCGCCCAATTATCTGGCGCACCTGTTGAAGAAGGAGATAGGCAAGACCTTCACCGACCTGGTGACGGAGCGCAGGCTCGAGTTTGCGCAGGAACAGCTGGCGCACAGCAGCCAGCTGATTGCCAGCGTGGCCCATGCCTCGGGATTTACCGATGAAGCTTATTTCGCGCGCCGCTTTCGCCAGCGTTTCGGCATGACACCCAAGGCCTATCGCGACAGCGTGCGGGCAAAAATTTCAGGCACCGCCTGAGAGGAATGCTGCGTCCGCATGGGTGCTGCCGGGGCTTCTTTGAATCGTCCGGTGAATGCGTAAATGCGTCTGTCCACGTGGTGGATAGGCGGCTTAAGCTGGCCGCTCGACATTTCATGACCATTCCAAGGAGACAACCATGACCGACATGAACAAACGCGGGCTTCTGCAATCGGGAGCATTGATGACGGCAGGCGCCGTCGTCGGCTGCGCCGCGCCCGGCACAGCAGCCAATGCACCGGCCACGCCTTTCTCCGTGGCCGACACCTACGTGCCGATTGCCGGCAGCAGCGAGATGTTTCCGGTGCGCCGGATTTATTGCATAGGACGCAACTACGCCGCGCATGCGATCGAAATGGGCTCGGACCCCACGCGCGAGCCGCCCTTCTTTTTCCAGAAACCCACCGATGCCATCCAGACTGTGCCACCGGGCCAGGTGGCCGACCATCCCTATCCGACGCTGACCAAAAATTACCACTACGAGGTCGAGCTGGTGGCGGCCCTGTCCAAAGGCGGACGCAACATTCCCATGAGCCGGGCACTGGAGTGTGTCTATGGCTACGCGGTGGGCCTGGACATGACGCGCCGCGACCTGCAGCGCGGCATGGGCGACCAGAAAAAGCCTTGGGAAATCGGCAAGAGCTTCGACCGGTCGGCGCCTATCGGCCCCATCCACAAGGCGGCGCAGACCGGTCACTACACCAAGGGCGCCATCTGGCTCAAGGTCAATGGGCAGACCAAGCAGCAGGCCACGCTGAACCACATGATCTGGTCGGTGGCCGAGCAGATTTCCAAACTGTCCGAAGCGTTCGAGCTGTTTCCGGGCGATATCATCTACTCGGGCACACCTGAAAATGTCGGGCCGGTGGTCAAGGGCGACGTGATCGAATGCCACATCGACGGCATGCCCGAGCTCAGCGTCAAAATCGTCTGAGCGGCCGTACAAGGCAGGCACAGCGCGGGGCATACGCCTGTATTCCCCGCGCCGGCAAGAACTTCTGCGCCTGCTTAGACTCCGAGGGTTGTTTCAACCATCTCCTCCAAGGAAACCAGCATGCTCAACAGCAACCAGAAAAACGAGTTTGATTCCCTTTTGCCCGGCCAAAGTACGAAAAGCGGCGCCACCCGCCGCACGGCACTGAAGGCTGCGCTCGGCGTTGGTTACGCCGCGACAACCCTGCCCATCATGGCGCAGACCGCCATCAAGACGCCGGCTGACGGCCTGAAAGCCGGCGAAACCACCTTTGAAGTCAACGGCTTCAAGGTGCCTGCCTATTACGCCGCGCCCGCCGGCAAGACCAATCTCCCGGTGATCCTGGTGATCCAGGAAATTTTTGGCGTGCATGAATATATCGCCGACACCGCCCGCCGTTTTGCCAAAGCCGGCTACCTGGCGATTGCGCCCGAGCTGTATGCGCGTCAGGGTGACCCGACCCAGTACGGTGAAATCGTCAAACTGATGGCCGAGGTCGTCTCCAAGGTGCCGGATGCGCAGGTCATGGCCGACCTTGACGGTGCCGTGAAATGGGCCGGCGCCAACGGCGGCAACACGGCCAAGGTTGGTATCACCGGTTTTTGCTGGGGTGGTCGCATCACCTGGCTGTACGCCGCGCACAGCTCCAGCGTCAAGGCAGGTGTTGCCTGGTATGGCCGGCTGGTCGGCGCCAGTACCGACCTCACGCCGAAACACCCGATCGATATCACCCCCATCCTGAATGCCCCGGTGCTGGGCCTGTATGGCGGGCAGGACAGCGGTATCCCTCTTGACACGGTTGATAAGATGAAAGCCGCCCTCGCCGCCGGCAGCCCCGCAGCGAAGGCATCGCAGTTTGTGGTGTACCCTGATGCCCCGCACGCTTTCCACGCCGACTACCGCCCAAGTTTCCGCAAGGAGCCGGCCGAAGATGGCTGGAAACGCGCTCTGGCGTGGTTCAAGGCCAACGGCGTCGCTTAAATACCAGCGTCCGCGTTGCCCAGGCCGCCCCACAGCAATGTGCGGCGGCTTTTTCGTGGGCGCGGCATTCGGCATTTTCACTAACCTTTTTAGGGCTCCAGCCCTTATGGATCGGGCGCAGGCAGCTATGACATTGATAGCAATTTTGATCGGCACACTGGCTGCCGGTATCGGCAGCGTGTGGCTGGCGGCACTGCTGAGTTTTGGCGTGCTCGCACGCTACACCTCGCACATGCTCAGCCTGGCCGCCGGCGCGCTGTTGGCGACCGCCTTCATGCACCTGCTGCCCGAAGCCTTCGAGAGCCAGGCCGGCGCGCAGGAGCTGTTTGCCACGCTGCTGGTGGGCCTGGTGTTCTTTTTCCTGCTCGACAAGGCCGAGCTCTACCACCATGGCCATGAGCACCACGACCCGCATGGAGAAGATCTGGGCTACATGCTGGCGCCGGTGCGCACGGGCAACTCCCAGCGCGCCGAGCGGGTGGAGACCTCGCCGGGGGCGCTGGAGCATCACCATGGGCACCATCATCATCACGGCAACCAGGCCAAATCCGGCAGCTGGGCCGTTCTGACAGGCGATAGCGTGCATGCTTTTGGCGACGGCATCCTGATCGCTTCCGCCTTTGTGGCGGACATGCGCCTGGGCGTCATCACCGCGCTGGCCGTGCTCGCGCATGAAATTCCGCACCATATGGGCGACCTGGTGGTGCTGCGCCAGACCTCCAGCAACCAGCGTGCGGCGCTCGTCAAGGTGTCGCTGGCCGGCGCGGTGACGGCTCTCGGCGGCCTGGTCGGCTACGCGTTGGTGGACATGCTGCACCACTGGCTGCCCTATTTCCTCGTCGTGGCTTCCAGCAGCTTTATGTATGTGGCGCTGGCCGACCTGATCCCGCAACTGCAGAAACGCTTGAGTGCCCGTGAAACCTTCTCGCAAATTGCCTGGCTTGCCACCGGCATAGCGCTGGTGACTCTGGTCAGCGGGCTGGCCCATTCGCATTGAAGGGCGTTCCGGCAGCCTGCCGAGCTTCGCTTTCGACCAGTGCCCCGCGTGTCAGCCAGACACTGACAGGCAAAGGGCATGGCTGCCTATAGGGCAGGGGACCGGGGGCAGTGACCATGGAGTCATTCTTCAAGGAGGCTGCCATGAAATTCCCGACACTCACTCACGGGCCGTTCCGGCGCCGCCTGCTGGCGGCCTGCACCGCTTACTTCACCGCCGTGTGTGCCTGCCTGGCCGCTGCCGCAGCTGTGGTCATGGGCACGGTGCCGCTCATGGTGGGAGGGCTCTGACATGCATGCAGAACCCGTGACCCTTCCGGAGGAAGAGGAACAAGCCGTGACTCCGGGCGATGACAGCAACGACGACCCGACGCCTCCGCTGCCGGTCGATCCTCCCGGAGCGCCTGCACGCAACCCTGCCGTCGATACAGCGGCCCGGGAGAGCGGCGGCGCGGTGAAGAAGGAAGAACCCGGGATCGGTGATGAACGCGACATTCCTTCGGACGGCCGCGATCCCGAAGGCGAGGGAATGATTCGCGAAGTGGAAAAGCCGGAAGAACCTGCTTCGGCCCCACCGGACAGGAAATGACGCGGTGGCTACCGACCCCAATGTTCCCCCGCCTGAACCGGTGCAGCCGATAAGCTCGCCCCCCAATCCCGGCCAGGTACAACCCACACCCCAGCCGATGTAGCTGTCGAGTTCACTGCGCGGCAGACTCAGCGGCGGCGCCGTGTGTTCGTCATGCCCGTGTCAGAGGTCGGCCGCCTGCAGTTCGGCCACCGTCGGCAGTCCTTCGGTGTCACCCAGCACCTGGACGGCGCGGGCACCGATCCAGGCACCGCGCCTGACCGCGGCCGGCACGCTTTCGCCGGCCAGCAGGGCGCTGATCACGCCGACGGCGAAACCATCCCCCGCCCCGACCGTGTCCACCACCTTCTGCACCGGAAAGCCCGGGACGTGGCCGCTACCGGCCTCGCCGTCGAAGTAAGCGCCTTCGCTGCCGAGCTTGACGACCACCAGCTGGGCGCCGCGTTCGAGGTAAAAGCGGGCAACCCCTTCGGCTGTTTTTTCACCAGTGAGGAAGCGGCCCTCCTCGAGGCCGGGCAGCACCCAGTCGGCCCGCGTGGCCAGGGCGTTGATGGACTCGCGCATGAGTTCAGGCGTGGCCCACAGCGTGGGGCGCAGGTTCGGGTCGAAGGACACGGTGCGACCGGCGGAGCGCATCAGCTCCATGCTGAGCCGTGCGGCATGCAGGGTGCTGGCCGAGAGGGCGGGAAACACACCGGTGGCATGCAGGTGCCGCGCCGACAGCAGCCAGGCTTCGTCGACGTCGCTGGTGTCCATGCGGCTGGCGGCCGATCCCTGGCGGTGGTATTCGACCGGTGGGTCGCTGCCGTCCAGCACGCTGCCCTTGATCATGAAACCGGTGGACTGTCCGCTGGCAAGGGCGACATGCGAGCAGTCAATGCCCTCGCCCGTCAACGCCTTGATCAGGTAGCGGCCCATCATGTCGGTGCCCAGCCGGCTGGCCCAGCCGACTTTCAGGCCCAGCCGTGCCAGGCCGATGGCCACATTGGTTTCAGCGCCGGCGGTACGTTTGTAAAAAGAGGTGGCGTCTTCGAGGGCCCCGGGGCGGTCGGCCACCAGCAGCATCATGGCTTCGCCGAAAGTGACGGCGTCCAGGGTGGTTGTCATGGGTTGTTCTCGGGCAGTGCAGGGTGCGGGAATCCTAGCATCCCGGAGATGCTCTGTTATTCATAGCGAATAACTCATGGCCTATCTGGGCCAGTGGCCGATTTGACCATCAAAATACAGGAAACGGGCGATGCGATGCGCCGCCCGCCTGCGTGCTCAGGGCCCAACGCTGCCGGTAATGGGCAGGACGATGCCGGTGATGTAGCCGGAACACACCGGCGCGGCCAGGAACACATAGGCCGGCGAGATCTCTTCGGGCTGGGCCGGCCGTTTCATGTCGGTCTTTTCCCCGAAGGCGCTGATGTCATCGGCCGGCTTGTCGGCGGGGTTCAGCGGCGTCCATACCGGGCCGGGTGCGACGGCATTGACGCGTATGCCCTTGCCCGCCAGGCTGCTGGCCAGCGACTTGGTGAAGGCGTGGATGGCGCCCTTGGTTGCCGAGTAGTCCAGCAATTTGGCGCTGCCCTCCAGCCCCGTGACCGAACCGGTGTTGATGATGCAGCTGCCCTTGCCGAGGCGCGGCAGCGCCGCCTTGGCCATGTGGAAATAGCCGAAGATATTCGTTCGAAAAGTTTCTTCGAAGCGGTTCTCGTCGAGGTCTTCCAGCGTATCGGCATGTTCCTGGAAGGCGGCATTGTTAACGAGGATGTCGAGCTGGCCGAATTCGCGCACGGTTTTCTCGACCGCCTTGCGCGCAAACGCCGGGTTCTTGACGTCACCGGCAATCAGCACGCAACCCTGCCCCTCGGCCTCCACGCAGCGTTTCGTTTCGCGCGCATCCTCGTCTTCGCTGAGGTAGGCAATCGCCACATCGGCGCCTTCGCGCGCAAACAGGACTGCCACGGCGCGGCCGATGCCGGAGTCGCCGCCCGTGACCAGGGCGACCTTGCCGCGCAGCTTGTTGCTGCCTTCATAGGCCGGCGCCAGGAACTGCGGTTTGAGCTGCATGTCGGACTCGTTTCCGGGTTTGTCCAGATGCTGGCGGGGCAGGGGCGCTTCGGGCTGCTTCCGTGCGCCGGCCTGCATGGCTTTTTGCTTGCCGGCACTCGGGGCGCTGCCTGGCTGGCCCGCCCGCTCGCTTTTTTTCCTGCTGTCCCTGGCATCCTGTCCGGCCTGGATCTCGCGTTGCGCGCGTACCGTGCTGCGGCGGTCGTCGCCTTTGTCGGCGGTGGGTTTTTTGCTTGCCATGTTTGCCTCTGTCGTGGGGTTTGAAGCTGCCATGGGAGCAGAAGGCGCGCGCGGCCCCTGTCAACCCGGCGGCGGTTTTCCTGTAGGACAAGCGCAAGCGCGGCCGGCACGCGGTCACAGGGAAGAATCGTCCTACAACAAGTTCAACAGCGTCCCACAGTGCGGTGCTGCGGGCTTTTCTAGAGTCGATTCTGTGCTTGGCATCCCGCCCTGCATGCGGCGCCCCGGCGCTGTCATCAACTGATATGAACCACGATAGAGAGAGGCACATCATGAGCAAGGCACCTGCCAAAAAGAACGACGCTGTTGACCTGCTGGACGCAGATCACGTTGCCGTGAAAAAACTGTTTGCCGAATTCAGGAAACTGAACGAAGCCGGTGCACCCGAAGAGGAAAGAAAGGCGCTGGCCGACCGGATCTGCATGGAGCTGAGTGTGCATGCGGAGATTGAAGAGCAGATTTTTTACCCTGCTGTGCGCGCAGCCATCAACGATGATGAACTGCTCAATGAAGCCGAGGTCGAGCATGCCAGCGCGAAGGAACTGATCGACCAGATTTCCGGAATGAGCGCCGAAGAAGAGCTGTTCGACGCCAAGGTCATTGTGCTGGGCGAGTACATCGACCACCATGTCGATGAAGAGCGCAATGAAATGTTTGTGAAGGTGCGCAAGAGTGACCTGGACCTCAAGGGCATGGTCGAAGAACTCAAGACCCTGAAGGAAGAATTGATGGCCAATTACGAAGCCTCGGCCTGATATTTGCGCGAGTGGTCAAAAATGGCAGGGCGCCCCGCCGGGGCGCCCTGCGCTTCATTGCGGAGCGGCCAAAAAAAGTCCCACGGACCGTCAAGCACGTGGGACAAGGGGGAGGATTTTTTCCTCAGTGGAGTTCGATGGATCCGGTAGTGTGGCGCCTGGGCGCATTCCCGAAGACATGAGTTCAATGTAGGCCAGGCATTGTTGCTCCGGGGTCGGACGATCCAGTGTCTGTTTGTAGGAAAAACACTGGGCCTGTTTGTCCCATTGACAGCTGGCCTGGTTTCGATCCCTGAATGCAGGGTGCTTCAGAGCGCGACGGCGCCGAAGCGGGGATCCAGGGAGAAATAGAAGCAGGCACCGGCGCCCTCGGCCGATTCGGCCCGTATCACGCCGCCATGCCGCTCGAGAATGCGGTGCACGGTGGCCAGCCCGATGCCGCTGCCTTCGAATTCGGTTTCATGGTGCAACCGGTGAAAGGGCTTGAACAGGCTGTCGGCGTAGGCCATGTTGAAACCGGCGCCGTTGTCCCGGACAAACAGCATCTTGCGGCCGTCCTCGCGGGTCGGCAGGACGCCGAACTCGATCGTCGCATCGGCGCGGTGGCGCGAGTATTTCCATGCGTTGCCGATCAGGTTCTCCAGCAGGATGCGCGCGAGCTTGCTGTCGCAGCGGTCGCTGATGCCCGGCTGGATGCTGATCTGCACATGGCGCCCCGGGTCGCGCTGCTTTTCCTGCGCAACCACCTGCCGCGCCATGGCACTGAGGTCGACTTCCTCCAGTGTCAGCTTGCCCTTGCTGACGCGCGCCAGCGCCAGCAGGTCGTTGATCAGTTCGTGCATGCGCACGACGTTGAGCCGGACGCGGTCAAACAGCCGCTCTTCTTCATCGCTGAGCCGCCCCTTGAGGCGCCGCGCCAGCAGCACACTGAAGCCCTCGATGCTGCGCAGCGGGGACTGCAGGTCATGTGAGACCGAGTAGCCGAAGGATTCGAGCTCGGCGTTGGTGGCCTTGAGCTGCTCGGTACGTTCGTTGACGCGCAGCTCCAGCGTTTCATTCAGGCGCGAGATTTCCCGGTCGCGGCGCAGGCGTACCAACTCGGCGGTGATGCGGCTGGCGAAGATCTGCACCAGTGCATTGCGGTCCGGCGACAGCGGCTGCGGCTGCTGCCAAAAGGCGTTGACGATGCCGATGGTGCTGCCGTCCGCGTCGCGCAGCGCTGCGCCGGTGTAGGCATGGTAGCCACCATCCTGCAGGAAAGGGTCTGCCGGGAACAGCTCCTGCACGCCATCGCCGTAAACGCACAGTTCACTGCGGTTGACGGCCATGTCGCAGGGCGTGCCTGCGAGCAGGTAGCGGATATTGGGCTGCAGCACGCCGCCCAGCACCATGGCCAGCGAAGTGACACTCTGGTCCGGCGCCGTTTCCCCGACCATCACGAGGTCGGCGCCTATGGCTTTGCCCAGGTGCTGCACCACGGAGCGGAAGAAGGCTTCGCCGGTGCCGGCCGACAGGCCCCTGGCGACATCGATCAGCAGGGCCTCGCGCCGCTTCTGCTCGCTGATGTTGATCGCCGAGTTGAGCATGCAGGGCTCGCCGGCAATGTCGACAATCACCGACCAGACGCGGCAATCGACCATGCTGCCGTTTTTGTGGCGCATCTGGATCTCGCGGCTCAAGGCCCGTCCATGTGCCTGCAGCTCCTCGACGAATTGCCGGCGCTCGGCATCGGTGCGCCAGACCCCGACTTCCACCGCGGTGCGTCCTACCAGCTCGTGGGGCTCAAAGCCATGAATACGGTCTTCGGAGGCATTGGCGGCCAGGAACGTCCCGTCGGACACCCGCGTGATGGTCATGTTGATGGGGCTGAAGTCGAAGGCCTTGGAAAACAGCTCCTCCGACTGCCGGGCTGCCTGCCGGGCCAGGGTTTCGGCGGTGGCGTCGGTGATGGTGGACACCACGATGCGCCCCTGGCCTTTGCCTTCGATCTCGGTGGAGAGAAGGATGTGGATCAGACGGCCGTCCCTGGTGCGTGCTTCCAGCGGCAGGTTGATGACGCGTCCGGTGCTGGCCATCTGGCGCTGGAAGTCCTTGCGGGCCTGCGGCTTGTCCCACAAGACAGCGTCGGTGCCGCCAAGGAACTCCTCGCGCGAATAGCCGTACAGCCGCTCAAAGGCCGGGTTGACGTCGAGCACCGTCATGTCTTCGAGCGACTGCACGATGATGGCGGCCGGGCTGCTGCGAAAGATGCGGCTGAACCGGTCTTCGCTCAGGCGCAGTTCGTTCTCGGCGTGCTCGCGGCGCCGCAGGTCGGCTTGCTGGCTGCGCAATGCGCCCAGCACCACCTGGCGGCTGGTGTAGACGCTGATGGCAATGCCGGTCAGCACCAGCACATGGACCAGCCAGAGCCGCGGGCCCACCGAGAAATCAGGCCGGGCCAGCAAGCCGCTTGCTTCGGCCCAGGTCAACACGCCCAGGGTGGTAGCGCTGAGCAGCACGGCCGCGATCAGGGCTCTCTTCTCCAGCAGCATGCCGGCAGCAATCACGGCGCCGGCAAAACCCACCACCATGGCACCGCGCACGGAGCCGTAAACCAGGATGCCGGCCGCCGTGCAGCCGATCAGGGAAAGCACCAACAAGTGGCTGGCCCACAGGTAGTGGCCGCGGTGCAGCAACCCGTAGGACACGGCAGTCAGAACAAGGGTGGAGGCCACGGTGGCAATCTGCGTGCCGCTGCTGTTTTGTGCAACGGACAGGCCCAGCACCAGCGGCAGGCCGGCCATGAGCACGAGCAGCAGTGACCGCAGCCCTGAGACGTAGCGCTTGTCGATCAACTCTTCCGCAAGCAGGTAGGCTGATTCAGGGAAGGAAGAGTTGGACATGGCAATGGGGCTGCAGGCGATGGTAATGCATGACGCTAGCAGCGCTGAGGTGTTTTCGCCGTCAGGGAGCGCGCAGGCTAACCCTGCGCGACCGGCCGGCTGGGGTCGCTGCACCATTCGCTCCAGCTGCCTGCGAACAGGCCGGTGCGGCCCAGGCCGGCGATTTCCATGGCCAGCAGATTGGGCACCGCGCTGACGCCGCTGCCGCAGTGGTGCACCACGCTGGCCGGGTCGCGCCCATCGAGCAGTGTGTCGAACTCGGCCCTGAGCTGGGCAGCGGGCTTGAACTTGCCGTCCGGCCCGATGTTGTTGCTGAAGGGGCGGTTCAGCGCGCCGGGGATGTGGCCGGCCACCGGATCGAGCGGTTCAACCTCGCCGCGAAAGCGCGCAGGTGCGCGCGCATCAAGCACGGTCTGCCCGGGCTGGCCAAGCTGGTCGGCAACGGTTTTGACGGTGACCAACCGGGCTTTTTCAGGGCCGGGGAAAAAATTGGACTGGAAATGCGAAGGCTCTTCGCCGCTGGCGATGGCTCCGCCGGCCGCCTGCCAGGCCTGCAGTCCACCGTCGAGAACGGCGACGGCTTCGTGGCCGGCCCACTTGAGCATCCACCACAGGCGGCCGCAGTAATTGGCTCCGTTGCGGTCGTAGACCACTGCCTGCATGTCATTGGTAAAACCCACGCTGGACAGCCAGATGGCAAATTTTTCGCGGTTGGGCAGGGGATGCCGCCCACCCGAGGCGGGCTGGTCGGCGCCGCCGCTGGCGGTCAGGACACCGTGGGCGCCGGGCACGCCGTGTTTGGCGCTCAGGTCGGTGTCCAGGTTGGCATAGACGGCGCCCGGGATATGGGCCTGCAGGTACTGCTGTCTGCCGGCCTGCGGCTGCATGAGGTCGAAACTGCAGTCAAACACCCGGTGCGGCTGTCGGCTGTCGATCAGGGCCTGCAGCTGCGAGAGGGAAATCAGGGTGGTGTACATGAGCGGCTCCCGGTTGAAAGATAAATTCGTGCAGGGGCCTGGCTCAGTGTTCCTCGGCAGGTGAACCCGGCGCGGCCCGCGCGCGCAGCACCGTGGCGGCGATGCCGCTGGCCACGATCAGCGCCATGCCGGCCCAGCCGATCAGCGGAATCCGGTCACCAAACAGGATCAGGCTATAGACGGCGCCGAACACGATGCCGGAGTATTGTAGATTTGCCACGACCAGTGTGGCGCTGCGGGTTTTGGCCAGGCTGTAGGCCCGTGTCATGCAGAGCTGGCCCAGCGAGGCGAGCACGCCCAGCGGAATCAGCCACAGCGCCGGTTTCCAGTGCCATTCGGAGATACCGGCCACCAGCATGCCCGCGCCGCCGGCTACCGCCGAACCGACTGCGAAATAAAACACCGTGCGGGTCTCGGGCTCACCGACGCGCGCCAGCGCCATCACCTGCATGTAGGCAAAAGCCGCGAGCAGGCCGGACATCAGGCCGATCAGGCCGGCGAAGGCCTGGTTTTGCTCGATGGTCGGGCGCAGCATCATCACCACCCCGGCGAAGCCGGTGATCACCGTGAGGACCAGGGGACCTTGAGCCCCCACGCTTGTCGCTTCGCGTACTGCGCTGCCCCCCGGGGGGGCGCTGCGCCTGCGGTCCGGCAAAGCCGGTTCCGCGGCCCCGGCTGGTAAAGAGGGGACCTCCACGCTTGTTGCTTCCCGTACCGCGCCGTCGCCGCGCGCGGGCAGCAGGCCCATCAGCAGCGCACCGCCGACCAGGAAGGTGGCGATCCAGACGCTGCTCATGTAGTTGAGCGTCATGGCCGTGGCCAGGGGCAGGTGGGCGATGGCATAAAACCAGGCTCCCAGCGAGACCACACCGACCAGGCTGCGCCACATGTGCATGCCCGGAAAACGGGTGGCCAGCGGGATGCCGCGTGTGCGTGCCAGGGCCCACATGAAAAACATGCCCAGCAGGCCGCGGTAGAAAACCAGCTCGGCGCTGTTGAAGTGGACGGAGGCGAACTTGACGCAGACCGCCATGGTCGCAAAAAAGAAGGCGGCAGCTAACATCCAGAGGGCTTGCATGTGTCGGCCTGGGTAAGGTTGAGAATGAAAAATGGGTTTTGCCCATATCGGGCGGACGCAAGAAGCTATAAAAACAATAGTGATCAGCCCGCGCAGGACGGGAGGGTCAGAGCATTTGCGTGGTCTTGCTTGCGCCCATTTCGCGGCGGTACCACTCGTGAAAGTGCTGCATGCCGTCTTCCATGGGGCTCTGGTAAGGGCCGAACTCGTTGTCGCCACGCTGCATCAGGGCCTTGCGGCCGGCGTCCATGCTCAGGGCAATCTCGTCGTCCTCGACGCAGGTCTCCATATAGGCGGCCTGCTGTGCTTCGATGAACTCGCGCTCGAAGGCGCAGATTTCCTCGGGATAGAAAAACTCCACCACATTCAGCGTCTTGTCCGGCCCCTGCGGGTGCAGGGTGCTGACCACCAGCGCGTGCGGGTACCACTCGACCATCACATTGGGGTAATACGTCAGCCAGATCGCACCGTACTTGGGTGGCACCCCCTGGCGGTACTGCAGCACCACGTCATGCCACTTCTTGTAAACGTCCGTGCCGGGTTTGCCCAGCTTGTCGGACACACCGACGGTTTGCACCGAGTAATGCGGCGTCAGCTCCCAGCGCAGGTCGTCGGTGGTCACGAAGGCGCCCAGCCCGGGATGGTAGGGGCCGACGTGGTAGTCCTCCAGATAGACCTCGATGAAGGTCTTCCAGTTGTAGTTGCACTCGTGCAGGTGGGTCTTGTCGAGCTGATAGCCCGAGAAATCGAGGTCGGGCATAGCGCCCAGTGGGGCCATCTCGGCTGCGATGTTGCGGCCATTGTCTTCAAATACCAGGCCGTTCCAGCTGCTGGTCTTGTAGCGGTTCAGGTTCAGGCAGGGGTCGACTTCGAAATGCGGCGCGCCTATCAGTTCGCCGTTGGTGTTGTAGGTCCAGCGGTGTAGCGGGCAGACGATGTTGCTGCCGGTGTTGCCGCGGCCCTGCAGCATGGTGGACTGGCGGTGCCGGCAGACGTTGGAGATCAGTTCCACGCCGCCTGCGTTGCGTATCAGCGCGCGGCCGCCGAGTTCCTGCGGCAGGGCGTAGTAGTCGCCCAGGTTCGGCACGGACAACTCGTGCCCCACATAACGCGGGCCGTGTGCAAACAGTTTTTGCTGCTCCCGCTGGTACAGGCCGGCGTCAAAATAGCTGGAGACGGGGAGCTGGCTGGTGGCCTGCAGGAGACGAAGGCTTAGATCAGACATGCAGATTCCGAAACAGGGGATTTCGGGAGAGTACTCAGGGAGCGGAGGGGCAACCTTGCCATGGCTGGCCAGGAGCGGCAGGATGAAAATTACTTTCAATTGTAACGTGCGCCCCTTCCCATCCGTCCCGCGCACCCCGGGGGAGTGCGGGGCCGCTTCCCATAAACACGGTGCCGGGCCCTGCGAACTGCAGGCCCGTCTCAAAGCCGGTCCACAACGGCCTAAAATCAGGCTCCAACCAAATACCATGGCCAAAACCTCCTCCACCTCCGCACCCGCCACGCCTGCCAGCTATGAAGCTGCGCTGGAAGAACTTGAAACCCTGGTGGCCCGTCTCGAATCCGGCCAGCTGCCGCTGGACCAACTGCTGACCGGCTACCAGCGCGGTGCCGAGTTGCTCAAGTTCTGCCGCGGCAAGCTGGAAGCCGTGGAAAACCAGATCAAGGTGCTGGAGGGCAACGAGCTCAAGCCCTGGAACCAAGAGTAAGACATTGACTGAGCACAAACCTTTTGCGCTGGACGCCTGGAGCGCCCGGCAGCTTGCCTCTGTAGAGCAGGCCCTGATGCGCTGGGTTGCACCCCCCGAACCGGTACCGGCGCCTGCCGGACTGGGCGATGCGATGCGGTACGCAGTACTCGATGGCGGCAAGCGGCTGCGTCCCTTGCTGGTCATGGCGGCCTGCGAGGCGGTGGACGGCCATCCCCGGGCGGCCCTGCGCGTGGCCTGTGCGGTCGAATTGATCCATGCCTACTCGCTGGTGCACGACGACATGCCCTGCATGGACAACGATGTGCTGCGGCGCGGCAAACCGACGGTGCATGTGAAATTTGGCCAGGCGCAGGCGCTGCTGGCCGGTGACGCGCTGCAGGCGCTGGCGTTCGAGCTGCTGACCCCCGAGGACGGCTCGGTCGAGGCTGCAACGCAGGCGGCGCTATGCCGCATGCTGGCCCAGGCTGCAGGCTACCAGGGCATGGCCGGCGGCCAGGCGATTGACCTGGCCAGTATCGGCAAAGCCTTGTCGTCAGAGCAGCTGCACGACATGCACCGGCTGAAAACCGGCGCACTGCTGCAGGCCAGCGTGCTGATGGGCGCTGCCTGCGGCGCTCCGTCGGCTGCCGCAAAAAATGCACTGCGCGACTACGGCGCGGCCGTGGGGCTGGCGTTTCAGGTGGTCGACGATATTCTGGACGTCACGGCCGATTCGGCCACGTTGGGCAAAACCGCCGGCAAGGACGCGGCCCAGGACAAGCCGACCTTTGTCTCGCTGATGGGCCTGCCTGCCTCGCGCAACTACGCGCAGGAGCTGCTGTCCCAGGCGCACCACAGCCTGAAGGCCAGCGAGCTCGGGCACACGGCTGCGCTCAGCGCGCTGGCCGACATGCTGGTCAATCGCACGGCGTGAAGGAAGAGCAGCCAGCGCCTCCCAAAGAAACAAGCCACCAGAAACAAGACACCACGATGTATCCCCTGCTTGAAACCATTAACAGTCCTGCCGACCTGCGCCAGCTGCCGCGCGCACAGCTCAAGGCGCTGGCCGATGAGCTGCGCGCCTATGTACTGCACAGTGTGTCGCAGACTGGCGGGCACCTGAGCTCCAATCTCGGCACGGTCGAACTCACGGTGGCGCTGCACTATGTGTTCAACACACCGGACGACCGGCTGGTGTGGGACGTGGGCCACCAGACCTACCCGCACAAGATCCTCACCGGCCGGCGTGAACGCATGGCCAGCCTGCGCCAGCTTGGCGGGCTCAGTGGCTTTCCGCGGCGCGATGAAAGCGAATACGACACCTTCGGCACGGCACATTCGTCCACTTCGATATCTGCCGCACTCGGCATGGCGATGGCGGCGAAGCAAAAGGGCGAAGACCGTCATGCGGTGGCCATCATCGGCGACGGCGCCATGAGCGCGGGCATGGCCTTCGAGGCGCTGAACAACGCCGGTGTCTGCGACTGCAAGCTGCTGGTGGTACTCAACGACAATGACATGAGCATCAGCCCGCCGGTCGGCGCACTGAACCGCTACCTTGCGCAACTGATGAGCGGGCAGTTCTACGCCTCCGCCAAAAGCGTCGGCAAGCAGGTGCTCAAGGTGGCGCCGCCGCTGTTCGAGCTGGCCAAGCGGCTGGAGACGCATGCCAAGGGCATGGTCGTGCCGGCCACGCTGTTTGAAAATTTCGGCTTCAACTACATCGGCCCCATCGACGGCCATGACCTCGAGTCGCTGATCCCGACGCTGGAAAACATCAAGCACCTGCAGGGGCCGCAGTTCCTGCATGTGGTGACCAAAAAAGGCCAAGGCTACAAGCTGGCCGAGGCCGACCCGGTGGCCTATCACGGGCCGGGCAAGTTCGACCCGGCCATGGGGCTGCAGAAGTCCACTGCGCCGGCAAAACAGACCTTCACCCAGGTCTTCGGCCACTGGCTCTGCGACATGGCTGAAAAAGACAATCGGCTGGTCGGCATCACGCCGGCCATGCGCGAAGGTTCCGGCATGGTGGAGTTCCACCAGCGCTTCCCGGAGCGTTATTACGATGTCGGCATCGCCGAGCAGCACGCGGTGACCTTTGCCGCAGGCATGGCCTGCGAAGGCCTCAAGCCGGTGGTGGCCATTTACTCGACTTTTTTGCAGCGCGGCTATGACCAGCTGATCCACGATGTGGCGCTGCAAAACCTGCCGGTGGTGTTTGCGCTGGACCGCGCCGGCCTGGTTGGTGCCGACGGTGCCACACACGCTGGCGCCTACGACATTTCCTACCTGCGCTGCATCCCCAACATGAGTGTGGCCTGTCCCGCCGATGAGAACGAATGCCGCATGTTGCTGAGCAGTGCGTTTGAACAGAACCATCCGGTGGCTGTGCGTTATCCGCGCGGCGCGGGTGCTGGGGTGGCCACGCAGGCACATCTGGACGCCTTGCCCTTTGGCAAGGGCGAGCTGCGCCGCGAGGGTGCAGGAATTGCGATCCTGGCTTTCGGCACCCTGCTTTACCCGGCCTTGCAGGCGGCCGAAAAACTGGGCGCCACCGTGGTCAACATGCGCTGGGCCAAGCCGCTCGATACCGAACTGCTGCTTCAGGTGGCAGCCGGCCACGACGCGCTGGTCACCGTGGAGGAGGGCGCGGTCATGGGCGGTGCGGGCAGTGCGGTCGCGGAAGCACTGGCGGCTGCCGGCGTGAGCAAACCACTGCTGCACCTGGGCCTGCGCGATGAGTTCACCGAGCATGGTGACCCGGCCCGGCTGCTGGCCCTGCAGGGGCTGGATGCGGCGGGTCTGGAGCAGGCCATCGTCGCCCGTTTTTGTGCCTTGCCTGTCCCGGCGACACCAGCCCGGCGGCCGCTGAAATCCGTAGCTTGACCGAGCTGCAGTGTGTCCTCCACCGGATGGGCTCACATGCACGGTGTTTGCGCATTGATGAAGCGCAACAGGACGTGAATTCGGCTGCGGATGCGTGACCAAAACCGGAGACACCGCTTGCTGCCGTCTTCGCTTGCTGACAGAACACTGAAGGCCCGATTCCCCGAAGCGGTTTGCAAGGGAAAACCCGCGAAAGTCAGCATCGGCACACCCCTACAATCCGCGCAGCAACGTGCCTCTCGAGGCCGCTGTGCTTGCAATTTTCGTCAATGAGGTTAAGCCCTGAGTGGGTAACTCCCAATGTCTATGGATTGGGCGGCTCCTAAACTCGTGGCGGTTGTACCTATTTAATTTTTATAACTGAGGAGTTAGCTCATGGATCGTCGTTCCCTTATCAAGAATGCCGGCATCGCCGGTGTACTGGCTGCTGGTGTTGCACCAGCTGTCCATGCCCAGGGCGCCGCTATTCGCTGGCGCCTCGCGTCGAGTTTCCCCAAATCGCTGGACACCATTTTTGGCGGTGCTGAAACCTTCGCCAAAAAAGTGAGCGAAATGAGCGGTGGAAAATTCACCATCAGCACCCATGCAGCCGGCGAATTGATGCCCGCGTTCGGCGTGGTGGACGGTGTGCAGAACGGTACTGTCGAGTGTGCCCATACCGCCCCTTACTACTTCTTTGGCAAGGACGAAACCTTTGCTCTCGGTTGCGCCATCCCTTTCGGCCTCAACAGCCGCCAGATGACGGCCTGGATGTACGAAGGCAACGGCATGAAGCTGATGCGCGAGTTCTACGCCAAGTACAACATCGTCAATTTCCCGGCCGGCAATACCGGTTGCCAGATGGGCGGCTGGTATCGCAAGGAAATCAAGTCGGTCAAGGACATGAAGGGCCTGAAGATGCGCATCGGCGGCTTCGGCGGCAAAGTGCTGGAACGCATGGGCTCGGTGCCACAGAACATTCCTGGCGGCGAGATTTACCAGGCCCTGGAAAAAGGCACGATTGACGCCGCTGAGTGGGTTGGCCCTTATGATGACCAGAAGCTGGGCTTCAACAAAGTTGCTCCGTTTTACTACTATCCTGGCTGGTGGGAAGGTGGTCCTGAGCTTGACGTGTTCGTTAACAACAAGGCCTTCGAGGCCCTGTCTGCAGAGAACAAGGCCATCGTGGAGTCGGCCGCGGCGTATGCCCACGTCGAGATGCAGGCCAAGTACGATGCCAAGAATCCGACGGCGCTGAAACAGCTGGTCGGCAGCAAGACCAAGGTGCTGCCTTTCCCCAAGGATGTGCTGGACCTCGCCTTCAAGGAATCCATGGCCCTCTATTCGGAGATCAGCGCACGGAATCCGAACTGGAAGAAGGTTTACGACGACTACGCCAACTTCCGCAAGGACCAGAATCTCTGGTTCCGTTTCACCGAAGCGCGTTTCGACAACTTCATGCAGACCCAGAAGCTCTAAATAGTTTTTGCCCTGCTGAAAAAAGCCCCGCTCTGCGGGGCTTTTTTTTATGGGTGCTTGTCGTCGTTCATGACCGAACTGTCTCCGGGACAGCATGCAGCGGAGAACACGTGCACCAAGCCTCACCGGGCAGCAGGCACAGACCGAGATCGAGACCGCGCGACGCTCGGCTGGAGCCTTTGGGCTTCGCCTGGGCGACAGCGGGTCGAACTCATATTCAACAGCCTGCAGGCCGCTTAGTTCTGACTCCCTCCGGTCCAGTCCGAGGGGTTCACTCCAAACTCGGGTCAGACTTCAGCGGAATTCAACACCCTAAGCGGACATATCCGGTGTACAGCGCATCACGTCCCGGTCGGGCGCCAAGCTATGACGCCTTGCGTTCGTGCACGCACGTCTGGAGAAGCCAAACACGTCGCGACACATTCATAACCTGCAGCGCCCGGATATGGGGCCACGATTGTCGGCGGGGAATGATTGGCAGGGCAGAAGATGATTAATTCATCAGAACCTACCGCTGCCAAGTCAAGGATCGCTGAGGATCGTGTGAGCAAATAAAGCGGGCGACCGTTCACTCCACGACGGCGGAGATGGGCAATCAACGCCTGCTGTGTCTCTTGTTCAAGCGACTGCTCCACCATGTCGACGACCAAGACAGTCGGCCCTTCCGTTTCGAAAACTGTAATTAATGAGGTCAATGCGTCCGACGCGATTGCGCCATCTTCAATCAGCCATTGCAACCCTATATCTACACGGCATTTAAGTTCAGGATCGCTCTCAAGCTTCGCGGCAACGCTGCCGTCCTGCAATCGATCAAGGCTTATGAATGCTGCGCCTGGTATTTCCTGAGCCAAGCACAACGCCAGCTTAGTCTTGCCGCTTCCCAGTGGGCCGACTATGTAACTGAGTGGCCGGTCTATCGGGACGACGAACCGCTCACCACCCCAGGGCCAAGGGAGCTCAAACTCAATGCAGCTTTGCTCGGATACGGATAGGCATGTCAGCTCTTCAACTGTCGGCGTGCGCCCCAGATTTACATCTTTCCGAATCTGACGGAGTTTCTCGATGGTGCCTGTTAGCTGCCTAACTCCCACTTCCAAATTGGCTTGATGCGCTGCTAGAGCAGATTCAAGGCCGTCGGCGTTCCCTTCAAGCACGCGGGCAACTTGTGAAAGGCTGAGACCGAGCGCCCGTAAGGCGACGATTTCGCTGCCCCGGATCATTTCACTTGGCCCATATGATCGCCATCCAGCCTCATTGCGGGCTGGGGTAAGCAGGCCACGCTCTTCGTATAGCCGCAAGGCCTTGGCTGATACGCCCAATTGCCTGGACGCTTGAGAAGAGCTTAAAAATCGTTTCTTACAGTTCAAGTTTTCACCCCATTGATTAGCAAAAGTGCCTTTATCAACGTGGCCGCAGGGGCAGAGTCAAGGATTTTTTGAAGATGCTCAGTTTTTGTAATTCTGCAACGTCGTCAATGTCCGCTTCCGGCCGAAAGCTGCCATCTTACGGGGGCCGCTTCGGGTGGGTGCCCGCCGTTGGGCATTTGAATGCTTACCTTGAAGTTCATTCCATCCCGCGCCATGGTTCTTCCGCTACGAAAACAAAAGAACATGCGCTAGCCGACCACCGACCATCTCAGAAGTCAGATCAGGCTTCTTGAGGGTCCTGTCACTCTGTGTCACTCAACCCAAGAAGTGATAGCGACAAAAGAAAAAGCCCTCCTTAAAAGGAGGGCTTTGGATGCAACACTTTAGTTGAACGTCTCGGGTATGCCGGGGCTTTTTAGGGTTTCGAAGGAGAAGCCGCAAGAGGCCTTTATTTCTTCTTTTCCTTGGCCATGGAATCCTCCATGGCTTTCATTGGGTCATCATCGGCCAGCTTTTTCTCTGCGGCGGCTTCTTCGGCGCTGCCCGGGGCCGCAGGTGCTTCGACAGGTTCCTGCTGAACTTCCAGGATCACCTTGTCAAGGTCGAGCTTCTCAACCTTGTCGAGGCCGCTGGACACAATGCCGGGGAAGGCAATGATCAGGCCGACCATGACGATCTGGATCAGCACGAAGGGAACGGCACCCCAGTAGATCTGCATGGTAGTCACGGGCTGGATCAGCTTTTTGGTGACTTTGTCCGTGTATTCCTTGATCGGTGCGACGCTGCGCAGGTAGAACAGCGCAAAACCGAAGGGCGGATGCATGAAGGAAGTCTGCATGTTCACTGCCAGCAACACACCGAACCAGATCAGGTCAATGCCCAGCTTTTCGGCTACAGGTGCCAGCAGCGGCACCACGATGAAGGACAACTCGAAGAAGTCCAGGAAGAAGGCCAGGAAGAAGATCAGCACGTTGACCACGATCAGGAAGCCAACCTGGCCGCCCGGCAGGCCGCTGAGCAGATGCTCCACCCATTTCGGTCCGTCAACGCCCTGGAACACCAGGCTGAAAATGGTTGATCCGATCAGGATGAAAACCACGAAGCAGGACAGCTTGGTGGTGGTGTTCAGGGCCTGCTTGAGCAGCGAAAAACTCAGGCGGCGGCGCGCAAAAGCCATGATCAATGCGCCCAGTGCACCCATGGCGCCACCTTCGGTGGGGGTGGCAATGCCGAGGAAAATCGTACCCAGCACCAGGAAGATCAGCAGCAGCGGGGGGATCAGCACAAAGGTGACACGTTCGGCCATGCGCGAGAGCAGGCCAAGGCGGGTGGCCTTGTTGATCACGGCAATGACAAAAGCCAGAATCACGCCCAGGCACATGGAAACCACGATGGTTTCATCGAGGGGCACGGTCGCGACTGTTTCGCCTTTCCACCAGGTCTGCACCTCGGCATAGTGCTTTGCAAAGTAGACAGCGCTGCCGGCCGAGGCAATCGTCAGCAGCAGCAGCGACAGCAGGCCGGCCTTGCCGTTGTCTTCGCGGATGGTGCGCGCTTCCATGGGCAGTGCAGGCACCCATTGCGGTTTGATGAAGGCAAGCACGAAGACATAAGCCACATACATGCCGGTCAGGATGAAGCCCGGAACAAAAGCGCCTTTGTACATGTCGCCCACACTGCGGCCCAGCTGGTCGGCCAGGATGATAAGCACCAGCGAAGGTGGAATGATTTGTGCCAGCGTCCCGGAGGCGGCAATCACACCGGAAGCCAGGCGCCGGTCATAGCCGTAACGCAGCATGATGGGCAGCGAGATCAGGCCCATGGAGATCACCGAGGCAGCGACCACACCGGTGGTGGCCGCCAGCAGTGCACCGACCAGGATGACCGCAATGGCCAGGCCGCCGCGCAGCGGGCCGAAAAGCTGGCCAATGGTGTCCAGCAGGTCTTCGGCCATGCCGCTGCGTTCAAGCACCAGGCCCATCAGTGTGAAGAAGGGAATGGCCAGCAGCGTGTCATTCTGCATGATGCCAAACAGGCGCAGGGGCAGGGCCTGAAGCAGTGCTTCGGGCAACACACCGAGCTCGACGCCGATGAAGCCAAAAAACAGGCCACAGGCGCCGAGGCTGAACGCCACCGGAAAACCCATCAGCAGGAAGATGATCAGCCCCATGAACATGATGGGGGCGAGATTTGCAATGAAAAATGCCATGATGGTGTTCCTGTTCAGCCGGCGGTTTTGGACTCGGCGAGGCGGCGTATCGCCTCGGCCAGCTCTTCTTCGGCGGTCTTTTCAACCTTCTTGGCCGTTGGATCCTCGATCAGGCCTTGGAGGAAGGCGATGCGCTTGATCAGCTCGGACCAGCCTTGCACCATCAGCAACGTGAAGCCGATGGGAATCATGGCGTAGACCGGCCAGCGGATCAGACCGCCTGCGTTGCCTGACATTTCGTTGGAGCGATACCCCTGCAGGAAGAATGGGATGCCGTAGTAGAGGATCGTCAGGCACACCGGTGTGAGAAAAATGGCAAATCCGATGATGTCTATCCAGATCTGTCCACGTTTTGAGAGTTTGCTGGAGACGACATCGATCTTGACGTGCTCGCCCTGCAGCAGCGTGTAGCCCGCCGCAAGCAGGAAAGAGGCCGCGAAGAAATACCACTGCACTTCGAGAAAGGCGTTCGAGCTCATGTTGAATGTCTTGCGGATCACGGCGTTGACGGCGCTGATCACGGTGGAGGCAAGAATCAGCCAGATCACGTATTTGCCGATCTGGGCATTGAGCCAGTCCACGGCATTGGAAAATTTCAGTAAGGCGCGCATGTTGTCTCCAGAAAAAAGAGTCCGCGCATTAACAATCATCCGGCAGACCTCTCTGAGAAGGGGTGCCGGATGCAGGTCTGCGCGGATGGGATTCTATAGAGGACTATAGAAGGCAAGCTGACAGCTTCGTGACGGTGTTATCCCGTAGCGGGACCGATGGCAACTGCCCTGGTACGGCGGCTTGCAGACAGTCGCGCTGTAAAGATGGCAAGACTGCCGCTAAATGACCTGAACGCCGTTGCCTTCCCGCATGCGGCCTATGGCGCGGGCATCGCCAAAGCCCTGGCTGTGAAAGCAGGCCAGGACCTGGTCGGCAATGCCGGGGTCGCAGGACACCAGCAGCCCGCCGCTGGTTTGCGGATCGGACAGCAGGGCCTGCCGGGCCGGGCTGATGCCGGCCGGCAGGAGCACTTCGCTGCCGTAGCTGGCCCAGTTGCGGCCCGAGGCGCCGGTGACCATGCCCTGCGCCGCCAGTTCGAGCACGCCCGGCAGCAGCGGGATCTGGTCAAGCTGCAATTCCATCTTCAGCCCGGCGCCGCGCGCCAGCTCCAGGCCGTGCCCCAGCAAGCCAAAACCGGTGATGTCGGTCAGTGCATGGACACCCTCCATCTGTGCCAGTGCAATGCCCGGTTTGTTCAGCTGGGTGGTCACGGCGATCATGCGCGCGTAGCCCTCTGCATCGAGGGCATCTTTCTTCAGCGCTGCCGACAGGATGCCGACACCCAGCGGTTTGCCCAGAATCAGCACATCACTTGCCCGGGCGCCCGAGTTTTTCTTGACACGGGAAGGATGGACCAGTCCGAGCACCACCAGGCCGTAGATCGGCTCGACCGAATCGATGGTGTGGCCGCCCGCAATCGGAATGCCCGCGTCGCGGCAGACGTCCTGGCCGCCGCGCAGGATGGCACCGATGGTTTCCAGCGGCAGCACGTTGATGGGCATGCCCACCAGTCCCAGGGCCATGATGGGTGTACCACCCATGGCATAGACGTCGCTGATGGCGTTGGTTGCAGCGATGCGGCCGAAGTCATACGGGTCATCGACGATGGGCATGAAAAAGTCGGTCGTGGCAATCAGCGCCTGCTCGTCGTTGAGCAGGTAAACGGCCGCATCATCCGCGGTTTCGATGCCGACCAGCAATTGCGGCGGAATCGGGAGGTTGCTGGAATTCTTCAGGATTTCGCTGAGCACGCCGGGCGCGATCTTGCAGCCGCAGCCGCCACCGTGCGAGAGACTGCTCAGGCGCGGCGGAACGGCGGGCACGGGTTTGTCGGAGGCGTTCATGGGAAATGCTTTCAAGGCTGTGCCGCTTGGAGTGCACTGAGCACCAAGTTTAAGACAAGGCGCTTTTCTTCTCCGGGCTCAAGCAGCGGGGCACGCCGGCGGCATTGCTGTTCGAGCCGCGCCAGAAAATGCGGCTCGGTGGCGCAGCGATGCAGCAGCACCGCCAGGGCGGCATCGTCACCCACCGGGAAATAGCCTGCGTAATCGGCGCCCAGCATGCCGATGTTGCCGCTGATCCGCGACGCCAGCACCGGTGTGCCGGACTGGATGGCCTGTCCAATGACCTGGGCGCCGCCTTCCATGCGTGAACTGTTGACCAGCACATGTGCATGCTTGATGTGCTGGCGTGTTTGCGGACCAGGCAGCCCCTCGAGCCAGCGGTAGCCGGGAATCGTTTTTTCTGCCGCATGTGCGGCCTGCGCAAACTCGGGCGTGAGGGCGTCGCCGATGTGGTCAAACAGCATGCGCCCGTCGAGGATTGTGGTCTTCGCAGCCACTTGCGCCGCTGCCCGCATGAAGGTCAGCGGGTCTTTTTCATCACGCAGGTGGCCGACCGTCACTGCACGAAAGTGGCGCACCGGCTTGACCGCGGCCTTCAGGGGCCGGGCCGACTGGTAGATCACGCGGGTTTTGTTTCGCAGGGCGGAGGGCAGCACCTGCGGGCCGTCTTCCTGCAGCACCACGAGGTGGGTCGCCAGCGCCAGCGACTGCCGGGCACTGGCGTCCTCATGGATGTCACGGTACAGGTCGGTGCCTGTCAGGATCACGATCAAGGGTTTGCCGGGACATTGCCGCGCCCAGGCTGCAATGGAAGGCGCCGAGCGGCGTGCGTGCAATGCCACCAGGGCGTCGGCCCCGGCCGTATGAGACGATTCCGGCCACTGGCGCAACAGGGTGGTATGCGCGTGGCCGCTCAGGCATTGGGCCCAGCGCCTGGCGGTGTGCCAGTTGCCGTTGTTGGCGTCCTGCAGGGACGGGCTGACCAGAACAACGGTTTTGGCGGCCCTGGCTCCAGATGCGTTACCCAATTCATCACCTCCACTCGCAGGCCAAAGGCCTTCGAAGCGAGGTTAACAGCTCTCAGGCGACACTCTGGGTGTCTTCAGTGACGGCATCCGCCTTGAGCTCGCCCTTCAGCGCGTCGTAGGTAAACAGCTTGTTGGCCAGCCCCGGCTGGTAGTTGAGCATGTCGATCAGAAAGCTCAAGGCGCCGAGATTGTTGCCCAGGCGGTCAAACATGCCGGCAGCGCGGGCTTTCTGTTCGTCGATTTCCTTCTTGAGCAGCTGTTCGACAAGTTCGCGCATGTGCATCACCGCAAGAGCGGCCTGGTCCAGTTCCAGCACGGCCAGCACACCCTGCATCTGTGCCAGCTGTGCAGGTACCGCGGCCAGAACCGTCTTGTCCTTCGGGGCGCGGAAAAAACTGTCCAGCGATTTTTCCAGTTCACCGAGAGAAACGCGCAATTCGGCCACCACGGTTCCCATGGTCTGCCTGTCATTGACACGCTGGTACAGCTCTTCCATCCAGGATTCCAGAGGCTGCGCCTGTCCACCGGTGCGCACGCCCTCGAGCCGTTCCGCGAGCCGGGCCGTCCGGGTCCACAGTTTCGGATCGTTGGGGTCGAAATCGTCAAACATGGCCTCCAGGTAGAGGACGGCAGTGGCCACTTCCAGGGCCATTTCGGGGCGAGGCGCCTGGCCGGCGCGCGCCGTGGCCTCGATCACCCGCGTCAGCACACGGGCCAGCGGCTCGCTGGGAGGATGCAGTTTCACCAGTGAATCGGCGACCAGGCTGAACTGGTCGGCCACCGTCTTGAGCCTGCCCAGATCACCGGCCGTCACCAGGGACCAGCTTTCCTTGGCCGAGCTGATTCGCTTGCGGGCCTGCGCGATCAGTGCCGGGGCGAAGCGGCCGAACTGGACCGCCTCGTAGTCGACCGGCTTGAACCGGGCCAGGCCATAACTTTTGCGAACGGCTGCCAGCACCGGTGCTTCACCGGGGCGGTGGGACTTGACCTGCGAGCAGAGGAAAAGCAGGTCCTGCGCGAGCCGGGTCGATGCCTCGGTACCGCCCCGTGCCAGGGTGACGTACTGCAGCAGGATGCGCAAGGTGGCCCGCTTGACGTAAAGGTCGACCTTCAGCAGGCCCTGCGCGAGTGCTTCAAAAAAGCCTGCGGCAATTTTCCAGAAGGCGCGGGGTTCGTCGTCGGCCTGGCCTTCCGCGAAACCCAGGCATACATCACTGAGGCTTTGTGCCGTTTCCTGGTCGCCGGTCCGAATGAGGGTCAGCATCAGCCGGTCCAGCATCTGGCGGGACGCGTCCCCGTAGTCCCTGGCGCCCAGGGTCAGGTTCAAGGCCGGTTCTATCCAGCGCCATTCAAAGGCCCAGAGATCCGCCGGATGGATGCGATCCGCACCGATCAGGCCCTGGATATCACGGTATTGGGGAAACAGCGATACCGCCGACACCGGTTTTCCTGCCAGCACATCCTCGAGGTAGCCGGTCAGGGAAAAACTGGCCAGTTCAAGCTTGGCGGAGGCATCCTGGGTGCATTGCGCCGGGTGCTGGACGAATTTTTGCACCGCTGCCTCCATGGCCCGGAGCATCAGCGCAGCTGCGCTCATGCCGACCATCTCCAGGGCGCCCACTGCCTGGTGCAGCTGCTGGCGCGCCAGGCGCAGCTGGGTGGCGTCCAGGGCCGCCAAATCGGAGCCGCTCGCCACCTCGGCCTCCCGCACAAAACGCTTCACGGCCTTGGTTGATGTATCCAGTGATTTTCGAAGTTCGTCCAGGACCCAGGCCAGCGGGCCCAGATCGATAACCGTTAGGTCGAGTTCAGCGGGTGATGAATTCGGGGGAATGGATTGCATGAATGGCAGGCCGGTTGATGGATCGGAGTTCACAATCAAAAAGAAGATGAGGCGTCCAGCCGTCCTGGATCGCAGGGCAGCCTGCCGGAGTCTATCTCTGGCCCTGTTGCTTCGGGGCCGGACACGGAAACGGGGTGACAACCGGTCGCGAAAGCGGCATGACTGGTTGTTGGGCGGCGCACCTGTTTTTTTGCACAGGAGCCGAAAGTTTTGCGGGAGCTGCGATAGCCAGCATCAGGTCTGCTATTCTGAATTCAACAGTGCGCGGCGCGTCAGTTGCCATGGGTGGCATCCGGCAGAGTCGGCTTACCAGGACGCCAGTTTTTGGCTTCAGACGCTTTGCCCGATTCATCACCTCATTCATCTTCCGCCAGCGGGGCCGGGCTGATGGACTCACCCCTGATGCGCAGCGCAGGCCGCGACGTCCTGTCGCTGGCCCTGATGGACGCGCGCAACCATACGCTGCATCTGCTCGGCCAGTACCAGCAGGCGCTGGAGGCTGTTCACTTTGTGGTGCCGGAACTGCCGACCCTCAATCCGCCGCTGTGGGAGCTGGGCCATATCGGCTGGTTCCAGGAGTGGTGGACAGGGCGCAACATGCAGCGCTCACGCGGGCCGCGCTGCGATCCGGCCCATGCGCGGCTGGCGTCGATCGAGCCCAACGCCGATCGCTGGTGGGACTCCGGCCATGTGCCGCATGGCCAGCGTTGGACACTGGACCTGCCGGAGGTGGCCAGCTGCCGTGCCTATCTGCTCGACACGCTGGAGAGCACGCTGGAGCTGCTGGAAAAAGCCGGGGACGATGACGACTCACTTTACTTCTACCGTCTCTGCCTGTTTCATGAAGACATGCATGCCGAAGCCCTGACCTACACCGCGCAGACGCTGGGTTTGAGCCTGGACAAGGGCTTGTTGCGGGCCTTCACTCCGCCGACCATGGCTTTGCGCGAGCCCTTGCTGGTGCCGGCCACGGTCTGGAAACTCGGCAGCCCCGGCCCCTTGCAGGCGGTTGGTTTTGTGTTCGACAACGAGCAGGCGCAGCATGACATCAGCGTGCCTGAGTTCGAGATCGACGCGCAGCCGGTGAGCTGGGCGCAGTTTGTGGAGTTTGTCGACGACGGGGGCTACGACCAGCCCGAGTTCTGGCAACCGGCAGGCTGGGACTGGCTGCAGGCTGCGGCGAAAAGCGAAGGCCGGCGCGGCCCGCGTTATGTCGAGCAGATCGGTGTGGCCAGCGGCGCCGTGATGCAGACCCGTTTCGGCAAGGCCATGCGCATGCTGGGCAACCAGCCGGCCATGCACATGAGCTGGTGGGAAGCCGACGCCTGGTGCCGCTGGGCCGGGCGCCGCCTGCCGGCCGAAGTCGAGTGGGAAGTGGCGGCGCACACGGCGGCGCGGCGTGGTTTCCGCTGGGGTGATGTATGGGAGTGGACGGGCAGCACCTTTCGGGCCTACCCGGGTTTCACGCCGGGTCCTTACACCGACTATTCGCAGCCCTGGTTTGGAACGCACAAGGTCTTGCGCGGCGCCTCTTTCGCGACCCGTGCACGCATGAAACATCCGAAGTACCGCAACTTTTACCTGCCCGAGCGGGATGACATCTTTTGCGGGTTTCGTTCTTGTTCGCTCTGAAAAAGATAGCTGCTTACGCCCGTGGAATAAGGGCTGCAGCTTCTTTTCTTATAAATTTTCAGGCATCTCAGATTCTGCCAATGGCTTGGTGGCGCGAATCCATTAGTGAAATGTGCCTCTAGCCCTTATCGCACGGGCGCGGGTAGCTATGAACTTTATAGCAAAAACTTTCCCCGCGGACCTGATCCGGGATCCATGGCGGCATCACACAGGCCTGCGAGTCAGCGTGGCATTGCGGCTCAAGGCCGCAATGACGGATCACCTCAAAACGCCACCGCCGCCTGCACCCACAACGTAGGCGACTTCACGACAGCCGCCGGAATCGAAGTCGGCTGCCCGCCATGCGTGCGCCAAGCCAGGCTGGTCTTGAGCTGCACCGCGCCCACATTCGCATTGAGCCCCATCCCCGCCCCCGCCAGGACCCGCTTGTTGGCGTTGCCCGGCGCACCAAAGGGCCGCTTGTTGATCTTGACTTCTCCCATGTCGTAGAAGAGCAAGCCCTGCCAGCTGGGGGTGAAGCTGTGCCGCAGCTCCAGCGTCGTCCGGTAGCCTTCGTCCCCACCGGCTTCAGCCGACGGGTAAGCCCGCACCCCGTTGGGCCCGCCCAGGCTGAACTTCTCTGAGGAGTCCAGGTTCTTGCTGGCTTGCTGGCCGGTGATTGAGAAGTAAACCAGCGATTCGTTGGTGAGGCGCTGTAGCCGGGAGGCGCTCCACGCGACTTTGGTGTAGCTGCCGCTGGTCTGGGCCGAGGCCGCATCAATGGCCAGCGCGCTCGGGGAGTTGATCTGCAGGGTTCCCATGGCTACCGTCAGCTCGGCGCTGTTGATACCGCCGCCGCCCAGGGCGTCCTGCAATCTGCCGGACAGGCCCAGGCTGCTGACGCCGACGTGTTTGGTGGTCCGGGTCAGGGTGGCCTCGACCTGGTCGTCCAGGCGTTTGTCTTCATAAGACAAGGTGCCGTAGAGGTTGGCCAGCTGGCTGCGGATGAAGGGGTAGCTGGCAAACACGGAGGTAGAGCTGGCGCTGCCGTGGGCTTGCAGGATTTCAAACTCTTTGCCGAGTTTGTAACGCACGTCGAAGTAGGCGGCGCCCACACGCAGGCCGTCGCTGCCTATGGGCAGCTGGTAGGCGACGCGACCGAAGCTCAGGCCAGAGCCGCTGCTCAGGGCACTCAGGGACAGCTGGTCGCCGATGCTCAGCGGGCTGACGAGGTTGAGGTTGGCGCCCAGACGGTATTCGCCGGTGTAGCGGCTGCCGTGGTTGTCGAGTGTGAGGCTGCCGTTCCAGGCGGGGGCGCCTTGCAGGTCGATCAGCAGTTCGGAGGTGCCGACGCTGGCGCCGGGCTGCAGGGTGGCGCGGGACGAAGCCACGCCGGGGGTGTCTTGCAGGATCAAGAGGCCGCGGTCGATTTGTTCGGCCCGAATGACGTCGCCGTCTTTGATGCTACTGAAGTAGGCCTGGGCGGCGCTGTCGCTCAGGCGGGCCTGGTTGTTGATCTTGTGGCTGGAAATACGCCCTTCGATGATGGCGATGGTGATGCTGCCGTCGGTGATGTCCTGGGCGGGCAGGTAAGCACGGGCCACGGCAAAGCCCTGGGCCCGGTAGTAGGCGGTGATGCGCCGGGCGGCGGCATTGAGTTGGGCCAGGCTGCGTTCGGTGCCGACCAGGTTGGCCACCAGGGGCTGGAGCTGGGCGCTGGGGATTTCGTGGTTACCGGTGATCACGATACTCTTGACGAGGACTTTGCCTTGGGGGTCCTGAGTCACATCGGCGTTGTTTTCGATGCGCTGCAGGGGAGCCACGGGTGCGGGGGCCAGGCCGGGGGCTTGCTGCAGGTCGCGCAGGACCTGACCGGCGTCGGGAGCAGCGGGGGTACCTGGGGTTTGGGCCCAGGCAGAACTCGCGCCGCAGAGAGCCAGCAGCAGGGCGGAGCTTAGGGTGGACAGGGGAAATTTGTGATGAACCATGCGCAAATGGTTTATTCACAAATGGCGCTGTTCACGCCTTTGGGCATCAGCAAACCGCAGTTGACGATACTGACCAGCGAGTTCGACAGCCTGGCGTTGCCACCGTCACCGCCGTTGCTGTTCCCATTGCCATTGCCGTTTCCGTTTCCGCCTGCGCCATCGCTGCCGTTGTCGGGCTCACTGAGGCTGTCAGGGCCGCTGAACACGTTCTGGTTCTGTGGCCCGCCCTGCGAACCGCCAATGCCTGCCACACCTTGCAAGGTGCTCTCGTAGGCAGGCACCAGAGCAGTGCCACCCACAGCTGCTGCCCCCGCACCCGGCTGCCGGATATTCAACACACCATCCACATAGGTCAGCGTGTAGTTGGTGGCGCTGTAGCCGCCGGGTGTGATGGCGTAATTGCCGGCAGCGCTCGCGCCTTGCGAATTACCACCGTAAGCCAACGCACCGTTCAGCACGGCCGTGGTTTCTCCGGCCACAAAGCCGCTGTAGTTGACGCCATTGCCACCCGCGTAGGGCGTGCTGCCGGCGAGCCTGCTGTCTGTATTGGCCGTCACGGTCAGGGCGTTGGGCGTGATATCGGCAGCGGTAACGCCACTGGTCGCACTTACCAGTGAGTAGTTGCCGGCGTCTGCACCCGTTTGCGCCACGCTGCTGTAGGTCACTGTTTTGGCTGTACCCACATTTTTATCGCTGAAGCTGGCGCTGCTGCTAAAGCCCAGGCTATCGCCGGCAACGCGGTTGTCCGTATAAGCCAGTGCGGCGACGGTCGTTCCGTCATAGACCTTGTTCACGCCAGCAACGGTCACCGTCAGTGCCTTGGCGGTGATGTTGGCGGCAGCTGTGCCACCTGCCGCGATGCGGTAATTGCTGCCCAGCCCGCCGTTGCTGCCATCGGCCAATGTGGCTGAATTGACGGTGACCAGGTTGGCCGTAGCTACATCTTTGGTGTTGAACGTGGCCGCGGTGCTGGTAACCGCAACAGTTTCTGTGCCCACCAGACCGGCCAACCCGCTCAGCGTTGCAGCGGCTGTGGTGTCACCGTCGTAGGTTTTGTTGACAGCTGCTGTGCCGTAAGTCAGCGCCTTGGCCATGATGTTGGATGCCGCAGTTCCGCCCGCGGCAATGCTGTAGTTGCTGGCCAGGCCGCCGTTGCTGCCGTTTGCAAGCGTGGCGCTGTTCACGGTGACCAAGTTGGCCGTGGCAACGTCTTTGGTGTTGAAGGTGGCGCCAGCAGTACTTCCCAGGGTTTCGGTATTGACCAGCCCAATCAGGCTCAAGCTGGCCGAAGCGGTGGTGTCGCCGTCGTAGGTCTTGTTGGCGGCTGCCGTGCTGTAGGTCAAAGCTTTCGCGGTGATGTTGGCTGCTGCTGTTCCCCCTGCTGCGATGCTGTAGTTGCTGGCCAGCCCGCCGTTGTTGCCGTCGGCCAGGGTCACGCCGCTCACTGTCACCAGGTTGGCCGTGGCCACGTCCTTGCTGTTGAAGCTGGCGGACACCGATGCAACGCCGACGGTTTCGGCACCGACGAAGCCGGCCAGCCCCGAGACGCCGGCCACGGCGGTCGTGTTGCCGTCGTAGGCCTTGTCGCTCGCTGTCGTGGTCGCGGCCGTCAGCGCCTTGCGCGTGATGTCGGCCGTGACGGCCGCGCCTGCGATGCTGTAGTTGGCCGCATCGGCGCCGCTGATCGCCAGCCCTGTCACGTTCACGGTCTTGCCGGTCCCGGCGTTCTTGTCGGCGAAGGCGCCGGCCGCCGATGCGCTGTCCAGCACCACCACATCGGTGCCCACCAGGCCCGCCGCCACCGATGCAGCGGCGGTATTGATCACCGCGTCCGTCGTGCCGTCATAGTCGCGGCTGGCCGCCGTGATGCCGCTGGCCGTGATCGGTTTGGGCGTGACGGTGGCGTTGCCGCCTGCATAGGTGATGTCATAGCCCTGCTGCGTGGAGTACAGGCCGCTGGGCGCGTAGGTGCCCACGTTTTGTTTGGCCGTGCCGTAGGGCGTGGCCTGGCCCAGCAACAGGCCCGACGTGGCGGCGCCCGCGACCGAGTAGCTGGCGTTGGCGAGGCTCGTGGCCGTGCCGCCGTCGTACACGCGCGAGGTGTTGTCCGCGGTCACGGTCAGCGGCGTGAGCAGGCCCCTGAGCAGCGGCGCGGGCGACGCGTCGTACATGCGCCAGTTGCCCTGCAGCGCGGTGCCGCCGGTATTGACACTCAGGAAGACCTGCCGCAGCTGGGCGGGCGTGACGAGGAAGCCGTAGTCCACCCCGATGAATTCATAGGTTCCCACCGGAAACGCCTCGCTGAACGCTTGCAGGCCTGTCCGGTCCGGCCCGCTCACCGTGCCGGTGTACCACCCGTCAACGCCGATCCCAGCATAACGGGGGCCGGCATTGGCGCCCAGGAAGCCACCCACCGCGGTCTTCGAAAGGTCATAGAGGATGACGCCCTGGTCGAAGACGAAGCTCGTGTTGCCGGTGACGTTGCCGGTCGCGAAGGCACGCTGGATGAAGCCCGGCGAAAACCCAGCCTGAGACCCCGACAGGTTCGCCCCTATCGAGGGTGGCTGCCAGGTATTGGCCTCGTCCACGCCGTTGAGCCCGGCAAAGCCGCCCACGCCCTGATCGCCCGTGACGTTGCCGGTCGCATAGGCGTCTTCGATCGTTGCGGCGTATGAAGTGGCGTTGGACACCAAGCCGACGAAGCCGCCCACGCCGATGTCGCCCGTGACGTTGCCGGTGGCGTAGGCCCGCCGGATGGTGCCGAAGTTCTGCCCTGCCAAACCGCCGACGTAGTTATGCCCCGTCACGCTGCCCGTGGCATAGCTGTCGGTGATGGTGCCCCCGGTGTTGCGGCCGACCAGGCCACCGACGGTTTCGTAGCCGCCCACCGTGCCGATGGCATAGCTGAGGCTGATGCTGCCCTGTTCATTGCTGCCCACCAGGCCACCGACGGTGTGGTAGCCGCGCACCGTGCCGGTGGCATAGCTGAGGCTGATGCTGCCAAGGCTATTGATACCCACCAGGCCGCCGGTGCCCCCAAAGGAACCGGGGTTGAAGCCCGCGTCGTTCTGCACGGAGCCGGTGGCATAGGACCGCGTGATGTTGGAGCCGCCCAAATTCCCCACCAGCCCACCGGCGGCGGCGTCCACCCTGGAGGGGGTGACCGAACCGGTAGCGTAGGAATTCTCGACAACGGAGGGCACCCCGCTGCGGCTTTGTACCGACCCGATCAGCCCGCCAGCATTAGCCATTTCGCCGCTGACGTTGCCGGAGGCGTAGGAGTCCCGGACGACCGAGCCACGGAATTCTCCGAGCAACCCGCCGGCAGAAAGGCCGTTTAAAGCGATGGAAGTCGACACATTGCCCGTGGCGTAGCTGCGCTCCACCGCGCCGAAAACAATCCCTGCCAGGCCTCCCGCGTAGTTGACACCGTCCACAGGGCCCGCGGCGTGGCTGTCGTAGATGCTGGTGTCCCCCGCCGAGCCCACGAGCCCGCCGGCCGTCGCCAGCGCGGACACGGCCGCGCTGGCAAAGGCGTTGCGCACAACGGTCGTCGCGGAACCAGAGCGGACCCCGCCGACCAGCGGCCCGACGTATGCGCCCGAGAAAGAGCCGCCGACGATGCCCACGTTCGAGAACGTCGCGGAGCTAGCAACGCCGAACAGCCCGGCCACGCTGCCCGAGGGGCGGCGGACCGTCAGGTTGGAGATGGTGTGGCCGAGGCCATTGAAATTGCCGCGGTAGTGAAGCGCCGGGTTGACGCTGTCGACCGGCGAAATGGGCAGGAACCCGTCGCCGGATGCCCAGAGCGCCGTCGGCGACGCATCGATGTCGGCGCCCAGCGCGTAGTTGGTGGTGTACGAGCCGTTCATGCCCTGCAGATCCAGCCCGGTCACGCTGCCTTCCGCGCCCAGCGCATTGATCACGGTGTACGGCTGGCCATTGATGCTGAGAAAACCCGCCCCGCTGCGGCCGCCGAAGTCCACGCGGCCGTCGAAGCCCAGGTAGTGGATGCCGACCTTCACCGCGCCATCGGCCACGGCCGCGTCGGCGCCGTTGGCCGTGCCGGGATTCATCGCCAGCTGCGATGTGCCGCTGGCCGTCATCACCGCGTTGATGTTGACGTCGCGTGCGGCCGTCAACGTGAGCGTGTTGGCGCTCCAGCTGACGTTGTCGTTCACGTTGATGTCGCCGTTGCCGGCCGCATTGGCACCCTGGCTTGACTGGATTTCCAGATCAGCGCTGAGCAGTGCTGCACCCACCTGCGCACCGGTCATGTCGCCTCCGGTTGCGGCAATCGTGAAGTCATGCGGATCGATGAGCCATTTGCCTGTTTTGCCGTTTGCTGCCAGTGCCGTGACGTGTGTGCCTGCTGCGATCTTGACTGTCGCGGCGCTGGTTTCGATGAAGCCGCCGTCGCCACCGTTGGGAGCGCTGACGTCCAGCGTGCCGGCCACGTTGGTGGTGCCGGTCTCCATGTCGCCCATCAGCATGATGCGGCCAGCCTTGTTCTGGATCGTGCGGGCTTCGATCACCCCGGTGTTGTTCACCGTCGCAGTGGTCAGGGCGTCCATGGCTTTGGCCGACAGCAAGACCTGTCCACCATTCGCTTTGATGAGTTGCTTGTTTTCAGCCAGCGCGTTAATAGCACCCTGGTCAATGCTGTAGCCCAGCAAGCTGCCGTTGTCCAAATTGAGCGTAACTTTGTTGCCTGCTGCCAGCAGGGCTGTGCCGAGCGATGCCGTCATCACGCCTTCATTGCGCACTTCAGGGGCCAGCAGGGCCAGATAGCCGCCGGGGGCCGCTGTCATATTGCCCTGGTTAACCACCGAGCCGGCACCGCCAGAGTGGGTAAACACATTGCGCCCGGCCTGGAAGTCGGCATTGCTCATGCTCAGGGTCGAGGCCACCAGCCCGCCGACATTGACCTGGCTGCCTGCGCCAAACAACACGCCGTTCGGGTTGAGGATGAAGACCTGGCCGTTGGCGGTGAGACTGCCGAGGAATTCGCTGGGATTGGATCCGGTGATGCGGTTCAGGGCGATGGCCTGTGCATTCGGCTGGGCAAATACCAAGGCTTCGTTAGCCCGGGTTGACAGGTTGGTCCAGTCAATGGCCAGGCGCTGGCTGGCCTGGTTGATGGTGGTGGTGTTGCCGGTGGTGGCGACACTGCCATTACCCAGGGACACTGTGGCGTCTGCGGCGTTAGCGGCTTGAGCCTGAGGCGTGCACAGGCTCAGCGCGGCCAGCAGCATCAGGGCGGCGCGGCAGGCGGGTTTGAGGGTGAAGCCGTCGGGCCCGGTGACATCGACAACAGCGGCACGGCTGCCTGAGGAAGCACCTTTACCGGCGCCTTTGGCGGTTTCGGCGACGGCCACGCATGCGCCCAGGGCGGTGTTCCAGAGTGTTCGGTAGATGTGGTTCATTGGGATACCTCCTGACCATTCGGCTGGCGACTGACTGCAGGCAGGTAAGAACGGTCGTGCCCAAAGCCATGCTGATGCTAGGAACGGGGGGCAAATCTGTCTGTCGCACAAATGCGCTACAGATACACGGCCTTCATGTCGCACAATCGCACCTATGCGTTATCGCCACGCTCCTAATTGCCCACGGTTGAGCCGGTAGGAATTCGACTTGATGAACAGTCCAGGCCCGCCCCTGCCGGAAAACCAGGCACTTGTCGGCCGGGCGGCGCCCTTGATCCACATTGCGATCGTGGAGGACGACATCGGTTTCCGGGATGCCCTGGCGCGGGCACTGCTGGTGGCAACGGACATGAGGCTCGCAGCCACCGCCGGCTCGCGCGCCGAAGGCCTGGCGCTACTGCAGGGGCCGCCGGTTGACGTGTTGCTGGTTGACCTGGGGCTGCCGGATGGCTCGGGCATTGACGTGATCCGCGCAGCCACAACCTCCTGGCCCGCCTGCAGCATCATGGTAAGCACCAACTTTGGTGATGAAACGCATGTCATGCGTTCGATTGAGGCCGGCGCTGCGGGCTATTTGCTCAAGGACAGTTCACCGGCAAAAATAGTCGATGAAATCCGCAGCCTGGCCAGCGGTGGCAGCCCCATCAGCCCCATCATCGCGCGGCAGGTACTGGCACGGTTCAGGACTAGCGCGCCGGTAGGTGCAAGCGCTTCACAGCCATCTGGTGCCATTCTTCAAGCGCTTTCCACCAGGGAAAAAGAGGTGCTGGACCTGATCACCAAAGGTTTTACCACGCTTGAGATTGCCAAGCTCATGGATTTGTCCCACTTCACGGTACGCACGTTTGTGCGGCGCATTTACAGCAAGCTGAAAGTCACCTCCAAGGCTGAAGCCATTTATGAAGCCAGAAGTCAAGGCATTCTGGAAGAGTAGCGTGCACCGGTTAGCGACGGGGCCAGCCGCTGCTGCCTTGCTGCTGTGCCTTGCCGCTTGCGGGGTCGCCACAGACACTGGCACAGGCTCGGACACAGCAACCCGGCTCACGCACGCAAGGTTGCTGGTGCTGCCGGGTAGCAAGTTCGCGCAGCCGCCCAGGAAAATGCTGCCGGCGGACCTGCCCGCTGCGGGGTGGCAAGATGTGGATTTACCCCATATCGCAGCAAGCGGCAAGCAAGCGGACTCGTCAGATACCGAAGCAACTTTTGTGCATTGGTATTGGCTCGATGGTTCTGCCCGCACGCCCTCCAGCGAACCACGCTACCTGTACATTCCGCGCTGGAAAACCAATGGCCTCATCGCGGTGTATGGCAACAACCAGCTGCTGTATCAATCCGAGGGCAGCATCTTTCACAACGGCTACAACCAGCCGCTGCTGCTGCGCCTCAACCCTGGCGAAGGGATGCATGTGCCGACCGAAGTATTGCTGCGCATTGAGCGTCTAAAGAACAGCGGCAGTGCGCTGTCCAGCATCTGGACAGGCAGTGCATCAGCGTTGGTGTGGCGCTATCAGGCGCGTTATTTTCTGCAAATCCAGCTGCCCTTCATAGGCGCTGCGGCATTTTTAGTGGTCGGATTCTTTTCGCTGGCCATCTGGACCCGGCGCAGAAACGAGTGGCTCTATTTTGTTTTCTTTGCAGCCTCCACACTGACATTTTTACGCATGCTGCATTACGTCATCGGCGGCAGCTACCTGCTCATATCGGATGCCTGGTTTAGCTGGCTGACGGTGGCATCGCTGTTGTGGCTGATTGTGGTGCTCAACAACTTCCTGGAGCGCCTGCACCGCCGGCCCCTGCGCTGGTTAAACCCCGCACTGATCGTGGTGACCACACTGTGCAGCCTGGCCATCATGCCCGGTGCAACCGGCCTCATCCCCAATCTGGCAATCGTCACACCCGTGCTGTACCTGATGCTGGCGCCCTTGACGATTGCCATCTTTGGCGTCGCCTTGCGCAATGCGCTGCAAACCGGCGAGCGGGACACCAAGCTGATGGCGGCCTGGGTGTTGTTTGCTGTTCCGTGCTGCATCTACGACCTTGCGCTGCAAAACAACTGGGTCAGCCCGGAAGGGCTGTACACCCACGGGTACACCATGATTGGCCTGTTTGTCATGTTCACCTACATCATGTACGGGCGCTACATGGGCGCCATCGATGCGGTTGAGCAGGTCAATGCCAACCTGGCTGAGCGCCTGCAAACGCGAGAGGCAGAGCTGGCCATCAGCTACGAGCGTCTGCGCGAAGTAGAGTACCGTCAAGCCATCAGCAACGAACGCCAGCGCCTGATGCAGGACATGCACGATGGCCTGGGTTCCTCACTGATCAGCGCCATCCGGTCGGTCGAACACGGCGGCATGAGCGACGCCAGCGTTTCCCAGGTACTCAAGGACTGCATGGACGATCTCAAGCTTGCCATCGACTCGATGGAGCCGGTCGAGGCAGACCTGTTGCTGTTGCTGGCCACACTGCGCTTCAGGCTGGAGCCCCGGCTGGAAGGCACTGGCGTCTGTCTGTGGTGGAAGGTGCAGGAAGTGCCCGCACTGGCCTGGCTGGACCCCTCCGCCGCACTGCACATCCTGCGTATCGTGCAGGAAAGCGTGGCCAACATCTTGCGCCACACGCAATCCACCGAAATCCGGGTGAGCACCGCAACTGAAGGCGCTGGCGTGCAAGTCATCATCGAAGACAACGGCCAGGGCTTCGATGTTGAAAGAGCCTTGAGCAAGGCGGCAGGTCGCGGCCTGAACAACCAGCAACGCCGGGCGCAGGCAATTGATGGCACGGTGGCCTGGGCTTCCGGCCCGGCGGGTACGCGGTTTACCTTGTGGTTGCCGCTGGAGCGGGTGGGTTCAGTGGTTTTGCAGCCGGATTTTTAAGAAAAATCGGACTCTAGTCCTTATCACACGCTCATTGATTGCTACTAAATGAATAGCAACTCTTGACGCCGGAGTGCCGGATGAAGCCGCAACCCTCGCATCCAAAGTGAATAAGCTGCAGACAAGACTTACGCCTTCCCCACCTTAGCCTTGCGGTAATTCCACCAAGGCAACACCCCCCGCAACGACAGCACCTGCCCGCCCTGAGCCAAATCCCCGCTGTAGCCACGCAAACCGGCCAGCAGGGTTTGCCAGTCGTCACTTCGCAGCTCGGCCAGCAGCGCCTGCACCGGCGCTTCCGGCAAGGCGGACTTTAGGCAGACCAGGTGGTAGCGCTCGCGTACCAGCGGCACAAAGTCCAACCCCCTGTCATGCGCCGCCGCTTCAATGCCTAGCCCCGCATCAGCCGCCCCACTGGCAATGACCTGCGCCACCGCCACATGGGAGGGCTCCTGCGACGCATAACCTTCCACGCTGTCTGGCAACACACCGGCCTGCGCCAGCAGTTCGTCGAGCAGCACGCGCGTGCCGGTGCCTGCCGCGCGGTTCACATAGCGCAGGCCCGGCCTGGCGAGGTCGGCGATGCTGTGGATGCACTGGGGGTTGCCCCTGGCAACCATCAGACCCTGCTGCCGGTGCGCAAAACCGATCAGCTTGTGCAGGCCGGGCTTGAGCAGGTTGCGATAGGTCCGGGCGGCAATCGATGTGCTGCCGGGCTGGTCCAGGGTGTGAAAACCGGCCATCATGCAACGCCCGGCGTTGAGGGCCGCAATCGCGTCCACGCTGCCCATGAAGCGGATGTCCAGGTGCAGCCTGCGTGTGGTTGCCTGCTCCCGCAGGGCGCTCAGCGCGGCATCGTGGCTTGCGTACAGGGTCAGCACATGTGCTTCGTCATCAAACGCAGTGGAAAAGGCCCGCTCGATGTCACCGCGCAGCGCTTCGATTTGCGGCGCCAGCCGGGCCTGCGCCTGGCGCTCGGCCCACAGCAGCTTTTCGCCGAACTCGGTGAGCTGCGCGCGCTGGCCCTTGTCCCAGACGATCAGCGGGCGTTCCAGCGTCTGCTCCCATTTTTTCAAGGCCCCCCACACATGGCGGTAAGACAGGTCAAGTGCTTGCGCGGCTTTCGAGATCGAGCCTTGCTCGCGCACCGCATGGAGCAGGTCCATCAACGGGTTGCGGATCAGCGTGTCTTTGCCGCGTTCGGGCGACAGAAGGTAGGAGAGTTCGACTTTGTGCATGGAGAACGTAGGGAGGGAGTCGTGGTTCAGTGTTTGGCCCGGCTGGATGGCCGGGGCCGAAGCGACGGAAAAATCTCGTCCAGTTCTGCGACGCGGCCGCAATCGGCGGCCTGGTAGCCCGGCAACTGGTCCACGGCATGCCTGAACGCTTCGCTGCGCAGGATGTCCAGCATCTGCTGGACGAAGGGTGTGGCCAGCGAGCGTTCGTCGCATAGCAGAAAGTAACGTTCGGTCTGGCTCGGGATGAATTCAAGATTGAATTGCCGCGCCGGTGTTTCCACGCCGTAACCCGCGTCGGCCATGCCGCTGGCCACGAATGCGGCGACCGCTGCGTGGGTATATTCGCACTGCTCGTAGCCTTTGATCTGCGTGGGTGCTATCCCTTCCTTTTGCAGCAGCATGTCCAGCAGAAAGCGCGTACCCGAGCCCGCCTGGCGATTGATGAAGCGCACATCCCGCCGCTGCAAATCCTTCAACGAGTAAATTTTTTTGGGATTGCCTTGCGCCACCATCAGGCCCTGGTGCCGCGAGGCAACGTTGATGATTTTTTGCGAACGCACGCCCAACCAGGGAAGGTAGTAGGCGACCGCCTGCGCTTCGAACTCGCCTACCGGCACGTGAAAGCCTGCCACGTCGCAGCCCGCGTTGCGCAGCGATGCGAGCGCCTCCACGCTACCGCAGTATTTGAGGTCGTTGGGCACGCCCTCCGCCACAAGAAAACGGCGCAGGGCCTCGATCGCAAAGCCGTGGCTGGCATGCACCCGCAACAAGGCGGACGCCGATGACAGCACTTTTTCGATTTCTGCGCCGAGTTCGGACGCCAGTGAGTCGAGCATGGGCGACAGGCGCGCGGAAATCCGGCGGTCGGCCCAGACCAGCTTTTCGCCCAGGGCTGTCAGCGTGGAGCCTTTGCCGCGTTCCATCAACACCAGGGACTCGCCGAACAGGGTTTCGCCCTGGCGGACCAGCTCCCAGGCGTGGCGATAGGAAACGCCCAGAACCTTGCAAGCGCTCGCCAGGCTGCCTTGCGCATGAACCTGCACCAGAAGTTCGATGACACGTGGCGCCAGAACGGCGCCACCGGCCTGTCGGATCGTCCATTGCGGCCTGATGGTGACTTCATGCATTGATATAAGCGATTAAAAGCCTATTAAAAAGGCCGGCTGGATCATATTGCGGCGAATCATATCGACAAATAAACTGCCTCGCAATGCAATCACATAGTTTATGCCTTTGAAAGCCTATTTAAGGATGAATACCATGATAGAGACCGCTCGCAACATTGCCTCTGCGCACAAGGACAGGCCTGGTGGTTTGCTGCCGGCACTGCATGGCATCCAGGATGCGCTGGGCCATATCCCGGCGGCAGCGGTGCCTGCGATTGCGGGCGAATTCAACCTGTCGCGGGCCGAGGTGCACGGCGTCATCACCTATTACCACCACTTTCGCGCCACGCCGCCCGCGCGCCATGTCATTCATATCTGCCGCGCCGAGGCCTGCAAGGCTATGGACGCGGATGCGTTGGTGGAACATGCGCGAAGGCACCTGGGTTGCGAGCTGCACGGCCACTCGAAGGACGGTGACTTCACGCTGGAGGCCGCTTATTGCCTGGGGCTGTGCGCCTCCTCGCCGGCGATCCAGGTCGACGAGGAACTGCACGCGCGTGTGACGCCTGCCGTGTTCGACGAGCTGGTGGCCGAGGCGAGGTGTTCGGCATGAGCCGCCCGGCCGTTCCGACGGCTCATAGCACCGCAGCCCATAGGGCGGAGGCTACCCAATGAGCGCCGCAGTGACCATTTACGTTCCTCGCGATTCCGCGGCCCTGGCGGTTGGTGCGGACCGTGTGGCGCGCTTGATCGCGCAGCAGGCGGCGGTGCGAGGCATCGAAATCAATCTGGTTCGCAACGGCTCGCGTGGCATGTTCTGGCTGGAGACGCTGGTGGAGGTGGCGACACCGCAGGGACGCGTCGCTTACGGCCCGGTGGCCACCCGCGACGTGGCCGACCTGTTCGATGCCGGCTTCCTGCAAGGTGGCGCCCATGCGCTGTACCTTGGCCTGACCGACAAAATTCCCTACCTGAAGAACCAGGAGCGCCTGACCTTCGCCCGCATGGGCATCACCGACCCGTTGTCATTGTCCGACTATGAAGCGTACGAAGGTTTTGCCGGCCTGCGCAAGGCCTTGACTTTGGCACCCACCGACATCGTGCAGCAGGTGATGGACGCCGGTCTGCGCGGGCGCGGCGGGGCGGCCTTTCCTGCCGCCATCAAATGGAAGACCGTGGCCGCAACGCCGGCAACGCAGAAATACATCGTTTGCAACGCTGATGAGGGCGACTCGGGCACCTTCTCCGACCGCATGACGATGGAGGGCGACCCCTTCATGCTGATCGAGGGCATGACGATTGCCGGCATCGCCACGGGTGCAACCGTGGGCTACATCTATGTGCGTTCGGAGTATCCGCATGCCATCGCCGTGCTCAACGAAGCGATCAGGCTTGCCAACGCGGCTGGCTTCCTGGGCGCGGACGTTCTCGGTTCGGGGCTCAGCTTCACGCTCGAAGTGCGCAAGGCCGCCGGCTCCTATGTGTGCGGAGAAGAAACCGCCTTGCTCGAAAGCCTGGAAGGCAAGCGCGGCATTGTGCGCGCCAAGCCGCCCGTGCCGGCCATCGAAGGCCTGTTCGGCAAGCCGACGGTGGTCAACAACGTGATCACCCTGGCCACAGTGCCCATCATACTGGCGCGCAGCGCTGACTTCTACAAGAACTATGGCATGGGTCGCTCGCGCGGCACGCTGCCGTTCCAGATCGCGGGCAACATCAGGCACGGTGGCCTGGTCGAAAAGGCGTTCGGCCTGACCCTGCGCGAACTGCTGTACGACTTCGGCGGCGGCTCGGCAACTGGCCGGCCGATCAAGACGGTGCAGGTTGGCGGGCCGCTCGGTGCCTACCTGCCCGAGTCGCAATGGGACATCCCGCTGGACTATGAGGCCTACGCCGCGGTTGGCGCGGTGGTGGGCCACGGCGGCATCGTGGTGCACGACGACACGGCCGATATGTCGAAGCTGGCGCGCTATGCCATGGAATTCTGCGCCATCGAATCCTGCGGCAAGTGCACGCCCTGCCGCATCGGCTCCACGCGCGGCGTGGAAGTCATCGACAAGATCAGCGCCAACAAGAACCGGCACGAGCAGGTGATCCTGCTGCGCGACCTGTGCGACACCATGCTCAACGGCTCCCTCTGCGCGATGGGCGGCATGACGCCGTACCCCGTGCTGTCGGCCCTGAACCATTACCCGCAGGACTTTGGTCTTGCACAGCCTGACAAACAAGCGGCCTGAAGGAACACACCATGCTAGCCCATACCCACGAGATCGATTACGGCACGCCTCGGCGCGAAAGCGCCGAAGAAGTGACGCTGGACATTGACGGCATGCAGGTGACCGTGCCCAAAGGCACGTCGCTGATGCGCGCCGCCATCGATGCCGGCGTTCAGGTACCCAAGCTGTGCGCCACCGACAGCCTGGAGCCCTTCGGCTCGTGCCGCCTGTGCATGGTGGAGATCGACGGCCGCCGCGGCTACCCGGCGTCATGCACCACGCCCGCCGAGGCGGGTATGAAAGTGCGTACGCAAAGCCCGAAGCTGCAGGAGCTGCGCAAGGGCGTGATGGAGCTGTACATTTCCGACCATCCGCTGGATTGCCTGACCTGCGCCGCCAACGGCGACTGCGAACTGCAGGACATGGCCGGTGTCACCGGTCTGCGCAATGTGCGCTACGGCTACGACGGCGCCAACCACCTCAAGGACAAGAAGGACGAGTCCAACCCGTACTTCACTTACGACCCGAGCAAGTGCATCGTCTGCAACCGCTGCGTGCGTGCCTGCGAGGAAACGCAGGGAACCTTCGCACTGACTATTCAAGGCAGGGGTTTCGAGTCGCGCGTATCCGCGGGCCAGGACGAATCCCTCATGGAATCCGAATGCGTGAGCTGCGGCGCCTGCGTGCAGGCCTGCCCCACGGCCACCTTGCAGGAAAAGTCGGTGATCTGGCTGGGCCAGGCCGAGCACAGCGTCATCACCACCTGTGCGTATTGCGGCGTGGGCTGCGGCTTCAAGGCCGAGATGAAGGGCAATGAAGTCGTGCGCATGGTGCCATGGAAGGACGGCAAGGCCAATGAGGGCCATTCCTGCGTGAAGGGCCGCTTTGCCTGGGGCTACACCACGCACAAAGACCGCGTGCTCAAGCCCATGATCCGCAAGAGCATCAGCGATCCGTGGCAGGAAGTCAGCTGGGATGAGGCCGTCAACTACGCCGCCAGCGAGTTCCGCCGCATTCAGGCGAAGTACGGCGTGGATTCCATCGGCGGCCTGGTGTCCTCGCGCTGCACGAACGAAGAAGGCTACCTGGTGCAAAAGCTGGTGCGCACTGCCTTCGGCAACAACAACGTCGACACCTGCGCGCGGGTGTGCCACTCGCCCACCGGTTATGGCCTGAAGCAGACGCTGGGTGAATCCGCCGGCACGCAGACCTTCAAGTCGGTGGATAAGTCCGACATCATCATGGTGATAGGCGCCAACCCGACCGACGGCCACCCGGTGTTCGCCTCGCGCATGAAAAAGCGCCTGCGCGCCGGCGCCAGGCTGATCGTGGTCGATCCGCGTGGCATCGACCTGGTGAAGTCACCGCACATCCGCGCCGATTACCATCTCAAGCTCAAGCCCGGCACCAATGTGGCCGTGATCACCGCCATGGCCCACGTGGTCGCCACAGAGGGCCTGATCGACGAGGCCTTCGTCACCGAGCGCTGCGACATGAAGTCGTTCAACGAGTGGCGTGAGTTTGTCTCGCGCCCCGAAAACTCGCCGGAAGCCATGGCGGAAGTGACTGGCGTGCCGGCTGACGAGCTGCGCGGCGCGGCCCGCCTGTTCGCCACCGGCTTCGAAGGCCGCAAGAACGGCGCCATCTACTACGGCCTGGGCGTGACCGAACACAGCCAGGGTTCGACCATGGTGATGGGTATTGCCAATCTGGCCATGGCCACTGCCAACGTCGGGCGCGAAGGCGTGGGCGTGAACCCGCTGCGAGGCCAGAACAACGTGCAGGGCTCCTGCGACATGGGCTCCTTCCCGCACGAGCTACCGGGCTACCGCCATGTGTCCGACACGGTTGCACGTAACGCCTTCGAGGATGTCTGGGGCGTGACGCTCAATCCCGAGCCGGGCCTGCGCATTCCCAACATGTTCGACGCCGCCATCACCGGCAGTTTCAAGGGCCTGTATTGCGAAGGCGAGGACGTGGTCCAGTCGGACCCGAATACCCAGCATGTGGCCGAGGCCATGATGGCGATGGAGTGCATCGTGGTGCAGGACCTGTTCCTGAACGAAACCGCCAAGTACGCCCATGTGTTCCTGCCGGGCACCTCGTTCCTGGAGAAGGACGGCACTTTCACCAACGCCGAACGCCGCATCTCCCGCGTGCGCAAGGTGATGCCGCCCAAGCCGGGCCTGGCCGACTGGGAAGTGACGCAGAAGCTGGCCAATGCGCTGGGCTACCCGATGAACTACAAGCACCCGGAAGAAATCATGGCCGAGATTGCCGCCCTGACACCCACCTTCAGCGGTGTGAGCTACAAGAAGCTCGACGAGCTGGGCAGCATCCAGTGGCCCTGCAACGACGAGGCGCCCGAGGGCACGCCCACCATGCACATCGACACCTTCGTGCGCGGCAAGGGCAAGTTCATCATCACCAAGTACGTGCCCACGCACGAGAAGGTGACGCGCATGTTCCCGCTGATCCTGACCACCGGGCGCATTCTGTCGCAGTACAACGTGGGCGCGCAGACCCGCCGTACCGAGAACAACCAGTGGCACAGAGAGGACCGGATCGAAATCCATCCGCATGACGCCGAGGAGCGAGGCATCAAGCAGGATGACTGGGTCGGCATCAAGAGCCGCGCTGGTGAGACCGTGCTGCGCGCCATCATCACAGAGAAGGTGCAGCCGGGCGTGGTCTACACCACCTTCCACTTCCCCGAATCAGGCGCCAACGTGATCACCACCGACAACTCCGACTGGGCCACCAACTGTCCCGAGTTCAAGGTGACGGCTGTGCAACTGATAAAGGTGATGCAGCCCTCCAGCTGGCAGCAGGAGTACAGCCGCTTCAACCGCATCCAGGAAGGCCTGCTCGAGACGCGCACCCCGCAGAGCGAGCTGGTGGGAAAATGAAGCCGGACGACGCTTTTCTGGCGCGGGGCGGCGCGCAGGTGCTGTGCGTCACCGGCACGCGCAAAGGCCTGCCTTTCGAGACGCAGGACTGGGTTGCGGACGAGGTGCCGGTGGCGCTGGAATTCAACGGCATCTCGCATGCCGTGATGCTGGCCACGCCGCTGGACCTGGAGGATTTTGCATTGGGCTTTTCGCTCGGCGAAGGAATCCTCAGCGGGCCGCATGAGCTGTATGGCGTGGAGCAGGAAGACAGCGAGGCTGGCATCACGCTGCGGCTTGACGTGGCCAGCGGCGCGTTCGCGCGGCTCAAGGACCGCCGCCGCACCATGGCCGGGCGCACCGGCTGCGGTTTGTGCGGCACCGAGAGCCTGACGCAGGTGGCGCGGCAGCTTCCGGTACTGGCACCCGGCCCGGTGTTTCGCGGCGAAGCGGTGACGCGTGCAATGAACGAATTGCATGCCCTGCAGGTATTGCAGCAGGCCACGGGTGCAGTGCATGCGGCCGCCTGGTGCGCCGCCGACGGCCAGGTGCAGCTGTTGCGCGAAGACGTGGGCCGCCACAATGCGCTGGACAAGCTGGTCGGTGCGCTGGCCACCGGGGGCATCGCCGCAGGGGAGGGCTTCATCGCGGTCACCAGCCGCGCCAGCTTCGAAATGGTGCAGAAGGCCGTGCTGGCCGGTGCGCCCCTGCTGGCTGCGGTCTCCGCCGCCACTTCATTGGCCACCGCCACCGCGCAAGCGAGCGGGCTGACGCTCGCAGGTTTCGTCCGCGACGAAGACCTGGTGGTTTACTCTCATCCCGAACGGATTGTGTGATGCACGTCGAACACCTCATCAAGATGGCCAACCAGATTGGCGACTTCTTCGAAGCCATGCCCGACCGCACACAGGCGCTGGAAGACGCTGCGCAACACATCAAGCGTTTCTGGGAGCCGCGCATGCGAAGGGAGTTCCTTGCGCACATCGACAGCGCCGGAGCGAGCGGGTTGAACGAGACCATGGCACAGGTGGTGGTCCGGCATCGAAGCATGCTGGGTTGAAGTGTTCGGCACGGCGCCATTGGACCTATGCATTTCACTTCATAGCTCGTGACCCCCAATGGCCGCCTAAGACCTTCGCCTCTACGATAAAGTGCAACATTTTCCTGAATGAACACTTTCTCAGACAGCGTTGGCACGGCCTTTTCGCTGATTACCTCCCTGGATCCCCAGCTCGGCAGCATCGTCCTCAGGTCGCTGGCCGTGAGCGCCTGCGCCTGTCTGCTGGCTTGCGGCGCAGGCCTGGTGCTGGGCGCCTGGCTCGGTGTTGCGCGTTTCCGTGGCCGTGCCGCATGGCTGACCCTGCTCAACACCATGCTGGCCCTGCCTTCGGTGGTGGTTGGCCTGGTCGTCTATCTCGTGCTGTCGCGCTCCGGCCCGTTGGGTTTCCTCGGATGGCTTTTCTCCTTCAAGGCCATGGTGCTGGCGCAGGCAATCCTGGTGCTGCCGGTGGTCACCGCCTTGACGCGCCAGGTGGTGGAGGACGCGGACCAGGCCAATGGCGAACAGCTGCGTTCGCTGGGTGCGGGTCCGCTGCTGCGTAGCTGGCTGTTGGCCTGGGACGAGCGCTATGCCTTGCTCACCGTGGTGATCGCGTCGTTCGGCCGGGCCATCTCTGAAGTGGGCGCCGTGATGATAGTCGGCGGCAACATCGACGGTTTCACGCGGGTGATGACCACAGCCATCGCACTGGAAACCAGCAAGGGCGATTTGCCGCTGGCTTTGGCGCTGGGCATGGTGTTGCTGGGTGTGGTGCTTGTTCTCAATGCAATGATTGCAGCCGTGCGGCGCTGGCGCGTGGGCCGCGACGGGCAGCCCATGCTGTTGGGGGCTGGGGTATGAGCGCTCTCCTGCAGCTCAAAGCCGTGGACCTGCGCTTTGGTGCCGTGACCGCGTTGAGCGGTGTTGAACTGCGTATAGCGGCTGGCGAGCGTGTGGCCCTGATTGGCGCCAACGGCAGTGGCAAAAGTACCCTGCTGCGCGTGCTGCACGGCCTGATACCACCCAGCCGCGGTTCCGTGCTGCGCGACAGCGCAATGCGGCAGGCCATGCTGTTTCAGCGGCCCTTCGTGCTGCGTACCAGCGCCATGAACAACGTCGCGCTGGGGCTGTGGATTCGCGGCACCCCGTGGAAGCTGGCGAAAGAGCAGGCGCTGCTCGCGCTCGGGCGCGTCGGCATGGGCGAGGTGGCCCTGCGCAATGCGCGCGCGCTTTCCGGTGGGCAGCAGCAGCGGCTGGCGCTGGCACGCGCCTGGAGCCTGCAACCCGACATGCTGCTGCTTGACGAGCCCACCTCCAGCCTGGACCCGCATGCCAAGCGCGAGGTGGAGGCGTTGATGGCCGAGTTTGCAGAAACCGGCATGACCCTGGTGTTTGCCAGCCACAACCTGGGTCAGGTCAAGCGCCTGGCGACGCGTGTGGTGTACCTCGAGATGGGCCGCGTGCTGGCCGACCTGCCGACGCAGGAGTTTTTCAACGGCCCGCGCCTGGGTGAAACATCGCGCGAGGCTGATTTGTTCGTTAAAGGAGAAACAACATGAATTTCAGGAAAATGTCCTCATCATTTCGGCCTCTTGCCCTTGTGGCACTTGCGCTGGCAGCTAGTAATTTGATAGCGACTGGCGTGTCGGCCCAATCCATCACCATGGCCTCGACGACGTCAACCGAGCAGTCGGGACTGTTTGGCTACCTGTTGCCCGAATTCAAGAAAGCCAGTGGGCTGGACGTCAAGGTGGTGGCAGTGGGCACGGGCCAGGCCATCGATATGGCACGGCGCGGCGATGCCGACGTGCTTTTTGTTCACGACCAGGTGGCTGAGGAGAAGTTCGTGGCTGACGGTTTTTCCGTCAAGCGCTTTCCGGTGATGTACAACGACTTCGTGCTGGTCGGCCCCAAAGGCGACCCCGTGAGCACCAGGGGCAAGGACATTGGCGCGGCGCTGCAGAAAATATCCGCCGCCAACGCGCCCTTCATTTCGCGTGGCGACAAGAGCGGCACGCACGCGGCGGAACTGCGCTACTGGACACAGGCGGGCATGGCGGACAAAAAAGGCAGCGGCTACAAGGAATGCGGTTGCGGCATGGGGCCGGCGCTGAACATTGGCGCATCGTCCAATGCCTACGTGCTGACCGATCGTGGCACCTGGCTGAATTTCAAGAACCGCGCCGACCTGGCGGTGCTGGTTGAAGGCGACACCAAGCTGTTCAACCAGTACGGTGTGATGGTTGTGAACCCTGCGAAGCATCCGCACCTGAAATCCGCCGACGCCCAGAAGTTCGTGGACTGGATTGTTTCTCCGACGGGCCAGAACGTGATTGCGTCTTACAAGATTGGTGGCGAGCAGTTGTTCTTCCCGAACGCGGTGAAGTGATGCGGCTCGGGGGCTGGCTTGTTCTTGCGACGCTGCTCATGACGACCCTGGCCGCGCGGGCCCAGCCGGAAGCAGCGCCAGTACGGCTCTATGCGGCGGGCAGCCTGCGCGAGGCGCTCACCGAAGTGGCCAGGCAATTTGAAGCGGAGACCGGTCAGAAGGTGGCGCTGACCTTTGGTGCTTCCGGTCTGCTGCGCGAGCGCATCGAGAAGGGCGAGGGAGCACAGGTTTTCGCCTCGGCCGACACCGACCACCCGCAGCGTCTGGCGCAGGCGGGCGGCTGGCAGCCGCCAGTCGTCTTTACCCGCAACCTGATGTGCGCGCTGGTGTCGCCGTCGGTGGATGTGACGCCCGAGACCTTGCTCGAAACCATGCTGCGGCCGGCCGTGCGTGTCGGCACCTCCACGCCCAGGGACGATCCTTCGGGCGACTATGCCTGGGCCCTGTTTCGCCGCGCCGATGCCGTGCGGCCTGGTAGCTACACCGCGCTCGATACCAAGGCGCTGCAACTCACAGGCGGCGCTGACTCTCCCAAGCCGCCGGCAGGCCGAAGTACCTACGCCTGGGTGATGGACGAAGGCAAGGCGGACCTGTTCCTGACCTATTGCACCAATGCCGTCGTGGCCCAGCGCGAGGTGTCGCGTCTGAAAATTATTGCCGTGCCGTCCGCGCTTCAGGTGGCCGCCAGCTACGGGTTGACCTGGCGGATTGATGCAGACGCTGCCGCAACGCGGCTCGCGCAGTTCCTCCTGTCGCCGGCTGCGCAGGCCGTCTTTCAGCGCCATGGCTTCGGCCAGCCTTGACGAGCAGGACCTGCGCTCCGGACATGCCATGTGGGCTGAGCTGCGCTATCCGACCAGCGCAGCCGATTTAACCTGAGCCCAAACAGGCTTGCCCGGCACCAGGTCCAGCGTCTCACATGCCCGTGCGGTGATGCGCGCCAACAGCAACGATTCGCCGCACATCAGCTGCACCAGCTGCTGCGACGGGTGGGTGTCGGGAGCGATGGCCTGCACCACGCAGGGAAGCACGTTCTGGATGCTGGTGGCCTGCGGTTCCTGCGTGGCAATGCTCACGTCGCGTGCCAGCACACGCACACGCACGTGGGACCCTGCCGCCAGGCCGCTGTCGCGCAGCCACAGGCTACTCCCGGGAAAGGCGATGCGCGCCAGGTGCCAACGCGCGTCACGTTCCGTCACCGTTCCCTCCAGCAGTGCGCTGGTGTCGTCACCCAGCACGAGAGTCGTGTCGATGCGCGCCAGCGTTTGTGCCAGCGGGCCCGAGGCCACGACGCGGCCTTGCTCGAGCACCACCAACGTGTCGGCCAGCTGGATCACTTCCTCCAGGGCGTGGCTCACGTAGAGCATCGGGATATCGAGTTGGCCATGTAGCCGCTCCAGGTAGGGCAGCACTTCGCTTTTACGCTGCGCGTCGAGGGCTGCGAGCGGCTCGTCCAGCAACAACAAGCGGGGACTGCTGGCCAGGGCCCGTGCGATGGCGACGCGCTGGCGTTCTCCGCCTGACAGGGTTTCGGGTTTCCGGTCCATCAGCGGAGCAATGCCCAGGAGGTCCACCGCCTGGTCCAGCGCCACCTGGCGTTGGGATGCGGGGACGCGCTTCATGCCGTATTCCACATTGCCGCGAACCGTGAGATGTGCAAACAGGCTGGACTCCTGGAACACATAGCCCAGCGGCCGCCGATGCGTGGGCAGGAAGCGGTTTTGCGCATCGTCCTGCCAGAGCTCGCCGGCAATCTCCAGACGGCCGCGCGCGTGTTCCAGCCCTGCCATGGCGCGCAGGCAAGTGGTTTTGCCGCAGCCCGAACGGCCGAACAGCGCGCTGACGCCGCGGCCCGGCAAGTCGAGTTGAACGTCGAGCGTGAAGCCGGGATAGCTGATTTCGAAGTCGGCCAGGATGCGGTCCATCAGCGGCCTTTCTGCCGGCGACCGGTCGGGTTCAGCGCATACAGCGCCAGCAACACGGTGAAGGAAAACGCCAGCATGATGGCGGCCAGGCGATGCGCATCGGCGTATTCGAGAGCTTCGACGTGGTCGTAGATCTGCACCGAGACGACGCGGGTCTGGTTCGGTATGTTGCCCCCCACCATCAGCACCACGCCGAATTCACCCACGGTGTGCGCAAAACCCATCACCATGGCTGTCAGGTAGCCGGGCCTGGCCAGCGGCAGCACCACGCTGAAAAAAGTATCGAGCGGTGAGGCGCGCAATGTGGCCGCCACCTCCATCGGCCGATCGCCAACGGCTTCAAAGGCGTTTTGCAGCGGCTGAATCACAAAAGGCATCGAGTAAAACACCGATGCCACCAGCAGGCCCCAGAACGTGAATGGCAACACCCCCCAACCCAGCGACTGCGTGAGCTGGCCCAGCGGGCCGTTCGGCCCCATGCCCACCAGCAGGTAAAAGCCGAGTACCGATGGCGGGAGCACCAGCGGCAGCGCCACCACCGCACCCACCGGCACTTTCAGCCATGAGCGTGTGCGCGCCAGCCACCAGGCCACGGGCGTGCCGATGAGCAGCAGGATCAGCGTGACCAGCCCCGCCAGCTTGATGGTGAGTGTTATCGCCCCGTGGTCTGCGTCACTGATCAAACGGTTCTCCTGCTCGCCTGGTTCGATTACAGCTCATAGCCATAAGAACGGATCAGGTCCTTGACGCGATCGGACTTCAGCAAGGTGACCAAGGCCGCTACGGCGGGCTTGTCCTTCCCGCGCGTGAGGACGATGGCATCCTGCACGATGGGCTGGTACAGCGTGGAAGGCACTGCCCACATCGACCCGCTTTTGAGTTTTCCGCCCTCGAGGACTTGCGACATGGCGACGAAGCCCAACTCTGCGTTGCCGGTTGCAATGAAGCTGAAGGTTTGCCCGATGCTTTCGCCCAGAACCAGCCGCGGGCCCAGCCGCCCGGCAAGGCCGAGTTGCGTGATGGCTTCCATGGCGGCTGCGCCATAGGGCGCCACTTTCGGTTGGGCCATGGCGATCTTCCTGAACTCGCCGGTTTTGAGCACTTGCCCCTGTGCATCGACCAGCGCAGGGTTGGCCGACCACAACACCAGCTTGCCTTTGGCATAAGTGAAGCGGCTGCCCGGCACCCCGAACCCTTCGCTTTCAATTTTTTCAGGCGTTTCATTGTCCGCCGCCAGAAACACGTCGAAGGGCGCGCCGTTTTTGATCTGTGCGTAGAACTTGCCCGTCGCACCGATAACGACCTCTGCCTTGTGGCCGGTGGTTTTCTCCAGGATGGCCGCGATGGCCTGCATGGGGGCAGCGAAGTTGGCGGCCACCGCCACAGTAAGCTCGCCGGCGTGAGCCGAACCCAGCGTCCATGCCGCCAGAACGGCCAGCAGGCGGGAGTAACTCATGGCAGTGCCTCGCTATTCTGAAAAGGAATAGCGAAAGTATAGCGCTCAACACAGGCGTAGGTGGACAATGCGCGCATGAAGAAAATCCAACTCCAGCTCGTCGGCGCGCTTGGCCATGATGCAGCCGACAAGCGCATCGATATCCTGCGCCGCATCGGCGAGGCGGGATCGATCTCGGAAGCGGCACGGGCCGCTGGCGTCAGCTACAAGGCCGGCTGGCAAGCGGTTGACACGCTGAGCAACCTGGCTGGTGTGGCCCTGGTTGAGCGCATGGTGGGCGGCTCGGGCGGAGGCGGCGCGTGCTTGACTGACGCCGGCCGCGAGCTGTTGCGGGCCTCGGACGAACTGGCGCTGGCGCGAACCCAGGTCCTGGCGCGGCTGACAGGCAAGGGCAAGGCGATGCCTGGCCCATCATCCCTGGCTGCATTGGGTCTGCGCACCAGCATGCGCAACCAGTTTCCTTGCGTAGTCTCCAGCTTGCGTGCGCAGGGGCAGGTGGTGCGGGTGCAACTGGCGCTGGCTGGTGGAATGCTGTTTTATTCGCGCATCACGCGGGAGAGTGCGCAGCTGCTTGCCTTGCACGCGGGCCAGCAGGTTCTGGCCTTGTGCAAGGCAACCGCCGTGAAGGTGTCGGCCGAGGCCTTGCCCGACGAAGGCGTCAACCTGCTGCAGGGGCATGCCACACGCATCTCGCGCGCCGCCGGTGGCGGTGAAGTGGCACTGGAGCTCGACGGAGGCCTGCAACTGGTGGGTTTTGCCAGCCCGGGCCATGGGCTGAAGGTGCGCAGCCCGGCCATGGCCAGTGTGGATGAGTCCGCCGTGGTGATCGCGGTTGCCCTGTAGCCGAAAACAGGCCCTTAGCGCAACACGCCCAGCGCAAACGGCAGGCTGAACATGCCCAGCAGGGTGGACAGGGTGACCAGGCCGGCCACATAGGCGCCGTCGTACCCCATGCGTGCCGCCAGCACATAGCAGCTCGACGCGGTTGGCAGGGCTGAAAAAGCCAGCAGCACCGTGGTCTGCACCGGTGACAGGCGAAACACCCAGGACAGGCCCCAGGCGATCAGGGGAATCAGGAGATGGCGTATGGCCAGCAGCGCAACCGCCAGGGTTTTTGCGCGGGCCAGTTTGCCGAACTGCATGCCGGCGCCGGCAGCCATCAGGCCCAGCGCCAGGGATGCCGCGCCTATGCGGTTCAGGGTGGGGTCCATCCAGACAGGGATGTGCAAACCCAGCAGGTTGGCCACCAGGCCGCTGGCGGTCGCGATGATCAGGGGGTTGCGCACCAGCGCACCCAGGAAGCCGCTGTTGGCATGCCGTGCCATAGGCCAGACCGCACCGACATTGAACAGCGGCACGCAGACACCAATCAGCACCGCAATCAGCAGCAGGCCTTCGGCGCCGGCCAGCCGTTCAGCCAGCGCCAGTGCAATGAAAGAGTTGAAGCGAAAAGCGACCTGCGCACTGCCGGCGTGCTCGCGCCTGTCGATGTGGGCACCCAGCCAGGGCAGATAGGGCAGGGAATAAGCCAGTGCAATACCGAGCACACCCATGATCAGTCCGGCGGCAATCAGGCTGGAGGCGGCGCCCAGGTCGAGCGGGCTTTTGACGATGGACTGGAACAGCAGCACCGGAAACAGGAAGTAGTACACCAGGCTTTCCACCTGCTGCCAGACTGTCCGGTTCAGGGCGGTATAGCGGCACACCAGGTAGCCACACAGAATCAGGGAGAAATCGGGGAAAAGAAGTTGCGCGTAGTTCACCCCGGTGAGAATAACCGCAAAGTTCCGGCGCCTCGGGTTTGCCCTTATGCGTTATCCACAAGAGGCAGGCCCGAAGCTTGCGTTTACGATAGCCACTGTTATTTTTTTCAAGGAATCCGTCATGCAACGCCGCTATCTGCTCACCCTCTCTACGTTGACGCTGGCCATCGCGACCGCAGGTTCAGCATTTGCCCAGGCTTACCCGAACAAGGTCGTCAAGCTGCAAGTGCCTTTTGCACCAGGTGGCACCACGGACATCGTTGCCCGCGTGATCGCCGAGCCGCTGGGCAAGGCGATGGGCCAGACCGTGGTGGTTGAAAACAAGGCTGGTGGCGGCGGTGTCATTGGCGCGCTGGAAACCGTGCGTTCGACGCCGGACGGTTACTCGCTGGGCATGGCCACCGTCTCCACCACGGCCGCCAATCCCGCGATCAACACCAAGATCCCGTACAACCCGCTGACGGACTTCACACCGATCATCAACATCGCGGCCACGCCCAACATCATTGCGGTACATCCCAGTTTCCCGGCCAGGAATTACAAGGAGTTCATCGCCGAACTCAAGAAGAACCCGGGCAAGTATTCCTACTCCTCGTCGGGCACCGGCGGCATCGGCCACCTGCAGATGGAGCTGTACAAAAACCTGAGCGGCACCTTCGTGACGCACATTCCGTACCGCGGTGCGGGCCCGGCATTGAACGATACGGTGGCCGGCCAGGTGCAGATCATTTTTGACAACATCCCCTCGGCGCTGCCTTTTATCCAGCAAAAACGCCTGATTCCCATCGTGGTGGCCGCGCCCACGCGCCTGGCCGTGCTGCCGGATGTGCCGACCTTCAAGGAAGTCGGCCTGGAACCGGTGAACCGCATGGCTTATTACGGCATCCTCGGCCCCAAGGGCCTGCCGAAGGAAGTAGTTGACAAGGTCAGCGCCGGCGCCCTGAAGGCGTTGCAGGACCCGGCGGTGCGCAAACGCATTGAAGACACTGGCTCCATCATCGTCGGCAACACGCCGGCGCAGTTCACCGCGCAGATCAAGGCCGAGTACGAGGTCTACAAAAAGGTGGTGGATAGCGCCGGGCTCAAGCTCGACTAAGCAGTTGGCGGGCCACAGCGCTCTCGCCTGCTACCCGATACCCCGCAGGCCGTGTGCCGTGCGGGGTATTTTTTTGCCGGCTCTTTTTTGTGCTTTCCTGATTTTGTTATTGTTCCGGTATGAATCCCCAAAGCCAGTCCGGCATTGATGCCTTTGTCGACGCCCTGTGGCTGGAAGACGGCTTGTCAAAAAACACGCTGGCGGCCTACCGGCGCGATCTCTCGCTGTATGCCGCCTGGCTGGGCGCCAAGGAGCAGGGCGGCCGCTCGCTGGATGAAACGCTGGAGAGCGACATCCACGGTTATTTCGCGGCGCGTCACAGTGCCACCAAGGCCACTTCGGCCAACCGCCGGCTGACGGTGTTCAAGCGCTACTTCCACTGGGCCCTGCGCGAACGCCTGATCACAGCCGACCCCACGCTCAAGCTGCAGTCGGCCAAGCAGGCCCTGCGCGTGCCCAAGCTGATGTCGGAAGCCCAGGTGGAAGCGCTGCTGGCCGCGCCCGACGACGGCACGCCGCTCGGGCTGCGCGACCGCGCCATGCTGGAGCTGATGTATGCCAGCGGCCTGCGTGTGAGCGAGCTGGTCGGGCTCAAGACCTTTCACACCAGCATGAACGAGGGCGTGCTCCGGGTCATGGGCAAGGGCAGCAAGGAGCGTCTCGTGCCCTTCGGCCAAGTGGCGCGGCAGGCGATAGAGCGCTACCTTGCCGAAGCGCGTCCCGAAATTCTCGGCGGGCAGCAGACGGACGACCTGTTTGTCACCGGCCGCGGCAGCGGCATGAGCCGAGTGATGTTCTGGATGCTGGTCAAGAAATATGCGCAGCGCGCGGGTATTCATTCACCGCTTTCGCCGCACACCTTGCGCCATGCTTTTGCCACCCACCTGCTCAACCACGGTGCCGACCTGCGCGCGGTGCAGATGCTGCTGGGCCATGCCGATATCTCGACCACCACCATCTACACCCATGTGGCGCGCGAGCGCCTCAAAGCCCTGCATTCACAGCACCACCCACGAGGCTAGGGGTCCGGCTGGTACGGCGAGCCCCACTGCGGACCATTACTTGCGCGACGACCTGAGCATCAGGAACGCCGCAAACATGAACGCCGCCGCCGCAAGGAGGTGCAGCACACCTTCATAGACTCCCCGGTGCTGCGCAGGGATCCGGGTCAGCACCCAATTGCCCAACTCGCACAAGAGTTGACTCGTTGTCTTCGTTTCGGTGCAAGCCGCGATTGAGATGATCGAGGCGGAAAACAATTTGACGCTGCTGGATGCGAACATCGCGCCCAAGAGGACGAGTAACACCGCCGCGACACCCTTCAACCACGGCCTCACCTTTGTCTGGTCGATTTGCTGTTGCGGCGTCAATGGAATGCGTTTGGGGTCATACATGGCAGATTCTCTGGTATGTCGGCAGTGTAGACCGCACGGCAGGCGCGGGCGTATCAGATCTGCAGCCATCTTGAGTCGGAGCTCTGGGCTTGGCAGCGCGATTCATGCAAAGGCGTGGATCCACCCTGGCTCCCCCGGGGGGTGCCGCAAGGCAAAATAGGGCGACCTTCATCTCAGGAAAATTCATGTCACTGACCCCGTCGCGCCGCCGCCTGCTGGCCGTGCCTTTGCTCGCGCTGTGCGCTGCCGCGCTGCCGTCGGTTTCAACCGCCCAGGCTGCCTGGCCGGCGCGGCCTATCCGCATTGTGGTGGCCTACCCGCCAGGCGGTATCAGCGACAACATCGCGCGGGCGCTGGCCGACAGGCTGGCGCAGCAGCTGGGTGTTTCTGTCGTCGTTGAAAACCGGGCCGGCGCGGGCGGCAGCATCGGCATGGACTTGGTGGCCAAGGCGACGCCCGATGGCTACACACTGGGGTTTTCATCGATCAGTCCGCTGGCGCTGAACCCGCACCTGGGCAAGCTGCCCTACGATCCGGCCAAGGACATCGCACCGGTGGCCAGCGTCATGTATTCGCCGGTGATTCTGCTGGCCACACCGGCTTTCGAGGGCAAGGATTTCAAGGACGTGCTGGCCGCTGCGAAGGCGAAGCCGGGCAGTGTGCGCTGGTCTACTTCAGGCTTGGCGACGGTGGGCCACATCGTGCTCGAGCAGGTTCAGCAAGGGGCCAAAGTCGAGTTCACCCATGTGCCCTACAAAGGCGGTGGCCAGCAGCTGACCGATGCGCTGGGCGGCCAGTTTGAAGTTCTCTCCACCAACCTCAGCGCGGCGGTGATGCCGCACATCAAGTCCGGCAAGCTGCGCCCGCTGGCAGTCGGCGCTCCGGCGCGGGTCGACACCTTGCCGCAGGTGCCGACCTTTGCCGAGCTGGGGCTGGCCCCGGCCAACCTGAGTTCGCTGTTTGGCGTGTTTGCGCCCGCCAAAACGCCGGAAGCTGTGCTCGCGCGGCTGAACACTGAAATCAACCTGGCCCTGCAAACGCCCGATTTACGCAAGCGCCTGATCAGCGCAGATAACGTGCCGACGGTCGGCAGCGCTGCTGAATTTGCGCGTCAGATCGCGCAGGAGTCCGACAACAATGCCCGCATCATCAAGGCGGCACACATCAAGGCTGACTGAGGGCGGGGAGCATTTGCTATCAATAAGGTAGCTTGCTATTCCCGCCGGATAAGGGCTAAAGGCCGATTTTGTTCATGAAATCGGCGTTCAACCCGGCAACGCACTCGTTGCGGCAGAAGGCGCATACATGTAGTCGCGCCGGAACGGATAGCTGCTTTGCGCGCCTTCGATGGCTTCGTTCCGCGCGTCTTCCGCCGGGCGGCTGGCCAGCATCTGGTGCAGCGCAAGCCAGCCGCGCTCGAAACTCATGGCACTGCCAGCCAGGTAGAGGCGGTAGGCGCGCAGGGTTTTCTCGCCGCGTTCCGCGCTGCTGGTGGCGGCTAGAACCTGCTGCGCTTCGCCCAGGCGCGACTCCAGCGCATCAGACCAGTCCCACAGCGTGCGTGCATAGTGCGGTCGCAGGTTTTCCGTGTCCACCATTTCCAGGCCGCTGCGCGCCATGTGAGTCAGCACCTCGCTGACATGCAGCAGCTGACCGCCCGGGAAAATGTATTTTTCGATGAAGTCGCCCATGCCGGCGCCAAGCTGGTCGTTGTCCGTACCGCCGGAGGTGATGCCATGGTTCATGACTAGCCCGCCCGGGGCCAGCAGACGCCGGATCTTGCTGAAATAGGCCGTCATGTTGGCCCTGCCCACGTGTTCGAACATGCCGACCGAAGAGATCTTGTCGAAAGGCGTGCTTTCTTCCAGGTGCCGATAGTCGCGCAGCTCGATACGCACCCGGCCCTGCAGCCCCTTGTCTTCAATCAGGCGCTGCACGTGCGCGTGCTGGTTTTTCGACAGCGTGATGCCGGTGGCATCCACACCGTAATGCTCGGCAGCCCACAGCAACAGGCCGCCCCAGCCGGCGCCGATGTCGAGAAAACGTTCACCGGGCCTGAGCATCAGCTTGCGGCAGATGTGGTCCAGTTTGGCCTCCTGGGCCTGGGCCAGTGCCATGCCGTTTTCGCGGTAATAGGCGCAGGAATAGACGCGCCGCGGGTCCAGCCACAAGGCATAGAAATCGTCCGAAACATCGTAGTGAAACTGGATCTGCTCGGCGTCTTTTTCCGGCGTATGCGCCCGCAACGCACGAATCTGGCGCTGCAAGGCAGTCCACCAGCCGGCGTCGATATGGACAGGATTGGCCGGCAACAGGCTGGCGGCCACCGCCATCACGTCGCGCATGCGGCCTTCCAGATGCAGCTTGCCCTCGACAAACTCTTCGGCCAGTGCACCGATCTGGCCAGCCCGAAGCCGCGTCAGGCTGGACCAGTGGGAAAACGACATCTTGACCGGTGCGCCGGGCGGGCCGAGAAGCTGGCCTGCGGGCAACTGCACGGCTACCGGGGATGGCAGGCGAACGATTTGGGACTCAATCTCGGGAACCAGGTGCCGGATCATCGCAAACTCCTCTTGGAAGTCGTCAGTCGGACGGATCTTACTCAATCGTGCCCCAGCTTGCAGGCGTGGCCGCGCTCCGGGTTGTGGGTCAAGGCCACGTTGCATTGTCAGCCGATCTTGCAGGTGGCATGTTGGCAGGGCTCGTGCGCAGATACCGGGGGGCGCAAACCACTCCGGAGGTTCGGCGCGCTCCCCTGAGCAGGATCAGGCGCCGGGCAGGCCGAGCTGCAGCGCTAGCCGCGTTTTTCCCGGCGCCGATTCAAGCTGCAGCGCACTGCCCAGCCGGCGTGCCCGTGCGCGCATGCTGCGCAGCCCGGCGCCGCTGGCCTGTTCGGCGGCTTTGGGCGCAAAGCCGCAACCGTTGTCCTCCACCGCCAGCAGCAGCCCATCGCCGCTGCCCAGCACCGTGACGTCCACACGCTTGGCGCCGCTGTGCTTGAGCACGTTGGTCAGCGCCTCCTGCAAAAAGCGCAACAGCTCCAGGCTTTGGGACGGCGGCAGTTCCAGCCCGTCCAGGCCGGCCACCTGCCAGTGGCACGCAATGCCGTTGGCGTCGATCAGTTGTGTCGTGCGGTGCCGCAGCGGCGCCAGCAGCTCACCGAAGCTGCGCTGGCCGTCCTCGCGGCCGGTGGCGTCGATGATGAGGCGCAGGTCGTCGCGCAGGCTTTTGAGCATGGCGAGCAATTGCGGTGCCGACTGGCTGTGCGGCGCGTGCTCCAGCGTGGCGATGCTGCCCACCAGCATGCCGCCGAGGCCGTCGTGCAGGTCGCTGGCGAGATTGACCCGCTCGCCAATGCGCGCATGTGTCAGTTCCAACGCATGCCGTTGCGCCAACGTGCCGGCCAGCTCAGTCCTGGCCGCCTCCACCTCCGCGATCAGCTCGGTGTTGAAGTTTTCGATGCGCCGCAGGCTCTGCACAAAGCGCCCGGCCAGCACCAGTGCCATGCCGAACACCGTCACATACGAGACCATGGCCGAGTAATAGACATTGCTGTCAATGATTTGCAGGAACACCATCAGGTCGTGCCCGCTCGCCACACAGCCCGCCAGCATGAAAGGCGCCAGCGCGAAGATGCGCCGCGTTCGCACCAGGCCGGCGTAGACCACGTAACCGCCACTGGAGAGCGTGTAAACCACGATCGCGGCCACTGTCCACAGGCTGCGGTGCAATCCCATCGCAGCCGGCGCGGCAAGCCACAGGTCCAGCCAGCAGGCCAGAGCCACCAGCGCCAGCCCGGCTTCAAAGCGCGGCAGCCGTCGCTCGCAAAAGCGCAGGGAAAAAATCAGGAAACTGCAGGAAAAAGCCATCAGCGAGGAGGTGCTGAAGGCCTGCCATCCGTCGGTGGTGGCAAATGGCCAGGGGCTGGTCACGACCTGGTTGACCGCGAAGACCAGCCACAGACAGGACATCAGCGCAAACCAGCCATACGCAGTTTCGCGCCGCCGCAGTGCCCACAACACCCCGAAAAACACCGCCACCACGGTGCTGATGGCCAACCCGAACACCTGCTGGTCGCGGCGGACACTGCGTTGCTGTTCGTACTGCGGCCAGATCGCCGCCGGCGGCCCGACCGTGACCGGGCCCAGCCCTGCCTGATAGGCCGCCAAGCCCGACACCCGAACCAGCAGCGTGTTGGTGGCGCCCGGGCGCAGCACAGGCGCGGCCATCAGCCAATAGCGCGGCGTGTTCCAGGCGCGGGTCAGCGGTTCGACCAGGCTGGCATCGCGGCTGATCGGCGTGCCGTTCAGCCAGACCGCGCCGGCCATGATCAGATATTCCATCAGCACGCCCGCTTCAGATGCGTCTGCAGGCTGTTCCCACTGCAAGCGGTACCACACCACCCCATCGAAGCCAGGCCAGCGCTGCGCCCACGTGTCGGGCAGCACCACCGGCGTCCAGCCTTCGGCAGGTGGCACTTCGCCCTGCCAGCCCTCGGCTTGCACCGCTTCAATGCTCAGCGGCGGCGCCGGGGCTGCATGTGCCGCCCCCGGCACCGCCAGCCACAGACACAGCCCGGACAGCAGCCCGAAAATCAGCGCAGCAAGCCGCGCGTGCGTGCCGTGTAGACCGCCTCGGTGCGCGAGTTCACCGCCAGCTTGCGATAGATGTTTTTGGTGTGGCATTCGACGGTCAGTCTGGAAATGGAAAGTGCTTCGGCCATCTCGCGGTTGCTCAGGCCCTGGGCCACCAGCTCGAGGATGTTGTTTTCGCGACGGCTCAGTACCGCTTCAGGTGGCGTCATTGGCCCTGCCGGTGCCACTGCCGTGTCAGGGGCGCCCGGCTGCGGCCGGGTCAGCAGCGCCAGAATGCCCCGGGCAATGGCCGGGTCTATCGGCGCGCCGCCCTGCGCGATGCTGCGCAGCGCCAGTTCCAGTTCGATGTCGTCGCGTTCCTTGAGCAGGTAGCCGATGGCGCCGGCCCGCAGCGCGGCCAGGATGACTTCATTGGCACGAAAAGCCGAAATCACCACGGCCGGCACCAGCGGGTGACGGGCTTGCAGCTCGCTGACCAAGTCAATGCCGCTGCCGTCCGGCAGGCCGATGTCCACCAGCGCCACCCCGAAGCTGCGCTCCGCCAGCAAGCGCTTGGCCTCGGCCACGCTCTCGGCGATGGCAACGTTCTCTACGGCGCAGCCCGCGGCGGCCAGCACACGGCACAAGCGCTGCTGCATCACCGGGTCATCCTCGACCACCAGCGCGGGGCTGAGCGAGACAGTAAGGACTTCTTCCTGCGAATAAGAGTGCATGGGGGCCCGGTTTTTACCTGTTTTCGGGGATTGTTGGCAAATCGTGTCTTTTGTATCTTAAGCGTTACTTTTCTCACAAGACTGAACGAGAGCCAATCGGGCGATATCCGGCGCGTTGCAGCGCACAGCCGGTCGATTACGGCGTTACAGAAGAAATCGGCCTCTAGCCCATGCCAAGTGGGTGCAAACAGCTATCTATTTGGTAGCAAAAAACCACCACTTGATGACTCCCCTATGAACACCACACACCGCAGTATCTGGAACGCAGCCCTGGGCGCCTGGGTTGCCGTTTCCGAAATTACCCGGGCCGGCGGCAAACGCAGCGGCGCCGCTGTGGCGCTGGTTTTGATCGGCTCTTCAATCTGCTCTTCGGTCGGGGCACAGAACGTCAGCATCGACGGCGGCGCCATTGAGACCGTGCCTGGCACCCAGAGCAACCCGTGGAACATTGGTGGCTCCCTCATTGTTGGTAGCGCCGGCACTGGAATGCTGACCGTGTCGAACGGCGGCACGGTCAGCAGTACCACGGGGATCATCGGCCTTAGCGCCGGCTCCGTCGGCAATGCCACGGTGACCGGCGCGGGCGCCACCTGGACCGATACCGGATTCCTCTTTGTCGGCAGCAACGGCACCGGCACACTGACCGTGTCGAACGGCGGCACGGTCAGCAACACCAACGGGATCGTCGGCAATGCCCCCGGCTCCACTGGCAATGCCACGGTGACCGGCGCGGGCTCCACCTGGACGAACAGCCTCCAGCTCCGTGTCGGCATCGGTGGCACCGGCACACTGACTGTGTCAAACGGCGGACACGTGTCCGTTAACTATGGCACCGGCGTGATTGATGTCGCTCAGATCGCTGGCTCCACCGGTATGCTGAACATCGGCGCGGCACCGGCCAGCGCAGCGCAGCCAGCAGGCACCGTGGCGGCGGGCGAGCTGCGCTTCGGTTTGGGCACCGGTAGCCTGAACTTCAACCACACCGACACGGCTTATGTGTTTGGCATCCCGATCACCGGGGCCGGTGTGCTCAACCATTACGCCGGCACCACCATCCTGACCGGTGCCAACACCTACACCGGCGCTACCACCATCAGCGGCGGCACACTGCGCGTCAACGGCTCGATTGCCAACTCCAATGTCACCGTCAACAGTGGTGGCACCCTGGGCGGCTCCGGCACGGTGGGCAGCACGTCGATTGCTTCGGGCGGCATGCTGGCCCCGGGCAATTCGATCGGCACGCTCAACGTTGCAGGCAACCTCAGCTTTGCCGCCGGCTCGATTTACCGCGTCGAAGTCGATGCCGCCGGCAACAGCGACCGCATCAATGCCACCGGCACCGCCACCATCAATGGCGGCACGGTCGATGTGCAAGCCGCTGCGGGCACGTATGTAGGCAACGCCCGCTACACGCTGCTCAACGCTGCAGGTGTGACGGGGCGTTTTGAGGGGGTGAGTGGAAATTTGACGGAGCTGGCTTTTGTGACGCCAACGCTGGGTTATGACGCCAACAACGTCTTCCTGACCCTAGTGCGCAATAACACCAGCTTCAGCGCTATCGCCATCACGCCGAACCAGATCGCTACCTCCACCGCGCTGAAAAACGTCGAGGCGAGTGCCAGCGGGGACATGAGCACGGTGATGAATGCGGTGACAGGTCTTTCAGCCGCGCAGGCACGTGCCGCCTATGACTCCGCCAGTGGCGCCGGCCTGGTCGCCCTGCGCGGCGCCGGCGCCAGCTTTGCGGCGGGCTTTGGCAATCAGCTGCAGGCACGGCTGGGCGCGGTGCAAGGTGGCAGTAGCACGCAAGTGAGCGCATTTGCAGGTGGCCTCATCCTGCTGGCAGCCAATGACCGCGTGTCTGATTTGATGGCGCCTGTTTCTGACACGCCGCAGAAGTTCTCGCTGGCCGGGGGGACATTCCTTCCTTCAGCCTCAGCCTCCCAGGGACGCGGCTTCTGGCTGCGGGGCTCTGGCGGCTACCAGAACACCAGGAGCGATGGGAATGCCACGGCCAGCGAGTTGCGCAACAGCAGCATCAGCGCCGGCTTTGATACCGAGTTGCGCGAGGGCTTGGTGGTGGGTGCGGCACTGAGCAGCGGCACCTCCCGCCTGGGCTTTGATAACACCGACACCGGCAAGTCACGTGGCAGCGCTGTCGCGCTGTATGGCAGTTATGCCTCTGGCTCCTGGGCTTTCAAGGGCTCGGCCAGCGCTGCCAGAAGCAGCAACCACATGGACCGCTCTGTCGTCGTAGGCGCCTTGAGCCGCACAGCCAGCTCTGACTTTGACAGCACCACGCTGTCGGCCTATGGCGAAGCGGCCTACAGCATCGCCATGGCCGGCGGCTGGATGCTGCAGCCGCTGGCCGCGCTCTCCTTGAGCCGCAACAAGGCTGATGGCTTTGCTGAAACCGGCGCAGGTGCGCTGAACCTGCAGGTGGCAGGGCAAACCATCACCTCCACCAAATCGATGCTGGGCGCCAAGGCTGCGTTTGAGGTCGGCAAGCTGCACCTCGAGCCGCGGGTGATCTGGGCGCATGAGTTCGGCGACCTGAACACGCCGATGACGGCGCAGTTCCAGGGCGCGGCTACCGCGTCACCGTTCCAGGTGTCAGGTGCAGCACTGAAGCGCGACACGCTGATCCTGGGTCTAGGGGCCACAGGCAGCATCAGCAAGGGCGTCGATCTCTTCGCAGATGTGCAGGCCGAACACAACAGCCGCCAGAACAACCTGGCCGTGCTGGTCGGCTTGCGGGCGCGCTGGTAGGCCTAAAGAGGTTTCAGCGACCGGATCACAAGAGAAATCGGCCTCTAGCCCATACCGGGTAAGCGCAAGCAGCTATCCATTTAGTAGCAAAAAACCACCACTTGATGACTCCCCCATGAACACCACACACCGCAGCATCTGGAACGCAGCTCTTGGCGCCTGGGTTGCCGTTTCTGAAGTCACCCGGGCCTGCGGCAAACGCAGCGGCGCTGCTGTGGCGCTGGTTCTGATCGGCTCTTCAGTCTGCTCTTCGGTCGGGGCACAGGCGGTCATCGACGGCGCCAGCGTGATCGTGCCTGACACCCAGAGCAGCCCATGGAACATCGCTGGCACCCTCACCGTCGGCAATACCGGCATTGGGGCGCTGACCGTGTCGGACGGCGGCGTGGTCAGCAATACCTTTGGGATTATCGGCTTTGGCCTGGGCTCCACCGGGACGGCCATGGTGACCGGCATGAGCACCGCCTGGACGAACGGCAGCTCGCTCATGGTCGGCGTCGTCGGCACCGGCACACTGACCGTATCGGACGGCGGCGTGGTCAGCAATACCTTTGGGTACATCGGCGTGAACGCCGGCTCCACCGGCAATGCCACGGTGACCGGCGCGAACTCGACTTGGGCCAACAGCAACATCCTCGCTGTTGTCGGCAGCAGCGGCACCGGCACCCTGACTGTGTCGGACGGTGGACGCGTGTCCGTCAACAACGGCACCGGCGTGCTCCACGTCGCTCTTAACGCCAGCTCCGTCGGCGTGCTGAACATCGGCGCCGCGACAGGTAACGCAGCGCAGGCCGTAGGCACCGTGGCGGCGGGCGAGCTGCGCTTCGGCGCGGGCACCGGCAGCCTGAACTTCAACCACACCGGCGCGGCCTATACCTTTGGCACCCTGGTCACTGGTCCCGGCGTACTCAACCATTACGCCGGCACGACCATCCTGACCGGCGCCAACACCTACACCGGCGCCACCACCATCAGCGGCGGCACGCTGCGCGTCAACGGCTCGATTGCCAACTCCAATGTCACCGTCAACAGTGGCGGCACCTTGGGTGGCTCGGGTACGGTCGGCAGCACCAGCATCGCGGCAGGCGGCATGCTGGCGCCGGGCAATTCGATCGGCACGCTGAACGTTGCAGGCAACCTCAGCTTTGCCGCCGGCTCGATTTACCGCGTCGAAGTCGATGCAGCCGGCAACAACGACCGCATCAATGTGACTGGTACCGCAGCGCTTAACGGCACGGTCGATGTGCAGGCAGGCGCTGGCACCTATGCCGCCAACACGACTTACACCATCCTCAACGCAGCCGGTGGCCGCACCGGCGTCTTTGCCGGTGTCACCTCCAACTCCAACCTCGCCTTCCTGACATTCACGCTGGGGTACGACGCCAACAACGTCTTCCTGACTCTGGCGCGCAATAACACCAGCTTCAGCGCTATCGCCATCACGCCGAACCAGATCGCCACCTCGACCGCTCTGCAGAATGCCGTGGCAGGCGCCAGCGGCGACATGAGCACGGTGATCAATGCCGTGACGAGTCTTTCAGCCGCGCAGGCGCGTGCCGCCTATGACTCGGCCAGCGGCGCCGGCCTGGTGGCATTGCGCAACGCAGGCGCCGGCTTTGCGGCTGGCTTTGGTAGCCAGTTGCAAGCGCGCTTGGGCGCGGTACAAGGCGGTGAAGGAAGCGGCCTGGTCAACTCGTTCAGCAACCGCTCCGTGCTTCTTGCGGCGAATGACCGTGTGTCCGATTTGATGGCGCCCGTGTCTGACACGCCGCAGAAGTTCTCGCTGGCCGGTGGCGCTGCTTTCTCTTCTTCATCTTCATCCCAAGGGCGCGGCTTCTGGCTGCGCAGCTCGGGAGGCCAGCAAAACACGGACAGCGACGGCAATGCCGCTGCCAGCAAACTGCGCAATGGTGCCCTCAGCGCCGGCTTTGATGCAGAAGTAAGGGAAGGTCTCGTCATCGGCGCCGCCCTCAGCAGCGGTACCTCCCGCCTGGGCTTTGACAACACCGACACCGGCAAGTCACGTGGCAGCGCTGTCGCGCTGTATGGCAGTTATGCCGCCGGCCTCTGGGCTTTCAAGGGCTCAGCCAGTGCAGCCCGCAGCAGCAACCACATGGACCGCGCGGTCACCGTGGGCGCCTTGAACCGGGTGGCCAGCTCTGACTTTGACAGCACCACGCTGTCAGCCTATGGCGAGGCGAACTACAGCATGGCGATGACCGGCTGGACGCTGCAGCCGCTGGCTGCGCTTTCCTTGAGCCGCAACAAGGCTGATGGCTTTACTGAAACCGGTGCGGGTGCGCTGAACCTTCAGGTGGCGGGGCAAACCATCACCTCGACCAAATCGATGCTGGGTGCCAAAGCGAGCTTTGAAGCAGGAAAAGTCCGCCTGGAGCCGCGCGTGATCTGGGCGCATGAATTTGGCGACCTGAACACGCCCATGACGGCGCAGTTCCAGGGTGCGGCGACGGCTTCGCCGTTTCAGGTCTCCGGTGTGGCGCTCAAGCGCGATACGCTGATCCTGGGCCTGGGTGCGATCGGCAGCGCGGGCAAGGGTGTGGATCTGTTTGCTGATGTACAGCTTGAGCATAACCAGCGCCAGCGTAACCTGTCGGCGCTCATGGGCGTGCGGGTGCGCTGGTAGGCAACAGACCGGTATCGAGAAGGGCCAGTTCGGCCTCGTCAAAACCTGCGGCGCGGCGTGCGTCCAGGTTCAGCGGGCCCTTGAGATGGGGCGCGCCGTACTGTTTGGCCAACACGGCATAGGTCGCCACCGGATCCAGTTCGCGCTCTCTGCACAAATGACGGTACCAATGGTTGCCGATGGCGACATGGCCGATCTCGTCGCGCAGGATGATGTCGAGGATAGCGACGGCCGCCAGGGCATCGGGCGTGCCGACCTTGCGCAGCTTGGCCTGCATGGGTGGCGTGGCGTCGAGGCCGCGCGCTTCCAGCGTGCGCGGTACCAGCGCCATGCGTGCGAGGACATCGCCCGTGGTCTTTTCGGTCATGTCCCAGAGGCCGGTATGGGCGGGAAAGTCACCGTAGTCGTAGCCCAGGGTTTGCAAGTGCTTGCGCAGCAGGCTGAAGTGGTGCGCTTCTTCGGCGGCGACCTGGAGCCAGTCGAGGTAGTAAGCCTGCGGCATGCCTTCAAAGCGCCAGAGGGCATCGAGCGCCAGGTTGATGGCGTTGAACTCGATGTGTGTCACCGCATGCAGCAGGGCGGCCAGGCCTTGCTGCGTGAACGGCGAGCGTTTGGGCACATCCAGGTGCGAGCGCAGCTCGGGCCGGGCCGGGCAGCCGGGCAGGCCGGCCGGGGCTGTTAGCTGCAGCTGGCTTGCTATGAAAAAAGTAGCTGCGTGCGTCCGCAGGGATTGGGTCAACAGCACTTTTTGCTGTGGATCGGACGCCAGCAGCGCCTTCAGGGCCTGCTGGCGCAGTTCGGGGGGAGGGGATGCGTTCGTCACCCCTGAATTGTCGGCGATGGCGCGGCTGTGCAGGAGAGACCCTGCAGGGCGGCCAGGAAACCTCTTCCTTACAATTGAGGGCACATCCCGGCTCCCCGCCGGCCTTTTCCCGGTTCCCCAACTTCACCCGAATCCATGGCCATCTACCAACTCGACGACCTGACCCCCGCCCTGCATGAAACCGCCTGGGTGGCCGACAGCGCCCAGGTGATAGGCGACGTCAAGCTCGCCGAAGGCGTGAGCGTCTGGTTCGGCACGGTGATACGGGGCGACACTGAAACGATACACATAGGGCGCGGCTCCAACATCCAGGATGCCAGCGTGCTGCATGCGGACCCCGGCGTGCCCCTGACGATTGGCGAGAACGTCTCGATCGGCCACCAGGTCATGCTGCACGGCTGCACCATCGGCGACGGCTCGCTGATCGGCATAGGTGCGGTGGTGCTCAATCGCGCGCGCATCGGCAAAAACTGCCTGGTGGGCGCAGGCTCGCTGGTGACCGAGGGCAAGGAATTCCCCGACGGCTCCATGATTCTAGGCAGCCCGGCCAAGGCGGTGCGCCAGTTGTCGCCCGAGCAGATCGAGGGTTTAAAAGGAATCGCTCGTCACTATGTAGAGAATGCGCGGCGCTACAAAGTCGGACTTAAGAAGATTGCCTGAGCACCCCCAGACCATGACCCAACCCAACAATTCAGCAAAGAGCACCGGCGCTCCCCTTCAAGCAGGGGCCGCGGGTCCGGCTTCGCCGGCCCGTAGGCGCAGCGGCCCCCTAGGGGGGCAGGGAGCGACACAAAGTGCGCGACCGTGGGGGCGTCATGTCTGAATTACACAAGTTTATTTTCGACGGCCTGCCGGTGCGCGGCATGCTGGTGCGCCTGACCGATGCCTGGCAGGAAATCCTCAAGCGCCGCGAGGCCGCAGGCGGCTATCCGCCCGAGGTCATGCAACTGCTCGGTGAAATGACGGCCGCGGGCGCGCTGATGCAGGGCAACATCAAGTTCAACGGCGCGCTGGTACTGCAGATTTTCGGCGACGGGCCGGTCAAGCTGGCGGTGGCCGAAGTGCAGCCGGACCTGACCCTGCGCGCCACCGCCACGGTGACGGGCGAGGTGCAGCCGGGCGACAGCATGAGCCGGCTGGTCAACGTCAACAACCAGGGGCGTTGCGCCATCACGCTGGACCCGAAGGACAAACTTCCGGGACAGCAGCCCTACCAAGGGGTGGTGCCACTGTTCGGCGACCGGCGCGAAAAAATCGAAAATCTCAGTGAAGTGCTGGAGCACTACATGCTGCAGAGCGAGCAGCTGGACACCCGACTGATCCTCGCCGCCGACGGCAATGTAGCGGCCGGGCTATTGATCCAGCGCCTGCCAGTCAAGGGCGAGGGCAACCTCGAAGGCCAGATTGACCGCGACGCCAACGAGGACGAGATCGGCCGCAACGAAGACTACAAGCGCATTGCGCTGCTGGCCGGCACGCTCAAGCGTGAGGAACTGCTGGGCCTGGACGCCGACACCATCCTGCGCCGGCTGTTCTGGGAAGAGCAGGTCACGCGCTTCGAGCCAGCAGCGCCAACCTTTGCCTGCAGCTGCTCGCAGGAACGCGTCAGTGGCATGCTGCGCGGCCTGGGCACGGACGAAGTGGAAAGCATCATTGCCGAGCGCGGCCGGATCGATGTGGGCTGCGAGTTCTGCGGCGCGCAGTACGGGTTCGATCCCGTGGATGCAGCGCAGATATTCACCAGCCAGATCAGCCAGCTGCCACCGGCGCCGACCATCCAGTGATCAGGACGCCCGGCTGGCCAGCAGGTCGCTGAGCAGCCGGCGCTCGCAGTCCGGGTCGCTGCAGGTGTCGCAGGCCCAGACCCAGGGCCGGCGTGCCTGGGGGTCGCTTGCTTGTGGATTGCCGCAGCCGGCCAGTCTATGCAAAGCTTCCAGTGCATGGGCAAGACGCGCGGGGCCCGTGCCGTAAACCACCGTGTAGGGGAAATCCGTGTTTGTGAGGACCTGGCGGAGCTGCTGGTCGGCGGTGTCCTGCGCCGGCCTTCCAGCCTCGTGCGCGGGCAGGTCCAGGCCCATCAGCAGGATCCGGTCAAAACCCGAGGAGCCCGCCTTTTCACCATCTGCTGCCGGCGAGACAGCCGCCAGCGGCGGGTTGTCGGTGACCAGGAAAGCCGCCGCCCCGACGGGGCTGCGGTCCAATGCCGCCATGAGTTCGACGGCCAGCCGGGTCTTGCCGGTACCCGGCGCGCCCAGTACAGCCACCCGGTGCGGTTCGCCCGAGGCTCGGGTGGTTTCCGTTTTATGGGTGGTCAAACCGGGCTCCAACCCTTGTGGCAATTGAGCTGACAGCTATTAAAAGCAGAGCAAATTGTGCCCGGTCAGCGCGCAATCTGTACAAAAATTTCGTTGGGTTTGACCATGCCCAACTCCTGGCGGGCCTTTTCTTCCACCATCTCCAGTCCTTCCCGGAGGTCCTTGACCTCGGCCGCCAGCCGTTCGTTGTCTGCCTGTGCCTGGGTGTTCTTGACGGTTTGCTCGCTCAGCCTGCGCTGCATCTCATTGACGCTGGGAAGGCTGCCCCGGCCAAACCAGAGTTGCGCGTGGACGATGACCAGCAGCGCAATCAGGAGGGCGGGGACGAGGCGCGAACCCATGGCTATCTTGTGCCGCGGCCTGCAAGGCCTCGCGCAGCAAACAAAGCTACTGCAGCGGTTTCAATCCAGCAAGGGCCGCGGAACCGGCTTTGCCGGGCCGCAGGCGCAGCGGCCCCTCTTCTCCGTGCAAGGGGCAGCGCGCCGTAGGCGCTCGAAGCGACGGGCGTGGGGGCCAAAAGTTTTCCGCCGGGCCGCCCCAAGGAAAAACGCGCCCCCTCGGGGGGAAGCGAAGTACGCGAAGCGACGAGCGTGGGGGCCATTTACTTCAGGTTATAGAACGCAGCGCGGCCAGGGTAGGTCGCGATGTCACCCAGGTCTTCTTCGATGCGCAGCAGCTGGTTGTACTTGGCCATGCGGTCGGAGCGGCTCAGCGAGCCGGTCTTGATCTGGCCGGCATTGGTGCCGACGGCGATGTCCGCAATCGTCGCGTCTTCGGTCTCGCCGGAGCGGTGCGATATCACGGCGGTGTAGCCGGCACGCTTGGCCATTTCAATGGCGGCAAAAGTTTCGGTCAGCGTGCCGATCTGGTTGATCTTGATCAGGATGGAATTGGCAATGTTTTTGTCGATGCCTTCCTTGAGGATCTTGGTGTTGGTGACAAACAGGTCGTCGCCGACCAGCTGCACCTTCTTGCCCAGGCGTTCGGTCAGGATCTTCCAGCCGTCCCAGTCACCTTCATGCATGCCGTCTTCGATGCTGATGATGGGGTACTTGTCGCACCAAGTGGCCAGCATGTCGGTCCATTGCTGTGCGTTCAGGCGCAGGCCGCCTTCGCCTTCGAGCACATACTGGCCGTCCTTGTAGAACTCGCTGGCGGCGCAGTCCAGCGCCAGGGCGATCTGGTCACCGGCGGTGTAGCCGGCCTTGTCGATGGCTTCCAAAATCAGCGCAATCGCCGCTTCATGGTTTTCAACGCTGGGCGCAAAACCGCCTTCGTCGCCCACGGCAGTGCTGATGCCCTTGTCGTGCAGGATTTTCTTGAGCGCGTGGAACACCTCGGCACCCCAGCGCAGGGCTTCGCGAAAGCTTGGCGCGCCCACCGGCACGATCATGAATTCCTGCAGGTCCAGGCTGTTGTTGGCGTGCGCGCCGCCGTTGATCACGTTCATCATGGGAACAGGCATCTGCATCGCGCCCATGCCGCCAAAGTAGCGGTACAGCGGCAGGCCGGCTTCCTCGGCGGCAGCGCGCGCCACGGCCATGCTGACGGCCAGCATGGAATTGGCGCCCAGGCGGGATTTGTTCTCGGTGCCGTCCAGGTCGATCAGCGTGCGGTCCAGGAAGGCCTGCTCGCTGGCGTCCAGGCCCAGAACAGCTTCGGAGATTTCGGTGTTGATGTATTCGACCGCCTTGAGCACGCCCTTGCCGAGGTAGCGCGACTTGTCGCCATCGCGCAGCTCGATCGCTTCGCGCGAGCCGGTGGAGGCACCCGAGGGCACGGCGGCACGGCCCATGACGCCGGATTCCAGCAACACGTCGCATTCGACGGTGGGGTTGCCCCGGCTGTCCAGAATTTCGCGGCCGACGATATCAACAATTGCGCTCATTGAGGGTCTTTCAGATCAAGATTAAAAAAACTGGCGTGCGAAGGTTTCAGACACCTTCAACCACAATCATTCGCATGATGGCTGCATCCTGCCGGGCTGCCCGTGCCTTGCCGTATTCGGGCGACGCATCAAAGGCCTTGGCCGCTTCAAAAGTCGGAAACTTCAGGATGACCAGGCGTTCGGGTGCCCACTCGCCTTCCAGCACCTCGACCTTGCCGCCGCGCACGCAGACTTCGGCGCCATGCGCCTGCATCGCTGCAGACGACCACTTTCTGTATTCTTCGTATTGCTGGGGATTGGTGATGGTGACGTTGGCAATGATGTAGGCACTGGTCATGATCAGGCTTCGAAGTGGTTTTCGAGGTAACCGTTTTTTTTGGTGACACGGTCCAGCTCGAGCAGGGTTTCGAGCAGAGCCTTCATGTGTTTGAGCGGCACTGCGTTGGGGCCGTCGCTCATGGCTTTGGCCGGGTCAGGATGGGTTTCCATGAAGAGGCCGGCAATGCCCACGGCCACCGCTGCGCGTGCCAACACCGGCACCATCTCGCGCATGCCACCGCTGCTGGTGCCGTTGCCGCCGGGCAACTGCACCGAATGTGTGGCGTCAAACACCACCGGTGCCTTGGTCTCGCGCATGATGGCCAGGCTGCGCATGTCGCTCACCAGGTTGTTGTAGCCAAAACTGGCGCCACGTTCGCAGGCCATGAAGCTGTCTTCGTTCAGGCCTTTTTCGCGCGCAGCGGCACGTGCCTTGTCGATGACATTTTTCATGTCGCCCGGTGCAAGAAACTGGCCCTTCTTGATGTTGACCGGTTTGCCCGATTGCGCCACGGCGTGGATGAAATCGGTTTGACGGCAGAGGAAAGCAGGCGTCTGCAACACATCAACAACGGCTGCCACCCTGGCGATGTCTGCGTCGGAGTGCACGTCGGTCAGAACAGGTACGCCCAGATCACGCTTGACCTTGGCGAGGATGTCCAAACCCTTGTCCATGCCGGGGCCGCGAAAGCTGGTGCCGCTGGAGCGGTTGGCTTTGTCGTAGCTGGACTTGAAGATGAAGGGGATGCCCAGCGAGCTTGTGATTTCCTTGAGCGTGCCCGCCGTGTCCATCTGCAACTGTTCCGACTCAATGACACAAGGGCCGGCGATCAGGAAGAAGGGCCGGTCAAGGCCCACGTCGAAGCCACATAACTTCATGCTGACACCTCTTGCGACGTGGGTACGACGGCCTTCGGGTTCCGATCCCCAGCGGAGCTGGGGCCCCTCTCCAGCCCTGCGGCCGTCACGTCAAAGCCACATAACTTCATGCCAACACCTCTTGCGACGTGGGCACGACGGCCTTCAGGTTGCTATCCCCAGCGAAGCTGGGGGCCCTCTCCAGCCCTACGGCCGTCATATCGAAACTACAGAGCTTCATGCCACTACTTTCAGCGATTTGTTCTGCGGTTTGCCGGCGGTCTGATGGTCCAGCGCGGCTTTTACATAGGCGTTGAACAGCGGGTGGCCGGCCCAGGGGGTGGACTTGAATTCAGGGTGGAACTGCACGCCCATGAACCACGGGTGCACGTTTTGCGGCAGTTCGACAATTTCCGTGAGGTGCTCGCGCTGGGTCAGGGCCGAGATCACCAGGCCGGCGTCGCGCAGCTTGTCCAGGTAGTGCACATTGGCCTCGTAGCGGTGGCGGTGGCGCTCGGTGACCACGTCGCCGTAAATCTTGTGCGCCAGCGTGTCTTTGGCCACATCGGAGCTTTGCGCGCCCAGGCGCATGGTGCCGCCCAGGTCGGACTGCTCGTTGCGGGTCTTGATGGTGCCGTCTTCGTCTTTCCACTCGGTGATCAGCGCGATCACCGGGTTCGGGCTGGCGGGTTCGAACTCGGTGCTGTTGGCATCTTTCAGGCCTGCCACATGGCGCGCAAATTCAATGGTGGCAACCTGCATGCCCAGGCAGATGCCGAGGTAGGGCACCTTGTTCTCGCGGGCAAAACGCGCTGCGCAGATCTTGCCTTCAACGCCGCGCTTGCCAAAGCCGCCGGGCACCAGGATGCCGTCGAATTTTGCGAGGCGCGAAACGTTGTCGGGGGTGATGGTTTCCGAGTCGACGTAGTCGATCACGACCTTGGCATGGTTTTTCATCCCTGCGTGGCGGATGGCTTCATTGAGCGACTTGTAGCTGTCCGACAGGTCCACGTATTTGCCGACCATGGCAATGTGCACTTCATTGGCCGGGTGGGCGGTTTCGTAAACCAGGTCGTCCCAGCGCTTGAGGTTCGCCGGCGGCGTATTCAGGCGCAGCTTGTCGCAGATCAGGCCGTCCAGGCCCTGCTCGTGCAGCATGCGCGGCACCTTGTAAATCGTGTCCACGTCCCACATGGAAATCACGCCCCATTCGGGGACGTTGGAGAACAGGGAAATCTTCTCGCGCTCTTCACTCGGGATGGGCCGGTCGGCGCGGCACAGCAGCACGTCGGCCTGGATGCCGATTTCGCGCAGCTGTTTGGCCGTGTGCTGGGTCGGCTTGGTCTTGAGCTCGCCCGCAGCGGCTATCCAGGGCACATAGCTGAGATGCACAAAAGCTGTGTTGTTGGCGCCCAGGCGCAGGCTCATCTGACGCACCGCCTCGAGGAAAGGCAGTGACTCGATGTCGCCCACCGTGCCGCCGATCTCGACGATGGCTACATCCACTGCCTGCGGCGTGTCATAGCCGGCGCCGCGCTTGATGAACTCCTGGATTTCGTTGGTGACGTGCGGAATGACCTGCACGGTTTTACCGAGGTAGTCGCCGCGGCGCTCTTTTTCGAGCACGCTTTTGTAGATCTGGCCGGTGGTGAAATTGTTGGCCTTGCGCATGCGCGTTTCAACAAAACGCTCGTAGTGGCCCAGGTCCAGGTCGGTTTCCGCACCGTCGTCGGTCACAAACACTTCGCCATGCTGGAACGGGGACATGGTGCCCGGATCGACGTTGAGGTAAGGATCCAGCTTGATTAAAGTGACTTTGAGGCCTCGCGATTCAAGGATCGCTGCTAGGGAGGCTGAGGCGATTCCCTTGCCCAGGGAAGACACCACACCGCCGGTGACGAAGACAAATTTGGTCATGTCAGGTACGAACCGCAAGTTCGCTTAGGTGGTAAACGGAGATTATACGGGTGAGTGTGTGTCCGGTCCTGCCCGCACTGTGAAAGTGAGGCGCAAACTGGGATACATTGCGGAACATGACGAAGCAAGCAAGTGAAGAAACCACCGAAGCCGGCGGCGACCTGGCCGGCAGGCATATCGTGCTGGGCCTGTCGGGCGGCATCGCGTGCTACAAGGCCGCCGAGCTGTGCCGTGCCCTGATCAAGCAGGGGGCGACGGTGCAGGTGGTGATGACCGAAGCGGCGGAGCAGTTCATTACCGCCGTGACGCTCCAGGCCCTGAGCGGCCGGCCGGTATACACCAGCCAGTGGGATGGCCGTGAGGCGAACAACATGGCGCACATCAACCTGAGCCGCGAAGCCGACGCCATCCTGATCGCACCCTGCAGCGCCGATTTCATGGCCAAGCTGTTGCATGGCCGTGCCGACGACCTGCTCAGCCTGATGTGCCTGGCCCGGCCCATCGACAAGGTGCCCCTGCTGATTGCGCCGGCGATGAACCGCGAGATGTGGGCCCATCCCGCCACCCAGCGCAACATGGTGCAGCTGTCCGCCGATGGCGCAACCATTCTGGGTGTGGGCAGCGGCTTTCAGGCCTGCGGGGAAAACGGCGATGGCCGCATGCTGGAGCCGCCCGAGCTGCTGGAAGACATCATTGCCTTTTTCAGACCCAAGGTGCTGGCCGGCCAGACCGTGCTGGTGACGGCCGGCCCGACCTACGAGGCGATCGATCCGGTGCGCGGCATCACCAACCTGTCGAGCGGCAAGATGGGTTTTGCCGTGGCCCGTGCAGCGCACGAGGCCGGCGCCCAGGTCACGCTGGTGGCGGGGCCGGTCAGCCAGCCGACGCCGCGCGGGGTGACGCGCATCGATGTGAAGTCAGCACAGAATATGCTTGAAGCCGTTATGGTACATGCACCGACAGCTACTGTTTTTATAGCGGCTGCAGCGGTGGCCGACTGGCGGCCGGCGAGCAGTGCCGAGCGCAAGATCAAGAAGGATGGCTCCGGCCAGGCGCCCTCACTGGCTTTTGTCGAGAACGCCGACATCCTGGCGACGCTTGCACAGTCGCCCCGGGGTTCATCGGGCGCGTTGTTTTGCGTTGGTTTTGCCGCCGAGAGCCACGACCTGGAAGACAACGCACAAGCCAAGCGCAAGCGCAAGGGTGTACCGCTGCTTGTCGGCAATATCGGCCCGGCTACCTTCGGCCGTGATGACAATGCCTTGCTGCTGGTCGACGCGCAAGGCAGCAAGGCGCTGGCGCGTGCCTCCAAGCTGTCGCTCGCGCGGCAATTGGTGGCGGAGATTGCCAGCCGGACCAAGCGGGCAGGGTGAGGCAAGGTGCAACTGCCTTCCGACACCCCGCCTGACGGTGACTTTGCCCGGTATGTGGAAAAACTGAGTGCCGCCTCTGCCGCGGCGGTTGTGGAAAAACAGGCGATCACAGACGCACAACCCCACCGCGGCCCGGCGCCTGCGGCCGCCAGGCCCGTCCGCCGCGAGCCAGCCCACAGCGCCAAGCCTGCCGGGCCGTCCCTGTGGACGGTGGGAAAATGGGTGCTGATGATCTGGGTCGCACTCCAGTTGCTCTCGGTCCTGCTTCCACGTGCCGGCATGTTCTCGGTGCCACTACTGCTCGCTTTCGCCGCCTGGGCCATTTACCGCTTTAAAAAATCCTCGCCTGCGCTGTTGGCCGGGCGTCTGCGCGAACTGGCCGAACAGGCCGCCAAAGAATTCAAACAAGGCAAGTGACATGAAAATCGACGTGAAGATCATCGACGAGCGCCTGCGCGGCAACCTTCCCGCGTATGCCACACCGGGCAGTGCCGGGCTGGACCTGCGGGCCTGCCTGGAGGCGCCGCTGACATTGCAGCCCAATGCCTGGCAACTGGTGCCGACCGGTTTGGCCATCTATCTGCACAACCCGAATTACGCAGCCCTGATCCTGCCGCGCTCGGGCCTCGGTCACAAACACGGCATCGTGCTGGGCAACCTGGTGGGCTTGATCGACAGCGACTACCAGGGCCAGCTCATGGTGAGCGCCTGGAACCGCAGCGATGCGGCTTTCACGATAGAGCCCATGGAGCGCATTGCACAGCTCATGATCGTGCCCGTGGTGCAGGCCGAGTTCAACGTGGTCGATGAATTTGTTGCCAGCCAGCGTGGCGAAGGCGGCTACGGTTCTACCGGCAAAGCCTGATCCAGGCGAGGCGTCAGGTTTTTCCTACAGGGGCTTCTATCAGGCTCCCACCCCCGGACAGCCTGGGCCCCCACGCCGGAGCGACCGCGCAGCCCCTGTAATCAAGTCTTGGAAGTCAACTTCGCAATTCTGTTTCCCCAAGGCGGGCGCAGAGCTGGAATCAGGCTCCCATGAACTTTACAAACAGGAGATTCCATGCGTAACCCCAGCCGCTTTCTTTCAGTTGTTTCCTCCGTGGTTGTTGTCGCCGGGCTTGCCGCTTGCGCAGCGCCCATGAGCCAGCCAGCGCCGGTCTCCAATTACCCGGCAACCTACCCCGCGCAACAACCGCAGGGAAACTACATTGAATACGGACGCGTGAGCAACGTGGAGACTCTGCGCACGCAGGATCCGGCCAGGACCTCCGGTGTCGGCGCCATCCTGGGCGGCGTGGCCGGTGCGGCTGTTGGCAGCCAGATCGGCGGAGGCAGCGGCCGCACCGCCGCCACGGTGATCGGTGCAGTGGGTGGTGCTGTGGCCGGTAACGCTGTCGAAAGAAACCGCAACACACAGCCCGTGAATGAAAGCTACCGCGTTTCGGTGCAACTGGACAACGGTGGCTCGCGCGCCTACGACGTGCCTTCATACGGGGACTTGCGTGTTGGCGACCGTGTGAAGATTGAAAACAACCAGCTGTACCGCATGCGTTGATCCACTGCGGCGCCAGCTCAGGCCGGTCTGCTCTTGCGAGCAGGCCGGCTTTTTATTGGGCGTCCTTAATGCAGCGTGTTGTTGCCGGGTGCCTGCGATTCAAGCTTGAAAAAACCGGTACCCATGGAGCCCTGGCCGATTTCGGCCTCGGTGGCTTCGCGCACCGAATCGATCTTCAGGCTCAGTCGAATTGCGATGCCGGCCAGGGGGTGGTTGCCGTCGAGCACCACATGTTCAGGGTAGATTTCCGTCACGGTGTAAATGCGGTCCCGCGGCGTGTCGGGGTTGACGCCCGCGGGCAGGGCCGCACCGTCAAAGGTCAGGCCTTCTTCCAGGTCGGCCGGAAAGAGGCTGCGTGCTTCCAGGAAAACCAGGTTCTCGTCGTAATCGCCAAAAGCGTGCTCGGGCTCCAGGTGCAGCTCGACCGTGGCGCCGGCTTCATGGCCCTGCAGGTTTTCCTCGATTTTGGCGAGCAGGTCATTGCCGCCGAGCAGAAACTCAACCGGCTCATCGAGTTCGTCCAGTATTTCGCCCAGGGTATCTTTCAGCGTCCAGGTCAGGGCAACAACGCATTGCGGGGTGATTTTCATCCGACAATTGTCCCATGGATGTCAATCAGCCCCTTGCCCTTCTCGCCGGTTTGGCCCCCGCGCAATTCATGCGTCGTCACTGGCAAAAAAAGCCTTTGCTCGTGCGCCAGGCCATCCCCGGCTTCAAGCCGCTGCTCAGCCGCACAGAGCTGTTCAGGCTTGCGGCGCAGGAGCAGGTGGAGTCGCGCCTCGTGGTGCAGCAGCCTGCTGGCTGGCGCATGAAGCAGGGGCCGTTTGGCCCGCGCAGCCTGCCGGCTTTGAGCCGGCCGCAATGGACCTTGCTGGTGCAGGGCGTGGACCTGCACGAGCGCCGCGCGCATGAACTGCTGCAGCAATTCCGTTTTGTGCCCGATGCGCGGCTGGACGACCTGATGATTTCATTTGCCACGCCCGGTGGTGGTGTAGGGCCGCACTTTGACAGCTACGACGTTTTCCTGTTCCAGGCCAGCGGCCGCAGGCGCTGGAAAATTGGCCGCCAGGAAGACCTGACGCTGCAGCAGGGCGTGCCCCTCAAGATCCTGCAGAACTTCAAACCCGAGCAGGAGTTTGTGCTGGAGGCCGGCGACATGCTTTACCTGCCACCGCGTTATGCCCATGATGGCCTGGCTGAACAGTGCCTCGGCGACGACGGCAAGCTGGCGGACTGCATGACCTACTCCATTGGGTTTCGTGCGCCCAGACGGGCCGAACTGGCCGGAGAGCTGCTGCAGCGGCTGGCTGATTTTGGTGAAGGGGAGGAAGAGCATGAAAGCCGACCGGACCTTTACCGCGATCCCGCGCAGGCCGCCACGCAAACACCCGCCGCCTTGCCCGAGGGCCTGCTCCAGTTTGCGCAAAAGGCCGTGCACGATGCGTTGAAAGATCCCTTGGCGCTGGCCTGTGCGCTGGGCGAATATCTGACCGAACCGAAGGACTCCGTCTGGTTTGACGGCCCTTCGGGCGCCTGGGATCCGAAGCATGCGCAGGGGCTGTGCCTGGACCCCCGGACCCGGATGATGTACGACGTGCATCATGTGTTCATCAATGGCGAAAGTTACCGCGCCCGGGGTGCGGATGCGACCTTGATGCGGTGCCTGGCCGATCAGCGCCGGCTGTCCGCTTCCGACATGCGCCGATGCGGGGCGTCGGCACTGGCGCTGTTGGCTGACTGGCACGAGGCCGGCTGGCTTGCCAACCCGGGGAGCGCCTGTTGAAATCTGTCCAAGGAGCAGACCATGAACGAGCTTGATTCATCTCCCGATCCCTCTTTGCCCGGGCTGTTGCAGGGCCGCTTTGAAGGCCGCTTTGCATTTGCAGAGCTGGTCCGGCAGGCCTTTGCTGCGGCTGCCGCACAGGGCTGGCGCGACATCATCCTCTGCGACGCCACATTCGAGGACTGGCCACTGGGCGAACGCGTCGTGGTGCAGGCCCTGAACGACTGGGCAAAGTCCGGTCGCACGCTGACCATGCTGGCCCAGAATTATGATGAAGTGATACGCCGCCATGCGCGTTTCGTGACCTGGCGCCGCACGTGGTCGCACATCATCGAATGCCGCGGCAGCGGTTCGGTAGCGGCCAGCGACTTGCCCAGCGCCTTCTGGAGCCCGGGCTGGGTTTTTGAACGGCTGGATCTGGTTCGCAGCACTGGTATGGCGGGGCCGGAAGCTGCGCGCCGGGTTGCGCTCAAGGAACGCTTGGCGGAAAAACTGCTGCGCAGCAGCCCGGCCTTCCCTGCGACCACACTGGGCATTTGACAACCAGGCGCTGGATGGACTTGCAAGGGCTTTAAACATGGTCAATGCAGGTGAACTTTCAGGGTTTTCACCGCGGTAAAAACCCGCATATACTTCCATATTGGAAAAGGCTGAGGTTGCATTGCGCGCCGCCAGTCAAAAAAACAGGTCGCTGATGTGCTTTTTTGACAGTTTCCAGAAGCAATTTTTCTCATTCATCAAGGAATCTCTCGATATGAACAAGTCACTAGTCCTGGCCGCCATCGTTGCTGCTGTTGCTCTCGCTGCCTGCGGCAAAAAAGAAGAAGCGCCAGCACCCGCACCAGCCGTTGTCGCCCCAGCGCCCGCACCTGCTGAAGCAGCTTCCGCTCCCGCCGCGGGCGCATCTGCACCCACAGCTGCTCCGGCTCCTGCTGAAGCCGTGTCGCCTGCTCCTGCTGCCAGCGCCGCGAAGTAATTCTTTGCGCCTGCCTGAAAGCCGCCTCCGGGCGGCTTTTTTGTGCCCGTTCCATGCCGGGGCCGGGACAGGCGGGGGCGCAGCTGCCGGCTAAACGGCCAGCCAGCGCGTTCCCGCACCGGCATCTGCCACTTCGATGTCGGTGCTGCTGCCCAGGGCATCCAGCATGGCTTGCCTGGCCAGCTCCGGCCGGTTGTTCTGCTGGCTCAGATGGGCGGCGACCAGTTGCCTGAGACCGCCGTGCTTCACCGAGCGCGCAATCTCGCCTGCCGCAGCGTTGGACAGGTGGCCATACATGCCGCCAACACGCCGTTTGAGGAAGGGCGGATAACTTGACCGGTCCAGGAGTTCGGCGTCATGGTTGCACTCCAGCAGCAGGGCCTGGCAGTTCGCCAGATGGGCCAGCAGGTGGGAGGTGGCATGGCCGAGATCGGTCAGAAGCCCCAGCTTGGAGGCGCCGTCGGTGCAGGTCAGCTGCAAGGGTTCGCGGGCGTCATGCGGGACCGTAAAAGGCGTGAACTGCAGATTGCCGAGATCAACCCCCTGTCCGTCGCGTGCAATATGGAGCAGGCCGTCAAAATCGGGCCGGCCGATTCCTTCATGGGTACCGCGGCTCATCCACACCGGTACCCGGTGGCGCAATGCAAATTTGTGCGCGCAACCGATGTGGTCGCTGTGTTCGTGCGTGATGAAGATGCCGTCGATATCTGCCTCAAGCAGGCCGGCTTCGGCCAGACGTATCGAGAGTTGCCTGATTCCCAGGCCGCAGTCCACCAGCAGGCGCGTGGGCCACAGGCCCGTCGCCTCAACCAGCGTGGCATTGCCTGTGCTGCCGCTGCCCAGGCTTTTGAACCTCAGCACTGGCGCGGCTCCATGTTGTGCCTTATTTCAGGTCGTCGGCAATGACCTGAACGATGCGCTGGGCATTGGCCGAGGCTTCGGGGTTGCCCTGGGCATTGAGCACGGACACCGTGGTTGCTTCGCCCTGGCTGCGCACGGCAATCCGGTATTTGAGGGGCGGTACGCCCGATGACGAACTGCTGAAGAGCTTGCTGAAGAAGCCGGGCTCTTTCTTGTCGGCGGTCGGTTCCACATAACGCACAAAGTAGGTGCCTTGCGTGCGGTCCCGGTCTTCAACGGTAAAGCCGGTGCGGTCTAGGGCGAGGCCGACACGGCGCCAGGCGCGCTCGAAGCCCTCGTCGATCTGCACCACAGGCATGTTGTTCACGCTGGCAACGCGGGCGGTTTGCCGGGATGTGCCGCTGGCGACCAGCGCATTCGACTGTTCCTGGCTGACACCGAGCTTGACCATCAGGCGGCGCAGGAACTCGGCTTCGAGTTCGGGATCTGCAGGACGCGGCTGCCACACGGTGCCGTCGCCTTTTTGCGGCGTCTTGATGGTGCCGGTGACCATTTCCACCATGCCGCGGTGGCTGATGTAGATCTCGGTGCCGCCGGTCGGCGTGCGCTCCAGGCGGGTGCGGAATTTGTCACGCTCACCGGTGGAGTACAGGCTGTCGAGCAGCTTGCCCAAGGTCGCGCGGATAAAGTCCTGTGGGAGCTTGGCCCGGTTTTCCGCGTAGTCGGTTTCCATGATGCCCAGGTTTTCCTGCTCAAGTGCAAGCAGGAAGCCGCTTTCCTGCCAGAACTCGCGCACCGGACTCCACAACTTGTCCGCGGGGCGATTCACGACCAGCCAGCGCTGGCTGCCTGCGCGTTCGATACGGACGTCGCCGACGGTGCTTGCTGCAGTTTGCACGGACTGGGTGGTCTGGCCGACCTGGTAACCGCTGGCGGTCACGGAGCTGCCCGGCACCACGTAACGGGTATCGCGCGACAGCTGGGTCAGATCGGGAGGGACATCCAGCGAGGTCCCCTTTGCCGTGCTTTTGTAGTCCACCTTGTCGCTGATGGAGTCACTTAGTGACGAGCAACCGGACAGGATGAATGCCGCGACAAGCGCAAGCAGGGGGGCCGCGGCGAGCCGCGGAGCAGGTACGGGTCTGAAGGCGCTGAGCGTGTGCAATGTCATCACTGGGGTCCCTTAAAAATCAGATCAGGCCACAAACGCGCAGTGCGTTTTCTACCGTGGCTTCGTTGGCAGTTTCAAGCGGTGTCATGGGCAGGCGCAGCGTGCCACCGCACAGTCCCATGCGGGCCATGGCCCATTTCACCGGAATCGGGTTGGCTTCGACAAACAGGTGTTTGTGCAGCGGCAGCAGCTGGAGCTGGATTTTCATCGCGCTGCGGGCATTGCCTGCGATGGCTGCGATGCACAGCTCATGCATCAGGCGCGGCGCCACGTTGGCGGTCACGCTGATGTTGCCTTGACCGCCGCACAGCATCAACGCCACGGCAGTGGGGTCGTCGCCGGAATAGACCGCGAAACCGGCCGGCACTTCCCTGATCAGCCATTGGGCGCGCTCGATGTTGCCGGTGGCTTCCTTGATGCCGACGATCCCCGGAACCTGCGCCAGGCGCAGCACGGTGGCATGCAACATGTCGGCGACGGTTCGCCCGGGCACGTTGTACAGCACCATGGGCAGGTCGACCGCCTCGGCAATTGCCTTGAAGTGCCGGTACTGGCCTTCCTGCGTCGGTTTGTTGTAGTAGGGCACGACCTGCAGCTGGCAATCGGCGCCCACAGTTTTGGCAAAACGTGCCAGTTCGATGGCCTCGGCGGTGGAGTTGGCGCCGCAACCGGCCATGACCGGAACTATGCCTTTGGCCTGCTCCACCGAAACGCGGATGATTTCGCAGTGTTCTTCGACGCTGACGGTAGGCGACTCGCCGGTGGTGCCGACCACGCCGATGCAGTCCGTGCCCTCGGCAATGTGCCAGTCCACCAGTTTGCGGAGGGTCGGGTAATCAACGCTGCCGTCTTCATGCAGGGGAGTGGCCAGTGCAACGATGCTGCCGGTAATGGTTTTCATGTCTGTGTGTCAGGTGGAGCGGGTACGGTGGCCAGGCCAGCCCATAAAGCCAATCCCGCATTCTACCCAGTGCGACGGGGAGGTCCTGCGCGGCTCAGGCCGCGTGCGGCAATGGTTTTTCAGCGCGCTCCCCGTCCAGAACATAACGTGGGACCCCTCCCGGCAACGACGGTTCCCGGACAGCTGCAATCCGCTGTGTAAAGCGGGTGGGGGTTTCCAGGAAGCCATCCTCGAAAGCCACGACCCGCAAGCCACGGCACACCTCCAGCAGTTCGCCAGGGCGCAACAGGAAATCCGGCCGTGAGGGCTTGCCCACGGTTTCGTTGCCTTGCGCAAAGGTTTCATAAATCAGCACGCCGCCGGGGGCCAGGCTGGCCAGCAGCGGTGGCAGCAGGGGACGCCACAGGTAGTTGGTCACCACCACTGCGTCAAACTCGCGGCCGGCAAACGGCCAGGGGCCGGCTTCGATGTCGGCGACCACCTTTTCGCAGCTGTCCGCCGGAATTGCTATTGAATCAATAGCTGCTTGTGCCCGGTCCACAAGAGCTAGAGGGTGATTTTTCTTGTAAAACCAGTACGCGTGGCGGCCTTGGCCACAAGCGACGTCCAGCACTGTTCCGCCGGGCCGCACCAAGTGCGACCAGCGCTGCACCCAGGCCGATGGGGCTTCGCTTCCGTGCGGGCTCATATTGGTGGCAGAGGTGGGCGCGCCTCTTCATCAACAGGGGCCGCGGAACCGGCTTCGCCGGTCCGCAGGCGCAGCGCCCCCCCGGGGGGCGGCGCAGTACACGAAGTGACAAGCGTGGGGGCCATATTCACCGTGGCTTAACCTCATCCTTGAGCGCTGCCAGCGCCATGGACTCCACGGCACCGGGCGCCAGCAGCTTGAGCCAGCGTCCGAGTTTGCCTCGGGTGGTCAGCACCACTTCGCGCTCGCGCCTGGCCATGCCTTCGAGGATCAGCCGGGCACAGGTTTCGACGCTCATGGCATCGTCTTCCTTGAGGCCGCTGGCGCCGGCGGGCGCACCTGCCGCGTTGAAACCGCGGTGGCGGATCCGGGTGGCCACCACGCCGGGATAAGCCGTGGTGACACTGACGCCAGCCCCTTTCAGTTCGGCGCGCAGTGCTTCAAAGAACCCCGTCATGGCGAATTTGCTGGCGCTGTAGGCGGTGCGGCCCGGGACGCCCACCAGGCCTGCCAGGCTGGACACCGCCACAATGCTGCCGCGGCTTTGCTTTAAATAAGGCAGGGCGGCATGGGTGCACCAGACGCTTCCCCACAGGTTGATGCGCATCAGGTCTTCATACCAGCCCAGGTCGCCGGTTTTCACCTCTTCGAACAACGCCTGCGCCGACATGCCGGCGTTGTTGATCAGGGCGTCGATCTGGCCGAATGACTGGATAGCAGTTGCGATCAGCGCACGGCACCCGGCCGGGTCGGAGACGTCGGTCCTGGCCACCAGCGTGGCCGCACCAGTAGCCTGGCACTGGGCAGCAACCTTGCCGAGCGCCTCTTCGTTGCGTGCGGCCAGCACCAGCGCCACCGCCGCGCCGTGGCGCTGTGCCAGTTGGCGCGCCATTTCGGCGCCAATGCCGTCCGAAGCGCCGGTGATCACAATGGTTTTTGTGGCCATGTTGTCCCCTGTTGATCGAGACGAAAGACTACCACCGTTTGCAGCCCCATCCGGGCACTTGCCGGACGCTGGGCAATCCCTTAACCTGTGCATCTGAGTCAGGCCAACCCATCGGGCGCAGACGCCGCGTCCGGCACCCAGGAGCGCGCCATGTCCCCTTCCTCCTCGCCGGTTCATCCGGCTGTCCTCGCCTTGCGCACGCTGGCCCTGGTCGGCGCAGCGGCCAGCGGTAAAACCACACTGGTCGAGGCTTTGCTGCACAAGGCCGGGGCGATCGGTGCGCCTGGCAGCCTGGAGCGTGGCACCACGGTCAGCGATTTTGACCCGCTCGAGCGCCGGGCCCAGCACTCGCTTCACTCGGCCCTAGTTCACCTGCAGCACCAGGACACACGCATTCACCTGATCGACACGCCCGGTGCGCCGGACTTTCTGGGGCAGGCGCTGCCCGCGCTGGAAGCGGTGGAGACGGCGGCCCTGGTGGTCAGCGCTTCCAGCGGCCTGGAACTCATGAGTGGCCGCATGATGGACTGGGCGGCCAGCCGTGGCCTGTGCCGCATGGTCATCGTCAACAAGATCGATGCGCTGGGCATCGATCTTCCGGGACTGCTGGCGGCCATTCAGGCTGCATTCGGCAAGGAGTGCCTGCCGCTGAACCTGCCCGCGGCGGGAGGGACACGCGTGGTGGACTGTTTCTTCAACCCCGCGGGCGAGTCCGATTTTTCCAGCGTTGCGCTGGCGCATCGCGCGCTGGTCGAGCAGGTGGTGGAAGTGGACCCGGCCTTTGTCGAGCGTTACCTGGAAGAAGGTGATGTCGATCCGCAGGAACTGCACGCGCCGCTGGAGCAGGCATTGCGCGAGGGGCACCTGATTCCGGTCTGCTTTGTGTCGGCCCGCAACGGTGCCGGTGTGGCCGAACTGCTCGATGTGATGGTCAGGCTGCTGCCGAATCCGGCCGAGGGCAATCCGCCCCAGTTTTTGCGTGGCGAGGGTGAGGCAGCGGTCCCGGTGCGGGCCGAGCCTGATCCGGCAAGCCATGTACTTGCGCACGTCTTCAAGGTCAGCGTCGACCCCTATGTTGGCAGGATGGGAATCTTTCGTGTGCACCAGGGCACTGTCACGCGTGACAGCCAGCTTTACATTGGCGATGGGCGGCGGCCGTTCAAGGTCGGCCACCTGTTCCGGCTGCAAGGTAAGGAACACACGGAAATTGCCAGTGCCGGGCCGGGCGAGCTGTGCGCGGTGGCCAAGGTGGACGAGATCCATTTCGACGCGGTGCTGCACGATGCCGCCGAGGACGAACACATGCACCTCAAGCCGCTGGGCTTTCCGGTGCCTGTGCATGGGCTCGCCCTGGCGCCGAAACGCCGTGGCGACGAGCAGCGCATGTGGGACCTGGTGCAAAGGCTGGTCGATGAAGACCCCTGCCTCAGGCTGGAGCATGTGGCGCAGACCAATGAAACCGTTGTTTACGGGCTTGGCGAGTTGCACCTGCGCACCTTGATCGAGCGATTGACCGAAGTCTACAAATGCGAAGTCGACACGCGGCCACCGCGCATTGCCTATCGGGAGACGGTCACTGCTCCGGCCGCTGGCCACCACCGCCACAAAAAGCAAAGCGGCGGCGCCGGCCAGTTCGGCGAGGTGTTCCTGCGCATCGAGCCGCTGGCGCGTGGTGCCGGCATCGAGTTTGTCGACCAGGTCAGGGGCGGCACGATTCCGGGCCAGTACATTCCTGCGGTTGAAAAAGGCGTGCGCCAGGCGCTGGACGGCGGCGTGGTCGCGGGCTTTCCGGTGCGCGATGTGCGGGTGGTGGTGTACGACGGCAAGCACCATAGTGTGGACAGCAAGGACATTGCCTTTGCGACGGCCGGACGCAAGGCGGTGATCGAGGCCGTGCGTGCTGCATCACCGGTGGTGCTGGAGCCCATCGTCAATGTCGAGATCACCGCGCCGGAGGCGGCCATAGGCGACATCACCGGCGACCTGTCGTCTCGCCGCGGCCAGGTCAGCGGCACGCGCGGCCTGCAACTGGGCACGCTGGCCGTGCTGGGCCAGGTACCGCTGTCGGAACTGAACGGCTACCAGTCGCGGCTCAATGCGCTGACCGGCGGGCAGGGTGCTTACACGCTGGCCTTCAGCCACTACGAGGCCGTGCCGCCGCCGGTGCAGCAGCAGTTGGCCGGGCAGTACCGGGTGCGGGATGAAGAGTAAGAAGGAGAAGGGACCTAGAAGCAGGCCCAGATCTGGTCGGCCAGCGTCAGCAAAAACTCGGGCCGCAAATACAGCGCAAACACGCCCAGCGTGGCCGCGATGGCCAGTGCATACAGGGCGAGCTTGCGGGCCATCTCAGGCACCCTGTGGCAACCGGCCCGCTGCCGGCCGCTGGATGGCCGCTTCGCGTACCGGCAGGTTGACCAGAGCAGCAAGCACACCCAGCCCGATGGCGATGTACCAGACGATGTCGTAGCTGCCGGTGCGGTCATACAGGTAGCCGCCCAGCCACACGCCCATGAAGGAGCCAATCTGGTGGCTGAAAAAGATGAAGCCACTGAGCATGGACAGATGCTGGATGCCGAAAATCTGCGCCACGACGGCATTCGTCGGCGGCACGGTAGACAGCCACAACAGGCCCATCAGGCTGGAAAAAATATAGACGCTGCTCGGGGTCAGGGGCGCCATGAGAAACACGGCGATGACAACAGACCGTGCGAAGTAAATAAAAGCGAGGATGTTTTTCTTCGCCAGCCTTTGGCCCAGGGCACCGGCCGCATAGGTGCCGAACACATTGAACAGTCCGATCAGCGCCAGCGCGTAACTGGCGACCTGCGGCGAGAGACCCTTGTCCCGCAGGTAACTGGGCATGTGAACCCCGATAAACACCACCTGGAAACCGCAGACGAAATAGCCGGCCATCAGCAGCTGGAAGCTCGGGTACTTGAAGGCTTCCTTGAGCGCCTGCAGGATGGTTTGTTCGCGCGGCGGCGCCTGGCCCGGGCCAAAGCTGGTTTCGCGCAGACCGAAGGCCAGTGGTGCGATCAACAGCACCGCAGCACTCAGCACCAGCAACGCTTCCTGCCAGCCCAGGCCGCTGATCAGGAAACCTTCGACCGGCACCATCAGGAACTGCCCAAAGGAGCCCGCCGCCGCGGCGACACCCATGGCCCAGGAGCGTTTTTCGGCAGGAATGTTGCGGCCGATGACGCCGTAGATCACGGCATAGGTGGTGCCCGCCTGCGCCGCGCCTATCAGCACACCGGCCGTCAGTGTGAAGAGCAGCCCGCTTGGTGACAGCGCCATGCCCACCAGGCCCAGCGCATACAGCACCGCACCGCCCGCAATGACGCGAAAAGCGCCGAAACGGTCGGCCAGCATGCCCGCAAAAATGCCGAACACACCCCAGGACAGGTTCTGGATGGCGATGGCAAAGGCAAAGGTTTCGCGCGTCCAGCCCTGGGCCTGAGTGATCGGTTGCAGCCACAGGCCAAAGCCGTGGCGTATGCCCATGGACAGGGTGACGATGGCGGCGCCGCAGATGAGCACCTGGGCGATGGAGAGGTTTCGGGTCGGGGATTGCATCCGGTGAATGTACCCAATGGGGCGGTTTCCCGCTTTTGAAAGTTTTTGCAGCGATTGATGCGCGCGGTGCATGAGTTTTGGGGTGGATCAGAAAAACTGTATATTCATACAGTCTTAAAATCATCCGGGTCTACAATCCACCCTCCCATGGCGACCAAACTACCCAACGACTATTCCGAAAGCTCGATCCGCGTGCTCAAGGGCCTGGAGCCCGTCAAGCAGCGGCCGGGCATGTACACGCGTACCGACAACCCCCTGCACATCATCCAGGAAGTGCTGGACAACTCCGCTGACGAGGCGCTGGCCGGCCATGGCAAGAAGATCAAGGTCACGCTGCATACGGACGGCTCGGTCAGCATCGAGGATGACGGACGCGGCATTCCCCATGGTATGCACCCCGAGGAAAAGGCACCGGTGATCGAACTGGTGTTCACCCGCCTGCACGCGGGGGGCAAGTTCGACAAGGGGCAGGGCGGGGCCTACAGCTTTTCCGGCGGCCTGCATGGCGTCGGCGTCAGCGTCACCAATGCCCTGTCCAAACGGCTGGAGGTGAGCTCTTACCGTGACGGCATGGCCGCCACCCTGGTGTTCAGCGGAGGCGACGTCATCGAGAAGCTGCAACTGCGCAAGCAGGCCGAGGGCGACCGCAAGTCCGGCCTCACGGTACGTGCCTGGCCGGACAGCAAATATTTTGAAGCCTCCGCCCTGCCCATGGCCGAGCTGACCCACTTGCTGCGCAGCAAGGCGGTGCTGATGCCCGGCGTCACCGTGACGCTGGTGGTCGAAAAAACCAAAGAGGTGCAGACCTGGATTTACAAGGGCGGCCTGCGTGACTACCTGATGCAGACGCTGAGTGCCGATCCGGTGATTCCGCTGTTCGAAGGCGAGGGCTTCGCCGATGCCGCGCACGACAGTTTTGCCGAGGGCGAGGGCGCCCAGTGGTGCCTGGCGTTCACTGAAGACGGCCAGCCGGTGCGCGAGAGCTACGTCAACCTGATTCCGACCAGCGCCGGCGGCACGCACGAAAGCGGCCTGCGCGACGGCGTGTTCCAGGCCGTCAAGAGTTTCATCGAGCTGCACTCGCTGCTGCCCAAAGGTGTGAAGCTGCTGCCGGAAGACGTCTTTGCCCGTGCCAGTTATGTGCTCTCCGCCAAGGTGCTGGATCCGCAGTTCCAGGGCCAGATCAAGGAGCGGCTCAACTCGCGTGATGCGGTGCGGCTGGTTTCAAGCTTTGTGCGTCCGACGCTGGAGCTGTGGCTGAATCAGCATGTCGACTATGGCAAAAAACTCGCCGAGCTGGCCATCAAGGCGGCGCAAACCCGCCAGAAAGCCGGCCAGAAGGTTGAAAAACGCAAAGGCTCGGGTGTAGCCGTGCTGCCGGGCAAGCTGACCGACTGCGAAAGCAAGGACCTAGCGCACAACGAGGTCTTCCTGGTCGAGGGCGACTCTGCCGGCGGCAGTGCCAAGATGGGCCGCGACAAGGAAAGCCAGGCCATCCTGCCGCTGCGCGGCAAGGTGCTCAACACCTGGGAGGTCGAGCGCGACCGGCTGTTTGCCAACACTGAAATCCACGACATCGCGGTCGCCATCGGGGTCGACCCGCATGGCCCCAACGATTCGCCCGACCTCAGCGGCCTGCGCTACGGCAAGATCTGCATCCTCAGCGATGCGGACGTGGACGGGTCCCACATCCAGGTCCTGCTGCTGACCCTGTTTTTCCGGCATTTCCCCAAGTTGATCGAAAGCGGCAATATTTTTGTGGCCAGGCCGCCGCTGTTCCGGGTGGATGCGCCGGCTCGCGGCAAGAAGCCCGCATCAAAGGCGTACGCGTTGGATGAAGGCGAGTTGATCGCCATTCTGGACAAATTGCGCAAGGAAGGCGTGCGCGAAGGGGCCTGGGCCATCAGCCGCTTCAAGGGCCTGGGCGAAATGAATGCGGAACAATTGTGGGAAACCACACTCAATCCTGATACCCGTCGGCTGTTGCCGGTGCAACTCGGCAACTTCGATTTTGCCCAGACCGAAAGTCTGGTGACCAAACTGATGGGCAAAGGCGAAGCCGCGGCGCGGCGCGAATTGATGGAACTTCACGGTGATGCCGTGGAGATCGATATTTAAAGGACCTTCATGCGCGATCCGCGGACGTCTGCAGCATGGGCTGCCTGATGCTTAAAAACTGGCTCCAGCCCTTGTGGCGCGGGCGCAAGCAGCTATCATTTTTGATGGCTGCTGCTGCCATGCTGCTGGGGGCGGAGTCTGCTCGCGCCGATGTATGGGGCTATGTGGATGACAAGGGCGTGGCCCATTTCTCGGCCGAACGGCTTGATGAACGCTACCAGCTGTTTTTTCGCGGTGGCGAGACTTTCGACACCAGCCGTGGAAGGCGTGCTTCTTCGGGCGCTTTCGGTGGCGGCAGCACCGATGCACCGCCCAAGATCCTGACCTTCTTCGACGTTTCGCCGAACTACAAGGCGGTCAGGCATTTGCTGCGTGAAGCAGCGGCGGTTAACGACATCGACTACGAATTGCTGCAGGCGCTGATTGCCACGGAATCTGGCTTTAACACCCACGCGGTGTCGCCCAAGGGTGCCATTGGCCTGATGCAGCTGATGCCGCCCACCGCCCAGCGTTATGGTGTGCGGGCCGACAAGAATTCGCCGATCGAGAAGAAGCTGACCGATCCGAAGACCAACATCCGCGCTGGTTCGCGTTACCTGCGCTACCTGATCGACATGTTCCCCGGCCAGCTGGAACTGGCGGTCGCGGCCTACAACGCCGGCGAAGGCGCGGTCCAGCGTGCCGGCAACAAAATCCCCAATTACCCTGAAACCAAAAATTACGTCAAGACCGTGATGCAGCTGTACGGTCACCTGACACCGCCCAGCGTGATCGGCGATGCGCGCCGCTCCGGCCGCGTCAGGATGGAAATGATGGGCGGCAGCAAAGTGCCGTCCAGCCCGGCCACCGGAGGCGCCATCGGGCGCGGCAACCAGTTGCCGGCGCTTGTGGTGCAAAACCCGGTCGCGCCGGAGTTCAGGGTCGAACGCGACTAGGTGTGTGCCGCGGTTCGCGTGGGCCCCGTGACCCGAGGTAGCGCCAACGCCGAGGCCATAATCCCCTGCGGTGGCCCGCCGGACCGGCGGCCAGGCCAAATTTCCTCTTTTCCCTCCTCCCTTTTGATACCTTTGCAGTTTGAACCCGATGGACGATCTTTTTACACCTGACCCGCTTTCCAGCCCCGAGTTGCCTGACCAGGAATCGCTGGCCGCTTATGCCCAGCGTGCCTACCTTGAATACGCGTTGAGCGTGGTCAAAGGCCGGGCGCTGCCCGATGTCTGCGACGGACAGAAGCCGGTGCAGCGGCGCATCATGTACGCCATGGCGCGCATGGGGCTGGGCTTTTCCGGCGCCAACGGCGCCAAGCCGGTCAAAAGCGCACGTGTGGTCGGTGATGTGTTGGGCAAATACCATCCGCACGGGGACCAGGCAGCCTATGACGCGATGGTGCGCATGGCACAGGACTTCAGCCAGCGTTATCCGCTGATCGATGGTCAGGGCAACTTCGGCAGCCGCGACGGTGACGGCGCCGCAGCCATGCGTTATACCGAGGCACGGCTGGCAAAAATCACCACGCTGCTGCTCGACGAGCTTGACGAGGGCACGGTCGACTTCGTGCCGAATTACGACGGTTCTTTTGAGGAGCCGCGCCAACTGCCGGCGCGTTTGCCGTTCACGCTGCTCAACGGCGCCAGCGGCATTGCCGTGGGTCTGGCGACCGAAATCCCCAGTCACAACCTGCGCGAAGTGGCCGACGCCTGCATCGCGCTGATCAAGACGCCCAAGCTCGGTGACGAAGAGCTGTACACGCTGATTGCCGGGCCGGACTACCCAGGCGGCGGGCAGATCATCTCCAGCACGGCAGACATTGCCGCAGCCTACAACACGGGCCGCGGCTCGCTCAAGGTGCGCGCGCGCTGGAAAATCGAGGATCTGGCGCGCGGCCAGTGGCAGCTGGTGGTGCAGGAGCTGCCGCCCGGCGTGAGTACGCAGCGTGTGCTCGAAGAGATTGAAGAGATCACCAACCCGAAGATCAAGGCCGGCAAGAAGGCCCTGAGCCTGGATCAGGTGCAGCTCAAGCAAACGGTTCTGGCCGTGCTTGATGTGGTGCGCGACGAGTCCAGCAAGGACGCCGCCGTGCGCCTGGTGTTCGAGCCCAAGACCAGCCGCATCAGCCAGACCGAGCTGATTACCACCCTGCTGGCGCACACCAGCCTGGAGAGTTCGTCGACGATCAACCTCACCATGATCGGGCTGGACGGCAAGCCGACACAAAAGAATCTGCGCCAGATGCTGCAGGAATGGATCAGCTTCCGCCAGACCACGATAGAGCGGCGCTCGCAGCACCGCCTGAACAAGGTGCTGGACCGCATCCACATCCTCGAGGGCCGGCAACTGGTGCTGCTCAATATCGACGAGGTGATCGCCATCATCCGCCAGGCCGAAGAGCCCAAGGCCGCGCTGATCGCACGCTTCAATCTGAGCGACCGGCAGGCAGAAGACATTCTTGAAATCCGCCTGCGCCAGCTGGCCAGGCTGGAAGCCATCAAGATCGAGCAGGAGCTCAAGGGCCTGCGCGAAGAGCAGGGCAAACTCGAGGAAATCCTCGGCAGCCCGGCAGCCTTGCGCCGCCTGATGATCAAGGAAATCGAGGCTGACGCCAAACAGTTTTCCGACCCGCGCCGCACCCTGATCCAGGCTGATAAAAAAGCCGTGCTTGAAGTCAAGGTGATCGACGAGCCGGTGACGGTGGTGATCAGCGTCAAGGGCTGGGTACGTGCACGCAGCGGCCACGGCCACGACGCGGCCAGCTTCGCCTTCAAGTCGGGCGATGGCCTGTACGGCACCTTCGAATGCCGCACGGTGGACAGCCTGCTGGTGTTCGGCACCGCGGCCAAAGGCTCGGGCCGGGTGTATTCGATTCCGGTTGCCATGCTGCCCGGTGCGCGCGGCGACGGCCAGCCGGTGACCACGTTGATCGAGCTTGAAAGCGGAACGCACCCGGCGCATTATTTTGCCGGCCCGCCGGCTGCCACGCTGCTGCTCAGCGGCAGAGGTGGCTACGGTTTCCTGGCCACGGTGGAAAACATGACATCGCGCCTGAAAGCCGGCAAGGCCTTCATCAGTTGCGGCGAAGGCGAATCAATCTGCAAGCCATCGCCGGTCTCCGGCAGCAGCGGCTCCGTCCCTCTGAACCCGGCCACGCATGTGGCTTGCGCTTCTACCGGCGGCCGCATCCTCACGTTTGAGATCAGCGAGCTCAAGACCCAGCCGGCCGGCGGCCGCGGCCTGATGCTGATTGACCTGGACGCCAAGGACACCCTGGCCGGCGCGGCGGCTTACACCCGCAGCGTGAAGATCGAGGGCATTGGCCGCGGTGGCAAGATGCGGGAGGAAACACTGGAGATCCGCAGCCTGAACAACGCCAGGGCCGCGCGTGCCCGCAAAGGCAAGGCGGCGGACCTGGGGTTCAAACCGGCGGCGATTTCGCGGGTTGAATAGGATGGGCTGATTGCTATCTATTTGGGGGCTATTAATGTCCGCGGCACAAGGGAAAAGTGCCAAGTTGATATGAAGAATCAGGCAGAAGGTGCTCGAATCGCAGATTTGGGCCTGAACGCCTTGCACACCGCTTCGTTGGTTTCCAGGTAAGGCCCGCCTATCAAATCGATGCAATAAGGCACGGCGGCAAAGATACCGGCGACGGTCTGTGAACCGTCTGCGTTTTTCAGCCCTTCCAGCGTTTCGGCAATGGCTTTGGGCTGGCCGGGCAGGTTCAGGATGAGGCTCTTGCTGCGGATCACGGCCACCTGGCGCGACAGGATGGCGGTCGGCACGAACTTCAGGCTGATCTGGCGCATCTGTTCGCCGAAACCCGGCATTTCCTTGTGCGCCACTGCCAGCGTGGCTTCGGGCGTCACGTCGCGCAGCGAGGGGCCGGTGCCGCCGGTGGTCAGCACCAGGGAGCAGCCGGCATCCACCAGTTCAATCAGCGTGGCGCTGATCTGCGCCTGCTCGTCGGGTATCAGGCGTTCGGCAAATTCAACCGAGTTGCGCAGCGCGCGGCCCAGCCACTCTTTCAGCGCGGGCAGGCCCTTGTCTTCATAGACGCCGCTGGACGCCCGGTCGCTGACCGAGACGATGCCGATTTTCACTGCGTCGTGCGCCATGGTCAGTTGGCCTCCGGTGCCAGTGCTTCCCGCACCAGCTGGAAAATTTCACGGTAGGACTTGCCGTGGCGCGGCGCTTCGCCCGGTTTTTCGGGCTTGGCATCCTTGCGGGCCTGGCGCACCAAGGCGCGCAGCTGCTGCGCATCTGTATCCGGGTGTTCGGCCAGCCAGTCGCCGAGCGCATCGTCGGAAGCGATCAGCTTGTCGCGCCACTGTTCGGCCAGGTGCAGCGCCAGCGTGAGCTGGGCCGAGCCGTTTTTCTGCTCGTCAATGGCCGCGCGAATCGGTTCGGTGTCCAGCGGACGCATCAGCTTGCCGATGAACTGCATCTGGCGGCGTTTGCCCTCGAAGTTGGTGATTTTTTTGGCCTGGGCAATCGCGTCGATCAGTTTTTCGGGCAGGTCCAGACGCGCCATCAGGTCGGCGCGCAGGGTGAGCAGGGCTTCGCCGAGGGCTTGCTTTTCGTCGGCTTTGGCTTTGAGCTGGGTCTTGCTGGGCGGGCCGACTTCTTCTGCGGCAATTTCTTCGGGTTTCACGAAGCGGCCGTGGGACCAGTAGCCCTTGATAGCCTTGGGAGTCTTGTTGTTCATAGCAGTCAGTATCATAGCTACCCTATGACCCTCAAGACCTCCAAGATTTCCTCCAGCCCCAAACGGGCAGGCCGACCCCCAGCGCAACCGGAAAAAGGCTTCAGCTACCACCGTGATTTTTTCGAGGAACTGGTGGACAGCGCCTTGGCGCACGCCAAAAAGATAGGCGCCACCGATGCAGCTGCCGAGGCCTCCGAAGGCTGTGGCCTCAGCGTCAGCGTGCGCAAGGGCGAACTTGAAAACGTCGAACGCAACCGCGACAAATCACTGGGCATCACTGTTTATGTCGGCCAGAAGCGCGGCAATGCCGCCACCAGCGATTTCTCCAAAGCCGCGATAGAGCAGACCGTCAAGGCGGCCTATGACATTGCACGTTTCACCGCCGAAGACAAGACCTCCGGCCTGCCGGCCGACCGCGACATTGCGCGCGTGCATCCCGAGCTGGATCTGTTTCACCCGTGGGCCATCGACTCGGAAGGCGCGGCCCGGCTGGCATTGCAATGTGAAGAGGCAGCCCTGAGCACCAGCAAACGCATTACCAACAGCGAAGGCGCTGGCGTGTCGGCGCAGCAAAGCCATTTTTTCAGCGCGCACACGCGCGGCTTCCGCGGCGGGTATGCGAGTTCACGCCACAGCATTTCCGTGGCACCGATTGCCGGCAAGGGCAGCCAGATGCAGCGCGATGCCTGGTACAGCTCCATGCGTGACGCCAGCGAGCTCGCCAGCCCCGAGGCGGTGGGCCGCTACGCTGCGGAACGCGCGCTGGCACGCCTGAACAGCCGCAAGATCAAGACGGTGCAATGCCCAGTGCTGTTCGAGTCGCCCCTGGCTGCCGGCCTGCTCGGTGGCTTTGTGCAGGCCGTCAGCGGCGGCGCGCTGTACCGCAAAAGCACTTTTTTGCTGGGTAGCCTGGGCAAGCCGGCTTTTCCGGCGCACATCGACATCAGCGAAGACCCGCACCTGCTCAAGGGCAAGGGCAGTGCGCCGTTTGACGAGGAAGGTGTGAAAACCCGTGCGCGCAAAGTGATCGAGGCCGGCATTGTGCGTGGCTATTTCCTGAGCACCTACTCGGCGCGCAAACTGGGTATGCGCACCACCGGCAATGCGGGTGGTTCGCACAACCTGGTACTGAGCAGCCGCCAGACGGCCGCGGGTGATGACCTCGACGCCATGCTCAAAAAACTCGGCACGGGCCTCTTCGTGACCGAGCTGATGGGGCAGGGCGTCAACTACGTGACGGGCGACTATTCGCGCGGTGCTTCGGGCTTCTGGGTCGAGAAAGGGCAGATTGCCTTTCCGGTCGAAGAAATCACGATTGCCGGCAACCTCAAGGACATGCTGATGGGCATACAGGCGGTGGGCGCCGATGTCTACAACTACGGCGCCAAGAGCGTGGGATCCATCCTGATCAACAGGATGAAGGTCGCGGGGAGCTAAGGCCCCCACGGTCGCTCACTGCGTGTAGCTCCCTGCCCCCCGAGGGGGCCGCTGCGCCTGCGGCCCGGCTAAGCCGGTTCCGCGGCCCCTGCTTGACTAAAGAGTCCTATCGCGGGTTGTTGGGCTCAACCAGCCAGTGCCGCCTTCACCGCCGCCGAGACCTGGCCCATGTCGGCCTTGCCGGCGAGTTTGGCTTTCACTGCACCCATGACCTTGCCCATGTCGCCGGGGCCTGTGGCGCCGAGTTCGGTGACGATGGCCTTGACCTCGGCGGCGACTTCCTCGGCGCTCAGGCGGGCCGGCAGGTAGACCTGCAGCACCACCATTTCGGCGGCTTCCTTGTCGACCAGGTCCTTGCGTTCGGCCTTCTGGAAGGCTTCGATCGAATCCTTGCGCTGCTTGATCAGCTTGTCGATGATGGCGACCACGGCGGCATCGTCGAGCACCACACGTTCATCGACCTCTTTCTGCTTGAGTGCAGCCAGCAGCAGGCGGATGGTGCCCAGGCGCTCGCTGTCCTTGGCGCGCATGGCGGTTTTCATGTCTTCGGTGATCTGGTCTTTGAGGGACATGGTGTTCTCCAGGAATGCAGGATGGAAGGGTCAAAAAGTACAAAAGCCCGCAGAGCGTCCTCGTGCGGGCTTTGGGTTGCCGTGAGGCAATGCCGGAACTGCAGGTTTAGTACAGTTTCTTGGGCAGCTGCATGGAGCGGATACGCTTGTAGTTGCGCTTGACGGCGGCAGCCTTCTTGCGCTTGCGCTCGGCGGTGGGCTTCTCGTAAAACTCGCGGGCGCGCAGGTCGGTCAGCAGGCCGAGTTTTTCGATGGTGCGCTTGAAACGGCGCAGAGCCACGTCGAAGGGCTCATTGTCTTTTACACGAATGGTCGTCATTGATAAGTTGATCCAAAAGGGTACGCCTTTGTTGATCTGATCAGGATCAGGCCGGGCGCGGGTTTGCTAGCAAAGCCTGAGATTATAGCACCCCCACGGTCGTTCACTGCGTGTAACTTCCTGCCCCCCGAGGGAGCCGCTGCGCCTGCGGGCCGGCAAAGCCGGACCCGCGGCCCCTGCTGGTCAAATCGGGGTCGGGATCGGGGTCAGGCGGTAGGGGCTTTTGCTGCCAAGGCTTCTGCACAAGCATGAGCGCTGGCCCAGGCCCACTGGAAGTTGTAACCGCCGAGCCAGCCGGTCACGTCCACGATTTCGCCGATGAAATACAAGCCGGGTTGCTTCGATTCCATGGTCTGGGACGACAAATCCCGGGTATCGACGCCGCCTAGCGTGACTTCGGCTTTTTTGTAGCCTTCGGTGCCGGTGGGCACCAGCTGCCAGTCGGCCAGCCGGTCCGCCAGGGTGGCCAAGGCCTTGTCGGTGGCTTCGCTGACGGGTTTTTGCCAGGCCGGGTCGCGGCTGGCCCAAGCATCGGCCAGGCGGCTGGGTACCAGGGAGGCCAGTTCGTTGGCGATCAGTTTTTTTGAACTGGCCTTGGCGCGCAGCAGCAGGGTGGGCAGGTCCACGCCGGGCGCGAGGTTGATGCGTACCGGCTGGCCTTCGCGCCAGAAGCTGGAAATCTGCAGTACCGCCGGGCCGCTCAGGCCGCGGTGGGTGAACAGCAGGTCTTCGGCGAACACCGCCGCTTTTTTGCGTTGTTTCGGTGTGGCGTCCGCTACCCCGGTTTCGATCAGCACTGGCAGCGCCAGGCCCGCCAACTGGGCATAAGGTGCCCAGGCCTCGCCGTCGAAGGTCAGCGGCACCAGGCCGGCGCGCGGCTCGACCAGGCGCAGGCCGAACTGTTTGGCGATGCGGTAGCCGAAGTCGGTCGCGCCTATCTTGGGAATCGACAGCCCACCGGTGGCAATGACGAGCTGCGGCGCTTCGATCGGGCCGCGGTCGCTCTCAATTCGGTAGCCGCTTGCGCCCGTCTGCTCTGGGTTGGCGATACTTTTGATGCTGCAAGGTTGCCAGCGGGTGACGCCGCCGGCCGCACATTCAGCCAGCAGCAGGTTGATCACGTCCTCGGCAGAGCGGTCGCAAAACAGCTGGCCCTTGTGTTTTTCGTGAAACGGAATCTGGTGGCACTGCAGCAGGGCGATGAAGTCCTGCGGCGTGTAGCGCGACAGGGCAGAGCGGCAGAAATGCGGGTTCTCGCTCAGGAAATTGGCCGGCGTCGCATCCCGGTTGGTGAAATTGCAGCGGCCACCGCCCGAGATGCGGATTTTTTCGGCCACTTTTTCGCTGTGGTCCACCAGCAGCACCTTCAGACCGCGTTGGCCGGCGATGCCGGCGCAGAACAGCCCGGCAGCACCCGCGCCTATGACGACTACGTCGAATTTCTCAGTCAAATCGGCCTCTGGCCCTTGTCGGGTGTGCGCAAGCGGCTATAAAAACAATAGTAAGTGGAAGGCTGCTCAAGCTCACCCTTTCCAGGTGAAAGGAAACTTGAACTGCCTGATGAACCCGTTCGGCACATAGTCGCCGAGCACACCATAACGCTCCGGCCAGAGCCGCGTACTTTTGACCGCCGTGCCGAACAGGTAGTCAATGAAGGCGAAGTGGGCCGAGTAGTTGCGGTCCAGTGCCTCCTGGTCCTGGCTGTGGTGCCAGTGGTGGAAGTTGGGCGTGACGATCACATAACGCAGCGGGCCCAGGCGCACGCTCACATTGGAGTGGTTGAACACCGCCTGGAAGCCGACGATGACGATGTAGGCGTCAATCACTTCCTTGGAAAAACCCAGCACGAAGATGGGCGCCAGAATGAGGGTGCGGGTGATCAGCAGTTCCAGGATGTGCTGGCGCGAGCCGGCCAGCCAGTCCATGCTTTTGGCGCTGTGGTGCACGGCATGCAGCCGCCAGAGCAGCGGCACCTCGTGGTAGGCGCGGTGCGTCCAGTACTGCACCAGGTCAGCGATCAGCACGATCAGCAGCACGCCGGCCCAGAAAGGCAGGCCTTCCACCCAGCCGCGCAGGCCGTCGTTGCCGGCCCAGCCGAAAAACTTGTGCACCATCAGGTTGGTGGCGAGCAGCACGAAGCCGACGATCATGTGGTTGACGATGAAGTGGTGGAAGTCGGTTTGCCATTCGGCGCGAAACACCGGCTGGTCCTTGCGCAGTGCAAACAGTTTTTCAATGAAGATGAAGATCAGCGAAGAGCCCAGCAGGTCTAGGATGAACCAGTCCAGGCCGATGTAAGGCGTGTTGTCGGCAAAGTCGTTCACCGGTACCTTGTGGCCGCCCAGCAGCGCTGTGCCGGCTACCAGCAGGAAGGCTGCGCCGGAGAGCCAGCGCGACCGGTTGAAGATGATATTGACCAGCGAGATGCCGCCGGCAATCACCAGCGCCGCGAACATGACCATGCGGATGGTGTCGACGTTGTAGCTCTTGCGCAGCTGCGGCGTGGTCAGGTACTCGGGGAAGTGAAAGGCCAGCACCCCCAGAAAGCACAAAACGCCCAGGCTCAGCGCGATCACGCCGCTGACCAGGCCGCTGCCGCGGCGCAGTTCGCCATGGCTTTCCGTTAGTTCATTGAGTTTTTCAAGCATGGCTCCCGCTCCCCGTGGCTGTTGTTTTGACCTCGGGAGTGTAGCCCTGCGGCCTGGCGTTCAGCCGGGCCGCGGGGATCAGAAATCGACGCTGGCCGACAGCGAGAAGGTCCGCGGTGCGCCCACCACCAGGTAGCCCGAGCCGGGGTAACCGCCCACAGAAGCCCAGTAGTTGCGGTCGGTGACGTTGTCGATGCGCGCGCGCAAAGTGACCAGGCGGCCCTGGATCTCGGTAAGGTAGCGTGCGCCCACGTCCAGCCGTGTCCAGCCCGGCACCTTGAGCGTGCCGGTTGCATTCGCGTAGCTGCTGCCGGTGTGAACCACCCGGCTGTCCAGTGCCAGTCCGCATGCGGCGGGCACATCCCATTCCACGCCCATGCTGCCCTGCATGCGCGGCACGCCGATCACGCGTTGCCCGTCTGTGGCGGCAGCGCCGGTGGCCAACTGCCTGGCGTCCAGCCAGGTTGCGCCACCCAGCAGGCGCAGGCCGCGCGTGACTTCGCCGAAAGCGGTCAGCTCCATACCGCGGTGCCGGTCTTCACCTTCCGCTGTGAACACGTTGGCTGCGTTGGTCAGCGTGCGCGGTTTGGTGGTGGAGAACAGGGCGATGCCTCCGCCTATCCTGCCGCCGTCGTACTTCACGCCGATTTCCTGCTGCTTCGACACAAATGGCGCGAGCATCTCGCCGCGGTTGCTTGCGGTGCCCGGTGCTGTTTCGCCCTGGCTCAGGCCTTCGACGTAGTTGGCATACACCGAGACCTGCTTGCCGGCCTTGTAAACCACGCCCGCCACCGGGCTGGTGCGGCTTTTGTTGTAGCTGTCTTCCACACCGGTGTTGTAGGCGTAGTTGTTGATCTGCAGTTGCTGATGGCGCAGCCCCAGGGTGACGAGCAGGCTGTTGTCCAGCAGACTGAGCGTGTCCCCGACGGCGGTGCTCTTGAGGCGGATGCGGCCATTGAGTGCCGGGCTGGCCAGGTTGTTGCCGCGCAAGGCAGTGCCGCTGAAGCCGGGCCGGGCGTAGGAAGTTGGCGTGTACAGGTTGGTGGACAGCGTGTTGAAGAAATCCCAGGCATAGGCGTTGTTTTTCTCGAGCTCGAACGATGACGCGGACACCACCCACTCATGACCGACGCTGCCTGTACGCAGCTTGCCGCGCAGGCCCACCTCGCCGGTGCTGACCCTGTCTTCCCGGGTGTTGTCAAAGCGCGAGACATTGCCCGCGCCGGTGGTGGCGTTGGTGACTGTGAGGTTGGCCAACGAGTTGGCCTCGTCGCTGCGGCGCCCGCCATAGGCGGCCCAGGCGGTCAACTGGTCGTTGATGTCGTATTCGCCGCGCAGCGTGCCGAAGGTGTCGGTCTCGTCCGAGAAAGTCCAGGGCTGGGCGAAGTTGGCGCGGTTGTCCGGCACGGCGGGCACGGCTGTCACGCCGGACAGGGTCACGTTGGTGCGGGTCTGGCGCAAACCGTGTTTCTGGTGGCCGATGTCGCCTGAGAGCCGCAGGTCGCGGCTGCGCCAGTCCAGGGCCACTGAGGCCACGTCCAGCCGCGCTTCTTCGTTGTCCACGCCGCTGCCGCCTTCCCGGTGCCCGAGATTCAGGCGCAGGCCGGTGCTCTGGTCCGGGCCAAAGCGGCGCGCCACATCGGCGGACACCGACGTCTGGCCGCCGCTGCCCGCGCCGACGGTGATGCGCGACAGGGGTTCATTCGGCGCCCGCTTGGGCACCAGGTTGACGGACCCGCCGATGGCGGCCCCGTTGGGCGTGGCGCCGTTGAGAAAGGCGGACGCGCCGCGCAGCACCTCGACCCGCTCGAACAGCTCGGTGGCGATGTATTGGCGCGGCAGTAGGCCGTACAGGCCGTTGTAGGCCACGTCATCGGAGGTCAGGATGAAGCCGCGGATGAAATACGACTCCTGGAAGTTGCCGAAACCGCGCGCCACACGCACCGTCGGGTCGTTCTGGAGCACGTCGCCCACGCTGCGAGCCTGCCGGTCCTGGATCAGCTCGTTGGTATAGCTGGTGATGGAAAACGGCGTGTCCATGTTGTCGCGTGTGCCCAGGATGCCAGCACGTCCGCCGCGTGCGACCTGGCCGCCGGCAAAAGCCGGGGACAGGCCCTGGACCGAGGCGTCGGCACTCGCGTTGACAGTGATGGTGGCCAGCGAATGGCTGCTGTCGGGCGTTGTGGGTGCGGGGCTGGCGGTCTGTGCCTGCGCGGCCGCCAGGTTCAGGGCCAGGGCAACTGCCAGTACAACCGGCTTGACAGGGAAAGAGGAGGGCAGCATGGAAAGGCCTTGATATAAATATAAATGAGAAGCGTTCGTATTAATATTGTAAAGGCCGCCGATCGCGATTGACCACGCGGTAGGCTATTCAAGCCGTTTGCGGCGGCTTGGTGTTGGTTTCAGGAGAGGAGGGGATGAGAGGCGCGGCAGGGTTCTTGCGCCTGGCGGCAGGAAACGGAGAGGGGCTCAGGCCACGCGGGATTGTGCCGAAAACCCGGCGGCTGCCGCCACGCCGCTGATCACGTCGCCGACGATGATGACCGAGGGGCTGGCCAGGCCGGAATCGCCAATGGCATCTGCCAGCCGACCCAACGTGGTGGTGATGTGGCGCTGTGTCGGCATCGAAGCGTTCTGGATGACCGCCACCGGTGTTGAAGCGGGCAGGCCGGCCAGGAGTTCGTCCTGGATGCGGCTGGCGCCGCTGACACCCATGTAGATCACGAGCGTGAGTCTTGCCTTGAACGCTGTTTCGGCCAGCGCGCGCCAGTCGATACCTGCGTCGCCCGGCTTGGCGTGGCCCGTCACGAACACCACGCCATGCGCATGCTGACGGTGCGTCAGCGGCACGCCGAGCGAGGTCACCGCGGCCAGGCCGGCGGTGATGCCGTTGACGACCTGGACCTCGATGCCGGCAGCACGCAGATGTTCGACTTCCTCACCGCCGCGGCCGAAGATGAAGGGGTCGCCGCCTTTGAGGCGCACGACGTTCTCGCCTTCGCGCACGGCCATGATCATCAGTTTTTCGATGAACTCCTGCGGTGTCGATTTGCAGCCGCCGCGTTTGCCGACATGGACAATCCGCGCTTCGGGGTTTGCATAGGCGACGATCTCGTCGCTGACCAGGTCGTCCACCAGCAACACCGTGGCGGCCTGGATGGCCTTGAGCGCCTTCAGCGTCAACAGCTCCGGGTCGCCCGGGCCGGCGCCGACCAGGGTGCACTGGCCGTTCGGGTTCAGGGAAGTGTTGCGGCTGGTCATAGTTGTGAGCTCGTTTGCAAGATATGTTCCACCTGCCGGGCAATCGATGCCGGCACGGCATGGGTACCTGCGAGAACCGCGCGGATATAGGCCGCCGTGTTCGCGCTGTCGATTTCCCTGGGCAGGTCCGGCACGCTGGCCAGGGTGCCCGGCTGCGCTTCCTGCAACAGTGAACGCCTGCCGGCAATGAAGGCTTCCATCTGCGGTGTGCGGCGCGCGTCGGCCACCACCTCGCCCTCGGTGCCGCGCAGCAGCAGGGCGTTCGCGCCGATCAGCTCGAAAGTCTGGCCCATGGAAATCGCGTATTCGGGGTGCGTGTAGCTGCTGACCACCAGCGCCTTGCCCAGGCAGGGATTCATGATCTTGACCAGGCTGTGCGCCGGATTGCGCAGGCCGACGGCGCGCCGCACGTCCAGCAGGCGCTTGAGGCCCGGGCAAAGCAGCTCGGTGGCGGCAAAGACGACTTCGCCATCTGCTATTGTTTTGATAGCTGTCAATGCATATATATCAAGGACTGAGAGCACTTCTGATGCAAAGATACGGCTCGATTCGGTGGCGGTGCCATGCACCAGCACCGGCAAGCCGTGGCGCGCCAGCAGCAGCGCCAGCAAGGGCGTCAGCACCGGCAGCTTGCGCGCGCCGTTGTAGCTGGGCAGCACCACGACGGGCTTGGCGCTGGCCGGAAAACGCTGCATGCGCTGGTAAGTGGCGTCCAGGAAACCTGCCATCTCTTCGGGCGTTTCGCCTTTGATGCGCATGGCCAGGCAGAAGCCGCCGATCTCCAGGTCAGTCACCGTGCCATCAAGCACCTGGCCGAACAGGTCGCAGGCCTGCTCACGCGTGATCGGCTTGGCGCCGTCCTTGCCACGGCCTATGACCTTGATGTATTGAGCAATAGGCATGCGTGATTGTCCGTCAAGGCAGATAACTTCTGGTTATGAGCTTAAGGCAAGGTCTCAGGCGACAACCCGGATCGGGATCACCGTGCGTCCACCGGAGGTGCTGCCGGCCGCCGCATGCCGGGCTTCGGTGGCGGTCCGGATGATGCGCTTGATCTCGGGAACGCAGGAGCCGCAGTTGGTGCCGCATTTGAGTTTGTCCTGCAGCGCCGCCAGGCGTTCGTCGTCGCTGGCTAGGTAACCCGCACCGCCAACGGCCGTGGTGATGTCTGTCAGGCAGTTGCCGATCTCGGCGTCGGTAACGCTGAAGCAGGTGCACACCGGTTTGCCGCGCGACAGCAGGGCCACCGGGGCCTTGGCGCCGGGCAGCAGCAACAGACGGCCGTAACTTTGCGCCGGCAGTTCGTCCTGCAGAAGGGTCTTGATCCAGGCTTGTGCGCTGACGTCCCCGGCGAGTACAAAACCGGCCAGCTCGGCGTCTTCGCCCCTGCGCACCAGCAGCGCCGTGCGGTGCTGGCCTTTTTTCCTGTCCACGTAGCGCAAGGCATCGGCTCCGCCCAAGCCAAGAATGCCTTCGATTTTTTGCAACATGCCGTCGGGTGGCGCTTCAAAACCGGCGGCGCGAAACAGCACGCCGGTGCGCTGGCGGCCTGCTTCTCCCAGCGGCACCTCGTTGGAGAAAGGCACGCAGCTGCTGAAAGCAAAACTGGCCATCATGGGTTTGAGCTGCTCGCGCGCGGTCAGCGCCTGGTCTTCAGGCAGCCAGGCCATGGCCAGCAGCGACCAGGGCAATTCGGCCTTGAGAATCTTGACCGCAGCGTGTTTGAGTTCGGGCTGTTTGGAGCTGGGGCAATAGGCGGAAGTCGTGAGTGCATTGACGCCGGCCAGCCGCTCGCCCTTGCTCGACAGCCCGCTCAGGTAGTCGTCGCCCCAGTGCATGGCCATGAAGGCCTGGCTCACCGCCACTTCGGGCGACGCCTGCAGGGGCACCACGATGGAGCCGCGCTTGGACGTCACATACACCAGATCGCCATCCTTGAGCAGGCGGCGCGCCATGTCCTGCGCATTCATCTGGATGGATGGTTCGGCCACGTGGCCGAACAGCCGGCCCAGGGTGCCGGTGCGGCTCATGCCGTGCCACTGGTCGCGAAGGCGGCCGGTGGTCAGCGAGAAGGGGTAGCGCGAGTCGCGTTGTTCCGCGACCGGTTTATAGACGGTGTTGACGAATCTGGCCTTGCCGTCTTCGGTCGGGAAAATACCGTCTTCGTAGAGCCGGGTCTTGCCTGTGGTTTCACCCTCGCGCAGCGGCCATTGCTGCGGCGCTGCTTCCAGCATGGCGTAACTCATGCCGGTGATGTCGAGGTCGCGCCCGCGCGTCGATTCGCGGTGCTCGTTCCAGATGGCTTCCACGCTGGCCATGTCGTCATGGGTTGACCAGGGGAAAAGCGAACTGATCTTCTGCGGGGGAAGAAGTTTCTCCAGCCGCTGTGCAAAAGCCATGGCGATGGACCAGTCGTGCCGCGTTTCCCCGGGCGCGGGCACGGCCGGGAGCACGCGGCTGATGCGCCGTTCGCTGTTGGTCACCGTTCCGGTTTTTTCGCCCCAGGTGGTGGCCGGCAGCAGCAGGTCGGCGTAGTCGCAGGTGGAAGGCGTGGCAAACGCTTCCTGCACCACAACCAGCTCGGCGCGCTCGAGTGCGCGGCGCACGGTGGCCTGGTCGGGCATGGACTGGGCCGGGTTGGTGCAGGCGATCCACAAGGCCTTGATCTCGCCGTCGGCCGCCGCCTGGAACATTTCCACCGCGGTCTTGCCGGGCTTGTCAGGAACCGAAGGCAGGCCCCACAGCGCGGCCACTTCAGCGCGATGCTGCGGGTTGGCCATGTCGCGGTGGGCGCTCATCAGGTTCGCCAGCCCGCCCACTTCACGGCCGCCCATGGCATTGGGCTGGCCGGTCAGCGAGAAGGGCCCGGCGCCGGGTTTGCCGATCTGGGCGGTGGCCAGGTGCAGGTTGATCAGTGCCGCATTTTTGGCGGTGCCGCTGCTGGACTGGTTCAGGCCCTGGCAATACAGGCTCAGCGTCGCGGCTGAAGTGGCAAACAGCTTCGCAGCCGTGAACAGGTCCTCCTTTTTGATGCCGCAGGTGTCTGCCACCAGGTCTGGCGTGTAGTCGCGCACGGTGGTTTTCAGCGCGTCAAAACCGCTGGTGTGTTCGGCGATGTAAGCGGGCTGGGTCCAGCCTTCCCACAGCATGATGTGCAGCATGCCGTTGAACAGCGAAACATCGGTTCCGGGCTGGATCGGTAGGTACAGATCGGCAATGCCCGCGGTGTCGGTGCGGCGCGGATCGCAGAAGATGATCTTCATGGCCGGGTTGGCGGCCTTGGCGTCCTCGATGCGGCGGAAAAGAATCGGGTGCGCGTAGGCTGTGTTGCTGCCAACGATGAAGATGCACTGCGCATGGTTGACATCGTCATAACAAGCCGGCGGTGCGTCGGCGCCCAGCGTCTGCTTGTAGCCCGCCACCGCGCTGCTCATGCACAGGCGCGAGTTGGTGTCGACGTTGTTGGTGCCGATCAGGCCTTTGGCGAGCTTGTTGAAGACGTAGTAGTCCTCGGTCAGCAACTGGCCCGAGATGTAAAAACCCACCGAGTCCGGACCGTGTTGCCGGATGATGTTCGCAAAACCTTCGCTGGCGATATCCAGCGCGCTGTCCCAGCTGATCCGTTTTGCCGGGCCGTCCCGCTGCTCGCGCTGCATCGGGTGCAGCAGGCGGGTTTGCTGGTTGACCTTGTTTGATGCGGTCAGGTGCAGGGTTGATCCCTTGGTGCACAGCCGGCCAAAATTGGCAGGGTGGTCTGGGTCGCCGCGCACACCCGTGATCTGGTCGCCCTCGGACTCAATAACCACGCCACAGCCCACCCCACAATACGGACAGGTGGATTTGGTTTCGCGAGTCATCACGCAGTGTGCGGAGCCTGCACGTCGAAAGTCTGGTCGCCCAGCGCGCCAGTGGAGGCGCAGGGGCCGGCGTGCGGTGGCACGAGATCCAGGGCCAGCGTGGCCAGCTCTGACGGGTCGAGCATGACCTTGCCAGCCTCGACCTTGCACGCAAACTTTGGCGTACAGCCTTCGTCGGCGCCCTGGGCACAACCGTCGGCCAGGCCAATGGTCCAGTTATGCAGCGGGCAGGCCACGCTGGTGCCGAACACAATGCCCTGCGACAGCGGGCCACCCTTGTGCGGGCAGCGATCGAGCAGCGCGAAGACCTGGTCTTCGGCATTGCGGAAGACAGCCACATCGATGCCGCGTGCCCGGGCAACCCGGCGTGAGCCCAATACCGGGATGTCGGTGACCAGGCAGATTTCTTTCCATTCACTCATGGCAATTGCCCTTCATGTTTTCAGGTTGCTGTAAAGGCCTGTGATTCGGTCCATGACACTCAGCAGGTTTTCGCTGGACACAAACACGTCGGCCATCAGTTTGGGTGAGCTGTTCGCACCTTCCAGACGGCTCAGGCCCAGGTCAAAAAAGACCCATTGGCTGTCGGCCAATGCCAATTCTTCCTTGATCTTTGGCGTGGCTTCGGGCGCCTTGCGCAGCACTTCCAGAGCGGCAATGAATTCAGCGCGCGATTTTCCGATTTCTGCAATGCTGCCCTGGGCATCCATTTGCAGTGAATTGGCCAAATAGAGCTTGGCCATGCGCTGGGACAACATGCGCTGGCGGCCAGCGATGTTGACGAGTTTCCCCACCGCGGCCGATCCGCTCGCCTGCTCATACTGCTGCGTGCCCTGGTTGGCCAGCGCAAGAATCTTCGCGTCCAGTTGTATCAGTTTCAGTGCGTGTTCCTTGCCAGGCACTGTGCCCACCAGCACAGATTTGAATTCGCTCCAGACGCTTTCGAGCTTGGCATAGGTATCGCGGATTTCGGGGTTGGGTGCATAGGCCTTCAGCTCGGCCAGCTGCCGGTCGAATGTGGACATCGAGCGGTCCAGTACCTGCTGCGCGCTGCTGGTTTCCACTTTCTGGATCAGCGCCAGATAGGCCTTGCTCATGCGCTGGGAGAGCATGCGCAGGCGCCCCGCCTTGTTGATGGCGTCGGGCATGTCGGCCACCTGCGAGTGGGCCGACATACCCAGCAGGGCTGCCGAAGCCATAAAAATCCGTCTTTTCACTTTGAACTTTCCTGGGATGATTTGTTGTTGCTGTTCTGGAGGGGGTCGTGTGTTCAGACCGCAGCGAGTTTTTCAAACTGCCGTGTGTCCACAGCCGCTTCCTTCAGGTCGAACCATGGGTCGGGTTCGCCATCGAGCGCAAACTGGAGTTGCTCCCACAGGGCCTTGCGGCCTTCGTGGTCGTCGAGAATTTTCTTCTTCACGTAGTCCAGGCCGACGCGGTTGACGTAGTGCACGGTGCGTTCCAGGTACCAGCCTTCCTGGCGGTAGAGCTCGCAGAAGGCACCGGTGTATTCCAGCACTTCGGCAGCGGTCTTCAGCTTGGTGAAGAAATGCGCGACCTCGGTCTTGATGCCGCCGTTGCCGGCGATGTACATCTCCCAACCGGAGTCGACACCGATGATGCCCACGTCCTTGATGCCGGACTCGGCGCAGTTGCGCGGACAGCCGCTGACCGCGAACTTGACCTTGTGCGGCGCATACATGCGCCACATCGCGCGCTCCAGGTCCTTGCCCATCTGCGTGCTGTCCTGCGTGCCCATGCGGCACCATTCGCTGCCGACGCAGGTCTTCACCGTGCGCAGCGCCTTGGCATAGGCGTGACCCGAAGGCATGCCGATGTCTTTCCAGACGTTTTGCAGGTCTTCCTTTTTCACGCCCAGCAAATCGATGCGCTGGCCGCCGGTGACCTTGACGGTCGGAATCTTGTACTTGTCCACCGCATCGGCGATGCGGCGCAGCTCGCTGGCCGTGGTCTCGCCGCCCCACATCCGCGGAATCACGCTGTAAGTGCCGTCTTTCTGGATGTTGGCATGGCTGCGTTCATTGATGTAGCGGCTTTGCGGGTCGTCCTTGGCTTGCTTGGGCCAGGTGCTGATCAGGTAGTAGTTGACGGCGGGGCGGCAGCTCGCGCAGCCGTTGGGTGTGCGCCACTCCATGAACTTGAAGACATCGGCAATGCTGAGCAGCTTGTTGGTGCGGATGGCGTCGCGTACCGCCTGGTGGCCATGTTCGGTGCAGCCGCACATGGCCTTGAGCTTGGGCGTGGCCGAATAGTCGCCGCCGGCGGTGGCCATCAGGATCTGTTCGACCAGGCCGGTGCAGGAGCCGCAGGAGGCGCTGGCCTTGGTGTGCTTGCGCACTTCGTCCAGGGTGAACAGGCCTTTTTCCTTGATGGCCTTGCAGATCGTGCCCTTGGTCACGCCATTGCAGCCGCAGACCTCGGCTTCGTCCGGCATGGCGGCGGCCTTGTTGTGGCCTTCATGGCCGGCATCGCCGATGTTGGACTCGCCGAACATCAGCTTGTCGCGGATGTCCCCGACGCTGCGGCCGTCTCGCAGCAGCTTGAAGTAGTAGCTGCCGTCGACGGTGTCGCCATAAAGGCAGGCGCCGATCAGCTTGTCATCCTTGATGACCAGTTTTTTGTAGACGCCACCGAAGGGGTCGCTCATGACAATTTCTTCCGTGCCTTCACCGCCGGTGAATTCGCCGGCGGAGAAGAGGTCGATACCGGTGACCTTGAGCTTGGTGGAGGTCAGCGAGCCGGTGTAGCGGCCGATGCCGAATTGCGCCAGGTGGTTGGCCGCCACCTTGGCCTGTTCGAACAGCGGTGCTACCAGGCCGTAGGCGATACCGCGGTGCGCTGCGCATTCGCCCACTGAATAGATGCGTGCGTCCGTTACGGTTTGCATGGTGTCATTGACCACAATGCCCTTGTTGCAATGCAGGCGCATGCTTTCGGCCAGCTGCGTGTTGGGCCGGATGCCGACTGCCATGACCACCAGGTCGGTGGCCAGCTCGATGCCATCCTTGAACTTGATGGACTGAACCCGGCCTTCGGCATTGCCGGTCAGCTCCTGCGTCTGCGCGCCAATCATGAACTTCAGGCCGCGGTCTTCCAGTGACTTCTGCAGCAGCTTGCCCGCGACGCTGTCAAGCTGGCGTTCCATGAGCCAGGGCATGACGTGGACCACGGTGACGTCCATGCCGCGCAGCATCAGGCCGTTGGCCGCTTCGAGGCCCAGCAGGCCGCCGCCGATGACCACAGCTTTCTTGTATTTCTGTGCCGCGTCAATCATCACGTTGGTGTCGGCGATGTCGCGGTAGGCAATCACGCCCTGCAGATCCTTGCCGGGAATCGGCAGGATGAAGGGGTTGGAGCCGGTGCACATCAGCAGGCGGTCGTATTCTTCTTCGGTGCCGTCTTCGGCGCGCACGATGCGCTTGATGCGGTCCACCTCAACGACTTTCTTGCCGGCGTGCAGCGTGATGTGATTGTCCTTATACCAGTCCCAGCTGTTGAGCACGATCTCGTCGAGCGTCTGTTCACCGGCCAGCACGGGGCTGAGCAATATGCGGTTGTAGTTGGGATGCGGCTCGGCGCCGAAGACCGAGATGTCGTACAGCTCGGGCGCGACCTTGAGCAATTCCTCGATGGTGCGGACGCCGGCCATGCCGTTGCCGACCATCACGAGTTTTGATTTTTTCATGGGGTCACTCCAGATTGATTGATGCGTTCATCGCAAGCGCTATGCCACGGCCACAGGCCGGCAGCGCGGGCTGAGCAGGGAGAAACGGCAGCCTGCGCACGTAACTGCGCGCCAGAGCCGTTCCGCCTGGAATCGTGTGCAGGCCGGCTCGCCGGCTATTGAAAATTGTGATGGAAACCATGATGCTCTCTCCTGTCGAACAGGGACACGGCTGTGTAGCCGGCATGAGGCACATCAATACGCACGTCGTTATGCGCAGAACCCGCAGTGCTTTCGCTAAGGTTGGGCGCTCCGTTACGCCCGCGAATAACTACGCAAAAGTTGTGCCATATCATCATGTGGACGGGCGAGTGTTATCGTCCCGCCCGTAAGCGTGGCGCGCGACTTGCGTTCCCTGCAGGCAGTTTTCCCTCTCAAAACCTGATTTTTATGACCTCCGCACTGGTAATTCTGAACGGCCCCCTGGGGTCCCATCCGCTTGCCGCCGATCTTGAGGCGGCCGGCATCCAGGTGCTGGGAACCGTTCATGGGTGCAGCAAACTGGTGCAGGAGGTGTTGCGCCAGGGGCCTGATGTGGTGATTTGCGATGACCCGCTTCCCGGCGAAGCGCTTTTCAAGGCGCTGCAGGTTGTCGGCGACACCTCGCCCCGGCCGTTGATTGTTTTCACCACCGATGCGGATGCAGGAAGAATTGCACGTGCCACGGAAGCCGGCGTTCATGCCTATGTGGTCAACGGTTATGGCCGGCAGCGGCTGCGACCGCTGATCCATCTGGCGCAGGCCCGGTTCAGCCGCGAACAGGCCCTGCGCGCCGAAATGCGCGACATTTCCAGCCGTTTCGAAGAACGCAAGATGGTCGACCGTGCCAAGGGCATCCTGATGCGGGCCAGGGAGGTGTCCGACGACGATGCCTTCCAGATGCTGCGCACAGCGTCCATGCACAGCAACCAGCGCCTCGGCCAGGTCTCGCAGCACATCATCCATTCAGCCCGTTTTGCGGAAGATGTGAACCGTTCGGGCCAGTTGCGCATGCTGTCGCAGCGGCTCGTCAAGCTGGCGCTGCTGCAACTGGCGGGTGTGCAACTGGCCCAGGTCCAGGAACGGCTGAAGGATTCGGTAGCCCGCATCGATGCCAATCTGGCAGCCCTGGGCAAAAGCCTGTCCCAGCCGACCTTTGGCGACCTGCTGGGGCAGGTCCAGGGCACCTGGGCGCAGCTCAAGCCGCTGCTGCAGGGCCCGCCCCAGGCGAGCCACATGGCGCAGATGGATGCCTTGGCCGAGCAACTGCTGCAGGAGGCCGAGCGCCTGACCGGCAGCCTGGAAAGCGCAGGCGCCATGCCCCCGCTGCAGGTGCTCAACCTGGCCGGCCGCCAGCGCATGCTGAGCCAACGTTTTGCAAAATATGCCCTGATCGACATGTTGGGCACGCAGGCTGCCATGCAACCGGACCCGGCGGGCCTGGCCGAAGCGCGCACAGCCTTTGAAACTGCGCTGCACTACCTGAACGAGATTCCGCTGACCAGCAAGGAAATCCGCGGCGCGCTGGACGCCGCCGCCGTCTGCTGGGCCCAGATGCTGGCCGGTACGGCCCCCGCCCCCGGTGCAGGACGGCAGGACCCGAAGCGCCTGCCGCGTCTGGCCACTGCCAGCGAGGAGCTTCTCGACGTGTTCGAAAAGCTGTCCGTGCACTATGGGCGCAGCATGCAGATGCTGGTCGGCTGAGCATGATTGTTGCGATGCACCATTTTCGGGCGCAAAAATTGCTTGCTTTGGTGCATGGCATTTGACATAGACATCGGCTTCGCATCGCTTGCAGGACGCAAGAACATCAACGAGGATTTTTGCGCGGCCATGCTGCCGGAGCCCGGGGGCGAGAGCATGGGCTCCATCGTTGCCATTGCCGACGGCGTGAGCACCGGCGGCATGGGCAAGGAGGCTGCGCAAACCACCGTCACCAGCCTGGTACGCGACTACTACGGTACCCCCGAAACCTGGGACACCACTGTGGCGCTGGACCGCATCATCAGCGCGCAAAACGCCTGGCTGGCCGGGCTGAACCGGCGCCGGCATCCCGCACTCGGCCTGACCACACTGACTGCCCTGGTGCTGCGCGGCCAGTCGTACGCGCTGGCGCATGTGGGCGACACCCGCGCCTACCTGCTGCGGGAAGGGCGCATGACCCAGCTCACCACCGACCATGTCATGGACCACCCCGATTTCCGGCACCAGCTGCTGCGCTGCGTGGGCGCGGAGGACCGCCTGGTGATGGACTATGCCCAGGGCGATTTGCAGGTGGGCGACGTGTTTGTGCTGCTGTCGGACGGCGTGCACAACGTGGTAGCCGACAAAAAGCTGCGGGGACTCGCGAGCGCAGCCGTGCCGGCCGGGCAAGCCGCCGACCAGGCGCAGCGCATCAGCCAGCAGATGGTGGATGCGGCCATGGCGGCGGGCACGCAGGACAACGCCACGGCCCTGGTGGTGCGCGTGCTCGGTTTGATGGACGCCACCTTGCAGGACGAAAACCGCCGGGCGCTGGCACTGCCCGTGCCGGCCCGGCTCAGGATAGGCGACAGCCTGGACGGCCTGACAGTGACCGCGCCGGTGGCTGACAATGGCATCAACGTCCTCTACCAGGTCAGATATACAGCCCCCACGCTTGCCACTTCGTGTGCTGAGCTGCCCCCCGGGGGGGCGCTGCGCCTGCGGCCCGGCGAAGCCGGTTCCGCGGCCCCGGCTGGTGAGGACGGGGCCCCCACGTCTGCCGCTGCGCTCCCACCCCCGGGCAAGCTGTACGCCCTGAAAACCCTGCATCCGGCGCGTGCCCACGACCCGCAGGAGAGGGCCATGCTGGCGCACGAGGCCTGGCTGGCCAAACGCATGCGGTCCTCCCGCGTCGCCGGCCACCTCGTCAACATCCATGATCGTCTGCCCGGCGGCGGCGAGCCCGGCGCTTTTTACCTGCTCTACGACTGGCATGCCGGCGAAACCCTGCAGCAGATGCTGGACCGCAAACACCGTTTCAGCTTGCCGCAGGTGCTGGCCCTGGCGACGCAGGCCGCCACGGCGCTGGGCTTGCTGCACCGGCAGCATGTGATCCACCGCGACGTCAAGCCTGCCAACCTGCACCAGGGCGAAGACGGCGTGCTGCGCCTGCTGGATCTCGGGGTGGCACTGACCGGCCGCGAGCCCGAGGCCATGCGTAAGCTGCATGCGGGCACGCCCAGCTATATCAATCCCGAGCAGTGGGGCTTCAGCAGCAAGGCCGTGGCGGCCGGCAAGGATGGTCCCGAAGAGCTGCCCGATGCGCAGAGCGACCTGTTCGCCCTGGGTGTCACGTTGTACCAGCTGCTGACAGGCAAGCTGCCTTACGGCGAAGTCCTGCCTTACCAGGCCGGGCGTTATTACCGGGATCCGACGCCGCCCAGCCGCCACAACCCCGAAGTGCCGATCTGGCTGGACCATATGGTGCTCAAGGCCGTGGCACGCGACAAGCGCCAGCGCTTCGAAACGGCGGAAGAGTTCCTGCTGGCCCTTGAACGCGGTGCCTCGCGGGCCCTGCCGGCGCCGCCTGCAACGCCGCTGATCCAGCGCGATCCGGCTGCCTTGTGGAAGATGGCCCTGGCGCTGTCCGTGCTGCTCAATGGCCTGCTGGTGTACTGGCTGCTGTTTTTGCCGCGCTAGAGCCGGTTACCCGTGCGTTGAGACGATTTTGGCCTGTAGCCCTTTTAGGCCGGGAATAGTATGCTATTTATTCAATAGCAAATACGCTACGCCATCAGGCCCAGCAGCTCGGTGGCGTCTATCGCGCTGCTGCGCCCGGGTGCTGAAAACCGCTTCCGGCGGCCGGTTTTCACCATGCCCGTCACCTCGCGCAGCAGGCTGGCGCTGGCAGCAATTTTCCAATCGGCCTGCTGCGCCTGTTTTTGCAGCAGCAAGCAGGCGCTGACCGCGTCGCCCACCGGCAGGATCTGGGATTTTCCGCGCAGCGGGTCTTCCAGTTTGGCCAGCGTGACGGCGCCGCTGTTCAGTCCCACGCCCACTTCAAAACGCGGCAGGGAGCGACCCGGGAAATGGCTGACCAGAAAACCCTGCACGCGGTGCGCGGAATCGATCAAACCCAGGGCGGCCTTGGTGGCGCGCAAGCCGCTGTTGACGGTGTCGGTATTGGTGCTGTCGACAAACACGGCGAGCAGGCCTTCGCCGACAAACTGCATGTGGTAGGCGCCAAACAGGTAGACCGTGTCGCCGGCGTTGTTGTAGAACTGGCGCACCACTTCGCTCAGCTCGGTGCTGGTCAGCTTTTCCGCCAGGGCCGGAAAGTTGACGACATCGACAAACAGCACCGTGGCATTGGCAAATTTCCGGTCTTCCACCACAGACTCGGCGGTCGGCCATTTTTCGCCCAGTTCCGCCAGCAGCCTTTGTTCATACAGGCGGATCAGCTGCTTTTTCTGGTTGCTCAGGGCCGTGGCAATCGCCGAGCCCATCGTCCGCGCCTGGGCGGACTGGCGCATCAGTTGCTTGTTGAGCTGGGCGGCGGTGGCTTCGCGCAGCTCGTCGAAAACAATCGGCTTGGTGAGGTAGTCGTCGGCCCCGCTGGTCATGCCGCTGCGCACATGTTCGCGTTCCTGCAGCGAGGTCAGGAGGATGACCGGCGTGGCCTGAATGGCCGGATCGGCGCGCAGCGCCTGCATCATGGCGAAGCCGTCCATCTCGGGCATGTTGACATCGCTGACCACCAGGTCGGGCCGGTGGTCCCGCACCATCTTCAGCCCGGAGGCGCCGTTGTCCGCCTCCACCACCTCGTAACCTTCGAAGCGCAGCGCCGCCGCGATCAGTTCCCGGATCGTTTCGTCGTCATCGATCACTGCTATCAAAGCCATTTTTTTCCATCCCATAGAGCAGCTACAGGCTTGAAGCTTACCAGTGCCGGTCGTTTTCCGGGCAGAACCCGGCTGCGGCCCGGGCCGGGGGCTGTCGGCTGGTTTGCTATTGGATTGGTAGCGATTTGTGTACGGTGGATAAGGGCTGGAGGCCTAAATCATCATGCACTTCGTGCGCGGCCACCTTTTTAGTTTCGGCCTCGCTGCGCTTAACTTTTCTGCGAAAAGTTAGCCTGCACTGAAAAGGCGGCCAGGCGCTGCCAGCGCCTTATCGGCTGCGCCGATCACGCACTGCGTGCGCTTGTCTTTTTGTCTGCGGCCGCTCGCTGCGCGAGCTTAACTTCGCTGTGCGAAGTTAGCCTCCGACGAAAAGATGCTCAGGCGCTACGCGCCCTCCCACCTTTTTAATTTCGGCGCGCTGCGCTTAACTTTGCCGGGGCAAAGTTAGCCTGCACTGAAAAGTCGGCCAGGCGCCTCCGGCGCTTCATCGGCTGCGCCGATCACGCACTGCGTGCGCGGCCGCCTTTTTCAGCCCAGGTGCGGGTCCAGCGGATTTGCATCACCCTGAGCATCACCAGCATGCCGAGCGACAGCGCCGCAAAAAAGAAGAAGCCCCACATATAGGTTCCGGCGTACTGTTTCGACACACCCATGGCATTGGGCACCAGGCCGCCGCCCAGTGCGCCGATCTCGCCGATCATGGAGCCGGCCACGGCGGTAGCCAGCGGCCAGCGCAGCGGTACCAGCTGGAACAGGGCGCCGTTGCCTGCGCCCAGCGCGGCGAAGCAAAGCATCACCAGCAGCGTGGTGCCCACCAGCGAGCTGCCGGCCAGGCCGCACAGGACCAGGGTCACAGCGATGGTCAGCAGGACCACGCTCAAGGTGTTCACGCCGCCCCAGCGGTCCGAGATCCAGCCGCCAAAAACGCGCAGCGCTGCGCCCATGAAGGCGGCCAGCATCGAGAGCTGCCCCGCCTGCACCTTGCTGACACCGAACTGGTCGTAGTAATAAGAAGGCAGAAAGGTCGCCAGCCCGATGAAGCCGCCGAAAGTCACCGCGTAGATCAGGCTGAAGGCCCAGCCGTCTTTTTCGAACAGGCAGGCCACGTGCTCGCGCAAGGTGGCGTGGCTGTCCACGTCGTCCGGTTCCTTCGCAAAGAGGATCATCGCGGCCAGCGGCAGCAGCATGGCCACCGCAGCAATGCCGTAGACCGACTGCCAGCCAAAGCGTTGCGCCAGGGCTGGCGCGACAAGCACCGACACGGCGGTACCGACGTTACCGGCACCAACCAGACCCATGGCCAGGCCTTTGTAGCGGGCCGGAAAGGAGCCGGAACCCAGGCTGAGTGCCACGCCAAAGCTGGCACCGGCGATGCCCAGCAGCACGCCCATGGCAAGCAGGCTGCTGTAGGAGTCCACCAGAAAGTAGCCGAACAGAAGGGCCACCATGATCAGGCCCATTTCCACCAGGGTGGCATTTTTCCGGCCTATGTACTGGGCCAGCACGCCCAGCGGGAAACGCATGAGCGCACCTGCAAAGATCGGTACCGACAGCATCACGCCTTTTTGGGTGGGCGACAGGTTGTAAGTTTCGGAAATGAAAGGCGCCATGGCCCCATTCATGACCCAGATGCAGCACGAAAAGGCGAAGTAGAAAAACGCCGCGCCCAGGGTGGGCGCATGACCGGCTTTTAGAAAATTACGGAACCCCGCCATGGTGCAGACTCTTTCTGTGAAGTGGTTGATTCACAGAATCAGTGCGAGAAACGTGCCACCATGGGGCAGGAAAAACGCACCCTTGCAGCGCAATTGTGTGCCCTCGGCGGTTTCTTTTGGTGCGCCGCACAATTTTCGGGCGCTTTGTCTTTTCAGTGCTTGCGGTCCATGTCCACACACACCATGGCGGCATAGTGGTTCCAGCGCAGGGTGATCACATAGGGATGCGTGCGGACCCTGGCCTTGATGCCTTGCGCACCCTGGAGCTTGATCGGAACCGAGATTTGCAGTTCCGCCCCCAGGGCCTTGCGCGCGTTGCCCGCCAGCGTGTTGGCAATTTCGCCCACCGCGTCGAGCAGGTTGCTGTCGCTGAGGTCGGTTTCGTGCTGCAGTAGCAGGATTTCGCGCACCAGCTTGCCCGGCATGGAAACAACGACATGGCCGTTGTGGCTGCCGGCAAAGGTGACGATGCCATTGAATTCGAACCCCTCGATGTCACCGGTGCCCAGAAAGGCCGAGGTGATCACGGGTTCCTGGCGCGTGGTGACTTTCAGGTAGTTCCTGATGGAGTCGACAAACAGCTTCAGATCGGTTTCGTTGAGTGTGGCCATGGCTACTCCTGGCGCGCGTCGGAAACGTCGAGCAGCGCCATCTGCAGCTCTTCGTCGGTAAAAGGCTTGGCGACAAAACCGCGTGCGCCCAACTTGAGCGCCTGGATCGCCGTGGACTTGTCGCTCAGGGCGCTGACCACCAGGATGTTGATCTTCGGGTCGAACCTGAGCAGCTCCGTGATGCATTCAATCCCGTCCATTTCGGGCATGGTCAGGTCCATGGTCACCACCTCGGGCCGGGTGGCGCGGGCCAGGCGCAAGGCCTCACGGCCGTTTTTGGCCAGGCCCGCGAGGACGATGCCCTTGATCCCGCCGTTCTGCACCACGCGCGAGATGCGGGTGCGGATCATGTTGGAGTCGTCAACAATCATCAAGCGCATGAAAGTCTCCTTGTGAATGCAGGTCGAGAGCGGGTGCCATATATTTATGTGGAGAAAACAATCCTGAACTCGGTGTACTGGCCCGGCGTGCTGGCCAGCAGCAGGCGCGCCCCCAGCTTTTGCACATTGGCCTGAACCAGGTCCAGGCCAACGCCACGCCCTGCGTGGGCCGACGCCGTGGCGGCCGTCGAAAAACCCGGCTTGAAAATATGCGCCACGATTTGTTTGTCACTGAAGCTCTGCAGCTGTTCGGCGGTGTACCAGTGCAACTCCAGCAGGCGGCGGCGAACGTGGGCCGCATTGAGGCCGGCGCCGTCGTCGCGCACGCTGAGTTGCCATTGGCCACCCTCCTCGCGGGTGAGACTCACCGCTAACTGGCCTTCCGGCGGCTTTCCTGCGGCTTCCCTGGCTGAGGGCATTTCCACCCCGTGCACCACCGCATTGCGAACCAGCTGGATGGCCACTTCGCGCAGCAGGTCCAGCTTGTTGGCGGGCAGGTCCGGCGCGCTGTCCATCTGCACGCTGGCGCTGACGTGTTTGCCGCATGCGGTGCTGACTTCACCGGCCAGTTGCGTCAGCGTCGTGCGCAGGGCCTGCGGCACCGCTTCGGCCATTGCCTGCGCGGAATCGTTGCCCCTTTTCAGGCTCATGGCCTTGAATGCGGCCACCTTGGACAACAGGTCTTCCAGCGGCAGGGGCAGGGCCAGCAGGGCGTCGCCAGTGGCGGCACCGCTGTCCTTGAGCTTTTGCAACTCGTTTTCAAACTGGTGGGCCAGCGAGGCGAGGATTTCCAGGCCCAGGGAAGAGGCATCGCCCTTGATGGCGTGGATGCGGCGGTACGCGCCATCGACGGCCTTGAGCACCTGGGTCTCCGATGCGGCGGAAGAGGTGCTGCGCAGCAGGTCGTTGACTTCCAGCAGCGAGACTTCGGCCCGCTCGACAAAGCCGCGCATCATGGCCGGGTCGGTCTCAAAGGCCTTGAGCATCATGGAGAGCTCTTTTTGCGAGCGCTGCCGCTCCCCGGTCAGCTTGGCTTGCAGCTCAATTTTTTGCGTGATGTCCTGCACGGTGACCAGCAGGTGGCGCACCGTGTTGCCGTCATGGACCCGGTTGAAATGAAAGGAAAGGTAGCGGGTGTGGTCCTGGTCGAGCCGGTTCCTGACCGTGAGCTCCACTTCTGCCAGGGGATTGATGCCCTGCACCAGCTGTTCCTTGACATGCGGCGAGAACAGCAGTTCGACATAGTCGCGTGCGTCGGTGAGCGCTTTTGCCGACACCAGGGTGGACAGCAGCTCGAAAAAATTCTGGCCCGGAACCAGGGTCTTGCCAAACAGGGCATGGGATGACCTGGACAGCTGGGAGCCCAGCCGGTGCTGGGGCGTGAGCAGGAACAGCCCTTCGCGCACACTGGTGAGAATTTCGCGGTTTTCTTCGGTGGCGGCTTCGATCGCGGCGTCCGAGGTGTTCAGGCGGCGCAGGAACTTGAAGAGAATGAAGGCGAAGTTGAGCAGGGCCAGCACAATGCCGCCGGTCTGCACCATGCGCAGGACGCTGGCACGCGAGCCGCCGATCTGCTGCGTTTCCGTCACGAATTCATTGGCCGTGTTGAGCAGCTTGATGTTGTTGGTCTGGCTGTAGGAGAGCGCTGCGGCGAGTTCGCCTGGCGTGAATGTGTCTGCGTTCAGCGGCTGGAGTTTTTCGTAATAGGGTTTCCAGACGAGATCCAGCTCCGCTTCCAGCGCCTTTCCCCGCGGCGAGGTCACCGCTTCCAGGAACACCGGCTTGCCGTCGCCGCCGGGAACCACGCCGCCTTCCTTGAAGGCCATGTGTGATGCCTGCCAGACCTTGGTGCCGGCGCGCAGCTCGGCCAGCGTTTCGGGTTTGTACGGCTGGCCCGCGGCGCGCGCGGCGTCCAGCTCCAGCAGGGTGCGGGCGATGCGTTGTGATACATAGCGCTGGCGCCCGGCCAGGTTGATGGCAACGGTGTCCTGGTCGATCTTGAACGAGGTATAGAAGTTCAGGACCAGCACCCCCAGGTCGAACAGCAGGAACAGGGCCACCGCAATGATGATTTCACGGTACTTGCCGAGGGACGCGAGGCCGCCTGGACGCCCCGTTCGTGCGTGTGCCGGCGAAGGTGCGACACCCAGAGGCGTGCCGTTGGCAGGTAATACAGCGGACATAAGCGTCTTTCGTTGCAAAAAAATGCGGGCCCGTCTTGCCCGGCCCTGGTTCAGTGCACGCCGTCAGGCGGCTTTTTCCACATGGCCCTGACGGGTGTAGAGGAAGTCGATGACGGCCTTGCGGTAACCCAGGTAACGGATGTCTTCGGCCAATGCCACGCGCGAACGCGGCCGTGGCAGGTCCACCTTGAGCACTTCGCCGATGGTGGCGGCCGGGCCGTTGGTCATCATGATGATGCGGTCCGACAGAAGAACGGCTTCGTCCACGTCGTGGGTGACCATGACCACCGTGCTTTGCGTGGTGGCGACGATCTGCAGCAACTCGTCCTGCAGCTTGGCGCGTGTCAGGGCGTCCAGTGCGCCGAAGGGTTCGTCCAGCAGCAGCACCTTGGGCTCCATGCACAGTGCGCGGGCAATGCCGACCCGTTGCTTCATGCCGCCGGAAATTTCGCCCGGACGTTTTTGCGCCGCGGGAGTCAGGCCCACCATGGCCAGTGCGGCGTCGGTGCGGGCCTTGAGTTGCGCCTTGGTCTCGGTCGCTGCAAAGACGCGCTCGACGGCCAGGTAGACGTTTTCATGGCAAGTGAGCCAGGGCAACAGCGAGTGGTTCTGGAACACCACGGCGCGCTCCGGGCCGGGCCCTGCAATTTCGCGGTTGGCGCACAGCAGACTGCCCTGGGTCGGTGTCGTCAGGCCGGCAATCAGGTTGAGCAGGGTGGACTTGCCGCAGCCCGAGTGGCCGATCAATGCGACAAATTCACCTTTGGCTACCGTGAGGTTGATGTTCTGCAGCGCGCAGAAAGGCCCCTTCTTGGTTTTGAAGGTCTGCTCGACGTCCTGGATTTCGATGTACTTTGTGGTCAGTGAGCTCATGATTTGTCCTTGGTTGGCAGGTAAGGCCTGGTTCTGGCCTAGTTCTTCACTTCTTCGAAGGTGAAAGCGGTCGCCAGCTTGATCAGGGCGAATTCAAGAATCAAGCCCACGATGCCGATGACAAAAATCGCGATGATGATGTTCTTGACATTCAGGTTGTTCCACTCGTCCCACACCCAGAAGCCGATTCCGACACCGCCGGTCAGCATCTCTGCAGCAACGATGACCAGCCAGGCGGTACCGACGGCCAGGCGCACGCCGGTGAGCATGTAAGGAAGTACCGCGGGAAAGAGGATCTTGGTGACGATCTTCCATTCGCTGAGGTTGAGCACGCGCGCCACGTTCATGTAGTCCTGCGGCACACGCTGCACGCCGACCGCGGTGTTGATGATCATGGGCCAGATCGAGCAGATGAAGATGGTCCAGATGGCAGCCGGGTTGGCACCCTTGAATACCAGCAGGCCGATCGGCAGCCAGGCCAGCGGCGATACCGGCCGCAGCAGGCTGATCAGCGGGTTGAACATGCGGCTCAAAAAGTTGAAGCGGCCGATCATGAAGCCGACCGGTATGCCCACCAGCGCCGCCATGCCAAAGCCCATGGCCACACGCTTGAGCGAACTGAGCACGTTCCAGCCCACGCCCTGGTCATTCGGTCCCTTGCTGTAGAACGGGTCGCTGAACAGCACCACTGCCTGCTTGAAGGTCTCGGCGGGCGACGGGATGCTGCTTCCCGTGCTGACGGTCACCAGCTCCCAGATCAGTACCAGCAGGCCTATGCCCAGCAAAGGCGGAAGCACACCCAGCCAGAAAAAGGAGGCCAGGTTCGCGGCAAAGGAAGGCCCTGTACCTGTGCCAGCCGCCGCTTCAGCCTCTTTTGGGCTCTCAGCCCTTGTGGAGCGGGCAGGGGGTGCTATTGAACTCATAGCTACTTTCTCCGGGCTGCGGACAGCGGGCAAGGACGGGGAGGGCGCGGGCGCCGGCTCCAGGGGGGAATGAAAAACAGCACTGACCATGGCGTCACCTCTTGCAGTTGGGAGTTGCGTTCAAGCGTGGACTTTGAAGCCGTCGGCGTATTTTTTAGGGTCTTTGCCGTCCCAGACCACGCCATCGACCATCTTGCTGCTGCGCATCGCTTCCTTGGGCACGGGTGCCTTGGCCGCGGTGGCGGCATCCTTGTAGATGTCGATCTGGTTGATCTGTTTGGCAATGCCCAGATAGTCGGGATGGTCCTTGATCAGGCCCCACCGCTTGTGCTGGGTCAGGAACCACATGCCGTCGGTCAGGTAGGGGAAAGTCACCGTCCCTTCGTTGTAGAACTTCATGTGGTTCGGGTCGTCCCAGGTCTTGCCCAGGCCGTTCTGGTAGCGGCCCAGGATGCGCTGGTTAATTACGTCGACGCTGGTGTTGACATAGGCCTTGTCGGCAACCGTCTCGGCCATCTTGTTCTTGTTCTGCAGGCCGGCGTCAATCCATTTGCCGGCTTCGATGATGGCGGCCGTGACGGCGCGCGCGGTGTTGGGGTACTTCTTGACGAACTCGGCCGTGGTGCCCAGAGCTTTCTCGGGATGGTCTTTCCAGATGTCCTGGGTCGTCACACCGGTGATGCCGATGCCATCGGCAATCGCACGGTGGCCCCAGGGCTCGCCCACGCAGTAGCCGTCCATGTTGCCCACCCGCATGTTGGCAACCATCTGCGGTGGCGGCACGGTGATGATCTTGGCGTCCTTCATCGGATTGATGCCGTAGCTGGCCAGCCAGTAATAGAGCCACATTGCGTGGGTGCCGGTCGGGAAGGTCTGGGCGAAGGTGTATTCGCGCTTTTCCTTGTTCATCAGCGTTGCCAGCGAAGGGCCGTCCACAGCGCCCTTGTCGGCCAGCTTTTTCGACAGCGTGATGGCCTGGCCGTTGTGGTTCAGGTTCATCAGGATGGCCATGTCCTTCTTGGGACCGGCCGTGCCCATGTGCACGCCGTAGATCAGGCCCCAGAGCACGTGCGCAAAGTCGAGTTCGCCATTGACGAGCTTGTCGCGCACACCGGCCCAGCTGGCTTCCTTGGTCGGGATGATCTTGACGCCGTATTTCTTGTCGATGCCCAGCACCGAGGCCATCACCACCGAAGCGCAATCGGTCAGCGGGATGAAGCCGATCTTGACTTCCTTCTTTTCGGGGGCATCGGAGCCCTGGGCGTAAACAACAGCGCGCAGGGCCGGGCTGATACCCGCGGCACCCACGGCCGCAGCCTGCAAAACGGTGCGGCGCGTCAGTGAAGATTTCAGCAGTTCGGTCATGGTCGGGACTCCAGAAGTGAAAACAAAACAAAAAAGCGAAAAACAAAAAAGGCGCTCGACCCGGACATACACATGTGATGTGAATGCAGGGTGCGAACGCCTTTGTTCCTGGAGGCATCCCGCTTCGCCGTTGAAGTGGAATACCTTGTACTTACCTCTCAGCAAAAGCTGTGCCAGACAATGTCGGCAGCTTTTACGGAAAGAAGTTGTTGATGAAAATGGCCTGTCGCCCTTTGTTTGTGGGCTTCAACAGCTATTGAATTAATAGCTGTCAAGGCGAATGACCCGGCGGCGGAAAGAATTCCGGGAGGCTGCACTGTATTTGTGCGTCGCACCATTTCGGCGTGCTGCGAGTCCCGCCAGCCAGGAGGGCTCAGCCGAGCAGGTCGGCGGCGTCCAGAATGCGCTGCGCTACTTCGCCCAGGCGCAGGCCCTTGTCCATCGCGGCCTTGCGCAGCTTCTCATAGGCGTCCCGCTCATTGAGGTTCTGGCGCTGCATCAGCAACCCTTTGGCGCGGTCTATCACCTTGCGGTCCTGCAGCTCGGTCCTGGCATCGGCCAGTTCCCGCCGCAGGCCCTGCTCATGTTCGAAGCGTGCCATCGCTACTTCGAGGATGGGGCGTATGCGTTCGGGCGACAGGCCGGCCACGATGTAAGCGGACACACCTGCGGCCACCGCATCTTTCACGTGGCTGGTGTCGTTGTCGTTGGTGAACAGCACGATGGGGCGCCGCGCATCGCGCGTGGCCATCACCACATGCTCAAGCGAGTCGCGCGCCTCGCTTTCGGCATCCACAATGATCATGTCCGGCTGCAGCTGTGCCAGGCGCTCATACAGGAAGGTGTCTGCCGGCAGCACCGCGACGATGTTGTAGCCGCTTTCGAGCAGGCCAATGCGCAACTGGCGCGAACGCTCGGCCTGGAGGCGGGCATGAACGTCCGTTGACACGCCGTCCAGCAGGTCTGGAGCAATGATCACAAGGCGCAGGGACTGGGACGGCGTCATGGAGCAATTGGTGCAAGATTCGAGCCAGTGGAGCCCCCACGCTTGTCACTGCGTGTACTGCGCTGCCCCCCGAGGGGGCCGCTGCGCCTGCGGACTGGCAGAGCCAGATCCGCGGCCCCTGCTTGAAGGGGGTGTTGTCTTCGTGGTTGGCCGTTTGGCGGATGGCATCTGATCCGAGAGGACACTTCCCAAACCTTACACTTGAGCAATGCTAGTGCTTGGAATTGAATCGAGTTGCGACGAGACCGGTGTGGCGCTGGTGGATGCGTCGGGCCAGGGTGTGCCCGTGCTTTTGTCGCACGCGCTGCACAGCCAGATCGACATGCACCAGGCCTACGGCGGGGTGGTGCCCGAGCTGGCCAGCCGAGACCATATCCGGCGCGTGCTGCCGCTGATCGACGAAGTGGTGGGCCAGGCGCGCTGCGCGCTGGATCAGTTGGACGTGGTGGCCTACACGCGGGGTCCGGGTCTGGCCGGGGCACTGCTGGTCGGCGCTGGTGTGGCCTGTTCGCTGGCGGCGTCGCTGGGCAAACCTGCGCTGGGCGTGCATCATCTCGAGGGGCATTTGCTCTCGCCTTTCCTGAGCGCGGACCCTCCGGCGTTTGCCTTTGTGGCGCTGCTGGTCTCGGGCGGCCATACGCAGCTGATGCGGGTGGACCGCGTGGGCAGTTATGAATTGCTGGGCGAAACCATCGACGACGCAGCCGGTGAGGCCTTTGACAAGTCCGCGAAATTGCTGGGTTTGCCTTATCCGGGCGGGCCGCATCTGGCCAGGCTGGCGCAGGGGGGCGACGCGCAGGCCTTCAAGCTGCCCCGGCCCCTGCTGCACAGCGGTGACCTGGATTTTTCCTTTTCCGGCCTGAAGACCGCCGTGCTGACGCAGGCCAAAAAACTGGGTGAGCCCATGGGCGAGCAGGCCCGGGCCGACCTGGCGGCCTCCACCCAGGCGGCCATTGTGGAAGTGCTGCTCAAAAAATCACTGAAAGCACTGGAACAGACCGGCCTGAAGCGGCTGGTGGTGGCTGGCGGGGTGGGGGCCAACGCGCTGTTGCGCGAGCAGCTCAACGCGGCCTGCAGCAAGAGGGGGATTCGTGTGCACTACCCAGAGATGCATCTGTGCACCGACAACGGGGCCATGATTGCGCTGGCCGCCGGCATGCGCCTGCAGGCCGGCCTGGAAAACCTGCAGCGCGGCTACACCTTTGATGTGAAGCCGCGCTGGGGACTGGCGGAAATAGCAGCCTAACTTTTAGGCCACGAAGCGCTTGCCCTTTTCCGACGGGCCGCCCCTAGGAAAAGACGGCCCCTTCGGGGGGGGGGGCAGGGCGCTACACGAAGTGAGCAACCGTGGGGGCCAATTACTGAATGGGCAACGTCGCCACGTTGCTGACCGGGATTTTTTTGCTCAAAGTGAGCGTCAGCACGCCGTTTTCCAGCTTGGCCGTGCTGGCTGCAGCATCGATTTCCAGCGGAAAACGCCAGGCGGCCTTGACGGTGCGTGCAGCATCGGCTTTGCTGGCAATGCGCACGACATCGCCTTCGATACCGATGTCCAGCTGCTCTTTGCCCAGGCCTGGAACATCCAGTTGCAATGAATAAGCCTTGTCGCCGTCTTCCATAGTTGCGGTCTGGCTGGGCCGGGTGTCCGACAAGGAACCCAGGGTGTCGCTCAGGAATTTGTCGAGGGTGCCGCTGCGTACCAGGGATGAGGCAGGGTGCTGGAAGTTGCGTGCAGGACGGCTGGCGAGTGAATAAAACATAGGAACTCCAGTGGGTTGGATGGGAAAGTTTTCCCCTTACACTTCGCGGCTCTCAACCGTGATTGCCGCATGCACAGGAGGTAGGTGCATCACCATGTATTTCAAGGAAATGTCTGAATGTATTTTTTTAGTCTCAAGGTCTTGAAACGGGCAGCCCTGGCCCTAGCCGCGGGCGCCAGCCTCATGTGCGCGAGCGCACTTGCGCAGCAGCAGCCTGCTTCACGTCCGCCTGTTCGCGTGGCGCTGATCGAAAGCCTGTCCGGCCCCTTTGCCAACACCGGCGAGGCCGTGTTCCGCAATCTGGTGTGGGCGGCGGAACGCGTGAATGCGCGTGGTGGCCTCAAGCTGCCCGGGGGCAATCGTCCGCTGGTGTTCGAGCGTTACGACAGCAAGGGCCAGAACGAGGAGGCGCTTTCGGCGCTGCGTTCCGCCATGGACGACGGCATCACGCTGGTGGCCCAGGGTAATTCGTCCTCCACCGCCGCGGTGCTGGTGGATGCGATCAACAAGCACAATGAGCGCGAACCCGCCAGGCGTGTGCTGTTCATGAACTATTCCGCGGTTGATCCGGTGCTGACCAACGAGAAGTGCAGCTATTGGCATTTCCGTTTTGATGCCCACGCCGACATGCGGATGGCAGCCCTGATGGATGTGCTCAAGGACGACAAGGCGGTCAAAGGCATTTACCTGATTGGCCAGGACTACAGCTTTGGCCAGGCTGTGCTTCGCGAGGCACGCAGGCAGCTCGCGGCCCAGCGGCCCGACGTCCAGATCGTCGGTGACGAACTGCATCCCATAGGCCGGGTCAAGGACTTCATGCCCTATGCGGCGAAAATCAAGGCGAGCGGCGCGCAGGCCGTGCTCACCGGCAACTGGGGAAACGACCTGACCCTGCTGGTCAAGGCCGCCAGGGATGCGGGTTTTGAAGGCAGCTTCTACACCTTTTATGGCAACGCACTCGGCGTTCCCGCCGCATTGGGCGAAGCGGGTGTCGGCAAGGTCATTGCCGTGGCCGACTGGTTCCCCAACGAGCCGGGTGCTGCATCGGAAACTTTCTACCAGTCTTTCCGCCAGCGCTTTCCCAAACCCCAGGACGACTATGTACACATGCGCATGCAGCTGATGGTTGAAGCGCTGGCGCAGAGCATCGAAAAAGCCGGCACGGTCGACTCTGCCGCGGTGGCTGCCCAACTGGAAAAAGCAACGGTGCTGTTCGCCTCGCACAAGGGCGTCATGCGCAAGGCGGATCACCAGTTCCAGCAACCCTTGCTGGTGGCCGTGATGGACAAGCAGGGCACGCCCGGCGTCAAATTTGATGTCGAAGGCTCGGGTTACGGCTTTCGCGTGATCAAGACCATTGATGCTGCGCGTTCCGAGCAGCCGCACAGCTGCAAGATGCAGCGGCCCTGAAAAACATCGTCATTCCAGAGAAAGACCGTGATGCGACAGGCTGTTTTAAACCTTGAAGAATCGATGATCCGCCAGGTGGCCAATGCGGGCTTGGGGCGCAGCGATGTGCTCAAGTTCTGGTTTGGCGAGAGTGACGAAGTCACGCCGGCGTTTATCCGCGAGGCTGCCATTGCCTCCTTGCAGCAAGGCGAGACGTTTTACGCACACAACCTGGGGTTGCCCGAGTTGCGTGAAGCCATTGCCCGCTACGCCATGGCCCGGCGTTGTGCCGGCGCCGCGCCCATTGGGGCGGATCGCATCGCCGTCACGTCGGGCGGCGTGAACGCCCTGATGCTGGCGGTGCAGGCGTTGGTGGATGCTGGCGACGAGGTGGTGGCTGTGACGCCGGTCTGGCCCAATCTGACGGCGCAGCCCCTGATCATGGGCGCGAAGCTGCGCTGCGTCAGCCTCAAGCCCGTAAAGGGCGAGTGGCAACTCGACATGACCGAACTGCTGGCTGCGATCACGCCTGAGACCAAACTGTTGATCGTCAACGCGCCGAACAACCCGACCGGCTGGACTTTGAGCCGCACCGAGCAGGAAACCTTGTTGGCGCATTGCCGCCGTACCGGCACGTGGATTCTTGCCGACGAGGTGTATGAACGACTGTATTTCGAGTTCACTCCGAACGGCTGTGCCCCGAGCTTTCTGGATATCGCCCAACCGGACGACCGGCTGGTGGTTGTCCACAGTTTTTCCAAGAGCTTTTTAATGACGGGCTGGCGTCTGGGCTGGCTGGTCATGCCGCCTGCCATGACGCCACACATGGGCAAACTGGTGGAGTTCAATACCTCCTGCGCGCCGGTGTTTGTCCAGCGGGCCGCCCTGGTGGGGCTGGAAAGAACCGCCGACGTCACGCCGCAACTGGTGGTGCACCTGAAAACCTGCCGCGACACGCTGGTGCCCTTGCTGCAGGCGGTTCCGGGCGTTGAGCTCGCTTCGCCCAGGGGCGGCATGTACGCGTTTTTCAGGCTGGCGGACCAGGAGCGTTTTGGGGATTCGCTGGCCACCGCCAAAAGGCTGGTGGTGGAGGCCGGTTTGGGGCTGGCGCCAGGCGATGCCTTCATGGTCAATCCGGCCGCTGAGGCCCAGGGCTGGCTGCGCTGGTGCTTCGCCAGCCGGGACCTGGACCGGCTGGGGCAGGGGGTTGAACGCCTGGCCCGCTGGCTGCCGGGTGCCTGAGTTCTCCAGTCTGGGCTATAATCCAAGGCTCTGCGCAAAGGCGTGCTTTTTCATTCATGAAGCGGCACACCGCAGAACACGGCGGCCACGGTCAACTCCCACGTCGGGAACACTGTATCGCTCGCAAGTACATAAAGGTATATCCATGATCGAGAAATCCATCAAGGCCGAGATCGTTCAGGCCAACGCACGTGCAGCCGGCGACACCGGCAGCCCTGAAGTTCAAGTGGCCCTGCTGACCGGCCGCATCAATGAACTGATGCCCCATTTCAAAACCCATGCCAAGGATCACCACGGCCGCCGTGGCCTGCTGCGCATGGTGAGCCGCCGCCGCAAGCTGCTGGACTACCTGAAGTCCAAGGATGCAGCCCGCTATGTGGCCCTGATTGCCAAGCTTGGCCTGCGTAAATAATCGGTAAAACGACTGCAAAGCGCCTGAGTTAGTTCACTAGCTCAGGCGTTTTTTACTTCGGAGCAAGGCAAAACGATCACGCGCTGTGTCATTCCACAAGAAAAGACCTGAAATCGCAGGCATTTTGTGGAATGGCATCGTGTTCTGCCAGCCACCACTCCGGGCCTCCTGCACTGCCTCAAGTGCTTGAATCTAGTGGAGATAAAACATGAGCATTTTCAATAAAGTCACCAAATCCTTCCAATGGGGCCAGCACAAGGTCACACTGGAGACCGGTGAAGTCGCCCGCCAGTCCGGCGGCGCAGTGATGGTCGATATGGACGGCACCGTGGTGCTGGCCACCGTGGTTGCCAAGACGGAAGCCAAGCCCGGTCAGGACTTCTTTCCCCTGACGGTGGACTACCTCGAAAAAACCTACGCCGCCGGCCGCATTCCCGGCAGCTTCTTCAAGCGCGAAGGCCGCCCCAGCGAGTTCGAAACGCTGACCTCGCGCCTGATCGACCGCCCGATCCGCCCACTGTTTCCCGAAGGTTTCTTCAACGAAGTGCAGGTCGTCATTCACGTGCTGTCGCTGAACCCTGAAGTCGAAGGCGACATTCCCGCGCTGATCGGCGCGAGCGCTGCGCTGGCGATTTCCGGTATTCCGTTCAACGGTCCCATCGGTGCTGCACGTGTCGCCTACATCGACGGCCAGTACGTCCTGAACCCCGGCAAGACACAACTCAAAGATTCCACCATGGACCTGGTTGTGGCTGGTACCGAAGCCGCCGTGCTGATGGTCGAGTCCGAAGCCAAGCAGCTGTCTGAAGAAATCATGCTGGGCGCCGTGGTGTTTGGCCACGAGCAAGGCAACATCGCCATCAACGCGATCCATGAACTCGTTCGTGACGCCGGCAAACCGGTCTGGGCCTGGCAAGCGCCTGCCAAGGACGAGCCGCTGATCGCCAAGGTCAATGAGCTGGCTGCCGCCAAGCTGCAAGCCGCTTACCAGATTCGCGCCAAGCAGGCCCGCACACAAGCCTGCCGCGTCGTGACTTCCGAAGTCATGGCTGCGCTCAAGGCCGACGGCGCTGCATTTGACGCAGTTGCCGTTGAAGGCATGCTGTTCGATATCGAAGCCAAAATCGTTCGCAGCCAGATCCTGTCCGGTGAACCGCGCATCGATGGCCGCGACACCCGCACCGTGCGTGCGATTGAAATCCGCAACAGCGTGCTGCCGCGTACCCACGGTTCGGCCCTGTTCACGCGCGGTGAAACCCAGGCACTGGTTGTCACCACGCTGGGCACCGAGCGCGATGCACAGCGCATCGACGCGCTGTCGGGCGACTACGAAGACCGTTTCATGCTGCACTACAACATGCCTCCGTTCGCCACCGGCGAAACCGGCCGTGTGGGCTCGCCGAAGCGCCGCGAAATCGGCCACGGCCGCCTGGCCAAGCGCGCGCTGATCGCCGTGCTGCCTACCAAGGAAGAGTTTCCGTACACCATGCGCGTGGTCAGCGAGATCACCGAGTCCAATGGCTCCTCCTCGATGGCTTCGGTCTGCGGCGGCTGTCTGTCGCTGATGGACGCCGGCGTGCCGATGAAAGCCCACGTGGCCGGCATCGCCATGGGCCTGATCAAGGAAGACAACCGCTTTGCGGTGCTGACCGACATCCTGGGTGACGAAGATCACCTGGGCGACATGGACTTCAAGGTGGCCGGCACGACCGCTGGTATCACCGCTCTGCAGATGGACATCAAGATCCAGGGGATCACGAAAGAAATCATGCAGGTCGCGCTGGCACAAGCCAAGGAAGCCCGCATGCACATCCTGGGCAAGATGCAGGAAGCCATGGGCGAAGCCAAGGCCGAGGTCTCTGACTTTGCGCCGCGCCTGTATGTCATGAAGATCAACCCCGAGAAGATCCGCGACGTGATCGGCAAGGGCGGCGCTGTCATCCGCGCGCTGACCGAAGAAACCGGCACGCAGATCAACATCGAGGAAGACGGCACCATCACCATCGCCTCGAACGACAGCGCCAAGGCCGACGAAGCCAAGCGCCGCATTGCCGAGATCACCGCCGAAGTGGAAATCGGCAAGGTCTACGAAGGCGCTATCACCAAGATTCTGGACTTCGGTGCCCTGGTCAACCTGTTGCCCGGCAAGGACGGCCTGCTGCATATCAGCCAGATCGCCCACGAGCGTGTCGAGCGCGTGACCGACTACCTGAGCGAAGGCCAGATCGTCAAGGTCAAGGTTCTGGAAACCGACGAAAAAGGCCGTGTCAAGCTGTCCATGAAGGCACTGCTGGACCGTCCTGCACAAGGCCAGGACCAGGGCTAATTTGCTATCGATTTTGTAGCTGTAAACCCTCGCAAACCGGGGGGTACAGCCACAAAACACTTAAAGATTTCCATGAAAGCAGTTGAAATCACTTCCTATGGTGCGCCGGACGTCCTGCGTCTGGGCGAGCGGCCCGAGCCGGCCGCCGGTGCTGGCGAGCTGTTGATTCGTGTGACGGCCTCCGGTGTGAACCGGCCGGACGTGCTGCAGCGCACCGGCAACTACCCGGTTCCACCGGGTGCCTCGGACATTCCCGGGCTGGAAGTGGCGGGCACCATCGTCAGCGGCGATGCCCAGGCCATGGCGCAAGCCGGCCTGAAGGTGGGCGACCGCGTTTGCGCGCTGGTGGCCGGCGGCGGTTATGCCGAGTTGTGTGTCGCTCCAGTCGGTCAGTGCCTGCCTGTGCCGGCAGGTTTCAGCGACATCGAAGCGGCTTCCCTGCCGGAAACTTTTTTCACGGTCTGGAGCAATGTGTTTGACCGCGCCCGGCTGCAGAAGGGCGAGACCCTGCTGATCCAGGGGGGCTCGAGCGGCATCGGCGTGACGGCAATTCAGATTGCCAAAGCCATGGGAGCGACCGTCATCGTCACGGCCGGCAGCGATGACAAATGCGCCGCCTGTCTGAAGATCGGTGCCGACCACGCGATCAACTACAAGACAGCGGATTTCGCTGAAGAGGTCAAGAAATTGACCGCTGAAAAAGGCGTGAATGTGATTCTGGACATGGTCGCCGGCAGCTATGTGGCGCGTGAAATCGGCTGCCTGGCCGAAGATGGCCGGCTGGTCTTCATTGCGGTGCAGGGCGGCACCAAAGCCGAATTCAATGCCGGCCTGGTGCTGCGCAAGCGCCTGACGATCACAGGCTCGACCTTGCGCCCGCGCTCACTCGAGTTCAAGTCCGCCATTGCCGCGGCCCTGAAAGAAAAAGTCTGGCTACTGCTGGCCAATGGCGCGATCAAGCCGGTGATTCACAGCACCTTTGCCGCGGCCGACGCTGCCAAGGCACATGCGCTGATGGAGTCCAACCAGCACATCGGCAAAATCGTTTTGACCTGGCAGGCCCCGGCAGCATGAACAAACTGATTGCAGGCAACTGGAAGATGAATGGCAGCCTGGCTGCCAATCAGGCCTTGCTGCAGGCGCTGGCGGCCGGCATGCCGGTGCCGCCGACGTGTGCGGTGGCGGTTTGCATTCCGGCTCCTTACCTGGGACAGTTTCAGGCTCTGGCCAAGGCGCTTCCTGCATTGTCTGCCATTGATTTGGGAGCGCAGGACGTTTCGGCAAAAGCTGCCGGAGCCTATACCGGCGAAGTCAGCGCGGCCATGCTCAAAGACTTCGGTTGCCGCTACGCCATCGTCGGCCACTCGGAGCGCCGCCAGTATCACTTCGAGAGCGACGCGCTGGTGGCGGAGAAGGCGCAGCAGGCGCTTGCTGCGGGCATTACGCCGATCGTCTGCGTCGGCGAGACACTGGCCGAACGCGAAGCAGGGAAGACCGAAAGCGTCGTGAAACGCCAGCTGGCTGCCGTGATCCACGCCAACGGGCATTGCATCAGCGAGATCGTGCTTGCCTATGAACCGGTCTGGGCCATTGGCACCGGGCAGACCGCCACGCCAGAACAGGCGCAGGCTGTGCATGCGGTGCTCAGGGCCCAGCTCAAGGCTGCGACTGAACACGCGGACCGCGTGAAGATCCTGTACGGCGGCAGCATGAATGCGGCCAACGCCGCCTCGCTGCTGGGGCAGCCCGACATCGACGGCGGCTTGATTGGCGGCGCATCGCTGAAGGCCCCCGATTTTTTAACGATTATTGCTGCAGCCTCCGCCTGATGGGTGGAATGCGCTATTAAATTAGGAGTTGATATGAATATTTTGCTGACTGCTGCCCTGGCGATCCAGATGATTTCCGCACTGGCCATGATTGGCCTGATCCTTGTGCAGCATGGCAAGGGCGCCGACATGGGGGCCGCTTTTGGCAGCGGCGGTTCCGGCAGCCTGTTCGGCGCCAGCGGCAGTGCCAACTTCCTGTCGCGTACCACGGCAGTGCTGGCCGCTGTGTTCTTTGCATGCACCTTGCTGCTGGCCTACTTCGGCAATGCGCGCCCGCAAACGGGCACCAGCGTGCTTGAAGGTGCGGCCATCACTGCACCTGTACCGGCGGCTCCCGGTGCCGGCCAGATTCCGGGCACCGCCAGCCCGGCACCGGCACCCGGCGCCACGGCTGTGCCGCCTGCGCCGCCGGCTTCTGGCGCAGGTCAAATCCCGACGAAATAGCGCCATAAAGGTGCGGCTTCTCCAAGGGAGCTGTGCAATTTCAGGGTAAACTCTGAGACTGTCCGGAAAGCCAAAAACCGCAAGGTTCCTCATGCCATCCGGACAGTTAAAAACCGCGGACGTGGTGAAATTGGTAGACACGCTATCTTGAGGGGGTAGTGGCGAAAGCTGTGCGAGTTCGAGTCTCGCCGTCCGCACCACTTACAGGCACTGGCCGGCGCTGCTCAGGCAGGGATCAGGGCCTGGACCAGCAAACTGGCATACAGCACAAGCGGCTTGCAGAAGTTGAATCGACGATGAACCTCGACCAATACCTCCCCGTCCTGTTGTTTATCCTGGTCGGCGTGGCTGTCGGCGTGGTGCCCCAGGTGCTCGGCCGTTTGCTCGGTCCGAACAAACCGGACAGCGAAAAAAATTCTCCCTATGAGTGCGGCTTCGAGGCGTTTGAAGATGCCCGCATGAAGTTCGATGTGCGCTACTACCTGGTCGCCATCCTGTTTATTCTTTTTGACCTTGAAATTGCTTTCCTGTTTCCGTGGGCCGTTGCGCTCAAGGAAATCGGTCCGCTGGGTTTCTGGTCCATGATGATTTTCCTGGGCATTCTGGTCGTGGGTTTTGTCTACGAATGGAAAAAAGGCGCCCTGGACTGGGAATAGCTCACCAAGATTCAGCGGCTGCACCAGCAGCCGCCACAAAGGTACGGGTATGTCACTAGAAGGTGTTTTTAACGAAGGTTTCATGACCACGAGTTACGACTCGGTGGTCAACTGGGCCAAGACCGGATCGCTCTGGCCCATGACTTTCGGTCTGGCCTGCTGCGCCGTCGAGATGATGCATGCCGGTGCGGCGCGTTACGACCTCGACCGCTTCGGCATGCTGTTCCGTCCTAGCCCGCGCCAGTCCGATCTGATGATCGTGGCCGGCACGCTGTGCAACAAGATGGGCCCGGCCCTGCGCAAGGTGTATGACCAGATGTCAGAGCCGCGCTGGGTGCTGTCCATGGGGTCATGCGCCAACGGCGGCGGCTACTATCACTACAGCTATTCGGTGGTGCGGGGTTGCGACCGCATTGTGCCGGTTGATGTGTACGTGCCGGGCTGCCCACCGACGGCCGAAGCGCTGATGTACGGCATCATCCAGCTGCAGCAGAAAATCCGCCGCACCAACACCATTGCGAGGGCTTGATGGGTCCTCTGCATCCTGCTACTGCCGGGCAACTCGCAGACATCATTGCTGCTGCTCTGGGTGAAAAGGCCAAACGTATCGGTGTGGCGCTCGGTGAGGTCACCGTGGTTGTGGCTGCACCCGACCATGCTGCTGCTGCGCTGATTCTGCGCGACACGCCGGGCTGCCAGTTCGAGCAACTGATCGACCTGTGCGGCATCGACTATTCCGAATATGCCGATGGCCGCTACGACGGCCGTCGCTTTTGTGTGGCCTCGCATCTGCTGTCCGTCAGCCTGAACCAGCGTGTGCGGCTCAAGGTCTTTTGTGAAGACGACGACTTCCCCGTGGTGGCTTCGCTCAACGACGTGTGGAACTCGGCCAACTGGTTCGAGCGCGAAGCCTTTGACCTGTTCGGCATCATCTTTGAGGGCCACAACGACCTGCGCCGCATCCTGACCGACTACGGCTTCATCGGCCATCCTTTTCGCAAGGACTTTCCGACCACCGGCCATGTCGAGATGCGCTACGACCCCGAGCAGAAGCGCGTGATTTACCAGCCTGTAACCATCGAACCACGGGAAATCACGCCGCGCGTGATTCGTGAAGACAACTATGGCGGCGTTCAATGAATAGCCCCCACGCTTGCCACTTCGTGTGCCGCGCTGCCCCCCGTGGGGGCGTGCCTAGCTTGGGGCGGCCCGGCGCGGCGGCATCGGCCCGGTTTTATAGAGTTTGATAGACATGGCTGAAATCAAAAACTACACGCTCAACTTCGGACCACAGCATCCTGCTGCCCACGGTGTGCTGCGCCTCGTGCTCGAACTCGACGGCGAGGTGATCCAGCGCGCTGATCCGCACATCGGCCTGCTGCATCGCGCGACCGAAAAACTCGCCGAGAGCAAAACCTATATCCAGTCGCTGCCCTATATGGACCGCCTCGACTACGTGTCGATGATGTCCAACGAGCATGCTTACTGCCTGGCCATCGAAAAACTTATCGGTGTCGACGTGCCGGTGCGCGCCCAGTACATCCGCGTGATGTTCTCCGAAATCACACGCCTGTTGAACCACCTGCTCTGGCTGGGTGCACATGGTTTCGATTGCGGCGCGATGAACATCCTGATCTACTGCTTTCGCGAACGCGAGGCCCTGTTCGACATGTACGAGGTCGTCTCCGGCGCGCGCATGCACGCAGCCTATTTCCGGCCAGGCGGTGTTTACCGCGACCTGCCGGAGGCCATGCCCCAGTACAAGGTCAGCAAGATCAAGAACGCCAAGGCGATCGAAGCGCTGAACGAAAACCGCCAGGGATCGCTGCTGGACTTCATCGACGACTTTTCGGCCAAATTCCCGAAGCTGGTTGACGAGTACGAAACGCTGCTGACCGACAACCGCATCTGGAAACAGCGCACGGTCGGTGTTGGCGTGGTGTCGCCCGAGCGCGCACTGAACCTGGGTTTCACCGGGCCCATGCTCAGGGGCTCCGGCTTTGCCTGGGACCTGCGCAAGCAGCAGCCCTACGACGTTTACGCCCAGATGGATTTCGACGTTCCGGTCGGCAAGACCGGCGACTGTTATGACCGCTACCTGGTCCGCATCGAGGAGATGCGGCAGTCCAACCGCATCATCAAGCAATGCGTGGACTGGCTGCGCGTCAACCCCGGCCCGGTGATCACCAGCAACCACAAGGTGGCTGCGCCCGACCGCGAATCCATGAAGTCCAACATGGAAGAGCTGATTCACCACTTCAAGCTTTTCACCGAAGGCTTCCATGTGCCCGAGGGCGAAGCCTATGCCGCCGTGGAGCACCCCAAGGGCGAGTTCGGTATTTACATCGTCAGCGACGGTGCCAACAAGCCCTATCGCCTGAAGATCCGTCCACCGGGTTTCCCGCATCTGGCGGCCATGGACGAAATGTCGCGTGGCCACATGATTGCCGACGCTGTGGCAGTCATTGGCACGATGGACATTGTGTTTGGTGAAATTGACCGCTAAAAATCTATGATTTCAGAACAGACCAAAGCGCGATTTGATCGCGAAGTTGCCAAGTACCCTGCAGACCAGAAGCAGTCGGCGGTCATGGCCTGCCTGGCCATCGTCCAGGAAGAGCAGGGCTACGTCAGTGCTGAAAGCGAGAAGCTGGTGGCTGCTTATCTTGGCATGGCGCCGATCGCCGTGCACGAAGTCACTACCTTCTACAACATGTACAACCAGAAGCTGGTGGGCAAGTACAAGATCAATGTCTGCACCAATTTGCCGTGCCAGCTGCGCGACGGCACCAAGGCCCTGGCTTACCTCGAGCAGAAGCTCGGCGTGACCATGGGTGGCACCACTGCAGACGGCCTGTTCACCCTGCAGCAGTCCGAATGCCTGGGTGCCTGCGCCGACTCGCCGGTCATGCTGGTCAACGACCTGCACATGTGCAGCTTCATGAGCAACGACAAACTCGACCAGTTGATCGACGGCCTTAAATCTGCCGAGGCAAAGTAACCATGTCTGCTTCCAGCATCCTTTCCCAGTTTGAGGCCACCGGCGTCCAGACCTCCTTTCACGGCCGCCACATCAATCCGCAGATCATGGCGGATCTGGACGGCGCCAACTGGCGCCTGAAAGACTATGAAGCACGCGGCGGCTACCAGGCTTTGCGCAAGATCCTCGGCAAGGACGGCGGCGAAGGTTTGACGCCCGACCAGGTGATTGCCGAGGTCAAGGCGGGCAGCTTGCGCGGCCGCGGCGGCGCGGGTTTTCCGACCGGGCTGAAGTGGAGCTTCATGCCGCGCCAGTTCCCGGGCCAAAAATACCTGGTTTGCAACTCGGACGAAGGCGAGCCGGGCACCGCCAAAGACCGCGACATCATGCAGTACAACCCACACATCGTCATCGAAGGCATGGCGATCGCGGCGTATGCGATGGGCATCAGCGTCGGCTACAACTACATCCACGGCGAAATTTTCACCACCTACCGGCGGTTTGAGGAAGCGCTGGAAGAAGCGCGCGCCGCGGGCCTGCTGGGCAACAATATCCTGGGCAGCAGCTACAGCTTCCAGCTGCATGCGGCCCACGGTTTCGGCGCCTACATCTGCGGTGAAGAAACCGCCTTGCTCGAATCGCTGGAAGGCAAAAAAGGCCAGCCGCGTTTCAAGCCGCCGTTTCCTGCGAGTTTCGGCCTGTACGGCAAGCCGACAACCATCAACAACACGGAAACTTTCGCGGCCGTGCCATGGATCATCCGCAATGGCGGACAGGCTTATCTCGACTGCGGTAAACCTAACAACGGCGGCACCAAGATCTTCACGATCAGCGGTGACGTGGAGCGCCCCGGCAACTACGAAATTCCGATGGGCACGCCTTTTGCCAAACTGCTGGAACTTGCCGGTGGCATGCGCGGTGGACGCAAGCTCAAGGCAGTGATTCCCGGCGGCTCGTCCATGCCAGTGTTGCCGGCCGACATCATGATGGCGACCGACATGGACTACGACTCCATCGCCAAGGCCGGCTCCATGCTCGGTTCGGGCGCGGTCATCGTGATGGACGAAACCCGCTGCATGGTCAAAAGCCTGTTGCGCCTTTCCTACTTTTACATGCACGAAAGCTGCGGCCAGTGCACGCCTTGCCGCGAGGGCACGGGCTGGCTCTGGCGCATGGTGGACCGCATCGAGAACGGGCAGGGCCGCGAAAGCGACCTGGAGATGCTCAACTCGGTTTCCGACAACATCCAGGGCCGCACCATCTGCGCGCTTGGCGATGCGGCGGCCATGCCCGTGCGCGCCATGATCAAGCACTTCCGCGCCGAATTCGAGCACCACATCACCCACAAGACCTGTCTGGTCCCGGTTTACGCATAACAGCGCTCCAATAAAGCAGATTCACATGGTTGAAATCCAACTCGACGGTCAGAAAGTGGAAGTGCCTGAAGGCAGCACGGTGATGCATGCCGCCGAAAAAGCCGGTACCTACATTCCGCACTTCTGCTATCACAAGAAGCTCAGCATCGCGGCCAATTGCCGCATGTGCCTGGTGGATGTGGAAAAAGCGCCCAAGCCGATGCCGGCCTGTGCCACGCCCGTGACACAGGGCATGGTCGTGCACACCAAGAGCGACAAAGCCGTCAAGGCCCAGAAGGGCGTGATGGAATTTCTGCTGATCAACCACCCGCTCGACTGCCCGATCTGCGACCAGGGTGGCGAGTGCCAGTTGCAGGACCTGGCCGTCGGTTATGGCGGCAGTGGTTCGCGCTACGAAGAAGAAAAACGCGTGGTCTTCCACAAGGACGTTGGCCCGCTGATCTCCATGGAGGAGATGAGCCGCTGCATTCATTGCACGCGCTGCGTGCGTTTTGGCCAGGAAGTTGCCGGCGTCATGGAGCTTGGCATGTCCAACCGCGGTGAACACGCCGAGATTGAGACTTTTGTGGGTATGTCGGTGGACTCCGAACTGTCGGGCAACATGATCGACCTGTGCCCTGTCGGCGCACTGACCAGCAAGCCTTTCCGCTACAGCGCCCGTACCTGGGAGCTCTCGCGCCGCAAGTCGGTCAGCCCGCATGATTCCACGGGCGCCAACCTGATTGTCCAGGTCAAATCCAACCAGGTCATGCGCGTGGTGCCGCTTGAGAACGAAGACATCAACGAATGCTGGATTGCCGACCGTGACCGTTTTTCGTATGAAGCGCTGAACAGCGAAGAACGCCTTTTGAGCCCCATGCTCAAGCAGGGCGGCCAGTGGAAAACAGTGGACTGGCAGACGGCGCTTGAATATGTCGCTAACGGCCTGAAACAGATCAAGGCGGACCACGGCGCGGAAAGCATAGGCCTGCTTGCCAGCCCGCACAGCACGCTGGAAGAGCTGTATCTCGCTGCATCGCTGATGCGCGGCCTGGGCAGCGACAACGTCGACTACCGCCTGCGCAATGCAGAGTTTGCGCCCGCACCATCCGTGCGCTGGCTGGGCACTTCGATTGCATCGCTGTCGCAACTGCAGCGCGTGTTGATCGTCGGTTCCAACCTGCGCAAGGACCACCCGCTGTTTGCACAGAGAATTCGCCAGTCGGTCCGCAAGGGCTGTGCACTGAGTGCTATCACTTCCGTAGCAGAACTGGCATCTGCCGACGCCTGGGCCATGCCCGTGGCCCATAGCGTGCTGACCGCGCCAGGCGCCTGGGCGCAGGTGCTGGCCGACGTGGCTGCCGCGATTGCCGCAGACAAAGGCGTGGCTGCGCCGGCTGCTGGCCAGGTGACGGATGCCGCCAGGGCCATCGCCAAGTCCCTGCAGGGCGGCGAACGCAAGGCCGTCCTGCTGGGCAACGCCGCTGCGCACCACGCGCATGCGCAGAGCCTGCTGGCCCTGGCCAACTGGATCGGCGCCCAAACCGGGGCCAGTGTTGGGTACCTGACGGAAGCGGCCAACACCGTGGGTGCGCAGCTGGCAGGTGCGGTCCCATCAGGCCAGGGTCTGAATGCCGGCCAGATGCTGGCAGGCAAGCTGAAGGCGGTGCTGCTGCTCAACAATGAACCCGAGTTTGATTCCGCAGCCGGTGCATCAGCCAAAACCTCGCTCAATAGAGCTCAGATGGTCGTGACCCTGAGCCCGTTCAAGGCCAACATGGCGTTCAGCGACGTGCTGCTGCCGATTGCGCCGTTCTCGGAAACTCCGGGCACTTTTGTCAACGCCGAAGGACGGGTGCAGGGCTTTCATGCCGTGGCCAAGCCGCTCGGTGAAACACGGCCTGCCTGGAAAGTCCTGCGTGTGCTGGCCAACCTCCTGGACATGCCGGGCTTTGATTTCGAATCCGCACAGGATGTGCTCAAGCAGATTCCCGCCGCCGCAGCGACGCAGGTGCCCGCAGACCATCTGGGCAATAGCACGCAGGCCGGCATTGACCTGTCTGCCGCTGGCCCGGCCCCGGTGGTCGCCAGCATTTACCAGCTCGACGGCCTGGTCCGGCGAGCGACATCGCTTCAGCTGACGACCGATGCGCGGCAGGCATTGGCCAGTGAGGGAGTGGCAGCATGATTGACAGCATTTTCGGCTTTGGCCAGGGCTTGATGGGCGGCATCTGGCCGGCGACGGTCTGGCCCGTGCTCTGGACCCTGATCAAAATTGTGGTGGTGCTGCTGCCGCTGATGGGCTGTGTCGCCTACCTGACACTGTGGGAGCGCAAGGCCATCGGCTTCACGCAGATCAGGCTCGGGCCCAACCGGGTTGGTCCCTTCGGCCTGTTGCAGCCGATCGCCGACGCGCTCAAGCTGCTGACCAAGGAAATCATCATCCCGACGGCGGCCAGCAAGGGCCTGTTTGTGCTGGGCCCCATCATGACCATCATGCCTGCGCTCGCAGCATGGGCCGTGGTGCCTTTTGGCCCCGATGTGGCGTTGGCCAACATCAACGCCGGCCTGTTGTTCCTGATGGCCATCACCTCGCTTGAGGTGTACGGTGTCATCATTGCCGGCTGGGCTTCGAATTCCAAGTATGCGTTCCTGGGCGCCATGCGTGCCTCGGCGCAAATGGTCAGCTATGAAATTGCCATGGGCTTTTGCCTGGTGGTGGTGCTGATGGTCTCGGCCAGCCTGAACATGACCGACATCGTGATGGGACAGGCGCGCGGCATGGCTGCCGGTTGGGGCCTGAACTTCCTGTCCTGGAACTGGCTGCCGCTGCTGCCGATCTTTGTGGTGTTTTTCATCGCCGGCCTGGCTGAAACCAATCGCCATCCGTTTGACGTGGTCGAAGGCGAGTCCGAAATTGTGGCGGGCCACATGGTTGAGTACTCGGGCATGGCCTTTGCCATGTTCTTCCTGGCCGAATACGCCAACATGATTCTGGTGTCCATCCTGACGGTTATCCTGTTCCTCGGTGGCTGGCTCTCGCCCATTGACAGCGTTTTCTTCAACTGGATCCCGGGCTGGATCTGGTTAGGCATCAAGACCTTCGTGGTGGTCACCCTGTTCCTCTGGGTGCGCGCGACCTTTCCGCGCTTCCGTTATGACCAGATCATGCGTCTGGGCTGGAAGATTTTCATCCCCGTGACCCTGGTCTGGCTGGTGGTCATTGGGGTCTGGATGCAGACCCCGTACAACATCTGGAAGTAGCATGAGCCCCCACGTTCGCTCACTTCGTGTAGCTCTCTGCCCCCCGAGGGGGCTGCTGCGCCTGCGGACTGGCAAAGCCAGATCCGCGGCCCCTGCTTGCATTAATGCATCGCCGGCAAACGCCACTCTCGCAGGAAACTGATATGTCTACCGTAGCCTCTGTCAAAGACTTTGTTTCGAGCTTCATGCTCACCGAGCTGTTCAAGGGCATGGCCCTGACCGGCAAGTACATGTTCAAGCGCAAGATCACGGTCCAGTTTCCCGAGGAAAAAACTCCGCTGAGCCCGCGTTTTCGCGGCCTGCATGCGCTGCGCCGTTATGAAAACGGTGAAGAGCGCTGCATTGCCTGCAAGTTGTGCGAGGCCGTGTGCCCGGCACTGGCGATCACCATCGAGTCGGACGTGCGCGAAGACGGCAGCCGGCGCACCTCGCGTTACGACATCGACCTGACCAAGTGCATCTTCTGCGGCTTCTGCGAAGAAAGCTGCCCGGTGGACTCCATCGTCGAAACCCATATCTTCGAATACCACGGCGAGAAGCGTGGCGACCTGTATTTCACCAAGGACATGCTGCTGGCCGTCGGTGACCGTTACGAAAAAGAAATCGCAGCCAACCGCGCCGCGGATGCCAAGTACCGCTGACACCGCCGCAAAGTCGTTGGCTCAAGAAAGATTCGCAGAACATGGACGCTAAAACAGGTCTCTTTTATCTCTTCGCCCTGGTGCTGCTGTTTGCCGCATTCCGGGTGATCACGGCACGCAACCCCGTGCATGCCGCCCTGTACCTGGTGCTGGCCTTCTTCCAGGCCTCGGCTCTCTGGATTCTGCTGAAAGCCGAATTCCTCGCCATTACGCTGGTGCTGGTGTATGTGGGCGCCGTGATGGTGCTTTTCCTTTTTGTCGTGATGATGCTGGACGTCAACATGGACGGCGTGCGCAAAGGTTTCTGGAAGCATTTTCCGCTGGCCGCAAGCGTGGGGACATTGATAGCGCTGGAGATGGCTGCCGTGCTGATGGGGGGCTTTCGTCCGATCGAGGGACCCAAGCCGGCGGTGCTGGCAGGGCAGACTGCCGCGCAGTTTTCCAATACCAAGGAACTTGGCAAGGTGCTGTATTCCGAGTATCTGTACCCCCTTGAAATCGCGGCAGTGATCCTGCTTGTGGCCATCATCGCGGCGATTGCGCTGACGTTGCGCGCCCGCAAGGATTCCAAAAACACCCACCCGGCTGACCAGATCCGCGTCAAGCGCAGCGAGCGCGTCAGCCTGGTCAAGATCAAGCCCACGCAGGCCGCGCCGGTGCTTGCCGCACCGGAGGAAAAGGCATGATGCTCACGCTCGGACACTTCCTGACACTGGGCGCGATGCTGTTCGCGCTGTCGGTGATCGGCATTTTCCTGAACCGGAAAAACCTGATCGTGCTGTTGATGGCCATCGAGCTCATGCTGCTGGCCGTCAACATGAACTTCGTGGCGTTTTCCTATTACCTTAACGACATGGCTGGCCAGGTGTTTGTGTTTTTCATCCTGACCGTCGCGGCCGCCGAATCGGCCATTGGCCTGGCTATTCTCGTGCTGCTGTTCCGCAACAAGGCCAGCATCAACGTCGACGAACTCAACACGCTCAAGGGATGAAGATGACGCTCCCCCCCGAAGCGGCCTTCGGCCGCCTCCCCCTCAAGGGGGCGCCGCTGACGGCCCGGCAAAGCCGGTTCCGTGGCGGCCCTGGCATGGCTTCCTTGTTTGCCTGCGCACCTGGCTTGGCGGAAGAAATCTGATATGGCATCTACTCTCAGCGCTTCAATCCTTCTGGCCGTTCCCCTGGCACCGCTGGCCGGTTCGCTGCTGGCCGGTATTTTCGGTACCGCGTTTGGCGGCAACTGGATTGGCCGCCGGCTGTCGCATACGCTGACCATTGTGGGTGTGCTGGCGGCCTTCATCATCTCGGCCATGACGCTCAAGAGCGTGGCGCTCGACGGTGCGCGCTTCAATGAAACGCTCTACACCTGGATGGTTGTTGGCGGCCTGAAGATGGAAATCGGTTTTCTCGTCGACGGCCTGACGGCCATGATGATGTGCGTTGTCACCTTTGTCTCGCTGATGGTGCACATCTACACCATCGGCTACATGGAAGAAGACGAAGGCTACAACCGCTTTTTCGCCTACATCTCGCTGTTCACCTTCTCCATGCTGATGCTCGTGATGAGCAACAACATGCTGCAGCTGTTCTTCGGTTGGGAGGCCGTGGGCCTCGTGTCCTACCTGCTAATTGGTTTCTGGTTCAACAAGCCGACGGCCATTTTCGCCAACATGAAGGCCTTCCTGGTCAACCGTGTCGGCGACTTCGGTTTCATTCTCGGCATTGGCCTGCTAGCTGCGTATGCAGGCACACTCAACTACACCGAAGTGTTCGCCAAATCGGGCGAGATTGCCCAGCTCGGCTTTCCCGGTACCGACTGGATGCTTATCACCGTGATCTGCATCTGCCTGTTCATTGGGGCCATGGGCAAGTCGGCCCAGTTTCCGCTGCACGTGTGGCTGCCCGACTCGATGGAGGGCCCGACACCGATTTCGGCGCTGATCCACGCAGCGACCATGGTGACCGCCGGCATCTTCATGGTGGCCCGCATGTCACCGCTGTTCGAGCTGAGTGACACGGCGCTGAGTTTCATCATGGTCGTGGGCGCCATCACTGCGCTGTTCATGGGCTTTCTGGGCATCATCCAGAACGACATCAAGCGCGTGGTGGCGTATTCCACGCTGTCACAGCTGGGCTACATGACAGTGGCACTGGGTGCTTCGGCCTATTCGGTGGCGGTCTTTCACCTGATGACGCATGCTTTCTTCAAGGCGCTGCTGTTCCTGGCGGCGGGTTCCGTCATCATGGGTGTGCATCACAACCAGGACATCCGCTGGATGGGTGGGTTGCGCAAGTACATGCCCATCACCTGGATTACTGCGCTGCTCGGCTCGCTCGCCTTGATCGGCACGCCGCTGTTCGCCGGCTTCTACTCCAAGGACAGCATCATCGAGGCCGTGCATGCGAGTCACTTGCCGGGTGCCGGGTTTGCCCACTTTGCCGTGCTCGCGGGGGTGTTCGTGACGGCTTTTTATTCCTTCCGCATGTATTTCCTGGTCTTTCACGGCAAGGAGCGTTTTGACCAGAATCCCGATGCGCATCACGATGACCACCACGGCCATGATGAGCATCATGGATCGCACGCACCGCACGAATCTCCCTGGGTGGTGACCGCGCCGCTGGTGCTGCTGGCCATTCCCTCTGTGGTGATTGGCTTCATGAGCATTGACGCCATGCTGTTCGGGGATTTCCTCAAAGACGCGATCATCGTCAACGCCGACAGGCATCCGGCCATGGCCGAGCTGGCAAAAATGTTCCACGGACCTGCGCAAATGGCCCTGCACGGCCTCATGACGGCGCCGTTCTGGCTGGCACTTGCCGGCGTGGTTTCAGCGTATTACATGTACATGGTCAATCCCGCCTTGCCGGCCGCCATCAAACGCCGAGTCGAACCGCTCTACACGCTGCTCGAGAACAAGTACTACATGGACTGGTTCAATGAGAATGTTCTTGCGCGTGGTGCGCGCGGACTGGGAATCGGCCTGTGGAAGGGCGGCGACGAAAAACTCATCGACGGCGCGCTGGTCAACGGCTCGTGGAAGCTGGTTGGTTGGGTGTCGGGTGTAGTGCGCAAGGTGCAGACTGGCTATATCTATCACTACGCGCTGGCCATGATCGTGGGTGTTTTCATCCTGATCAGCTACTTCTCGACCTGGCCGATGATCAAGCACCTGCTCAGCAAATAAGAGACAAGGGAAAGAATAAAAATGGGATTGTTGAGCCTTGCCATCTGGACGCCGATCTTTTTCGGCGTTGTGCTACTTGCATTCGGGCATGACGACCAGGCGCGCAGCGTGCGCTGGGTCGCGCTGATTGGTGCCGTCGTCAGTTTCCTCGTGACCCTTCCCTTGTACGGCGGCTTTGAGGTCGGCACGTCAGCCATGCAGTTTGTCGAGAAAGCATCCTGGATCGCTCGTTTCAATGTGAATTACCACCTCGGCGTGGATGGCATTTCGCTGTGGTTCGTGTTGTTGACGGCTTTCATCAATGTGGTGGTCATCATCGCCAGCTGGGAATCCATCACCAGCCGCGTCAACCAGTACATGGCCGCCTTCCTGATTCTTAGCGGGCTGATGATCGGTGTGTTCGCCGCACTCGACGGCATGCTGTTTTACGTGTTTTTCGAGGCCACACTGATTCCGATGTACCTGATCATCGGTGTCTGGGGTGGTCCCCGGAAAATCTATGCTGCTTTCAAGTTCTTCCTGTACACGCTGCTCGGCTCGCTGCTGATGCTGATCGCGCTGGTCTTCCTGTATGTCAAGTCCAACGGCAGTTTTGATCTGGCCGCCTGGTACAAACTGCCGCTGGGCGCGACGGCGCAGACTTTCCTTTTCTTTGCCTTCTTTGCAGCTTTTGCGGTCAAGGTGCCGATGTGGCCGGTTCATACCTGGCTGCCCGACGTGCACGTCGAAGCCCCCACCGGCGGTTCAGCCGTGCTGGCGGCCATCATGCTCAAGCTCGGTGCCTACGGTTTCCTGCGGTTTTCGATGCCGATTGCGCCTGACGCCGCCCGCGAGTGGGCCTGGCTCATGATTGCCCTGTCCCTGATTGCTGTGGTCTATGTCGGCCTGGTCGCCATGGTCCAGCAGGACATGAAAAAACTGGTGGCTTATTCGTCCGTGGCACACATGGGTTTTGTCACACTGGGCTTTTTCATCTTCAATGATATCGGAGTGTCCGGCGGCATTGTCCAGATGATTGCTCACGGTTTTGTGTCGGGCGCCATGTTCCTGTGCATCGGCGTGTTGTACGACCGCGTGCATTCGCGCGAGATCGCCAGCTACGGCGGCGTGGTCAACACCATGCCCAAGTTCACGGCGTTTGCGCTGCTGTTTGCCATGGCCAACTGCGGCTTGCCTGCCACTGCCGGTTTTGTCGGCGAATGGATGGTCATTCTGGGCGCGGTCAAGTTCAACTTCTGGATCGGTGCGGCCGCTGCCTCGGCATTGATCTTCGGTGCGGCCTACACGCTGTGGATGTTCAAGCGCGTTTACCTGGGCCCTGTCGCCAATGACGATGTCAAGGGCCTTGCCGACATCAACAGCCGCGAATTCCTGATGCTGGCCCTGCTGGCCATCGCGGTGTTGTACATGGGTATCTATCCGAAGCCTTTCACCGATGTGATGGACAGTTCGGTCATCGACCTGCTCAAGCACGTGGCGATCTCCAAACTGCAATAAGCAACCATTCAAAGAATCCAGATGATTGACAAACTCAGTTGGCTATCGGTTTACCCGGAGATCGTGCTCCTGGTCATGGCGTGTGTGATCGCCCTGGTCGACCTTGGCGTAAAAAGCCCTCAGCGTACCCTGACCTATGTGCTGACCCTGCTGACGCTGGCCGCCGTCGCCGCGCTGGAGGCCGTCTACGCCGTGAAGGGAAATACCTTTTACGGCTTCGGCAACATGGTGGTAAGCGACCCCATGGGGAACTGGCTCAAGTGCTTTGCCACCATCGCGATGATGGTCACCCTGGTTTATGGGCGCGGCTACGCGGCAGATCGTGACATGCTGCGAGGCGGCGAACTGTTCACGCTCGGCATGTTTGCGCTGCTCGGCATCTTTGTGATGATCTCCGGCAACAACTTCCTCGTGCTCTACATGGGCCTGGAGCTGATGACGCTTTGCAGCTACGCCCTGGTGGCACTGCGCCGCGACAACGCCACGGCCACCGAAGCGGCCATGAAGTATTTCGTGCTGGGTGCCCTGGCCTCGGGCTTCCTGCTCTACGGCCTGTCCATGATGTACGGCGCCACCGGTTCGCTGGACGTGAACGAGGTGTACAGGGCGATTGCAAGCCGCCAGGTGAACCACCAAGTGCTGGTATTCGGCCTGGTCTTCATCGTCGCCGGCCTCGCTTTCAAGCTTGGTGCCGTGCCGTTCCACATGTGGCTGCCCGACGTTTATCAGGGTGCTCCCACTGCCATCACGCTGCTGATCGGCGCGGCGCCGCAACTGGCTGCCTTTGCCATCTGCATTCGCCTGCTGGTGCAAGGCATGCTGCCGCTGGCGATTGACTGGCAGCAAATGCTGGCGCTCATGGCCATAGGCTCGCTGCTGGTGGGTAACCTGGCCGCTGTGGCGCAGTCGAACCTCAAGCGCATGCTGGCGTTTTCCACCATTTCGCAAATGGGTTTCCTGCTGCTGGCACTGCTGGCCGGCGTGGTCAACGGCAACAAGCTCAACGCCGAGTACGCCTACGGCGCAGCCATGTTCTATGCCATCACCTATGTGCTGACGACGCTCGCGGTGTTCGGCATCATCCTGCTGCTGGCGCGCGCTGGCCATGAATCCGAAGAAATCACCGACCTGGCCGGCCTGAACCAGCGCAGCCCGCTTTTCGCCGGCGTCATGGCTGTCAGCATGTTCTCGCTGGCGGGTGTGCCGCCCGTGGTTGGTTTTTACGCCAAGCTGGGCGTGTTGCAGGCCCTGGTGTCGTCGCAGCAGACCAGCTACATCGTGCTGGCTATTTTTGCGGTGGTGATGTCGCTGGTTGGTGCTTTCTACTACCTGCGTGTCGTCAAGGTGATGTATTTTGATGCACCCAATGTCGGCATGCCCACCGCCATCACTGCACCGGCCGACGCCCGTGTGGTGCTCTCCATCAACGGTGCGCTGGTACTGCTGCTGGGCATCATGCCCGGCGGCTTGATGACCTTGTGCACGCAGGCAATTGCCAGCGTGGTGAAGTCACTGGGGATATGAACCAGACGGCTTCGGTATGGCTGGTGGTGGCGCTGGCTCTGCTGGCGGCCAACCTGCCTTTCATCAGCAACCGGCTGCTGCTGGTTTACCGCCTGGCAAACCCGAAAAATCTCGCAGTGCGACTGGCTGAGCTGGTGTTCTGGTACCTGATGGTCGGTGGCGTGGCTCTTCTGCTTGAACAGCGGCTCGGACAGATTGCACCGCAGGGCTGGGAGTTCTACGCCATCACAGGCACGCTCTTCATCACCTTTGCCTTTCCGGGCTTTGTGTTCCGATACCTGTTCAAACACCGCTGACCGTCGTGATGACCACATCGTATGCCTGACCACACCGCAGACCCTGGCAATCAGGTTGACGCGCATTTGCGCGAACACAAGGTCAGCAGCCAGGAGCTGCTGCGCGGCCATTTCCTGCACGCATTTCGGGACACCGTGCGCTTGCCTGACGGGCGCGAGGCCTTGCGCGAATATGTGCGCCATCCGGGCGCGGTCATGATCGTTGCCCAGCTCGAGGACGGCCGGCTTGTGCTCGAGCGGCAATACCGTTACCCGGTGCAGTCCGTCATGCTGGAATTCCCGGCAGGCAAGCTCGACGCCGGCGAAGCCTCGCTGGCCTGCGCCCAGCGTGAACTGCTGGAAGAAACCGGTTACAGCGCCGCCTCATGGGCCAAAGCCGGTGTGATGCATCCGGTGATTTCCTACTCCACCGAGTTCATCGACGTCTGGTTTGCCAAAGACCTGACCGCCGGGGAGCGCAAGCTCGACGCGGGCGAGTTCCTCGACGTGTTCACGGCCAGCCCGGCCGAACTGCTGCAATGGTGCCGCGACGGGCAGGTCACGGATGCCAAGACGCTGGCCGGTGCCCTGTGGCTGCAGAACGTCCTGTCAGGCACATGGACACTGGACTGGCAGAATAGCGCGGGCCAGGGCCAGGCCTGATAATCCGCCCATGAAAGTTCTCAATCTCCAGTGTTCGCACCGGCATGCCTTTGAAGGCTGGTTTGCGTCGGAAGATGATTTTCAGAGCCAGCTCGGCCGCGGCCTGGTCACGTGTCCGCTGTGTGCCGACCCTGTCATCCAGAAAATGCCCAGCGCGCCGCGGCTCAATTTCGGGGCTGCTGCCGATGTGCCTGCAGCGGCTTCGCCTTCGCGCGAGCTGTCCGTGCCTGCAGCTCTACCGGCCAGCCCAGTCCATGAGGTGATGGCCGCCGCCGGCAGCCCTGCGGGGCAGGCAGAGTTCCTCAAGGCCCTGCGCCATGTGCTGGCCAACACCGAAGACGTGGGCCAGCGTTTTGCCGACGAGGCGCGTGCCATGCATTACGGTGATGCCGAGCAGCGCAGCATCCGCGGCCAGGCCAGCCGGGCCGAAGCGATCGAGCTGCTGGAAGAGGGCATCGACGTGATGCCGCTGCCGCTGGCCGAAGCCGTCAAGGAAACCCTGCAGTAGGTCCCGGCCCTGCCGGGATCGGCAGGGCACCTGCATTACTTGCGCCGGTTGACCATGCGGCTGGCGGTATAGAGCCCAGCCGGAATGGCGATGAAATGCGGCCAGATGAAATATGCGGGCTGGTAGACCATCCACTCGAAGGGTTCTTCACCGATAGCGAGAGATTCCAGCACGCCGGTCACAACGACATACAGCAGCCAGGGCAGGGCGATGGCCGCCACCATGCGTACCGACGGTTGTTCAAGCACCAGGAAGATCAACCGGCCGGCCGCCACGGCGAGCAGGAACATGGGCAGGTGACGGATCGCTATGAGTGCATAAGCCGCACGTAAATCATTTTCTTCATGTGTCTGGACCGTCCAGCGCGCGAGGGCCGGTGGGTCGAGCAAGGGCCCGGCCCACGCTGCCAGGCTGGCGAGCAAGGTGCCCAGAACAAGCGCTGTTATCGGGCGGCGGCAGGTGATCATCCGGTACTGTAACCGCCCTGGTGCCCGTCAAATCAGGGGTACAAACCGCGCAACTCGCGCGTGTGCAGTATCCGCTTGCAGGCCACGATAAACGTTGCGGTGCGCAGGCTGACCTTGTGGTCCTGTGCCACCTGCCAGACGCCGGCAAAGGCTTCTTTCATGATGCGCACCAGGCGCGCGTTGATTTCTGTTTCGTCCCAGAAGAAGCTTGAAAAATCCTGCACCCATTCGAAATAACTGACGGTCACACCGCCGGCATTGGCAATCACGTCGGGCAGCACCAGCACATTGCGGTCATGCAGGATGTCATCTGCTTCGGGGGTGGTGGGTCCGTTGGCGCCTTCAATGATCATGCGCGCCTTGATGCGCCCGGCATTCTCCCTGGTGATCTGCTGCTCGAGGGCGGCGGGGATCAGGATTTCGCAGTCGACTTCCCAGAATTTGTCGTCGGCGATTTTTTCGGCCTGCGGGAAGCCACCAACACTACCGGTCTCGGCCACATGTTTGAGAAGCGAAGGCACGTCCAGGCCGGCTTCGCGGTAAATCGTGCCGCCGTGGTCCTGCACGGCCACGATGCGCGCGCCGGCTTCGGCAAACAGCTTGCCGGCGACGCCGCCCACATTGCCGAAACCCTGCACCGCTACCCGCGAGCTGGCAATGTCCAGCCCGATGTGTTTGGCCGCTTCAACGCCCACGGTGAACACGCCGCGGCCCGTGGCTTCGCGCCGGCCAAGCGAGCCGCCCAGGTCCACCGGCTTGCCGGTCACCACGCCGGTGGAGGTCGAGCCGGTGTTCATGGAATAGGTGTCCATCATCCAGGCCATGATCTGCTCGTTGGTGTTGACGTCGGGCGCGGGGATGTCCTTGTTCGGGCCGATGATGATGCCGATCTCGCTGGTGTAGCGGCGCGTCATGCGCTCGAGCTCGCCGCGCGAGAGCTTCTTGGGATCCACGCGGATGCCGCCCTTGGCGCCGCCGTAGGGCACGTTCACCGCGGCATTCTTGATCGACATCCAGGCCGACAGTGCCATCACTTCCGACAGCGTCACGTCCTGGTGAAAACGCACACCGCCCTTGCCCGGCCCGCGCGAGACGTTGTGCTGCACGCGGTAGCCTTCAAAGTGCGCCACTGTGCCGTCGTCCATGTGGATGGGCACGTCCACAATCAGCACTCGCTTGGGGCGCTTGAGTGTTTCGGCCCAGCGCGCCAGGCTACCCAGGTGGGGAATTACACGGTCCACCTGCTGCAGATAGTTGCCCCAGGGGCCCAGATTGTCGGCCTGCAGGTAAGAGGGCAGCGGATGCGAGAGTACGGGGGTGACGGAGGGGGAAGCTTTGGACATCAAATACTCCTGTTGGAAGATCAATGCGCAGAGCTTAGGCGCGCGGCGTTCAACTGTCCAAGGCCGGCTTCATGGGTTGTCATGCATTAAACGCATAACCATGGGTTGACTCTTCAGGCCTCCGGTCAGGCGTTGAACTGCAGTGCTGCCAGCCGGGCGTAAATTCCGCCGCGCATCACCAGTTCTGCGTGGGTGCCCTGTTCCACTAGGCGGCCATGGTCCAGCACCAGAATGCGGTCGGCCTTCTGCACGGTGGCGAGGCGGTGCGCCACCACCAGCGTGGTGCGGCCCTGCATGGCCGATTCAAGCGCCGCCTGCACCATGCGTTCGCTCTCGGCGTCCAGTGCGCTGGTGGCTTCATCCAGCAGCAGCAGCGGCGGGTTTTTCAGCATGGCGCGTGCAATCGCAATACGCTGGCGCTGACCGCCCGACAGGCGCACGCCGCGCTCGCCCAGGAAAGTGGCGTAGCCCTCGGGCAGGGCGGAGATGAACTCATGCGCAAAAGCCGCCTGCGCTGCGGCTTTTACCTCCTCGTCATTCGCGCCGGGCTTGCCGTAACGTATGTTTTCCAGCGCGCTGGTCGAGAAAATCACGGCGTCCTGCGGCACGATGCCGATGCGCTGGCGCAGGTCATGCAGCGCCATGTCGCGGGTCAGCACGCCGTCCAGCTCGATGCGGCCGGAGGCCGGATCGTAAAAACGCAGCAGCAGCTGGAACACCGTGCTTTTGCCGGCGCCGCTGGGCCCCACGATCGCCACGGTTTCGCCGGGCGCCACGCTCAGGGAGAAATCGGTCAGCGCGGCCTGCAGCTGGCGCGAGGGGTAATGGAAGGTCACCGCTTCAAATTTGATAGCGCTTCCCGCCCGTACAACAGGGGCCGGGACCGGATTGGGGGGTGAAGTCACGGGGGAGCGCGTTTCCAGCAATTCCATCAACCGCTCGGTGGCGCCGGCGGCGCGCAGCAGATCGCCGTACACCTCACCCAGCACCGCGGTGGCGCTGGCCAGGATGATCACGTACACCACGGTCTGGCCCAGGTGGCCGGCGCTGATGTCGCCGCGCATCACCGCCTGCGTGCCCTGGTACAGGCCCCAGAGCAAAGCCGCCGAGGTGGCGATGATGATGAAGGCCACCAGTACCGAACGTGCCTTGCTGCGGCGCACGGCGGTGTTGAAGGCAGCGGTGGTGGACGCATCGAAACGCGTGGCCTCGCGCGCTTCGGCGGTGTAGCTTTGCACCACCGGAATGGCGTTGAGCACCTCCGCCGCAATCGCGCTGGAGTCGGCCACGCGGTCCTGGCTGGCGCGTGAAAGCTTGCGCACGCGCCGGCCAAACCACACCGAGGGCAGCACGATCAACACCAGCCCGCCCAGCACCTGCACCATCAGGTAGGGGTTGGTCACCACCAGCATGCCCAGCGCACCGACGCCCATCACCGCATTGCGCAGTCCCATGCTGAGCGAGGAGCCCACCACGGTTTGCACCAGCGTGGTGTCGCCGGTCAGGCGCGAGAGCACCTCGCCGGTCTGTGTGGTCTCAAAAAACTCCGGGCTTTGCCGCACCACATGCGAGTACACCGCATTGCGCAGATCCGCCGTGACACGTTCGCCCAGCCAACTGACCATGTAAAAGCGTCCGGCCGAAAACAGGCCCAGTGCAGCCGCCACGCCAAACAGCTCGAAGAAGTGCGAGCGCAGGGCCATCAGTTGCGCGCCCTTGTCGCCTGCGCTCAGGCCGCCATCGATCAGGCCGCGCAGTGCCAGCGGAAACACCAGTGTGGCCACCGCTGCCATGACGAGGAAGAGCATCGCCAGGCCGATGCGGCCCCGGTAAGGACGCAAAAACGGCAACAGGCCGGAGAGCGATCGGGGAGAGCCCTTGGGAGGCAATGCAGCGGAGGCGGTAGCGGCAGACAGGGGGAGGGAAGTGGCCATGCGCAAGTTTAGCGATAAAACTTGCCTTCGCAAACACAGGCTTGACAATATTTGTTTAGACAATTAATATTTACCCATGGCTTCAAAACACAAATCCGATCCCGTTGCCGACGCCATGTCGTGCCCCATGGTCGAGTTTTACCGGGCGGAGGGCTACAAGCCTGACGAAAGCGTTGGCTACCTGATGCGCCGCATCCTGTCCTTGATCGCGCAGGGCGTCGAGCGCGAACTCGAGCCCAAAGGCCTGACCAATGCGCAATGGGTGCCGTTGCTCAAGCTCTACATGGGCCGCGCTTCAACCGTGGCCGAGCTGGCGCGCGAGTGCGACCTGGACGCCGGCTCCATGACCCGCCTGCTGGACCGGCTGGAGGCCAAGGATCTGTGCCGCCGCATCCGTTCATCGGAGGACCGGCGTGTGGTCAACCTCGAGCTGACAGATACCGGGCGCATCGCCGCGAAAGAAATTCCCGTCATTCTCAGCCGCATCCAGAACGCGCACCTGGCCGGCTTCTCGGTGGAGGAATGGCAAACCCTCAAAAGCTACCTGCGCCGCATTTTCGAGACGGCGCAAACCCTGCAGGCATCGGCAGAAAAAAATGAAAAATAACACCCGCATTCCCTCCGGCACGGTGCCCGAAAATGCGCCCAATTCCCTGCCGCTGTGGCGTGCCTCCTTTCGCATGGTGCTGGTGGCAACGGCCGGCCTGGTTGCGGCGGGCCTGATGGCCACCGGCATCACCGGCTGTGCCGACATGTCGGGTATCCAGCCACAGTCCAGCCTGCGCGAGGCTTCCTCGCTGGGCCTGCAGACTTCTTCCGCACCGGTTGCGCAGGAGGTGATGCCGGTTGCTGCCGAATGGTGGCGCGACTTCGGCGACGAGCAGCTCAATGGCCTGGTGGCCCAGGCGTTGCAGAACAACCCCAGCCTCAAACTGGCGCAGGCCCGGCTGGCACGCGCGCAGGCGGTGACTGAAGTGGCCGACGCGGCGAAACTGCCGCAGATCAGCGGCGGCATTGACCTCACACGCCAGAAATACACCGCCAACGGCGCCGTGCCTGCGCCCCTGGCAGGCTCCATCCGTGAAAGCGGCACGGTGCAGCTCAGCGGCAGCTGGGAGCTCGACTTCTTCGGCAAGTACAGCGCTGCGCTCGAGTCCGCCCTGGGCAGCGTGCGCGCCGCGCAGGCCGATACCGAAGCCGCCCGCGTGCTGCTGGCCAGCAACGTCGCGCGCGGCTACTTCCAGGTCGCACGCCTGAACGAGCAACTGCAGGTGGCACAGCGGACGCTGGCGCAGCGCCAGGAGACGCTGGGCCTGGTGAAAGACCGTGTCAACGCCGGGCTGGACACCCAGCTGGAGTTGCGCCAGAGCGAAGGCGGCCTGCCCGAAGCGCGCCTGCAGATCGAAACCCTGCAGGAACAGCTGACCTTGGCCCGAAACGCCCTGGGCGCCCTGGTTGGCAAGCAAAATGAGGCAGTAGCCCTTTCCCCGCCTGCATTGTCAGCTATTAAAAAAGTAGCGGCCGCAGAATCCATCCCGGCTGACCTGCTGGGCCGCCGGGCCGACATTGTTGCCGCACGCTGGCGCGTGGAGGCCGCGTCCAAAGACGTGGTCAATGCGAAGACGCAGTTTTATCCCAACATCAACCTCGTGGCTTTCGCCGGGTTTTCCAGCATCGGCCTGAGCCGCCTGCTGGATGCCGGCAGCCAGCAATGGGGCGTGGGCCCGGCGCTGCGCCTGCCGATTTTTGACGCGGGCCGCCTGCGCGCCAACCTGCGCGGCAAGACCAGCGATCTCGATGCCGCGGTGGAAAGCTACAACGCCGCCGTGATCGACGCGGTGCGCGATGTTGCCGACCAGCTCGCTTCCAGCCAGGCCATCAGGCGCCAGCAAACCGAGCAGCGCGCCGCACAGACCGCCGCCGAAGGTGCCTACGACATTGCCGTGCAGCGCTACAAGGCGGGCCTGGGCAATTACCTGTATGTGCTGACGGCAGAGACCAGTGTGCTGAACCAGCGCCGGCAGGCCGTGGACCTCGCGGCACGCGCACTCGACACGCAGGTTGGCCTGATGCGCGCGCTCGGCGGCGGCTACACGCCCGGGACCTCTGCTGCCGCCCCTGATGCTCCTGAAAAGAGAGCGGTCATCTCAGGTACTGAAAGGGCTGGAAGCCTTTTTTCCTCAAACTCCGGAGCAGGTGGCCGCTGAGCCGCTCGACTTGCATCTCCAGGACCACACCCAACACACAACAGTCATCATGAACACGCCAACTGACATTCAAACACCCGCCACGGCCACCAACCCCCAGCGCAAAAAGGCGCTGACCGCGCTGGCCGCCGCCGTCATCGTCGCCGGCCTGGGCTGGGCAGCCTACGAATACCTGGTAGCCAGCCACTACGAGTCCACCGACAACGCCTATGTGCAGGGCAACGTGATCCAGATCACGCCGCAGATCGGCGGCACCGTGGTCGGCGTCATGGCCGATGACACCGACTTCGTGAAAGCCGGCCAGCCGCTGGTGCAACTTGATCCCGCCGATGCCAGGGTCGCGCTCGACCAGGCCGAGGCCGCGCTGGCGCAGGCCGTGCGCCAGGTGCGCACGCTGTACGCCAACAATGGCTCGCTGGCCGCGCAGGTCACGCTGCGCGAATCGGACATCGCCCGCGCGCAAAGCGAGATCGCCCGCGCCAACGACGACCTGAACCGGCGCCAGGCCCTCACCGGCAACGGCGCGGTCTCGCGCGAGGAGCTCAACCACGCCCAGACACAACTTGCCAATGCCAAAAGCGCGATGGCCGCAGCACAGGCTGGCGTCGGCGCTGCACGTGAGCAGCTCGCCAGCAACCAGGCCCTGACCGACGGCACCAGCGTCGAGCAGCACCCCAGCGTGCAGATCGCCGCCGCCAAGGTGCGCGAAGCCTGGCTCGCCACGCAGCGCGTCGCCATGCCCGCGCCGGTCGACGGCTACGTCGCCAAACGTACGGTGCAGCTCGGCCAGCGCGTGGCCGCCGGCACGCCCATGATGTCCATCATCCCGCTCAAGCAGGTCTGGGTCGATGCCAACTTCAAGGAAGTGCAACTGCGCAATATCCGCATCGGCCAGCCCGTCAAACTGACGGCCGACCTCTACGGCAAGAAGGTGGAATACACCGGCACCGTCGCCGGCCTGGGCGTTGGCACGGGCGCCGCCTTTGCGCTGCTGCCGGCGCAGAACGCTACCGGCAACTGGATCAAGGTGGTGCAGCGCGTACCGGTACGCGTCGCGCTCAACCCGGAAGAGATCGCGAAGAACCCGTTGCGCGTCGGCTTGTCGATGGACGCCGAGGTCGATATCCGCAACCGTGACGGCAAGACCCTGGCCGACGCGCCGGGCGCCGCCGCGTCGCAAACCCAGGCCCTGCAGGCGCCGGACACCGGCGGCGAGGCCGCAGTGCGCCGCGTGATCGCCGCCAACCTTGGCCGCGCACGGGCCGTGAGCCACGCGTCTGCACCAGCGGCTTTGCCGGCACCCGCCGCGCTGGCTGCTGCCACGCCCGCGGCGTCGGGCGCCGCTACGCATATCCCCCGCGCGAACTGAACATGGCCAGCGCCGCCATGCCCGTCGCGCACGCGCCGCTCGAAGGATCGGCGCGCACCTGGGGCACCATCGCGCTGTCCGCCGCCACGTTCATGAACGTGCTGGACACCTCGATCGCGAACGTTTCATTACCCGCCATCGCCGGCGACCTCGGCGTCAGCCCCAACCAGGGCACCTGGGTCATCACCAGCTTTGCGGTCGCCAACGCAATTGCGGTGCCGCTGACCGGCTGGCTGTCGCAGCGCTTCGGCCAAGTGCGCCTGTTCGTCGGCAGTGTCATCCTGTTCGTGATTGCATCGTGGCTGTGCGGCCTCGCACCCAACATGACCAGCCTGATCGCGCTGCGCGCGCTGCAGGGCTTTGTTGCGGGACCGATGATCCCGCTGTCGCAGTCGCTGCTGCTGGCGAGTTATCCGCGCGCGCTCGCGGGGCTGGCCATGGCGATGTGGGCCATGACCACGCTGGTTGCGCCGGTGATGGGGCCGCTGCTGGGCGGCTGGATCACCGACAACATTTCCTGGCCCTGGATTTTTTACATCAACATTCCGGTCGGCATGCTTGCTGCGTTTGCATCCTGGACGATTTACCGCAAGCGTGAAAGCGTCACGAAGAAGCTGCCGATCGACACCGTGGGGCTGTCGCTTCTGGTGCTGTGGATAGGTGCGCTCCAGATCATGCTGGACCTGGGCAAGGAACACGACTGGTTCCACTCGCCGCTGATCGTCGGGTTGGCCATCACGGCCACCCTGGGCTTTGCCTTCTTCCTGATCTGGGAATTGACCGACAAGCACCCGGTGGTGGACCTGCGCCTGTTCGCGCGCCGCAACTTCTGGGCTGGCACCATCACGACTTCGGTCGCGTATGGCCTGTTCTTCGGCAACGTTGTGCTGCTGCCGCTGTGGCTGCAGCAGTTCATGGGTTACACCGCGACGGATGCCGGCATGATCATGGCGCCGGTGGGCCTGCTGGCGCTGTTGCTCTCGCCAATCGTGGGCAAAACAGTGGGCAGTGTGGACCCGCGCCGCTACGCCACCTTCGCCTTTTTGGTGTTCGCGCTCGTGCTGTGGATGCGCTCGAACTTCAACACCCAGGCCGACTTCAACACCATCCTGATTCCCACCATCATCCAGGGCGTGGCGATGGCCTTCTTCTTCATCCCGCTGATGACGATCACCATGTCCGGTCTTGCACCTGATCGCATGCCGGCCGCCTCGGGCCTGACCAACTTCGTGCGCATCACCGCCGGCGCCATGGGCACCTCGATCTCGACTACGCTGTGGGAGAGCCGCGCTGCCCTGCACCACGCGCAGCTCGCGGAAACCGTGAACATCGGCAGCCCTGCGGCGCAGGCCGCGCTGTCAGGGCTGGCCGCGTCCGGCCTCACGCCTGAACAGGCACTGGCGCAGGTGAACCGGCTGGTGGACCAGCAGGCCTTCATGCTGGCTGCCAACGACATCTTCTGGATCTCGGCGCTGCTTTTCCTCGCGCTGATTCCCCTGGTGTGGATGACCCATCCGCAAAAAGCCGTCGGCGCGCTGGATGCAGCGGCGGGAGCACACTAGGGCGCTAGGAAGAGGGTTTGGGAGATGAGGGCTTGGGTTTCCCGGCTGCCTTCGTGGCTCTGGTGGCACGCGGTTTGGCCGGATTTCCTGCCGCGACCTGCCTCAGTCCGGCGAGAGCCGATTCCAGTACCTTCATGTCTGCGTTGCCAGCATAAACGGCGTAAGCCGGGTACAGAAATTCAGGCGCACCGGGCACGCGGTGCAGACGTCCCTCTTTGATGTACTTGCGCGCCACGTTTTGCCGGAAATAACCTGCGCCGCCAACGGTCAGCAGGTATTCGAGTCCCAGTGGTCCCAGGCTGGACGACACCCCCACGCTGGAAAGCTCCGGAAACGCCAGGCTGTGCTGCGCCGCGAATTCAGGGCCCCAGTCCACATACACGTAGTCGGCGGCTTGGGGCATCTCGAGCGTGGGCGAGGTGGTAACCAGCACCAGCTTTTCCTCGATCAGCAGCTCGATGCGCAGGCCCGGGCGCTGGCGCGGCGCGTAGGCAATCACGATGTCCAGCGTTCCATGGGCCACGCGCTCCAGCAGGTCTTCTGCCACGCCGACTTCGGTTCGCAGCGCCAGGTCCGGCGCACCCTGGCGCATCCAGAGCAGCCAGTCGAGCAGCAGGGGTTGCCAGAGGCTGATTTCGCAGCCCACCGTGACCAGCGCGCGGCGTCCGGGCGGCACCGTCATCTGGTGGCGGGCCTGCTCCCAGGCCTGCACCAGCGCCATGGCATGGCGAACAAACTGCTCGCCGGCCGCAGTCAGCGATGCACCGGACTTGTTTCGTACAAAGAGCTTGCGGCCGAGCAATTCTTCCAGCGTCTTCACACGCGCGCTGACCGCCGTCTGCGTGACGTGCAGCTGTTCCGCCGCCTGGGCAAAGCTGCGGCTGGAAACGATCTCGAGAAAGGTGCGGGCGAGGTTGATATCCATCAATGGGGTTTCGTTTTTGGGAATATTTTAAAAGCAATATTTTTGCATTGAAAATCAATATAAGTCATTTTACTTCTATCAGAGTAAACCCTATACTTTCTTCACTGCCTCTGGATCGGCAACCCGTTCAGATCCAATTTGAAAGGAAACTCCATGACTCGCACCGTACTCTTCGCCAACGCCCAAGCCAGCGGAACATCTGCCGGCCGGCGCAACTCACCGTCTTCTTCCCAGGTTCGCCAGGTGCTGGACGCCACCAATGCCATGCTTGCAACGCTGGCCTTCGCGAACGCTGCCGGGCAGCCTTCCTCCTGGCTGACGTCCTCCATCCGCCGGAACATGAGCGCACGCGCCCAGCGGCTGATGCGCGCCGACTACTGAGCAGGGTCAGGCGGCTTCTGGCGAGGGTGACCCCGCTGGCGGTCATGTGCCTGGCGCCGGATCCAATGCCGGTGCCCGTGCCTGGCTGATGGCTCTCCTGCCGTCCTGGCCTGCCGTGCGGTGCATCCGGTCTCCTGCAAGGACGCAGTGCGGCGAGACGCTGGTGGCGTCCACCACACGCAGCCCGGCATGGCCTGCAACAACACCGCACAGGCGGCCTCCGCAGGCAGCTGCCTTCTGGTTCTCCTGTGAGCGCCTCTCAAACAGAGCAAAGCTCCTCCTTTGTTGCTATTGATTTGATAGCTTATAACGCAGGTGGCATAAGGGATAGAGGTCTAAAAGTCTTGAAACTTCTTGAGGAATCGGGCAGTCTGCACGGCTGAACCCGGTGCACAGCCCCGGCAGGGGATACTTGTGGTCCGCGCTATTCAGGTTCAGCAGCAACCCGGAAGCGCCCGCGGCTGGCGTGGCCTGCGCGCCGTATCCACCATCAATGTCCAGGCTGAACCCGGAGAATAAGAAATGACCCCACTGCAACTCGCGTTTTACGTCGTGATGGTGTTGAACATCCTGTGGTTCAGCATGGCCTTCCACTACTTTTCACTGAAAGCGCAGTCAGCCGCAAGGATGCTGGTATCCAAGCCCCAGCGCGAATCACCGCTGTTCGACACCGTCGTCTATTCCGTGCGCTTTCTGGGCGGCATGAACTTCGCATTTGCTTTTCTCTCGCTGCTGCTCCTGCTCAATACCGGTGGGTTCACTGCCATGCAGCAGGCTTGGCTTGCGTTTGCGCTGGCTGTCGCGCATGCCAGCCAGTTCTGCTTCAATGTTCCGCTGGCGCTCGGACGCGGAGGCATGCCGGAGTCAGACCAGCCGGGGCTGGCGGGCCCCATGCGGATGATCTTTGTGGTGGATGGCACGCTGATGCTCGCCAATGCGGTTCTTGGTCTGTGGCTGTTTGTGGGCTGAGTGCTGGAGATCCCTGCGGCGGCGGGCGCAATTGCTGTCTGGTCGATAGGAAAGGGCTCTTCATATTGATAGCTGTTTACCTCCGGCCGTCAGGGGCTGGGATCTGAAACAGGGCATGCTCCCGACTGCAGGAGATTGACTCTTTCAGCGGAACGCTGCGCAGGCATCCAGAACGAGGCCGCGCAACCAGCGATGCGCCGGATCGGCATCCAGCCGCGGATGCCAGAGCAATGAAATGGTGAGCTCCGGCGTGGAGACCGGAAGCGGAAAACTATGCATGCCTGCACGCAGGATGCCGGTGTGCCGCTCGGGAACACTGGCAATCAGGTCGGAGGCCCGGGCCAGGCCCAGCGCCGTCGAAAAGCCACCGACGATCGTGGCGATCTCCCTTTCCATCCCTAGGGGAGCCAGGGCTTCATCGATCGGTCCCTTGTCAAGGCCTCGCCGTGAGGCGGAGATGTGGCGGCCCGCCGCATACCGGACAGGCGTGATTTCGCCCTGGCTCAGCGGGTGGCCCATTCGCACAACGCCAATGAAACGGTCGCGGAACAACATCTGCATGCGCACCTCCGGGCCGGCATCTTTCCCTACAACCCCGATTTCCAGATCGACGGTCCCGTCGCGAAGCGGCGTGTTGTCCTTGTTTGGCTTTTGCACGAAGCACAACCGCACGCCGGGCGCCTCCTTGCCGGCGCGGACAATGAGGTCTGGTCCGAAGTTCTCCACAAAGCCCTCGCTGGTGCGCAGCGAGAAGGTCCGCACCAACTGCTTGAGCTTGAGCTTCTCGGCCGGGCGCAGAACCGCCACGCTGTCCTGCACGAGCTGACTGACGCGCTCGCGAAGTTCGATGGCACGGGGAGTGGGAACGAGACCGCGTCCGGCCCGGACCAGCAACGGATCGCCCGTCGTCTCTCGCAAGCGCGCCAGCGCCCGGCTCATCGCCGACGGGCTGAGCCGCAAGCGCCGGGCCGCACGCGCAACGCTGCCTTCCGCGAGCAGCACATCCAGGGTGACCAGCAGGTTCAGATCAGGTGTAGCCATGCGCCGACCATAGCGCAGTTTGCTGTGGCATGGCGTTAAACACACTAATAAAGTGCAAACGGTGCGCCTTCCGCCATGTCAGGCAAAGAACTACGCTTCAGGAAGCCAATTTCGCGAGCCACAACCACTACTTAACCGCCTGACTACCTTGACTACCTCCCCAACGCCCACAAGATTTTCGAGATCGCGGTTTGCTCTACTCGTGCTCCTTGCCATTTATCCCGTCCTCACCGCCATTCTTTACGTCGTCTTTCCACTGACGGAGGGGTGGGCCATCTGGCAGCGTACGTTGCTTGTTGCACCCATGATGGTTGCCATCATGGTGTGGACCGTCATTCCTGTCGTGCAGAAACGGTTTCGCCGCTTCATCAATCCAGGTGTGGTTGCAGGGGAAATCCATTGACCGCACAGGCCGGAAACACGGCACCGACACCATCAGTCCGGTGGGCACTTGCGAGCCTGTCTCTGTCCATGCTGCTGTCCTCGCTCGGCACCAGCATCGCCAATGTGGGCTTGCCAACCCTGGCGCAGGCGTTCAATGCCTCCTTCCAGGAGGTCCAGTGGATCGTCCTCGCCTATCTCCTGGCCATCACCACCCTGATCGTCAGCGTCGGGCGGCTCGGCGACCTCATCGGCCGAAGGCGGCTGCTACTCGCCGGCATCTTGCTGTTCACGGTGGCCTCAGCCCTGTGCGGCATCGCGCCCACGCTCTGGCTGCTGATTGCTGCCCGGGCGGTACAGGGCCTTGGCGCAGCCATCATGATGGCTCTTACCATGGCGTTTGTCGGCGAGACGGTTCCGAAGGCCAGGACCGGCAGCGCCATGGGTTTGCTCGGAACGATGTCGGCGATTGGCACCGCCCTCGGTCCATCGCTTGGCGGTCTTTTGATCGCCGGACCCGGCTGGCAGGCCATCTTCCTTGCCAACGTACCACTGGGACTCCTGACTTTTCTTCTGGCATACCGCTACCTCCCCGTAGATCACTGGGGACCCAAGACCTCCAAGGCCGGCTTCGACCACATGGGCACGCTGCTGCTTGCGGTGACGCTCGCGGCGTACGCGCTTGCCGTGACGATGGGGCGCGGTACTTTTGGTCCGCTCAACATGGCGTTGCTGCTGGCTGCTGCTTTCGGCGTTGGTCTTTTCGTACTCGCCGAGACGAGAGCAGCATCGCCCTTGATCCGGTTGGAGATGTTCCGTGATTCCGTGCTGAGCGCGAGCCTCGCCATGAGTGCACTTGTCTCGACGGTGATGATGACGACCCTGGTGGTCGGACCCTTCTATCTCTCCCGTGCGCTCGGGCTCGACGCGGCGTTTGTTGGGCTCGTCCTGTCCGTCGGCCCGTTTGCCGCCGCGCTGACCGGTGTGCCGGCAGGCCGCATGGCAGACCGTTACGGCGCACAACGCATGACCCTCGTTGGGCTCACCGGAATCGCGGCGGGTTGCTTCGCCCTGTCCATACTGCCGGCGGCACTCGGCATCCCTGGTTACATCGTTCCCATCGTCGTCACCACCGTCGGTTATGCGCTGTTCATGACGTCCAACAACACTGCGGTCATGGCGGACGTCAGTCCGGACCAGCGCGGTGTTATCTCCGGCATGTTGAACCTCTCGCGCAATCTCGGGCTCATCACCGGCGCATCCGTGATGGGTGCCGTATTCGCGTTTGCATCAGCGACGACCGACATCACAACGGCAGGGCCCGAGGCTGTGGCCATGGGCATGCGGATCACCTTCGCCGTCGCGGCGATGTTGATGGCCGTTGCGCTTGCCATAGCACTTGGCAGCCGTGCTTTCGGGGCGCGCCGTCTTCCAATCCGGGCGCAGGCGGATGGCCGTGGCCTTGAATAAGTTCTGCGCCGCCGGCGCGTGTGTAATCGGTCTGCGGGTGGGGGCCAGGTTTGCCTCTACCCACTTCGCAGCACCGGGCAAGCCGGCCAGCAACCGCTATCAGTTCAGGCCAAGATCAGCGCTCAGTTGCCTGATCAGGTCGTCATTGGTTTCCGCGTACTTTAAAAACGATAACTCGTCGGCGTTGACGGTTTTTCGCTCCACCATGTCTTTCAGGCGTGCGTCAAGGGTTTGCCAGTGTGCCTTGCGATTGCCAAAAATGTAGACAGGCACCCTGGTCAGTTGCCTGCTCTTGATGGTTTCAATGATCTGGAAAATTTCCCATTCGGTTCCGGTTCCGCCCGGCGCAAGGACAATTGCGGCCGAATGCTTGATCATGGCGTTTTCGCGTGTACCCACACTGGAAAAGATCAGGCCGTGCGTGACATAGGCATTGAGAGCCAGTTTGGGATCGCCGCCGTAGGGTTTGACAGGATCGCTACCCGCCTTGCGGTCGTAATAGGTCGTGTAGCCAACACTGGCGCCGCCTGCTTCTACAGCCCCCTTATTCCCAGCCTCCATGAGTCCGGGGCCAGCCCCCGTCATGACCGGGTACTTCTTGCCATGCCGCTGAGTCCAGGTGTAGGCAAAGTTCCGGGTGTCCCGGTAAATCGCATCATTCGCAGCCCTGACGAACTCGTTGCAGTTTTCTCCACGCGCATCGCACGGGGCATTCTTTTCCCTGATACGGGAGCTGCCATAGATGGTGACGAAGCCAAGCGGGAAATTCCGGGCCTTGAATGTGTCGGAGCAGTACACGTCCTGGGCGAATTCTCTCAGCGGAATGACGTTTTCAATGCCCATGTAGGGCCCGATGTAGTCGGCGTTGGGAACACCTGGCCTGGATGTCGGGCAGGACAGGTTCAGGCCGATGGACTCGATCGGGGTCGTTGATGATTTGGTCGCACTGGCGGGCCCTGCTGTTGTCTGGCAGCCGGCAAGGCCCATAGCAAGCATTGAAACTGCCAGCCATGAAATGAGCTTGAATCGCACGTCGTCTTCTCCTTGTACGGGACCAGTTACGTTTTTGAATCATGGAAGCAACGACCGTGCCGCCTGCCTCCACCATCAACCTGCATACAAATGCCGCCATCACCTGCTCGCCGCTGCTTGGGCGGCTGAGCTGCCGGAACGAGCATAGCAAATCGTCGCTACCTCAGGCCTTTCCCGTCGCGCGCCGGTTAATCGGCAGCTGCCACCAGAGGCAATTTGCGGTGGGGGCACAATTTTTCCTAATGCGATCCTGACACCGCCGGTGTTACGCTGGCACATCATGAATGCGCACGAGCTTCCTGAATCAGGCACCCCTTCGGCCAGAAGCTGGACTGTCGTCGCATTGCTGCTGGCGGCAGCCACTGCCATGGGGCTTTTACTGGACCGCCATGTCTCGCTCACCAGCTTGGCCATGGTGTATGTGCTGGCCGTGGTGATTGCCTCCTACAGGCTGGGATGGATCGAATCGACCGTTTGTGCGGTTGGGGCTGTCACGGCATTGAACTTCTTTTTTGTGTCACCGCGCTGGACCTTTGAGGTTGATAACCGGGAGAACTTTATTGCGCTGGCCACCATGCTGGCTGTCGCCCTGGTCATCAGCCGGCTGGCCACCGGTCTGCGCCGAGAAACCGGGGCCGCACGTTTGAACGAGCAGCGTGCGCGCCAGTTGCAGGCCCTGGCGACGGAGCTTGCCGGCGTCAGCTCGCCGGAAGACGTGCTGGTGCTTGGCCGGGCTGCCCTGAACGCCGCTTTTGCCGGGCCTTGCTCACTGGCCCTGGCGGATGCCGACAATGAACTGAAACATGCAGATGCGCTGGATACTTCTGTGAAAGACGGCATGCGCCATTGCATGGACGAAGCGGCGGTGCTCGGGCCGGGCACCGGTCGCTGGCCAGGCCTGAATGCCTGGTATTTGCCGCTGGGAGACATGGGCCGTGTGACCGGTGCCGCCTGCGTGCAGCCGGCGCCAGCCAGGGACGACAGTGGTCGCCAGCATGCGCATGCGCTGTGTGCCTTGCTGGCGCAGGCTTTGTGGCGTTTGCGCCTGACCACGGCCATGCTGGTAGCGCAGGGAGAAGCGCAGCACCAGCAGATGCAAAGTACTTTTCTGGCGGCCATATCGCATGACTTGCGCACACCGCTGGCGGCCATTGTTGGCGCAGCCTCGTCATTGCAGACCCAGCGCGACAAGCTGGACCCCGCAGAGCAGGAACGTTTGCTGGCCAGCATCGCAGGCGAAGCTGCGTACCTGTCCACGGTGACCGAGAACACCTTGCAACTCGTGCGCCTCACGACTTCGGTGCACGAGTTCCAGCGTGACTGGGAAGCCATGGAGGAAATCGTGGGCGCAGTGCTGGCTCGGGTGCGCCAGCGCGACCCGGGCCGCCGCATCAAGTCCAGCGTGCCCGAGGGTTTGCCGCTGGTAAAAGCCGACCCGGTGCTGCTCGCACAGTTGCTTGGCAACCTGCTTGAAAACGCGCTGAAGTACAGCGAAGGTACGATTGACCTGGCCGTCAGCACCAGCTCTGGCGAACTGGTGGTCTCGGTCAAGGACAGGGGACCCGGTATCTCCGAGACCGAGCAGGAAACCATTTTTGAGCCTTATGCACGCGGGGATCACCCGGGTTTGCGTGGCGCTGGTCTGGGCCTGGCGGTGTGCCGGGCCATTGCCCAGGCGCATGGCGGGCGCTTGGCGCTCAGGCGGCGCCATGGTGGCGGCAGCAATTTTTCCCTGACCTTGCCGGTTGAGGCGCAGCCGCCGCAAGGGGACCTGCCATGACCTTGCGCGTGTTGGTCGTCGAGGACGACCGGGAAATACGGGCACTGATGCGGTCATCCTTGTCCGTGGAGGGCTTTGAGGTGCAGACCGCCGTGTCACTGAGCGAGGCGAGCGCCATGCTGGCCCATCACCTGCCCGATGTGGTTGTGCTGGACCTCGGCCTGCCTGACGGCGATGGTGTGGAGCTGGTGCGCGAGCTGCGCAAGAGCAAGGCCACTCCCATCATCGTGGTTTCGGCGCGTCATCAGGAGGCGCAGAAAATCCAGCTGCTCGATGCGGGCGCAGATGACTACCTGACCAAACCCTTCAGCGTTGGCGAATTGCTGGCACGCATCCGCGTGGCGCTGCGGCACCGTGGAACCGCCCTGGCAGCCGCGGTCACCGTGCATGAACTGGACGACCTGCGCATCGACCTGCAGGCGCACATGGTGCAATGCAATGGCGAAGCGGTGCACCTGACGCCAACCGAATACAAGCTGCTGGCGCGGCTGGTGCGCAGCGCCGGTCGAGTGGTGACGCATCGGCAGTTGCTGGCCGATGTCTGGGGCACCGAGTTCACGGAACACACGCACTACCTGAGGCTCTACATGGCCCAGCTGCGCGCCAAGATAGAGTGCGATTCGGCCGAGCCGCGTCATCTCCTGACGGAAACCGGCGTGGGCTACCGCCTGGCGTCTGCTTGATCCAGCGCGTCCTTATGCGTTCCTGATGCCCTCGCGGCGACAGTGAGGCCCTGTTCACTGTTGATGGATGTTTATGACCAAGACTTCCGGCCGCGAAAGCATGGCGGCGCTGACCCTGGGTGCGATGGGTGTGGTGTATGGCGACATCGGCACCAGCCCGCTGTACACCATGAAAGAGATTTTCAGTCCCGCCACCGGCATTCCGCTGGACGCGGTGCATCTCATTGGTGCCACCTCTGTCATCTTCTGGGGTCTGATGATGGTGGTGACGCTGAAGTACGTGCTGCTGATCCTGCGCGCCGATAACCGCGGTGAAGGCGGAATCATGGCGCTGACTGCGCTTGCGGCGAAAGCGGCCGGCAAGACCCCGCAGCGGCGCGTGATCCTGTTGCTGGCAGGCGTCTTCGGCGCCGCGCTGTTTTATGGCGATAGTGTGATCACGCCGGCGATTTCAGTGCTCAGCGCGGTCGAAGGGCTGGAGGTTGTGACACCGGTACTCAAGCCCTATGTGCTCCCCATTTCCGTCGCGGTACTCATCAGCCTGTTTGCCATGCAGCGTTATGGCACGGGAACGGTTGGCAAGCTCTTTGGCCCGGTGATTGTTGTCTGGTTTGGTGTGCTCGCCTTGGTGGGTGCCCTGCAAATCGTCCAGCAGCCGGCCATTCTGGCGGCGCTCAATCCCTTGCATGCGTTTGCATTTCTGCGAGCGCAGGGTTGGCACATGTTTGTTGCATTTGGGGCCATTGTGCTGGCCTTCACCGGTGCCGAGGCACTGTATGCCGACATGGGGCACTTCGGCAAGCGACCTATTCAATTTGCATGGATGGGGCTGGTGCTTCCGGCGTTGACCATCAATTACATGGGGCAGGGTGCGCTGTTGATGCGTGACCCGTCCGCGCTGGAGAACCCTTTTTATCGCCTGTTCCCCGAGAGCTGGCTGATTCCTGCGGTGGTGTTGGCCACATTGGCTACGGTGATTGCCTCGCAAGCGGTGATTTCCGGTGCCTATTCAATGACGAAGCAAGCCATGCAGCTGGGCCTGCTGCCGCGTATGCAGGTGCAGCACACCTCCGCCAAAGAAGCCGGGCAAATCTACATGCCTGAAGTCAACTGGCTGCTGTTGGTGGCGGTCCTGTTGGCCGTCGTCGGCTTTGGCAGTTCGTCAGCACTGGCCTCGGCCTATGGCATTGCCGTGACGGTGACCATGCTGGTGACCACCGTGTTGACCTTTTTCGTGGTTCGTCATGCCTGGGGCTACCCGTTGCCGTTGGCGCTTGCAGCAACCGGCGTATTTCTGGCGCTTGATTTGTTGTTGGTGATTTCCTGTTCTCTCAAGTTCTGGCAGGGGGGCTGGTTTCCGCTGGTGCTGGGCTTGGTCATCTTCATCGTCATGGCCACCTGGCGGCGCGGCCGGGAGTTGCTGATGGAGAGTATGCGGCGCGATGATCCCGAACTCTTGCCTTTCATCACGGCGCTGTCTGCGGACCGTGTGCACCGCATTCCGCGCATGGCAGTGTATGCCGTTGCCAACCCGGACACCGTGCCGCAGGCCCTGATGCACAACCTCAAACACAATCAGGTGCTGCACGAGCGCAACCTGATTCTCACGGTGGTGTTTCAGGACGTTCCGTGGATTCCGTTTGAGGAGCGGGTTCAGGTGACGCCGCTGGTACCGGGCTTTTGGCGGGTGCAGGTCAACTACGGCTTCATCAATACACCGGATATTCCGAAAGCGCTGGAACTCTGCCGGGCCCAAGGCCTGCCCATCAATCTGTTCGAGACCTCGTATTTCCTCAGCCGCGAGATTGTGGTGCCGACCAAAGGTGCCGGCATGGCGCACTGGCGCGAAGCCCTGTTTGCCGTCATGTCGCGCAACGCCGGAAGCGTGGCCGCCTTCTTCCGCCTGCCCAACAATTGCGTGATTGAACTCGGGACGCGGGTGCAGATTTGAGCGGCTGGCCTCAGCCCGCAGCGTTTTCGGCCGCCTGCGGTACAGCGAGGCCACCGCGGGAAAACAGCGGGGAGGCGGTGCTTGCCAGCGCCAGCTCTGCAGCTGCGGCGAGCAGCTGCGGCCCGAGTTCCTGCATGCGCCGCTCGGTGAGGCGCACCAGCGGCCCGGCGATGGTGATGACACCGATGGCCTGCTCGTTCTTGCGCTGCACAGGCGCCGCCATCGCCGTCATGCCGGGCGCATACATCTCGTTAATGGTGCTGAAGCCGCGTTTGCGGTCGTCCTGCAGGATTTTGCTGAGGGCCCGGATGGTGGTGGGGGCGGCAGGGCCATAGTGCTTCGGGTGGCCGAAACCCTGTTTCGACACGATCTCCATGGCGCGCTCTTCGCTCAGCGTCATCAGCCACGCGTGGCCCCCGGCGCTGCAGGACAGGCGCACGTCGATGCCCATGTCGGGGTCGTAGCGCAGGCCGGAGCGCGCGCCCTGTGCCTTGGCCACGAAAGTCAGCCGGTCGCCGTCAACGATGGCCAGCCGCACCAGCTCGCCTGAGATTTCGGCGAGGCGATCGATCAGCGGCTGGGCGATGTCGACGATGCCCGAACTGCTCAGGAAGCTCAGGCCCAGCGCCGCAAGTTTGGTGGTCAGCGCGTAGTCGCCATGGTCCCGCAGCTGGCGCACATAGCCGCATTTCACCAGCTCGGTCAGCAGACGGTGGCAGGCGCTGCGCGGCAGGCCCAGATCCTGGGCGATGTTTGCCAGCGTCATGCCTTCAGGGTAGGCGGCCAGGTACTCCAGGACACCGAGGGATCGTTCAATGGCGCTGCTCATGTTTTTGCTTCTCCAGGGGCCCGATCATACAAAATTGGAATCATTTTCAAAAATGGAATGATATTCCAGTTTTATGATTTTCTGTTAGCATCACGCCGTTCACCAACAACAGGAGACAGACATGACGCCATCTTTCCTGCGCAGCGCCCTCGCATGTGCATTCATTTCCGCCCTGGCTGCCGGCGTTTCGGCCCAGGATATCCAGGAGCGGACCATCAAGTTCGGCCACCTCAACAATGCCGACCACCCGACCAGTCTCGGTGTGAAGAAGTTCGCGGAGATCGTCGCAGCCAGGAGCGGCGGCAAGATCAAGGTGCAGGAATTCGCGTCATCCCAGCTGGGCAACGAGTTGCAGCAGCAATCGGCGTTGCAAGGCGGTGTGCAGGAAATGCTCGTGGCGTCGACCACGTCGCTGAACGGCATCGTCAAGGAATTCGGCCTGCTCGACTTTCCCTTCCTCTTCGCCAACGCCAGGCAGGCAGACGCGCTGGTTGACGGCCCGCTGGGCAAGATGCTTACCGCCAAGTTGCCGGAAAAAGGCGTGATCGTGCTGGCCTTTTTTGATCTGGGCTTTCGCAACGTCACCAACAGCAAGCGGCCCATCATGAAGGGCTCAGACCTGGAAGGCTTGAAGCTGCGCGTGATTCCGAACCCGGTGTTCCTGGAAACCTTCAGGACCTTCAAGGCGAACCCGTTGCCGATGCCTTTTGCCGAGCTGTACGGCGCGCTTGAGAGCAAGGCAGTCGATGGTCAGGAGAACCCCTTCGCGGTGATCCTGTCGAGCAAGCTCTATGAGGTGCAGAAGTACGTCAGCGGCACGAACCACGTCTACGCGACCAACCCGGTCCAGATCAGCAAGCGCTTCTGGGACAAGCTGTCCCCGGTGGAGCAGAAGCTGCTGCAGGATGCCGCCATCGAAGCGCAGAATTACCAGCGTGTCGTCAGCCGGGAAATCTCCGGCAAGGCACTGGGCGAACTCCAGGCCAAGGGCATGATCTACAACGACCTGCCAGCTGCCGAACTCGCCAAAATGCGCGCTGACGTCAAGCCTGTCTACGACAAGTTCGCCGCTGCTTATGACCCAGCTGTCGTGACCCTGTTCAAGACCGAGCTGGAGCGCGTATCCAAGTTCTGAACGCCATGAAAATTCTTGTCTTGCACGGCCCCAACCTCAACCTGTTCGGGCGTCGTGAGCCGCACATCTATGGCACCACCACGCTGGCTCAGATCAACGCACAGTTGACTGAGCTGGCGGCCGAGCTGGGGGTGGAGCTGGACATCATCCAGTCCAACCACGAGGGTGTGCTGATTGATTTTTTGCACACCCACATCGACGCAGCGCAGGGCGCGCTGGTCAACCCGGCCGGGTTGACGCAGCATGGCGTGCCGTTGCACGACGCGATCAAGGCCATGCCCTTCCCGGTGCTGGAGGTACACATGTCCAACATCGCTGCGCGCGAGCCCTGGCGTGCGCATTCAATCATCTCACCGGCGGTCAAAGGAACGATTCAGGGTCTGGGGCCGCAGTCCTATCTGCTCGGGCTGCGCGGCATCGTCGCACTGGCGCGGCAGGCGGCGGTTTAGGGCGCATCACTGGCACGGCTGGCTGGCCTTATGCCGGCGGAGCTTGCGGGATGCTGCTTCAGGAAGTCACAGGCGCAGCGGCGATGCACACCCTGTCATTTCCAGGTAGCTGCGTCCGGAAGAGGGGAACAAGTAGCTACGTATTTGATCGCTGGTTGCGTCCGTGCAATAAGGGCGGGAGGCATAAAACATGCATGAACTTCGCCCGCGGGGCGTGTTTTTCTGGTTTGTGCTTCGCGAATCCGCCAGCATCCTGCCGCACCGGTGCGAACGCCGCAACGCAGGATGAAAGAGCTGGCCGTTGAGAGAAGAAGGAGAAGAGGGCCGCCAGCTCAGGCGGCCTGGCAAGGCGCTTCCACCCAGGCATCCACCAGCGCATCGATCTGGCGCAGCGCCTGCGCCGTTGACCTGGCCAGCGCTTCGCCACCTTCCTCCTCATGTTCCACGGCAATCACGTGCACATCCGTGATGCCGATAAAACCGAGCACTTCCCGCAGCGCCGTGTCGGCATGGTTCATCGTGGCCTGCACGCCACCCGCGTCAAAACCGTGGCTACCGCGTGCAGTCAGCACCACAGCGCGGCGCGGCTTGTCGGCCAGCAGCGGCACGTAGGGGTCGGCGCGCAGGGGATCAAAGTCGAAGGTCAGGGCGATGCGCACAATGCCGTCCACCCAGGCCTTCAGCGTCGAAGGCATGCCGAAGTTGTACATCGGCATGCCGATGACCAGCACGTCCGCTTTCTGAAGTTCGCGCACCAGCGTGTCGCTTTCTTTCAGTACCGCATGCTGCGCGGGCGAGCGTTGCGCCGCCGGCGTGAAGGCGGCAGGAATCCATTCGTGCTGCACCGGCCGGGGCGACGCCAGGCCGAGATCGCGGTAGGCCACCTCGTCGTCGGGGTGGGCCTGCAGCCAGCGTGTCACGAAGGCGTGGCTCAGGCGCCGGCTGTGCGAACCATGGGGATGCTCGCCCGCGCGGCCAGGCCGCGCGCTTGAGTCGATGTGCAGGAGACGGTTCATGGGAATCTCTTTCAGATGAATTGAAATCAGGTGTATTGACAGGTCGACAGTTAATTTAATTGCTGCTACGCTGATGTACAACTGATCATTCTTTGCAGATTACAGAAAATTTTTCTCATCCATGACCGCCCGGGCCCTGCCTCCACTTTCTGCGTTGCGTGCCTTCGAGGCGGCGGCCCGCCACCGCAGTGCCAGGCGCGCGGCCGATGAGCTGTCGGTCACCGCGACCGCCATCAGCCACCAGTTGCGCACACTGGAAGACTGGCTCGGCGTGCCGCTGTTCCTGCGCAAGCCCAGGCAGCTTGAACTCACCGCCGCAGGGCGTGAGCTGCTGGGCGACGTTGGCAACGCCTTCGATGTCATGGCCGGCGCGGTAGCCCGCCTGCGCGCCGTGCCGCAGCGCCGGCACGTGACGCTGTCGACCACGCCGGCGGTGGCATCACGCTGGCTGCTGCCTCACGTGGGCCGCCTGCGCGAGCAACACCCCGGCCTCGACCTGCACATCCATGTGACACACGAGCCGGTGGCGCTGGACGGGCACAGCGCCGACATCGCCATTCGTTACGGCAGCGGCCGCTGGCCGGGGCTGGTGACGCACAAATTGTTCGACAACCATTTCGTGCCGGCATGCAGCCCCTCGCTCAAGCTCAAGCGCGTGCAGGACCTGCCACGCCACGGCCTGCTGCACTTTTTGTCCTCCCAGATCAGGAGCGCACCCATCGGCTGGGCGGAGTGGCAGAAGCTGGCCAAGGTGCGCGGGCTGGACCCCGGCGCCGGCCCGGTGTTCTCGGACGAGACGCACACCGTCTCCGCCGCGATCGCGGGCCAGGGCGTGGCGCTCATGAGCCGTGCGCTCATCGCCGACGAACTGCGGCAGGGCACGCTGGTGTGCCCGTTCGGGCCCGAACTCGTGGGCGAGCCCTTCCATCTGGTGTATCCCGAGTCACAGCGGGGCAACGCAGCGATCGGGGCCGTCAGGGACTGGGTTTTGCAGTTGCTGCCGCTGATGCCCGCTTAGCAAGGCCAGGTACGAGCATTTGCTGGCCACTTCGGTCGATGGATGAGTGTCTCGCGTGGGCATCCGGATGCTACATATTTGATAGCTGGTTACGCAGACGAAGTAAGGGTCGGATGGCAAAAACATTCCACGACGTATTCGGCAGTTGCCAGGGGGATCTTGTTGTTATCGACAATATGTAGTTATCGATAGCTAGCCCATGCTTGTGATCGGACCACGCCCATAAGCAGGGATCTTCGCTGTGTCCGCCTCTGGACGGAAGCAGACTTGAGTGACCGCCTCAAGCTCGTGTCACCTCTTGGCGGCCGCCTCGTTCCACTGATCTTCTCGAAACTGAAAAGGGGCGAGAGTCAAGGCGTGAGCGCGCTTTAGCGAGCGGCGCCTCCGGACGGAGTCACGAAATCTTCTCGCAGCAAGAACGCGTTGGATGATCCGGCCTGAATCAAGGCATCCAATATCGCCAGCATTGGCGTCCGCAAAGCAGTAGTCTGTAGCGCAGGTAAATGCTCGAACATTAGCCTAGAGGCGAGTTGGTCCATCCCGCTCTGCGCGGACTTTGACTGCTTGAGCGCCTGCGACAACTGATTCCCAAACTTTAAATGAATGAGGCCAACGGCCCCCGGCAAAGAGTCTGCCCCCACGGCCAACAGGTAAACGCAGTACGCTTCCAACACAACGCCCACCGGCGGGAAATCTGTGAATAGCTGATCGATGCTGCGGTGCGCCTCGCCAAGCAGCGTCCACCTGCGCAAACCGCTTTTCCAGAGCGTATTCAGGAGGAGTTTTCGCACGAGTTTGCTACCCCACGACCGATCGCTCAACCCAGAACTCGCCCAGCTAGCTGCCTTCGCACGCTCCGCCACCGTTCTCCAAAGCGCCCAAAAAATACCTGGCTCGCCGCGCCGATCCACAGCCAACAACATATCTTCCACCAGATTCGCATACTCGTCCGGCTCACTGTCGATCAGAGGTAAGGTTGGGGCAAGAAGCGCGCGCGCGCGCAGCTCGTCGATAGACAGCAAATACTCGGCGAACGCTTCCCGTGCCGAAATGTGAAGCTCGTAGTTGCCATCACCATCATCATGGTGTCGATCCCACCATCTCGGAAACTGCCCCGCGATCCATGCGAAGACCTCAACGCCCATCGGATGGTCCGGTCTGGACTTGAAGAGCGTCACCAGCGCAGGTGCGAGATTCGAAGCATGGAGCATCAAATGCCCGTCGAAGCTTGGAGGCGCTGCATTCCAGCCCTCCTGACTAGCGGCAAGCAACTGAGCCTGCCGTTGTTGAAATAACTGTTCGTGAGACGGCAACTCGCTCCAATGGACTTCTTCTCGTGTCGCTTCTTGTGTGGCATCCTGCTCGACGGAAATCTCAGCCTCCTTGACAAGCATGTTTAAAGCGAAGTTTGGAAGCGCGGCAAGGGTCCAGAAGCGATTGTCGGCCATCCCCTGTACAGCGGCTTCCCGAACGTGGCGATTGAAATGGGCTAGTGCGGCGAAGATCAAACGGCACGCGACAGGCAACGGGAGTTGGGGGGCAATGGCTCCCAATGCTCGCGCGCATTCCATGGAACCATCGACAGGAATGCTCCCACGAAAGAGGTCTCCATCGGCAGGGACCTCGCATAGGCATGCCTCGATGGTTTCGCAGCACCACCGCCGATCAGCCGGTAACAGCTCATCCCAGTGATCTCGCGAGATAAGGGCCGCTACCATGCGCCCGCCGCCTTCGAGAATTTCGCGTCCGGCCCGCGAGGCGATTTCCGCCTCCACTTCCTTGGCGAGCTCCAAGATTGCACGCCATTCGTTGTCGGTCTCTCCGGACTGTTCTTGGCGACGATGGCTCCAATTTTGAAGCCTGATTCTTCTCATGAATTCTTGCTGACGTTCCTGAGCGCTCTCGATCATTTCGTTCACGTCCGAAGGCAACGGACCCATCGACAACTCGACGCCGCCTTCCGCCTGTGACACCTGATACGTTCGCAAGTCCATTCGATACAACGCTAGTGTCCACTGCGACTGGTCATTCGAGCGCGACTCCGCAGGAGGCAACTCGGACAAATAGCGATCGAGCAATGCATGCATGGCGGGGCGCGCAGGTCCAACCTGCAATTGAACTGCGAGCCATTCAAGGTTTCGTGCCCGGTGCGATAGTTCGCGAGATCGCATTCTCTCTTGCTGAAATAATTGCGAGTAGTAGTCGACGCCGCCAACGGCCAGAGCAGATTGATCGGCGACCATCCTTGCAGCATCGAGACGAATGAACTCTGGACACCCAAGAACGCTCACCCCGCAAGGCCCGGCCGAATCTGGATGGGCCAGACATACGCTTGCAACCACCGCAATTGAGGCAGCATTGTTCGAAGTGTTAAGGATGTAGCTGAGATAACTTTGCAAGACTTCAGGCGTTGCCCTACCGCCCGCCATCTCGAGAAGTCGCGCCTCCAGGGCCATCAATGCGCACTCGATGACGCCAGGAACACCCGAAGTGGCGCGGTACGCGTTCCACAACCGACCGTTGCAAATGACGGCCTTGGTCCGGCCGTCGCTCAGCGTTAGCTGAACCTCATACGAATCCTCAATGATGTTTCGAGCCCGAGACCGATTCAGATAACTGGTGCAGCATCGATTCACTAGGTCCACGATGAAGCGCACCGCGTCTTGGAGGTGATGCGTTAGCAGGAACGCGAATGGCCCTTGTAAGGCCGAGGGAGGAAAAAATCGGTGATCGTGATCGTGGGTGAGGCCGAACGCGGATTCAAGCTCGCGGGACCATCCCAACGGCTGGTCGTCCTCCACATCGATCCATCTCGCTAGGCATAGGTCGATCAAACGCGCATGGAAGTCTCTTGCAAACGCCGCGCTCTTGAACGGCCTAAACGTGGCCGCTGCCAAATGGCGCGCCTGCCTGTTTTCGCGTAGGTTGCCAGGACGGGTGGCGCGTAGCGTTAAAGCTTCGAACAACGGCTTGTTGGCGGCGGGGATTTTCAATAACAAGTCGATGAGAGGCTCATGAGAGACCCAGCTCTGCGCCCCCTCGCCGCGCCGTGCCAAGAGCTTCTCTATGAGCAAGCCAGCCGAATCCGCTCCCACCGGATAGGGATCGCTCAAAGACACTGTCCATGCCCAATCTTCGACGAAACTCACGACAAGTGCGTCCATGCTGTGTGGAAGGGAAGTCCAGTGCTGATGGACGAAGCGCAAAAGTATCGCCCAAGCGCTTCCAGTTGGAACATGCCAACGCGCGGAAGCCTCCACGTTCGCGGCGAGCGGCGAGACCGTCTTGCAACCCACTCGAACCAAATGGAGGAGCCTCTGAAGCCAGTCGGCTTCTGACGCTAACAACCGATCTGCGAAGGTCTGCATGAACGAGTCTGCAGCTTCCGATTGAAAGATCGCAAGCCACGTGTCGTCCACGAAATGGACGGGCAAGGTTGCGCTATCGCAGGCTTCCGCGACAAATGCGTTTAAAACCGAAGCGTCGATATCGAGCTGTTCGGTCAGCCACTTGCGGTATGCCCGTCGCAGCGCTGGATGCTCGCCGACATCCTCAGCCATCCGATGAGCGCTTCCAGCATGCAGGTCGAAGCGCCGCGTGAACCACTCCACGAGGCCCCAATCTTCTAATACGTCGTGAGTTGCGGCCACGCGGCTGCCTAACTCATCAGCCGCTAGCAAGTTATCACTCGCCAAGCGACTCAAGGCGCCATCCACGTCTTCGACAGCGACAAAGGGCTGAAGTGCGCGTGCGCGAGCAACACAAACTTCGAAGAAGAGCCTTTCGCGTTTAGCCGGCATGCCATCAGCTACGTAGGCGTCATTGCGCACCAAATCTCCCCACATCCTCCTGCGAAGAGCGCGCTCGTTGTGAGGGATGGGGTCACCTGGCTGCAAGCGAAGCTCGGCTGCCCGGGCCAAGAGAAACGGATTGCGCAAAAGAGCGCGCAGGGGCGGGTTGGAGAGCAGGTTCCCCAGCATTGGCGCGGCGTGCACCGCTTTATCCAATTCTTCGTCGGTCAGTCCTCCAACCATCACCTTTACGCAGTCAATGCCGCTCGTTGCAAGCAAGCTTCGCTCGACCAACTCGGCGTAATAGTCGCGACAAGTCACGATCAATGAAATCGTCTCGTCCTGTTTAGCAGTCAGCAGCAAATCCTTGAACGCAGCTCGATCGCTCGATTCGAGCAAACGTTCGAGACCATCAACGAGAATCGTCTTGCGGTGGAGCGGAAGAAGCTCGTTCAACTCTTGCCATGAGAGATCGATATTGGCTTGGGAAAGAACTTGGTCAATATGGGGCGTTTTGAACTCCTCGGCAGCGAACACGAAGTTGGAATCCGGTCTAGCCGCCCCGGCGAGGTAGTCGCTGCCTAAGACAGATTTGCCCGAGCCTGCAGGCCCCACCAACAGCACGGCCTGGTGAGCAGCTGCTGCCGCTTCGAGCTTGCTTCGAATCGAGGTTCGTTCGAATTTCAGTCCTTGCGGTCCTGCTCCCGACATTCTTTGCAGAATGACCGCAGAGTGCTGTCGGAGGCGCGCAAGCTGCCGATGCCTCGACGTTGGTACCGTTGAATGCCGAGCTCTCATCGCCTCAGGCAATGTGGCAGACTCAACGCTTCTTCCTTCCCCCGCGGCCAAGCCTGCTAAATCAACCAGCTCGCTCCACGTTGTCGATGCCGCATTGATCTCCGTGTCGGGAGACCGCAGGACTGCGAGCAAGCTCAGAATCGAAGCCAAGTCCTTCGCTGCCGAATCTTGAAAGTCAAAGCTCAATACGTGGAATGAACGCAAGAATTGCCAAATTATTTCGTCAGCAACTAGCTCCCCTTGAGCCGTTTCGACTATCTCCTTAATCGCGTCATAGTCGGCCTTGGCTTGCTTGTTCAATGTCCCTTGTCCCGTCCGTCGCGAATCGAAGTCGGACAGAGTGGCGGCCGCTCTCGCCTGAGTAAGAAGCCAGCGAACGTCATGCTGAATTCGATTTGTGCCAAGGAATGTAATCAAGACGATCGCATCGCGGCCTTGCTGAAACTTGTCCGTGTTGCTGAAGTCTCGCCATGCGGCGGCGATTGTGTCCTGGCACTCGGAGTCAGCGGCGCTAAGAGTAAAACTCCGCTTGATTTGAGCGGCGATCTGGCGCGCCTGCCCATCTTCCGAGCGCACCTCGACGACCAAGTCGTCGAGGTGCCATCCAAGGCGTCTCGCTTGGAAGTGAACCCGAGTCGGCGCAGCGTCCGCGAAGATGGGAACGAACGACTTGGTCAACAAAAGCGCAAGAAAATAGGCACCAATGCGACGTTCGAAGTCCCCGCCGCCGCCGCCCGTGGAAATCACACTAGCAACATGCTCGCTCATATCCACCCTTACAACACGACCCTCGCAGATTCTAGATGTTCACCGATCTGTAGTCGACGCGGGAGCTTGGCGGTGAAGATTCGCAGAGCGACATCGCGCTAATCGCTGTACTTCATCCTGGTGTGGCGAACGGTGTTCGTCTACCTTCAATGTGTGAGGCGTGCTTCTTCCCCCAAGCCGGTTAACGGTCCGTGCCAATGGCTGCTTCCGACCCAAAGCAGCTACCACTGTTTGAAAAAATGCGCTGATTTTCGATAACTACATATTGCCCTTAGCCAGGGAATCACCCATCATCACAATCTCAACGCCGCCGCATACCCCGTCATCTCCAGATACCCGCGCCCAACACGCTTGCCATTGCTGTCGATCAACTCGCTCAGGCCCTCCCAGTAAATCGCGCCGGTGGACTGGCGGCTGTCGAGTTCCTGGTTGTCGATGATGGCGCGCACGGTGTAGATATCGGCCGGGGTGCGCACCAGCCATTCGACCGGGTAGCTGGCCTGGCTCAGCGGGCTTTTCCAGCGGCGCACGGGTTTGAAAATCACCTCGCTACGGCTGAAGGGGAAAACATCGCCTTTGGCTGAGCGGAACGAGCCGCCGTCCCACACGGCATTGCCCTCCTTGTCACGCAGGCGGAAGGCGGTGAGGGCGCTACCGTCGTCGAGGTTCATGCCTATCCAGTCCCAGCCTGTGGCGCTGGGGTGCAGCAACTCTTCGCTCCACTCATGGTCCAACCAGGCCTTGCCAGTTACTTCAAATTTTTGGCCTTTGACCTGCAGGCTGCCGCTGGTGGCCAGCTGCGGCAGGCTGTAGTAGTAGCTGGCCTGCTTTTCCTCTGGCCCCTTGCGCGACAGGCCCTGCTTGCCCTGCAGCAGCACCGGCTGCGTTTCGGCAAACGCCAGGTCGAGCGCAAAGTCGGCAGCCGGCAGGTGGGCGCGATGAATGCGGCCCTGGCTCTGCAGTGACCAGTCGCGCAGCTTGATGGCCATGCCCTGCGGGCTGGCGCTGGCGATGTCAAAACCTTCGCGGGCTATGCGCTGGTCGTGCCAGAGCTTGTTGCCCAGAACGTCGGTAACGGCGGCATGCGCAAAAATCAGTTGCTTCGCGGCGAACTTCGACGCCATGCCTTGCGTGGCATCCACGCGCGAGCGGAAGAAGGTGAGCTGAAAACCAAACTCGCGCGGGCCCGAACTTGCGTGGCCGGTGATGTACCACCACTCGGTGCGGAAATCGGGATGCGCACCAAAATCGCGCGGAAACCGCAGCGCTCTCGCGGGCAATGCGCGGACCGGCCCGGCACTAGCGGCGATGCCCGCGGCCAGCAGCAGGCGCCGGCGCAGCGGGCTGGGTAGGCGGGCAGGGGCGTTGGTGGGGCGCATTGAATCATTCTCGCAGCAAGATCACTAAGGAGAGTTGCGGTTGCGGGGCAGGAATGTAAGGTCTATCCTTGAACCGTTCCTGAAATCTTTTCTTTGACTCTATGCGGGAGATGCACCATGTACAAACAGATTTTGTTGGCATATGACGGCTCCAAGGCCGGGCAACAGGCGCTGCTGGACTGCCAGGAGATTGCGCAGTGGAGCCAGGCCTCGCTGACGCTGATTGCAGTGACGCCGCTCTACATGGACCTGATAGGTGTGGAGGGTGGCGTGTACGACAGAAGCCTGGCGGAGCACGAAAAAGAAAAATACACCGCCATCCTGGACGAGGGTTTGCGCCAGCTGGCTGCTTCGGGCCATCAGCCGAAAGGCGAAGTGGTGGTGGGCGAGACGGTCGATGAGATCACCAAGTACGCCAAAAAGATCAGTGCTGACCTGATTGTGGTGGGCCACAAACATCTGGACGGCTGGGCAGCGCGCTGGTGGCGCGGTTCGGTGTCGAAGTCCCTGATCGAACACGCCCCCTGCAGCGTGCTGGTGGTCATCACCCACTGAGCGCCTCGCAGCGCTCCAGCTGCCTTAATAACTAACGTCCCCGCGCCTGGTGCGGCAGCACGGTGTGCCGTTTGCTTCCGTGCAGGTGCGCCGGCGCATGCACGGGGGGCTGTTTGCCGGCGCGCAGCCGTTGCGCAGGTTTAATCACCCCGAAGCCGGTTTCAGGCTCTGGCGTACTGGGGAAAAGGTTGCCGAGTTGCGCACTCAGCGCGCGCCAGCTTGGCAGCAGCCAGATCCCCAGCAGGCAGACCAGGGCCAGAACGATGGCAGTCAACAAGATGTTCATGATGCGGCACCTCCGGGAAATACTTGGGGAGTATCCGCCTCCATGCTACGCCGGTTGACGACGCAATGCACTGATTTTTTGCGCTCCCGCAGGGCGCCATTGATGAATCCGTAATTCATGACACTTCCCCGTTCGGGCTGAGCCTGTCGAAGTCCTTCGACAAACTCAGGACGAACGGGAGCGAGCTGCTTGTCACGATTTATGGAAGTCTCACTAACACCTGTCCCTGCGCCAGGCCACAGGGTCATCAAGCAAGGCGGGTATGTCGCTGCGGCTTATGCCCAGGTCGTTCAGTTCCCGTGCGCCCATCTGCGCCAGCTCGTCCCGGCTGCGGCGCAGGCCCTTGTCCTGCGCCGGCCACTGCGGCAACGCGCGCGTCATCTGTGCGAGCTCGCGCGCCAGCGCAAGAAAAGGAAAGCCAACGGTTTTGTGCAGCATGGTGGTACCCCTGAGTGGAAGTACCGATGGTGCGATTTATCATGGTATTGTGGAAGTTGAGTTTTCTGATCAAAACTATCAGGATTGCTGATGCGTGAACTGAACCTTGACCAACTCCGCACCCTGGTCGCGATTGCCGACCTGGGGACCTTTTCGGCGGCGGCACGCGCGCTCCACCTGGCCCAGCCCACTGTCAGCCTGCATGTCAGCGAGCTGGAGGGCCGGCTGGGTGCGCCCCTGGTGCTGCGTGGCGGCAGAAGGGTGGAACCCACGGCCGCCGGTGCGGTGCTGGTGCAGCGCGCCAGGCGCTTGCTGCGTGATGCCGACGACGCGGTGGATGCAGTGCAGCGCCATGTCGAGGGCCGCATTGGCCGCGTGCGCCTGGGCAGCTCTACCGGTGTACTGGTGTACCTGCTCCCCGAAGTGCTCAAGGCCATGGAGCGCTTCCACCCCGACATCGACGTCGAGGTCAGCATCCTTGGCTCCAGCGAGGCCATGGAACGGCTCAGCCAGGGCACGCTCGATGTCGGGCTGGTGGCCTCGCCCCAGCTTCCCCGGCCCGGTGTCGTCATGACGCACTGGCGCAGCGACCCGATGATGGCTTTTGTGCCCAGGCACTGGACGGTGCCCAAACGCATCACGCCGCAATGGCTGGCTGCGCGGCCGCTGATCTTCAACGATTCGACCACGCACATGTACCACCTCACCATGGAGTGGTTCGCCAACGCGGGCCTGAGCCCACGCACGCGCATCGAGCTCAACTACAACGAGGCGATGAAAAGCCTGGTGGCCGCCGGTTACGGCGCGGCGGTGCTGCCGCTGGAGCAGTCCGCCGAGTCACTGGTGCATCAGGGTGTGCAGGTGGTTCCGCTCAAGCCGCTGCTGACGCGGCACACGGCCGTGGTGCACAGGCCGCTCGAAGCGGTGGATGGTGCCACGCGCAACCTGCTGCTGACGCTGGAGCAGTTCCGCCAGGGGGCTGGCGCAGGGTAGTTCAGAGTGGTGGCAGGCTAATGCTGCGAGGTCTGGAAAACAACTTCACCGCTGGGGATGTGCACCACGCGAATATCCTGGCGCGTGGGGTCGGTCAGGCTTTTCACTGCCACTGCAACGGCCAGCGACTGGTCTGTGTAGAGCTGCTGAAGCGAGGCCGGAGGCAGCAGGCTGCCGCGCAGAGGGTCTCTGCTTTCAATACGAAATTGAGCGGATGCCATGGTGAAGATCTCCTCGAATGAGGCACTCATGATGCGCGTGCGGTGCGACGAAGTCATGACAATTCACAAATTTTCACCATCAAAAATCGGGCAGTTGGTAAGCAAATGAAAAAGCAAATCGTGCGGTTTCACCGGATAGCCCAGCCGCAGTTTTTCGAAGCCGCTACCAGTCTTCCTTGACCGCCAGCACCGCGTCCTTGCCTGCCGCCGCACGTCCGGCCAGCCAGGCGGTGACGGTGCCGGCCAGCATGACCGCCGCACAGAGCGCCAGCAGGCGGTCCCATGGCAGGGCCAGGTCCATGGTCCAGTGAAAACTCTGCGGGTTGACCACATGCACCAGCACCAGCGACACCGCCAGGCCCAGGCCCAAGCCGGCCAGGGCGCCGGCCAGCGTCCAGGCCGCGCCTTCGCCGGCGACCAGGGCGAGGATTTGCCGGCGCGTCAGGCCCAGGTGCGCCAGCAGGCCGAACTCCTTGCGCCGTGCCAGCACCTGCGCGCTGAAGCTGGCGGCCACGCCGAACAGGCCGATGGCAATGGCCACGGCCTGCAGCCAGTAGGTCACCGCAAAGCTGCGGTCGAAAATACGCAGCGAGGTGGCGCGTATCTGGCTGCTGGAGGCGAACTCGATCAAGGCCCCGGCGCCTGACTGTGCCTGCGCCAATTCACGCACTGCCTGCTGCAGCTGCGCATCGCCGGCGCCCGGGGCCAGCCAGAGCGCCAGGTCATTGACGCGCCGGTCGCCTGTCAGGGCTTCGAAGTCGCGCTGGTCCATGGCAATGGCGCCGAACTGGCGTGCATAGTCGCGCCAGACGCCGGCCACAAAGAACGGTTCGCCCCCACGCTTGTCGCTTTGCGTACTACGCTGCCCCCCGAGGGGGCCATCGCTTGCTCGGGGCGGCCCTTCGCTGCGTGCCTCCTTAGGGGTTACGGCCTCATTTGCTCCTGAATCAATAGCTGACTTCGCCCGGCCACCAAGGGCCAGAGCCCGGAATTGTTCTGAAAGTGGGGCAAACACGGTACCCGGGCGGGCGCCGTACAAGTCGACCATGGGCTCACTCACATAAATCGCCACATGGCCGGCCGGTACCGGCAGCGGCTTGCCTGCCAACGGCAGGCTGCCCGCCGGGTCCTGCAGGTCCCGGGCAATCAGCGCCACCGTGGGCTGGTTGGCATCCAGCAGCAGCTGGGTGACGCGCAGCGTGCTGGTGCGCGCCACACCCGGCAGCTGCGCCAGCGCCTGCACAAACGCCGGCGTGAAAAACACCGTGTCGCTGGCCGCTGTGCTGTTGGCCGTGCGCACATAGAGGTCCGCCGGCAGCACCACATCCAGCCAGTGCGTGATGGAGTCGCGAAAACTTGCCACCATCACGGTCAGCGCCACCGCCAGGCTCAGCGAGGCCACCACGCCGCTGATGGCCACGGCCGCACTGCCGCGCACCCTGCGCGCACGCTCCACGGCCAGCAGCGGCAGCAGGCGGCGTGCCACATGCGGGGCGATGCGGTCATACAGCAGGGCGATCAGCCAGGGCAGGGCACTGATGCCGCCGACCAGCAGCAGCCCGACCGACAGGTAGGCGCCGAGCGCCATGCCGAAAACGGGCGGGCTCAGGGCCAGCAACCCTCCCGCGGCGATCAGCAGCAGGCTGAACCGGTAAGGTGTGCCGCCGGCCGGCGGTGCGCCCAGGCCCTTGAGGGCTTGCGCAGGCGGCAGCTTTTGTGCAGCGCGCGCCGGCCACCAGCCGCCCACCAGCGCCGCAGCGATGCCGAGCAGGCCATAAACCACCGCGGCCCCCAAGTCCCATTGCAACGCAGGCGCCACGCCCGAGAAATAACCGCCGCCCAGGTCGCCGCCCAGCACGCGCAGGGCCAGCGCGGCGAGTGCCGTGCCCAATGCAATGCCGGCACCGCTGCCGAGGGTGCCCAGCAGCGCCGACTCCCACAGCACCAGGCGCAGGCGCTCGCGGCCGGTCAGTCCCAGCACGCCGAGCAGCGCAAACTGCTGCGCGCGTTTTGCCACACTCAGCGAAAGCACCGAAAACACCAGAAAGGCCCCGGTGAACAGCGCCACCAGCGCCAGCACGGTGAGATTGACGCGGTAGGCGCGCGAGAGGTTGCTGACGCGCTGCGCATCGTCGCCCGGCTCGGTGGCCGTGATGCCGGCCGGCAATTGCAGTGTGCGGACAAAAGCGGTGCGGTCGGTACCGGCCTGCAGGCGGACGTCGATGCGCGAGAGCTGGCCGCTACGTCCAAACAGTTCCTGCGCCGCACCGATGTCCATCACCGCCAATGCCGCACCTCCAGCGGCGACACTGCCCGCCACCCGGGCAGGCAGCAGGTTCAGGCCGCTTTGCAGGCGGATCTGCCCTTCCGGCAGGCTTTGGCGTGCCGCGGCGTTGAGAAAGAGGGCGCCGGGCGACAGCAGCGCAAGCCGCTCGGCCCCGGCCGATGGCACGGGCATCAATGCCGGCGCCAGTGCCGCCACCACCAGCGCATCCACACCCACCACACGCAGAGCCACACGCTTGCCGCTGGCGGCTACGGCATAGGTGTTGAGTTCCAGCACCGGGCTGGCCAGCGCCACCTGCGGGTGCCCGGCCACGCGTGCATAAATCGCTTCGTCAAACCCGCCGCGCATGGTGCGCAGTTCCAGGTCGGGCTGGCCGTTGACCGAGCGCACCGCCTGCGAAAACTCGCTGAGTGCAGACGCATTGATCAGCTGCACCGAAAACGCCAGCGCCACCCCCAGCATGACCGCCACCACGGCTGCAGCGTTGCGCCATTTGTGGTGCAGCAGCTCCTGCCAGGAGAAAGTGGAAAGAAGGGCGAGCATAGCCTTGATTGTGCCTATCGGTGTGCCAGGGTGAATAAACTATTGATGGATTCGTCATTCATGACTGCCTCCCCTCACGACCGTTCGCCCTGAGCCTGTCGAAGGGTTCTTCGTCAAGCTCAAGACAGGTTTCGACAGGCTCAGCCCGAACGGAGGGTGCCATGATTTATGGAAGTCTCAATAAGCTATCGTTGTTCACCAGCCCTTGAATGAAAGCCCATTTGCCATGCAGCTCCCCACCTACGAAGATGTTGTTGCCGCCGCCGCGCGGCTTGACGGCCATGCACACCGCACGCCGGTGCTGCGTTCTGCCACGGCCGATGCGCGATGGGGCGCGCAGTTTTTCTTCAAGTGCGAAAACTTCCAGCGCATGGGGGCGTTCAAGTTCCGCGGGGCTTTCAATGCCCTGTCGAAGTTTGACGCGGTGCAGCGCCGGGCCGGTGCCATTGCCTTCTCGTCGGGCAACCACGCGCAGGCTGTGGCGCTATCAGCGCGCTTGCTGGGCATGCCGGCGCTGATCGTGATGCCGCAGGACGCCCCGGCTGCCAAGCTGGCTGCCACGCGCGGTTATGGTGCCGAAGTGGTGCTGTACGACCGCTTCACCGAAGACCGCGAGGCTTTGACGCAGCGGCTGGCCAGCGAGCGCGGTATGACCCTCATCCCGCCGTACGACCACCCGGACGTGATCGCCGGCCAGGGCACGGCGGCGAAGGAACTGATCGAGGAAACCGGTCCGCTGGATCGCCTGTATGTCTGCCTGGGTGGCGGCGGGCTGACCAGCGGTTCCGCGCTTGCCGCCCGCGCGCTGGCGCCCGGTTGCAAGGTGTTCGGCGTCGAACCCGAAGCCGGCAACGACGGGCAGCAGTCGCTGCGTGCCGGCTGCATCGTGAACATTCCCGTGCCCAAAACCATCGCCGACGGCGCGCAGACCCAGCGCCTGGGCAACTACACCTTCGGCATCATCCGGCGCGATGTGGACGACATCCTGACCGTGAGCGATGCGGAGCTGGTCGAGGCGATGCGCTTTTTCGCGGAGCGCATGAAGATGGTGGTGGAGCCGACCGGCTGCCTGGCTTTTGCCGGAGCCTGCACCGATGCGCAGGCGATCAGGGGCGCCCGGGTCGGCGTGATCGTGAGCGGCGGCAATGTGGACCTGGCGCGTTACGCCGACCTGCTGGCCGGGCGCTAGGCAGCCTCAGGCTGAACGCCAGAAGCGCAGCGGCACGCAGGTCTGCAGGCGATGGATGGCCTGCTCCATCAGCACCGGATGCAGCTCGTGCCCGATGGTCGAGGCAATGTCGCAGGTGGCGTCGGCGCCCAGTGCCGTCAATTCGGCATAGGCCTGTTGGGCCAGCCGGGCCGGCACCACGGTGTCGAGCTGGCCATGCAGCAGGTGGATGGTTGTCAGGCCGGGCGCCTTGTCGGGCCAGGCGGCGTAGCACCCCGAAAAAGCGAGCACGCGGCCGACCAGCCCGTCGTGCCGGTCGCTGAGCGCCAGCGCCATGGTCGCGCCCTGCGAAAAACCGGCCAGCGCCGTGTCGGACTGCAGGATGCCGAAGCGCTCCTGCTGCTGGCGGATGAAGTCAGCCAATGGCGCAACCGCTTTGGCCACCCGCTCCGGGCGATTGGCATCGGTCAGCTCGAAAGTCGGGAACCACTGCCGCTCTGTTTTGCCGAGGTGGATGGATTCAATGCCTTCCGGCATCACCACGGCCGCTTCGGCAAACGAGTCTCCAAGCAGATTGGCCAGCTCCAGCATGTCCAGGGCCGAACCGCCGGCGTCATGCAGCAGCACGAACAGCTGCCGCGGCGTGGTGGCCGGCAGCAGTTCCAGGGTCTCAAGCGGGATGGCTTTCATGGTTGAACGGGGGTCGGGCCTGCGCCATCCTGCAGCTTATCAGCTGATTCCCGTGCTGCTGCCAGCCAGGCGCGGACGGCAACGTTTTCCGTGAGGCCCATGGCGCGGTCGTAGGCTTTTTGGGCTTGCGCGATGTCGTGCGTCTGTGCCAACAGGTGCGCGCGGGCCGCCCAATAGGGCTGGTAATCGGCCACGGCGTTGGCGGGCAAGGCGTCCAACGCCTGCAGGCCTGCGGACACGCCTTGCGCTTCAGCCAGCGCACAGGCGCGGCTGACCTGCACGCCGACGTCGGGGCGCAGCGCCATCAAGGCGTCATACAGCACCACCAGGGCCCGGGGTGGCACCGCCGCACCCAGCCGGCGCTGGGTGTGCGCCGACTGGATGGCCGCCTCCAGCTGATAGGCCCCGGGTGTGCCGCGCCGTGCGGCCGCCAGGAGCAGCGCTTCGGCTTCATGGATCAGTGGCTGCGCCCAGAGCGCGGTGTCCTGCTGGTCCAGGGGTACATAGGCATCGGCATGGTTGCGCCGGGCGCGGACGCGCGCCTCGCAAAACAGCATGAGCGCCAGCAGGCCATGGGGCTCGGGCTCCTGGGGCATCAGGCCGCACAGGATGCGGCACAGCTCGATGGCCTCGGTGGTCAGGCCCTGGCGGGCGTTGTCGGCGCCTTCCACGTCGTCCCAGCCGGTACCGTAGGCGGCATAAATACCGTCCATCACGTCCTGCAGGCGTTGCGGCAGGTCGCGTGCCTGGGGGTACTCAAAGCTGATGCCGGCTTCGCGAATGCGCGCCTTGGCCCGCACCAGCCGCTGGCCCAGGGTGGTGGGTGCTGTCAAAAAGGCGGCCGCCATGCGCGACACGTCCAGCCCCAGCACGGTTTGCAGCATCAGGGGTGCGCGGGCAGCGGGCTGCACGGCCGGGTGGGCGCATACAAAGAGCAGACGCAGGCGTTCATCGGGCACGGCACTGCTTTCAGCGTCCCAGCCCAGCTCATCGGCTGTGGCCAGCATCTGCTGCGCAGCGTCTTCTTCCACCTGGGCGTGGCGCCACTGGTCCAGCGTGCGGCGGCGTGCGACGGTCAACAGCCAGGCGGGCGGGTTGGCGGGGACACCCTCGCGCGGCCACGACGCCAGCGCGCTGGCAAAGGCCTCGGCGAGGGCGTCTTCGGCCAGCGCGATGTCGCGCGTGCGTGCCGACAGGATGGCCACGAGCCGGCCGTAGGATTCCCGGGCAGCCCGCTCGGCGACCTGTGTCGCCACCAGCGTGGCCGCCGGCAAGCCGGCCGGGCCGTCGCCACTCACTGGGCCGGGCGTGCCATCACAGGTCGCACTTCCACACCGCCGGTGGAGGCGCAGGGCGCGCGCGCACCCCACTCCAGTGCGGCATCCAGCGTGGCCACGTCAATGATGAAGTAGCCGCCGAGTTGCTCCTTGGTGTCGGCAAACGGGCCGTCCTGCACGCTTCGCTTGTCGCCGCGAATGCGCAGCGTGGTGGCGGTGGATGGCGGGTCCAGGCCTTCACCGCTGAGCACGATGCCAGACTGGTAAATGGCGCCTACATAGGCGTTCCAGCCGGCCATGTAGGCCTCGGCACGCTCGTCGGCACGTTTGGCCACGTCTTCGGGCGAAATGTAAAACATCAACATATATTGCATGGTGAACTCCGGTCATGAAGTGAAACGAGCAGGATTGCTCACTCCATGTCGCGCCAGCTTGCCGCATTTCGACAGTTTTGGACAGGCGGCCGGACTTATTTTTAGACCGCGATGCCTTCGCTGCTCAAATGCAGCACACGGTCGGCACGCGCGGCAGCGGTTTCCGAGTGGGTGACCAGCACCAGCGAGGCGCCGTGTTCGCGCGTTTGTGCCACCAGCGCGTCCATCACCTTGGCCGCGGTGGTCGGGTCCAGGTTGCCGGTGGGTTCGTCGGCTAGCAGCAGGCTGGGGCGGTGGATCAGGGCGCGGGCAATCGCGACGCGCTGCAACTGTCCGCCCGAGAGCTGCTGCGGCAGGCGCTCGCCCAGCCCTTCCAGGCCGACGGCGGCGAGCATGGCCTGTACCCGCGCGTCGTCGTGCCGGCCGAGCAGCAGCAGGGGCAGCGCAATGTTTTGCGCCACGTCCAGGTGCGGAAGCACATGGAAGGCCTGGAAGACGAAGCCGACCTTTTCGCGCCGCAGCAGGGCGCGCTGGTCATCGCCGAGCGCACCCAGGTCGACACCGTCGAGCGTGACCGAGCCGGCGTCCCAGCTGTCCAGCCCGGCCATGCAGTTGAGGAGCGTGGACTTGCCGACACCCGACTCGCCGACGATGGCCACGAACTCGCCGGGTGCGACGTCCAGGGAAACGTTGCTGAACACGGCAACCTCGCCGTAGTGCCTGCTGAGCTTGAGCACGCTGAGGCTCATGTGCATGCTTCCGTATTTGTTATTGCGGGCTTGACCCGTAATCCATGCAAGGCGGGCCGGGAAAGTGGTTTGCGCGGCATGGATCCCGGATCGAGTCCGGGATGACAGCGGGGGTGCTGCAATTTGAAAGAAATTCCCGGCATCAAGTCGCCCTCAACGCAGCCACTGCATCAAGCACCCGCTGCAACGCATCCGGGGAATCGCACGCAACCACTCGCCGTTCAGGCATGGAGCGCAGCCAGGTGATCTGGCGTTTGGCCAGCTGGCGTGTGGCAAAAATGCCTTTGTCGCGCAGCTCGGCCATGGGAGATGTGCCCTCCAGGGCTTCCCAGGCCTGGCGGTAGCCGACGCAGCGCATGGACGGCAGGTCGGCATGCAGGTCGCCGCGCGCGCGCAGGGCCTTCACTTCGTCCAGAAAACCGGCCGCGAGCATGGTGTCAAAGCGTTGCGCGATGCGTTCATGCAGCCAGGCTCGGTCTTGTGGTTCAAGAGAAATAAGGGTTCCGGCCCTTATGGTGCGGGCGCCACCAGCTACCTTTTCGATAGCGTTTTTCTGGTGGAAGAAGGACAGCGGCCGGCCGGTGAGCCGGAACACCTCCAGCGCGCGGGAGATGCGCTGCGAGTCGTTAGGTGCCAGCCGGGCGGCCGTGGGGGCGTCCACGCTGGCCAGCTCGGCGTGCAGCACCGGCCAGCCTTTTTCGCCGGCTTCGGCCAGCAGCACGGCACGAATCGCCGGATCGGCAGGCGGCATGTCGTCGAGCCCGTCAAACAAGGCCTTGAAATACAGCATGGTGCCGCCCACCAGCAGCGGCAGCTTGCCGCGCGCCGCGATGTCTTTGATCAGGCGAGTGGCGTCGGCAGCAAACTCGGCCGCGCTGTAGGCGTGCAGCGGGTCACGGATGTTGATCAGGTGGTGCGGCACGGCGGCCAGCTCTGCTGCGGTGGGTTTGGCCGTGCCGATGTCCATGCCGCGGTAGACCAGGGCCGAGTCGACGCTGATGATCTCGACCGGATGGCGGGCGGCAATGGCGAGCGCCGCGGCGGTTTTCCCCGACGCTGTCGGCCCTGCCAATCCGATCCATCTGGCCCCCACGCTTTTCACTTCGTGTAATGCGCTGCCCCCCGAGGGGGCGCTGCGCCTGCGGCCCGGCAAAGCCGGTTCCGCGGCCCCGGCTGGTAAAGAGGGAATCGCAGCTTGCAGCCCCTCGAGGGTTGAACTTGCTTGGGGCGGCCCCGCGCTGCGTTCGTCCGACATCGCTTCAGGCTTTCACAAGTTGTGCCGGCTCGCCATGTTTCTGGACCAGCGTCCAGGCAATCAGGGAAATGCAGACACTCCAGAACAGCACGCCGTAGGCCAGCGGAAACACCGTGCCGTCCATATGGCTGCCCAGCCAGCCACCCATGGCAAAGGCGGCGATCATCATCAGGAAACCGTTAAGCGCCGAGGCCGCGCCCGCCGCACCGGGGAAGGGGCTGACGGCACCGCTCTGGCTGCAGGGCTGGTGCACGCCGTGCGCAAACACAAACAGGTAGTAGGGCAGCAACAGGGCCCAGACGTTGTGGATGCCGGCCCAGGCCAGCGCGCTGATCAGCAGGCCGCCGCTGAGCGTGAGCACGCCGGCCATCGCCACCGAGCGGCGCACGCCAAAGCGCGGCAGCAGGCGGCGGCACCAGAAGGTGCCCAGCACATAGACGAAAGACATCGAAAACATCACCAGGCCATATTCGGTTTTGGACAGGCCCAGCACCTTGATGAAAACAAAGGACGAGGACGCCAGGAAGGTGAACAGCCCGCCATAGGAAGCGGTGGACAGCGCCGAGAAGGCGACAAAGGTCGGGTTGCGCACAATCGTCCACCAGGTGCCCACCAGCATCCGCGGCTCCAGCGCGCGCGGATTTTTCAGTGCCAGGGTTTCTTCAAAGCGCAGCGCAATCATGGCCAGCGCCAGCGCACCGAACACCGCGAGTGCCAGCAGCGCCGCCCGCCAGTTGAAAATATCCGAGAGCAGGCCACCCAGCGGCGCGCTCAGGCAGGCGATCACGCCCAGCCCGGTCAGTCCTTTGGACATGGCGCGCGCGGCGGCCACCGGGGCATAGAGGTCGCGCACGATGGCCCGGGCGCACATGACGGCTGCCCCCATGGCCGCGCCCTGCACGATGCGCCAGATGATCAGCAGTGCCATGGACGGCGCGAATGCGGAGCCTATCGCTGCCAGCACATAGGCGGCGAGCCCCCACAGCAAAATTGGCCGGCGGCCAAAACGGTCTGACAGCGGCCCCCAGAAAAGCTGGGAAATGCCGAACGCCAGCAACAGGCCCGTGAGCGTGAGCTGAGCCTGCGCCATCGGCGCGCCGAATCCTTCGGTGAGCGCGGGCAGAGCCGGCAGGTAGAGGTCAGTGGTGACGGGCTGGATGCCGAGCAGGAGCGTTAGCACCAGGACGACCAAGGTGGGCGGCATGCCCGGGCTGGCGGCTGTGCCCGCGCCGGGGACACTGCCCGGTCGATGCGATAGGAAGCGGAACATCTGCCTGAGCGTATCAGACAACAAGCGCCTGCCTTGGAGGCCGAAGCCGTTTCTATCGCAAGCCCGACCGGTACCGGGCAATGGCTTGAGCTCGCAGGTCGTCGCTGAGCTCCACTTCCTTTTTGAGAGTGGCGGCAGGCGCAGGCTGCGCGGGTTTGGCCGCAGAAGCCTCTTTGGGTGAAGACGATCCGCTGTTGCGCGGACCCAGAACCTTGGTCTCCATATACGCGGCGTAGGTGCGCAGGCGCTCATCCTTGCTTTTCAGCGCCTCCTCAACAACTTCCCTGGCGTAGGGAAGGTCATGTAAAAACTGATTCACATTGAGAGACCGTCCGAACTCCCGTTTCAAGGGAATGACCATGCGCACGAGGTAGCTCATTGTCTCGGAGTCGTTTGGATCCATGGCTAGCTGCATTGGTGTTGGATATTAAGAGGCGCCAGCCTTACGCGCCGGAGATCATTTCACCGTGCTGCGCCAGGTCCAGGCCCAGAACCTCTTCTTCGGCTGTCACGCGCAGGCCTGCAAGGGGCTTGACGACCAGCAGGATCAGGAACGTCATGGCACCGGCGTACAAGGTAACAGCCAGGGCGCCAGTGAGGTTGGTGAGTATGGTTGCGGTGACAGGGGCGATTTCCTTGAGCGCAAACACCGGCGTGAGAACGGTCCCGATGAAACCGCCGACGCCATGCAGTGCGAAGACGTCGAGTGAATCGTCGATGCCCGTCAGGCGCTTGAACTGCGTCACGGCGATGAAACACAGCACCCCTGAAACGGCACCGATCACGGCGGCACCCTGCGGTCCCACAAAGCCGGATGCCGGTGTAACGGCCACCAGGCCCGCGATGGCGCCGGTGGCCATGCCCAGGACACTGAATTTCCCGCGCTGCATGAATTCGGCCACGCCCCAGGCAAATGCGCCCACACTCGCAGCCACCTGGGTCGCCAGCAAGGCACCTACCGCACGTGAGCTGGCTTCAAAGGCCGAACCTGCGTTGAAACCAAACCACCCGGCCCACAGCAGCCCTGCGCCAATGATCGTGATCATCAGGTTGTGAGGCACCATGGGTTCTTTGCCGAAGCCCCGGCGCGGTCCGACAAACTTCGCGGCGACGAGGCCGCTGGCGCCGGCGGCAATGTGCACGACTGTCCCGCCGGCATAGTCCATATGACCCATGGCGGCCAGCCAGCCCGTCGGCTGCCAGATCCAGTGCGCCACCGGCGCGTACACCAGCACTGTCCAAAAGCCTGCAAAGAAGATCGTTGCGCTCAGGCGCATGCGTTCGACGGTTGCTCCAATGATCAAGGCGAAGGTGATGATGGCAAAAGCCAGCTGGAACAGGAAAAACGCAGACTCCGGAACTGTGGGTGCGGACGGATGGGCGCCGACCTTGGCGCCGATGAGGCCTTGGCTGAAAAGCCGGGTCATGTCGCCGAGCCATGGCGTGCCGGGGGTGAAGGCCAGCGAGTAGCCAATGGCAACCCAGGTCAGGGTCACCACCGTGGTCGCCGCGAAAACGTGTGCAACAACCGACAGGGCATTTTTTGCACGCATCATGCCGCTGTAAAACAGCATGATGCCCGGCACGGTCATGAGCAATACCAGCACGGTGCATACCAACATCCACGCGGTGTCGCCGCTGCTGAAGGAAGCAGGGGCAGCAGCAGGAACTGACGCGGCGGCAACTGCAGTCTGCGCCTGCGAATACGCGGATGAAAGCAGTGCCATTCCCCCCGCAGACAGCCGCAACATTAGCGTGAGGCACTTTGACAAGCAAATCATGAACGGCCCTCTTTTTTCTTTAACTGAGGGCGAATCTAAAGCAATTTGTCTTACTTTGTTACATGAATATCAGTTATTGGTATTAATTCCAGAGGTCGCGATGCCTTTCGCCAGGATTTCGCCGTCGCGCGTTTCTTCCGCGCAACAGCGCAATCGCTGCTGAGTGCAAGCCACACATGGTCCCAAGCAAGAACACGCACGATCTGACGCAGCGCCCTCCGAACAGCGAACTCGTCATTTATTCCCGATTCCGGAGGCGTGGCGTTCCAGTTCCATGCCGACTTCGTGCTCAAGGCGCTTGAATTCCTTTCACGCTGACCGAGAGTACAGCACGGGACGCCGTGCCAAACGCGGAGCTGGAGGAGCCATTTCCCGTAGGGGCTCAGGTGACGGAAGGGAGTAGCAGACGGTCCAGGCCGGTGATTTTTGCGTGCTGCAGCAGCATGATGGTCTTGGCGTCTTCGATGGCGCCGCTGCGTACCATGGCCAGCGCGTCGTCGAGAGGCAACTCGATCACCTCGATGTCCTCGCCTTCATTCACGACGCCGCCGCCTTCTTCCGTCCGGTCCGAACTTTCGTAGGGCGCCACGAAGAAATGCAGTTTTTCAGTGACCGAACCCGGGCTCATGTAGGCCTCGAACACCTTGTGCGGCGCCTGGATGCGGAACCCTGTTTCCTCGGCCGCTTCGCGCCGGATGCAGGTCTCGGGGTCGTCGCCATCGAGCAATCCGGCGCAGGCTTCGATCAGCATGCCGTCGGCACAACCGTTGACCCAGGCCGGCAGCCGGAACTGCCGTGTCAACACCACGGTCTGCCGCCGGGCATTGAACAGCAGCAGCGCTGCGCCGTTGCCGCGGTCGTAGACCTCGCGTTTCTGTTGCTGCCACGAGCCGCCGCGGCGGCGCAGCTCGATGGTGAGCTTTCGCAACACATACCAGTTGTCGGACAGGCGTTCATCGCCGAGCACGCGCACGTGTTCTGCTGGTGGCGGAATCAGGAAGGAAGGGCGCATTGGGGGATGGACTCGTTTCGTGTAATATCGTGCATTATCGTGAAAATTCACGCAATTGTTCAAGTTCCTCTCAAAGCCCTTATCCGGCAGAAACCCGATGCTGACCAGCCAACGCAAACACCTGCTGCTGACGCGCCTTGACCGTGACAGGCAACTGGTGGCCAAGGCGATCAGCCAGGAATTGGGCATTTCGGAAGATACGATCCGGCGCGACCTTCGCGAGCTGGCCCAGGCGGGCAAGCTCCAGCGTGTCCATGGCGGGGCCTTGCCTGCTTCGCCGGCGGTCGGCAATGTGGCGGTGCGCGAGCAGATCGCGCCGCTGGACAAGCAGGCCATCGGCCGGGCGGCGGCGGCCATGGTCCGGCCCGGGCAGGTGGTGATCATTGACGGCGGCACCACGGCGCTGCAGATGGTGCGGTGCCTGCCCGAAGACCTTCATGCAACGGTGCTCACCCACAGCCCGGCGGTTGCCATGGAACTGGCGCGCTGCCCCCACATCGTCATCCAGCTGCTTGGCGGGCGCTTGTTCCGGCACTCCATGGTGGCCATGGGAGCTGAGTTGATGGAGCAGCTCTCGCGCCTGCGAGCCGATATATTTTTCATGGGGGCGACCGGCGTGCATGCGTCAGCCGGCGTGACCACGGGTGATTCCGAGGAAGCCGCCGTCAAGCGGGCGCTGCACCGCTGTGCTTCCGAGACGGTGCTGCTGGCATCGGGCGAGAAGCTGGGCGCGGCCTCGGCGTACCGCATCATGGCGCTGGCCGATGTGTCGGCGGTGGTGGTTCACAGGGGCGCGCCGGCAGCATGGGTCCGCAGCGCCAGGCGTGCCGGCGTGCGGGTGGTGCAGGCCGGCTGATCCGGCTTTGGTATCAGGGCGCGGCGGAGGCCGCGAGGCTGTTCATGCTGAACAGCTGCGCCAGCGCCTGCCGGTACTGCGCCTGGCCGATCGAGTTGGTGTTGTGGTGCGAGCCGCCTTCAACCAGCACAAAAAGCTTGGGCAGGACGGCAGCGTCGTACAGTTTGCGCCCCAGGTCGGGCAGGATCAGGCGGTCTTCGCCGCCATGCACCACCAGCAGCGGCGAGCCGATCTTGCTGACCTTGCGGGCTGCTTCGAAACGCTGGGTGATCAGCAGCGACACCGGCATCCAGCCCCATTTGGAGGTGCTGACCACATCGGCAATCGAGGTGAAGGTGCTTTCCACAATCGTGCCGCTTTCGTCACCGACCTCGGCGGCCAGATGGATGGCAATCGGGCCCCCCAGGGAATGGCCAAATACGTAACGCGGCCGGCCCGGGTATTTTTTGGCGAGCCAGTCCCAGGCTGCCCGCGCGTCTTCGTAGGCTGATTCTTCGGAGGGCAGCGCCGGCGTGCTTTTGCCGAAACCGCGGTAGTCCACGCCCAGCACGGAAAAGCCCAGTTCCTGCATGCGGCGCATGCGCGGTGCCGAACCGGTCACGTTGAAACGGGCACCGTGCAGGTACAGCAGGATGGGGCCCGAGGCGTGTTCGGAGGGGTGCCACAGGCCATGCAGGCGGGCCGGTTCATCACCGGTTGCGGGTTTGAAGTCGATCCAGACGTCTTCCATGCCTTCCGCGGCGGCGAGACCGCCGCTCCAGGACCGGTCGCTGGGCTGGAAGATCCAGGCGCGCTGCCGTTCGTCGAGCGTGCTGCATCCCGAAATAATGGCAAAACCAAGGAGAAGGAGGAGAGCAGCGAAGAGGGGCCAGCGTTTCATGGGTATGACTGAGTGGCAATCGATGTAAAAGTTCGCGTTGTCAGGGAATCTCCCCGGCAAGCACGTTTCCTGCCACGTCGGTTTCCTCCAGCCTCGCGGCGCCTGATCGCAAGCAGTTGCAACAGGACTTCATCAAACCGTCACTTGCACGCACCATACTGGAACATTCACTCACGGAGGAGAACCATGTATTCACTGCGCATCCTGGCGGCCTGTCTGGCCGCCACCGCCATCCTGGGGCTCGCCGCCTGTGCGGCCAATCCTTCACCGGGCCGCTACCCGACCCTGGACGGCCAGCCGCCGCTGGTCATTGGCCACCGCGGCGCCAGCGGTTATTTGCCGGAGCACACGCTGGAGTCTTACAAGCGGGCGATCGAGCTGGGGGCCGACTTCATTGAACCCGATGTGGTGGCCACCAGGGACGGCGAACTGGTGGTGCGGCACGAACCCAACATCACGGCCACCACCGACGTGTCGACCCGGCCCGAGTTCGCTGCCCGCAAAACCACGCGCCAGGTGGACGGCGTGGCAGAAACCGGCTGGTTCACCACCGACCTGACGCTGGCCGAACTGAAAACACTGCGCGCCAAACAGGCCATGCCCGAGCGCGACCCCTCCCACAACGGCAAGTACGCCATCCCGACCCTGCGTGAAGTGCTGGATCTGGCGCGTAGTGAAGGCGCGCGGACCGGCCGCACCATCGGCGTCTACCCCGAGACCAAACACCCGACCTACCATGTGAACGCAGGGCTGGCACTGGAAGACAGGCTGTTGAAGCTGCTGGCGGAGTACGGTTACACCTCAAAGAGTTCGCCGATCATCCTGCAGTCGTTTGAAGTGGGCAATCTCAAATACCTGCGCAGCAAGACGGCGGTACGCCTGGTGCAACTGATTGACGGCGACGGTGTCAATGCCCAAGGCCAGGTGACGCTGGCGCCGCCTTCTGACAGGCCGTACGACTTCACCGTGGCCAAGGACAGTCGCACCTTTGCCGATCTGCTGACACCCGCAGGCCTGAAAGAGATCAAGACTTATGCCGACGGCATTGGGCCCTGGAAGGCCTACCTGCTGCCAGCGCGGCAAATCGACGCCAACGGCGACGGCAAGCCCGACGACCTCAATGGCGACGGCGCTATCGACGAACGCGACCGGGTGTTGCTGCCGCCCACGCCGGTGGTGAAAGACGCACACGCTGCCGGCCTGTTTGTGCACCCCTTCACTTTCCGCAGCGAAGCGAAACGCCTGGTGTCCGACTACCGCGGTGACGCGGCGGCCGAGTACAGGAAGTTTTTCGAGATGGGCGTGGATGGCGTGTTCAGCGACTTCCCCGACACGGCCGTGAAGGCGCGGGCGCGCTGAAACTTAGTGCAGTGTTGCACGCTATCTGGAACATAAAAACGCGTCTTTTGCGCCAGGGCTGCGTTGCAAATCCGCGCGATACCCAGGGTATCGCTGTGGTTTGCGCCTTGCCTTGACCCAAAATCCATCGCTTTTATTTGTCCCATCTAGCGTGCAACACTGCACTAGCGACCGCGCAGGAACAGGCTGTCCAGTTCCTTGATGGTGACTTGGCGCCAGGTCGGCCGGCCGTGGTTGCACTGGTCGGAGCGCTCGGTGGCTTCCATCTGGCGCAGCAGGCCGTTCATCTCGTCGATGGTGAGCTTGCGGTTGGCGCGCACGGCGCCGTGGCAGGCCATGGTGGACAGCAGTTCGTTCTGCGCGCGCTGGATCACGGTGCTGGCATCGTGCTGCGCCAGCTCGGCCAACACACTGCGCGCCAGTTCCACCGCATCGCCCTGCGCCAGGCTGGTCGGCACCGCGCGCACGGCCAGCGTGCGCGGTGAAAACGGAGTGATCTCCAGGCCCAGCGCCTTCAAGGTGTCCACATGGGCTTCGGACGCGGCAACTTCCTGCGGCGTGGCGGCAAAGGTGGCCGGGATCAGCAGCGGCTGACTGGCGATGCTGGCGCTGTCCATCTGGTTTTTCAGTCGCTCGTAAACAATGCGTTCGTGTGCGGCGTGCATGTCGACAATCACCAGGCCCTGGGTGTTCTCGGCGAGGATGTAGATGCCTTGCAGCTGCGCTACCGCGCGGCCCAGCGGCCAATCGCCGGAGGGTAAGTCCGTGTTCCCGTTCCGCCCTGGGTTCACCGAAGGGCTGGCTTCCCACGTCCCCGCGGGGAGCAGCTCGATGCCGGCCGGCGTGCCTTGCGGGTTAACTGGCCACATGGCCTCAAAGTCAGACACGCGCGGGTTCTGGCGGTAGGGCTGGTTTGCTCCGAAATTGATAGCTGGTTGTGCCCACAGGGAAAGGGCTGGTGGCTGATTTGACTCGAAATTTTCGGCAGATACCCCGTTTGCAGCGGCCAGCACTGCCGCCGCCGCACGCGGTGCCGCCAGCGCGTTCTCGACCGCATGGCGCACTGCCTGGTGCACTTCGCGACTGTCGCGGAAACGCACCTCGATCTTGGTCGGGTGCACGTTGACGTCCACCCGCGCCGGATCCATGGTGACGTAAAGCGCATACACCGGCTGACGGTGGCCGTGCAGCACGTCTTCGTAGGCGCTGCGTGCGGCATGGGTCAACACCTTGTCGCGCACATAACGGCCATTGACATAGGAAAACTGCTGGTCGGCCCGCGAGCGTGCCGCGTCCGGAATGCCCGCGCGCCCGGTGACACGCACCGAGCCCGCGCTGTAATCGACCGCGATGCTTTGCCCCAGGAGTTCGCTGCCCAGCACGTCGGCCAGGCGCTGCTCGTGGGCGGTGTCACCCGTGCAGGCACGCCACTGCTCGGCCAGCTTGCCTTCGTGCCAGATTGCAAAGCCAACGTCGGGCCGCACCAGCGCGTGGCGCCGCACGGCCTCGATGCAGTGCGCCAGCTCGGTGGCATCGGTCTTCAGGAACTTGCGGCGTGCCGGTGTGGCGTAAAACAGTTCGCGTACCTCGACGGTGGTGCCCCGGGTACGGGCCGCCGGGGTCAGTTCGCCGGTGCGGCCGTCCAGCAGCCAGGCGTGCGCAGCAAAGTCGCTGCCTTCCGCTAGCGAGAGCAGGCTCATGTCGGCAATCGAATTGATGGCGGCCAGCGCTTCACCGCGAAAACCCATGGTGCCGACAGCTTCGAGGTCCTGCAGCGAGGCGATCTTGCTGGTGGCATGGCGCCTGAGCGCAATCGCCAGTTCCTCGCGTGGAATGCCCTGGCCATCGTCTTCCACGGAAATCAGCCGTACACCACCGGCCAGCAGCCGCACCGTGACCTGCTGCGCGCCGGCGTCCAGCGCGTTGTCCACCAGCTCGCGCACGACCGAAGCCGGCCGCTCCACGACTTCGCCGGCGGCAATCTGGCTGATCAGTTCATCGGGAAGTTCACGGATCGGGCGGCGGGCGGAAAGAGTCATTGCCGGGGATTTTACGGGTTCGATTTTTTTTGGGAGGGCGGCGCAGAAGTCCCCCTGCTGTTCCCGATCATGCAAAATTTGTAATATTCTGTTTGCAATCCCTTTCCGATAGGGTCTACTCTTTTTTTTGAAGGACATCCATGCCCGTGACATCCCTGAAATTCCTTGCACCTGCCATGTGGGCATTCGCCCTTGTGCTGGCCCCTGTGGCCGCTGGAGCGCAAACGCCTGGAGCACCCGTGTGCGTGCACGATGAAAGCGTCAAGGAGCGGTTTTTGCCGGTGGAGCTGCTCACCGGCAACCCGATGACCGATACCCGCGAACTGGTTTTTGCACCGGTCGACCGGGTCTACCCCTTTGTTGACGAATTGCCCGACGGTTCGCTGGGCAAAGGGGATGTCGCCCTCAAGGGGCCGATGTCATGGGAAGGCCAGGGCGGCACGGTGTACGAGATTTATGAGCGCAAGGTGCCGCGGGCGCATGAGCGTTTTGCGCTGACGCCTGACCGCACGGCGATTGGCCGGGTCTACGACCAGCGCTTCGGCAATGCGAGCAACGAAGGCAAGTTCCCGGTAGGCGTCTGGGCCCAGGGCCAGACCCGCCGCTACAGCACCACTTATTTTTCCCCGCGCGGCGCGCGGCAGGAAACCTCGTCTGTCGAAATTGAAAAACTCTCGTGCGTGTATGAGGGCACACCGGGCGCCGTGCAGTACGGCTGGAAAACCAGTTCAGGCCTGAGCTACGGGTATATCTACGCGCCGGGCAAAGGCCTGGTGCATGTGATGACGCGGGCCCGCGGCCGCTGACGCATCCGCTTAAGCGCAGTTGCCGGCACCTGGGGAATAGCCGGCTTCATACCTGTCAAAATCGCAGGCATGGAACTAGTCACTTTTCTCATTGATTTCATTCTTCATGTCGACGCACACCTGGAAGCTTTTACGCAGACCTATGGCACCTGGGTGTATGCGCTGCTCTTCCTGATTATTTTTGTCGAAACCGGCGTGGTGGTCATGCCTTTTCTGCCGGGCGACTCTCTGCTGTTTGTGGTCGGCGCGCTTTGTGGCGCCGGTCTGCTCAGCCTTCCGGTGGCCATGGGGGTGATGCTGGCGGCCGCCATCCTGGGCGACCAGTGCAACTACTCGATAGGCCGCTATTTCGGCCCCAAGGTTTTCCAGTGGGAGCAGTCGAGGTTTTTCAACAAGCGCGCCTTCAACCAGGCACATGAGTTTTACGAGCGTTACGGCGGCATCACCATCATCCTTGCGCGTTTCATGCCTTTTCTGCGCACCTTCGCGCCCTTTGTGGCGGGTGTGGCCGAGATGAGTCGCACCAAGTTCACGGCCTACAACGTGGTGGGTGCACTGATCTGGGTGGTCGGCGTGAGCAGCGCCGGCTACTTCTTCGGCAACCTGCCATGGGTGCAAGCCAACCTGAGCAAGATCATCTGGGCCATGATTCTCATTCCCGGGCTGTTTGTGCTGTATGGCGCCTGGAAGGCGAGCCGAAGCAAGTCACCGGCTGCCGCCCGGATCAGCGACCACCCTTGAGAAACAGGTCGCGGTCGGGGGCGAAGTTGGCATGCAGAGGCAGCATGGCACCGCCCAGTGCGCGAGCGTCGGAGCCAATGCTGCCGGCCATCACCTGGGCGGGCCAGAGGCCTTCCCAGTTATAGCGGCCCAGGGCTGCGCCCGTGGCCTCAATCAGGCGCTGCAGCAGCGGGCGGCAAAAAGAGCCGTCCATCACCACCGCGTCGATGTCCAGCAGGGCTGTTGCGCTGACCACGCTGTGCGCCAGTGCATTGGCGGCGCTGACCACCCAGTCCTGGGTATCGGACTCGAACGGCGGCTGCATGGCGCGTTCATCGTAGGCTGCAGTCGGGTCAAGCCCGCGCGCCTTGAAACACTGCTCCAGTTCCCACAGCGAAGCCTGGCTGATCAGCTGTGGCGGCGTGTCGAGCCCCTGGGCCACCTGCAATGGTAGCGACGCTACGGCGCCGGCGTTGTTGTGGATGCCGGCGTGGAGTTGTGAATTGATGACCAGGCCGCCGCCCACAAAAGTGTCGACAAACAGGTAGAGAAAGCTCTTGAGGTCGCGCCCGCGGCCCGACACCAGTTCGGCCACGCAGGCCGCCGAGGTGTCTTTGGCAAAACTCACTGGCAGGTCGGTCATGGCCTGCACCTCTGCGCTGAGGTCGATGTGGTTCCACCGGTCCGACTGCTCCACCGACAACCCCAGCATCCGGTGCCAGCCGCCGAGCTGGAAGGGCGCGGCCACTCCCACGCCTACCAGCCGCGGAGCCAGTGCACCGAGTTGCTCACGCAGCGTGAGCAGGTTCTGGCCGATCACGGAGAGCAGCGTGTCGGCATCGGGAAAGGCATAGGCCAGCGACAGGCGTTGGCGGACCTGCCCGGTGAAGTCGACCAGCAGCCAGTCGGTGCTGCGCCGGCCAATCTTGATGCCTACGGAAAAAGCGCCGTCGGGGTTCAGCGCCAGCGGCACCGAGGGCTGGCCAATGCGCCCGCGCACGCGGTCGTGCCGGATCAGCAGGCTGTCTTCTTCGAGCCGGGTGGTGATCAGCCCGATGGTCTGCGCGGTCAGGTGAGTCAGACGCGCCAGTTCGGCTTTGGGTACGCTGCCGTGCAGGCGGATGGCCTGCAGCACCACACGCTCGTTGAACTGGCGCATGCCCACGTGGTTGGAGCCGTGCTGGCGCAGCCACACGGGAGCGACCGCTTCGGGTTCTGCGGGAGTGGCGGTGGTGACAGGGGATTCGGTCATGGACGCAGATTTTCGCCGATGACCCCTTTGCGCAGGATGAAGTTGCCAAAAGGCTGCAACTCACCCGTCACCACAATGGCGTAGGCCTGGCGTACCCGCTCATAAAACGCGTAGCGCTCAACCCCCTCGGCCTGCTGGTGCGGCAGCCAGTCCGGGGCCAGCAACCCCAATACCTCGCGCTGCAGATCCGAACGGTAGGGCGCCTCGGTACCGCTGACCTGCATGTAGGCCACCGGATGATCCACGTCTTCAGCCAGAGGCAGCAACGAAGCCACGGCCCGCACTGTTCGCGCCATGCCGTGGCCGGGCAGGCGCAGCACGGGCTTGCCCGCGCCCAGACTCATGGCGGTGAAGTTGGCATCGGCCAGCACCACCGCGTCGTCATGGCCCATCTCGGCCAGCAGCTTGAGCAAGTCAGGCGTGAGCAGGGGATCAATGCCTTTAAGCATGGGTGGGCCTCATACGGTTCCCTCTTCATCAGCCGGGGCCGCGGATCTGGCTTTGCCAGTCCGCAGGCGCAGCGCCCCCGAGGGGCTGGAGCCTGCGGCTCCGAACCTGCTTGAGCAGGTTTGGACAGGCGACAGAGGCGAAGCGTCTCGCGAGCCGCGGCCTGCAAGGCCTCGCGCAGTACACGCAGTGACAAGCGTGGGGGCTGTTTCAAGCAAGCGCGGCCTCCGGTAGTTCTTCGGCCGTTTTGGCGCCCGTCATCACGGCCACGGTGTCGCTCATGCTGATCGTCCTGGGATTGACGACCGCGGCACGGCGGCCCAGGCGCTGGATGTGAATGCGGTCGGCGATTTCAAACACATGCGGCATGTTGTGGCTGATCAAAATGACGGGCAGGCCTTTGTCGCGCACCCGGCGAATCAGCTCCAGCACCATGTTGCCCTCTTTCACGCCCAAGGCGGCCGTGGGTTCGTCCATGATGACCACATGCTGCGCAAAGGCGGCGGCGCGCGCCACGGCCACGCACTGGCGCTGGCCGCCGGAGAGTGTTTCCACGGCCTGCGTCATCGAACGGATCCCGACCTTGAGCTCCTGCATGCGGGCAATGGCCTGCTCCAGCATCTTCTTCTTGTCGAGCAGGCGCAGCCAGCGGCCCAGGGGACCGGGCTTGAGGAGTTCGCGGCCCAGGAAGAGGTTCTCCGCAATGCTCATGGCAGGGGCCACGGCCAGGTCCTGGTAGACGGTCTCGATCCCGGCGCGGCGCGCATCGATGGGAGACTTGAAGCGCATCGGCTTGCCGTCGAGCAGCAGTTCACCTTCGTCGGGCACGGTGGCGCCCGACAGGGCCTTGATCAGTGAAGATTTGCCGGCGCCGTTGTCACCGATCACGGCCAGGATTTCACCGGCGCGCAATTCGAAGTCGGTACCGTCCAGTGCGGTAACCTGGCCGTAGCGCTTGACCAGTCCTTTGGCCTGCATGACCAAAGGCGCGGGAGTGTGAAGGAGCGTTGGGGTGTTCATCAGCGGGGCCCTTTGCGTGACATCTGGTCGGCCGCGACCGCCAGGATCACCAGGATGCCGGTGATCAATGTCTGGTAGACAGAGGCAACCCCCATCAGGGTCAGACCGTTGCGGAACACGCCCACAATCACCGCGCCGACAAGTGTGCCCAGAATGATGCCGCGTCCGCCAAACAGGCTGGTGCCGCCCAGCACCACGGCGGTGATGGCATCCAGGTTTTCCGTTTGCCCGGCATTCGGGTCACCGACGCCGGTGCGTGCCACCGACAGGAGTGCGGCGACGCCGTAAAAAAGACCGGCCAGTGCGTAAACGGCCACCAGCACGCGGTCGACCCGGATGCCGGTCAACCGTGCGGCTTCGGCATTGTTGCCCACGGCATACAGGTGTCGGCCCGGCGCTGTGTCCCGCAAGACAAACCAGGCCAGCAGATACAGGCCGATCATGGTGACGGTTCCCAGGCTGACTTCGGTGCTGCCCAGATCGAAGGTGTTGCCCAGTGCGGTCAACTCCGTCGGGAGGTTGGGAACGATTTGCGCGTTGGAGTAAATCTGGGTGATTGCAAATGCGATGTTCAGGGTGCCCAGCGTCACGATGAAAGGAGGCAACTTGATGCGGGTGACCAGCAAGCCATTGAGGAGGCCGAAGCCGGTCGTGACTGCCAGGCCGCAGGCAATGGCCAGGTAGGGGTTGATGCCGTAATTCACGGCGAACTTGGTCATCACCATGCCGCCCAGTGCCATCACCATGCCGCAGGACAGGTCGATGCCGGCCGTCAGGATGATCAGGGTTTGCCCAATGGCCAGCACGCCCACCACCATCACCTGCTGCAGCACCAGGGACAGGTTTTCACCGGTCAGGAAGCGGTCTGATTGGATGGTGAAAAAGATGCAGGTGGCCAACAGGGCCAGCCAGGGGCCGAGCGCCCCCCAAGGTATGTGGCGCGAAGACAGGTTCATCGGTAAGGGCCCAGGATGAAAAAAAAAGATTTTGTCATCCCGCGCCGGATCCGGTCCGGGATGACAGCCGGCAAGCACCTGGTCGCTTACTTCGCGCCCCAGCAAAGGTCCATGCCCGTCTTGATGTCCTTGCTGTCTACGCCCGGGAGTGCTTTGGCCGAGATCAGGGTCACACCGGTGTCGGTATAACCCGAAGCTTTTTTGCCGCCTTTGGCGTAACTGACGCCCGCCGCGACGCCTAGTGCCGCCATGGTCAGGGGGTATTGCTGCGACGTTGCGGTGATGACGCCGGCCGCCGTGTCCTTGATGCCCTGGCAGCCGCCGTCCACCGAGAGAATGGTCACGCCTTTTTCCTTGCCGGCCTTTTTCAAGGCGTTGAAGGCGCCCGCGGCAGCGGGTTCGTTGATGGTGTAGACCACGTTGATGTCGGGATTTTTCTGGAGGCAGTTTTCCATGGCGGTCTGGCTCTTGGCCCGGTCACCAAAACCATCGGCCATGCAGACCACGGCGGGGTCTTTCGACAGCTCGTTGGATTTCGCGTCTGCCGCGGGCAGGCCGAAACCTTTCATGAAGCCGTTGTGACGCTGGGCTCCCACGGGATGGCCAGGGAACAGGTCGAGTGTTGCAATTCTGGCGGGTTTGCCGGCCATGGCCGCCTTGGCGTACTGGCCAATCAACACTCCGGCTTTGTAGTTGTCGGTGGCGAACAGGGCATCGGCGCCCTCAAAAGGGCTGTCCAGTGCAATCACCTGCACGCCTTTGGCCTGGAGTTTTTTGACGGTCGGGCTGATGGCGTCGCCACTGGCGGTGATCAGGATGGTCTTGGCGCCGCCGGCAGCCATGTTTTCCAGGGCGGTGATCTGGGCCGCGGTATCGCCATCGGACTTGCCGGAGGCGGTCAGCAGTTTGGCGCCCAGTTTCTTGGCCTCGGCTTCGGCGCCTTCCTTCATCTTGACGAAGAAGGGGTTGGTGTCGGTTTTGGTGATCAGGCCGATCACAGGCTCGCCTGCTGCAAAGGCCGATGTGGCGGCCAGCGCGAGGCTGGACAGTGCCAAGAGGGTGGTGGTCTTTTTCATGAAACAGTCTCCTTGTTGAATCGACATTCCAGGCCCGGCAGGCGCTGGGTTCGCGGGAAAGTACCCATGAGTGACGGGCGCTGGTGAACTATAGTGGTGCTTGAGTTATTAAATCAAGTTGTTTTAGTTATGGATTACCCTGAGATCATGGAAAACCCTGAGCAAGTCGTACAGGTTGCAACCGCTGGCGAAGCATTGATTGACCTGATTGTTCAATCGGACGGACGTTATGAACCCTGTCCGGGCGGTGCTGTTTTCAATTTGACGCGCGCACTGGCACGGCAGGGCGTCAATACCCTGTATCTCAATCCTTTGTCGCGCGATCGCTTCGGCCGCCAGCTGGCCGCCGCGCTGACCGGTGATGGTGTGCGGCTGGCTTGTCCGCAGCCTGTGGCACAAAGCACCTCACTGGCCGTGGTGGGGCTGGATGACGCAGGCCATCCCGACTATATTTTTTACCGGCAAGATGTGGCGGACCGTGCGGTCACGGCGGACAGCTTGATCCAGTCATGTCACCGCGTCCCCGCGCTGGAGATGGTGTACACCGGCGCCCTGGCGCTCGCCCCCGAGGATGCCGGCCGCTATTTGCCATGGCTGCGTGCCCAGCATCAGGCCGGCAGCGTGGTGGTGGTGGATGCCAATCTGCGGCCGTCGGTCATGCCGGACCTGCAGGCCTACAGGCGCAACGTGCACGCCGCGCTGCAGCACGCCGACGTGGTCAAGGTCAGCGATGAAGATCTCGAAAACCTGGAGATACCTGGCTCTGATGTATTTGCGCGGGCGCAGCATCTGCTGGGTGCGAGCGGTGCGGGTTTGCTGGTTCTGACTCTGGGGCCGCACGGGGCTTGTCTGTTGACACGCGATGGCAGGCAGTGGCGCGCCCGCGAATCCCGGCCATTGGCGGTGATGGATACCGTGGGCGCAGGCGACTGTTTCCTTGCCGGCTTCATGGCCGCCTTGCTCGCGCGGAAAAGCGGTGCTGCCGGCGTCCTGCTGGCGCTGCCGGACGATGCGGCGGGGCGCAACTTGCTGGTCCGTGCCGTGGCAAGCGCCAGCTTGTGTGTCATGCAGCGTGGCTGTGTGCCTCCGACCGGGGCGGAAGTGCAGGCCAGGGTTGAACAGGCGCCCTGCGTGTTTGACTGAGGGCTGCAGCCGATGCCGCACTGGAAAATCTGGGTAAGAGGCCGGAGATCGTAAGTGAGCGTATTATCTGTCCGAAATCCCGTGCGCCGGTGCGCTGCGGGACCCGGAGACATTCAGATGAACGCACCCCAAACCCTGTCACGCTGGAGCGAACCCGGCTCCAGCCGCGTGCCCTTCTGGGCTTACACCGACGCGCAGCTCTATCAGCGCGAGCTGGAGAAAATTTTCTACGGCGCGCATTGGTGTTATGTGGGCCTGGAAGTGGAAATACCCAACACCGGTGACTTCAAGCTCAGCCATGTGGGCGAACGGCAGGTCATCCTGGTACGGGACCGTGTTGCGCCCAAGGACCGTGGTGTGGATCACGGCATCCGCGTCGTTGAAAACCGCTGTGCCCACCGCGGCGTGCGGTTTTGCCAGGAAGCGCAAGGCAACGCCCGGAGCTTTGTTTGCCCCTACCACCAGTGGACCTACAAGCTCAACGGTGATCTTGCCGGTCTGCCTTTCAAGGACGGTGTGAAAGAGGGCGAATGCGTCAATGGCGGCATGCCCGCGAGCTTTGATTTGAAAGACCACGGCCTGACCAAATTGCGGGTGGCGGTATTGCACGGTCTGGTGTTTGCCACCTTCAGCGAATCCACCGAACCGCTGGAAGACTACCTCGGCCCCGACGTGATGCCCTGGCTGGAGCGGATATTCAAAGGCCGGCAGCTCACGCTGCTCGGTTACAACCGCCAGCGCATTCCGGGCAACTGGAAGCTGATGATGGAAAACATCAAGGACCCGTATCACCCGGGCCTGTTGCACACCTGGTTCGTGACCTTCGGGTTATGGCGTGCAGACCAGAAAAGCCGCATGGTGATGGATGCCCAGGGCCGCCACGCCGTGATGATTTCGCGCCGCAATGAAGGCGGGCAGAACGCCGCCGTGACAGAGGGGGTGACTTCCTTCAAGGCCAACATGGCTTTGCATGATGATCGCCTGCTGGACGTGGTGCCTGAAGCCTGGTGGAAGATTGATGATCCATCCCATCCCGGCACAGACATTACCCCGACAGTGACCATGATCACGCTGTTTCCCAGCCTGATCATCCAGCAGCAGGTCAACTCGCTGAGTACGCGTCATATCGTGCCGCGCGGCGAAGGGGCGTTTGATTTTGTCTGGACCCATTTCGGTTTTGCTGATGATGCCCCGGAGATGACGCGACGCCGCCTGCGCCAGGCCAATCTGTTCGGGCCGGCCGGATTTGTCAGTGCTGACGATGGCGAAGTGATCGAGCTCAGCCAGGACGGTTTTCGCCAAGCCGGTGAGAGCGGCTCCACGCTGTGTGAGCTGGGTGGAACCGGCACGGAGATGACAGAGCACATGGTGACCGAGACCCTGATCCGCAGCATGTACGCTTACTGGAAGAAAGTGATGACCCCATGAGTGCAGCGTTGCCCGGCCACCTGCAGCTTCAGTACGAAATAGACCAGCTCAATGCTGCCTATGCGGCGGCGCTGGACGACAAGCGTTTTAGCGACTGGCCCGAATTTTTTATGGAGAATGGCCGGTACATTTTGCAGGCGCGCGAGAACTTCGATCGCGGCCTGCCGCTGGCGCTGATGGACCTTGAAAGCCGCGGCATGATGAAGGACCGCGTGTACGGCATCACGCAGACGATCTACCATGCGCCGTATTACACGCGCCATGTCATCAGCCCGGCGCGGGTACTGGCTGACAGCGATGGTGTCATCACGGTGGAGGCCAACTACGCAGTGTTTCGCACACGGCCTGCAAGTGTCAGCGAGGTTTACAACGTGGGCCGTTATGTCGATGAGATCGCCAAAACAGAGAGCGGTCTTAAATTTCGGCGTCGCCAGTGTGTTTACGACAGCGAGATGATTCTCAACTCGCTGATTTACCCGGTGTAGGCCTTGCAGGCCCACCCGTTGCCGTGCAGAAAGAAAGAGGAAAAGCGGCTTAACGCTTCTGGTCCTGGCGCTTTCCGATTTCATTGCCGATCACGGCACCGGCAGCCGCACCACCCACTGTGCCCAGCGTCCCGCCACCGAGCGCATTGCCGGCTGCACCGCCGATGACGGCGCCGGTTGCCGTGCCTATCTGTGCATTCGTCGGGTTGGTGCCGCAGCCGGCCAAGGTGATCAGGGCCAGAGTTGCGGCTATCAGTAATTTTTTCATGGTGTCCACCTTTCGTGTGTGTGCAGGCACCGCGCCATGAACGCATGCGCGCTCACCGTTGCCTGTTTTTACTTTAGGTTTGACCTTTCTTCTCTCCTGTAGGAAAGGGGCTAGCCTGCCTGTCGGCCCGCTGCGGGAGATTGCTGTCTTACAGCGGACGGTTGCGGGCGAGCGGCGGATTTTTGGCGAAGTAGCTGCTGATGCCGCGCATCAGGGCGTCTGCCAGCTGGACCTGGTAGGCCTCGCTGCGCAGCCTGGCCTCTTCGTCGGGGTTGCTAATGAAGGCGGTTTCCACCAGAACGCTAGGAATGTCGGGCGCCTTGAGCACGGCGAAGCCGGCTTGCTCGACACGCGGTTTGTGCAGCTTGCCGACACTGCCGATTTCACCCAGCATGGCACCGCCGAGTTTGAGGCTGTCGTTGATCTGCGCAGTGGTACTCATGTCGAACAGTGCTTTCTGCACTTGCGCATCCTTGGCCTTGGCATTGACGCCGCCCACCAGGTCGGCAGAATTTTCCTTGTCCGCGATCCAGCGTGCGGCGCTGCTGGATGCGCCTTTTTCGCTGAGTGCAAAGATGCTGGCGCCCTGGGGCCGAGGCGTGAAAAACGCATCGGCGTGGATGCTGATGAACAGGTCGGCCTGCACGCGCCTGGCTTTTTGCACGCGCACATGCAGCGGCACAAAAAAGTCAGCGTCGCGCGTCAGGAAGGCGCGCATGTTGGGCTGCTTGTTGATGCGCTCGCGCAAGCGCAAGGCGATCTGCAGTACCACGTCTTTTTCGCGCGTGCCGCCGGGGCCGATGGCACCCGGGTCTTCGCCGCCGTGGCCCGGGTCCAGTGCAACGATGACGAGCCGGTCGGTCTTGCTGCGGGCCGGCGCACCAGGGCCCCCCTTGTCCTCCGGCGCCTGGGCGGCCGGCGGGCTGGCACTGCCGGCGCCTTTTGTCGGGTCTTTGCCGCTGCCGGGAGTGGGAGCGGACGTGTCGCCGCCCGGCTTGCCTGCTTCGGGGCGCTCCGACCGCCGCGCCAGCAGCTCGCTCAGTGGGTCCGGGGCTGCACCGGCTTCAGGTTTGTCTTTCAGCCGTTCGGCGATCAGGGCCTCCAGCGGGTCGGCCACCTGCGTCGGGTAGAGATCGAACACCAGGCGGTGCTGGTAGGCAGCCACGGGCGGCAGCGTGAACACCTGCGGCCGCATGTGCTGCTTCAGATCGACCACCAGGCGCACCACACCCGGTGCGTTTTGCCCGACGCGTATGCCGGAGATGTTCGGGTCGTCGGGCTTGACCTTGGCCACCAGCTCGCGCAGTGCCGGGATCAGGTCGATGCCTTCGATGTCCACCGCCAGGCGCGGCGGTTCGGCAATAAAGTAGGTTTTTGTCTTGAGGCCCGTATCGGATTCGATGGTGACGCGGCTGTAGTCTTTGGCGGGCCACACCCGCACCGCCAGGATGGTTGCGCCGCGGGCGATCTGCTGCACGCCCAGCAACAGGACCAGGCTGCCCATCTGCAGCGCGCTGCGCCGGTTGATCGTGGGCTGCTTGCCGCTCATGGCAGCAGCGCCGCGCCGGCGTCCGTCCGGGCGGTGCAGGTGACGACCCGTGTCTCGCTGGGCAGCATCTCGATATGGATGTCCAGGTCGGCCGGCGGCAGATGGCTGCCGGCCTTTTCCGGCCACTCGACGAGCTTGAGGCCGGGGCTGGCGAAGATGTCGCGAAAACCGGCCTCCTCCCACTCGTCCGGGTCGTTGAAGCGAAAAAAATCGAAATGCCAGATGGCCAGTGTGCTGCCTGGTGTTGCGCCCGCCACCGTATAGGGCTCAACCACGGCGTAGGTTGGGCTTTTGACGCGGCCCAGCACACCCAGAGCCTTGAGCAGATACCGTGCAAAGGTGGTTTTGCCTGCGCCCAGGTCGCCGTGCAATTGAATGATCGCATCGCCGCCTGCCGCGCTGGCGCACAGCTTGCCGGCCAGTGCTTCGGCAAATGCCTGGGTCCGGGTTTCGGTGTCCCAGGCGATCCTTTTTACAATGTCCCGGTGATCTTCAATAGCCATCAATTTGTTTCTCGAATTCGGACATGGGCGCGTGAGCTTGGATTCTCTCAAATCGGCATAGCAGGCGTGGACCTGTCATCGGCTGAAGCAGGATTGTCAGCATGGCTGGCTGCCGGTTTTCATGGTGACATGAATTACATGGCGGCGCACGGTCTCAAGCGTGCGCGGCCTGCCGAACTGGTGCCCGGCACGGTCAGCGTGATCACGGCGCGCATGGACTATCTGCCGGCTTCCACGCCCGCACAGCCAGGGCAATGGCAGGCGATGGAACTGGCGCGCCTGCAACGGCCCGGCGAAGCCATTGTGTCGGTGTATGCAAGGGGGCGCGATTACCACAAGATCATGCGCGCGCGGCTGCAAAAACTCAGTGAGCGCATTGAAACCGAGGTGCAGGCGCTGGGGCACCGCGTCTTCACCGATTCGGCGCCGGTGCTCGAGGCCGAACTCGCCGCGCGCAGCGGACAGGGCTGGCGCGGCAAACACACACTGCTGCTCAACCGCGAAGCCGGCTCCATGTTTTTCCTCGGCGAAATTTATGTCGACCTGGCCTTGCCGCCCAGCGAGCCGGTCACCGAACATTGCGGCAGCTGCAGTGCCTGCATCAGCATTTGCCCGACCCAGGCCATCATCGCGCCACACAAGCTCGATGCCCGGCGCTGCATTTCCTACCTGACGATCGAACATGCGGGTCCGATACCGCTGGAACTGCGTCCGCTGATCGGCAACCGCATCTACGGCTGCGACGACTGCCAGCTGGTCTGCCCCTGGAACAAGTTTGCGCAGCGCAGCGCCTTGCCCGACTTCGACGAGCGCCAGGGGCTGACCGGCCAGCAACTGCAGACACTGTTTGCCTGGACGGAAGAAGAGTTTTTGCGCTACACCGAAGGCAGTGCGATCCGGCGCATCGGCCATGAGCGCTGGCTGCGCAACATTGCGGTGGCCATGGGCAACGCCTTGCGCACCGGCGCAGACGAGGCCTTGCGCGGCGCCTTGCTGGCGCGGCGCGAACATGCCAGTGAGATCGTGCGTGAGCATGTAGCGTGGGGGCTTGATCAGGAACCCATCCGGTAGTTTATTCATAAAACAGCTCCCTAGCCCTTTGTGGGCGGGCGCGACCAGCTATTTATTTTGTAGCAGTATAGGCGGGACGGACCTGTGCAGTCCAGTGCGGCGGGCAAAAGCCCCGGCAGCGCACTCCTTATAATCAGCCCGTGCCAACCAATCCGTCCTTCCGCCCGCTGTGGGCCCGCTTCGCCGCGTGGCTGGGGTTGCTGGCTGTCTTCTCGGCGCTGCTGGCTCCCGTGTCCATGCTGGCCGAGGACATGCGTACCGGCAAGCTGGGCGGGCTTTGCTCCGTGGCGGCCGGCAGCCTGGATGCGGGTTCCGGCGATTCTCCGGATGCTTCTGCCGGCTCGCATTGCGATCTCTGCGGATCTGCCGGGGCTGGCTTGCCGCCGCTGCAGCAGGCCGGCGTTTTTCCGGCCGCCGTCACCGCGATGGCGGCCATCGTCCAGGATGCCGTTCGCTCGGCTTCCTCGCCGGGGCTGCCTTTCAGCCGCGGCCCGCCTGCATTTTGAACTGAAGCGCCTCTCAGGAGGCTTGGTGTGTGCTGGCTTTTCGGCCTGCACACCGTTTCTTTTCATTTTCAGGGCATGGTTCCATGACATCTCTTCGCGCACCTTCGCGTGCGTTTTCCCTGGCTGGCGCTGCAGCGGGCCTGGTGCTTGCGCCGCTGGCTTTCGCGCAAACCTCGGCACCGGCCAAATCCCTGGGCATGGTCACGGTGACCAGCGGCCAGCCGACCTCGCTGCCGACGCAGATTCCGACCACCATCGAAGGTGTGACGCGCGAGCAGATTGAGCAAACCATCAACGCGACCGACAGCGAAGATGCGCTCAAGTACCTGCCCAGCCTGCTGGTGCGCAAGCGCTATGTCGGCGATTACAACCACGCCATCCTGTCCAGCCGCGCCTCGGGCACCGGCAACAGCGCGCGCTCGGCGGTGTATGCCGACGGCATCCTGCTGTCCAACTACCTGGGCAACGGCATTGCCAACGGCACCAACTACGCGCCGCGCTGGGGCCTGGTGACGCCGGAGGAGATCGAACGTGTCGATGTGCTGTATGGCCCTTTTTCCGCCGCTTACCCGGGCAACTCGGTGGGCGCTGTGGTTGATTACGTCACGCGCATGCCGACGCAGTTCGAAGCGCATGCCAAGGTGAGCGCTTTCAACCAGAACTTCAAGCTTTACGGCATGGATAGCAGCTATGGCGGCAACCAGGCCAGCGCCTCGCTGGGCAACCGCAACGGGGATTGGTCGTGGTTCATCAACGCCAACCGCACCAGAAGTTCGGGCCAGCCGCTGACCTTCACCACCAAAGCGCTCAGCAGCGTTGCTTCTGCGGCGAACCCGGTGACCGGTGCGGTGCCCGGCCTGAATACCCGTAACGTGCCCTGGCTGCTGGTGGGCGGCGCCACGCAGTACGAGACCGAACAGGAGCACGTCAAACTGAAAGTGGCGTATGACTTCTCGCCCACGGTACGCGCCAGTTACACGCTGGGCTACTGGGACAACAACTCAGAGAGCCGCTCGGAAAGTTATTTGCGCAATGCAGCCGGCGCGCCGGTGTACAGCGGCAACGTCAGCATCAACGGGCGCGCCTACACGCTGGGCGCGGTCGATTTTGGCGTGAGCAATGAAGCGCTCACGCACGTCATGCATGGCCTGTCGGTCAAGTCGAACACGCGCGGCGTGTTCGACTGGGAGGTCGCCGCCAGCATTTACGACTACCAGAAAGACCAGATTCGCGCGGCAACCACAGCCCAGCCGGCTTCGCTGAACGGCGGTGCCGGCACCTTGCAGGACCAGGATGGCACCGGCTGGAACAACCTGGCGCTCAAGGGCATCTGGCGGCCTGAAGGACTGCAGGGTGCGCACATTGTTGACTTCGGCTACCAGCAGGACAGCTACCGGCTGCGCATCCTCAAATCGAACACCGTGGGCAACTGGATCAACAGCGGTGCCGGCACGCTGGTTAGCGACGTGGGCGGCCGCACGCAGCTGCGCAGCATCTATGCGCAGGAGGCCTGGACCTTCGCGCCCCAATGGAAAACCGTGCTGGGTGCGCGTATCGAAAACTGGAACGCTTCCAGCGGCTTCACAGTGTTTGGCGCCGGCAATGCCGCCAATACCATGTATGCCGCCCGCAGTGAGACTTTTGTCTCGCCCAAGGCTGCTTTGTCGTACCAGTTGACAGCGGACACCACGCTGAAAGCCTCGACCGGCCGTGCCGTGCGGTTCCCGACCGTCGGCGAACTGTATGGCGCCACGGCCACCGTCAATTCCCAGTACATCAATGATCCGAACCTGAAGCCCGAAAAATCCTGGACCAGCGAACTTACGGCCGAAAAAGACCTGGGCAACGCAGTGTTGCGTTTCACCTTGTTCACCGAGAACACGCGCGACTCCCTGTATTCCCAGCTGACTTTCGACCCGGTCGCCAATGCCAACATCAGCCGCGTGCAGAACGTGGGGCGCATCAAGACCAATGGTGTCGAGGTCGCTTTCAATGGCACTGACATTCTTGCCAGGGGCCTGGGCCTGAGCGGCAGCATGACCTATGCGGATTCGCGCATCAGGGAGAACAGCGGCTTCGTCAGCATGCCCGGCGACACGGTGGGCAAATACCAGCCGCGTGTGCCGGTCTGGCGGGCCACGGGGCTGATCAGCTACCGGTTCGATCCGGCCTGGACAGGCACCTTCGCGGCGCGTTACAGCGGCAGGCAGTTTTCCAGTCTCGACAACGGTGATATCAACGGCTTTGCCTACCAGGGCACCAGCAAGTATTTCGTGACCGACGTGCGGGTGCATTACAAGGTCAACAGGCAGTGGACAGCGGCCGTTGGCATCGACAACCTGAATAACTACAGCTACTGGAATTTCCATCCTTACCCGCAGCGCACCTTCATGGCCGAGCTGAACGTGAACCTGTGAACCCAAGCCTGTCCACCTTTTAGAAAGTTTCCTCATGCATTTTTCGTCCGCTACAAAATTAATAGCTTCCTGCGCATTGCTGGCGGTGGCTGCGCCCGCTTTCTCTCATATTGTTCTGGAGAACAGGAGCGCGCCCGCCGGCAGCAGCTACAAGGCCGTGTTCCTCGTTGGCCACGGCTGCCAGGGCTCGGCCACCATCGGCATGACTGTGCAGATCCCGGCAGGTTTCCTGGGCGCCAAGCCTTATCCCAAAGCCGGCTGGACCGTGTCGGCCCAGCTCGGCAAGCTTGCCAAACCCTATGACAACCACGGCAAACGGGTGACCGAAGACGTGACCGTGATCAGCTGGAAAGCGGCAACCCCGGAAGCCGCGCTGCCGGACGCATTTTTTGACGAATTCGTGCTGCGCGGAAAATTGCCCGGAAACCCCGGATCGCTCTGGTTCAAGGTGCTGCAGACTTGTGAAAAAGGCAGCACTGACTGGAGCGAAATTCCCGCCTCGGGCAGCTCTACCCAGGGCCTGAAGTCGCCCGCCATTCTGCTGGAACTCAATCCCGCCGAAATCGCGCATCATCACCATTGAACCCCTGCATCCGATTCAACAGCTCTCACTTACTTCCAACTCCAGAAAGAAACCCATGAAACTGAAAACCATTGCAGCCCTGCTGGCGCTGACCGCCGGATTCGCCCAAGCCCAGACCGTCGAAGTGAAAAATGCCTGGGTGCGCAGCGCCGTCCCCGGCCAGTCGGGTACAGGCGCCTTCATGGCCCTGACGTCCAAAGACGGCACGAAGCTGGTGAGGGCGTCGTCCCCCGTGGCCGGCGTGGCGGAAGTCCATGAAATGAAGATGGAAGGCGACATCATGCGGATGCGCGCTGTGCCCATGCTGGATTTGCCGGCCGGCCAGACCGTGCAGCTCAAGCCCGGCGGCTACCACGTGATGCTGATGGGGCTGAAACAGGCCCTGCCCAGTGGCAGCACCGTGCCGTTGACGCTGACCTTCAAGGACGCGAAAGGCCAGGAGAGCAAGGTGGAGCTGAAGTTGCCGGTGGCCGCTTCGGCGCCGGGCGCTGCTACCGCGCCGGCATCAGGCAAGCCCGATGCCATGCACCACAAGCACTGAGCATTGATCTTTTCCAATTACACGGCAGTGAATTGGACGGCTTTCACCCTCGCCCACCGGGAGAGGGGCGGGGTGAGGGAGGGAGCGTTCCGCCTGACGCCAGTTTTGAAACGCTCACTATTTAGCTTTGCCGCCCAGCCGCCGGTAAACGGTTGCGCGGCTGATGCCGAGCGCCCGCGCCGCCTTCATGACGTTACCTTTGGCTTCATTGACGGCCTTGCGTATCAGTGCTGTCTCCACGTCCTTGAGCGGAAGGGCCGGCGCTGCCCGGCCACTGAGCCGGCCTGTGGCACCAGCGCGCCCGCGCAGCAGCGGCAGCGCGTGCAGGCGCAGGCCGGACCACAAGGGCACGTCCATGGCCTGGGCGTAACCCAGGGTGTCGCTTTTTGCGGCGTCAAACAGCATCTCGTACGGCATGGCAAACAGCTCGCTGCAATGCACCGCCGCCGGGCCGCCGGCCTGCAGCGCCGGCACCATTTGCCGCGCGGCCGGGTTGGCGCCGCTGACCCAGCCGTCGGGGTCCAGGCAGACCAGGCCGTCCGAGTCTTCGCCCAGGCAGTGGCTGGACCAGTTCAGGCGGATCAGCAGATCATGCGGCCGGCCCTGGATCAACGCGTTTTCAATGCTGCGTGCCGACTGCACGACCAGGTGCTTGAGTTCGGGACGTTCCACCGTGTCCACCCCGGTCAGGTCCAGCATGCCGACACAGCGCCCATCGGGCCCGAACAATGGCGCACCGGCGCAGCTGTAAGCTGAATTGGATGTAAAAAAATGTTCGCCGCGGTGCAGCCAGACCGGCTGCAGTTCGGTCAGCGCCGCGCCGATGGCGGTGGTTCCCACGCGTTGTTCGGACAGGTCCACACCGATGCGCGTGATCAGGTTGGCCCGGGGGTCGCGCCGGTCGATGGCGCCGTTCACATCCACCACCACGCCCTGCGCATTGGTCAGGATGGCGAAGTAGCGTGTGCTGGCGATCGCCACGCCGAGTTTTTCCAGCACCGGTCGCGCGGCCTGCACCAGCACGTGGTTGGCTTCCTCGGTACGGCGCAGGGCCTGCGCCGGAAGCACATCGAAACTGATGGGCTGTTCGGGGGTTTGGCCGCTGGCCAGGCAGCGCCGCCAGGAGCGTTCTATCCAGGGTTCGGCCAGCACGCCGGACAGGTTTTTGCCTTCCTGCAGCACAGCCCGGCGGGCATGCGCAATTTGCTGCAGGCGTTGTTCGGAAGAGGGTGGGAGGACGGACAGCATGGTGGGGAATGCGGAGGGATGCAGCCTACCAGACCTGCCGCAAACGCGTTGGCCTGCGCGTTTGGCAGGGAGTGTTCCATTTTGAGAATTTCGCCGGGCTTTGGCAAGCTCCTAGGGTTTTACCTAGGGATCCCTGGAGGTGCCAATTCAACAATGATTGGCGCATTCCTAGCCAAGCTCATCCGTAGCCAAACAACAGCCATCAGGAGACAAGCCCATGCAAGTTCAGCTCAAAGTCAACGGCAAGGCAAAAAGTGTCGAGACGCCCCCCAACACTTTGCTGGTGCAGGTGCTGCGCGAGCAGCTTTTGCTGACCGGCACCCACGTGGGCTGCGACACCGCCCAGTGCGGCGCCTGCACGGTCATCATGAACGGGCGCGCCATCAAGTCCTGCAACATCCTGGCCGCCCAGGCTGAAGGTGCGGACATCACCACCATCGAGGGCCTGGCGGCCGCAGACGGCACCATGCACCCGATGCAGGCGGCCTTCAAGGAGTGCCATGGCCTGCAGTGCGGCTTCTGCACCACTGGCATGGTCATGAGCGCGGTGGACCTGTGCAAGCACCACCCGAAAGCCAGCGAAGGCGAAATCCGCGAGCTGCTGGAAGGCAACATCTGCCGCTGCACCGGTTACCAGAACATCGTCAAGGCGGTGCAGCAGGGCGCTGCCGCCATGGCGGCTTGAACCAGCCAGCGCCTCACGTCCTCATCGCTTCCTCCGGCATCGCCGCTTCGCGCGCCGCCAGGCCTCTCTCTCATTTTCAGGAGTACACACATGGGTGCATCCGATTTCGTCAACCTGCCAAACATTGGCACCTCCGTTCGCCGCAAGGAGGACTACCGCTTTCTGACCGGCGGCGGGCAATACACCGATGACATCACGCTGGCCAGCCAGAGCTACGCGGTGTTTGTGCGTTCGCCGCACGCCCACGCAAAGATCAACAGCATCAACACTACCGCCGCCAAGGCCGCGTCCGGCGTGCTCGACGTGTTTGTCGGCGAGGACGTCGCTGCCGACAAGATCAACGGCCTGCCTTGCGGCTGGCTGATCACCAGCACCGACGGCACCCCGATGAAGGAGCCGCCGCACCCCATCCTGGCGCAGGGCAAGGTGCGTTATGTCGGCGACCATGTCGCCATGGTGGTGGCCGAGACGCTGGAGCAGGCGAAAAATGCCGCCGAGCTGGTCGAGGTCGACTACGACGTGCTGAGTGCCGTGGTCCGCGTCACCGATGCCGCCAAGGCAACAGCCCTCCATGATGCGGCACCCGACAACCATTGCTACAAATGGGCGATTGGCGACAAGGCCCAGGTCGATGCGGTGTTTGCAAAGGCGGCACATGTGACCAGGCTGGACCTGACCAACAACCGCCTGGTACCCAACGCGATGGAGCCGCGCGCGGTGATCGGCTCTTACAGCCGGGCCACGGACGAGTACGTGCTGTATGTGTCCAACCAGAACCCGCACGTCGAGCGCCTGTTGCTGACGGCATTTGTGATGGGCCTGCCCGAACACAAGGTGCGGGTGATCGCGCCCGACGTGGGCGGCGGCTTCGGCTCCAAGATTTATTTGTATGCCGAAGACGTGTGCCTGACCTGGGCCTCGAAAAAGCTCAACCGCAACATCAAGTGGACGGCCGACCGCAGCGAGGCCTTTGTCAGCGATGCCCACGGCCGCGACCATTCCAGCCACGCCGAGATGGCGCTGGACAAGGACGGCAAGTTCCTCGCGCTGCGAGTGCACACCGACGCCAACATGGGGGCCTACCTCTCGACCTTTGCGCCGGCGGTGCCGACGATTTTGTACGCGACCCTGCTGGCCGGCCAATACACCACGCCGCAGATTTATGTCGAGGTCGATGCCTGGTTCACCAACACCGCGCCGGTCGATGCCTACCGCGGCGCCGGGCGGCCCGAGGCGACCTATTTGCTGGAACGCCTGGTCACGCGTTGCGGCTGGGAGCTGGGCCTGGCACAGGACGAAATCCGACGGCGCAACCTGGTGAAAGATTTTCCATACCAGACGCCGGTGGCTCTGCAGTACGACGTGGGCGACTTCCACGCGCTGCTCAAGCGCGGCAACGAGCTGGCTGACGTGGCAGGTTTTGAAAAGCGCAAAACAGCGTCGGCTGCCAAGGGCCTGCTGCGCGGCATGGGTTACTCCTGCTATATCGAGGCCTGCGGCCTGGCGCCCAGCAACATTGCCGGGGCGCTCGGCGCGCGCGCCGGCCTGTTCGAGTGCGGCGAGGTGCGTGTGCACCCGACGGGCAGCGTGACGGTGTTCACCGGCTCGCACAGCCATGGCCAGGGGCACGAAACCACGTTTGCACAGGTGGTGGCCGCGCGCCTGGGCATTTCGGTGGAGCAGGTGGACGTGGTGCACGGCGACACCGGGCGCGTGCCTTTCGGCATGGGCACGTATGGCTCACGTTCACTGGCCGTCGGCGGCACGGCCATCATGAAGGCGCTCGACAAGATAGAGACCAAGGCGAAAAAGATCGCCGCGCACCTGATGGAAGCCAGCGATGCCGACGTCGAGTTTGCCAACGGCGAGTTCACCATCAAGGGCACCGACAAGAAGGTGACATTCGGCCAGGTGGCGCTGACGGCCTATGTGCCGCACAACTACCCGCTCGACAAGCTCGAGCCCGGCCTGAACGAGACGGCGTTTTACGACCCGACCAACTTCACCTTTCCCGCAGGCACCTACATTTGCGAGGTCGAGGTCGATCCGGCGACAGGTGTAGTTCGGGTAGACCGGTTCACCGCCGTCGATGATTTCGGCAACATCATCAACCCGATGATTGTCGAAGGCCAGGTGCATGGCGGCCTGGTGCAGGGCATCGGCCAGGCCCTGCTGGAAAACTGTGTGTACGATCCGGAATCCGGCCAGTTGCTCACGGGCTCGCTGATGGACTATGCGCTGCCGCGCGCTGACGACATGCCCACCTTCAAGCTGGATACTTTGTGCACTCCCTGCAGCCACAACCCGCTGGGGGCCAAGGGCTGCGGCGAGGCAGGCGCCATCGGCTCGCCGCCGGCGGTGATCAACGCCGTGCTGGACGCCCTCAAGCCGCTCGGCGTGACCGACTTCGACATGCCGGCTTCACCCAGCCGCGTCTGGGAAGCCATCCAGTCCGCCAAAAAGCAATAACCCAGATATCCAAGGAGAAACTCCCATGTATGCATTCACCCTGGAACGACCCACCTCCCTGGCCGCTGCCACAAAGCTTGCCGCTGCCGGCGCCAAACCGCTAGCCGGCGGCCAGACCCTGCTGGCGTCGATGAAGCTGCGCCTGTCCAGCCCGGACCAGCTGGCCGACCTCAGCGGCATCAAGGAACTGACCGGCATCAAACGCGAGGGCAATACTTTCGTCATCGGTGCCATGACGCGGCACATCGATGTGTCCAACCACACCGAACTGAAGGCTGCGCTGCCGGCGCTGGCCGAGCTGGCCGCCCACATTGGCGACCGGCAGGTGCGCGCCATGGGCACGCTGGGCGGCTCGGTCGCCAACAACGATCCTTCTGCCTGCTACCCGGCTGCGGTGCTGGCGCTGGGCGCGACCATTTTCACCACCTCGCGCAAGATCGCAGCCGACGACTTTTTCCTGGGCATGTTCTCCACGGCACTGGAGGAGGGCGAGCTGATCACCGCCATCAGTTTTCCGATTCCGAAGCGTGCGGCCTACATGAAGTTCAAGCAGCCGGCTTCCCGCTTTGCGCTGGTGGGCGTGTTTGTGGCCCAGTTTGATGCCGGCGTGCGCGTGGCCGTCACCGGCGCGTCCAGCGGCGTGTTCCGCCACAAGGGGCTGGAAGCGGCGTTGGGCAAAAGCTTCACGCCCGAAGCGGCGGCCGCTGTCAAAATCGATGCGGCAGACCTCAACAGCGACATCCATGCGACGGCCGCCTACCGGGCGAACCTGATCAGCGTGCAGACCCAGCGCGGGGTGGCGAAAGCGCTGGGCTGAGCGGCCGCCAGCAGCGGAGTGGTGCTATTTTGCAAGCGTTTTAGGCCTCCAGCCCTTGATTGGCGGGCGCAAGCCGCTACTGAACTGATAGCGACGGGTAAACTGATTCGATGACACCTTTCCTCACGATTGATGCCTTGGCCCAGGCGCTGCAGGGCGCCGGCTACTTTGCCGATCGCCGGCTGGCCACCGCCGTGTTCCTGGCGCTCAAGCTGCAGCGGCCTTTGCTGCTCGAGGGCGAACCCGGAGTCGGCAAGACCGAACTGGCGAAAGCGCTGGCGCTGGCATTGCAGCGGCAACTGATACGCCTGCAGTGTTACGACGGCCTGGAGCAGCGCGAAGCCCTGTACGAGTGGAACTACGCGGCGCAACTGCTGCACATGCGCGCCGTCGAGGGTCAAGTCAATACTGCCGATGTCGAACGCGAGGTCTACCAGGACCGCTATTTGATACGCCGGCCGCTGCTGCAGGCGCTGCAGGCGCCGGCACCCGGTGCGGTGCTGCTGATCGATGAGGTGGACCGCGCCGACGAACCCTTCGAGGCTTTCCTGCTCGAGTACCTCGGTGAATACCAGGTCAGCATTCCGGAAATCGGCACGGTGCGCGCGCAAGCCACGCCGGTGACCGTCCTCACCAGCAACCGCACCCGCGAACTCAACGACGCCGTCAAGCGACGCTGCCTGTACCACTGGCTGGACTACCCGGACCGCGAGCGCGAGCTGGCGATCGTGCGCGCCCAGGTGCCGGAAGCGGGTGAGCAGCTGTCTGCCCAGGTGGCGAATTTCGTGGACCGGCTGCGCCGCTCACCGTTTGGCAACGCCTTCCAGCGTGCGCCCGGCATCGCCGAAAGCGTGGAGTGGGCGAAAGCGCTGGTAGCGCTCGATACCCTGGTGGTGGATCCCGAGGTGGTGGCCGACACGGCAGGCATTCTGTTCAAGCAGCGCGAGGATGTAGCTGCGCTCACACATGAACTGGCCGTGGAGTTGCTTAAACCCGAAGAGGCAGCCGCAGAATGAAATTCTCCAAAGCCGTTCGCCCTGAGCTTGTCGAAGGGATCAGCAGGCTTCGACAGGCTCAGCCCGAACGGGTTTAGCGGGAAACCTCATGCTCCTGGGTGATTCAAGAGGCGGCAAACTCGCCGACAACATCGCCGGCTTCGGCCGTGCCCTGCGCCGCGCTGGCGTGAAGGTGGACAGCCAGCGCATTGCCCTGGCCAAGGAAGCCGCGCTTGCCGTCGGCATCAGCGAAAAGGAAGACCTGAGCGCAGCCTTTGAAGCCGTGATGGTTAGCCGCGAACAGGACCGCATGGTGTTTCGGGAATTGTTCGACGTCTATTTCCAGGACCCGAAAGTTGCCAACAAGCTGCTGGCGCAACTGCTGCCCAGCGCCGAAGGCCAGGCCGAGCCCAGCAAGCGGCGTCCGCGCGTGCGCGAAGCGCTGGCACCGCAGAAGGCTTTCGGCCAGCAGGCCCAGCCGGGCGTTGAAGACCGGAAAGTCGAGTTCGACGCCGCCATGACGGCCAGCGACATCGCCCGCCTGCAGCACGCCGACTTCAATGCGCTTTCGGCGACCGAGTACCGGCTGGTCGAAAGGCTGGCACGCGACATCAAGCTGCCCCTGCCCATGTTCGCCTCGCGGCGCAGCCGGCCCGCAGCCTCGGGCGCACGCATGCACTGGCCCGGTGTGATGCACCAGGCGGCCCGCACCGGCGGTGAACTCATGCAACTGCCGCGGCTGCAGCGGCGCGAGCAGGCCCTGCCTTTGCTGGTGCTGGTCGATGTGTCCGGCTCGATGGAGCGTTATGCCCGCCTGCTGCTGGCCTTTCTGCATGCGGCCACGCGGCGCCACCCGCACCGTGACGTATTTGCCTTCGGGATGCACTTGACCGACCTGACGCCTGCTTTCCGCCAGGCCGACACCGACGAGATGCTGGCCCATGCCAGCCTGGCGATTGAGGATTTTGCCGGTGGCACCCAACTGGGGGCTTCCCTGGCCAGCCTGCGTGAACACCATGCGCGCCGCCTGGTCGGACGGCGCACGATCGTGCTGGTCATCACCGACGGGCTGGACACCGGCGAGCCGGCCGACCTGGCCCGCGAGCTGGCCTGGCTGCGCCGGCGCAGCCGCCGCCTGCTGTGGCTCAACCCCTTGCTGCGCTTTGACGGCTACGCGCCGCTGGCACGCGGCGCAGCGGTGCTGAATGCACATGCGCATGGCATGCTGGCCGTTCACAATTTGAGCAAGCTTGAGGAACTGGCGGCCAGCCTGGCCGCTCTGATGAAAAAGTAGCATGGCAAAACCACCGATTTGTCATTGCGGGCTTGACCGGCCTGACCCGCAATCCACGCCGCGTTGTCTCGTCAATTTGCGGTGTTCCGGCATGGATCCCGGATCGAGTCCGGGATGACAAATCGAAGAGGGCTCATGACCCGGGAACGTATCGAGTCCGGCAGCCTGACAGAAATTTAAAAAAGGAAAACACATGGACATGCAAGGAAGCCGCCAACTGGCGGTGACGCAACAACAGGCCTGGGACGCGCTGAACGACCCCGCCGTGCTCAAGGCCTGCATCCCCGGCTGCGACAAGGTGGAGGCCACCGGCGAGAACCAGTACGCAATTGCCATGGCTCTGAAAATCGGCCCGGTTTCGGCCAAATTCACCGGCAAGATTTCGCTGACCGAGATGAACCCGCCGGCCAGCTACAAGCTGTCGTTTGACGGGCAGGGCGGTGTGGCCGGTTTTGGCAAGGGCAGCGCTGCCGTGACACTCACGTCCAATAACGAGGGCTGCGAGCTGTCCTACACTGTGCACGCCTCGGTAGGCGGCAAGGTCGCCCAGCTCGGCCAGCGCCTGATCGACGGCGCGGCCAAGTCCATGGCAGAAGATTTTTTCAAGCGGTTTGACGAGGAAATGCAGCGCCGGCACCCCGAAAGTTACGCGGCCAAGGTGGTCATGGGCGACGTCACTGCGGAGCCCGCGGCCGGCGGCCCGGCCATCCCGGTATGGGTGTGGGCGGTGGGCGCCGCCGTGCTGGTCGCCGCCGCTGTCTGGCTGGCGCGTTGAGCGGCAGGCGCCGCAGAACGGAAAGGAAAGAAAGATCATGGAAAACCTCGACGTGATGGTCTTGCGCACCTTGCGCGACTGGCGCCAGGCAGGCAAACGCGCGCTGCTGGCCACAGTGGTGCGCACCTGGGGATCGTCGCCACGCCCGGTCGGCTCCATCATGGCTCTGTGTGAAGACGGCGCCGTGGTCGGCTCGGTGTCGGGCGGCTGCATTGAAGACGACCTGATCTACCAGCATACGCAGGCCTACGCCTCGGCCGCCTCCGGCGGCAGCAGCAAAGCCATTCCCTCGGGCCCGCCGGGCTTTGTGAAGTACGGCATCACCGCCGACGAAGCGCACCGCTTCGGCCTGCCCTGCGGTGGCACGCTGGAGCTGCTGCTCGAATACGACCCCGACGCCAAGGCGTTGGCGCAGCTGGTCAGCGCGCTCGAAGCCGGGCAGTTGATGCAGCGCACGGTACGGCTCGCAGATGGCGCAGTCACCCTTGCCGAGGCCCGAGCCCCGGCCGAGCTCAGTGTTTCGCCCGTTGAACTGGTCAACACCTTTGGGCCCGAGTACCGCATGCTGCTGATAGGCGCAGGCCAGCTGACCGAATACCTGGCGACCATGGCCCTGTTCAGCGGCTTTGCCGTCACCGTGTGCGACCCGCGCGAGGAATACCGCAGCGCCTGGTCCGTGCCTGGCGCCAAAGTGCTCAGCGACATGCCTGACGACGTAGTCATTGCCTTCAAACCGGACCGGCGCAGCTGCGTGATTGCCCTCACGCATGACCCCAAACTCGACGACCTGGCTTTGCTCGAGGCCCTCAACACCGACGCGTTCTACGTCGGCGCCATCGGTTCGCGGCGCAACAACGAGGCCCGGCACCAGCGCATGGCCGAACACTTCGATCTCGAGGAATCCGCCCTGGCTCGCCTGCGTGGCCCCATCGGCATCTACATCGGCAGCAAGACCCCGCCCGAAATTGCAGTCAGCGTCATGGCCGAGGTGCTGGCCGTGAAAAACGGCGTGGTACTGCCGCGCGACATGGAAGTGGCGCAGGCCAAGAATGAACGCGCTGTGCTGGCCAACGAGCCGGGGGAACTGGTGTGCGGAGTGGCGCGGGTTTCGTCCTGACTCCGATACGCCGGAGCGGTGAGGGTCGCCATGGCCGTCAATGGAATCGCTTCATGCTTGACGAGTAGCTACTTGTGGTTTGGGGTTTCCGGTCGGTGAAGTGCAAAGCCCTTACCATGTCGTTTGGTATCCACCTGGTCGCCAGTGATCTCTACAGTCAAGAACCCGAACGCCCGTAACCGTCATGAAACTCCCATCCGTGAACCGTTTTCTGCTCCTGTTTGTTCTGCTTCTTTGCCAGCAAAATTCCTTTGCGGCCGTTTACAAGTGTGAACGGGAAGGCGGAAAGATTGAGTACCAGTCTTCGCCCTGTGAGAAAGGCCGTGAAATCACAGTGACCACAGCCCAGGGAACTGCACCTGGTAAAACGGCGAGTCTAACAACGTCGAATGAAAAGAGAAAGTGCGTTGGCAAGGAGTTGCGAATCAACTTCACAAACATGCCTGTGAAGGCGACTTTGCAGGTTCTCGCAGATTTCTCGGGCAACAAATTGATGGCAGACTCTTCGGTGAATGGCTCCGGGGCCTTCAGCTATGAATGTACGTCGTGGGAGATCGTCCTGCAGGACATAGCCTCTCGTCACAACCTGGCGGTCAGGATAGAAAATGGAACCATCTTTGCCACGAAACGGTGAGAGCCTGCAATCGCAACACGAAAGCCCCATGCAAGCATGAAAATCGAAGCTGATGACCTGACCCGGCCGGAAGTCATTGCACTTCTCAATGAGCATTTGTCGAACATGTATGAGCTGTCGCCGCCCGAGAGTGTTCATGCCCTTGACGTCACGAAGCTTCGAAGTCCGGACATCACGTTCTGGACGGTTTGGGACGGCGGTGCTCTTCTTGGATGTGGCGCATTGAAGGAGCTTTCACCGTCCCACGGCGAGGTGAAGTCGATGAGGACCCCGCAACTGTTGCGCCGCAGGGGCGCGGGCCGCGCGGTTCTCGCCCATATCATCAGTGTTGCAGCAGGGCGAGGCTACCGGCGCCTGAGCCTCGAAACCGGGTCCATAGAAGCTTTTGTGCCCGCCCAGAAGCTGTATGCGAGCTTCGGTTTCTCGCTGTGTGGTCCCTTCGGAAGCTATAGGGAAGACCCACACAGCGTGTTCATGTCGCGGGAGTTATGAAGATGCCAATCCCCATGAGATCCTTCTTCCTTGCAGCCGTTACTGTCAGCGTGTGCAGCGGCGCGCTGGCAACAAGCTCTGTTGCATTCGAAGCGCAAGGCTATCTTCTGGATATTGTTGTCGGCGGCAACGGCAAGCCCGTCGTGGCGAGCCTCAGCATTGCAACGCCGGGAAGTGCGCGGGGCATCGATATCCCGCTCGAGTACATCAAGGTCGATGCCTTCGATACCGCGCAGCAGGTGTTCCTGCTTCGCTTCACGAATCCGGGGGATGTGAAACTTCCCAAAGACTTCTCCCTTACGGTCAGGCGCGACGCAGGTGTGCTGCAGATTGATGGCAAGCGGCTTGCGGGGCGGTTTTCATGGGGAATATAGGAGCCCCGGTTGATGGGCGTCTCCTGGCGTCATGAAGGTTCTCGCCATCTCCGGCAGCTTGCGGGCTGCCTCCATCAATTCCGCGCTCCTTCGCACGGCAGCCCGCTTGGCACCCCCTGAAATCGAAGTCACATTCTGTTCCGTGATTGGCGTGCTGCCGCTTTTCAATCCTGACCTGGAGATCGATGTGCCACGAGGCGTTGCGCAATGGCGCGCCGAAGTCGCGGCGGCTGATGCCTTGCTGATCGCCAGCCCTGAATATGCACACGGCGTTACCGGAACCATCAAGAATGCGCTGGACTGGCTGGTCAGCTTTGAGGCGTTCGTCGACAAGCCGGTGGCGGTGCTCAATGCATCGCCCCGGGCACATCACGCTGATGCGGCGCTCCGGGAAACACTCAGAACGATGTCGGCGGTCATCATCGAGGATGCGTCCGTGAGCATTTCGCTGCTTGGGACAAACATCGCCGAAGCCGGGATGGCGGAGTTGCCATCGGTTACCCACGCCATCCGGGAATCACTGGCAGCGCTGTACAGCGTTGTTGTCTTGAAGCAGGATGGGCATAGCCACACGTTTCCCGTTCGGCCAGGATGATGACCCTGCGTTGAGCGGCAGGCCGTTCAGGTCACACGCCATGGAGTTTCAGGTCGCTGCATTCGATTGACAAAGAAAATAACCACTTTCCTCTTGTCTGCTGCGCTCGGATAGCTATCAAAAAAAGAGCAAAAATCGCTTGAACGTGCAGTCCGGCATGACAGCTTCTGCCCCGGGCTGGAGACCCCCTAGCGCTGCAGGCCCTGCTGCAGGTCCAAGCGGTGGTCGCCATCGCTGGATCCGGAAAACAGAGTGGTGATTTCCTGCTTCCTCAGAGGATCAAGACTTTCGCTTCTTTCTTAAAGTGAGCCGTGTAAAGCCCGCCGGTGATGCGGCGGGTGAGTGGCAGCCGGCATGGATACAGCCGGCTGGTCCACAGGAATGCGAATGAAAGACGGGAACTGCAGTTCTCACAACCTGAACTTGAAGCCTCATGTCTGAAGATAAATACCTTGTGCGTGCACCACTGCTTGATCCGAAACAGCAGGTCATGGGTTACAAGCTGAGCTGGCAAAAAAGCAGCAGCGGCCTGCCGCCGGGCGAGACGGATCTGGATCAATTGCTGTCACTGGTGGCCGAGCGAGCCAGCGACACCGGACTGGGTCGGCTTTTTCTGGACACCAGGCCTGCCAGGTGTTCCGCCGAGACGCTGCAGACCATGGCACCGCCCGATACCATGCTAGTGCTGAACCGGATCGACCTGGCCGATGGAGGCGACTTGGCTGCCGCCACCACCTTGCGCGAGCATGGGTTCAGCCTGGCGCTTGGTGATGCGGACCTGGCATTCCTGGAGTCCAGCGAATCCCTGCTTCCCCTGCTGAGCCATGTGGAGCTGGGGCTGGACCATCCGGACCTGACAACGATCACCAGCCTGGCCGGGCATGCCGAGCCGCCTTTGGCGATGGTGCTGGCGCCGTGCCGGGACTGGGTGGAGTTTGATGCCTGCGCGGCCCTGGGCTTGAGCGGCTTCTTCGGCAACCTCTGCCTGGCACCGCGCAAACAAAACCAGCCGGGAGAACTGGGGCCGCAAACGGTGCTGATCCTGCAGCTCATGCAAATGGTCCAGGAAAATGCCGACGTCCGGCACCTTGAAAAACTGCTCAAACGCGACGCCGTTCTTTCCTACAAGCTGTTTCGCTACATCAATTCAGCCAGCTTCGGCATCGAGGTTGAAATCCAGTCTCTGCGCCATGCGGTGGCGATGCTGGGCTACACGCCCCTGTTCCGATGGCTTTCGCTGCTGCTGGCCATGACCAACACCGTGAGTTTTTCACCCGCGTTGCTGCAGGCGGCCATTGTCCGTGGTCGCCTGACCGAACTGCTCGGCCAGGGCCTGCTTTCCCGGAGCGAGTCGGACGAGCTGTTTGTGGTCGGCATGTTTTCCCTGCTCGGGCACATGCTGGATGTACCCATCGCGCAGGTGCTCAACCAGATTGTGTTGCCGAATGCGATTGTGCAGGCCCTGATTTCGCACGAGGGAAAGTACGGGCCTTTCCTGCTGCTGGCAGAGGCCTGCGAGCGCGAGGACGATTGTGCTGCAAACCTCGCGGACGCCCTGTTCGTGACGGCAAGGCGGGTGAACGACGCGCATCTGCTGGCGCTGGCCTGGGCACAGAACATCAAGCTCTAGAAATTGCCTGTGTCTGCAACCCGGTGGCAGACGCTGTCGCCCACGGCTGCAGGCCTCTGCCCTGTGCGGATTGCCGCGCGGAGGCCTACACACGCTGCCGGGCCGCCCATGAAGAAAAGAAGGGGCTGTTTCACGTGCTTTTCAGCGCATGGCTACTGGCCTGCGCTGTGTACATTGAAGCGTGTGCATGACAGGCGGCATGACAAGGCCGCGGGCAACCCGGTGGAAGCCGGCGCCTGCACGGCACGATACAAGAACCCATGAATACCACACCGTACACCGCAGCAAGCTCTTCAGTGGGACCGGACTTCCTTCTCACTGACCATGATTTTTCGAAGATACGGGCACTGATCCATCAGCGCGCGGGCATCGCGCTGGGCGCGCAGAAGCGGCAAATGGTCTATAGCCGCCTGGCACGGCGCCTGCGGGAACTGAGGATGAAGGAGTTCTCCGCCTACCTGAGCTTGCTGGAAGCCGACCCCAACAGCCACGAATGGGAACTGTTCACCAATGCACTGACCACCAACCTGACCTCGTTTTTTCGCGAGGCGCACCATTTCCCGGTGCTGGCGGAGCATGTCCGAAGCTGTCCCCAGCCGGTCAGCGTCTGGTGCTCGGCAGCCTCCACCGGAGAAGAGCCCTATTCGATTGCGATGACGCTGATCGAGGCGCTGGGCAGCCGCGCGGGGTCTGCAAGCGTGGTGGCCACCGACATCGATACACAGGTGCTGGCCAAGGCGGCAACCGGCGTTTTCACCATGGAACAGGTCAGCAAGCTGTCACCCGAGCGGCTCAAGCGGTTTTTTCTCAAGGGTTCGGGCGCGCAGGCCGGCAAGGTGAGGATACGGCCGGAAGTGGCGGCGATGGTGAAGTTCTCGCAACTCAATCTGCTGGACCCGCGCTGGGCGCTGAAGGATGCCTTCGACGTCATTTTCTGCCGCAATGTCATGATCTATTTTGACAAGCCCACGCAGCACAGGATTCTGCAGCGTTTTGCGCCGCTGATGAAACCGCACGGCCTGCTGTTTGCCGGGCACTCAGAAAACTTCTCATTTGCCAGCCAGATACTGCGGCTGCGCGGCCAGACAGTTTATGAGCTGGTGGCTGGCCCGGCGAAAGGGCCCGAATGATGGCAGCCGACATGGAATCGATTGCCAGCCACCATTATTTCGACCGCGAATTTGGCGTCGAGGCTGTCAAGCTCCTGCCCGGCGAGTACTACGTGACCGCCAGGGACATGGTGCTGACGACGGTGCTGGGTTCGTGCGTGTCCGCCTGCCTGCGCGACACCACGGCCGGCATTGGCGGCATGAATCATTTCATGCTGCCCGACGATTCGGACCCTGCCTCCCGAGACCCGGCCGCGGCCATGCGCTACGGCGCCTACGCCATGGAGGTGCTGCTCAATGAACTCATCAAGGCGGGCGCCCGGCGCGAACGCCTGGAAGCCAAGGTCTTCGGCGGCGGGGCCGTGCTGGCCAACATGACCATGCTCAATATCGGTGAACGCAACGCCGATTTTGTGCTGCGCTACCTGCAGCTGGAGCAGGTACGCATCGCGGCGCAGGACCTCCGGGGCGATCTGCCGCGCCGTATCAACTACTTTCCGGCAAGCGGCCGTGTGACCGTGCGCAAGCTGGTCAAGCAGAACGACGCGTTGCTGGTGCAGAAGGAAGAGCTGGCACTGGCGGGAGCTCTGGCGAAGAAACAGGAGCGCGCCAGGGTGGAGCTTTTCAACACCGACGTCCTGCGCAGCAACAACCGGAGCAAATGGGCCCTATGAGCACGAAGAAAATCAGGGTCCTGTGCGTCGACGACTCGGCGCTCATACGCAGCCTGATGACCGAGATCATCAACAGCCAGCCGGACATGACCGTGGTAGCCACGGCCTCCGACCCGCTGATTGCCCGCGACCTCGTCAAGCAGCACAACCCGGACGTGATGACACTGGACGTCGAAATGCCGCGCATGGACGGGCTGGAGTTTCTTGAAAAACTGATGCGCCTGCGGCCCATGCCTGTGGTGATGGTGTCGTCGCTGACGGAACGGGGCTCGGAAGCCGCGTTGCGCGCCCTCGAGCTGGGTGCGATCGACTTTGTCACCAAGCCGCGCCTGGGTATACGCGACGGCCTGCTGGCCTACACCGACCTGATCGCCGGCAAGATCCGTGTGGCTGCAGCGGCGCGGATACTGCCCGCCAAACGCACGGCAGCCGGAGCCGGGCCTGCACCGGAAGACGCACCGCTGCTGCGCAGCCCCCTGCTAAGCACCGAGAAACTGATCATCATCGGCGCCTCCACCGGAGGAACGGAGGCGATCCGGGAGCTGCTGCAGCCGCTGCCGCCGGACAGCCCGGGCATCATGATTGCGCAGCACATGCCGGCCGGCTTTACCCATTCCTTTGCGCAGCGCCTCCATGGCCTGTGCCGCATCGCCGTATCGGAGGCAGTGCATGGCGAGAGGATATTGCCCGGCCATGCCTACATTGCACCCGGCGGATTTCACCTGTCGCTGGCGCGCAGCGGCGCCAACTATGTGGCGATCGTGGACCAGGCGCCTCCGGTCAACCGGCACCGTCCCTCCATCGACGTGCTGTTCGACTCTGCGGCCCGGCATGCCGGGAAAAATGCCATCGGCGTGATCCTGACAGGCATGGGGCGCGATGGTGCGGAAGGCCTGCTGCGCATGCGCCAGGCCGGTTCCTACACGCTCGCCCAGGACGAGGCCAGTTGCGTGGTGTTTGGCATGCCGCGCGAAGCCATCGCCCTGGGTGCAGCGAACGAAGTCGCACCGATGCAGGAGATGAGCCAGCGGGTGATGGCCCATCTGAGATCGTTCGGTGAGCGGGCCAACCGTGTGTGAGGCGCGACAAATTTGCCGGGTGGCTGGAGTTCACCCATCTGTGGTTTGTGTTGTTAGTCAAATTCTGGAGTTCATGTGGTAGATAAAAACATCAAAATTCTGGTCGTGGATGATTTTCCGACCATGCGCAGGATTGTCCGCAACCTGCTCAAGGAACTGGAGTTCGTCAATGTCGATGAAGCCGAAGACGGCGCGGTCGGTCTGGAGAAGATCAAAACCGGCAACTATGGTTTTGTCGTTTCCGACTGGAACATGCCGAACATGGACGGCCTGGCCATGCTGCTGGCCATTCGCGCCGACCCGCTGCTGGCCAAGCTGCCGGTCCTGATGGTGACCGCGGAAGCAAAAAAGGAAAACATCATTGCGGCCGCCCAGGCCGGCGCCAATGGCTATGTCGTCAAGCCGTTCACGGCCGTGACGCTCGAGGAAAAAATCACCAAGATCTTTGAAAAGATCGCGAAAGAAGGTGCGTGACATGGCGCCGGAAGCACTGTCACATCCGGTCGCCGGCGATTCGGCCGAGCAACTGATCAATCGCATCGGGCATTTGACGCGCCAGATGCGCGAAGGCATGCGGGAGCTGGGTCTGGACAAAAGCATTGCCAGGGCCGCAGAAGCTATTCCGGATGCACGCGACCGTCTTGGCTATGTGGCCCAGATGACTGAACGTGCCGCCGAGCGGGCGCTCAACGCCGTCGATGCCGCCCAGCCCATCCAGGACCAGCTGTCGCGCCAGGCCCAGGCTCTGAACCACCGCTGGGATGCCTGGTTTGCCGAGCCCGTGGAACTCGACCAGGCACGCGAGCTGGTGATCGACACGCGCAGCTATCTGTCGGACGTTCCGAAGCAGGCCAGTGCCACCAATGCGCAGTTGATCGAGATCATGATGGCCCAGGACTTTCAGGACCTGACCGGCCAGGTCATCAAGAAAATGATGGACGTGATCAAGGACATGGAAACGCAGCTGCTGCAGCTGCTGATCGACAACGCGCCGCCGGAGAAACGCCACGAAGCCGCTGGCGGCCTGCTCAACGGCCCGCAGACGAAAACGGGCAACCTCGACGCCGTCGACGACCAGAGCCAGGTCGACGACCTGCTGGCCAGCCTGGGGTTCTAGGATTCCCTGATTGACCAAGAAGCAGGTCTATTTACGGCCTGTTTGGCCTATCAGTCCAGGGTCGCCGCCTTAATAATCTTTGGAACAGGGCGCTTGTTGCGCCCGGCGCTCCGGAGCATTGATGGCGGAAGAAAGTGATCTCGAAAAAACCGAAGCCGCCTCGCCCAGGCGGCTCGAGAAAGCCCATGAGGAAGGCCAGGTCGCGCGTTCGCGCGAACTGGTCACCTTTGTGATGTTGACCACCGGTATTGCTGCACTGTGGGCCATGGGTGAGGTGATGGGCGGACATTTTGGCAGCGCGATGCGCAACGGCCTGCAATTCGAACGGGCCTCCGCGTTCGATGCCTCGCACATGATGGTGCAGGCCGGCACTGCGGTGCTGCACGCACTGCAGGCCCTGATGCCGCTGCTGGTCATGATGCTGGTGGCTGCACTGGTTGCCCCCATGATGTTGGGGGGCTGGCTGCTGTCCGGCAAGTTGCTGGCACCCAAATTTTCCAAGCTCAATCCGGTGGCCGGCATCGGCCGCATGTTCTCGGCCGAATCGCTGGCCGAGCTGCTCAAGACCATCGTGAAATCGCTGCTGATCGGCGGGGTGGCCTGGTGGGTTCTTTCCGGCAAGCTGCCGGCCATCATGGGCCTGATGAGCGAGCCGGTGAATTCGGCACTGCCGCATACCCTGAGGCTGGTGGTTGTCTGCTGCGCACTGATCATCGCCTCGCTACTGCTGGTGGCGGGCATTGATGTGCCTTACCAGTTGTGGAGCCATGCCCGCAAGCTGCGCATGTCGCGTGAAGACCTGCGGCAGGAGCAGAAGGAAAGCGACGGCGACCCCCAGGTCAAGGCGCAGATCCGGCGCCAGCAACAGCAGATGGCCAAACGCCGCATGATGGCCGAAGTGCCCAAGGCCGACATCATCGTCACCAACCCGACCCACTATGCCGTGGCGCTCAAATACCTCGACAAGGAAATGCGTGCCCCCCGGGTGATTGCCAAGGGCGCCGACCTGGTGGCCCTGCGTATCCGCGCCATGGCCGAAGAAAACAAAATCCCCATCCTTGAAGCACCGCCGCTCACGCGTGCCCTGTACCGCCACACGCAGCTGGGCCAGGAAATCCCGGTGGCACTGTATGCAGCGGTGGCCGAGGTGCTGGCTTGGGCCTACCAGCTGCAGCGCCAGCACAGCGAAGGCGGCGACATGCCGCGTACGCCTCATGACCTGCCGGTGCCTGAATCGCTCGATTTTGTGGGGAACCCGGCATGACCGCGTTGACTGTCCTGTCGCGCATGCGCCAGACCATGCTCATGGGCGGTAGCGGCAAGGGCCTGGTCGGCCCGGTCCTGATCATCCTGATTCTCAGCATGATGGTCCTGCCTCTGCCCCCATTTTTGCTGGACCTGCTGTTCACCTTCAACATCGCGCTGTCCATCATGGTCTTGCTGGTGAGCATGTACACCATGAAGGCACTCGATTTTGCAGCTTTTCCTGCCGTGCTGCTGTTCACGACACTGCTGCGGCTGTCGCTCAACGTGGCCTCCACTCGCGTGGTGCTGATGGAGGGGCACACCGGACCGGACGCTGCGGGCAAGGTGATCGAGGCCTTCGGCCACTTCCTTGTCGGCGGCAACTTTGCGGTCGGTGTCATGGTGTTCATCATCCTGGTAGTGATCAATTTCATGGTCATCACCAAAGGCGCAGGCCGGATTGCAGAAGTCGGCGCCCGTTTTACGCTGGACGCGATGCCGGGCAAGCAGATGGCGATCGATGCCGACCTCAATGCCGGCCTGATCGGTGAAGACGTGGCACGCAAGCGCCGCGCCGAAGTGGCGCAGGAGGCCGATTTCTACGGCTCCATGGACGGCGCCAGCAAGTTTGTCCGCGGTGACGCGGTTGCCGGCCTGCTCATCCTGGTGATCAACATTGTCGGTGGCCTGATCGTCGGCGTAGCCCAGCACGATCTCGGCTTCGCCGAAGCCGCAACAACCTACACGCTGCTGGCCATCGGCGACGGCCTGGTCGCGCAGATTCCCGCTTTGGTGATCTCCACGGCGGCGGGTGTGATCGTCTCCCGCGTCACGACCGACGAGGACGTGGGCGGGCAACTGACCGGCCAGCTTTTCGCGAACCCGAAAGTGCTGTTCCTGACTGCGGGCGTCATCGGCCTGATGGGCCTGATTCCGGGCATGCCGAACCTGGCCTTCCTGATCATTGCCGGCGGCCTGATCTGGTTCGGCCGGCGTGTGATGCAGGGCAAGGCCGGCGGCAATGATCCCGCGGCTTCCCTGCCGCCTTCGGCGCCCGCACCGGCGGAGTCGCAGGACGCCACCTGGGACGACGTGACACTGGTCGACCCGCTCGGACTGGAAGTGGGCTACCGGCTGATCTCGCTGGTTGACAGCGCGCAAAACGGCGAACTGCTCGGGCGCATCAAGAGCATCCGCAAGAAGTTCGCACAGGACATCGGTTTCCTGGTGCCGGTGGTGCATATCCGGGACAACCTTGAAATCAAGCCGAACGCCTATGTCGTGAAACTCAAGGGCGTGCAGATCGGTCAGGGCGAGGCGTCGCCCGGCCAGTGGATGGCCATCAACCCGGGCCAGGTCAGCGCGACGCTGCCCGGCACGCAGACGCAGGATCCCGCGTTTGGCCTGCCAGCGATCTGGATCGAAGCCAGCCTGCGCGAACAGGCGCAGATCTACGGCTACACGGTTGTCGATGCGAGCACCGTGGTGGCAACGCACCTGAATCACCTCATTCATGCCCATGCGGCGGAATTGCTGGGGCGCCAGGAAGTCCAACAGCTGCTGGACCGGATCGGCAAGGAGTCGCCCATGTTGATCGAGGGCCTGGTGCCCAAGACGCTGTCGCTCACCACCGTGCAGAAAGTCCTGCAAAACCTGCTCGACGAAGGTGTGTCGATCCGGGACATGCGCACCATTCTTGACGTACTCGCCGAGAACGCCCCGGCCGTCACCGACACCACAGAACTGACTTCCCTGATCCGGCTGGCATTGGGGCGCTCCATCGTGCAGCAGATTTTCCCCGGCAACGAAGAGCTGCAGGTCATCGGCCTGGACGGCTCGCTGGACCGTGTGCTGCTGCAGGCCCTGACCAACAGCAATGGGCTGGAGCCGGGGCTGGCCGACAGCCTGCTGCGCGAAGCCCAGTCGGCCATGGCGCGCCAGGCGCAACTGGGCCTGACGCCTGTGCTGGTGGTCCAGCATCCACTGCGCGTGCTGCTGTCCCGCTTCCTGCGCCGCAGCCTGCCGCAGTTCAAGGTGCTTTCCCACGCTGAAATACCCGATACCCGCACCATCAAAGTCACCAGCACCCTTGGAGGAAAAGCTTGAATACCAGTATGGAAACCAACATGGCGAGCTGCAGGGTGGTTGCACCCTCCAGCCGTGAAGCGCTCCGCCTTGTGCGGGAGAAATTGGGACCCGAAGCCATCGTCCTGTCGAACAGGGTCACGGCCGAGGGCGTGGAAATCGTGGCCGCCCTGGAGCGCGCCATCACCGCCATGGCGGTTGCGGCGGCGCCAGCGGCTATCTCCACTCCGGCACCGACAGAAACTCTGCCGGCCGCCAGGCTACCGGCGATGCCTGCGGCCGCCAGTGACGGCGATGTCGTCCTGCGGGAAATTCATTCAATGCGCGGCATGATTGAAGAACAGCTGGCCGGCATGGCGTGGAACGAGGCGCAGAGGCGCGATCCTGTGCGCGGGCATCTGCTGCGCACTCTGCTCGGTGCCGGTTTCAGCGCACGCCTGGCCAAGGAACTGCTGGCCAACCTGCCCACCGGCCATAGTTATGCCACCGGGTTGGCCTACGTCAAGTCGGCACTCGAAGGCCAGCTGCCCCTGCTCGAAAACGAGGACACCCTGATGGACGAGGGTGGTGTCTATGCACTGATGGGACCGACTGGTGTCGGCAAGACCACCACTACCGCCAAGCTTGCCGCGCGATGCGTCATGCGTTTCGGTCCGGAAAAACTGGCGCTGGTCACCACCGACAGTTACCGGATCGGCGCCTATGAACAGCTGCGCATCTATGGCCAAATCCTGGGGGTTTCGGTTCATGCCGTGAAAGATGCCGTTGACCTGGAGGGGGTGCTGGCCGCCCTGCGCGACAAGCACATGGTGTTGATCGACACGGTTGGCATGAGCCAGCGCGACCGCGCCGTCTCGGACCAGATCGCCATGCTGTGCAGCGCCAGCCGGCCGGTGAGGCGGCTGCTGCTGCTCAATGCTTCCAGCCACGGAGACACTCTCAATGAAGTTGTACAGGCCTACCGGCACGGTGAGCAACTTGCAGGTGCCAAAGATCTGGCAGGCTGCATTTTCACCAAGGTCGATGAAGCCACGCACCCGGGTGTTCTGCTGGACACGGCCATCCGGCACCAGTTGCCCGTGCACTATGTCTCCAGCGGCCAGAAAGTGCCGGAACATCTTGCACTGTGTGATCGCAAGCTGTTGGTCGACAGCGTGTTTCAGGCCAGAAGCGCCAGCGCGCTGTTTGTGCCCGGCGAAGCCGACCTGGATGAGCGGCCGTTGGCGCTGCGCAACGACCAGGAACTGCTTGCCGCAGAAGCCGTCAGCGAACGCCTGCGCTCGCAATGCCAGCAACTGATCCGTGCGCTCACCCACAATGCCCAGGAGCTGACATCCAACGCAGCCGCGCTGTCTGCCGGCCGGATCGGCTTTGATGAAACCCGTGCCTTCTGGCGCCGGCTTTCCGACGAACATGCCGGCCATGGCGAGCTAGCCAGGGACCTGCAACTGCAGGCCGGTGCGGACGTGGCAGCCGCTTGTGGACGCTACGTGTTGTTGCTGGCCGGGGAGACAAACCTTGCCGGAAAGAAAAATGCCGGGCCGTCTGCGCATCGCAGCGCGGTCCTGCTGTCGGATCGTACGGGTTTGCCTTTTGCCGCGCTGCATGACGTGCCCGCGTATCCCGCACTCGCTGCTTCGCTGCCGCAACACCGGTTTTCTAAGCCCATCGTCCATCTGCTTGCATGCACACCGGAACCCGGACTCATCGCCGAGTGGCAAAGCGCAGGCCTTCACTGGGCGGCCTGTACGGCGGCCAGCCTGCGCGTCACCGCTGCGGGTAGCGGTACGGCGGGAACGCTCGCCAAGCTGGCGGCTGTGGTGCCTTTCAGCCCGGCGCAGCCTTTGCTGTTTCGCGGAAAGGCCGCGCTGTTGTCGGTTGCAGAGGTGATGGTCAATCTGCGCACTGGCGCCAAGGACAGCACGACCGATGCGCGGCCAGACGGCATGACTCCTTTGCGCTGCGTGATCAGGCGCGTGGTGGACGCGGAGAGCGGGAAACCGTTGTCACACAGCTACCTTCTCGCCAGCGCCGGCGTCCGCGCCACAGCGCTGCAGATGGCTCAATGGCCGGGCTGGCGGCTCGCCGCAGAGCCGCATTTCAAGCTTTTTGGCCAGACCCTGGTGCAGCTCGCAGACGCGGGTGCGGCCGGCGAGGCGGCCGGACTGAAAAGAGTACTGGTTGGTGGACAGGTGTGCACCACGGTGCTTCGCCTGCAACGGGCACCACAGCCCTGGGCCGAAACGGCACGGCAGGTGTTGGCGCAGCTGGCAGGGCACGCAGGTCGTGCTGGCCGGCCCGTGTCCGGGCCCGTCCTGCTGGAGGGGCTGGGTAAATTCCTTGTGCTGCTGGATGCGCTCGAAACCGATGCGGCGGCAGCATCACCCCGGCCCGATGTGGCTGCGGCCCGGGGTTGAGGAGGCCGCGTGAGAAAAGCAGTGACTGACCAGGCTGATGGTTTGCGGCGCCTGATGGCCGCAAGCCCCGGAAGGCAGGTGGCCGTGATTGGCTGTGAGGGCCAGGGCGTGGCGCGTTTCACGCGCAACCTCGCGGCTGCGCTGGCGCAAGAAGGCAAGGATGTACTGCTGATCGATGAGCGTGACGGTGTTCAGCCGGCCGGTGTTCAGGGCGAAGGGCGCTTGCTGCTGGTTCATGCAGAGCTTGACCTGCATGGTGCACTGTCGCCATGGGCAGCCAGGTCCGACCACATCCTGGTGGTGCTGCAGGCCCATGCGGCTTCCATCAAGGCGTCCTATGCCTGTATCAAGGGGCTTCATCACGCCCATGCGCTGCAGTGCCTGCGGGTGCTGGTGGATGGTGCAGCTGATGCTGTCGAAGCACAGCGCATCCTGGCCAATCTTGCCCAGGCGGGCAGGCGCTACCTGTCGCTTGCGCTGGAACCCGCCGGCTGGGTGAGGGCGGATCCGCATCTGGCCAGGGCGCAGCGGCTCAATGCGACGGTCGTCGATGCATTCGGGAACAGCCCGGCTGCTATGGACTATCGGCAGATTGCTTCCAGTCTGCTCCAGTGGCCGCAGCCCAGGGCGCTTGAACGCGGGCCTTCGCCGCCACCCGAAACCACCACCGGCCGGCAGGTGGCGTTCGCGCCCGCGCTCAACTACGGTTTCCAGATCCAATGAGCCGATCCCCAAGAAAGCAGGAGTAGTCTTCCATGTACACATCCCAGGGAAAGATGGCCAGGTCGGAGCCGACCGATTTGCTCAAGGAATTTGCCCCTCTGGTGCGGCGCCTGGCCTTGCAGCTGATTGCCAAGCTGCCGGCCAATGTCGATCTCGACGACCTGATCCAGGCCGGCATGATGGGTTTGCTTGATGCCAGCACGCGTTACCAGGACGACCAGGGTGCGAAGTTCGAAACCTATGCGAGCCAGCGCATTCGTGGCGCCATGCTGGACGAGTTGCGTGCCAACGACTGGGTGTCGCGGGGCTTGCGGCAGTCATCGCGCAGCGTGGCGAAGGCCGTGCACGCGCAGGAGCAAAAGCTGGGGCGCGCACCGAATGAGAGGGAAATTGCCCAGGAGTTGCAATTGCCGCTGGAGGCCTACCAGCAACTGCTGCAGGAAATCCACGGTTGCCAGCTCGTGTACTACGAGGATTTTGATCGCAACGAACAGGAAAACAGCTTTCTGGACCAGCAGGCACGAGGGGAAAGCGGCACGCGGGGCGACAGCAACGGCCCGCTGGACCAACTGCTCGAAAGTGGGCTGCGCCACCGGTTGGTCGAGGCGATCGAAGCGATTCCCGAACGTGAGCGTTTGCTGCTCAGTCTTTATTATGAGCAGGAGCTGAACCTGCGGGAAATTGGCGCAGTGATGGAGGTCAGCCAGTCGCGCGTATGCCAGTTGCACAGCCAGGTGATCAGCCGCCTGCGTGCCCTGTTGGCAGAGCATCTGTAAGGCCGGCCACGGGGACCGCTTCAGGCGCGGACCGGTTTCACTTGTTGACCGGCCGCGAGTCCCTGGCAATGGGACTGGCCTTTATCCGACGGCGAGCCGGTTGCCGCTGGCGGCGCCCGCATGGTGGCTACCGTCCGGTCCATACAGGGGCTGGCCCCTGGCCTGCAGAAAACTGATGGATTCCCGGGTGAAATCCAGATGGGTGTGGATCATCACGCCATTGCGATGGTTGTGTTCGCGTGCCAGGGCAGCGCGTTCGCGCAGAAAGGACCATGCGTTTTGCAGGGCTTCGTTGCCCGCGGCAGCGCAGGCATCCGCACCGGCACGGTCGGCCGCATAACCCATGGCGAGTTGTAGCTGCTCGCGCTCGCGCGTCAGCAGCATGATCTGGTCGGCCAGTTCCGACTTGCGCTGCGCAAGCGCAGGCAGGGCTGGAAAGTTCCCCTCGGTCATGGCTTGAGCCTCCAGCTCCAGCAGCCCGAGAAAATCACCGGTGGCGGCGTGCTCCCGGATCAGATGGTGAAGGAGGGCGGCGCTCATGGTGCCTTCGAATTCAGCAAGTCCCGCACGGAGGCCAGGAGGCCGTCGGCGATTTTGGCGGGGTTCACCTGGTAACGCCCGGCGCTGATGCTCTCGCGAATTTCGGCAACGCGGGCTGCGTCGAAATCTCCGTGAATGGAGGGCAAAAGCGGCGTCGGCGAAAGCAGCTGTGTCTGGCCCGCTTCAACGGTTTTCAGCGGCGCCGGCGTACTGGCGTTGACGCTGTTCCTGGACACCGCCGGTGCTGAGCTGCCGACTGCCGGCTTCAAAAAAGTGACGTTTTGATCGATTTTCATGATGTTTTCCTCAGGGGATCTCACCGGTATAACGGCAGCCTGTCTTCAAACTTTAGGGCTACCTGGAAAAATAATCCAGAAAGGTCAGCGGGACCGCTCCACGACACCATTTGGCCGGACGATACCGCTGAGCAACTGGCCGCCCTGCATTTTGACCTGAACAACGGTACCAAGGGCGGCATCTGTCATGGCCTTGCCTTCGGCGCTGACGACGAAACCGGTACCGCGTGAAATCACCTTGATGTTCTGTCCCTGCTGAACGAGCATCACGCCGCGCAGCAATTCCCGGCGGATCGGTGCGCCGGATGCGATTGCGTTCGACGCGGTCATGCCGACCAGCTGGGCGGGATCGACCACAACACTGGCTGGCAGGGTGGTGAGGTCTCCCTCGCGCAGCGCGATATCGGCCGGTGTCAGCGCCTGGCCGGCGTTGATGGCGCGTGCGGCGACATGGTAGCTGCCCATCACTGCAATATAGGCCGGCACATAACGTGTCCATGGCGGGCCCGACAGGCAGCGCACGCCGACCGATACGCGGCCCCAAAGACGGGCTCGGCCAGGCAAAAAAGGTTCCAGTGTTTCGCAGGGCGGCAGCGCACCCGATAGCGGCGTGTCGATCGAAATGACGACTTTGCCGGGAAGGCCGCTTGTCTGGCTTGCCAGGAACTGCTCGATCACGGGGCGTGCGTCTCCGGACAGTGGTGCCGGCAATTGCCGGGCGCCGTGTGCCGGCATGCTGACGCCGGCAAGGAGGGCCAACACCAGCAACGATGCAACTGCAGCCAGTGTTACGGGCAGCGTGCTGTGTGCAGGCGGGAACCCGTGTGTCAGCGGGTACGGGGATGGCTCATGGTGCATGGAAACATTCTAGGCAGCGAGGCAAGGCCGGGAAGACTGGAACTGCGGTGCTATTCCGGTGCTGTTCTGTCGATTGGACTTCACGGGTCCGAAGCTGCTTTTCCCTCACGGCAGGAACCTTGAATTGGCGCTTGAAAACCCGTCTGTTCGGCTGATTGCCGCGGGGTCGGCTGCCTACAATAATTTTCATCGAAGCCGTCTGGGTACCCAGGCATCGCCACTTCAAACGCTGGAGAAACAAATGATCGACAAGCTGGATGCATCGCTCCGCTTCCATCAGGAGGCGCTCAACCTGCGGGCCAGGCGGCAAGAAGTCCTGTCGGCCAATATTGCACATGCGGACACGCCCAACTTCAAGGCACGCGACTTCGATTTCAGCAGCGCGCTGACGGAGGCGGTAGACCGTGGCAGGCAGTCACAGTCCCTGTCCATGGCGGGCACCTCTTCACGGCACATAGCGGGCCAGGCACAAGCCTGCGCGGAGGCTGATCTTATGTACCGCACACCCAACCAGTCCAGCCTCGATGGCAATACCGTCGAGATGGATGTCGAGCGCGTCAATTTTGCCGACAACGCCATGCGTTACGAGGCGAACCTGACCGTGCTCAGTTCCAAGATCAAATCCCTGCTGTCGGCGATTCAATAGTTACCAGGTGGAGCCCTCCCATGCCATTTACCACTCCATCGCTCAGCATTTTCGACATCGCCGGTTCAGCCATGACGGCGCAATCGCAGCGCATGAACACCACCGCCAGCAACATGGCAAACGCAGACAGCGTCTCCGGCCCGGACGGCCAGCCCTACCGGGCACGCCAGGTGGTGTTCGAGATGGATCCGTCGGGTGGGCAGTCCATCGGCAGGGTCAAGGTGGCACGTGTCATCGAAGACACGTCTCCGATGCGCATGATGCACGACCCGAAAAATCCGTTGGCCAACGCGGAAGGTTATGTCGCTATGCCCAACGTCAATGTCGTCGAGGAAATGGTCAACATGATCTCGGCTTCCCGCTCCTACCAGGCCAATGTCGAGGTTCTCAATACAGCCAAATCGCTGATGCTGAAAACCCTGACCATCGGCCAGTAAGTTCCCCATACATGCTATTTCCACTGGAGACTTTTCAATGGCTGTGAATGTACCTTCCGCATCCGACGCTACCAGCGCGCTGGGCGCGCTGACATCGCCGACGGCTTCCAGCGCAGACAGTGAACAGCGCTTCCTCAAGCTGTTGGTCACGCAGCTGAACAACCAGGATCCCCTCAACCCCCTGGACAACGCGCAGCTGACATCGCAGCTGGCGCAGATGAGCACGGTCAGCGGCATTGAAAAGCTCAACAGTGCTTTTCAGTCACTGCTGGCCCAAAGTGGTTCCAGCCAGGTGCTGCAATCGGCGGCCCTGATCGGCCGCACGGTGCTGGTCCCGGGAACCGAACTCACGCTGGAGCAGGGTGCCGGTGTTCCGTTTGCGGTTGAGGTGCCGGTCGCAGCGGACTCGGTGAAGGTCACGATCACCAACGCCGCGGGAGACACGGTTCGCAGCTACGACCTGGGCGCTCTGCCGCAAGGCACCAAGACACTGTCCTGGGATGGAAAAAGCGACAACGGGACGCAGCTTGCAGATGGTGCGTACAAGGTCAAGGTAGAGGCACTGAGCGGTGGCGACAAAGCCGCGGCGGGAACGCTTACCTACGCCAAGGTGGTCAGTGTTGCGCAGGGTGTTTACGGCGTGTCGCTGGATCTGGACTCCGGCGAGAAAGCCGGTTTCGGTGATGTCAGGCTGATTCTCTGAGCCCGGTTCCGGTGCCGGTCTTTTTATCCAAGCGTCAATCAACAAACAAACGAAGGAAATATCATGGGTTTTGCACAAGGGGTGAGTGGTCTGAATGCCGCGGCCAGCAATCTGGATGTCATCGGCAACAACATTGCCAATTCCGGGACGGTCGGCTTCAAGTCGGGTAGCGTGCAGTTTTCCGATGTCTATGCGGGTTCACGGGCAGGCCTGGGAACCCAGGTGTCCGGTGTTTTCCAGAATTTCAGCTCAGGCTCGGTGCAGACCAGTACCCGGGCACTGGATGTGGCCATCGTCGACGGCGAAGGATTCTTCCGCCTGGCCAGTCCCGGCGGCGAGATTGCCTATTCGCGCAATGGCCAGTTCGACGTCGACAAGGACGGCTTCATCGTCAATGCCAGCGGTTTGAGGTTGACCGGCTTTCAGGTGGCGGCCAACGGCACGATTGCCGGTGGCAGCCCGACGGCACTGCAACTGCCCACCGGTGCCATGCCTCCGGCGGCGACCCAAAGCGTCACGGCCCAGTTCATCATCGACGCCCGCGACACGATCCCGGCAACCACGCCTTTCGATGCCAACAACTCGGCAAGCTACAACTATTCCAACACGGTCACTGTTTTTGACTCACTGGGAAATTCGCATGAGCTGTCGACCTTTTTCGTGAAGACAGGCATCAATGCCTGGGACAGCTATGCCACCGCCGATGGTTATCCCTTGACGGCAGCCGGTGCCATGGTTGCGCCACCGACAGCTGCCGGTCCACCCCTGGTTGCCAACAGCGTTGCACTGACGAGCGGCAAACTGGGGTTCGACGGCAACGGTCTTTTGGTCGCTGCGGCGCCAACCACGCTGGTGGGCGGCAAGATGTCCCTGGCGGGCCTGGACTTTGCCAACGGATCCAACCCCATGACTTTCACTGTCGACCTGACAGGCACAACCCAGGTGGGTTCCCCGAGTGATGTCAAAAAGCTGACGCAGGACGGCTACAAGGCCGGCCAGCTGAGCTCGTTTGCCATCAACCAGGACGGCAGCATCACGGGCAAGTACTCCAATGAGCAGAGCAAGGCGCTGGGGCAGGTGGTGCTGTCTTCCTTCGTGAATCCGAACGGGCTGGAGCCCAAGGGTGACAACGTCTGGGCCGAAACGGCGGCCTCGGGCCAACCCCTGACGGGCACGCCTGGCGCCGGCACCAAGCTGGGTGCACTGATCGGAGGTGCGCTTGAAGCCTCCAACGTCGACCTGACCGCGGAGCTGGTCAACCTGATCATTGCCCAGCGGACTTACCAGGCCAACGCCCAGACCGTCAAGACGCAGGACCAGGTGGTCCAGGCGCTGATGAATATGCGTTGATGCCGGCACCAGCCAGCCTCACGCAAATCAAGGAAAAATCATGGATCGGATGATTTACATCGGCATGGGCGGCGCCAAGCAGGCCATGGAGCAGCAGGCTTCCGTCGCCAACAACATGGCCAATGTCTCGACCCCGGGTTTCCGTGCGCAGATCAACAACTACCGCGCGGTCCCCGTCACCGGTGACGAAATGGCCACTCGCGCCATGGTGGTCGCCACAACGCCGGGGGCCGACATGCGCTCCGGCCCCCTGATGCAAACAGGCCGCTCGCTGGACGTTGCCGTCCGCGGCGATGGCTGGCTGACAGTGCAGACCCCCAATGGCGGAGAAGCTTATACCCGGGTTGGCAACCTCCAGGTGGGTGCAGAGGGGCAACTGATGACCATGGATTCCCTGCCGCTCCTGGGCGACGCGGGTCCGGTGGTGGTACCGCCCGGCTCCTCCCTCACGGTAGCCGCCGACGGTGTGATCACCGCGTTGGGTGCAGGCGACCCGGCGGTTGGTGCTTCGGAGGTGGGGCGCCTGAAGCTGGTCAACCCGGCCGCCAGCGACCTGGTGCGTGGCGACGACGGCCTGTTCCGGATGCAGGCCGGCGTGGGCGCCCCGCAGGCCGACCCCAGCGTGCGGCTGCTGTCGGGAACGCTGGAGGGAAGCAACGTCAACGCTGTGGAGGCCATGGTCGACATGATTGCCAATGCACGCCGTTTCGAAATGCAGATGAAGACCTTGCATACGGCTGAAAGCAACGACCAGCAAGCCAACAAGCTGCTGGCCCATGGCTGATTCGCCAACCGGTCTGCACCCTGATTTGACATGAACACGGCTTCGGCCATTTTCCAGGAGTTTTTTCCATGATTCGTTCCCTTGCCATCGCCAAGACAGGTCTTGATGCCCAGCAAATGCAGCTCGATGTGGTCTCCAACAACCTCGCCAACGTGGGCACCACAGGTTTCAAACGCAGCCGGGCCGTGTTCGAAGACCTGATGTACCAGAACCTTCGCCAAAGCGGCGGCCAGACTTCCGACCAGACCCGCATGCCTTCCGGCCTGCAACTGGGCACCGGTGTTCGGGTGGTGGCCACCGAGCGTATTCATACACAGGGCAATCCGACTAAAACGGAAAACCCGAAAGATGTGGCCATCAACGGAGGCGGTTTTTTCCAGGTATTGATGCCCGATGGCACGGCAGCCTACACCCGCGATGGTTCCTTCCAGACGGACCAGAGCGGACAACTGGTCACAGCCAGCGGTTACCCCCTGCAGCCGGCCATCACGCTGCCGCAGAACACCACCAGCATGACCATAGGCCGCGATGGCACGGTGTCGGTGACCCAGGCCGGGAGCACTGCCAGCGTGCAGGTCGGGCAGATCCAGCTGGCAACCTTTCTCAATCCTGCCGGCCTGCAAAGCAACGGTGAGAACCTTTATGTGGAAACCGATGCTTCCGGTGGCGCCAACGAGACTGCGCCCGGGCAGAACGGTGCCGGCATTCTCAACCAGGGTTATGTCGAGTCGTCGAACGTCAACGTTGTCGAGGAACTGGTCAACATGATCCAGACCCAGCGCGCCTATGAAATCAACAGCAAGGCTGTTCAGACCTCTGACCAGATGCTTGCGCGCCTGGCACAGCTGTGATGCGGCGTGCCTTGAGTCACGGTCTTGCCAGCGGGCTGCTTTTCGCCGCCGGCCTGATGCTGGCCGGCTGCGCGCAGATGCCACGCGAACCGCTGGTGCACCAGCCCATGACGTCGCGCGCCGATGCGCAGGTACGTCCGGCAGCGCCGGTCAACGGAGCGATCTACCGGACCGGCTTCGGCACGCAGGCCCTGTTTGAAGACCGGCGGCCGCGTTATGTGGGTGACATCCTGACCATCCTGGTCAGCGAGAACGTGAACGCCAGCAAAAATTCGGCGGCCAATGCCAGTCGCAGCGGCAGCGCCAGCGTCGAACTCGGCCTGATCCCGAAGATCTTCAGCGGCTTGATTTCCAGCACGCAGAATGCCGATGCCGGCGGCAAAAACATCATGAGCGCCAAGGGCGGGGCCAATGCCGCGAATACCTTCAACGGCGTGATCACGGTCACTGTCGTTGAAGTGCTTCCCAACGGCAACCTCATCGTCAGCGGGGAAAAGCAGATGCTGATCAACCAGGGCACCGAGTTCATCCGCTTCTCGGGTGTGGTGAACCCGCGCACGGTCAGCGCCAACAACACCGTGCCTTCCACACAGGTGGCCGACGCCCGGATCGAATACAGCGCCAAGGGTTACATCGACGAGGCCCAGACCATGGGTTGGCTCCAGCGCCTCTTTCTCAACGTGTTGCCATTCTGACCATGCAAACCCCATCTGTGTTCTCCCGTCCCCGCAGCCTGGCGCCGCGGCTGGCCGCGTCTTCCGGCCTCCGGCTGTGCCTGCTTCTTTTTTCCCTGCTGGCCTTGCCGTCGCAGGCAGAGCGGCTGAAGGACCTTGCCAGCATCCAGGGCGTGCGGGACAACCCGCTGATTGGTTATGGGCTCATGGTGGGGCTGGACGGCAGTGGTGACCAGACCATGCAGACACCGTTCACCACGCAAAGCCTGAACAACATGCTGGGGCAGCTCGGCATCACCATTCCGCCGGGCACCAACATGCAGCTGAAAAACGTGGCTGCGGTGATGGTCACGGCTTCCCTGCCTGCATTTGTGCGGCCCGGACAGACCATCGACATCACTGTATCGTCCATGGGCAATGCCAAGAGCCTGCGCGGCGGTACCCTGCTCATGACGCCCCTGAAGGGCGCGGACGGCCAGGTCTATGCGCTGGCCCAGGGCAACATGGTCATTGGCGGGGCCGGCGCATCGGCCAGCGGCAGCCAGGTCAAGGTCAACCAGCTCAGTTCCGGACGGATTCCCGGCGGTGCGATCGTGGAGCGTGCGGTGGACTCGCCCCTGGGCGGCGACGGTACCTTCATGCTCGAACTGAACACCACCGATTTCGGAACTGCGCAAAGGGCGGTGGATGCGATCAACCGCAATTTCGGTCCGGGCACTGCCAATGCCCTCGACGCCCGCGTGATCCAGGTCAACGCACCGGCCAGGCCGGAGGAGCGGGTGGGCTTCCTTGCACGCATCGAAAGTATCGATGTTGCGCCGGCGCAGGGTATTGCCAAGGTCGTCATCAACGCTCGCACCGGTTCGGTCGTGATGAACCAGGCCGTCAGGATCCAGGACTGCGCAGTGGCACATGGCAACCTGACTGTGGTGATCAACACCGAGCCTGTCATCAGCCAGCCCAATCCGCTGGCGGGCGGCAGCACTGTGGTGGCACAACGCTCGCAGATCGAGCTCAACCAGGGCGGTGGTGCATTGCAGGTCCTGCACGGCGGAGCTTCTCTTGCCGACGTGATCAAGGGGCTAAACACCCTGGGTGCCAATCCGCAGGATTTGCTGTCCATCCTGCAGGCCATGAAAGCTGTCGGCGCCTTGCGTGCCGAACTCGAGATCATCTAAGCCCTCCATGAGCAGCCCAGGTATTCCCGTTTCCGCAAGCCTGACATCCTCTGCCGGTGTTCTCGACCAGCGCCTGTCGCTCGATGTGCAGGGCGTTGATGCCCTGCGGCGTACTGTGCGCACCTCTCCGCAAGAGGGCATGAAGCAGGCGTCCAAGCAGTTCGAGGTGATGTTCATGCAGATGGTGCTCAAGAGCATGCGTGATGCCACACCGGCAGAAGGCATGTTCAGCAGTCAGCAGGAAAAAATGTACACCTCGATGCTGGATCAGCAACTGGCACAAAACCTGTCCGGCCGGGGGCTGGGCCTGGCCGAGGCCATGTTCGCGCAGCTCAACCGCACATCCGGAGGGGAGGGCGCCGCCACATCGGCTAGCGCAGCCCCTGCCGACAAGTTGTTTGGCGCGCCCGCTGGCATGACTCCCCGGGCAGCATCCGCGCTGCAAGCCGGGAAGCCTGCTTCCGGATCCTCCAGCCAGGCACCGGACCTCACCGTGTACGAGACGGCCACTGCCCAGGCGTCGCTGAGCCGAAGCGTTTTACCGCAAGCCCACGTGGAGCAATTCGTTTCGCGCATGTTGCCCGCTGCAGAGCGCGCCAGCCAGGCCAGCGGGGTCCCGGCGCAGTTGATCATGGCGCAGGCAGCTCTGGAGTCCGGTTGGGGCCGGCGCGAGATACGGATGGCCGACGGCAGCCCCAGCTTCAATGTGTTCGGCATCAAGGCCGACAGGAGCTGGAAGGGCCCCGTGGCGGAAAGCGCCACCACTGAATACACCAACGGCGTTGCGCAGAAAACGACCGCCAGTTTTCGGGCCTATGGCTCTTATGAAGAGGCCTTCACGGATTACGCCCGGTTCCTGACCACCAACCCGCGTTATGCGAACGTGCTGGCCACCGACAACCCGGCCGAGGCGGCACACGGCCTGCAGCGTGCCGGTTATGCGACCGATCCAGGTTACGGCGGAAAGCTGGTTCGCATCATGCAGCAGATGTCCTGAGTCCTGCATGAAAGCATGGATGAAAACCGGGACCACATACAAATGACTACATCTGCAAACGGGACGAGCCCTAAAGTTTTACCTTATCTGGCCGTTAACAGATGCAGGCACCTGCATCGGTCATTGTTTTCCGGCGAGCCACGTACCCGGCGCGCCATTTAACTTATCAAGGAGTGTTTATGCACGCAACCACAAGCAATTCCCATTCAACGGTTTCCTCTGCTACACCCCATGGGGTGCCTGCAGTGAAGGCGCTGGAGTTCCTGGCCTTTACGCTAGGCCAGGAAGAGTACGGGATCGACATCCAGAAAGTGCAGGAGCTGCGCGGCTACGACACCGTGACGCGTATTGCCAATGCGCCCGAGCACATCAAGGGCGTGGTGAACCTGCGCGGCATCATCGTGCCCATCATCGACATGCGCATCAAGTTCAATCTGGGGACGCCCACCTATGACCAGTTCACGGTCGTGATCATCCTCAACATCGCCAGCCGCGTCATGGGCATGGTGGTCGACAGCGTGTCCGATGTGATCACCTTGAGCCCCGAGCAGGTCAGGCCCGCACCAGAGATGGGTTCGGTGCTCGACACCGACTACCTGATCGGTCTGGGCACGCTGGATGAACGCATGCTGATCCTGGTCGATATAGACCGGCTCATGTCGTCGGCGGAGATGGGGTTGATCGAAAAACTGGCTGCCTGAAACGCAAGTTCCGGTTTCGATCAACGCTCCCTTTCCATAAGAAGTATTTTCATGACACTCAACAACATCAAGGTTGGCAGCCGCCTCGCGCTCGCATTCGGGCTGATCCTGTTTATCACGGCGGCGGTCGCCGCCATGGGCGTCTGGCGCCTGCAGGAGCTGGCCGCCACCACGCACAAGCTCGGTACCGAAGACAATGAAAAACTCAGGATGGCGGTGCAATGGCGCCAGACCATCGACCTCAACTGGATACGTACCCGCGCCTCCGTGCTGGATGCCGACACCAGCCGCATGCCCATGTGGCAAGCCGACATGGACAAAACGTCGGAGATCACACTGGCTTCGCGCAAGCGCCTGATCGAACTGGTTCAGACGGAAGAAGACAAGAAACTCATTGCAGGCATCGATGCCGCGCGGGAGGCCTACCGGACTCCGCGGGCAGCCTTGCTTAAAAAGAAACAGGCCGGGGAAGACGTGGCCGCTGCGCTCGAGCGCGAGCTCAAACCTCTTGCAGATGCCTACAGCGGCAGCATCGTTTTGCTTGAGAAGCGCCAACAGACCCTGTACGACGCCTCACTCATGGAGGCTGCAGGAAACGCAGCCCAGGGGCGAACAATCATCTTCGTGGCTACTGCGCTTGCCTTGCTGCTGGGCGTTGTGTCAGCCTTTGCGCTGAGCCGGTCGATCACCGCACCGCTGAGACAGGCGGCGCGCAGCGCACGCCATATCGCCGACGGTGATCTCACCCAGCCTATCGACAGTGTCGGTCGGGATGAAGCCGCTGAGTTGCTGCAGGCCTTGAAGGCCATGCAGGCCAATCTTGTCTCCATTGTGGGGAACGTTCGCAGCGGCACAGACACCATAGCCACCGCCTCCAGCCAGATCGCTGCCGGCAACCACGACCTGTCCTCCCGCACCGAGCAGCAAGCCAGCTCCCTGCAAGAGACCGCCGCCTCCATGGAAGAGTTGACGTCTACCGTCAAACAAAACGCCGACAACGCCCGCCAGGCCAACCAGCTGGCTGTTTCCGCCTCCAGCGTCGCCGTGCGCGGCGGCAGCGTCGTCTCCCAGGTGGTCGACACCATGGGCGCCATCAACACCTCCT